>JAESFO010000062.1_pt1 | contig 372131 bp, 363 predicted proteins | sample 9269421 | NCBI WGS metagenome assembly JAESFO01 (sample SAMN14502839, study PRJNA617101) | algae metagenome | isolation source: Nostoc desertorum CM1-VF14 and co-occurring heterotrophs from rocky... | place: USA: Clark Mountains, San Bernardino, California | collected 2000-06-05 | reverse complement strand
GGCAGTCGGCAGTCGGCAGTCGGCAGTCGGCAGTCGGCAGTCGGCAGTCGGCAGTCGGCAGTCGGCAGTCGGCAGTCGGCAGTCGGCAGTCGGCAGTCGGCAGTCGGCAGTCGGCAGTCGGCAGTCGAGGCGTAGCCGTAACAACTAGGGGTGACAACCCCTACTGCCGACTGCCGACTGCCGACTGCCCCCTGCCGGGGAGGCCGGGTGGGGACCGCCAGCTTCAGTAGGCTACTACTGCGGCTGCTGCTCCAGCCAGGCCAACATATCGGCGATCTCCTTCTCCTGGGCCGTGAGCACCGCCTGCGCCATCTCTCTGGCCCATGGGTCGTCGCCGTGCTTGAGTTCGGCCTTGGCCATGTCGATGGCGCCCTGATGGTGTGGAATCATCGAACAGACGAAGGCGACGTCGATGTCGGTGGCGGTGCCGCCGGCCATCATGTCGGCGTTCATCGCGTCCATGCCGGCCATCAGCTCGGTATGGGCCCCGGTGGCCCCTGCCCCGTGCTGCATCGCCATGGGAGTTGCGGGCTGCGGTGCATTGGCGAGGCAGATCGCCGGCAGCTTGGACGGGGTGGCAGCCGCGCCGTGGGCACCATGATCCTGCTGCGCCAGTGCGGGGGCCGCAAATGCCAGCAGCAGGGCAGCGGCAAGGGTGAACTTGTTCATATGTTTCTCCTTCCAAGTCCGGCCCAATTCGGTGGCCGTGCCCTTCCCTGCACCTTCCCATCATGGCAAGGTCAAGCGCCTTCTCTCACCACCATTTGCCTAACGCGATAAATCCGCTATCCCCGCTGCCATGCAGATCGACAATCTCCCGCCGCTTCGCGAGGTCATCGCCGCACATGACCTGAGGGCCAGGAAGGAGCTCGGACAGAACTTCCTGCTCGACCTCAACCTGACGGCCCGCATTGCCCGGGTCGCCGGGCCGTTGGACGCTGCGACGGTGATCGAGGTGGGGCCCGGTCCCGGAGGTCTCACGCGAGCGCTGCTGGCCGAGGGCGCGAGGAAAGTCATCGCCATCGAGCGCGACGAGCGCACCCTGCCGGCCCTCGCGCAGATCGCCGAGGCTTATCCGGGTCGACTCGAAGTGATGGCCGGCGATGCGCTGGAGGTCGATTACGCCGCGCTGGTCGACGGCCCGACCCGGATCGTCTCGAACCTGCCTTACAATATCGGCACCGAGTTGCTGACCCGCTGGCTCACCGTGGAGACGTGGCCGCCCTTCTTCGAGAGCCTGACGCTGATGTTCCAGCGCGAGGTGGCGGAACGGATCGTCGCCAAGGCCGGCGACAATCACTATGGCCGGCTGGGCGTCTTGTGCGGCTGGCGCACCGAGGCGCGGATCGCCTTCAACGTAGGGCGCGAGGCGTTCACCCCGCCGCCCAAGGTCACCTCCAGCGTAGTGCACCTGAAGCCCAGGGTGACTAATGATGGCGTTGAAGTGCGCGATCTCGAGGCCGTCACCCGGGCCGCCTTCGGGCAGCGCCGCAAGATGGTGCGCCAGAGCCTCAAATCGCTCGGCGCACCGATGGAGCCGCTGCTGGCAGCAGCGGACCTGAGGGGCGACGAGCGCGCCGAAGTGCTGCCGGTCGAGACCTTCCTGAAGCTTGCGAGGGCGCGCCGCGGATGAGCGGGGTCATCGCCATCATCACGGCGCTGTTGGCTTTCGGCATTCCAATCGCGGTGCCACTGTTCGCGCAGCGCTGGCGGACGCTGGCGATCCTGTTGGGGCTCGGGGTGCTGTTCTTTGCCTGGGTCAACCTCGACCTCGCATCACCCGACGGCATCACCCAGATTCTCGGGCCGTTTACCTTCGGCCTGATGCTGTTCGGCTTTGCGGCCGGGATGATCGCGAAATTCGTGATGCTGGTGTCGCGGCGGTAGGTGATCGCCATAAGCCGGTGCGGGCCGCCCCCCACCCCTGTCCCCTCCCCGCAAGGGGGAGGGAGACCTCCCACAACATCGCAGCTAGCCTCTCCCTCCCCATTGCGGGGAGGGATCAACGGTGGGGGCAGCCCGCGCCGGACTATGAGTTTGGCGAGAAGATCAGCCGCTGACCGTCGGCCGTGTCACCGCGCCGTCGCCGCCGACTTCGATTTCGGCGACCGAGACGGTGCGCTTGAGGATGGCGGCGGCCTTGACGAGCAGCGCGGTCTTGATTTCCGACGGGCTCATCTTGTCGTTGGTGTTGGCCCAGACGCGCAAAGTGAGGTTGTGGTCGAAGGTCTCGCGCGAGCGGACCTCGCGCAGCAGCACCTTCACCTTTGCCTGGGTCCGATCGGCAAAGGTCGGATGTCGGTGCATTTCGTCGATGCTGCACGCTTTCACTTCGAACGGCATGCTCAAGTCCCCCGCGAGGGTAGGTTCCGCCCAATTCCGAGGTTTCGGAACTGTGGCCAAGCGAACCATCCACAGTTGCCCAGGCTTATCCACAGGCAGCTGTCGGAAGCGTTAAGGTGCAACCTTAACAGTTTGATTGCGCCTTGATGACGCTTGGAGGCTCGCAACCCTCCAGACTCTTGTTAAAGAGAGTCTATCTGATCCTGCAAGTCTTTGACGAACTTATCCAATTGGATGAAGCGTGGGCGGGCGAGGCGAGCTGCTGCGAGAATAGTGCGCACGCGCGACGTGGAATCCTCGAGATCCTCGTTGACCAGTACATAGTCGTACTCGTTGTAGTGCTGCATCTCGATGCGGGCGTTCTTCAGTCGCTTGTCGATGGTGCCGGCGCTGTCCTGGGCGCGACGCTCGAGGCGCTTGCGCAATTCCTTGATCGAGGGCGGCAGGATGAAGATGGTCACCATGTCGGGGCGGCACTTCTCATAGAGCTGCAGCGTGCCCTGGAAGTCGATGTCAAACAGGATGTCGCGGCCGGCCGACAGCCGCTCCTCGACCCGAGAACGCGGCGTGCCATAGAAATTACCGTGAACTTCGGCGCTCTCCAGCAGCTCGCCGTCCTCGCGCATTTTCTTGAAGGTCGGCACGTCGATGAAGTGATAGTGCTTGCCGTCGATCTCGTCGGTACGGCGAGCACGCGTGGTCACCGAGACCGACAGCGCGATGTTCGGATCATCCTCGAACAGGGCGCGGGAGATCGATGACTTTCCCGCCCCGGACGGCGAGGCGAGAACCAGCATCACTCCGCGTCGCGTGAATTCCATTCGTGCTTCGTCCTTCTGCCCTGCGCAGGCGCTCGGCTGCTTCGCGGCGATCGCCCGGGGTCACTCGATATTCTGGACCTGCTCGCGGAGCTGATCGATCACGGCCTTCAGATCAAGGCCGATGGCTGTCAGGGCCACGTCGTTGGATTTGGAGCAAAGCGTATTCGCTTCGCGGTTAAATTCCTGTGACAGGAAATCGAGCTTGCGGCCGACCGGGCCGCCACCCGCGATCAGCTGGCGCGCGGCGGCGATGTGCGCGCCCAGCCGATCGAGCTCCTCGCGGATATCGGCCTTGGTGGCGAGCAGCACCGCCTCCTGTGCCAGCCGCTCGTCGGAGAGCGTGGGGCTCGCCTCGCTGAGCTCGGCCACCTGCTGGCGCAGCCGCGCCAGAATGGCGTCGCGGCTGCGGCCGGGGTGGATTTCTGCGGCCTTGGTGAGCGCGGCGATCTCATCGATCCGTTCACCGAGAATGGCGGCGATCCGGCCCCCCTCCTCGCGGCGCGCTGCAACGAGGCCGGCCACCGCCTCTGCCACAGCGCCGAGGATGGCGCCGTTGAGCGCCTCCTCCTCATCGGCCGACAGCGCTGTTTCGTGCTGCTCGAGCACCCCACGCAGCGCAAGAATGCCATCGAGACGGGGCTTGTCGGCGTCGACGCGGCTTTCCAGCCACTTGAAGCCTTCGAGGACGGCTTCGAGCGCCTGATGGTTGACGACGACGCGGCCGCCCTCGCCCTCGCGGTCGACGTTGAGCGAGACGGTCAGCGAGCCACGGGTAATCGACTTGCCGATCAAGCGGCGGATTTCGCTTTCCAGCGCATCGAAGCCGGAGGCGAGGCGCATCCTGAGGTCGAGACCGCGGCCATTGACCGACTTGATCTCGATGCTGAACCCGACGCCCGGCAGCGCGCCGCCGGCGCGGGCGTAGCCGGTCATGCTGGCAAGCGCGGCGCTCATCAGGGGGCAGGCGCGACGGCTTCGCCGGCGCCCTCGGCCTGCTCGGCCTCGAGCGCTTCCTTGGCTGCCTCGGCATCGGCTTCGGCGGCAGCCTTGCGGTAGAGCGCCACGTTCTTTCGGTGTTGCGCATAGGTCTCGGCAAACAGATGCCCATCTGCCGGGTTGGCGCTCTTGGCGACGAAATAGAGGTCCTTGATCGCCGCGGGATGCGCGACAGCCCGAAGTGCGTCTTCGCCCGGATTGGCGATCGGACCGGGCGGCAGGCCGTCGATCTGGTAGGTGTTGTAGGCGGTCTTGGCCTTCAGCTCCGAGGACGTCGGACCGCGGTTGAGCACCGCCTTGCCCTCGGTGACGCCGTAGAGGACCGTAGGGTCGGTCTGCAAGCGCATGTTCTTCTTCAGCCGATTGATGAACACCGCTGCCACCTGCGGGCGCTCGGAGGCAAGACCGGTTTCCTTCTCGACGATCGATGCCATGGTCACCAGTTCGGCCGGCGACTTGATCACCGAGTCGATGGCCGGGTCGCGGCCGGCCCAGATCTCGTCGACCTTCTTCTTCATCTCGGCCTGCATCTTCTCGAGCACCGAGATGCGGGTATCGCCGGGGAAGAAATCGTAGCGCACGGCGAGCAGCGTGCCTTCGGGTGGCACGGGCACAGGCTCGCCGGTGAGGTTCGGACCCTCGGCGTTCAGCCGCTCGGCGACCTGGAATGAAGTATCGCCCGGTATGACGTTGACGAAGAAATCGAGCGGCTTGCCCTCGGTCAGCTCGGTGAGAATGTCGGCCATCGACCAATTCGGCTTCAGCGCGTAGACGCCGGCCTTGAGGCCGCCTTCCTTCTTCAGGGCGCGAGCGCCACCCCAGAACAGCCATTCGGACGGCAGCAGCTGGCCCTGCGGGATCAGGCCCTGCTCTTCGAGGCGGCGGGCCGTGGTCATCACCGACGAACCCTTTTCGACCGTGAAGCTGGCCTCGGTCTTGACTGCGCCGGGGGCGTAGAACTGGCTGGCGCCGTAAAGGAAGATGCCGACGGCGACCAGAATGCCGATGACGACGAGAGTGAGCAGCGCGTTGACCACGCTGAGCAGGCCGCCGCCGCCGCGACTTCTCTTCCTGGCCCGCTTATCGCTGCGCTCGTTGGCCATCGGTCAAACCTCCACAAACGCGGGCAATAGTCGCTGCAATAGTGACATCAGTACGAAACCGGCGCCGTTGCGGGCGCCGAGGTTCGGTCGCTCCAGAGCAGGATTGCGCTTCCTTGGACCGCACCCTGCCCCAGATCCTTGTAGTCGCGAGATCGAACCGGAAAAGTCTGCAACCCTTCCTGATCTCGCTCTAGCTCGCCTTGCGGAAGATCAGCGAGGCATTGGTGCCGCCGAAGCCGAAGGAATTGGAGAGGGCAATGTTGACCTCTTTTTTCTTCGGCTTGTGGGGCACCAGATCGATCACCGAATCGATCGACGGATTGTCGAGATTGATCGTCGGCGGCACGATCGAGTCGCGCATGGCGAGCAGGCAGAAGATCGCTTCCACCGAGCCGGCCGCGCCGAGCAGGTGCCCAATGGCCGACTTGGTCGAGCTCATCGCTGCCTTCGGTGCGGCAGCCCCCAGCATGCGGGTGACGGAGCCGAGCTCGATCTCGTCGCCGAGCGGCGTCGAGGTGCCGTGGGCGTTGATGTAGTCGATCTCGGAGGGGTCGATACCGGCGCGCTTGACCGCCATCTGCATGCAGCGGAAGCCGCCATCGCCGTCCTCGGAGGGGGCGGTGATGTGGTAGGCATCGCCCGAGAGGCCGTATCCGATCACTTCACCGTAAATCTTGGCGCCGCGTGCCTTGGCCCGTTCGTATTCCTCGAGCACCACGATGCCGGCACCCTCGCCCATGACGAAGCCATCGCGGTCTTTGTCATAAGGACGCGAGGCCATTTCCGGACGATCGTTGAAGCCGGTAGACAGCGCACGACAAGCGGCAAAGCCGGCGATCGAGATGCGGTTGACCGGCGATTCAGCGCCGCCGGCCACCATCACGTCGGCATCGCCGAGCATGATCAGCCGGGCCGCATCGCCGATGGCGTGCGCGCCGGTCGAACAGGCCGTCACCACCGAGTGGTTCGGGCCCTTGAGGCCGAAGCGGATCGAGACGTTGCCCGACGCCATATTGATGATGCGGCCCGGGATGAAGAACGGGCTGACGCGGCGCGGGCCCTTCTCATGCAAGGTGATCGAGGTTTCGTAGATCCCCCCGATGCCGCCGATGCCCGAACCGATCAGCGTGCCGATCCGGTGCTTTTCTTCTTCGGTCTTGGGTTCCACCCCGGCGTCTTCAATCGCCTGGGTGGCCGCCGCCATGGCGTAGATGATGAAGGGATCAACCTTGCGTTGATCCTTCACGTCCATCCATTCGTCGGGATTGAACTTGCCGTCGGCGTAATCGCCCAACGGGATCCGGTGTGCGATCTGGCAAGCGATATCGTCGACCTGGAAGTCGTCGATGCGCTTGGCACCGCTCTTGGATGCGAGGATGTTGGCCCAGGTTGGTTCGATCCCGCAGCCCAAAGGGCTGACGATCCCCATCCCGGTGACGACGACGCGGCGCAGTTCCATCGAAGAAGAGCCGTTAGCGGTCGGCGATCAGCCGACGGCCTTGGTCAGATAGGCGACGGCGTCACCGAAGGTCTGGATCGACTCCGCGGCATCGTCCGGGATCTCGACGTTGAACTCTTCCTCGAAAGCCATGACCAGCTCGACCTGATCGAGCGAGTCCGCGCCCAGATCGTCAATGAAGCTGGCCTTATCGACGACCTTCTCCGCATCGACGTTGAGGTGTTCGACCACGATCTTGCGGACGCGATCAGCGATATCGCTCATATTTGACTTCCCTTGTTACCAAACAGGTTGTTCGTTCGTACGCGGTCCCAGACACCGGAATTGCCCGGGCCTACCGACCTTTGCCGCCGTTCGCGGCAGACTGTAGGCGCGGCGTCGTACCCTCGCAAGTACGGGCCGAACCCGAAATCAGGGCGGAGGTAACATACTTCCCCCGCCATTGCCATATTGCGTGGAGGCCGGTTTCCCCAGCCTTCGCGCTTGCCTTTCGGCCCCGCGCGCCCAACGAGAGCTCCCCTCCCCCTTGAGGGGAGGGGTTGGGGGTGGGGGTCTATCGGTGATCACCGCACCACCCCCTCCCTCAATCCCTCCCCTCAAGGGGGAGGGAAGCAAGGCAGCGCAATCCGCTAGAGCATCACCATGCCGCCGTTGACGTTCAGCGTGTGGCCGGTGATGTAGCCGGCCTCGTTGCTGGCAAGGAACACCACTGCGGCGGCAACCTCGTCGGCGGCGCCGAGCCGGCCAGCCGGCACCTTACCCAGAATGCTTTCACGCTGCTTATCGTTCAATTCGTCGGTCATGGCCGAGCCGATGAAGCCCGGCGCCACGGTGTTGACGGTAATGTTGCGCGAGGCGACTTCGTAGGCGAGTGCCTTGCTCATGCCGATGAGGCCGGCCTTGGACGCGGCATAATTGCCCTGCCCCGGATTGCCGACCACGCCGACGACCGAGGTGATGCCGACAATGCGGCCGAAGCGCTGCTTCATCATCCCGCGCAGCACCGCGCGGGTCAGGTGGAAAGCGGAGGTGAGGTTGACCGCCAGCACTTCGTCCCACTCCTCGTTCTTCATGCGCATGAAGAGATTGTCGCGGGTGACGCCGGCATTGTTGACGAGAATGTCGATGCCGCCGAGGGCTGCTTCGGCCGAGGGGACGAGCTTGTCCACCGCATCGAAGTCCGACAGGTTGGCCGGCAGGATCGGGTGATCGCCGCCACCGAGCAGGTCGCGGGTTTCCTCGAGGGCGCCGACACGGGTGCCGCTCAGCGCAACGCGGGCGCCCGAGGCAGCCAGGGCCTTGGCGATCTCGCGACCGATGCCGCCCGAAGCGCCGGTGACGAGGGCGCGTTTGCCCGTAAGATCAAACATTTAGCGGCTCCTTTGGAGAGTCTGATTCATTCTGTTGCGCCCGAGAAAGCCCCCCTCACCCGGTCCTTTGGACCGACCTCTCCCCCAGGGGAGAGGTAAGCTCGGGGCGCGATCTCGCCTCGTCATCACCTCTCCCCTGGGGGAGAGGTCGGCGCGTCAGCGCCGGGTGAGGGGGCCTTTTTTGCTAGGCTCCAACCTCGGCCAAAAACGTATCCACATCCGCCGGTGCGCCGATCGACACGGTCGCCGTTTCCGGCGCGATGCGCTTGGCGAGGCCACTCAGCACCTTGCCCGAGCCGAGCTCGACCAGCTGCGTTACGCCGCCATCCTTCACCAGCCAGCCGACGCATTCGGTCCAGCGGACCATGCCGGTGACCTGTTCGACGAGGCGCTTCTTGATTTCCTCGGGGTCGGTGATCGGCTTGGCCAACACATTGGCCACCACCGGCACGACCGGAGCGTTCACCGTCACCTGGTTGAGCGCGTGCTCCATGGCGTCGGCGGCGGGACGCATCAGGGCGCAATGGAACGGGGCGCTCACCGGCAGCGGCAGGGCGCGCTTGGCGCCGGCGGCCTTCAGCAGCTCGATGGCGCGGTTCACCGCGCCGGCGTGACCAGAGATCACCACCTGGCCGGGGGCATTGTCGTTGGCGACGCCACAGACCTCGCCATCCTCGGCATCGTTGGCGGCACGCAGCACGGTTTCGAGATCGAGGCCGAGGATCGCCGCCATGGCGCCCTGCCCGACCGGCACGGCCTGCTGCATGGCCTGGCCGCGGATCTTCAATAGCCGCGCCGCATCGGCGAGGCTGAAGGCGCCGGCCGCGGCCAGCGCCGAGTACTCGCCGAGCGAGTGGCCGGCAACGTAAGCGGCATTATCCTTGAGCGAGAAACCACGGCTTTCGAGTACGCGGGTTACCGCAACCGAGACGGCCATAAGCGCCGGCTGGGCGTTCTCGGTGAGGCGCAACGTCTCGTCGGGTCCCTCGAACATGATGGCCGAAAGCTTCTGTCCCAGCGCGTCGTCGACTTCGGCGAAGACGTTGCGGGCTTCCTGGTAAGCGTCGGCGAGATCCTTGCCCATTCCGACAGCCTGGCTGCCCTGCCCCGGAAAGGTGAATGCGCGCTTGGTCAAGGTGGTGGCCTCCGCCGTTGTTCTTGGTCGTTGCGGCCGAGCCTAAGCCCCGCCCGGACAGGCGTCCAGTTGGCGGCGGCGTTTGCAGTAGGGGGATGGCAAAGTCAAGGCGGGCTAGTCGAACTTCACCGCGGTCGTGTTGGCGCCGCAGAGCAGCACCCCGACCTTCTCACCGGGCGCCGGAACATAGCGCCCCGAGAGGACGGCAGCCATCGCGGCAGCGCCACCGGGTTCCACCGCCACCCGCAGCACGTCCCAGATCGCCTTCTGCGCCGCGACGATCGCCTCGTCGGTGACCAGCACGGAGCGGTCGATGAAGCCGGAAAGCGCGAAGCTGAGGCTGCCGATGCGGCGGGCTCCGAGGCTGTCGGCGGCGACACCGCTCACCGGCACGTCGACGGGGCGGCCGGCTTCGATCGCGTGGTTGAGGGTCGGCGCGCTCTCGGGCTCGACGCCGATCAGCCTGACCCGGCCGGCGGCTGCCGCGGCGATGCCGCCGATCAGCCCGCCACCACCCACCGCGACCAGCAGCGTATCGAGGCCAGGCGACTGCTCAAGCCACTCGAGCCCCACCGTCCCCTGCCCACACAGTGTCTCGAACATGTCGTATGCATGCACTTCGAGCAGGTCATGCTCGGTGGCGAAGGCGTGGCTGGCATTGTAGGCGTCGATATAGGTGTCGCCGCCGATGACGATCTCGGCTCCGTATTGCAGGATGCGATTGATCTTGGCCTCAGACGAGATGCGCGGCACATAGATATGCGCCTTGATGCCGAGCTTGTGCGCAGCATAGGCGACGGCGGCCCCGTGGTTGCCGCCCGAGGCCGCGACGACGCCGCGCGCCGCGCCGGGGCGGATCAACAGGTTGGCGAAGGCGCCGCGGGCCTTGAAGGTCCCCGAGTGCTGCATGAATTCGAGCTTGAACGAGAACGGGGCCCCATCGAGCCCGAAATCTGAAGCTGCGACCTCCACGACCGGGGTGCGCCGGATGTGCGGGCGGATTACCACCTCGGCCGCGCGGATCGCGTTGCGATCGGGCGGAGCAGACGCGACGGCTTCGGTGGTGGTCATGGCGGTCTCGACAAGGTTAACGTAGTGGAGCCGCCCGGCCTGCCTAACGCAAGTGTCGGGACGATGAAAGAGGCTGCGACGATGGGTAAGATCAACTCTGAGTGGCACCGCGAGCACAGGATGGCCCGCCAACGCGACGAGAAAGCAGCGTGCGGCCTGGCATTACGAGCACGCCCAGCATTGCGGCTGCCGCGCGCTGACGCCGTCAATCACCTCGCTGCTGGTATCCGAGGGATATCAGATCCCCAAGCGCGCCGGCGAAGCATCGGCATCGGGCTGACGCTTCAATCGAGCGGCGGCGTCTCCCGTTCCGAAGGTGTCGGCCCAGGGTTCAGCAGCGGATCCCGCCATACCGGCATGCCCGGCAATTGTCCTTCCGGCAGTTCCTTTTCGGTCCGCTCGGCATCGGGAATGTCCGACGGAACCGCATCGGGCTGGCTGGTTGGCTGGACTGGTGTTTTGCGATTGGTCATGACCTTCTCCTTATGTAAGGGAAAGGTTCTGCTGGGCGATTTCGTTCCGCCGGGCGGACGCCTCCTGGACGCCACCCGCCCCGCGCCGCTTGCCATTGCCGGCGTTTTCCCCTATAGCCCGCCTCGCATTCGTTCGGCCGGGGGCTGAACGGAGGGTTCGTGCATTCGTACGATAGGGTCCGCCCGTCCTCCCGTGTTCCCGCTCTTTAGAAGACTGCTTTGATCGCCTTTCCGGCTTCAAAGGGGCTCCGCGCCGAGTGGCATGTGTTGTGAACCAACTTGAAGGAAGGCGCTTATGGCCCTTTACGAACACATTTTCCTGGCTCGCCAGGACGTTTCCCCGACGCAGGTGGAAGAGCTGACTGCGGCGCTGACCGAAGTGCTCACCAACGGCGGCGGCAAGGTCACCAAGAACGAGTACTGGGGGCTGAAGTCGCTCTCGTACCGCATCAAGAAGAACCGCAAGGCTCACTATACCCTGCTCAACATCGACGCTCCGCACACCGCGGTGGCCGAGATGGAGCGCCAGATGGGCATCAATGAAGACATCCTGCGCTTCATGACCATCCGCGTCGACGAGCTGGAAGAAGGCCCGTCGGCCATGATGCAGAAGCGCGATCGCGATGACGACCGCGGCGATCGTCCGGGTGGCCCGCGTGGCGACCGTGGCGGTTTCGACCGCGGCGACCGCCGCCCGCGCCGCTTCTAAGAACTCGGAAGGATAAGCCAAATGGCCATCAAAGACCTGACCACGACCACGGCCCGCCGTCCGTTCCAGCGCCGCCGCAAGACCTGCCCGTTCTCGGGCCCGAACGCGCCCAAGATCGACTACAAGGACGTTCGCCTGCTGCAGCGCTACGTGTCGGAGCGCGGCAAGATCGTTCCTTCCCGCATCACCGCGGTCTCCGCCCTGAAGCAGCGCGAACTGGCCAAGGCCATCAAGCGCGCCCGCTTCATCGGCATCATGCCCTACGCCGTTCAGTAAGAACCGGTTCGGGATTGGTTGGGGCTGCCGCCTCGGTGGCTCCTAACCGTTCACTCGTGAACGGGACAGCACAAGGAAAGCATCATGAAAGTCATTCTCCTCGAGCGTATCGGCAAGCACGGCCACATCGGCGACGAAGTGTCGGTGAAGGACGGTTTCGCTCGTAACTTCCTGCTCCCGCAGCAGAAGGCGCTGCGCGCCACCGAAGCCAACCGCAAGAAGTTCGAGCGCGATCGCGCCGACATCGAGAAGCGCAACCAGGAGCGCCGCGAGGCTGCTGCCGGCATCGCTTCGGGCCTCAACGGCAAGTCGGTGGTGATCATCCGCCAGGCCGGCGAAACCGGCCAGCTCTACGGTTCGGTGTCGTCGCGCGACGTGGCTGACGCGCTGATCGCGGACGGCTTCACCGTTTCGCGTTCGCAGGTCGACCTCGCCAACCCGATCAAGACCGTCGGCGTCCACCCGGTGCCGCTGCACCTGCACGCCGAAGTTGCGGTGTCGATCACCGTCAACGTCGCCCGTTCGGAAGACGAAGCAGCCCGCCAGGCTGCCGGTGAAGACCTTACCGCGATCAACTACGACGACGAAGCGGCTGAAGAATTCGCCGCCGGCCAGGCCGAGGCCGGCTCCGCCGCCGCCGACGCGTTCGGCGACGAAGCAGAATAAGAACGTATCTTATCGATACGCAAAGGGCCTGGAGCGATCCCGGCCCTTTTCATTTCACCGGCTCTCCGCCAGTGCCTTGATGCCCTCCAGCCAGGAGGCGATCCGGGCTGTCAGCTGTGCATTGGTGAGTGCCTGCAGCGCCAGTGGCCCAGTCATCGATTCTGCCGCGGTCAGTCGGGTGTTCGGCCCCACCGCCTCGAAGCGATAGAGATGGACGGCTTCGAGCCCGTCGCCATGCGTGCACCAGGTCAGCAGTCGCCCCGGCTCGGTGAGGGCGAAGCGTGAGCGGACTACGATCGGGCCGGCAGACCAGGTAAAGCCCCCGCCTTCGAGGTCGACCATCCCCTGCACATCCGCGCGGATGTGAGGCCAGTTCTCGACGTCGTACAGCAAGCCCCACACCACATGGGGAGGGCGGGCAATCGAAATCTCCCCCGAGGCAGCAACCGCAGCCGCAGGATCCAGCCGCCCCTCCAGAGCGAACCTCCAGCCAGCCGTGTCTTCGATAGGGTCATTCGTAATCATGGTCGTCCCTTTCCGCACAGTGAATCGATACGATGTATCGATACACTGTATCGAACAATGGATGGACGGTCAAACCTATGGTCGAAGCATGGGGCGGTGCTAAGGAGTGAGGATCATCAACCCGGAGGCAGCGTTGGCCGGCAACGACACCGAAAGCTCGCTTGTCGACACCATCGCGCTGCTGTGGAGCGACCACAGCCGGCAGGTCGGGAGGAGCGGCCATACCATTGGCGACTTCGTTGCTGCCGCCACCGAGCTGGTGCAGGCAGAGGGGCTCGCAGCCCTGTCGATGCGGGCGGTGGCCACACGGCTCGGCGTGCGGACGATGGCTACCTACAGCTTTGCGCCAGGCAAGGCAGCGCTGCTGGCGTTGATGGTCGACAGGGCGTACCGCAATCTCTATGCGGTCGACGCCCAGCCGCGTGGACAAAGCTGGCAGCAGAAGCTGACGCAGATCGCCGAGGCGAATTACAGGCTGTTGCTCGCCAATCCGTGGTTGCACGCGGCCCGTCCGGCGCGCTCGCCGATGGGACCACACGAGATCGCCAAGACCGAAATCGAGCTGGCGGCACTCGAAGGCATCGGCCTTGCGGACATCGAGATGGATCAGGCGCTTGCCGCCGTGCTCAACCACGCCGCACACGCCGCGGCGCTGCAGTCGGGATTGCTGGCGGAACGAGAACAGACCGGCCTTGGCGATCCCGACTGGTGGCGCGAGGCGATGCCGCAACTCGAGCGGTTCGTCGACCCGCACCGCTTTCCCCTTACGGCGCGGGTAGGCCAGGCTGCGACGGCAGCACGGCAGGGCGAGTTCTGGGGCGAGAAGGCGTTCCGCTTCGGCCTCGAACGGCTGCTCGACGGCATCGAAACGCTGATCGCCGGTCGTCGCGGCTAGGCGGCGCCCACACCCATGCGCGCCAGCAGGCGGTCGCGGCGGATGAACTGGTGGTAGAGCGCAGCGCCGATGTGGAGAGCGAGCAGTCCAAGCATCAGGCGCGACATCAAGCCGTGGACGGCACGCGGCAGCACGGTTTCAAGGTCGGGCAAGGTGGCGGAGCCAATGATGGCAGGCAGCGCGCCCGAGAGGATTATGGTGGCAATGCCGCTCGAAGCGGTAACCAGCACCACCGCGTAAAGGGCAAAATGCACCGCCTTGGCCGTGGTCCTCTGCCAGCCCGGCTGCCCTGCCGGGAGAGCCGGGCGGCGGTCGATGGCGAGCCACCAGACGATGCGCAGCAGCGTCAGCAGCAACACCCCTGCCCCGAGTGGAATATGCGCCCGCAGCAGCGCCACCTTGGCCGCTGGATCGAGCTGTGCGGCAGCGAGCAGGCCGGTGGCGAACAAACCAACGATCATCAGTGCGGTGAGCCAATGGATGGCGATAGCAACGCTGCCGTAGCGCGTCGCACTGCTTTTCGCTGACATCGAGGCCTCCTTGCGTTCAGTAGCCAATGGCGATTACATAGCACACTATGGATTTAAATAGCAAGCTATGTACATGAGCTACGTCCGCGAGACCTCTGCCGGCTACCTTACCAACTGGGCAGCGCGGCTGTTTGCGCGGGCGATCGAGCGGCGACTGGCGGGCGGCAATTCGGGCCCGATGCCGGTGTTCTTCGCGCTGCAGGATGGCCGAGCGATGACCCAGAAGGCGCTGGCGCAACTGGCGGCCGTTGAGCAGCCGACCATGGCGAATACGCTCAGCCGAATGGAGCGCGACGGCCTGGTGCAGCGAACGCCCGACCCCAACGACAGGCGCAGCGCGCAGGTCTCGCTGACGCTGCTCGGGCTCGAGCGCGCCAAGGCCGCCTTTGTTTCAGCGATCGAGGTCAACGGCATCGCCACCGATGCGCTACGGCCCGAGGAGCGCGAGGTGTTCTACGACATGATGCGCCGGATCATTGCGGCGCTCGAGCGTGATGCCGCCACAGATTAAGGCGCGAATCGGTGTAGAGGCGGCAAAGTCGCACGCACGCCCAATCGCACGCTCGGTCGCGATTCCCCCGTTTTCACCGCACTTCACAGGTGCCGGGCCGGGGCGTCACCATGCTGATGCTTCGGGCAGCAGCCCAGCCATTCCGCGACCGTCCCTGGACGGTTAAGGAAGGGTCAACCAAGTGAGGGAAGACTCCGAGTCGCCATGGCCGACAACAACGTGCATCGCCTGCGTCCGGAAGACGAAAAGGGCTTCCGCCTCGCGCCTCACAACGTGGAGGCGGAGCAGGCTTTGCTGGGAGCGATCCTCGTCAATAACGAGGCGTTCTATCGGGTCAGCGACTTCCTCATGCCCGAGCATTTCTACGAGCCGATCCACCGCACCATCTACGAAGTGCTGGCCAAGATCATCCGCGCCGGCAAGACCGCGACGCCGATCACCGCCAAGACCTACCTCGCCGATGCGCTGACCCCCGAAATGACCATGCCGCAATACCTGGCGCGGCTGGCGGCGGAAGCGACCACGGTGCTGAATGCGGCCGACTACGGCCAATCGATCTACGACCTCGCCATCCGACGCAACCTGATCCAGATCGGCGAGGAGATGGTGCAGGTCGCCTACGACTCCGATGTCGAGGCGACGGCCAACAAGCAGATCGAGGAGGCCGAGAAGGCGCTGTTCGATCTCGCCGAGAAGGGCCGCTACGATGGCGGCTTCCAGAGTTTTTCGGCGGCGCTGACCGAAGCCATCAAGATGGCGGGCGAAGCCTATGGTCGCGATGGCACGCTCAGCGGCACCTCGACCGGGCTCACCGATCTCGACCGGCTGATGGGCGGCCTGCAGCGCTCGGACCTGATCATCCTCGCGGCACGCCCCGCCATGGGCAAGACCTCGCTCGCCACCAACATCGCCTTCCATGTGGCCAAGAGTTTTCGCGGCGAAGTGCAGGCCGACGGGCACATGAAAACCGTCGATGGCGGGCATGTGGGGTTCTTCAGCCTCGAAATGAGCGCCGAGCAGCTGGCAACGCGTATTCTCGCCGAGCAGGCCGAGATCTCGTCATCCGACATCCGGCGCGGCAACATTCACGAGAGCCAGTTTTCGAAGCTCGTCGACACCTCGAACCTGATGGCGCAGGTGCCGCTCTATATCGACGATACCGGCGGCATCTCGGTGGCGCAGCTGGCCGCACGAGCCCGGCGCCTCAAGCGGCAGAAGGGCCTCGACCTGCTGATCGTCGACTACCTGCAGCTGCTCTCGGGCTCGTCCAAGAAGGCGAGCGAGAACCGCGTGCAGGAACTGACCGAGATCACCACCACGCTCAAGGCGCTGGCAAAAGAACTGGAAGTGCCCATCATCGCGCTCAGCCAGCTCAGCCGTCAGGTCGAAAACCGTGACGACAAGCACCCCCAGCTTGCGGACTTGCGCGAATCCGGCTCCATCGAGCAGGACGCTGATGTGGTGCTGTTTGTGTATCGCGAGGAATATTACCTCAAGAACAAGGAGCCCAAGGAGGGCACGCCCGAACACATGGCGTGGCAGGGCGAGATGGAACAGGTGCACGGCAAGGCCGAAGTCATCATCGGCAAGCAACGTCACGGCCCGACGGGCACCGTGCAGGTGAGCTTTGAGGCGCAGTTCACGCGCTTCGGCAACCTGGCCCGCGCCGACTACCTGCCCGAAAGGATGGAGTAGTGATGGCGGCACCGGCCATTGCGACCGGTTATGGCGGGCGGCTGACGGTCGACCTGGGCGCGCTGAAGCGCAACTGGCAGGCGCTCGACAAGGTGAGCCGCGGCGCGCTGACCGGCGCGGTGGTGAAGGCCGATGCCTATGGCACCGGCATCGCCCAGGCCTCGCGAGCCTTCTATGAGGCCGGGGCCAGGTTCTTCTTCGCCGCGACCCCCGACGAAGGCATCGCAGTGCGGGCGGCGGTGCCCGAGGACAGCCACATCTTCATCCTCTCGGGGCTCTATCCGGGCTCGGCGCCGCTCTATGTCGGCGAGCGGCTGATGCCATGCCTCGCCTCGATCCCGATGCTGGAGGAGTGGCTCACCGCCTGCGCAGCCTCCAACCAGGCGTTGCCGGCGGCGCTGCATTTCGATACCGGCATCAACCGGCTCGGCTTCCGGCTCAACGAAACCTCGATCGTCAAGCGGCTGATCGACTCGATCGGCTATGCGCCGCAGATGATCATGAGTCACCTCGCCTGCGCCGACACGCCGGCGCATGAGAAGAATCGCACGCAATTGGCGCTGTTCACCTCGGTGATGGCGCAGTTCCCGGGCATCCCGGCCTCGCTCAGCAACTCGGCCGGGCTGATGAGCAATCGCGAGAACCATTTCCAGATGGTCCGCCCCGGCATCGCACTTTATGGCGGTCGCGCGGTCGCCGGCCGGCGCAACCCGATGGCCCCGGTGGTGACGCTCGAAGCGCCGGTGCTGATGACCAAGGACGTGAAGACCGGCGAGACCGTCGGCTATGGCGCGCTGCAGACGATGTCGCGCGACAGCCGCCTCGCCATCGTCGCTATCGGTTATGCCGACGGTTTCTTCCGCTCGCTGAGTTCATCGAACAACCACCGCGGTACCCACGTAGTGATCCAAGGCCAGCCCTGCCCGCTGGTCGGACGGGTGTCGATGGACATGATCGGGGTCGACGTCACCGACCTGCCGCGCCCACCGGCGCCGGGCGAGATGGCCGAGATCATCGGCAAGCAGGTCACCGTCGACGACCACGCCGATATCGCCAACACCATCGGCTATGAGGTGCTGACCAGCCTCAAGGGGCGCTACTCGCGCAACTATGTCGAGAGCGCGGCACCACCGGCGTGAGCCATGCACGCCCAGCCATGCGCCGTGTTGCCTTGCGAGGTGACGAGCGCTAGCTTGCAGCAAGGCCGCTCCGGCCAAACCTGCCGCCGGGTTGAAGGGAGCATCCCGAACAGCTTGCGACCGACCTCAATCCCTGGTCGATGCGTAATCGGCGGACGTCGACCCGAGATGAGGTCTGGCATGCCGTTTGGAATTGCGCCGTTCACGCGGGCGGGACTGCTATCGATCAAGCATGCGGTGCGCGACCGCTATCCGCAGATCAAGTCGGGGCATTTCGACGAGGCGATCGCCTATGCCCTGGGGTTCGATACTCATGCCGCGATGCTGCCGGTCATGGATCTGGCCGAGAAATCAGGTGAAATGTCGGCCCTGGTGAAGCCTGACTGGTTCATCCTTCGATTGGCTGACTTCGGCTACGACCTCAACGAAATGAAACCGCTGAATGCGTTCCTCTGGTCGCTTCCGTTGACGTTTGCCATGTCCGTCATGGCGACCGAGCGCAGCGAACGCGCCGGATCGCTGCTTTCACCGAAGGCGGCAAACGATGGCTGACGCGACGCGGGTGCTGATTACCGGCAATGGCGGGTCCGGCAAGACCTGGCTGGGCGAACGCTTGTCGCAGCGCCTCTCGGCACCGCTGGTGCGGCTCGACGACCTCTATTGGGACGGGGCGTATGGCGGCAACGAACGAGACAAGCGCGTGGTGTTCGATGAGCTGGCCGCGCGTGCCGCCGCGCCCGGGTGGGTGATGGAGGGCGTCTATGGCTGGCTGCTGCCGGCTGCCCTGCCCCGCGCCACCGAGTTCGTGTTTCTCGACCTGCCGGTTGATGAATGCGTCGACAATGTACGCCGACGCGGCAACCAGGGTGGTGGCGACGAGGCCGCGTTCGCAGCGCTGCTCGCCTGGATCGCCGAGTATCCCAGGCGAGAGAACTCCAACTCCCGGTTGGCGCACCAGCGGCTATGGGATGGGTTCGAGGGCGCGAAGGAGATCCTCCGCAGCCGCGATGCGATCGAGCAATACGTCAGTTCGCGAGCCCTCTCCGACCATCGCGCCTGAGGCGCCTACTCCTCCATGATCAGGTCATGCAGGCCACCAGTGGTGACGCTTGGCAATGTCTTCGGGTTCGCCGATGCGACCGAGCGGGTATTTTCGGGCACGCTTTCCGCCATCGTCCTCGCGAACTGTCCAGTTGCGGGTGCGGATGGTGCCGGGGCTGATCAGGTTGAAGCGGACCCCTTGGCTGCCATAGCGGGCGGCAAGGTTCTTGGTGAGGATCTCGAGCCCGGCCTTGGCGGCCGAATAGGCGTAACCGCCAAAGGCCCAGTTGCCGTTGATTGAACCGATGGTGACGACGTTGCTCCCGGGCCCCGCGGCGATCAATGACGGCAGGGCAGCACGGACGCAGCGGAAGACGCCGGTCAGATTGAGGTCGAGCTTGCGATCGAACAGCTCATCCGGAATATCGCCGAGCGCCGGTTCGTGCCAATCGCCACCGGCGGTGTTGACGAGGACCTCGAGCTTGCCGAGACGGCCGACTGTCTCGGCAATGGAAGCATCGACAGCGTCGCGACTGGTGACGTCGCAAATGGTGGCGAAGGCCCGGCCACCAAGCGCGACGATTTCGGCGACGACCGCCTCCGCCGCAGGCCCATCGATATCCGAGACGGCGATCGAGCCACCTTCGGCCGCCAGGCGCAGCGCGGTGGCGCGGCCGATGCCGTGACCCGCGCCGGTGACATAAATCGCTTGGCCCTCGAACCGCATGCCGTACTCCCGGGTCTTCATATGGGCGGGCACCCTAGCGGCTGTGCCGTGGTCGCGCCAAGCGCGTGCGGCACTCACTTGACAAAGGGCGCTCCATATTATTCAACATTATTGTTGATCAACAATGTTGTTGAACTATGGGAGCCTAGCATGCCGTCAAAGCCGCCATCCTTCACCAAGACCATGCAGCTCGGCATCGTGGTGCCCAACCTCGAGGCGGCGGTTCGCGCCTATGAGGAGCAGTATGGCATCGGGCCATGGGAATTCATGGAGATCGGACCGGAGAATGCCGAGAACGTCCTGGTCGACGGCAAGCCGGCCGAATGGCGTTCACGGATCGCCATGACGATGATCGGCGACGTGATGTGGGAGCTGATCGAGCCGCAGGACGAGAACGACATGTTCGGCAAGTTTCTGGCCCAACGCGGCGGGGTCGGCGGCGTGCACCATGTCGCGGTGCAGACGCCGGACTTCCGGCAGACGCTGGCCGACCAGCAGGCGCGCGGCGGGCAATCCACCCTCAGCGGCAGCTTCACCGGCATCGAAGTGCACTATCTCGACAGCGCCCCCGACATCGGGGTGATCCTCGAAGTGTTCAGCGGCATGCCGGACCTTTAGGCGCCCAGCGCCCAGTCGAGCACCGGATCGCGGCCGGCGACAAAGTCGGCATGGCTAGTGTCGATCTGGTGGTCCGGGTGGAAGCTGTCCGCGTCCTTCGGACCAAAGCGATAGAGCCGGATGGCGGCAGAGATCCGCAATCCCGAGCCGGAGAGCGCGAACCAGCCGTTCTCCTGGTAGCCGTATGGTCGGGCACCGATCGGTTCGCCGACCAGGATCGCTTCGGTTTCGCGGCGGAAGTCGATGGCGTTGACCATGCTGGCCGAGAAGGTGCCGCGACCGACCAGCACGAACAGCTGGCCGGCGACGAGCCCCATCAGTTCGATGGGGACCAGCATCCACTGCCGGCCGGCGAAGAAGTTGCCGCCGGCGTTCTGCCGGAGGTCGACGATGAGCCGGCGCGCCGGCTGTTGACTGAGAGCGTCGAACAGCCTGGCGGCATTGGCCTCGAGCCCGTCATAGGAACGAAACTGCACATAGACCGCATCTTGTTCGGCAACACGCGAGAACCAGAACGGTTCGTCCATCCGTTGCATCGAGAGCGGAGCATGAGCGGCAGTCAGCAGCGGCTCCTTGCCCGGCTCCAGAAGTTCGACCAGCTCGGTTCCGGCCGCATCGATGAAGCGGAACGCGGGCTCGATGCCCAAAGCCGCAAGCACCTCCGGCTCCCGCATCAGCTCGACGCTTCGCGCCAGCACGTAGCCGGCGTTCTCGCCCTGCGGGATCAACCAGTTCAGCTGGCTCTGCAGCAGCGCGACGGGCTGGTCGCCGATCGAGAGCAGCCTGGCGCCGATCAGCCGGCGGTGAGCCGCCGCGGCGCGAACCACCGTGAGGTCATCACCAAACCAGCAGAACTCGACCGGAAATTTCGGCCGAGGCGGCGCGGCGACGAAGGTGTGGCCATCGCCGATGCTGGCCGCGACGCCGCGCAAGGCGACGGTCGCCGCCTGCTCGGAGAGAGATGGCAGGCGAGCGGACAGCTCTGCAACCTTGGCCTCGAACGCCGCCTGCGAGATCAGATGAAACGGCTGCCGATGGCGGGTAACGATCCCCTCGGCGAGGCGAGCGAGGTCGGCCTGCCAGTCAATGGAAATTGCGATGATCCGTCTCCCTCACCCTCAATGGCGGGCGCCTGCCTGCAACCACTACGGCCGAACGATGCCGCCATCGCGGCGACGATCTTCGGCCATGTAATGCGACTTTGCCGCCTTGTCGGGATCGAGCAGCGCCTCGGCCTTCTTCACGTCGATGTCGATACCGAGACCGGGCTGATCGTTGCCATAGAGGTAGCCGCCCTCGAGCAGCGCGTGGCCGGGGAACAGCTCGTATTCCTCGGGCTTGAAGTGGTTCTCCTCCTGGATGCCGAAGGCGGTGGAGGCGAGGTCGACGTGCATGGCGGCCATCTGGTTGACCGGGTCGTTGTCGCCGCCCTCCTGCCAGGCGGTCTGCACCCCGAACCATTCGCAGAGCGTCGCGATCTTGCGCGCCTGGGTGATGCCGCCGCCCTTCGAGATGCGGACACGGACGAAATCGATCAGCCGCTCGGTGATCAGCGGCAGGTACTCGTGCGGGTTGACGAACAGCTCGCCCATCGCCTGCGGCGTGGCGCATTGCTGGCGCACCTGGCGATACCAGCCGACCTGCTCGGGCGAGAGCAGATCCTCGAGGAAGTAGAGCCGGTAGGGCTCGAGCAGCTTGGCCAGTTGCACAGCATTGGTCGGGGCCAGGTGCTCGTGCACATCATGGGTGAATTTCGGGCCCCAGCCGAGTTTATCACGCAGGTGAGCGAACATTTCGGGGATCGCCTGCAGGTAGGCGTCGTCGTCGAAGGCCTTGTCCTGCGGCCAGTGGTTCCTGGGCCCGCGGGCATTGGCGCGATCGAGGAAACCGCCGCCGCCGTAATTGCCGAGCTGGCAACGGATGACGGTATAGCCCTCCTCCCAGTAGCGGCGGACGTCGTCTTCGAGCTCGGTGAGCGAGTTGCCCTGGGCATGGGCATAGGCGGCGACAGCGCTGCGGGTCTTGCCGCCGAGCAGCTGGTAAACCGGCATGCCGGCTTCCTTGCCCTTGATGTCCCACAGAGCCATGTCGATGCCGGCCTGAGCAGTGTTGCCGATCGCCTCGTTGCGCCAGTAGCTCTGGGTGTAGACCGATTGCCAGATATCCTCGATGCGGCTGACATCTCGGCCGATCAGCAGTGGCGTGACGTTCTCGATCGCCGCCTGCACCACCTTGGCGCGGTAATGGTCGGAGGCCGAGCCGATGCCGTAGAGACCGGGCTGGTCGGTCAGAACCTTGACGAACAGCCAGGTGCCGTCGGCGCGCGTGCGGATCGTCTCGATCCCGGTGATCTTGGTCATCTCTTCCCTAGGTGTGCTGGTCGGGCCACTGATCGGGCCGTTGAGGATTAGCAATGAACAGAGCTTCGCAACGGGCAGCGCCGGAGGCAAGTTGGGCGAAGGTCGAGCGCACCGCCTGGTGCAATCTGTTCTCTTTTTGTTCTTGACGGCAACGCAGCCTCACTGGTTCCTTGTGTGTCCCTAGTCGCACGGAGGACCAATGAGATGACCGATCTGCCACAGCTGTCGAGGTTCGCTGAGGACACAAGGCCGCTCAAGTCCATCAGGGTGCCGCCGCGCCAGGGACGCGACCCGGTGTTCTTCGCCGTGCTGGTCGGCGGCGGGATCCGCCCGGCGCTGCAGGAGATCGTCGACGAGCAGCGACGCCTGCATGGGATCACGGCATCGCTGCTGCCAGCAACGACGCTGCATATCTCGCTGATCAATGTCGGCTTCTACCAGGAACTGAGCGGCAGCGATCTCGCGGTGGCGATGGCCACCGGCGATGCGATGGCCTTTTCACCATTCGATATCGCGCTCACCCGGCTCGGCAGCTTCCGTCGCAAGGTAGGTTCGCCGCCCCTGGCGCTCTACCCGGGTTCGGACACACCGCTGGTCGAGCTGGCGCGACTCCTGCGCTGGGGCATGCTGGAACGCGGCTTCGAGGTGCACACGCCACCCAGCGAGGCCTTCCACCTGACGCTCTGCTATGATCGGGCCAGCGCGCCCGAAGTGGTGCTGGAGCGGCCACCAACGCTGCGGGTGGAAGGGTTCGCACTGGTCCGCAGCTTTTATGGGCAGGGCCGGTACGAAGTCATCGGGGAGTGGCCGCGGCGGTGAGTGGTCGAATCTGAACGTTCACTCTTCGTTCTTGCCTTTGCCTTCATAGTCGGCTACCTCTCGTCGACTCCTCGGGGCATCTCATGGCGCGTACCAAAACCTCTTATGTCTGCCAGGCCTGCGGCGCGGCGACGGCCCGCTGGCAGGGGCGATGCGAGGCATGCGGCGAGTGGAACACCATCGTCGAGGAGATCGTCGATTCGGGCGTCGGCGCCGGACCGAAAGCCGCCGTGGCGGGTGGACGGCCGATCGAGCTGCAGCCGCTGGCCGGTGAAACCGAGACGGCGGCGCGGGTCGAGACCGGCATCGGCGAACTCGACCGGGTCACCGGCGGCGGCTTCGTCATGGGCTCCGCCGTACTGATCGGCGGCGATCCGGGCATCGGCAAATCTACCCTGCTGCTGCAGGCGGCCGCGGCGCTGGCCGAGCGCGGCCGCCGCATCGTCTACGTTTCGGGCGAAGAGGCGATCGCACAGATCCGGCTCCGGGCGCAGCGGCTCGGTCTTGGCGACCGTGCCGTATTGCTGGCGTCGGAGACCAATGTCGAGATCATCCTCGCGACGCTGCAGAACGGCCCTCCCCCCGATCTGGTGATCATCGATTCGATCCAGACACTGTGGACGGACCGCGTGGAAAGCGCGCCGGGTACCGTCACCCAGGTGCGTACTTCGGCCCAGGCGCTGACCCGCTTCGCCAAGAAATCCGGCGCCGCGGTGGTGCTGGTCGGCCATGTCACCAAGGACGGGCAGATCGCCGGGCCGCGGGTGGTGGAGCACCTGGTCGATGCGGTGCTCTACTTCGAGGGCGATGCCAGCCACACCTTCCGGATCCTGCGCGGCGTGAAGAATCGCTACGGCGCGACTGACGAGATCGGCGTGTTCGAGATGTCGACGCTGGGCCTGCGGGAAGTGGCCAACCCCTCGGCACTGTTCCTCGACCAGCGCGACAAGGATGCCGCGGGCTCTGCCGTGTTCGCCGGCATGGAGGGTACCCGCCCGATGCTGTGCGAAGTGCAGGCGCTGGTCTCGCCATCGCCGCTCGGCACGCCACGCCGCGCGGTGATCGGCTGGGATTCGTCGCGGCTTTCGATGGTGCTGGCAGTGCTCGAGACGCGCTGCGGGGTGCGCATCGGCGCCAACGACATCTACCTCAACGTGGCAGGCGGGCTGAAGATCAACGAACCGGCGGCCGACCTGGCCGTAGCGGCGGCGCTGATCTCGTCGCTGACCGGCTCGCCGCTGCCCTCGACCAATGTCTATTTCGGCGAGATTTCGCTGGCTGGCGGGGTGCGCCCGGTGGCGCATGCGGCGCAGCGCCTGCGCGAGGCGCAAAAGCTCGGTTTCCAGGGGGCGGTGACCGGCCGGCTGGGCAAGGGGGACGTGCCGAACGGCATCGCCGTGGGTGAGTATGCCGAGCTTGCCGAGCTCATCGGCCGCATCGCCGCGCGCGGTCAGCGGCAGGCGGCCGAGTAGCGCTTTGGCCACGCTTCCTGCTTTCCGTGAACATCGGCCATGCGCCCCATCCTACATGCTTGGCTTTGCCACGATTAATGGTTACACGGGACCCTGAAGCGGGTCCCAGGGGCGGATTTTCTCTATGTTGACTGCATTTGACGTCGGCATCGGCGTTCTCGTCCTGATTTCGGCGATCCTGGCTACGGCCCGCGGATTCACGCGCGAAATCCTGTCATTGGCGACCTGGGCGGGCTCCGCGGCAATCGCCGCCTATGCCTATTTCAACCACAAGGACATCGCGCGCGGCTACATCGCCGAGCCGATCGTGGCTGACATCGTGACGGTGCTCGGCACCTTCATCGTGGCGCTGATCATTCTGCACCTCATCACCATGCGGATCGCCGATTTCGTCGTCGACAGCCGTATCGGGCCGCTAGACCGGACCCTCGGTTTCATCTTCGGCGTTGCCCGCGGCGTCCTGATCGCGGTGATCGTGGTGATCTTCGGGCTGTGGCTGATGCCCTCGAACCTGCCCTCGTGGGCGGCCGAGTCGCGCTCGCTGCCGATCCTTCGCAATTTCGGCGACAGCTTGATCGCGCTGTTGCCCCCCGATCTCGAGAAGCAGGTCACCGACATCCTGCAGCGCGGCGCCGGTGGCGGCACGGGCGAGGATGTGTCGCCCGACGACGTGCCGAACCCGGATGCCGACGTGCCGAACGATGAAGGCACCGACCAGCTCGAGAATGATGCGCCCCTGGAGCCGGCCGAGGGAGCCGCACCCAACGCCTGATGAAATTCGGGTGAGCGCATTGCATATTCGTGACCGGGACCGCATCTGCGGTCCCGTCTTGTTTGGCCCGACCTGAACCCGCAGAGGTGCCCGATGACCCTAAACGCCAAACCGATCGCGGAATGGGACCATGATACGCTGCGCGAGGAGTGCGGCGTGTTCGGCATCCTCGGCCATCCCGAGGCGGCAACCCTTACGGCGCTCGGCCTGCATGCGCTGCAGCACCGCGGCCAGGAAGCGGCGGGCATCGTCAGCTTCGACGGCAAGCAGTTCCATTCGGAGCGCCAGCTTGGCCTCGTCGGCGACCACTTCACCGATCCGGCGACCGTCCGACGCCTGCCGGGCCATCTCGCCATGGGCCATGTGCGCTACTCGACCACCGGCGAAACAATCCTGCGCAACGTGCAACCGCTGTTCGCCGAGCTCGAAGTCGGCGGCATTGCCATTGCGCATAACGGCAACTTCACCAACGGCCTGACGCTCAGGAAGCAACTGATCTCGCAGGGCGCCATCTGCCAGTCGACCTCGGATACCGAGGTGGTGCTGCACCTCATCGCCCGCTCCAAGAAGGTCGCTTCGTCCGATCGCTTCATCGACGCGCTGATGCACCTCGAGGGCGCCTTTGCGCTGGTGGCGATGACCCGCACCAAGCTGATCGGCGCGCGCGACGCCAACGGCATCCGCCCGCTGGTGCTGGGCGATCTCGACGGTAAACCGATCTTTGCGTCGGAAACTTGCGCGCTCGACATCATCGGCGCCAAGTTCGTGCGCGATGTCGAGAATGGCGAGGTGGTGATCTGCGAGACGCAGCCGGATGGCACCATCACCATCGACTCGGTGAAGCCGTTCGCGCCCCGCCCCGAGCGCATCTGCCTGTTCGAGTATGTCTACTTCGCCCGTCCCGACTCGATCGTCGCCGGCCGGCCGGTCTATTCGGCGCGCAAGCGCATGGGCATCAACCTGGCGAAGGAAGCCCCGGTCGAAGCCGACGTCGTGGTGCCGGTGCCCGATGGCGGCACGCCGGCGGCGATCGGCTATGCACAGGCGAGTGGCATCCCGTTCGAGCTCGGCATCATCCGCAACCACTATGTGGGCCGTACCTTCATCGAACCGACCCAATCGATCCGCGCCTTCGGAGTGAAGCTCAAGCACTCGGCCAACCGGGCCGAGATCGAAGGCAAGCGCGTGGTGCTGATCGACGACTCGATCGTGCGCGGCACCACCTCGGTGAAGATCGTGCAGATGATCCGCGATGCCGGCGCCCGCGAAGTGCATATCCGCGTCGCCTCGCCGATGATCTTCCACTCCGACTATTACGGCATCGATACGCCGGATCCGGAGAACCTCTTGGCCAACCAGCACCCCGACCTCGAATCGATGTGCAAGTTCATCGGCGCCGATTCCCTCGCGTTCCTCTCGATCGACGGGCTCTATGACGCGGTTGGCGGGGTGAAGCGCAACCCGCTGAGCCCGCAATTCACCGACCACCACTTTACCGGCGACTACCCCACCAAGCTCACCGACCTCAACGGCCGCAGCAAGAACGATCCCAAGACGCTGTCGCTGATGAAGGAAGCGAGCTGAGGCCCAGCGGGGCCTGTCACTCCGACGCTTCCTCAAGCTCGATGTCATCCCAGCGAAAGCTAAGCGAAAGCTGGGACCCAACTCACCGACTGCACGAGCTGATGCTTGGGTCCCAGCTTTCGCTGGGATGACACCGGAGTTGGGCCACGAACATGGACCTTCCGCCGCATTTCGAACGGAGATTCCCGCTTTCGCGGCAATGATGCGGTGGGTAGAAGAGCCAGCAGTCCAACGGAACCCTTTCGCATGACCAACTCCCTCGCCGGCAAAATCGTCCTCGTTACCGGCGCGTCGCGCGGCATTGGCTATCAGGCCGCGCTCGAGGCGGGGCGGCGCGGGGCGCATGTGATTGCGGTGGCGCGCACCATCGGCGGGCTCGAAGAGCTCGACGACGAGATCCAGCGGGCGGGCAGCAGCACCACGCTGGTGCCAATGGACCTTATGGATTTTGACGGCATCGACCGGCTCGGGCACGCGATCTTCGAGCGCTGGGGGCACCTCGATGGCTTCGTCGCCAATGCGGCGATGCTGAGCGAGTTGCGCCCGCTCGCCCATGTCGAGCCCAAGGAGTTCGACAAGCTGATGGGCCTCAACGTCACCGCCAATTATCGGCTGATCCGCTCACTCGACCTGCTGCTGCGCCAAGCGGTGGCTGGTCGCGTGGTGGTCGTCTCCTCGTCGTCGGCGCGTTCGGCACGCGCCAACTGGGGGCCCTATGCGGCGAGCAAGGCCGCAGTCGAGGCCCTGGCCAAGAGCTATGCGGCCGAAGTCGGCGGTATCACCCCGGTGCGGGTCAACGTGTTCTATCCGGGCGCCGTGCGCACAGCGATGCGGGCCAAGGCGATGCCGGGCGAGAACCCCGACACCCTGCCCCGGCCTCAAGCGCTGATGCCCAAGCTCATCGACATGATCGCACCCGAATTCACCGAGAACCGCATGCTGTTCGACTGGGAAAAGTCGGAACTGCGGCCGCTCTGAGGCATTTCACGATCAGGCCCGCCTTCCTGCGGAGGCGGGAACCCAGTGGGATCCCTCAGCCTCAGCGGGTGATGGAACATCCCACTAGGTTCCCGCCTGCGCGGGAATGACTCCGTGGGTGGGGGCACCCACGGAGCGCAACCGAAAGACCTAATTCAGTCGCGTCACCAGGATCTTGTCGATGCGGCGGCCGTCGAGGTCCAGCACCTCGAAGCGCCAGTGGCCGCGCTCGAAGGTTTCGCCCACGGCCGGCAGGTGATTGAGCTCGGCCAGCACGAAACCGGCGACGGTTTCGAACTTGGCATCCTTGGGGACTGGAACACCCAGGTGCGCCTGGAACTCGTCGACCTGCATCCAGCCCGAGACGAGGTAAGAGCCATCCTCACGGGTGACGTAAGCCTTCTCGTCGCCCTCCTCTTCCTGGAAGGCGCCGGTGATCGCCTCGAGGATGTCGCCCGGGGTGACGATGCCCTCGAAGTGGCCGTACTCGTCGAACACCAGCGCCATGTGCACCAGCGAACCGCGGATGGCCTTCAGCACGTCGAGCGCGCTCGAGCGATCCATCACCACGGGTGCCTGCTTCACCAGCGCGCGCATGTCGAGTGGCGCGGTTGAAAGCACGTTCTCGACCAGATCCTTGCGGACGATCACGCCGATGATCGAGTCCACGGCGCCATCCTGGACCGGCAGCACCGAGTGGCGGGTGGCGCGGAGCTTTTCGATCATCTCTTCCTGGGTTTCGCTCAGGTCGAGCAGTTCGACATCCAGGCGCGGCGTCATCAGGCCGCGGGCCGAACGGTCGGCAAGGCGCATGACGCCCGAGATCATGTGGCGCTCCTCGGTCTCGAGCACACCGGCGTGCTCGGCCTCGGCGATGAGGGTCTTCACCTCCTCATCGGTGACCCGCTCATCGGTCTCGCCGGCCTGGCCGAGGAGGCGCAGCACCAGCTTGCCCGAGATATCAAGCAGCCAGACCAGCGGCGCCGCGATCGAGGCGATGAAGGCCATCAGCGGCGCAACACGGGCCGCAACACCCTCGGAATCGCGCAGTGCGATCTGCTTGGGCACCAGTTCGCCGACGATCAGCGACAGATAGGTGATGATGATGACCACGATACCGACGCCGAGCGGCGCGGCGATCGAGGGATTGATACCGACGCCGATCAGGGTATCACCGAGGCGCTCGCCCAGCGTCGCGCCAGAGAAGGCGCCGGAGAGCACGCCGACGAGGGTGATGCCGATCTGCACCGAGGAAAGGAACTTGCCCGGGTCTTCCTGCAGCTTGAGCGCCACGGTGGCGCCGCGCTTGCCTTCGGCGGCGAGGACTTTGAGGCGCGCCGGGCGGGACGAAACTACCGCCAGTTCGCTCATTGCGAGAAGACCGTTGACCAGCGTCAGGACGGCGACAATCAGAATTTCGAGGAACAATGTCGTTTCAAGGTTGCGGCCCCGCACTCAGCATCGGGTCGCTTGGAAGGCAGAAACTATAAGAGAGTGAGTAGCGAATTGCGAGTAGCGAATGCGGCCGGATGAGCCTGCTATTCGTCATTCGCCATTCCCTACTCGCCCTTCTTGTCGAACGGGTTCTTGCCGCCGCGCACCCACAGCCGGATCGGCGTGCCGGGCATGTCGAAGGCGTCGCGCAGGCCGTTGACCAGGTAGCGCTGGTAGGCATGCGGCAGCGCCTCGGGACGGGAAGCGAAGAGGATGAAGCTCGGCGGCCGGATCTTGGCCTGGGTCATGTAGCGCAGCTTCAGCCGGCGTCCTGAAACGGCCGGCGGCGGGTGACTTTCGGTCATGCCGCTCAGCCAGCGGTTGAGCCGCGCCGTCGAGACATGGCTGTTCCACTTGCGCTCGATGGCGAAGATCGCCTGCATCAGCTTATCGATATTGCGTCCCTGCAGGCCCGAGATGGTGACCAGCGGGATGCCCTTGAGCTGCGGCAGGTAGCGCTCGCACTGCTCGCGCAACTCGGCGAGCTTGGCGTTCTTGTCTTCGATGGTGTCCCACTTGTTGACCGCGATCACCAGGGCGCGGCCTTCGCGCTCGACCAGATCGGCCAGCGTCAGGTCCTGCTTTTCGAACGGGATCTGCGCATCGAGCAGCAGCACCACCACTTCGGCATACTGGATCGAACGCAGGGAGTCGCTCACCGCCAGCTTTTCGAGCTTCTGTTCGATGCGCGCCTTGCGGCGCATGCCTGCGGTATCGACGAGGTTGATGGTTCGCCCATCGTACTCCCAGGGCACCAGGATGGAATCGCGGGTGATGCCGGCTTCCGGCCCGGTCAGCAGGCGGTCTTCGCCGACCATGCGGTTGATCAGCGTCGATTTGCCGGCGTTCGGGCGACCGATGATCGCCACGTTGAGATGGCGCTTGGGATCCCAGCGCTTGACCGGCCCGTCCTCGGTCGAGCCGTCATCCTCAGGCAGGTCGACATCGACTTCGGGCATCACGGCCAGTGTCGGCGCCTCGGCCTCGGCCTTCTCGGCGGCGGCGTCCACGGCTTTCGACACGATGGCGTGGAGGTCGGCGAGGCCAAGCCCGTGCTCGGCGGAGAGCGCCACCGGCTCGCCGAAACCCAGGTTGTAGGCCTCGAGCAGCCCCGGATCGGCCGCCCTGCCCTCGGCCTTGTTGCCGATCAGGTGCACATCCTTGCCGGCGCGGCGCAACACCTGGGCAAAGCGCTCGTCCAGCGGCGTGACGCCGGCCTTGGCATCGATCATGAACAGGATGACGTCGGCATCGCGGATGGCGATCTCGGTCTGCTGGCGCATCCGGTCTTCCAGCGAGCCGTCGGTCTTGTCTTCGTAGCCGGCGGTATCGAGCACCTTGAAGCGCAGGTCGCCGATGCGACCCTCGGCCTCACGGCGATCGCGGGTGACGCCCGGCGTATCGTCGACGAGCGCGATCTTCCGCCCGACCAGACGGTTGAACAGCGTCGACTTGCCGACATTGGGACGGCCGACAATGGCGACGGTAACGGTCAAGCGAGACCCCAGTACTTAGAGCCGGACGCGAACTCAGTTCGCGGGCGCGGCGGGTGCTTCAGTGGACGCGGGTGCGTCCGTGGACGCGGGAGCTTCGGCAGCAGCAGCCTCAGCTGCGGGCGGCACGGCTTCCATCATCGGCGTAGCTTCCATCGCCGGGGCTTCCATCGCAGGCGCTGCCTGGGGTGCGGGCGCCGTATCGAGCGCCGGTGCATCGCCGACCGAGGTCGCGGCGGGGGTGGCCGTTGCAGGATCGACCACCACGGGCGTTTCGGTCGCGGCAGCTTTCGCTGCCGGCGAGGCCACGCCCTCGGCTACCAGTTGCGCCAGATAGACGGTCAGACGCTGGCGCAGTTCCTGGCTCGCCTGCGGATCGTTGGCCGCATCTTCGAAGCTCTGGCGCGCCCCGGCGAGGTCGCCGGCCTTGTATTTGGTGAGGCCGATGGCTTCACGCGCGGCGTTACGCATCGGGCTGGTCCCGCCAACGAGGCCACCGACACGCTGCTCGACCTGGGAGACGTCACCGCCATCGACCAGCAGGTTGGCGGCAAGCACCAGCGCCAGCTCGCGCAGATACTTGTTGGGCTGCCCGGCGGCGAGCGCATCATAGGCGGCCACCGCCTCCGCGGTCTTGCCGTCCTTGGCGAGGAGCGCAGCTTCGCGGAAGCGCGCAAGGATCGGGTAGCCGCCGTGATTGGCGGCGATCACCTCGTCGAGCGCCTTCTTGGCCGCTTCGGCATCGGTGCCATCAGCCAGTTGCAGCGCCGCATAGAACTGGTCCGACGACTGGGCCGAGTTCGAGTTCTGCCACCAGTCCCAGCCCTCTTTCACCGCCACGATGAGGACGATAGCTACGGCCGCGCCGATCACATAGGGGCCGAACCGGCGCCACAGGTTGCGCGCGCGGTCGCTGCGCAGTTCCTCGTCGATCTCGCGGATGATGTTTTCGTTGGACATGAAGCTCAAGTGAAACAGGGTCGAATTCGGCCGCACCATAGTGAGGCGCCCGCACGAATGCAAACGCGTACGCGCGCTGATCCCAAGGGGATCCCGGGGTGTTCCCAACCCACACGCCACGCTCTCTGGACGGACGGGCTGCGCTCGCCGGACGGACGAGCTGCGCTCGCCGGACGGACGAGCTGCGCTCGCCGTGGGGTCACGAGCGCGTGAGGCTGCAGATGCAAACGACCAAATTAATCGGTCGGCAACGGGCTCGCGCGAAGATTTCGCCAGCGTCAATTCGAGATCATCAAGATGTTAATTCGCGTTTTACTGCTTGTTGCCCTTCTCACGGTTGCAACACCCGTCGCAGCTGCCAGCGTTTCCATCGTCATCGACATCTCGGATCAGCACATGCAGGTGTCGGTGGGCGGTGCACCGAAATACAGTTTTGACGTTTCTACCGGCCGGAAGGGTTATGCCACGCCCAAGGGCAGCTACGGCGTACAGCGGATGTACAAGGAGTACTACTCCAAGAAGTACGACCTGGCGCCGATGCCTTATTCGATCTTCTTTCGCGGCGGCTATGCCATCCATGGCACCTATGACACCAAGCGCCTGGGCCGCGTCGCCTCGCATGGCTGCGTCCGCTTGGCGCCCGAAAACGCGCGCCGACTCTACAACCTGGTGCTCAAGCACGGCAGCGGCAATGTGAGCATCCGGGTGAAGGGTTAGACGCCACGCCCGAATACCCGCGCCGACGGTCTCCTTCTGGACCATCCCCAGGATGGAAACGAGCTCGGCCTGACGCCAGTCTTCTCAAGAACGGCGCGAACCTGGTTGCGAACGGTGTGGATACTTCTGCCGCTCGCATCAGCGATCTCGCGCGGACTGAGGCCCGCGGCCATGCCTCGGCGACCGCCATCTTGGCCGCGGAGAGGCCGAGATGATGGAGCGCGTCCGGACGGAGATCGTTCATTGGCACAGTGATCGTGATCAGGTGCCTCGCGGAGTGGTCTTCGAATGGCTGCGCGAAGCTGGCTGGTTTATCCCGCTGGATCGGCGTCACGGTACGCAGCGCCATCGGGTTGCCGGCGGCCGACCCAACGCAGTTGCCACCACCGAGCGCCTCGTCGACGGCGTTGCAGTAATCCTGCCAATCCAGCTGACCAAGCGCCGCCGCGCAGGATGCCGCTATCAGTTCGCCGACGCGCCCTTCTGAGATCCACCATATCCGCCAGCCAATCGCCCACCCGACAGCCAGATCGTCAAGGCAACCCATCACGCGTACGCGTTTAAGGTCACGCCCTTGAAACCAAGGGACCTTCCGCGTACATCTTGAACATGTACGAACTGAGGAGACGGAGATGCCGCAAGCAGCCGTGAACGACAACAAGCGCATGAACTTGAGGGTTTCGCCGGAAACGAAGGCTAAGCTCGTGCACGCTGCCGCGCTCCGCAACACCGACCTGACGAACTTCGTTACCCAGACCGCATTGCGAGAAGCTGAGGCAGTGATTGAGGCGGCCGAAGTCGTTCGTTTGACCGCGCGTGAGCACGCACGCGTGCTTGAGCTGCTGGAAAACCCGCCCAAGCCCAATGCAAAGCTGCGTGCGGCGATAGCGGCGTTGCCTGACTCCCTGTGACGCTGCCCGCCTGGAGAGAGGAACCCATCGCGAAGTCGCATGATCGCCAGTCCTTCGACTGCGGCAATTCGGCGATGAACGATTTCTTCCGCCGCTACGCGCGTCAAAACCACGAACAGAACGCCTCTAAGACCTTCTGCGCGATTGATATCTCAACCCCGAGCCGTGTGCTTGGCTTCTACACGATCGCCCCCTCCTCCGTAGCACATCAAAGCGTGTCGCCGTCGATGACGAAGGGGCTGGCTCAGCACGAGATCGCTGGATACAAGCTGGCCCGGATCGCCACCGATGTCTCGGTAGCCGGCCACGGTTTGGGTGGACAACTCCTCGTGGCGGCCGCACTGCGCTGCCTTCGGATCGCATCCGAGGTCGGCGGTGTACTACTGATCATCGACGCCAAGGGCGAACGCGCCGCCAAGTGGTATGCCGGTTATGGTGCCGAGCCGCTCGAAAACCAACCACTCACGCTGGTGATGCCGCTCGCTACCTTCTCAGCCGATCTAAGGGGTCGAGGGCTGCTCTGACTCGACCATTGAGGCTGTGAGCCGCTGTAGTCGCCCGCCTTAAGTCCGAGTGGTCTTTAGTCTATGCTATTCTGTGACCCATAGCTTGGCACGTGAGTTGCGAGATTGCCGAGTAACAATGATCCTTCGGAAGAAATTGCGCGCATCAGACGGCGGCTAGCCGATCTGGACACTGAGCGCGCCAGGCTTGAGGACGAGTTGGGGGCGCTTGAGCGGACGCCGACATTTGCCGACGCCCCTATTAGCAATGCCTCTTCATCGACCGAGAAGATCGGGTTGTTTCGTGCTCTGTTTGCGGGGCGCCCCGATGTCTTTCCGACGAGGTGGGAAAACCGCAAAGCTGGGCGTTCGGGCTATTCACCAGCTTGTTCGAACGAGTGGGTGAAGGGCGTTTGCGGTAAGCCGAAGGTGAAATGCGGAGAATGCCCAAACCAGGCATTCATCGCGCCATCCGGAGACATCATCGAGAAGCACCTGCGCGGAGGTGATTCCCGCTCGGGTGATTTTGTCGCGAGGGTGTATCCGCTGCTGAACGACGAGACGTGCTGGTTCCTTGCCGCCGATTTCGACAAGCACAGTTGGGCGGACGACGCCAGGGCATTGCTTAGCACCTGTCATACGAAAGGAATTGCCGCCGCCCTGGAGCGGTCGCGGTCGGGAAACGGCGGCCATGTTTGGATATTCTTCGCCGAGCCCGTACCGGCCAGGGCCGCGAGGCAACTGGGATCGGCACTGATCACCGAGACGATGGAGAGGCGTCCGGACATCGGCTTCACGTCCTATGATCGCTTCTTTCCCAACCAGGACACGATGCCCGTCGGGGGCTTTGGCAATCTGATTGCGCTGCCCTTGCAAAGAAAGGCCCGACAGAGCGGCAACAGCGTCTTCGTTGACAAGGATCTGCGGCCTTATGACGACCAATGGGCATATCTATCCTCCCTCCGACGGCTATCGTCGGCGGAGGCTTTTAGGATTGCGGACGAGGCGGAACGATCAGGGCGGGTCCTTGGCGTCCGCATGCCCGTCGACGACGAACATGCCGACGAGCCTTGGAAGATGTCGCCTTCGCGCCGCAGCCCGCCGCTCCGTATTGAGGCTGCCGTCCCAAGAAGTATCAGGATCGTTGTCTCCGACCAGGTTTACATCGACCGGGTCGGACTTCCGTCGGCTTTGATTGCTCAGCTTGTTCGGCTAGCGGCTTTCCAGAACCCGGAGTTCTATCGCGCCCAAGCCATGCGGCTGCCGATATTCGGCAAGCCTCGGATTGTCTCATGCGCCGAGCTCTATCCCCAGCATGTTGCACTACCTCGAGGTATCCTCGACGAGGTGACCGACCTCATCAAAAGCCATGGCGCGGTTGCCAACCTGGAAGACCTGCGCGAGATCGGTACGGCGCTCCCCGCGACCGTTTCCTTCCTGGGGGAACTGCGACAGCCGCAGTTGAAGGCTTTCGATGCCCTTACCGCCCACGACAACGGCGTGCTTGCCGCTACCACCGCCTTTGGCAAGACGGTCGTCGCCGCCGCACTCATTGCGCACCGCGCGAGAAACACGCTCATTTTGGTTCATAGACGGGAATTGCTCAAGCAATGGGTAGAACGGCTGCGCTCGTTCTTGAACATAGATTCCAAGCAGATCGGGATTATCGGCGGCGGGACAAGAAAGCCGACGGGCATTATCGATGTCGCACTCATTCAGAGCCTTACCCGTAGGGGCGAGGTTGCCGACGCCGTCGCGGACTATGGCCACCTGATCGTCGATGAATGCCATCACCTTTCAGCGACAAGCTTCGAGCTTGTCGCTCGCCGGTCAAAAGCGCGGTACGTGGTTGGTTTGTCCGCCACTGTCGCGCGCAAGGACGGGCATCATCCCATCATCTTCATGCAGTGCGGTCCTGTGCGTCATAGGGTGGACGCGCGGGTTCAAGCTGCGGAACGAGGTATTCATCATCGGCTCCGGGACCGTTCGACGGAGTTTGAATTACCTCCATCACTGGCCTCCGCTGAGCGCCCGTCTATGCCTGCGATCTATGCTGCGTTGGCTCAGAATGATAGCCGCAACGATCTGATCTTTGATGATGTGCTGAAGTCGCTTGAGGCGAAGCGTTGTCCAATCGTTCTGACCGAGCGGAAGGATCACCTAGACTACCTTCGGCAACGGTTCTCGCCCTTTGTGAGGAATCTTGTGGTGCTAAGCGGCGGCATGTCTGCGGGCGATCGAAAAATGGCTGGATCGTCGATGCAGGTATCGCTGGATCAAGAGCGAATGATACTCGCTACGGGCCGCTACATTGGCGAGGGCTTCGATGACGCTCGCCTCGATACGCTTTTCCTCACGATGCCGATCGCATGGAAGGGAACGCTAGCGCAGTATGTTGGCCGCCTACATCGCGAGCATGATGGAAAAAGGGATGTCCTGGTCGTGGATTATGTCGATCAGGCGGTGCCGGTTCTAGCCCGGATGGCTGCAAAACGACGTGCGGGCTATCGCGCGCTGGGATACGTGCTCGAGTAGCAGCCGCTGCTGCCGTGGCAGTTGCCTGAACTGGCGCTAGCTTGCGCCCCGAGGCACCCGGTTGCTCAGCCCATCGACATCGCTGCGGTGCACCTCCCACCCCAAGCGCCTGATCAAGTTGCGCTTGCGAACATAGCGCAGCGCAGCGTCTCGACATCAAACCGCTGGTTGCCCTCAGGCATCACGACGGCTTAGGCCGCGACAGCACGTACCAGGCGCAGGCGATAAAGACGGCGAGGACGAACAGCGCCAGCGGCAGGTCGGGGCGCGCGCCGATCAGGAACAGCACATAGCCGAGCACCATGCCACCCGTGGCGAGCGTCTTGCCGCGCCGCGAGATCGCGCCCTCGGCCCGCCAGGCCTTGATGGTGGGGCCGAAACTCTTGTGATTGAGCAACCATGCCTCGACCCGACGATTGGAGCGGGCAAAGCAACCGGCGGCGAGGATGACGAAGATGGTGGTCGGCATCAGGGGCAGGAATGCGCCAATGATGCCGAGCGCCAGTAGCAGGAAGCCGGCGATCAGGTAGGCGAAGCGGATGGCTCTCGCCTGTGGCCCGGCTGCTTGCGTCGGCTCGTCAGGCTCAGGGTGCATTGGTGCTCGCGTGATGGTGCGGATGGTGTCGCGAGCCGACCAGCCGACTCCTGCGGCAACATACTCGCCCGTTCGTTCCTCTGCCACAGCGCCGCTGCGCGACTGATCTCCCGTCGGCGCGCCACGCGCGGGCCACCGTGCGCTCCGCGCTTGAGTTGGCTGTCCGCCGCGGCACACCGTGGTGCAACTCAGCGCAACCCGGCAAGCCGCTCGATGAACTTTGGCTTCTTGTCGTGCCGCAGCCGGATCGAGGCCAAACGCCGGTTAAACTCGGACTGGCCTCCGTCTTCTCTGGCCAACGCCTCGAGATCGAAGAGCAGGCTTGTCGCGCGGTCGTAGCCGGACGCATTGCGGCGCTCGATCTCCGCCTCGATCTCAGGCCAAACGGCCCCCGCCGCGCTGCCTCAGAACTTTGAGCCGCGCATCGCGCGCTGCCTCGGCTTCCTTCGTCCGGCGCAATCGCTCCGCCTCGAGCCGTTCGAGCTCTGCCTGCTGACGCACTTGTGCGATCTCGCCCGCCCGAACCCGCAACTCTCCGACCGTACGACGCCGCGTCGAGGTGGTACGGCTGTCACGCGCCTTGTACCTGAGTTCGGCGGCGACATGGGGATCGCCATCAATTACGCGCAGCAGCAGTTCGGTCATTTCGTCGCTGGAGATGGCCGCGAGGATTTCGCGGACCTCATTGTCCGACGTGTCCGCCGAGGCTCCATCCAGCGCGGCCGCTGCCGCCAACAAGTCTGCATCAAGGTTGAAGAAGTCCGCGAAAGCCTCGAGGGGATCGGTCAGCGGGCCAACGCCTGGCAGGGGCTCCAACTCGTCGTCGGCGACTAACTGATACTCGACCGCCATGAGCCACAAGAGATAGAACATCCTGAGGTCGCCCGACAGAACATCGGCGCGCAACGGCGCGAGCCGCGCAAGCCAGCCTGAGCCATCTTCATCCAGATACTCCCGCGCTTCGAGCTCCGGAGCGATGTCGATTATGAGGCTTTCACCGGGCGCCCAGACCTCGACCCAATCCACTTCGGTAAGGAACTTCGAGAGCTTCTCAATATCCAACAAGCGCGCCGGCAGCCGCATCATCAGCCGCCGGTCGCCCCAGTTCGCGAGATAGAGATGGAGGTCGAACCATTGTTCGACCAACCGGCGTGGATCCCCCTTGAAGTCACCCCATTCGTAGTGATTGGTGAAGCTCGTCGCCGTGATCCGCGCTCGAGACGAAATCGACCGCAAGGCATCCTGCCCGGCGCGGTCAATAGGACGATCGATCGCCAGAAATTCATAGTACTGGTACTCGCTCATGGGTGCGGGTCTCGCCAAGAGTTGTGCACGTTGGTGCTGACCAGATCGGGCAACCCGAACGTGATCGAGTCGGAGGACTCTGGCCACCTGTCAGGGGAGAATCTCACCCCTGTTTACAACTCGAGTTCGTAACCGCGCGGGCCCTCGCGCGGCGGTGACCGACAACCGCAAGGCATGGGTCACGATGGCCGAAAAGAACAGGATGCGGCGATAGCCGACCGAGCCGCACTCGGTGACCGGAAGCCATTGATCGCCTGATGTTCGGGCCTCGACCAGAAGTCGCTCGACCTGCTGGCCGAGCGCGATGTCCTCCTCGACGAACACGCTACCGATCCGCCTCGGCTCCGGCCATGACAGAACGAGGCTGCCGCCGGTGCCATCGACCACCCAGGCGCCGTCCCGATCCAACGCAGCTAATGGCGACGCGGTGGCGTCCGAAGCGATATCGGCGTCGTAGAGAGCCGCGATCCGGTTCCCCAATTGCGCCAGTACGAGCCGATCTGGCGCTGCGACAAGGCCGGAGCGGTCCGGTGGCACGTTGAGCAGGAACGTCGCGTTGCCGCCGACCGAGGCGCAGTAAATGCCGAACAGTTCCTCGGCGGATCGCACTTCAGCGTCTTCCCTGGGGTGGTGGAACCAGCCTGGTCGGATCGAGGTGTTCACCTCGGCGGGGTACCAGACGAGGGCATCGCTCGACGCTGCGATCGCTTGCCTGCTCCCCAGATCTTGCTCGTCCGAACGAACCTGTCGCGAGAACTTGCCGTCGTCGACCTGCTGCGAATTTGAGGCGGTGCGTTCGGCGTCTCGCAGCGAAGCGGGAACCACGCTCCATTCATTGGCCCGGGTATGCCCCGCCTCGTTGCCGCACCAGCGCACGTCCGGTCCGCAGACGCTGATCACCGCGTCCGGCTGCAGCTCGCGCACCGCGGCGAAATAGCGATCCCAGTCGTAATACTGCTTCTTGCCGCCGGCGCCTTCGCCGTTGGCGCCATCGAACCAGACCGAAAAGATCGGGCCGTAGCCGGAGAGCAGTTCGCGCAGTTGCGCGACAAAGAAATCGTCGTAGCCGGCGCCGGTGCCGTAGGCAGGCTCGGTGCGGTCCCAGGGGGAGAGGTAGACGCCGAACTTCATGCCGCGTCGCGCGCAAGCCGCCGAGACCTCTGCAACAAGGTCGCCGCCCCCCTCGCGCCATGGGCTCGAGGCGACCGAATGCCGGGTCACGGCACTCGGCCACAGGCAGAACCCGTCATGGTGCTTGCAGGTGAGGATCAGGCCGCGCATGCCCGCCGAGGCGAGGCTTTCGACCCACTGGTCGGTATCGAGCTGCGGCGGATCGAACAGGGCGGGATCCTCATGCCCGAGACCCCATTCGCGATCGGTCATGGTGTTCATGCCGAAATGGATGAAGCCGTAGAACTCGAGCTGCTGCCAGGCCAGTTGCCGCGGCGTCGGCCGAACGGCGGAAGCTTCAGCGATGCGGCCAGCCAAACTTATCCCCACTTCATCACTGTGACGCATCGCCCAGCTACCATCTATGGCCCACTATCAGCGAGGTCAGCGCACTATCCCCGTGCCCAGATACGCACCCTACTCCCGACAAATCCCTTGGGTACCGGGTGCTGAAGGCCTTGCCGAGCAGTGGGCTGAATCGGCCGGGGGCCGGCCAAAATGTAATGTGCAACCTGGCGGAGATCGAGCGACAGCTGTTTCGCTACCAGCGGCGCCAGGCACGCCGCCTAAGCTGGACGGCTCGACACGGGCCACGAATTCAAGTCCTCAGACCAAGTCAGCGGCTGCGATCCGATGGGCGACGACAGGCTGATTTCTGAGCAGAATGTAGTTGTGGCACTTTTTTGTGCATTCAGGGCTTGCTTCACGCCGGTGGGTAGGATTGTTTTGAGCGCCAGTCCTCCGGAGCTCATTTCATGATCAATCGCCGATCGTTTGCTGCCACCACCTTCCTTGCGCTCGCCCTGGCGGGCTTCACGGCGGCACCGGCCGTCGCCCAAACCGCAGTCAAGCTGACGCTTGATTGGCGGTTCGAAGGTCCAGCCGCGGGATTCCTGCTGGCGCAGGACAAGGGGTATTTTGCCGAAGAAGGCCTCGATGTGACCATCGACACCGGCAATGGCTCGGTGGAAGCCATCCCGCGCGTCGCTACCGGGGCCTATCAGTTCGGCTTCGGCGACATCAATTCGCTGATCAAGTTCCTCGATGAGGATCCCGCCCAGCCGGTAACCTCGATCATGATGGTCTATGACAAACCGGTCTTTTCAATCATCGGTCGAAAGTCACTGGGCATCACCGACGATCCCAAGTCGCTCGAAGGCAAGAAGCTCGGAGCGCCGCCACCGGATGGCGCCTTCGCGCAGTGGCAGGCCTTCATCCCGGCCGCCGGGATCGATGCTTCGACGATCACCATCGAGAATATCGGCTTTCCGGTACGCGAGCCGATGCTGGCGTCAGGCGATGTCGACGGCGTCTTCGGCTTTGCTTTTTCGGTGATCCTCAATCTGATGGCCAATGGCGTGCCGGAAGATGACATCTCGACGATCCTCTTTGCCGACCATGGGCTCAATCTGTACGGCAACGCCATTCTGGTGAACGAGGCCTTTGCGGCGGAGAACCCTGAAGCGGTGAAGGGCTTCCTGCGCGCCCTGACCAAGGGCTTCGCCGATGCGGTGGCCGATCCTGCAGCAGGCGCTGCTGCAGTGCTGGCGCGCAATGAGACGCTCAACATCGATACGGAAACCGCGCGGCTGACCATGGCCAACGAGATGAATATCAAAACGCCCTATGTGGTCGAAAACGGCTTCGGTGGCGTCGACCAGGAAAGGCTGGCAGCATCGCTCGAAACGTTGAAGATCTCCATGGGCCTCAAGGGGGCAGCGACGGCCGCCGACGTTTTCGATCCCCAGTACCTGCCGCCCGCCGACGCACGCATGCTGCCATAAGGCACGTCACCCTGTCCCCGCCTGGCGACCAGCCAGCGGGGGCAAGACGCGATCAGCGGAGCGGGACCATGGCCCTTGTCAGTCTGGAGAATGTCGGGATGCGCTATGGCGGGCCGAGCGGCACGCTGGCGGTAAGCGGTCTCAACCTCGAAATCCAGCGAGGCGAGTTCGTGGCCGTGGTCGGCCCCTCGGGCTGCGGCAAGTCCACCTTGATGAAACTGACCACGGGCCTGCACATTCCACAGACTGGAAAAGTGGTGGTCGCCGGCAATGCGGTGACAAAGCCCGTTTCCATCGTCGGCATGGCGTTCCAGAATCCCACCCTGCTCCCCTGGCGGACGACGCTGGACAATATCCTGCTGCCACTCGAGATCGTGGAGCGGCATCGCCACCGGCTGCGGGCCAACAAGCGCGAATACAAGGAGAAGGCCGAAGTCCTGCTGGAAACGGTGGGGCTCAAGGGGTTCGGCGAAAAGTTTCCGTGGGAGCTTTCGGGTGGCATGCAGCAGCGTGCCAATCTCTGCCGCGCGCTCATCCACGAGCCGGAACTGCTGATGCTGGACGAACCATTCGGTGCGCTTGACGCGTTCACGCGCGAGGAACTGTGGTGCGTGATCCGCGACCTGCATGCGAGCCAGGATGTCACCATCGCGCTGGTCACGCATGATCTGCGCGAAAGCGTGTTTCTCGCCGACAAGGTGGTGGTGATGAGCGCGCGACCGGGGCGCGTGGTTTCCGAGCACATGGTGCCGTTCGAGCGGCCACGACAGCTCGATATCCTTTACCAGCCGGAGTTCAACGAGTTGGTGCAGCGGCTGCATGGGGAAATTGCCACCGCGAGGGCCGCGGCATGACCGATAGCGAAACCGTCACCACCACCGCGACGCTGCCGCCTCCGCGCGAGGCATTCAAGGTCAACTGGATCCGGCTCGCGCCGTTGCTCTACACGATCGGACTCTTTGCGATCTGGGAAATCGGAGTTCGGCTCTCCGGTCTGCCGCATACGATCCTGCCGACGCCAAGCCGCATCTTCCAGGCGATCGTCGAATACTGGTCGCCGATCTGGAAGAATTCGCTGCAGACGCTCTACACCACAGTGCTGGGCTTCATCATCGCGGTGATCGCCGGGCTGGGGATCGGACTCTTCATCGGCTGGTCCAGAACCATCTATGCCGGGCTCTACCCGATCATGATCGGGTTCAACGCCATTCCGAAAGTGGCACTCGTACCCATACTGGTGATCTGGTTCGGCATCGGCACGGTCCCGGCCGTCCTGACGGCGTTCCTGATCTCGTTCTTTCCCATCGTGGTGAACGTAGCGACTGGCCTTGCGACAATCGAACCAGAGACCGAAGACGTATTGCGGGCCTTGGGCGCCAAGAAACTCGACATCATGCTCAAAGTAGGCATTCCGCGCTCGATGCCCTACTTCTTCGGCTCGCTGAAGGTCGCGATCACGCTGGCCTTTGTCGGCTCGGTGGTCAGCGAGACAGTCGCCTCCAATAACGGGCTGGGCAACATGATGGCGTCAGCACAATCCAACTTCAACGTGCCGCTCGTCTTCGCTGGCCTCCTGATGTTGGCCGTCGAAGGTATCGCCATGTACGCCCTCATGGCATGGCTCGAACGGCGAATGACAGGCTGGGCGCATCGCTCGACGATGAGCACCTGAAGGCCAGACTTACCGCCGCATGTCGGCCGCCTGCATCGCGCGTATCAGATACGGCCTTTCGTCGAAGCCCGTCGCTGGCCGGCGCAACCCGCGACCCGCTCGATTAGTGCTTGTTTGGTCCAATGCCGGTCAAATACTTGTAAGGACAGCGCTACTCCCACTCGATGGTCCCGGGCGGCTTCGACGTCACGTCGTAGACCACCCGGTTGATGCCGCGCACTTCGTTGATGATGCGGGTGGCGGCGCGGCCGAGGAAGTTCATGTCGTAGGGGAAGAAATCGGCGGTCATGCCGTCGACCGAGGTCACGGCGCGGAGCGCGCAGACGAACTCGTAGGTGCGGCCATCGCCCATTACGCCGACGGTCTGCACCGGCAGCAGTACGGCAAAGGCCTGCCAGATCTTGTCGTAAAGCCCGGCCTTCCTGATCTCATCGAGATAGATGGCGTCGGCGCGGCGGAGAATGTCGAGCTTTTCGCGGGTCACGCCGCCCGGCAGGCGGATGGCGAGGCCGGGGCCCGGGAATGGGTGACGGCCGACGAAGCGGTCGGGCAGCCCCAACTCGCGGCCGAGCGCCCGCACTTCGTCCTTGAACAGTTCGCGCAGCGGCTCGACAAGTTGCATATTCATGCGATCAGGCAGACCGCCGACATTGTGGTGCGACTTGATGGTGACCGAGGGGCCGCCCGAGAAGCTGACGCTCTCGATGACATCGGGGTAGAGCGTGCCCTGGGCCAGGAACTGCGCTCCGCCGAGTTTCTTGGCCTCTTCCTCGAACACTTCGATGAACAGCCGGCCGATGGTCTTGCGCTTGGTCTCGGGGTCGGCCTCACCCTCGAGTGCGCCGATGAACTTGTCGGCGGCATCTACATGGACGAGCGGAATGTTGTAATGATCACGGAACATCGAGACCACTTCGTCGGCCTCGTTCATCCGCATCAGGCCGTGATCGACGAAGACGCAGGTCAGCTGGTCGCCGATAGCTTCGTGGATGAGGATGGCCGCCACCGAGCTGTCGACGCCACCGGAAAGCGCGCAGATCACCCTGCCCTTGCCGACCTGGGCGCGGATCTTGTCGACGGCGCGCTGGCGATAGGCCGACATGGTCCAGTCGGACTTCAGCCCGACGATATTGTGCACGAAGGATTGCAGCAGCTTGCCGCCATCGGGCGTGTGCACCACCTCGGGGTGGAACATGGTGGTGTAGTAGCGCTTCTGCTCATTCACCGCGATGGCGAACGGGGCGTTCTCGGAGGTGCCGATGACGGTAAAGCCCTCGGGCAGCTCGGTGACGCGATCGCCGTGGCTCATCCAGACCGGATAGCGCCCGCCGACCTGCCAGAAGCCGTCGAACAGCGGGCTCGCTTGTTTGATCTCGACATCGGCGCGACCGAACTCGCGCGCGTGCCCACCTTCGACCTTGCCGCCCTGCTGCAGCGCCAGGGTCTGCTGGCCGTAGCAGATGGCGAGGATTGGCACGCCCGAGTCGAACACTGCCTGCGGGGCGCGTGGGCTGCCCTCGTCGGTCACCGAAGCGGGGCCGCCGGAAAAGATCACCCCCTGAGGCTTCAGCCGGGCAAAGGCCTCGGCCGCGCTCTGGAACGGGTGGATCTCGCAATAGACGCCGGTCTCGCGCAGGCGGCGCGCGATCAGCTGGGTCACCTGGGACCCGAAATCGATGATGAGAATGGACTCGGCGGGGGCGTCGGCGATGTCTGTCATGGCGGGGAAATAAAGCCCGGGCGGGGATTGTGCAAGCCTCCTCCCCGGCAGACCTCCTATGCCGAGGCGGGTGCGACCTTGGCGGAGTTGGAGCGCACCAGCTTGCCGACGAGGTTGCGGTTCAGGCCGGCCTCCATGGCGCGGTGAATGGCGGCGTCGGAGGCGACGGCAGCGTGCAGCCGTTGCTGGTCGAATGCGAGGACCCGCATCGGTTTGGAAGCGATGACGGTGGCCGTTGCCGGCTCGCCACTGAGGAAACTCATCTCCCCCAGATAGTCGCCCGGTCCGCAGACCGCGATAATGCGTCCGGCGCTCTCGATGCGCGCCACGCCGGTGGCGACGTAGAGCAGGTCCTTCACCACCTCGCCCTCGCGCACCAGGACCTGATCGGCCGGGACTTCACGGATGGTGGCAAAGGCGAGCAGCCGCTTCAGGGCCCGCCGTTCGACGCTCGGCGGCATGCTGTCGACGAAATGCCGCTGGTCGTCGGAAAAGCGGTGGTGGCGCTCGTAATACCAGATCAGCAACAACTGGCCGATGTTCACCAGCACGAACACGGTTTCCCACAGGACGCTTACCGGATCGAACACGAAGAAGGCTCGGTAGATGATCTTGGCGACACCCGACGCGACGGCAAAACCTCGCAGCCACACCATGCGCCGCATCAGCATCGAGACGATCAGCAGGAAGTATGTGAAGTGACCAAACAGGATGACCGGGTTGGTGAGACCGGTGAGCAACTGATCGAACAGGCCGGACATCGTGCACCGCAAAGCAAACAGCGAAGTCGAGCCCCTTGCCCGCTCCCACTGTCACAAACAAGGGGCTCGATGTTCTCTAGACGGTCGCCACCCGGTCGGGATGGGTGGCGTTAGCCTTGGCCAGCTTGCCAACGAGGTTGTGGTTGAGGCTGGCGTCGAGCGCCTGGCGGAGGTCGTTGTCGGCCTCGAGGGCGGCGCGCAGCCTCGCCTGTTCGAAAGCGAGGTAGCGAAGCGGCTTGGCGGCGATGGCGGTGGCCGATGCCGGCGCGCCGGTCACAAAGCTCATCTCGCCGACGAAATCGCCCGGTCCACATACGGCGACGATGCGTCCCGCCTGCTCGATCTGCATGACGCCATCGGCAATGAACACCAACTCGGTGACGGGCCTGCCCTCTTCAGTCAGCTTCTGGCCCTCGTGAGCATGTCGAAGCCTCGAGAGGCGGAGCAGCCGGCGGATCGTTCGCCGGTCGATGCTGGTGGGGATGACGGATGCGAAGCGCTGCTCATCCTCAGAAAAGCGATGCCGCCTCGCGTAATACCAGAGGATCAGTAGTTGAACGACGTTCACCGCTACGAAGATCACCTCCCAGAACACGATGATCGGGTCGATCTCAAAGAAAGCGCGATTGATAATACGAATTATGCCGGCAGCGATGGCAATGGCACGGAGCCAGCCCATGTCATTCATCAGCATCGAGATGACGAGCAATGCATATGGCAAATGAGTCAGCAGATGACTTGGATCAATCATCCGCGCGACAAAATCTTGAAAAGTCATTTGGCCTCTACACGATAAGTATTGCCTTACTAGGACCCAGCTCCAGCTTGGCGTCAATCGCTACCTCCCGCTTGTCGCCCACGCGTTTGCGACGCGCGCAGAGGGGGTTGCGCAGCAGCCCCGGGCGGTGCCAAATGAAATCGATTGCACGAACTACCGCGCGGCAGACGCGGCGTGCGACGCGAGGGGAACCGATGTCTGATAACCGCCTGAATGGCGCGGATTTCGTGCGCGCAGCTGCGTGCCTGACGGTGCTGTTCCACCACCTGGCGCAGCGCATGAGTTGGCAGGATAAACTCGGCGGCGTCGAGTGGTTCAGGGTGTTCGCGCAGATCGGCACCTTCGGCGTAGCGATGTTCTTCGTGCTCTCGGGCTTCCTCTTGTCGCGGCCGTTCTGGCAGGCGCTGGATCGAGGCGAGCCGGCCCCGTCGCTGCGGGTCTACGCCATGCGGCGCGCTGCCCGCATCCTGCCAGGGTTCTGGCTGGCGCTGCTCGTCAGCTTCGTGCTCAGCATCACAGTGTTCGGCGCGGTGCTCGACGGGCAACTGGTACTCCGGCTTGTCGCCGGCATCTTCACCGTCGCGGATTGGCACTGGATTACACTGTTCCCGGTCGAGGTGAACGGGCCGCTGTGGTCGATCAGCTTCGAGGTCACCTCCTACCTGCTGCTGCCGCTCGGCTTTGCCGCGCTGTTCTTTCTCGGACGCTGGAGCGGCACGGGCTGGCAATCGCGCCTCTTGTGGGTCGGGGTGATCGGGCTGGCGCTCGTCGCGCACTGGCTGTTCGCGCGCTACGTCCAAGTCGACGCGCAGCAGCGCGGCTGGGACCACGGGCTGATCGGCGGCGCCAAATACTGGATGCCGCGCTTCAACCCGTTCGGCTTCTTCGCCATGTTCGCCATCGGCGCGCTCGCCGGTGGATTGCAGGTGCGCTGGGCGAAATACCGGCACGCGCTGTTCGACCTGATCGCGGTCGCGGCGTTCGCCTGGGGCATTTACCTCATGCAGCAGCAGCTTTCGGCCGAGACGTCGGATGGCTGGGGCTGGCTGGGTGTACCCTACGGCTTTCCCTGGTTCGTGCTGGCGGTCGGTTTGTTCCTCTCGACTTCGCCGTCAAGCGCAGTGCTCGGCCAACTGCTCGACAACCCGGTGACGCGTTACATCGCGAAAATCTCGTTCGGCATCTACATCTGGCACTATCCGGTGCTGGAACTTGTGCGCGTTTACTGGGACCCGAAGATCGATCACGGGCAATCGCCCGATCCGACCCGCTTCGTCGTCACGTGTGCGATCATCACGGTCATCACTTTCATCGTGGCGCACCTGTCGTATCATCTGGTCGAGAAGCCGGTGATTCAGTGGGCGCGAGGCAAAGAGCGGCGCAGGGTGGGTTCGGCAACAGTCAGTGCAGCGGCGGAATGACCTGATGAAAACCGGCAAGACACTCTGGCGCAATCAGCCGCCGTTCTACGAAGAGCGCGGCGATACGCTGACGGTGCAGACCGGCCCCGAGACTGACTACTGGAACAACACGTTCTACGGCTTCAAGCACGCCAACGGACATTTTCGCGCCACCGAGGTGAGCGGCGATTTCAGCTTCGAGCTCAGCTTCGCCGCCGACTACCAGCGCCTCTACGACCAGGCGGGGGCGATGCTCTACGTCGATGCTGACAACTGGCTGAAATGCGGCGTGGAGTTCACCGACGGCGCGATGCACTTTTCGGTAGTGGTCACTCGCGACGACCAGTCGGACTGGTCGGTGCTGAAACTCGATCGACCCCTCGACGGGGCAGTGACGCTGCGGTTGACACGCCACGCCGAAGCCCTGCGGGTGCAACTGCAGGGCCTCGATCAGAGCTGGCAGCTGGTGCGACTGTGCTTCCTGCGCATGGGCGAGACGGTGGAGGTCGGCCCGATGACCTGCTCACCCACCGGCGAAGGGCTGAAGGTCAGCTTCAGCCGACTGGAGCTGCGTGAGCCGATCTCACGCGAGCTGCATTAGCCCGGTCAGTTCAGCGTCGCGATGGCGAGGTTCAGCAGGCTCGCGAAGCCGACCCATGCCGCATAGGGCACAAACAGCAGCGCGGACAGGCGATCGCGGTTCCAGCGATTGGCGATGAAGATGATGATCAGCGCCAGAATGGCGATGATCACCACAAAGGCCGGCCACAAGAGGTGCAGCGAGAACCAGACCGGCGACCACAGCCAGTTGAGCGCCATCTGCCCGTACCAGAGCTTCATGCCGGTGCCGTTCGGCTCGCTCAGGAACGTGCGCCAACCGGCGATGGCGATCAGCACGTAGAGGGCAAACCACACCGGCCCGAACAGCCAGTTGGGTGGATTGAACGGTGGCTTGGCGAGATTGGCGTACCACTCGCCTGGTGCGGCCGAGATGCCGATAACGGCGCCGACGCCGATCACCACGGCGAGAAACACCACCAGCAGGATCAGGGCTCGCGGGGTCTTGAGGTCGGATATCGTCAGAGTGCTCATGCCGCCAGTAACGTGCCAGACGGCGGCAAGTTTCACTCGCTCGCAGTGCAATCGGCAGCGATGTTCAAGGGGAACTTGCCACCCTGCCCCTCGGCGTCGGCATAGACGATATCCACGATCTGCTCGTCGCTGGCCCAAAGTGGATAGACGTTGAGCAACACCGGATGCGTGGCGGTGAGCGGGACGCTGCAGCCGCGGCGGGACTTACTGCCATCGGCGGCACTGATCTCAGCGATGATCCGTCGCGCGCAGGTCTCGCCGCACTGCTCGCCGATGTCGAGCGCGATGCGCCCGGATGGCGAGACGAAATGATGCTTGGCGCTGCCGCCCGGAATGGCGAACCAGATGATCGCGCCAACGATCAGCAGGAAGGCGATCGAGCCGATCGTGAAGATGAACAGGGGCGACAGGCCGCCAGCATCGTCGCGGATCATGCTCAGCCTCGCTGCATGGCGATGACGTAAAAGCCATCGGTGCCGGTGAGGTGCGGGGTGAGCGACACCCCACCTTCGGGCGAGAAACGGGCGCGCAGCCTGGTGCCGGAGAAATGGCTCATCCAGAGCTTGTTGCCGGCAATCGCCGTGAAGTCGGGGTGAGTCTCGAGGAAAGAGGCGGCCTGCCGGGCGTTCTCCTCGGGCAGCACCGAGCAAGTGATGTAGACCAGTGTGCCACCGGGCTTCAGATATTTCGCCGCTTCGACGAGGATGGCGCGCTGCTCCTCGACGCGAACGGCCAGTTGCTCAGGCGTCAGCTTCCACTTGGCGGTCGGCTGGCGGCGCCAGGTGCCGGAGCCGGTGCATGGCGCATCGACCACCACGCGATCGAGCTTGCCGATGAGGTCGTCCAGCACGCCCTCGCCCGGAGCACGGACTTGCACGTTGCGGGCGCCGGCGCGCTTCAGGCGGTCATAGATGGGAGCAAGTCGCGTGCGGTCGCTGTCATAGGCAAAGATCTGGCCGCGGTTCTGCATCGCGGCGGCCATCGCGAGGGTCTTGCCCCCAGCCCCGGCACAGAGATCGAGCACCTGCTCGCCACCGCGCGCGCCGCCCAGCGCGGCAACGATCTGGCTGCCGAAATCCTGCACTTCGAACCAGCCCTTGATGTAGCCTTCCTCGCTCTGAACGTTCGGCGTGCGGCTGTCGCTGTCGCCGGCCGGAAAGCGGATGCCCTCGGGGATGGTCACCGTCGCATCCGGGGCGAAACGGCTGAGCGCCCGCAGCGCCTTGTCGCGGTTGGCCTTCAGCGTGTTGACGCGCAGGTCGAGCGGCGGACGGCCGGAGAGATCATGGGCCTCGGCGACCCAATCCGCGCCAAAGCCCTCGGCGAGATGCGGCGCGACCCATTCGGGCACATCGCCGCGCACGTGATCGGGTGCCCCGGCGAGTGGATCGGCGGCGGTGAGCCTTGCGGCCTCGTCCGCATCGATCGGGGCGGGTGCGAAGCGGTCGCCCTCAAAGCTCTGGTTCAACTCATTGATCTTTTCGCCCCACTCACGCACCACGACGCTCAGTACCAGGGAACGCGGCGCATCTGAGCCCATCGCCCAGGCGTGCGAGTTCTTCCGCCGCAGCGCGTCGTAGACGAGGTTGCCGATGGCGGCGCGATCGCCGGCGCCGGCAAAGCGGTTGTTCAGCCCCCAGGCCTTCAACGCCTCGGCCACGGGGCGCTTATGCGCATCGATATCGGCGAGCACAGCGATGGCGGCGGCAATCCGGCCGGGCAGTCTCATGCGGCTAGTCCTCTTCTCGTCAGCCGCGTCCGTGACACGATGCGGCACGCGGATCAAGGGCGCTACAGAGCCAGCACCAGCCGCACCAGCAGGTCCAACCAGTATACGCAGAGCAGCAGCAGCCCGGCGAAGTACGCCGCGAAGCGCCGGATCACATGGTTGTCGGTCACATGCACGAAGGCATGGATGTAGCGGGACACGACGAACAGCCAGGCCAGCACGACCTCGAACAGGGTCGGGCCGAAATAGAGAGCCAATCCCGCGCCGATATAGAACAGCACCGGCAGCTGGAACTGGTTGTCGAAGGCGTTCGATGCCTGCCACTCGCGCTTTGGCCAGCCCTTGCGCTCCAGTGCGATATCGTCGATCCGCACTTCGCCGCGCATCACCATCGGGATGCGGATGGTACCCAGATACCAGAGCAGCCCCAGGGCGAGGGCGCCCTGGGCAAGGATGGCGGCGATCAGCCAGAGTGCTGGCTGGGCAATAGTCAACGGGTCACCTCGATATGTCCGGCGATCACCGGGTCATTCCCGAGAAAGCTGGAATGACCCGACAGGATTGGCAGCAACGAGGGCAAGCCCGGTTCAGTTGCCGCCGCGGTAGTTCGGGCTCTCGCGGGTGATCGAGACGTCGTGGACGTGGCTCTCGTTGAGGCCGGCGCCGGAGATCTTCACGAACACCGAGTTGTCGCGGAAGGCCTGGAGGTTCGGTGCACCGGTATAGCCCATGGCGGCGCGAAGCCCCCCGGCCAGCTGGTGCAGCACGTTGCCGGCGGCCCCCTTGTACGGCACCTGCCCCTCGATGCCCTCGGGCACCAGCTTCAGGCTGTCGTTCACTTCCTGCTGGAAGTAGCGATCGGCGGAACCGCGGGCCATGGCGCCCACCGAGCCCATGCCGCGATACGACTTATAGGAGCGGCCCTGGTAGAGGTAGACCTCGCCCGGGCTCTCGTCGGTGCCGGCCAGCAACGAGCCGACCATGGCGCAAGACGCACCGCCGGCCAATGCCTTAGCCAGATCGCCTGAGAATTTGATTCCGCCGTCGGCGATAACCGGGATGCCGTGTTTGTCGCCCTCTTCGGCGCAGGCCATGACGGCCGCGAGCTGCGGCACGCCGACACCGGCGACGATACGGGTGGTGCAGATCGAGCCGGGGCCGATGCCGACCTTCACCGAATCCGCCCCGGCATCGATCAGCGCCCGGGTGGCTTCGGCAGTCGCCACATTGCCGGCGACGATGCGGGTTGAATTGCTCTCGCGCTTCACCCGCTCCACCGATTTCAGCACGCCGGTCGAGTGACCATGCGCGGTGTCGATGACCAGGAGGTCGACGCCGGCGTCGATCAGCGCCAGCGAGCGCTCGAAGCCGGCATCACCGACACCGGTCGCCGCCGCGACGCGGAGACGCCCTTGAGCGTCCTTGACCGCATGCGGGTTGAGCTGCGCCTTTTCGATATCCTTGACGGTGATCAGCCCGACGCAGCGCCCCTCATCGTCGACCACCAGCAGCTTTTCGATGCGGTGGGCATGCAGCAGGCGCTTGGCCTCGTCCTTGCTGACACCGTCACGGACCGTCACCAGGTTCTCGTGCGTCATCAGTTCGGCGATGCGCTGGCGCGGATTATTGGCGAAGCGCACGTCGCGGTTGGTGAGGATGCCGACCAGCCTGCCGACCTTGCGGCCGCCCTGCCCGCCGTTCTCCACCACCGGAATGCCGGAGATGTGGTTGGCTTGCATCAGCGCCAGCGCGTCGGCGAGCGTCGCGTCGGGGCCGATGGTGATGGGGTTCACCACCATGCCGCTTTCAAAGCTCTTTACGGCGCGGACATGTTCGGCCTGCACCAGGATATCGAGGTTCTTGTGGATCACACCCATGCCGCCGGCCTGCGCCATGGCGATGGCCATGCGGCTCTCGGTCACCGTGTCCATGGCCGACGACAGGATCGGGATGTTGAGGGAAATGTCCTTGGTCACCCGCGTGCGGATATCGACATCGGTCGGCAGCACGTCGGAGCGTGCAGGCTGCAGCAGCACGTCGTCGAACGTCAGTGCGCTATCGCCGGTGATGGAAGTAATGATCTTCGCCAAGGGTCGGGCCCTTCCCTTCTGAGCATCAGAAAAACGGAAGCCCGTGAGCGGAACGACTCGTCGCCGGCTCACGGGTTGGCGAGGGTGATTACCACTGGAGTTGGGGATTGGGAAGGGTGGTTATCTGCAGGGCTGGTGCGCGCTGCCCCCCACCCTTAATCCCTCCCCGCAAGGGGGAGGGAGACGCAAACTGTGATGCCAGTGCCTTGGTCTCCCTCCCCCTTGCGGGGAGGGGACAGGGGTGGGGGTCCACAGCCACCGGCCCAACTGCCTTCCATAGACACGCGCCCCAGATTGGCTCCGCCCACCGAGAGCGCTACAGTATCCCCCGCGGACGCGCCTCGACGGTGCGAAGACCACGCACCGGGGAGGACGTCGCCGAGGGAACAAATCACGAACGAGGAGGAGTAGATGGCAAACGACAACGGCAGACAAGCCGGGCCCCGGTGCATCGCGCTGGTGGGGCCGTTCGCGAGCGGCAAGACTTCGCTGCTCGAAGCAATCCTCATGCGCACTGGGGCCATTACCCGACAAGGCCACGCCAGGGACGGCAACATGGTGGGCGATGCCGCACCGGAAGCCCGCTCGAACGGCATGAGCGTCGAGGTCAACGTCGCCGAAACCGATTTCATGGGCGACCGCTACAGCTTCATCGACTGCCCCGGTTCGGTCGAGTTCCAGTATGAATCCCTCGCCGTGCTCGCCGGCTGCGACATGGCAGTGGTGGTGGCGGAAGCCGACCCCAAGAAGGTCGCGGCGCTGCAGTTGATCCTCAGGGATCTCGAAGCGCGGAAACTTCCGCACCTCATCTTCCTCAACAAGATCGACAAGCTCTCGGGCCAGGTGCGCGACATTCTCCAGATGCTACAACCGGCGAGCCGGGTGCCGCTGGTGCTCAGGCAATTGCCGATGACCAAGGGTGGCGTGGTGACCGGCTGCATCGACCTGGCGCTCGAGCGGGCGCATGTCTACCACGAAGCCAAGGAAAGCGAGATCGTGGTACTGCCCGATGGCGAGAAGGCAGACGAGGTCGCGGCGCGCACGGCGATGCTCGAACAGATCGCCGATTTCGACGACGTGCTGATGGAGCAGTTGCTGGAGGATGTGCAGCCGGAAAAGGACCTGATCTTCAAGGACCTGGTCGAGGAAATGCGGGCGGGCAAGATCTGTCCGGTGTTCATCGGCTCGGCCGAGCACGGCAACGGCATCACCCGGCTGCTCAAGGCGATCCGCCATGAAGCGCCGACGGTGAAGGAGACCCGCGCCCGGCTGGGGCTCGCCGACGGACCCGGCAGCGTCGTCCAGATCATGAAGACCATGCAGACCGCGCGCAGCGGCAAGATGTGCGTGGCGCGCGTGCTGAGCGGCACCGTCGCCGACGGCGCGGTGCTCCGTTCCGCCGACGGTCGTGAAAGCAAGGTGTCGGGCGTGTTCCGGGTGATGGGCCAGGAAACACAGAAGCGCGACACGGCCAAGGAGGGCGAAACCGTTGCGCTCGGTAAGGTCGAGGCGGCCCGCACCGGTGACACGCTGTCTGCCGGGCGCATGGTGCCCGACCTGATGCCGCCACCCCAGAGCAGGCCGATGATGGCGATCGCCGTCTCACCCAAGGAGCGCAAGGACGACGTGCGGCTGTCGACGGCGCTGCAGCGCATCCTCGAGGAGGACCCTTCGCTGCACCTCACCCATGTGCCCGAGACCGGCGAAACCGTGCTCGAAGGCCACGGCGAGATGCACCTCCGCGTCGTTATCGAGCGGCTCACCGGGCGCTACGGCGTGCCGGTCACCACCTCGGTGCCACGCATCCCCTATCGCGAGACGATCCGCAAATCCGCCAATGTGCGTGGCCGCCACAAGAAGCAGTCGGGCGGGCACGGGCAGTTCGGCGACGTGGTGCTGACCATCAAGCCGCTGCCGCGCGGCGGCGGGCTGGGATTTGACGAAAAGATCACCGGTGGCGTGGTGCCACGGCAATATATCAGCTCGGTCGAGGCGGGCGTGCGCGAGTACTTCGGCATGGGCGGCCCGCTGGGCTTTCCGGTGGTCGATGTGGCGGTGACGCTGACCGACGGCTCGTACCATACGGTCGACAGCTCCGACATGGCGTTCCGGCAGGCGGCGCAGATCGGCATGCGCGAAGGCATGCCGCAATGCGAGCCGGTGCTGCTCGAGCCGGTGATGGAGGTGACGGTGCACTGCCCGAGCGAGGCCACCGCGCGCATCAACGCCATCCTGCCGCGTCGGCGCGGCCAGATCGTCGGCTCCGACACCCGCGACGGCTGGGACGGCTGGGACGACATTCACGCCTATGTTCCGGCCTCGGAGATGCAGGACCTGATCATCGAGCTCAGGTCAGCGACGGCTGGAGTCGGCAGCTTCGAGCAGTCGTTCGACCATCTGGCGGAGATCGGCGGACGGTTGGCCGAGGAGGTGGCGAGCAAGTATGGGCGGCAGGTCGCTTAGGCCGGCCCTATGTTGACAGCGTCCACCTGCGTTGCTCCGATGGTTCGGGGGCGCAGGTGGACAAGCAATTCTTCGTCTACATGATGGCGAGCGGCAAGCGCGGCACGATCTATACGGGCGTCACGTCCGACCTGATTGGCCGCGTCTGGCAGCACCGAAACCACGCGATCGCTGAAAGTTTTACTGCGCGATACGATGTCACGCAGTTGGTGTGGTTCGAGGAGCACGGGAACGCCGAGTCGGCGATCACGCGTGAGAAGCGGATCAAGGAATGGCGCCGGGCGTGGAAGGTGGAGCTGATCGAAGCGACGAACCCGCGATGGGATGACCTGTGGGACGAGATTGTGGGGTGACTCTTCCCCTGCTGCGTCTGCCAGTGTCTCGCTATTCCACCACCCACCGTCGTCATCCCGGCGAAAGCCGGGACCCACTGCTCGAACGGTAGGGCATACGCGGACCGGGCCGGTCCATCACGGCAGGGTCGGATGGTTTCGCGCTCGTTGCGCAGTCAGAGCACTGGGTCCCGGCTTTCGCCGGGATGACGGCCGGTGGGTGGGGTGGCGCAAGCGCTCAACAGCATCGGCCCGTAGCAGTGGCGCAGAGCGACTCTAAGCCTCGATGCCCACACCCTTCACCGGCTCCGGCAAATCCAGCGACTCGATCTTCTGAATCAGCGGCTCGATCCGCTCCACCGCATCGATGTGGCGCTGTTCCATGACGAAGTTCACCGTCATGTATTCGCGGCCGGGGCAGAAGGTGGCGATGTTCGAGGCCGGGTGATAGGCGCCGCAATAGATCGGCTCCATCATCCACTGGGTCACCGGGCCGAGCGTCCGGTGCGGCGGCACCAGGGTCAGCACGGTGTCGACGCGCCCCGAAAAGCGCCAGAAGCGCTCCCCGTAAAGGAACGGGAACCAGCTGTGGAGCTTCCTGTGCATCGCAAACAGCGCCAGCACCTGGGTCTGGAACGAGGTGATGTCCTTGCTTTCGATCTGGCTCACCACATCATCGACCGAGCGCACATACTCGACGAAGTCCTCCTTGTAGGGGAACTTCGCCTGCAGCGCCCGGACTCGGAAGAAATCGTCATCGGCATCGGTGCGACGGGTATCGAGCATCGTATAGGCGGCGGCGATCACCGCCTCGTTGAGGCGACGATCGGTATCGGAATGCAGCGCGTGGGTGACGATGGCGAAGTAGAGCGAGCGCTGCCGCACGCCGAGCCGGCTCGCCAGCCGGCGCAGCCGGTCGCGGCGCAGCGGCAAGGTCTTGAAGCCGAACGGCTTGTCGGGTGGCGACATGATGTGGGCGAAGAACAGGTGCAGCGACACGCCGATGCCGGCCTGCAGCGCGCCCTTGATGCGGTCGCCAAGGCTGACCTTGTTGTCCTTGTTGGACTGTATACCGTGCCCGGCGGTCTGCGAACGCGACAGCAGCGCCGAGTCCGATCCCTCGAGCACGCAGTGCGCGGCGCGCACCTGGATCACCGAGATGCGGCCCTCGGCATCCGGCCCGTCCTTCAGCGTCGCCGCCATGAAGCGGAACAGCGGCAGATCGGGGTGATCGAAGATATCGGCGCTTTTGCCGAGCCACTTGTCCGGGTAGCCGTCGAAGCTATCGACCAGCTCGACCGAGGTGATGGCGTCGAGCTGGCTCTCGGTGAACGGGTGCCCCGGACGGGCGCCGACGAAGCCGTGGGTCAGCTGCGGCGCCAGCGCCACCACCTGCGCCACCAGGTCCTTGAGCTTCTGCTTGTCGAACTTCTCCTTGGAGAAGGCGGTAAAGAAGATCGTGTCCTTGCCGGTGTACAGGAACCACTGGAAATTAGTGAACAGCGCCTGTGGATTCTTCTGGACTGCTGCAAAGGCAAGGTCGAGCGCCTCGGCATGATTGCTGGCGAAGCTCGACGACGAAAAGCTCTTCATGATTCAACCCGAACAAAGTGTGATCACAATAAGCCACGTGTGGGCTCGCAGGGTCAATCGCTTAGGACTCGAGCGATTAATGCCTCTGCTACGTGTTGCGTTGCGGCCCCACGCACCGTAAAGCTCACGCCGATAGTTTCAATCCTAACATTGCCTCGCCAGTGAGGCTTCCCCCGTGCGCATCATCCCCCTCGTCCTTGCGGTCGCGCTGTTCATGGAAAACATGGACTCGACCGTCATTGCGACCTCGCTGCCGGCGATCGCGGCGGATATCGGGGCCGAACCGATTTCGCTGAAACTGGCGCTGACCGCCTATTTCGTGGCGCTCGCCATCTTCATTCCGCTATCCGGCTGGATAGCCGACCGGTTCGGGGCCAAGAACATCTTTCGCCTCGCCATCGTGGTGTTCATGGCCGGCTCGATCTGCTGCGCCTTCTCGGATTCGCTGCTGACCTTTGTTCTGTCGCGGTTTCTCCAGGGCATTGGCGGTTCGATGATGACGCCGGTGGCGCGGCTGGTGCTGGTGCGCGCGACGCCGCGCAACGAGCTGGTGTCGGCCATGGCCTGGCTGACCATCCCGGCGCTGATCGGCCCGATCACCGGTCCGCCGCTCGGTGGCTTCCTCACCACTTATCTGAGCTGGCACTGGATCTTCTGGATCAACATCCCGATCGGCATCATCGGGCTTATCCTCGTCACCAAATACCTCAACGCCGCCGATGGCCGGAACGAACGGCCGGTGGACGTGCCCGGGCTGATCCTCTCGGCCATCACCTTTGCCGGCATCATGTTCGGGTTTTCGGTGATCAGCCTGCCCGCCATTCCCACTATCGCCGGATACGGCTCGATCGTCGTCGGGGCGATCGCCGGGCTGCTTTATCTCAGGCATGCCAAGCGTACGGCGTTCCCGATCCTCGACCCGAAAATGTTCCGGCTTCCGCTGTTCAGGAATGCCATCATCGGTGGCTCGCTGTTCCGCATCGGCATCGGCGCGTTCCCGTTCCTGATGCCGCTGATGCTGCAGCTGACCTTCGGGCTGACGCCGTTCGAATCCGGCCTCACCACCTTCATCGCGGCGATCGGGGCGATCCTCTCGAAGTTCGGCGCCGAAAAACTCTACGCGGCCTTCGGCTTCCCGCGCACGCTGATGGTCACGGCGGTGCTCGGCTGCACCTTCCTCGCCATCAACGGCTTGTTCACCCCGGCGGTGCCGCACTGGGTGCTGATGGGGGCGCTGCTGTTCGGCGGCCTCACCCGCTCGTTCTTCTTCACCGGCGTCAACGCGCTGGTGTTTGCCGACGTCGACGAGGCGCATGCCAGCCAGGCGACGGCGATCAACGCGGTGAGCCAGCAACTGAGCGTCGCGGCGGGCGTTGCGGTAGCGGGCGGCGCGCTGGAGATCGCCTCCAATATGCATGGCGGCGAACTGGTGCTGGCCGACTTCCACATTGCCTGGTTCGTCGTCGCCGCGGTCGCCATCTGCAGCGCCATCCCGTTCATGCGGCTGCCACCCGATGCCGGTAGCGACGTGTCGGGCCACAAGCTCAAGCCCATCACCAAGCCGGTTCCGGCAACACTCTGAAAGCTCCGATGTCCGCGCTTCGCCTGACCCCGCTGATCCTCGCCGTGGCGCTGTTCATGGAAAACATGGACTCTACGGTGATCGCGACCTCGCTGGCGGCCATCGCGCATGACATCCAGACCGAGCCGATCGCCCTGAAACTGGCGCTCACCACCTACATGGTGGCGCTGGCGATCTTCATCCCGATTTCGAGCTGGATGGCCGACAAGTTTGGCGCGAAACGCGTTTTTGCCTGGGCGATCGTGGTGTTCATGCTCGGCTCGGTGTGCTGCGCCATCTCGGATTCGCTGCTGACCTTCGTGTTGTCGCGGTTCCTCCAAGGCATGGGCGGAGCGATGATGACGCCGGTGGCCCGGCTGGTGCTGGTGCGGGTGACGCCGCGGCAGCAACTGGTCGATGCCATGGCATGGCTCTCGATCCCGGGCCTGGTCGGCCCGATCGTCGGCCCACCGATCGGCGGCTTCATCACCACCTTTGCCAGCTGGCACTGGATCTTCCTGATCAACGTGCCGATCGGCATCGTCGGTATCATCCTCGTCAACAAATACCTGCCGGAGTGGCATCGGAACGAACCACGGAAGATGGACTTCACGGGCTTCCTGCTCGCGGGGCTCTGCTTTGCCGGCCTCGTGTTCGGTATTTCGGTACTGACGCTGCCGGCGCTCCCGGCGAGCTTCGGCTATGGCTCGCTGCTGCTCGGCGTCGTGGCGGCGGTGGCCTACTGGTTCCACTTCCGCCGCACCGAGTATCCGCTGCTCGACCTCAGGATTTTCCGCCAGCCGCTGTTCCGGTTGACGATGATCGGCGGCACCATCTTCCGGCTGGGCACCGGGGCAATGCCGTTCCTGTTTCCGCTGATGCTGCAGCTCGCCTTTGGGCTCAATCCGTTCGAAAGCGGCATGGTGACCTTTGCCTCGGCTGTCGGCGCTTTCACCATGAAGTTCATGGCCGAGCGCTTCATCGCGCGCTGGGGTTTTCGTCGGGCGCTGGTGATCGCCTGCACCGTCACCGCCGGTGGCGTGCTGGCCATGGGGCTCTACACCCCGGATACGCCGACGCCGCTGATGCTGGCGCTGCTGGTCATCACCGGGTTCTTCCAGTCGCTTTTCTGGACCACGACCAATGCCTTCATCTTCGCCGACGTCGCCGACAAGGACGCCGGGCAGGCCAATGTGCTGAGCCAGGTGAGCGTGCAACTGTCGCTGGCCTTCGGCGTGGCGGTCGGCGGCGGCATCTTCGAGGGCGTCCACCTGCTGCATGGCGGCGCCCCGCTGCTCAGCGATTTTCACGTCGCCTTCTGGGTGATGGCAACGGTTACCTTGATCGCCGCGCTGATCTTCCTGCGCGTCCCGAAGACCGCGAGCATGCACAGCCACCAGGCCGAGGGCGGCGCGCCGGCCGAGTGATCAGGCCCGTGCGCCGGCGATCAGGCGCTCGGAAAAGCGGACAAGCTCGGGGCCAATGACACCCCAGTCGTAGGCGTCGAGGCGGCATACCGACGGCCGCTCGGCGGTTCGGACCCAGGCCGCTGCATCGCGCAGGACGGCGCCCGTCAGCTCGCCGTCGTAGAGATAGACCCACTGACCGCCCACCGCGTCGCGCAATTCCGACAGGCCGCCGAGCGCCGGCGCGATCACCGGCCGGTTGCGCGAGAGCGCGAAGAGCGCCGAGCCGCTGTTGAGAATTTGGCGATACGGCAGGATAGCCGCGTGGCTCGAGTCGACGATCCGCTCGAATTCGATCTCGTCGAGAGGAGCGGAGCGGAGATCGAAATGCAGCGCCGCAGCGGCGGCGCCCCGTCGGCGCAGTTCTGTCCCAAAACCGTCCGCGGCAAAACCTGCCACGCCGAGCTCGGTCTCGACATCCAGGTGGCGCGCCGCCTCGACCAGCCGCTCGAGGTTCTTGTAGGGCCTGATCTGGCCAACGAACTGCAACCTGGTTGTCCCCTCGGGTCGCCGCCAAGGCGCGGGTGGCGTGAGGGCGCCGGTGCGATAGTCGCCATGGCGGGTTACCAGGTGAGGCAGATTGCAATGCTCGGGGTGATCCGCCGCGAAAGTCTGGCGCGATTCCCGCGACAGAAAGACCAGCCCGTCGAGTTCGTTGGTGAAAGCCCGCCAGAGCTTGGGGTCGCCCGCTTTGCGATCGTGCGGAATGAGATTGTGCACCACCCAGATCCAGCGCACGCCGAACAGCCGCCGCGACGTGGTCATCAAGGCGATGCGGGCCCAGCTGAGCAGGCGCGACCTGAGATCGGGCGAGGCGTAGAAATCGTCGGGCCAGTGGAGGATCATGAGGCGACCGGCAAGGACTGGTGCGATGCGCCAGTTCAGCGTCGCCACCTCCCAGCCCGCCTGTTCGAATGCCGCGGCGAAGAGTTCCACGTAACGATTGTGCGGCGAGCTTTTCGGACGGATGGCAACCTTCACGCGCCGACTAGTCCGGGCTGTTGCCTTTGAAGCCGCGCGCCAGGAGGTAGGTCTCGGCGGAATCGGCGCGGCTGGCCTTGGGCTTGGCGTGGATGGTGGTGGTGAAGTGCCGCTTCAGCAGGTGCAGCAATTCATGCTCGGTGCCGCCCTGGAACACCTTGGCGACAAAGGTGCCGCCCGGCGCCAGCACCTTGATGGAAAAGTCGGCGGCGAGTTCGACCAGTTGCATGATCCGGATATGGTCGGTCGCGCGGTGCCCGGTGGTCGGCGCCGCCATGTCGGACATCACGATATCGGCCTTGTGCCCACCCAGCGCATTGATCAGCGCCGCGGGAGCGTCGTCGTCGTTGAAGTCCTTCTGCAGCAGGATGACGCCCTCGATTGCATCCATCTCGAGGTAATCGATGCCCACGATCAGCGGCTTTTCCGCAGTCGTGCCGACGATGGGCGCTGCCACCAGCGACCAGCCGCCGGGGGCCGCGCCGAGATCGACAACGCGCATGCCCTTCTTGAACAGGTGGTAGCGCTCGTCGAGTTCCTTGATCTTGTAGGCGGCACGCGAGCGCAGCCCTTCGGTCCGGGCCTTGGCGACATAGGGGTCGTTGAGCTGGCGTTGCAACCACAGGGTCGAACCAATCTTGCGGCCCTTGGCGGTCTTGACGTGAACCTTGAGACCCGTCGCCGATTTGCGTCCGGCGCCCTGCCCTGTTCCCTTCGGCATCAGCGGCTCCTGCGGTTGCTGGCGCGACCGGCCCGGTCGGCGTCGATGAGTGAAATGAGAATGCCCTCACGCAGGCCGCGGTCGGCGACGCGCACCCGCTCGGTCGGCCATTCGCGGCGGATCGCCTCGAAGATGGCGCAGCCGGGCAGCACCAGGTCGGCGCGATCCTTGCCGATGCAGGGATGCGCGACGCGGCGGTCAAAGCTCATGCCGAGCAGCGCCGTCATGGTGGCGTCGACATCGGCGCGGGTCATCCACAGGCCGTCGACCTTCTGGCGCTCGTAGCGCTCGAGCCCGAGATGGAGGCCAGCCAGCGTGGTGACGGTGCCGGAGGTGCCGATCAGGTGCACCGGGTGCTCGGCGATCATCTGGCGCAGCTTTTCGCGGCCGCGGAACTGGCGAAGCTGGCCGGCGACGAACCCCACCATGTCCTCGAAGGTCTCGGGCGTGACGTTGACCCCGCCGAACTTCTCGGCGATCGACACCACACCGACCGGCAGCGACTGCCAGGAACGGATCGACGACGACATGCGGCCCTGGCGGCGCGGCCGGCCGCCGCGGAAATCCAGCCAGGCGAGTTCGGACGAGCCACCCCCGATGTCGAACATCAGGGCGCCCGACGATGCCTCCTCGATCAGGTCTGCGCAGCCGGTGACGGCGAGCGAGGCCTCGGTCTGGCGGTCGACGATCTCGAGCACGAGGCCCAGTTCGCGCTCGACCCGGGCGATGAACTCGGGGCCGTTGGCGGCGGAGCGGCAGGCTTCGGTGGCGATCAGCCGCATGCGGGTCGGCTCATGCTCACGCAGCTTGTTGCGGCAGAGGCGCAACGCCTCCATGGTCCGCTCCATCGCTGCATCGGACAGCCGGCCGGTGGTCGACAGTCCCTCGCCCAGCCGGACGATGCGGGTAAAGCCGTCGAGCACGCGAAAGCTGTTTTCGTGCGGGCGGGCGATCAGCAGCCGGCAATTGTTGGTCCCGAGATCGAGCGCCGCATAGAGCGGCCCTCGCGACCGGCGCGAAGAGGGATTCCCTGCGGGGTGCGTCCGCCGCTCCGCTCCGCCAGATCCGGGTTGCCCCCCAGGATTCGCGGTGGTCTGGGCGGGGGTGTGGCCCTGCCCGTCACGGTGCCGCTCCAGGCTCTCGGCCCCGGCTGCGGCGGCGGACCGATCTTGATCGGTCAACCTTGCTCCATTTCCCCGCGCGGTCGCCGACTGCCGGCCGAAGCCGTGGGCGCCCGACACGGGCATATTTCAGTGTCGCCGCTGAGGGTAGAGGATGATCGGGGGCAACGCAACGCCCTGAATCTGCCGCAAACTTGAACGGCACCTGACGGACGCGAGAAGGCTGAAGAATGCCGCAAAAGGGGTGTTGATCAGATGATCGATTGCCGCTAGAAGGCGCGCACCAAATGCTGACGGCCACGCCGCCGGCATCCAGGCGCAGCGCTTGGGGAATAGTTCAATGGTAGAACTGCGGACTCTGACTCCGTCAATCTTGGTTCGAATCCAGGTTCCCCAGCCAGCCCTCTCTCTCGACTAGATCAGCGGCGTAGACCTCGGGTCGGCTCACGTAGGTGCCCCATGTCGCGTCCGCTCCATGCACGCGACAGATTTTGACTCCTGAGATGCCGCTTGCCGGGCCGATCGCCGACATGCTGGCGCCGGACGAGCTTGGGCATGTCGAGGCGGCAGGCGCGTACTGGAGGGTAGCTCCCCAACTTCTGGAATTGCCGATGCTGGTCCACCGCAAGCGGAAAGCTTGCGGCGCTGGGATGTGAGGCGTCCGGATCGGATCAGCATGCCAGTTTCCGACTGCCGAAGCCCTGCAAGCCTCTGAACGAAGCATCGCATTGGCGCGAGGCCCCGAGTGAGCAGCCCCCCGCGTGTCCGCGGGTAAGGCAAATTCCGCCGTGCCCCAAACTAGCGCACCCGCCTCTGCCAACCTGTCGCATCCACAGGTCCGGGCATCCCCCTTGACCAATGTCGTTATAACGTCATAACTCTATGACGTCAGGCGAGCATAGCGCTCACTGGCAGCACAGGGAGAATTCAAACATGCAGCTGTTCCAGGCTTTCACGCGCACCGCGGGGGCGGTCGCGGTCCTGCTTTCGAGCACCGCACTGGTCCAGGCCGCGGATGTGTCGTTCCTCACCCACTGGGCCCCGGATACGGTGGCCAAGCTGGAGGCGGCGGCCGCGACCTATACCGAGGCGCACCCCGATACCAAGATCACCGTCCGCGCCGTGCCGTTCGGCGACCTGCTGACGACGCTCCGCACTTCGGGTGGCGGCGCCGGTGGGGCGACCATTGCCGGCATCTATGACGCATGGCTACCGGATCTCGCCAAGGACCAGTTGGTCGCGGCGGTGCCCGATGCCATTGCGGCCGACACCAAGGCCAACTGGCCGGCCGGCGTGATCGGCGCGGCCTCGATCGACGGCGTGCTCTACGGCATCCCGAACGAGATCGACGTCTACGCGCTCAATTACAACAAGAAGCTGTTTGCCGAAGCCGGTATCACTGAGGCGCCCAAAACCTGGGACGAGTTCCTCGCCGCGGCCGAGAAGCTGACCGACAAATCCAAGGGCCAGCAGGGTTTTGGGCTGATCAACTCGTGGGCGGCGGGTGTGCTGCACCCGTTCTCGTCGCTCCTGGTTTCGAACGGTGGCGACCTGGTGGTCGACGGCAAGCCGGTGCTCGACAGCGAAGCGGCCAAGCAGACCTTCGAGCTCTACGAGAAGTTGATCAAGTCGGGTTATTCCGACCCCGCAATGGCCACCGCCGACGCCAACACCACCGGGCCGTTCCTCGACAGCTTCGTGTCGGGCAAGACCGGCATGATCATCATGGCGAACTGGTGGGAATCGGCGCTGAAGGCCGGCATGGGCGACAACTTCGCCGATATCGCCACCGCCCCGATCCCGGTGGGGCCGTCGGGCGATACGGCGCGCTCGATCTCCTACTCGTGGATGACCGTGGTCAATGCCAAGGCTTCGACCGAGGAACAGGCGGCGGCCTGGGATTTCCTCAACTGGCTCAATGGGCCGGAATCGGGTCCGAACGGCGCCTCGGCGATGGGCGACATCCTGATGTCGATGGGCATCCTGCCGTCGCGCACCTCGGACGGCACGGCATTCGCCGACCGGCTGTCGAGCGATCCGTTCCTCAAGGGCTATACCGAGACCTTGGCCAACGCCAAGCCGTTCCCCGTGGTACTGGGCGGCCAGGAATTCTCGGAATCGCTGCAGAAGACACTGGAAGCCATGCAGTTCGGCCAGCTCTCGGCCGCTGACGCGCAGGCTACGGCCCAGGCCGACGCGACCGAGATCCTCGAGCGCAACGCGAAGTAAGTGTCGGGGCGATCTCGCCCCGATTGACCAACAACCCACGGTGTCATCCCGGCGAAGGCCGGGATCCATCCCGAGATTTCACAACCGCAGCGGATGTGGAAGGACCTCAGGATGGGCCCCGGCCTTCGCCGGGGTGACACCGGTGGATGGGAACCAGTATGCCCTCGACCAACACCCAGCACCGATCAGCGGTCTTCATGCTCGCGCCCGCGACCGGGTTGCTGGCGGTCTTCATTATCATTCCGATGCTGCTGACCATCTGGCTGAGTTTCCAGAACTGGTCGACGCAGACCGGGTTCGAGACGGCGAGCTTCGTCGGCATCCAGAACTTCATCGATATCTTCGCCAACAATTCGGTGGGCCGAGACTTCAAGGCGGCGCTGGTCAACACTGCGCTCTACACGGTCGGCTCGGTGGCGATCATCCTGCCGCTGTCGGTGCTGCTGGGGCTTTTGGTGCACCAGAAGATCGCACCGGGCGGGGTGTTCCTGCGCACCGTGCTGTTCTCCACCTACATGGTGCCGATGATCGCGGTGGCGCTGGTGTTCTCAAAGCTCTATTCACCGACCGAAGGGCCACTGAACCAAATCCTCGGGTGGGTCGGCATCCCGCCGCAGACTTGGCTGAGCGCGCCGCAGACGGCGTTGTTCTCGATCGTCATCCTCAATGTCTGGCAGCAGGTCGGCTACTTCACCGTGCTCGCCGTAGCCGGGCTGACGCAGATCCCGGATTCACTGTACGAAGCCGCCAAGATCGACGGCGCCAACCCTATCCAGCGCTTCTTCGCCATCACCCTGCCGCTCCTCGGCAACACGCTGCTGTTCTCGTCGGTGATCGCCATCATCAACGCGGTGCAGGTGTTCGAGCCGGTGGCGCTGATCACCCAGGGCGGACCGGTGAATGCCACCAACGTCCTCACCTATCATATCCGTCGCGTCGGCATCGAACGCGCCCAGGGCGGGCTCGGCTCGGCCATGGCGGTGACGCTGATGCTGGCGCTGGTCGTGGCGATCGCGCTGCTGTTCGCCTTCGCCCGCTCGCGGGAGGCAAAGTCCGCATGACCACCGCAGTTGCAGACCGCCGCCGGCTCGAAGGCCCCCGCTTCAAGGCGACGCCGGCCAGCGCATTGCTGGTGCTGGCGATCATCGTCGTCGCCGTGATCGCTGCGTTTCCACTGGCCTGGATGATCCTCACCAGTCTCAAGACGCCGCAGGAGACCATGCAGGTCCCGCCGGTGTGGCTGCCCGGCGCACCCAATCTCGACGCCTATACGCAGGTCGCCGAGGTGGTGAGCCTCGGACGCTCGTTCCTCAACTCGGCAGTGATCGCTGTGGTGACGACGGTGGCTATCATCGTCACCAGCCTGATGGCCGGATACGCCTTCGCCAAGTACGAGTTCCGTTACAAGGAAGCGCTGTTCGCGCTCCTGATCGCGACGATGTTCCTGCCGCCGATCGTGACGCTGATCCCGCTCTACCGGATCACCGGCTATCTCGGGCTCAACGCCAGCCTTGCCGGGGTGATCGTCCCCAACCTCGCCAATGCCTTCGGCATCTTCCTGATGCGGCAGTTCATCAAGGGCGTGCCGGACGAGCTGATCGAAGCGGCACGGGTCGATGGCGCCTCAGAGTTGCGGGTGCTGTTCCAGATCGTTGCGCCGGCGGTGATGCCGGCCATTGCGGCGCTGGTGCTGTTCGCCTTCGTCTACCACTGGAACAGCTACCTGTGGCCGCTGACGGTGCTGCAGGGGAGCGCCGACCAGTACCCGATCGTCATCTCGCTCTCGCGGCTCCTCAGCTACAACCGCGGCGCCATGAACACCGGCCTCGTGATGGCCGGCGCGACCCTCGCGGTGCTGCCGCCGGTCCTGCTGTTCGTGATCCTGCAGCGCTTTTTCGTCGATTCCGTCGTCAGTTCGGGGGTGAAGGGATGAGCACAATCCTCGCCATCGATCTCGGCGGCACGCGGTTCCGCGCTGGCATCGCCGAGTTGGGCGACCCGGCAGCAGTGCGCGCGGTGGGCGAATGGGCCGCGCCGCAAACGCTGGCGGCATTCCTCGATTTGTTGCGGCAGCAACTGAGCGCGCACCAGGCGACGCGGCTGGGTCTCGGCATTCCCGGGCTGGCGCAGGGGACGGTATGCCGCTGGGTGCCGAACCTCGGCTATCTGGATGGGCTCGACCTCGCGGCAGAGCTGCCAGGTGTCTCGGTGGGGCTTGGCAATGACGCGCAGTTCGCGCTTCTGGCCGAGGTCTCGGCCGGGTCGGCCAAGGGACTGGAAGATGCGATCCTCCTCGCCATCGGCACCGGCATCGGCTCGGCGGTGCTGGCAGGCGGACGGATCGTCGCCGGCAATGGCGGCGCAGCCTGTTCGTTCGGCTGGGCGGTGGCGGACCTTTATGACCCCGGCGAGGACCGGAGCGGTTGGCTGGAGCGGCAGGCCTCGGGCCGGGCGCTCGACGCGGCGGCGCGAGGCGTCGGGCTGCCGGATGGTGCAGCGCTGGTGCGGGCGGCGCGCGGACGCGATGCTGCAGCGATCGATGCTCTGCGACCCGGCATGCAAGCACTTGGTACGGCGCTGGCAGGCGCAGTTGCACTGCTCGCACCCGAGGCCATCATTTTCGCGGGTGGCGTTGCGGCATCGCTGGATGTGCTGCGGCCGCTGCTGCTGCCGGCGCTGCACCGGCAACTGCCGCCGCATCTGAGATCAATCGATATCCGCCCCGGACAGTTCGGGCCGCAGGCGGGACTGGTGGGTGCGGCATTTGCCGGCGCCTATGGGCCGAACTGGAGGAATGGGCATGGATGAACCAAACGGTCTCATAAAGCCCGATCGGCGGCGGCCGGAGCCGCTGTGGCATCAGGCCGAAATGGCGCTGCGCGAACTGGTCGAGCGCGGCGAATGGAGCTCGGGCATGCAGATTCCCAACGAGGATCGGCTCGGGGAGATGTTGGGAATTTCGCGCATCACGCTGCGCCACGCGCTGCGCAACCTCGAGGAAGCGGGGCTCCTGCGGCGCGAGCATGGACGCGGCACGTTCGTGCGGTCGGCCACGGTCGTCGCCGGCGTGCGCGGGCTGACCAGCTTCACCGACGAGATGAAGTCGCTGTCGCTGCAGGCCGGCACCCGGCTGATCGAAGCCAATCGCGTGCCGGCCGATGAAGAGATGGCCGATGCGCTGGAGATCGCGATCGGCGATCCCGTCGTGCAGCTCAAGCGCCTTCGGCTCGGCAACGGCATGCCGATCGGTATCCAGGCCAGCCACCTGCCCGAGGTGCGCGTGCCGGGGCTGCTGGAGGACGCTGCAAACGTGCAGTCGCTCTATGGCTGGCTGAAGGAGCGCTGCGGCATTACCCCGGTAAAGGCCAAGGAAGTCTACCGCGTCGGCAGCGTCGCGGCGGCCGATGCCGAACTCATCCAGCTCACGGCGGGAACGCCGGCCTTCGAGGTCGAACGTATCGCCTATGACGCGAGGGGGCCGTTCGAATACGCCCTCTCCACCATGCGCGCGGACCGCTACGAGATCCGCTCCACACTCTACGTGTAACGCTTTGTTCTGAAAGGCAAACCAATGTCCACGCTCTATATCAGCAAGCTCGTGAAGATCGCCGAGGCGGCGGCCTCCGCGAATGCCGAAGCCTTCGACAAGGCCTCGTTCGCAGTTGCGGAAACCCTCGCCAACAAGGGCCTCGTGCACCTCTACGGCTCGGGCCACTCGGTGCTGCCGGTGCAGGAAACCTACCCGCGCTATGGCTCCTATGTCGGCTTCAACCCGCTGACCGACCCGCGCGTCATGTGGCACAACATCCTCGGCGCCGGCGGCGTGCGTGAGCTCCTGTGGCTCGAGCGCACCGAGAACTACGCCGACAAGTTCCTCGACCACCAGCCGCTCAACGCCGGCGATACCATCGTGATCTTCGGCCACTCAGGCTCGAACGCCTCGGGCATCGATACGGCGCTCTACGCCAAGGCGCGCGGGCTGACGGTGATCGCCATCACGGCGAAGTCGAATGCCGGCAAGCCCGCCACCCACTCGTCGGGCAAGCGCCTGCCGCACGCGGCCGACATCGTGATCGACACCGGCTCGCCGGTGGAGGATGCGATCGTCGACATCAAGGGCTGGTCGCGTCCGGTGGCGGGTTCGTCGACCGTGCTCGCCATGATGATGATGCATGAGCTCCTGGCCGAGAGCGCGCAGAAGCTCGCCGACCGCGGCATCGAGCTGCCGGTTTTTGCGTCCCCGACCATCCCGGGCGTGACGCTGCACGACACCGACATCATCTACGGCCAGTACCGCGAGCGCATGCTGGAAGCGCAACAGAAGCACCTGCCGCAGTTCAAGAAGTCGATGGCCAAGGAAGGCTGATCGGACGTCCCGGGCGGAAGCTGACCCTGACGCCCGGGACGGTTTTCATGGGCCACCGGATGCGCGGTGGTCCTCCCCTGCGAAGCGGGGGAGGGGGACCAGCGAAGCTGGTGGTGGGGGCGGCCGCCGACACCGGCGCTTCCCGCCGCCCCCTCCACCGCCTTCGGCGGTCCCCCTCCCCCGCTTTACGGGGGAGGACCACCTCGACATCGAGCCCCATGTCCAGAACTACCGCTTACTTTGGCGCCCGCGTCTTCGATGGCGAGACGTGGCACGACGATGCCGCGCTCGTCGTCGCTGACGGCGTCGTGCAATCCATCGGCGATGCTCCCGCTGGCGCCACGCGCGTGCCCCTCGATGGCGGGGTGCTGGCGCCCGGGCTGATCGACCTGCAGGTGAATGGCGGCGGCGGGCACCTGGTCGGACCAGGAACGACGGCGGACGACCTGACGATGGTTTGCGCGACGCACCGTGCGTTCGGCGTTACCGGGTTGCTGCCGACGCTCATCACCGACACGGCCGTGGTTACCGATGCGGTGCTGGCAGCGGGTGCCGAAGCGGCGCGGCGGCGCGTGTCGGGCTTTCTCGGACTGCATCTCGAGGGGCCGCATCTGTCGCTGGCGCGCAAGGGTGCGCATGATCCGGCACTGATCCGGCCAATGGATGAGGCGGACCTGGTGCGGCTGGAGCGAGCACGTGGCGCCCTCCCCCACCTGCTGCTGACAGTGGCTGCCGAGACGGTGACGCCGGAGCAGATTGCCAGGCTGGTGCGTGCCGGGGTCGTCGTCAGTATCGGGCATTCGGATGCCTCGTTCGAGGTAACCTCGGCGGCGATCCGTGCCGGAGCAAGCATGGCAACGCACCTGTTCAACGCGATGAGCCAGATCGGCAATCGCGACCCCGGCGTGGTCGGCGCAGCGCTGCACCATGGCAGCGTGTGGGCCGGGCTGATCGCCGATGGCATTCATGTGCACCCGGCGACGCTGGGTCTGGCGCTGCGCGCCAAAACCGGACCGGGGCGGATCTTCCTCGTCTCGGATTCGATGTCGCAGGCCGGGACGGACTTGACGAGCTTCGAACTCAACGGCCGGACGATTTATCGCAAGGACGGGGCGCTGCGGCTCGGCGACGGGACGCTGGCGGGGGCAGACCTGACGCTTGATGCGGCAGTGCGGTACCTGCACCTCGAGTTCGGGCTGGAGCTGGGTGAGTGCCTGAGGATGGCCTCGCTCTACCCGTCGGAGGCGATCGGGGCGAAGGGGTCAGGGCGGCTGGTGCCGGGAGCAGCGGCTGATCTGATCTGGATGGTTGAGGGTCTGACGCCTCGGGCTCTGCCCGAATAGCCCCCCAAACTCGGTGTCATCCCAGCGAAAGCTGGGACCCAACTCGCCACAGCGCAAGCGGAGGCATGGGTCCCAGCTTTCGCTGGGATGACAGCCGGTGGGTGCGGCATCACCGGCGGTACTTCACGGACTGGCCTACTCCCGAAAACTATAACGCGGGGCGGTTTCGGGCTGCAGCAGGATGGCGCGCAGGTCGCTGTCGCCGGCGGCATAATCCACCGTTTCGGCCGGCGGCCTCGACATGGCCTGGACGCCGATCCAGCCGGCAACGAGCACACCGACCAGAATGCCGGCGCCGGTGAAGCGATATTTGCGGGCGCGCTTGGCGATCCGTCCGGGCAGCAGGAGCAGCCAGAGCACTGGGATCAGCAAGAGGAGAAAGAGCAGTTCCATTCTGGGAACCTCGCACTCATTCCGCCGTACCCTACCCGATCGTGGTTAAGGATTGGTGTGGAGCACGCTCCTGCCCCTTGCGCAACCTGCGGTTGCGATACCCCTCATCCGCCCTGCGGGCACCTCCCGGCGAGGGCTACGCCCTCGTCCGGTGACCTCAAGGGGAGAAGGAAGAGCGAGCCATAGACGCCGGGCGTTGCCGCTGCTACGCATAGGCGTCTAGTAAAGCGGTTTACAAGAAACAATGACAAGCAAATTCAAGACGGTGTTCGGCGACAAAAAGCCGGTGATTGCCATGGTGCATCTGGGGGCCCTGCCGGGCTCGCCGCTGCATGACTACGAGGGGGGCGTGGAGGCCATCGTCGAGGGGGCCCGCAAGGACCTCATGGCGCTGCAAGCCGCCGGGTTCGATGCCGTGATGTTCGGCAACGAGAATGACCGGCCCTATGAATTCAAGGTCGATACCGCTTCGACCGCGACGATGGGCTACGTGATCGGGCGGCTGCTCTCGGAGATTACGGTGCCGTTCGGCGTGAACGTCCTGTGGGACCCGGAGAGCTCGATCGCGCTGGCGGCGGCGACCGGTGCGCGGTTCGTGCGCGAGATCTTCACCGGCACCTATGCCTCGGACATGGGGCCGTGGACGCCGGATGCCGGCAAGGCGATGCGTTATCGCGACCGGCTGGGCCGGCAGGATCTGGCGCTGCTCTACAACGTGTCGGCCGAGTTCGCCTATTCGCTGGACCAGCGGCCACTGAGCGACCGGGCGCGCAGCGCGGTGTTCTCGTCGATCCCCGATGCGATCCTCGTCTCGGGCGCCATCACCGGCGAAGCGGCGAAAATGGTCGACCTCGAAGCCGTGAAGAAGGCGCTGCCGACCACCCCGGTGCTGGCCAATACCGGCGTGAAGCATGCGACGGTGGCCGATGTGCTCGATGTGGCCGACGGCTGCATCGTCGGCTCGTCGCTGAAGGTCGATGGCGACACCTGGAAGGCGGTCGATGCCGACCGGGCAGCCGAATTCATGCGGCTGGTCCGCGCCGCGCGGGGGTATTGATGAGTTTGAAGCAATGGGTGACCGACCTGATGCTCATTCCCGGGCTCTCCGGGTATGAGGGCCGGGTCCGCAAGTACCTCAAGGCAGCGATGGCGGGGCTCGGGATCACCTCGACCACGGACCGACTGGGCAACCTGATTGCGACGCTGCCGGGCGACAAGGGATCCCCGAGCGTCATGCTGTTCGCCCATATGGACCAGCTCGGGCTGATCGTGCGGAAGATCGAAGCGAACGGCATGGTCCGCGTCGAGCGGCTGGGCGGCGTGCCGGAGCGAGCCCTGCCTTCGACCGAGGTGCTGTTCTGCATCGGCGAAGGCGCTGACGTGCCGGGGCTGATCGCGCACAAGAGCCACCATGCGACGGCGCAGGACGAAAAGTACAAAGTGCTGCCCTATCCCGAGCTCTATATCGACGCCGGGTTCAAGTCGGCGGCCGAAGTGCTGGCGGCAGGGATCGACGTGGGCACGCCCATCGTCTATGCGCCCAAGGTGACCGAACTCGCCAACGGGCGGATTGCCGGCACGGCGGTCGACGATCGCGCCGCCTGCGCGGTGATGATCGAGGTGGCGAAGGCGCTGGTCGAGGTGAAGAAGCGACCGACCATCCATTTCGTCTTCTCGGTCCAGGAGGAGTTCAACCTGCGCGGCGCGGTGACGGCGGCGCAGGTGCTGATGCCCGATGTGGCGATCCAGCTCGACCTGATCCTTGCGACCGATACGCCAGACATGGCGGCGCGTGGCGACGTGAAGCTCGGCGGTGGGCCGGCGATGTCACTCTACTCGTTCCACGGGCGCGGCACGCTGAACGGCACGCTGCCGCATCCGGCGATGGTGAAACTGTTCGAGGACAGCGCCGCGGCAAAGAAGCTGCCGCTGCAGCGCAGCGCCCATATCGGGGCGCTGACCGACCTCAGCTACGTACAACTGGTCGGCCAGGGCGTGGCCTCGATCGATGTGGGCTTTCCGATGCGCTACTCGCATTCGTCGCTCGAAGTCTGCGACCTGGCCGACCTCGAGCAGCTGACGACGCTGCTGGTGGAAGCGCTGCCGCGGATCGACAGCAAGTTCAGCCTCGACCGGGACGATTACATCGGATGAGGCACTATCTCGGCATCGATATCGGGACGTTTGAATCGAAGGGTGTGCTGGTGGATGCGGAGGGGCGGATCGTCGCCAGCGCCGCCCGACCGCACAAGATGCTGGTGCCGCAGCCCGGCTGGGCCGAGCACCGGCCGCGCGAGGACTGGTGGGGCGACTTCTGCTTTCTGAGCAACAAGCTGATCGCCGACAGCGGCGTCGCGCCCGCGGACATCGTCGCGGTGGCGGCGAGCGCCATCGGCCCCTGCATGCTGCCGGTCGATGCCGAGGGCGAGCCGCTGATGAACGGCGTGCTCTACGGCGTCGACACCCGGGCGGCCAGGGAGATCGAGGAACTGACGGCACGGATCGGCGAGGATGTGCTGCTGAGCCGCTGCGGCAACGCGCTGACCAGCCAGTCGATCGGGCCGAAGATCCTGTGGCTGAAACGGAACCGGCCGGAGCTCTACGCCAAGACCGCCAGGATCCTGACCTCGACCACCTACATCGTGCATAAGCTCACTGGCCGCTATGTGATCGACCACTACTCGGCGGCGAACTTCTCGCCGCTCTACGACGTCGAGAAGCTCGAGTGGACCGACGAGCTGGCTGACGACATCATCGGGCTCGACAAGCTGCCCGAGGCGATCTGGACCACCGATATCGCCGGCACGGTGACGGCCGAGGCGGCGGCGGAGACCGGGCTGGCGGTCGGCACGCCGGTGACGACGGGGACGATCGATGCTGGCGCCGAGGCGCTCAGTGTCGGCGTGCTCGACGACGGCGACATGCTGCTGATGTATGGCTCGACCATTTTCATCATCGAGATCACCCCGGTGCGGGTACCCGATGCGCGGCTCTGGTATGCGCCGTGGTTCTTCCCGGGCAAGCACGCGGCCATGTCGGGGCTTGCCACCTCGGGGACGCTCAGCCACTGGTTCCGCGAACAGTTCGGCAAGGAGCTGGATCCCGCAACTGCCGTGATGGCGCTGGCGCTGGAGGCCGAGGGCTCGCCGCCCGGCGCCAACGGGCTGGTGATGCTGCCCTATTTCTCGGGCGAGCGGACGCCGATCCACGACACCGAGGCCAAGGGCGTGCTGTTCGGGATGAACCTGACGCATAGCCGCGGCGACATCTACCGGGCGCTATTCGAGGGCATCGCCTTTGGCACGCACCATGTGTTCGAGACCTATGCCGATGTCGGGCAGCCCCCCAAGGCGATCCTCGCGGCCGGCGGGGGCACCAAGAACAAGGTCTGGTCGCAGGCGACATCGGACGTCTCGGGCCGCACGCAAATCGTGCGGCAGAAGACAGTGGGAGCGTCCTACGGCGATGCGTTCATCGCGGCCTTGGCGATCGGCGATGTGCAGCCGGACGACATCCGGAGCTGGAACCCGGTCGATCACGAGATCACGCCGGACGAGAACCTTCGCGAACTCTACGAGCGGCGATACCGGGTGTTCCGGGAGCTCTACGAGCGGAACAAGGATCTGATGCGGGAGCTTTGAGATGCCCCGCCCACCGGCGTCATTCCCGCGAAGGCGGGAACCCAGTGCGGACTCTCCGTCTCATTGATCTTGGAAGCATCCCACTAGTTTCCCGCCTTCGCGGGAATGACGCCGGTGGGTAGACGCGCTTGGGAAATCAATCCGCGCCCTCGACGGCTCTACCCCTTCACGCTGCCGGCCGTTAGCCCGCGGATGATGTAGCGCTCCAGCAGCACGCCAACGACGACCAGCGGGGCGATGGCGGCGGTGGAGAGGGCGGCCATGCTCCACCAGTTGATGCCCTGCGAGCCGGTCTGGCTGGCGACCATCACCGGCAGGGTCTTGGCTTCGGAGCCGGTGAGGAGCGCTGCGAAGAAATATTCATTCCAGCAGAGGATCAGCGAGAGGATGAAAGCCGCCACCATGCCCGGAAGCGCCATCGGCAGGATGATGCGGAAGAAGGTGCCCCAGGGCCCGAGGCCATCGACCTGCGCGGCTTCATCGAGTTCGATCGGGATGGTGTCGAACTGGTCCTTCATGATCCAGATGACGATCGGCAGCACGGTGAGGGTGTAGAGCAGCACCAGCCCTACGATGCTGTCGAGCAGCGCCAGCTCGCGGTAAAGCACGAGGAAGGGCAGCGCCAGCACCACCGGCGGCAGGATCAGCTGGCTCAGGAAGAAGAAGCCCAGATCCTGGTTCTTCATCCAAAGGAACTTGTACTGGAAGCGGCTCAGGCCATAGGCGGCGAGCGAGCCGATCAGCACGGCGAGAAACGAGGCGCCGAAGGCTGTGTAGATCGAGTTGAGGAAGCGATCGAGGAACTCGTCGCGCACCGTCGACACCTGCCCGATGGTATCGGGCGACAGGCCAAGCGAGCGCCAGCCGAGCCAGTTGGGCTGGAAATCGACCCACGGAATCAGGTGGCCGAGTTGCACATCCTTGGCCACCTTCATCGAGGTGGTGATGGTCCAGTAGACCGGGAACAGCGAGACGAAGGCCCAGGTGACCAGCGCGGCGTAGATGCCGACCTTGCCGGCAACGTGCTTCAGGCGCCGGGTGGCGGCGCCGCTATCGGCTGAAGCCTGGGCGGAGAGGGTTGCTTCGGCGGCCATCAGGTCATCCTCTGCATGTGCTTGCGCAGGAATCTCAGCAGCAAGGTGACGAAGATCACGATCACCACAAGGTAGAACATCGCCAGCATGGTGCCGTAGCCGACATTCGAGCGATCGCGGTACTCGCGATAGATAAAGCTCGAGACGCTGTCGGTGGCGCCACCGGGACCGCCCGAGGTGACGGTGATGATGATATCGGCGAGCTTGAGCTTGAAGATGATGCGCAACACGATCGCGGTGATCGAGACGGGCAGCATCAGCGGGAAGATCACCTGCCAGAAGCGCTGCCAGGGCGATGCGCCATCGACCTTGGCGGCCTCGATGACTTCCTTGGGCATGGCCTGGAGACCGGCGAGCAACAGGATCATGACGAACGGGATCGACACCCAGGCATCCATCGCCTCGATCCACAGCCGGGCGACCCAGGGGTCGGTGAAAAAGCTCGGGTTGTTGAAGCCCAGCCAGCGGGCGAAACGGGCCACCGGGCCGAAGCGGTATTCGAGCATCGACTTGCCCACCATCCAGCTGACGGCAACCGGCGACAACATCAGCGGGATGAGGAAGACGACGCGCCAGAATTTTCGCGCCCGGATTTCGGCGTTGAGCAGCAAAGCGAGACCGAATGCGATCGCGTACTCGACGAGCACGAAGAACACATAGATCACCATGTTGCGCATGGCGTTCCAGTAGAACGGGTCGCGGACCAGTTGCACCAGGTTATCGAAGCCGTTGAACTTCTGGCCGGTGAACGAGGCGAGGTTCCAGTCGGTGAAGGCGATCGAGAGCCCGAACAGCGTCGGAAAGATCGCCATGGCGGCGGTGAACAGCGCCGCCGGCAGGATGAACAGCGCCTTGAGCCCGGCATCGCCGCGCACCATCACCTGGCCGACACCGAGCGCCACGGACCAAAGCAGGAAGGCATAGAGCGTCGGCCGCCAATCCTTGAGCCCCAGCGGCACGATGCCGGCGGAATTCAGCGCTTGTAGCAGGCCGACGGCGAGGAAGAGTATGGTGGCGGCGGCAATGAGCGCCCTCCCCCCATCCTTGCGGCGACGCGAGATGGCGCCGTAGCTCGGTGTTTCAGTCAACGCCATCCATGCCTCTTGGACAGTTCGCGATCGGAACTAAATCGGCTGGTGACGGTCCGCCACCAGCCGTGGATTGTCAATCAGAGCGGCGAGGCCTCACATGCCGAGCGAGGCCTTGTAGAGCTTGATCTGGTTGTCGCGACCGATCTGGTCGGTGATCTTCTCCCAGGCCGCGGCGATGGCGTCGGCGGTCTCCTGCGCGGAGGCGTATTGGCCGTTGATGCCCTTCACCAGCTCATCCTCGGCGATCGAATAGTACTGGAAGATGCCGGGGATACGCGGCTCGATGGCGCCGTTCGGATGGTTGTAGCTGTCGAGGTTGGAGCCGAGGTAATCCTCGACAAAGGCGCGATCGTAACCGGCCGCTTCCCACTCTTCGTACTGGAAGTGCGAGTTGCGGTAGGGCTGGAAGCCGGAGGGATAGGCCGAGGTCCACAGCGAAATGTCCTTGCCACCGAGATGCGCCGCGGCAGACCAGGCGGCCTTGCGCTTCTTTTCGTCGGCCGAGACACGGCTCGTGACGTAGACGCCCCAACCCAGGTAGGCGAGGTTGGGAGCGAAGTTCTCCTTCTCCTCCCAGGCGCCGGCCTTGTGGTTGTAGACCTTCTTGGCCCCGGGGTTGATCGCGAAGCCAACCACGTCGCCGACCACCGAGGTATCGGAGGTGCGGGCGTTGGAGCCGACGTCGCCCCACCAGGTGAGCGCCGCGCCGGTGCCGCCGAGGAACTGGCTGAACGCCGTGGCATTCGGATCGGCATTGAGCTGATCGGGCGGATAGGCATTGGCCTTGACCAGATCGAGCACATCCTGGATGGCCTGGACCCAGCCCGGATTGTTGACGCGCGGCTTCATGGTGTCGGGGTCGAACAGCCAGGCCGGATCGTCCGGGTGCTTGCAGTAGGCGGTGGCACGATCCTCGAGGAAGTAGAAGCCGAAGCCGCCCCACTGATACTTCAGCGGATCGAGGAAGCCGTAGGCCGGCGCACCGGTGAGCGGATCGTTCTTGCCGGCGAGCGCTGCGGGCAGCGCGTTGAGATCTTCCCAATGCGTCGGCACTTCGGCGAGGCCGGAGATCGAGCCGTCGCCGAAATAGTCCTTGCGGTAGGCGAAGGTGTGCGTGTCGCCATCGAGGTTGATGCGGTAGGTCTTGCCATCCCAGGTGCCGACCGGCGCCTTGAGATAGTTCACCAGGTCATCGGCCTCGATCTGGGTAGCGACCCAATCGGGCATCTCGTCGAGCAGGCCACGGCCGGCGGTATCACCCTCGAACGGCGCGCCCATCTCGATGATGTCGAAATCCACCGTGCCGGTGGCGATCGACTGCTGCAGGCGGGCGTTGTAATCGGCCTGGGCCAGGTCGATCCAGTTGATCTTGGCGCCGGTATAGGCCTCCCAAGGCTTCAGGAAGCCGCGGAACAGGAAGTTGTGCAGGTTCTGGTTGTTGAGCCCCATGAACGTGAGCTCGACGCCGGCGAACTCGCCTTCGGCGACGTTGGCCTTGGTGGCGCCGAGGCAGAGTTCACCGACCTTCTGCCAATCGGCATCGGTGGGCGAGCCCTTGCCGACGCCGGGGATCTGCAGGATCTGGGCGCGCACGCTGTCCTGAGCGAAGGCGCGGCCGGCGAAGGTGGTGCTGAGCGCGGTGCCTGCGGCGAGCGCCGCAGCGCCCTTCATGAAGCTGCGGCGGCTCGCCTGGATAGCCGCAACCCGGTTGTAGAGTTCGAGTTTCACGTCCGTTCTCCCTCAAAGCGCCGCTTCCAGCGGCGTTGTCGCCTCCGCGCCGGCGCTCGATGGGAAACTGAACGTGCAGGTCGGGCGGCGCAGTCCTGCGCAACCCAAGTCCCTCAACTCCTGCCTACGTCCCTCCCCAGGGAGCGCACCCTTATCTGCGGGATGCTGACGAATGGTATGAAGCTGACATGTTAGAAGTCAACACGTTGGCGGAGGGGCGGCGCGCCCCCAACGCACAAAGTGGGGGTTGCATTCATTAGTGAACAGTTTCTGCTTTCACCAGTGAATGCGCAGTTTCGGCAGGAGCGCCTCGCGGCTTTGCTGCCTCGGTGGGCGCTCCAACTGTTTTGCCGGGCGCGCGTTCGAGGCGGGAAAGTCTGCAACTCTTCCCTGAAAGCGCTTCAGGCCTCGGGCGGCAGCACGCCTTTCTTGAAGATGAAACAGCCGTAGAACCGCCGCTCGCCGGTCTGGATCACCACGTAAGACTGCTTGGCTGCTTCATAGAAGGCGAAGCGCTCGATCGACCCCATCGGCGAAGGCTTGCCTTCGGCCTTGTCAATCGCCGCCTGCACCTCCTGCTGCACCGGCGGCACCTCGTCGGGCTGGCCGACAATCTCCATGCGCAGCGCAGGATGCGGCACGAAGCTATCGAGCGGCAGCAGCGACAGGATCGCCTCGGCAGCGCGGCCCGCAGTGACATTCTCGAGCTTCAGCAGCTTGCCATAGACAGTCTGGCGGGCAATCGAATCCGAGGGGAAGTTCATGTCGGCGATAACAAGGTCGTCGCCGTGGCCCATGGATTTGAGCGCGTGCAGCACGTCGGCATTCAGGATGGGATCGAGCCCCTTGAGCATGGTGTCCTCCTCCAAGGATCATGGGTGATTAGCATGGGGCGGGCGGGTGTGCATCCCGTCGCAGCGTGCGCATTTCCAGCCTCTCATCAGCCCCCCGCAAGTTTCGTGGCTGCAACGCCGCAGCTCGGCGCCGTGCTCAAGACAATGCCGATTCGACAACGCGTCAGCGGCAAAGCTTTGAGCTTGCACGCGAAAAGTCTCGCCAAGCAAAGCCGCTTGATCATTCAGCGGCTCTAGCTATGGTGCACGGCGCAGTCGTCAGTGTGGACCGTCGACAATGCCCGGCTCCTCGGCGCCGGGACTTTGAAGGTTATGTGGTTATGCGGCGCAGACATTTCGGTCTCCGCGCATGCCGGTTTGTTGCGAACTGGCGTGCGGCGAATGGAGGCCACGGGCGATGACAGCGGCCGGGGGGCGGCTGGCAGTGCTGATGGCGACCTACAACGGCGCCAGGTATATCGACGAGCAGTTGCGCTCGGTCGATCAACAGGCTTGGCCCGCGATTGACGTCTGGGCGTCGGATGACGGCTCGACCGACGGCACATCCAACGCGCTGGAGCGCTGGGCGGTGTACTGGAGCAAAGGCGCGTTCACGCGTCTGCCCGGCCCGGGAAGCGGCTTTGCCGCCAACTTCCGCTCGCTGCTGGTCAACCCTGAAGTCGATGCCGATTATGTGGCGTTCTGCGATCAGGATGACGTGTGGCTGGCGGAAAAGACCCAGGTCGCCGTGGCGGCGCTGGAGCCGCATGGCTGCCGACCGGCGCTCTATTGCGCGCGAACCATCATTACTGACGCCGAGGGGGAGGAACTGTCCCGTTCGCCGCTGTTCCGCCGCCCGCCGGATTTCGCCAATGCACTGGTGCAGAACATTGGCGGCGGCAACACCATGGTGCTCAACCGGGCGGCGCACGAGTTGGTGCGCAAGGCGGCTGCGCTGACGGATTTCGTGAGCCATGACTGGTTCGCCTACCTGATCGTTGCCGGTGCGGGCGGGTACGTCACCTACGACGAGACCCCCCATGTGCGCTACCGGCAGCACGGCAGGAACCTCGTCGGCTCGAACCAGGGTTGGGGGCCCCGGCTCAGCCGGATCAAGGCGGCATTCGGGGGCCGCTTCATGCTGTGGAACGACGGCAACGTGGCGGCGCTCGATGCATGCCGTGACCTGCTCACGCCGGCAGCAGCGGAGATCTTCGATCGATTCCGCCAGGCGCGGACGGGCCCCCTGCCCGACCGGTTGGTGAACCTCTGGCGCTCCGGCGTCTACCGGCAGACCGCGCTGGGGCAGGTGTCGCTCTACGCCGCGGGCCTGCTCGGCAAGCTCTGACTCGGTGGCAGATCATGGGTATTGCGGCTAAGGTCCGCCGGCGGAAGGAAACTGCAAAAAGATGACTATCCTGGTGACCGGCGGCGCCGGCTTCATCGGCTCGAACTTCGTGCTCGACTGGCTGGCTGCCAACGACGAGCCGGTGGTGACGCTCGATGCGCTGACCTATGCGGGCAACCTCGCCAATCTTGCCCCGCTGAATGGCGACAGCCGGCACCAGTTCGTGCGCGGTTCCATCGGCGACGGAGCCCTGGTCGGCCGCTTGCTGCGCGGCAATGAGGTGCGGGCGGTCATCAACTTTGCCGCGGAGAGTCACGTCGATCGGTCGATTTCCGGCCCTGCCCCGTTCTTTGAAACCAATGTCATGGGCACGCTGCACCTGCTCGAGGCCGTGAAGGCGTATGCCGCGGGGCTCGATCAAGAGAAACGGCAGGGCTTCCTGTTCCTCCACGTCTCGACCGACGAGGTCTATGGCACGCTGGAGCGCGACGAAGCGCCGTTTGCCGAGACCAACCCGTATAAGCCGAACAGCCCCTATGCGGCATCCAAGGCCTCGTCGGATCACCTGGTGCGGGCCTATCGCGAAACCTATGGGCTCGCGACCATCGTCACCAACTGCTCGAACAATTACGGGCCGCTGCAGTTCCCTGAGAAACTGATTCCGCTGATCATCCACAACGCCTTGAACGGCAAGGCTTTGCCGATCTATGGCGACGGGCTGCAGGTGCGGGACTGGCTGTATGTCGGCGACCACTGCGCGGCGCTGCGCCGGGTGCTCGATGCCGGCGTGCCGGGCGAGACCTACAATATCGGTGGCGACAACCAGAAGACCAATATCGAGGTGGTACGCACCATCTGCGCGTTGCTCGACGTCAGGCGCCCGCGAGCCGACGGCGCGAGTTACGCTGCGCAGATCACCCACGTAACCGACCGGCCGGGACATGACCGGCGCTACGCGATCGATCCCACCAAGCTCGCCGGCGAACTCGGCTGGCGCCCGGCGGAAGCGTTCGAGGGTGGGCTCGCAAAGACCGTAGACTGGTATCTCGCCAATGAAGCCTGGGTCGCCGACGTGACCAGCGGCGCCTACCGCGAATGGGTGGCGAGGCAGTACGGATGAAACTGCTGATCCTTGGGCGCGACGGCCAGGTCGGCACGGCGCTGACCCAGTTGCTGGCCCCGCTCGGCACCATCGTTGCACTCGGTCGAGATGGTGCGGACCTCGCGAATCCCGACGGGCTGGCGAGAGTGGTCGACCGCGAGCAGCCCGACGTGATCGTCAACGCCGGCGCATACACCGCCGTCGACAGGGCCGAGAGCGAGACCGAACTGGCGCAGCTGGTGAACGCCGATGGGCCGGGCGCCCTGGCCCGGGTCGCGGCGGAACTCGATGCCTGGCTGATCCACTATTCCACCGACTATGTATTCGATGGCGAGAAGTCGGAACCCTATGTCGAGGATGACGCCACGGCGCCTCTCAATGTCTACGGCGCGACCAAGCGTGCCGGCGAACTGGCGATCGGTGAGGCCGGCAGCAAGCACCTGATCTTTCGCACCAGCTGGGTACACGCGCCGGGCCGCAACAACTTCATCGCCAAGATCCTGAGCCTGGCGCAGAGCCGCGACGAACTCAAAGTGATCGACGACCAGATCGGGGCGCCGACCAGCGCTCGGCTGATTGCCGAGGTCACGGCCCGCGCGCTCGAGCAGATCGCCAGCGACCGGCCGCTGCCGAGCGGCATCTACCACCTGGCAGCAGCGGGCGAGACGAGCTGGCACGGCTATGCGAGCTATGTCATCGGCGAAGCGAGGAGGCGTGGAGTGCCGCTCAGGGTACCGCCGGAGCGGGTGCTGCCGGTGCCGTCGACCGCCTTCCCCTCGCCGGCGAGGCGCCCGCACAATTCCCGCCTCTCCACGCACAAGCTGCGCACCGCGCTCGGCATCGACCTGCCCGACTGGCAAGCCGACGTGCTGGGAACGCTCGACAACCTTCTTCCGGAGACCACCCGATGACGCGCCGCGGCATCATCCTTGCCGGCGGCGCCGGCACGCGCCTCCATCCCGCGACGCTGACCGTCTCCAAGCAGCTTCTGCCGGTCTACGACAAGCCGATGATCTACTACCCGCTATCGACGCTGATGAGCGGCGGCATGCGCGAGGTGCTGGTGATCTCGACGCCCGAGGATCTGCCACGCTTCCGCACGCTGCTGGGCGACGGCCGGCAATGGGGGATGGAGCTGAGCTATGTGGTGCAGCCCAGCCCTGACGGGCTGGCGCAGGCGTTCATCCTGGGGGCCGACTTCGTCAATGGCCGCCCGTCGGCGCTGATTCTCGGCGATAACATCTTCTTCGGCCACGACCTGGCAAAACTGCTGGAGGGCGCCGACCGCGAAGTGCACGGCGCGACGGTGTTCGCCTATCACGTGCACGATCCCGAGCGTTACGGCGTGGTGGAGTTCGACCACGCGGGCGCTGCGATTTCGATCGAAGAAAAGCCCAAGGTACCGAAATCCAACTATGCCGTGACCGGGCTCTATTTCTACGACGCCGAGGTGGTCGAGCTGGCGCGTGGTCTGAAACCGTCGTTGCGCGGTGAGCTGGAGATCACCGACCTCAACCGGCTCTATCTCGAACGTGGAGCGCTCAACGTGCAGCGCATGGGGCGCGGCTTCGCCTGGCTCGACACCGGCACGCATGACTCGCTGCTCGAGGCCGGCCAGTTCATCGCCACTCTGGAGAAGCGACAGGGCTTCAAGGTCGCCTGCCCTGAGGAAATCGCCTGGCGCAACGGCTGGATCGACGACGAAGCGCTGGCGCGACTCGCAGAACCACTAAAAAAGAGCGGCTACGGCATGTATCTGACGGCGCTGCTGCGCGAGGGGCGAGGCTGATGAACGTCCAGAAACTGAATATCGATGGGTTGATGGTGTTCGAGCCGCGCGTCTTCACCGACGAGCGTGGCGCCTTTTTCGAGAGCTTCAACGAAGCAGCGTTCAGGGAGGCGACGAGCTTTTCTGGCGCCTTCGTGCAGGACAACCACTCGATCAGCCACAAGGGTGTGCTGCGGGGTCTGCACTACCAACTGCGGCCACATGCTCAGGGCAAGCTGGTGCGGGTGGTTGCAGGCGCGGCGTTCGACGTTGCGGTGGACATTCGCAGGGGTTCACCGACATTCGGCAAATGGTCAGCAGTGAAACTCACCGCAGAGAACCGCAAACAATTTTGGATTCCGGCTGGGTTTGCACATGGCTTCCTCGCACTCGAGGACGGAACCGAGTTTCTGTATAAGACCACCGATTTCTGGCACGCCGAAAGCGAGCGGAGCGTCCGCTGGGATGACCCTACGATCGGCTTGCAATGGCCAATGGATGGGAGGCCGGTGGTTTCGACGAAGGACGCAAAGGCGCCGCTACTGTCTGACGCGAAGGTGTTCGATTGACTGCTGCGCACGACGATAGCGAGGCCGAGGAACTCGCCCGGTTGCTGGACGAGCCACCTCCCGCGGTCCTGATTTCCCAAGAAGAGGAGATCGTCCGCCTCCGCGAGGAATTGGATGGCATCCGACAGAGTGCTGCGTGGCGCATTTCTAGAGTGGTGGACCGGATCGTTGGCCTGCCGGCGACGATTGCACAGTATTTTGGTATGCGTGTCAGAGTAACTCCGCTGCACGACGTCAGGAAGTACGCAAACGGCATGGTCGACGATTGGGAGGTCATCGGCCCCGATCCACAGGTTGAGCTGCACTGGGCAAACGGCAGACCCTTACCCAACGCGAGGTATCTGTTCGCCGTCAACTCAACTGAAATGCGCAACGAAACGATGAATCTCTATCTGGACCGTGGGGACGGATTCACGGAACGCGATCACGTGACGCTCCGCTACCGGCGCCTGGGTCGCCGCCAGCAGGCAGCAAGGTTCATCTTGCCAAAGGAGGCCAAGCGCCTTCGGCTCGATCCTCACGAAGACACACCGCTCGTTCAACTCCACGCGCCGCGGCTGCGTCGTTTGTCGGCACTCGAGTATTACGCCCGCTCGCTGGCATGGCGCATCGATGACTACGTTGCACAGGGTCACTCGAGACGTGCTGTACTGGGCTACGTGGTGAAGCTGGCCCGCGAGCGCGGACTGCGTGCGATGGCTGCAGAACTGCGCGAGGAGGGCAGCGCGCCGGCACCTGAACGTGGTGGTGCAGACGTGAAACGGCGGCCGCTGTTGCATGCCGTAGGCCAGGCCAAGTCGCTCATTCGTAACGCGCCGATCTCGCCCAAGGTTAAGCAACGACTGCGGGCGCGTTTGCTTTCCAGTCCAGCAATTAGAAGCCTCAGTGTAGCAGAGATCGCAAGCAGACCAGATAGTGGCCGAGTGCAGCTTGGTGAGGGGGATCTGGCGGTCGCGCTCGGCCCCTCAGTGTATACCGACTACGTCGCCCAAGTGTTGTCGCTGCCCTCACCAGCCACCTCGCTGGGAATCTCCTACGTGCCCAAGCTGCCAGAGGACGCCGACTTCAGCCGTGCAGCGTTGTCCGTGGTGGCATTCTATCTACCGCAGTTTCACCCCATCCCGGAAAATGATGCCTGGTGGGGCAAGGGGTTTACAGAGTGGACCAATGTTACCAAGGCCGTGCCGCAGTACGTCGGTCACTATCAGCCGCACCTGCCGGGCGAACTTGGTTTCTACGATCTCCGCCTGCCGGAGATAATGCGGCAGCAGGCGGAATTGGCGCGAGCCTATGGCGTCCGAGGCTTCTGTTTTCACCACTACTGGTTCGGCGGCAAACGTCTTCTTGAGCGGCCGGTACAGCAACTACTGAAGGATCGGAGCATCGAAGTCGAGTTCTGTCTGTGCTGGGCGAACGAGAACTGGACGCGACGCTGGGATGGCCAGGAGTCTGACATCCTGCTTGCCCAGAACCATTCGCCCGAAGACGACCTCGCCTTTATTGACGATATCGCCCCCGCACTAAAGGATCCTAGATACATCCGTGTTGACGGGCGAGCGGTTCTCATCGTCTACCGAGTGAGCCTCCTTCCCGACGCTGCCGCAACCGCGAGCCGGTGGCGGGCTCGCGCAAAAGAGCTGGGGGTTGGAGAGCTCTACCTGGTTTGTGCGCAGACATTCGGCATCGAGGACCCGCGTCCATATGGTTTCGATTGTGCCATCGAGTTTCCTCCCCACATGGCTATCTCGGGCGACATTCGGGACCAACTCCAGATCGTGAACCCGCAGTTCTCGGGTCAAGTCTATAGTTACGAGGACATGGCGTCGTCGTATCTGGCTAGGCCTCAACCTGATTACCCGGTAATCAAAACAGTGTCGCCGGGTTGGGACAACGAGGCCCGAAAGCCGGGCCGCGGACACAATTTTCACGGCGCGAATCCGGCATCCTACGCACGCTGGCTCAGGCGAGCGGGTGAGGCAACACTCAAACGCGTGGAGGAAGGGACCAAGCAGCCGCCGCTGGTTTTTGTCAACGCGTGGAACGAGTGGGCCGAGGGTGCTCACCTCGAACCGGATAGGAAGTTCGGATACGGAAACCTGCACGCGACGGCGAACGTGGTCAGAAACACTATTCCGATGTCGGCCGAGCTTCGCGATCTTGTTCTGAAGAGCCAAGCCGCCTTTGCCAAGCACTCCGACACGGCGCTGGTTCTACACCTCCACTATACCGACCTCATCGAAGAGATTCTTCCGTTCCTGCACAGCGCGGCAGAAGCAGATTTATTCGTAACGCTGCCGGCAAGCGCCCCGGCCAGTATCGCCCGACGGCTTCTGGAAGAGTTTCCGAACGCCCGCCTGGACTGCTACGCCAACCGCGGACGCGACGTATACCCATTCCTTGAGCTGCTGCAGATAATCCATAAGCTTGGGTACGGTTATTGTTGCAAGGTGCACGGCAAGAAGTCGATGCACAGATCTGATGGTCATCAGTTGCGAGCCGGTGCATTCCGCTCGCTGCTGGGATCCCCAGCCGTTGTTGCTAGGCACCTGACGCTGTTGCGCGAGGATCCGACCGTCGGGCTCATAGCGCCGCCTGCATCGGTCCTGGAGCTTGCTGAGCCTTCTCGGGTGACATTCAACAGAAGGTGGCTGGAAACCCTTGGCGCTCGTATCGGACTCGACGACGTTGCGGAGAATCCGGACAGCCGGTTTATCGCCGGGACGATGTTCTGGTGCCGACTGAATGCTCTCGCACCGCTCCTGGCGCTCAATCTCACGGTTGAGCAGTTTGAGGACGAGGCCGGGCAATCGGACGGAACGCTGGCGCATGCTGTCGAGCGCATCATCGGCTCCGTCTCCGCCAAGTCCGGCCTCAGGATTGTGGAAGCGGCAATCGCTGAAGCTACAGAACCGGGAAACGACCGCGTATGAAATGGTACTTTTGCCTGAACGAAGGCGGCCTGTCGTCTTTCGCTGAACCCACCCTGGTTGCCGTTCATTCTGCGTTGCAGAACACGACGCTCGAGCCACATTTTATTTACGACGGTCCGCCGAACGAACTAACATCTTACCTGCAGGCGCTCGGTGTCACCGTGCATTTCCACCGGAGCACACTCCGAGACCTGATTTCTTCGGCCAAGCAACAGGACGGATACAACCCCACGGTGGCGCACGGCGCTTACTTGCGCCTAGACATTCCTCTGATCGACACCTCGGACGATGTGGTGCTGTATACCGACATCGACGTCATCTTCCTATCCAATCCGGTGATCAATGACCCTCCCGTCATCTTCGCCGTAGCTCCAGAGTATGCGGTCGATACCGGAGTGGCGGTTGAATATCGTCCGGTCATCAACTCCGGCGTTATGGCCATCAACCTGTCCAGTTTTCGCAGCACACGAGGGGACCTGATCCGGTTTTGCGAGCAGAACGACTTCTATTTTCATGGAGACGGTGGATTTTACGATCAGGGAGCACTAAACAAATTTTACGACGGGCAGTGGCAGTATCTACCACAATCGATGAACTGGCGGCCATTCGCCGCCGATCCGTCGCCCCCTGTCATCATTCATATGCACGGCACCAAGCCGTTCGAACTGCATAACCTGATCTCCGGCACCGACGACTATCGCCCAGTCGCGCGAAGCTTCTATGAAATGAACCGCGCCCACTACATTATGGCGATCGGACTCTACCGGCGTTTCCTGCCGCCTGATGCCCGACGTCTGCTCGATCGCCATCTCCCATGGGTACGCCGCGCCACACCAAGGGCAGGCGACAAAACCGACGGGCCGATGAACTATAAACCCGACTTATTCTCTTTCTACTTCAATGGGCAACGGATTATCGCGTCCCATTTCTACGACACCCCCTATTTGGAAGAGTACTGTCAGATCATCCTTCGTTACGCCCTCCGCGGAACGGAGGCGCACATCCTGGAATGGGGCTCGGGATTTACGACGCTGGTCGCTTCGTCGCTGCTCCTAGACAAGGGTGCCACTTACTCGATCACCAGCCTCGATGACTATGGCCCCTATCAGGAGAGCGTCCGCGCCAGCTTGGATACCGGCGAGAGAGTGAAGATGGTGTTGGACGACCTCATTGGTCCGGGGAAATCTCAGTCAGATCCCGAGTTGAACTATTCGACGTGGCCATTGTCTACGAAGAAGCGTTACTCGATGATCTTCATCGACGGTCGACGACGCGTCGAGTGTGGCTTCGTTGCGGCGCTCCTCTCAGACGCAGATACGTTTGTTGTGCTGCATGACTTTAGGCGTGGACGCTACCAGGCGATGCTTGGCCTGTTCGAAGTGGTCGAGGAAACCAAGCAGTTCAGGATCATGAAGCTGCGCCCCTCGGTGCATGAGGCGCTGATGCCGGGTCGCGAGGCAGTCGAGAGCGCGCTACATGGCGCGCTCAACTAGCTCACCCGAACGACTTCACCCTGCCCCGCTCTAGTTCCAGCCGCTTGTTGCAGGTCTTTTTCAGTAGCTCTTCGCTATGGCTGGCAAGGACGATGATGCCGGCTTTCTCAGCGAGTTCGTTCATGCGCTGCTTGGCTTTGACCTGGAAGGCAGCATCGCCCGCGCCGATCCACTCGTCCATCAGGAGGATTTCTGGCTCCATCGTGGTAGCTATCGCGAACGCCAGGCGAGCAGCCATGCCTTGGCTATAGCTCCTGAACGGCATGTCGATGAAGTCGCCGAGCTCTGAGAATTCGATGATCTCCTCGGTTCTGCCGGCGATCTGATCTTCGGTCCAACCATTAATCAAGCCGCGGAGCATAATGTTACGGCGACCAGTGGCTTCCTGCCGGAAGCCGATGCTGATGTTGAACAGAGCGTCCACTTTGCCCCTGATTTCGAGGTTGCCGGCAGTCGGCTCGTAAATGCCGTAGAGAACCTTGAGAAGAGTCGTCTTGCCGGCACCGTTGGCACCGACCAGGCCCAGGCGATCGCCAGCTTCAAGTTCGAAACTGACGCCATCAAGAGCAGTGACAAACCTGTGGCGCCCTGCGCCGGTGATGGTGCCGCCGGTGTGTTTTGACACTCGCGTTGCTCGTGGACGAAGCGTGAGCTTCTCACGAACATGATAAGCGAGCCGAAGATCGTTTGCCTTGATCGAGACCATTAGAGGACTAAAGCAACCTGACGCCGTAGCGAGCCCAAGAGAACGATGGCCAGCACCCAGAAGGCGACACCAACCAAAATGCATGCGCTCAGCGCCAGAACCGGGACCGTGCCATCGACAATCGGCTGGCGTACGGCGTCCAGCAGGTAGGTAAAGGGATTCCAGTTGTAAAGGGCACCGCGGAGTCCTCCCTCGCCGCCATGCACCCAGAAAACCGGTGTAGCGAACATGGCGACGCGCATCAGGTTGGACACGATAAACTGACTATCGGGGAAGAAGACTCCCAGGAAGGCGAACACTACGATCATGGCTGGCGAAACGAACAGCACGATGAGGATGCCGACGAGAGACCATAGCCATACCATGGCCGGCGCTGCCCCCATCAGCAGCAGGATACCGGCGCACCCCAGAACCGCATAAGCTGCACGGATCACGTTCTGCAACGTCAGCCGCATGACATAGACGGAGAGAGGGAGCGTGGTGCCGCTGATGAAACTCTCCTCGCGCTGGAACAGGTTAGCTGCTTGGGTGATGTTGTCGTTGATATACGTCCAGACCAGCAGGCCTACGGCAACGTAGATCGCATAATAAGGATCGACCGGACCGGGATTGAAGACGAAGATGAAGGTGCCGGCGAAGGCAAGGTAGTTGATCAGCAGCCACAATGGCCCCAATGTAGTGCGGCGGTGCTGGTCGAAGATGTCTTCGGTGGCTAGCGTGATCCAGACGCGCCGCTGCACATAGCCGCCGACTATGTCGCTGAGCGCGCTGCTGAGAATCTTGAGCATAGTGGCCCCAGGCGATTTCCGCGCGCTAGTAGCACAGGGCGCCGCGGCGGCCAATTGCATCAATGCCACGACTGGGGATAGCCACAACGCAGCCGGTGAAGCGACCGCCGCTACGCACGCCGTCTGCGCCGACTATGCCGGCTGCAGTTCCGGCTTCACCTCTTCGAGCTCGATTAGCGTCCCATCGAAATCCTTGGGGTGCAGGAACACCACCGGCAGGCCATGGGCGCCGAGCTTCGGCTTTCCGTCGCCGAGGACGCGGGCGCCGGCTTCGACCATAGTGCGGATGGCCGAGGCGATGTCAGGTACTTCGTAGCAGACGTGGTGCATGCCGCCGGAGGGGTTGGCAGCGAGGAATTTGCTGACCGGCGAGTTCTCGCCGAGCGGCGTCATCAGTTCGATCTTGGTATTTTCGAGGTGGACGAAGACGACCGTGACGCCGTGCTCGGGCAGATGATGAGGAGGATGCACGTCGGCGCCGAGCAGGTCGCGGTATTTCGCGGCGGCGGCCGCGAGATCGGGGACGGCGATGGCGACGTGGTTGAGGCGGCCGATCATGCGAGGCACCGAGGCATCGACGCCCCCTCCACCGGCTTCGCCGGTCCCCCTCCCCCGCCCTGCGGGGGAGGATCAAGGCGAGATCGCGAACTCATCGGTTACCCAGCCTCCCCTCGATCTGGTTCAGCACCGAGAACGCGGCTTCCAGCACGTTGGTGCCGGGGCCGAAAATCTCGGCCACGCCGGCCTGGCGCAGGAACGCATAATCCTGCTCGGGGATGACGCCACCGACGATGACGGTTACGTCGCCGAGGCCCCTGCCCCTGAGTTCGCCGATGAGTTCGGGGACCAGGGTCTTGTGGCCGGCGGCGAGGGAGGAGACGCCGACGGCGTCGACCTTCAGTTCGGCGACGTGATCGGCGACCTCGGGGGTGGTTTCGAACAGATCGCCCATATGGACGGTGAAGCCGAGATCGGCAAAGGCGGTGGCGATGACCTTGGCGCCGCGGTCGTGCCCGTCCTGCCCCATCTTGGCGATGAACAGGGCCGGCGGGCGCTTCTCCTTTGCCTCGAAGGCAGCGATCCGTTCGGTCAGTTGGGCGTATTGCGGATCGGCGGCATAGCTTTCGGCATAGACGCCGGAGATGACGCGGGTGACGGCCGAGTGGCGGTTGAACACCTGCTCCAGTGCGGCAGAGATCTCGCCCAGGGTGGCGCGGGTGCGGGCGGCGGCAATGCTGGCGGCGAGCAGGTTGCCGTTGGATTTCGCTACGTTCTGCAGCGACAGCAAAGCTGCCGCCACCGCGTCAGGGTCGCGGCTCCGGCAGATTTCGGCGAGGCGCGCCACCTGTTCGTCGCGCACCTTGTTGTTGTCGATCTCGCGGATGGCGATCGGTGGTTCGTTCTCAAGGCGGTAGCGGTTGACCCCCACGATGACATCCTCGCCGCGATCGACGCGGGCCTGGCGCAAAGCCGCGGCTTTCTCGATCTCGAGTTTCGGCGTGCCGGCCTGCACCGCGGCGGTCATGCCGCCTTCGGCTTCCACCATTGCGATCAGCGCGCCGGCACGTTCCACCAGGTCGGCGGTGAGGCTCTCGATGTAGTAGGAGCCGCCGAGCGGATCGACCACGTCGGTGACGCGGCTTTCATGCTGCAGGATCAGTTGGGTGTTGCGGGCGATGCGGGCGGAGAATTCCGTCGGCAGCGCAATGGCTTCGTCGAAGCTGTTGGTGTGGAGGCTCTGGGTACCTCCCAGCACCGCGGCTAGGGCTTCGATGGTGGTGCGGACGATGTTGTTGTGCGGGTCCTGCTCGGTCAGCGACACGCCGGAGGTCTGGCAATGGGTGCGCAGCATCAGCGACTTGGGGTCTTTGGCGCCGAGCTCGGCCATGTAGTTCTGCCATAGGGTGCGAGCGGCGCGGAGCTTCGCCACTTCGAGGAAGAAGTTCATGCCGATGCCGAAGAAGAAGCTCAGCCGGGGCGCGAAGGCATCGATCTCTAGGCCGCGCGCCTGGGCCGAGCGCACATACTCGATGCCGTCGGCGATGGTGTAGGCAAGCTCCTGCACCGCCGTCGCTCCGGCCTCGTGCATGTGATAGCCGGAAATCGAGATCGAGTTGAACTTAGGCATATGCTGGGCGGTGTAGGCGATGATGTCGCCGACGATCCGCATGCTCGGTCCGGGCGGGTAGATATAGGTGTTGCGGACCATGAACTCCTTGAGGATGTCGTTCTGGATGGTGCCGTCGAGCTGGGCTTGTTTGACCCCCTGCTCTTCCGCGGCGACGATGAACATGGCCAGCACCGGCAGCACGGCGCCGTTCATGGTCATCGAGACGCTCATCTGATCGAGCGGGATGCCGTCGAACAGGATCTTCATGTCCTCGACGCTGTCGATGGCGACGCCGGCCTTGCCGACATCGCCGGTGACGCGGGGGTGGTCACTGTCATAGCCGCGGTGGGTGGCGAGGTCGAAGGCGACGCTCAGGCCCTTCTGTCCGGCGGCAAGGTTCCGGCGATAGAAATCATTGCTTTCGCGAGCCGTGGAGAAGCCGGCATATTGGCGGATGGTCCATGGGCGGTTGGCGTACATGGTGGCGCGGACGCCCCGGGTGTACGGGGCGGCGCCGGGAAGCCCCGGGTCGGAGGTGGCGTCCTCGGGGAAGTAGGCGGGGCGGATCGGCAGGTCGCCATAGTCGCGATTCAGCGACTCCACCGGGGTATCGCGCAGGTCTTTCTGGGCGAGCTTTGACCAGTCGGCGAAGGTGGGTTTGCCGGGCATCTGCTACTTCCCCTCACCCGTCTCGCTTCGCTCGCCACCCTCTCCCTCAAGGGGAGAGGGAAGGAAGGGGCCCGATCTCACTACGGCTCCCCTCTCCCCTTGAGGGAGAGGGTGGCGCGAAGCGCCGGGTGAGGGGACGTTTCCCATCATACCGCCTCGAACTCCAGAATCACCTCGTCCACCGCCAGCACGCTGCCGGGCTTGACGCGGACCTTGCTGATCCGGGCGCGCTTTTCGGCCTTCAGCACGTTCTCCATCTTCATCGCCTCGACGATGGCGAGGGTCTGGCCGCCCTCGACGATATCGCCCTCGGCGACGTCGATGCGTACGATCTGGCCGGGCATCGGGCAGAGCAGGAATTTCGAAAGATCCGGCGGGATCTTGACCGGCATCAGCGGCATCAGGTCGGCGACATCAGGCAGCAGCACCTTGGCGACGAGATCGGCGCCACGCCAGCGCAGGCGGAAGCCGCCGGTGACGCGGTCGAGCTTGACGTGATGCAGGCGCCCGTCGACGCGGGCGATGCAGAGGCTGTTGCCGGGCTTCCAGCCGCTTTCGACCAAGAGCTTCCGGCCGTCGGGCGCGGTGAGCCAATACTCGATGCCATCGGCCCGCACCGAAAAATCCCAGCGCCGATCGCCGATGATCACCGCACGAGGTTCGGGCGTCGTCGGGTAGAGCCGCTTGTCGAGGGCGAAAGCCGAGCAGCAGGCGAGCGCCGCCAGATGCGTCAGTGATTCCGCATCCGGCGCTACGCCATTAAAACCGCTTGGGAATTCCTCGGCGATGTAACCCGTGGTGAGGCGGCCGGACCGGAACCGCTCCTGCCCCATCACCGCCGAGAGGAACGGGATGTTGTTGCCGACACCCTCGAGTTCGAACTCGTCGAGCGCCACTTCCATGGCATCGATCGCCGCGATACGGGTCGGCGCCCAGGTGCAGAGCTTGGCGATCATCGGATCGTAGAAGGTGGAGATCTCGCCGCCTTCGGCGACACCGGTATCGTTGCGCACCACGAGCTCGGCGCCGGCCTCCTCGGCAGGTGGGCCGTAGCGGGTGAGCCGGCCGGTCGAGGGCAGGAAGTTGCGGAACGGGTCCTCGGCGTAGATGCGGCTCTCGATGGCCCAGCCGCTGAGCGGCACCTCGGCCTGGGTGAGTGGCAGCTTCTCGCCGGCGGCAGCCAGGAACATCAGCTCGACCAGGTCGAGACCGGTGATCAGCTCGGTCACCGGGTGCTCGACCTGCAGACGGGTGTTCATCTCGAGGAAGTAGAAGTTGCGATCCTTGTCGACGATGAACTCGACGGTGCCGGCCGAGGTGTAGCCCACCGCCTTGGCGAGGGCGACGGATTGCTCGCCCATGGCCTTGCGGGTTGCGGCATCGAGGAACGGCGACGGCGCCTCCTCGATGACCTTCTGGTTGCGGCGCTGGATCGAGCACTCGCGCTCATTGAGCCAGAGCACGTTGCCGTGCTGGTCGCCGATCAGCTGGATTTCGATGTGGCGCGGCTCGGTGACGAATTTCTCGATGAAGATGCGATCGTCGCCGAAGCTGGAGGCGGCCTCGGACTTCGAACGCTCGAAGCCCTCCCGGGCTTCGGCGTCGGTGTGGGCAATGCGCATGCCCTTGCCACCGCCGCCGGCCGAGGCCTTGATCATCACCGGGTAGCCGATGGAGCGCGAGATGGTCACCGCCTCGTCGGCATCGGCGATGAGGCCCATGTGACCGGGCACGGTGGAGACGCCGGCCGCGGCAGCGAGCTTCTTCGACGTGATCTTGTCGCCCATGGCCTCGATGGCTTTGACGGGCGGACCGACGAAGATGATGCCAGCCTTTTCCAGCGCCGCAGGGAAGGCCGGATTCTCCGAGAGAAAGCCATAGCCGGGGTGCACGGCTTCGGCGCGGGTCTCTTGGCAGGCGGCGACGATCCTGTCGATCGAGAGGTAAGAGTCGCGGGCGGCCGAGCCACCGATATGCACGGCTTCGTCGGCGAGCTTCACATGCACGGCATCGCGATCGGCATCGGAATAGACGGCAATGGTGCGGATACCCATGCGCCTCGCGGTGCGGATAACGCGACAGGCAATCTCGCCGCGATTGGCGATGAGGAGGGAGGAGAACATTCAGGGGGTGCCCATATCGGGGTATGAGTTCGGGGCTTCCCCCCTCCCAACCTCCCCCGCAAGGGGGGAGGTGCCGATCGAGTTTGTGGCTGGGTCTGTACCAAGTCCACCGGCGGGCACCCTCCCCCTTGCGGGGAGGGTTGGGGAGGGGGACGCCGCGCGCTGGTTGGTTCGGCGTGTCACGAGGATGTCGGAGATGACTGTGTAAACGCCTTCGGGGTTGGTCATGACGTCGTCATTGGTGAGCCGCAGGACATGGAAGCCACGGCCCCGGAGGTAGTCGTCGCGAACGGCGTCGTTGGAGCGTGCGACATCACCGCCGTGGGTCTCTCCATCCAGTTCGATAGCCAGACCAGCATGCAAGCAGGCGAAGTCGACGTAGTACGTACCGATCTGAATCTGCTTGCGGAAGTGATAGCCGCCAGCGCGAAATGGATGGAGCAAACGCCACAAGCGACGCTCGGGAGCGGTCGAGTTGTGACGCAGTTTCCTGGCGAGTTCTATGCTCATCGGCGAGACATCGAGCTTGCGGCTCCCCCCACCCTTGATCCCTCCCCGCAACGGGGGAGGGAGACGCTAGGGGCGCGGCCGGTGGGCTGCACCGGCGCCCTCACAGCGGAATGTTCCCGTGCTTCTTCAGCGGCACAGTCTGCTTCTTGTTCCTCAGCGTTTCGAACGCCCGTGCCACCCGCCGCCTCGTGCCGTGCGGCATGATCACGTCGTCGATGAAGCCGCGCTCGGCCGCGACGAAGGGGTTGGCAAACCTTGCTTCGTAGTCGGCGGTGCGCTTGGCGATCTTGTCCTTGTCGCCCAATTCGGAGCGGTAGAGGATTTCCGTTGCGCCCTTGGCGCCCATGACGGCGATTTCGGCGGTGGGCCAGGCGTAGTTGACGTCGGCCCGGATGTGCTTGCTTGCCATCACGTCATAGGCGCCGCCATAGGCCTTGCGGGTGATCACGGTGACCTTGGGAACGGTGGCCTCAGCGTAAGCGAACAGCAGCTTGGCGCCATGCTTGATGATGCCGCCATATTCCTGGGCGACGCCGGGGAGGAAGCCGGGGACATCGACCAGCGTCAGGATGGGGATCGAGAAGGCGTCGCAGAAGCGGATGAAGCGCGCCGCCTTCTTCGAGGAGTTGATGTCGAGGCAGCCGGCAAGCACCAGCGGCTGGTTGGCGACGACGCCAACAGTGGAGCCGTTGAGGCGGACGAAGCCGACGAGGATATTGCCGGCATGATCCTTCTGGATCTCGAGGAAATCGCCCTCATCGGCGATTTTGAGGATCACCTCGCGCATGTCGTAGGGCTTGTTGGCGCTGTCGGGGATCAGCGTATCGAGGCTGAGTTCGGCGCGATCGATGCTGTCATTGACGGCGACGACCGGCGGCTTGTCGGCGGCGTTCAGCGGCAGGAAGTCGAACAGGCGGCGGACTTCGAGCAGGGTCTCGATGTCGTTGTCGAACGCGGCGTCGGCGACGGAACTGACCTTGGTATGGGTCGAGGCGCCGCCGAGTTCCTCGTGGGTGACGATCTCGGAGGTGACGGTTTTCACCACGTCCGGGCCGGTGACGTACATATAGGAGGTGTCCTTCACCATGTAGATGAAGTCGGTCATGGCTGGGGAATAGACCGCGCCGCCGGCAGTGGGGCCCATGACCACCGAAATCTGCGGGATGGCGCCCGAGGCCTGGACGTTACGCCAGAACACCTCGGCATAGCCGCCGAGCGCCGCGACGCCCTCCTGGATGCGGGCGCCGCCGGAATCGTTGAGGCCGATCACGGGAGCGCCGTTCTGCACGGCGAGATCCATGATCTTGCAGATCTTCTGAGCGTGGGTCTCGCTGAGCGAACCGCCGAACACCGTAAAGTCCTGGCTGAACACGTAGGTGAGGCGGCCGTTGATGGTACCCCAGCCGGTGACCACGCCGTCGCCTGGGACGATGTTCTCGTCCATGCCGAAATCCACCGCGCGGTGGGTGACGAACATGTCGTATTCCTCGAACGACCCCGGATCGAGCAGCACTTCAAGGCGCTCGCGGGCGGTGAGCTTGCCCTTTGCATGCTGCGCATCGATGCGCTTCTGGCCACCGCCGAGACGGGCGGCGCTGCGCCGCTGATCGAGTGCGGCGATGATCTTTTGCATGGAGTCCCCTGGCCTTGGCTTGTCGGCAACATACACCTTCGTCCACGCGGTGAGAGACAGGAATGTGCGGACCTGCTAATTCTGCAAAGTTGCAAACTGCAAAATTGCGAACTTGCGAATGGCCGACCGAAAGATCTTCGCCGGGGCCCGGGTGCGGGCGGCGCGCACCAAGGCCGGGCTGACACAGCGCGAGCTGGCGCGGCGGCTCGAGATCTCAGTGTCCTATCTCAACCAGATCGAGAACAACCAGCGGCCGCTGACGGCCTCGCTGATGCTGACGCTGGCCGAGAATTTTGGGCTGGATCTTGCGGAGCTGACCTCGGAGGGGGCCGATCGAGTGCTGGCCGATCTGCGTGAGGCGATGGCCGATCCCCTCTTCGGCGAGGCAGCGCCAGGGCTGATCGAGCTCAAGTCGGTGGCGGCGAGCGCGCCCGATACGGCACGGGCGATGCTGCGGCTCTACGAGGCCTATCGCAAGGCGAACGAGCGACTGATGGGGGCGGATGCGGCGATGGTCGGCGGGCCGGGGCTGCAGACCAGCTACGAGGAAGTGCGTGACTTCTTCCACTACGCCAACAACTACATCGATCCGCTTGATCTGGCTGCCGAGACCCTTGCGGCGAGCATCGGTCTCGCCCTGCACGGGCGGCTCGAGCGGCTGGCGAGCTACCTGACGGCGCGGCATCGGATCTCCGTGCTGTTCGAGGAGCCGAACGCGCCGGACCAAATGCGACGGTACGAACGGGCGAGCCGCACGATCGTCCTCAACGGGCGACTGGCGCCGGCGACGCAGTATTTTCAGCTTGGCGTGCAGCTGGCACTGATCGAACAGGCGGAACTGATCGACGGGATCGTCGGCCGGGCCGAGTTCAAGACCCGGCAGGCAGCCGATATCTGCCGGCTGGGGCTCGCCAACTATTTCGCCGGGGCGCTGCAGATGCCCTATGGCGCATTTCTCGCAGCGGCGGATCGGACCGGTTACGACGTCGAAGAACTGGCGTTCGAGTTCGGCGCATCGATGGAGCAGGTCGGACACCGGCTCTCGACCATGCAACGGCCGAAGGCGCGTGGAGTGCCGTTCTTCTTTGCGCGGGTGGACGCAGCCGGGACCATCACCAAGCGGCACTCGGCGACGCCGCTGCAGTTTCCGCGTTTCGGCGGCGCCTGTCCGCTGTGGAACGTGCACCGGGTATTCGGCGAGCATAGTGGGCGGATCGCGCGGCAGCTGGCGGAGACGCCGGATGGCAACCGCTACCTCTGCCTCGCCTGGTCGGAGGAAAAACACACCGGCGGGTTTCGCGGGCCGGTGCGGCGCTATGCCTATGCGCTCGGCTGCGAGATAGCGCATGCGGGCAAGCTCACTTACGCGGCCGACCTCGACCTCGGGCGGGGCTTTGAGCCGATCGGCATCAGTTGCCGGATCTGTCCGCGCACCAACTGCATCCAGCGTTCGGTGCCACCGATGGATGCGCGACTGGAGATCGATGTCGACCGACGCGAGGTGGTGCCGTACCGGTTGGGGTGAGGCGCGTGGGCGCCACGGAACAGATCAAAGAGAACCCGCGCCGGAGCGCGGGTTCCACACTTGCACCTGCCGGTGCTTCGATCAGGCGCCGCTGCCCGACACCAGCGAGGTGATGCGGCGAACGGTGACGCGGCGGTTGGCGCGTTCGGCGCCGTCGGTCTCGACCTTGAGGTAGCGCTCGCCATAACCCTGCGTGGTGAGGTTCTCCGGCGGGACGTCGTAGAACTCGCTGAGGAGGTCCGCGATGGTGCCGGCGCGCTCGTCGGACAGCACCAGATTGGACTCATCCGAGCCGACAGCGTCGGTGTGGCCCTCGATGAGGAAGGTCTCACCCGGGTTGCGGTCGAGTATCTCCTTCATCGCCTCGGCGACCTTGCCGAGAGAACCCACCTGGTCGCGGCCGAGTTGGGCCGACCCGGTGTCGAAGGTCAGGTCGCCGATTTCAACGCGACGAACGGTGTCGCGGATACGGGCTGAACGCTTCACTTCATCGACGGTGTAAACCCGCGCGGCTTTCTCCAGCGGCGGCTCGCTGAGGAAGCGCTCGATATCGTCTTCGTCCGAGCGCTCGCTGTAGAGCACGTAATCGTCCACCGGGATCGGCAGGTAGAACGGCGGCAGCTCGTCGCCCGGATCGCGCCAGTCGTCGTTGCGGCGATCGTCGGGCGAGAAGACCAGGATGACGCGGGTGCCGTCGGGCAGCACCTTCACGCGACGGATGATCTCGCCATAGCGGTTCCATACCGTCACGACGCGGGTGCCGTCCGGCCGGATAACCGTCTGGCGGTAGCGGCCGTTATCGAGCTCTTCGTAATAGACCTCGTCGTCGCCGCGGCCGATGCGGTCGCGATCCTTGTAGGGCGTGAAGATGTTGATGTTGATGCCGATATTGATGATCAGCTTGTCACCATCCTTCTTGGCCTCCTGAGCTGCAGGCGGAGCCTCGGGAGCCGGAAGCTGCTCGACGCGCTTGCCTTCTGTGGCTACCGCAGCCTCGACTTCCTCGGCCGGCGGGGGAGCCTGGGTCTGAGCTTCGGCATCGGTGGCAGGCGGCGGGGCCTGAGCGGCAGGCGGTTCGGCCGGAGCCGGTTCTTCTGCGCCGGCGTCCACGGCGTCCTTGGCGCTATCGAGCACCGGCGCTGTCGGAGCGTCCGGGTTTTCCTGATCGGGCACGACCTCGAGCGGTTGGCCCGACTGGTCCACTGCCGGAGTTTCACCTGGCTGCGCCGGCTCGGCCGGAGCTGCCGGTTCGGCAGGAGCCGCAGGAGCGCCGCCCATCAGGGCAAGACACTCGTCGAGTGACTGGATGCCCAGGCGGTTACACTCGGCAAGAAAGGCAGCCTCGGCCGTTGCCTTTGCATTGGCGTCGCCGCCCGAGCTGGCCGACACGTAGGCCTCGAACGCGGCGATCAGGGCCGGATCACTTGCGGGGGACGGCTGTTCGGCTGGAGCAGGTTGCTCCGCCGGCTGCTCGGCCGGCGCGGGTTCGGCCGGCTGCTCGGCGGCAGGCGGCTGTGCAGCTGGCGCGGCAGGCTGCTCGGCCGGCGCTGCGGGCTCTTCGGCCGGAGGCGGCGCCGGCTCTTCGGCCGGAGCTGGTTCGTCGGCAGGTGCGGCGGGCTCCTCGGCAGGTGCGGCCGGCTCCTCGGCAGGTGGCGCGGGCTCCTCGGCAGGTGCGGCCGGTTCCTCGGTGGGTGGAGCAGGCTCCTCAGGAGGTGGCGCAGGCTCTTCAGCCGGCGGGGCGGGCTCTTCCGCGGGCGCGGCAGGTTGTTCGACGGTCGCGGCGCCGGTCGCGATAGCGATGCATTGTTGCAGGTCGGGGGCGCCGATGCGCTGGCACTCGGCGAGGAAAGCGGCCTCGGCGGCGGCTTTTGCATCGGCGTCGTCGCCACTCTGGGCTTCGACATAGGCGTTGTAGGCCGCTGTCAGCCCCGCATCCTGCCCCAGGGCAGTGAGGGGGAGCAGCGAGAGCATGCAAAGGCTCGTGGTGGTAAGCAATAAGCGCTTGAGCTGCATGGATTTTTCTCCGTTCTTCTTGTGATGCAACAGCCAACCCGCCCTGAACTGGCGCTGGATCGGAACGGGTGCGACCACGATTTGTTCCGGATACGGAGGTAATTGTCGGACCAGTGGCGGCATTGCGTGGGTTGGCGGGGTCGCGTAAACCGCTCGCCGCCAGCACAAGAGCCCGAGACCATGCGCGACAGCCTTATCGGCACCCTGCCCCCTGCCCTCGTCGAAGACGCCGTTCGCCGCGCCCTTGCCGAAGACCTCGGACTTGCCGGCGATCTGACCTCGCAGGCAACGATCCCGGTTGGCTCAGTGGCAACGGCAACGCTGACGGCCCGCGAGCCGGGCGTGATCGCCGGGTTGCCGCTGGCGCTCGAGGTGTTCCGGCAACTGGGGAACGCCGTGTCGTTCGATCCGCAGGTGGCGGACGGCGCCAATGTGAACAAGGGCGACATCGTCGCGGTGGTGGCCGGCGATGCGCGGCAACTGCTGGCCGGGGAGCGGACGGCGCTCAATTTCCTGAATCATCTCAGTGGCATCGCCGCACATACGCATAAATTCGTAGAAGCGGTCGCCGGCACCACTGCCCGCATCTGCGATACCCGCAAGACCACCCCGGGGCTTCGGGCGTTCGAGAAATACGCCGTCCGTTGTGGCGGCGGCGCCAACCATCGCTATGCGCTCGGTGACGCCATCCTGATCAAGGACAACCACATTGCGGTGGCTGGCGGAGCGGCCAAGGCGTTTATCGCGGCCCGCGCCGCGGCAGGACACCTGGTGGCGATCGAGATCGAGGTGACGACACTCGATGAACTCAGCGATGTGCTGGAGGCGGGCGCAACGATCGTCATGCTCGACAACATGGACAACAGCCTGTTGCGCGCCGCAGTGAAGCTGAACGCGGGACGCGCGCGGCTCGAAGCGTCAGGCGGTGTGACGCTCGAGCGGGTGCGCGGCATTGCCGAGACCGGAGTGGACTTCATTTCGTCGAGCCAGATCACCATGGGCGCCAGGCCGCTCGACCTCGGACTGGATGTCGAAATCCGATGACCCTGCCACTGGCCGAACTGATGAATCGCGCCGCCATGGCAGCGTCGGACGTGATCCTCGAGGTCTACCATCGCCAGGTGGTGGCAATGGAAAAGGCCGATGGGTCTCCGGTGACGGAAGCCGACCAGCGCGCCGAGGCGATCATCCTCGAGTATCTGGCCGAGACCGGCCTGCCGGTGCTGGCCGAGGAAAGCGTCGCTGCAGGACGTATCCCGGAGCTCGGGGCGCGCTACTTCGTCGTCGACCCGCTGGATGGCACCAAGGAGTTCCTGAAGCGCAATGGCGAGTTCACCGTCAACATCGCCTATTGTGAGGATGGGCATCCGGTGAGCGGGGTGGTGCTGGCGCCGGCGAGTGGCGAAATTTACTGGGGCGGACCGGATGGCGCGTTCGCTGGACGCTTGGCCGGCGACGCCATAGAGAGCGTGGAGCCGCTGCAGGTGGCCGAGGCCGAGCATCCGTTGCGCATCGTCGCCAGCCGCTCGCATGGGCACGCCGCGCTGGCCGAACTCTGCGACACCCTCGAGGTAGCGCAAGACGTGTCGGTCGGCTCGTCGCTGAAGTTCTGCCTGCTCGCCAAGGGCGACGCGCAGCTTTACCCGCGGTTTACCCCAACTTCGGAATGGGACACCGCGGCGGGTCAGGCAGTGCTGCAGGCGGCAGGTGGTGTGGTACTGGGAATGGACGGGTTGCCGCTCACCTGCGGACACCGGGACGATAAGTTCCTCAACGCCTGGTTCGTGGCCGCAGCCAGCCAGAAACTGGCCTTGCGAGCCCTTGCCGAAATGCTGCGGTTCGTCGACGCCTGACGGAAACCGTTAGTATTCAAACGGTTGGCCATGAAGAAAATGCATGGCAGCCCCTCCCCAGCCCTTGTTGCGCTTTTTTCCGGCTCCATATATAGGCCCGGCATATGCTGGTTCGATATATACCAGCCGGATAGGAAGCCAATGAACGTCAGAACCATCTGCCTTGCCATCCTCTATGATGGCGACGCGACTGGATATGAGATCCGAAAGCTCTCCGTTGAAGGGGAGTATTCGTATTTCATCGACGCCAGCTATGGGGCGATCTATCCGTCGCTTGCGCGCCTTGAGCAGGAAAAGCTGGTCACAGCGCGCGTTGAACAGCAGGACGGCAAGCCCGCCAAGAAGATCTATTCGATCACGCCGGCTGGTCGCGCTGCGTTCATTCAGTCGATGTTCGAGAAGCTTGGCGAAGACGAGTTCCGCAGCGAGTTTTTGCTGTTCCTGCGCTTTGCTTCGGAACTCCCGCAATCGCTGGTCGAGCAGCGGCTGAATGAGCGAATCGTCGAAATCGACGCGACGCTCGCCGAATTCGACCGGCTCAAACAACAACATAACCACCCCGGAGACGCCTGGGTCATCGATTATGGGCGGACTTGCATGCAAGCGGCTCGTGACTACATCGAGGCGCACGGGGATGAACTGATAGCGCTGGCCCGTTCCGACAGGGACGATGCTGCAGCAGCGGAATAGAGGGTATCTGAATGCGTGCGATCGTTTCTTACGGCGTTGCCGGCGCCATTGTCATTGTCGGGGCCCTGTGGCTCGGCAGCGGTGTTTTCGTGGCCGGTGGCAATGGCCCCGGTAACGGCGAAAAGCCGATCATCTCGTTCTTCAGCAAGGACGCCGAGGGCGCCGAGACGACGCACCACGTCGCCGAGGGCGCGGTCGATCCGCACCTGACGATCGCGGAACGTGTGGCCGAGTCCAGCGGTGCTTCGGCCCCTGCCCAGTCGGTTCGGACCGAGACCTACAAAATGCAGGCCATGCCGGTGGAAGTGCCGTTGCGCGGTCGCACCAAGGCCAAGACGGTGACCACCATCACCCCCGAGACTTCGGGCGTGGTGACGGCGGTCAACGTCACCAAGGGTCAGTCGGTGAAGCCGGGCGACATCATCTGCACGCTCGAGGAAGGCACCCGCGCCGCTGCCGTGGCGCAGGCGGAAGCCGCGCTGGCGCAAGCGCAGACCGCCTATGACTCCAACAAGGCGCTGCGCGACAAGGGTCTCGCGGCCAACAATACCGGCATCGCCGCAGAGAGCGCGCTGCGCCAGGCGCAGACGGCCTTCGACCAGGCCAAGCAGGAGTTCGACCGCGCCAAGGTGACCACCAAGGTCGCCGGCGTGGTGCAGGACCCCGTCGCGACGGTGGGCAGCGTGCTGAGCCCGGGCCAGCCATGCGCGACCGTGGTCGAGCTCGACCCGATGCTGTTCGTTGCCAGTGTCCCGGAAGCTCGCATCGCGCGTGCCGAACTGGGCCTCGCGGCCAAGGTCGAAACGGTGACCGGCCAGACGGTCGAGGGCAAGGTGAGCTACATCGCTTCGCTCGCCGACGACGCCACCCGCTCGTTCCCGGTCGAAATCGAGATCCCCAACGCCGATGGCAAGGTGCTGTCGGGCGTGACGGCAACCGCCATGGTCACCATGGGCACGGTGCCGGCGCACCTGCTGCCGCAGTCGGTTCTGACGCTGAACGACGAGGGCACGCTTGGTATCCGCTCGGTCAAGGACGGCGTCGTCGAGTTCTACCCCGTGACCATCATCTCGGACTCCCGTGAGGGCGTCTGGGTCACGGGTCTGCCCCCGTCGGTCGATGTGATCACGATGGGTCAGGAGTATGTCGTGCCGGGTCAGAAGGTCAACGCGACCAACGTTTCGGGCAAGCCGGAATCGGTTGAGGCCGAAACCGCCGCTGAAGGGGTGCACTCATGATGAATTTCCTCGAACGCGTCCTGCGCATGCCGCGGGTCGTGTTGACGGTGATGGCGCTGCTGCTCCTCGCCGGCTTCAGCGCATATGTGTCGTTGCCCAAGGAGAGCTTCCCGGCGATCGACATCCCGTATTTCTATGTTTCGACCAGCCAGACCGGCGTTTCCCCGCGTGACGCGGAGCGCCTCTTGGCGAAACCGATCGAAGATCGCGTCAAGGATATCGACGGGCTGAAGAACTACACTTCGACCTCGTCGACCGGTCACGCCTCGGTGTTTCTCGAGTTCGACGTGAACGCCGATGCCGACAAGGCGCTGGCCGACATCCGCGCCAAGCTCGACGGCGTCGCCAGCGAACTGCCGGACGACGCGACCGAACCGTCGGTGACGGAAATCTCGTTCACCGATATGCCGTCGATCTCGGTGGCGGTCTATGGCGATGTGCCGGAGCGCACCCTGGTGCAGCGCGCCAAGGACCTCAAGGAAGAGCTCGAAGCCATCCCGACGGTGCAGAGCGTGTCGATCTCCGGCTCGCGCGACGAGATGCTGGCGGTCACCATCGATATGAGCCGGCTGGAGGCCTATAACCTCACGGCCAACGAGTTGTTCGATGCGCTGGCCAAGAACAACATGGTGGTGCCGGGCGGTACGCTCAATACCGGGCAGGGTTCGTTCAACGTCGAAGTGCCGGGGCTCATCACCACGGCGCAAGACGTCTATTCGCTGCCGATCAAAGCGGACGGCGACAATGTCGTGACCTTCGGCGACGTGGCCACCATCACCCGCACCTTCGAGGACGCGACCCAGTACGCCCACGTCAATGGCCAACAGGCGATCACGCTTGGCGTGATCAAGAAGCTCGGCACCAACGTCATCGACATTTCGGACCAGGTCCGTGCGGTCACCACCGAATATACCAAGGATTGGCCGTCGGGCATCCAGCACAGCTTCCTCGTCGATCAGGCAGATTCCACCAAGAACCTGTTCCGCTCGCTCGAAGCCGCGGTGCTGACCGCGGTGGCGCTGGTGATGGTTACCTGCGTCGCCACCCTCGGCGTCCGCCCGGCGCTGATGATCGGCACCTCGATCCCGATCTCGTTCATGATCGCCTTCCTCGTGGTGCAGATGCTCGGCATGACCATCAACATGATGATCATGTTCGGCCTGGTGCTGGCGGTGGGCGTGCTCGTCGACGACCCGATCGTGGTGGTCGAGTACGCCGAGCGAAAGCTGCAGGAAGGGGTCTCGAAGAAGGAGGCGTTCATCCTCGCGGCGCGCAAGATGTTCGTGCCGGTGGTTTCGGCCACCTTCACGACGCTGGGTGCGTTCATCCCGCTGCTGTTCTGGCCGGGCATTATCGGCAAGTTCATGAGCTACCTGCCGATCATCGTGATCGTGGTGATGTGCGCATCGCTGCTCTCGGCGCTGGTGTTCATGCCAGTGATCGGCGCGATCATCGCCTCGAGCCATGTCGACGCCAAGGCCAAAGAAGCCGCGGACATCGTCATGTATCCGGACAAGTTCGACGTGAAGAAGGTCAAGGGGCCGACGGGCATCTATGTGCGCACGCTACAGCACCTGATCCGGCATCCGATCATCTCGCTCCTGACGGGCTTCACCGTCGTCGGCTTCATGTTCTACGCCTACATCGCCAACCCGACCGGCATGGAAGCCTTCCCGGCCTCGGAAGCCGAGTTCGGCACAGTGAACGTGATCGCGCGCGGCAACTACTCGCCGACCGAGATCCGCGACATGCTGGTGGAAGTCGAGAACCAGATCCTGCAAGTGCAGGGTGTGCAGGACTCGATCATGACCTTTTCGGGTGGCGGCGGCGATGGTTTCTCGAGCGGTGGTCCTCCGGACACCATCGGGCAGTTCAACCTGCAGCTGCAGCCGTGGAACGAGCGCGTCAAGGCCGAGGAGATCTTCCAGAACATCCGTGACCGGGTGAAGGACATCTCGGGTCTCGAAGTGCAGATCGCAGCGCAGGAGAACGGCCCGCCGGCCGGCAAGGCGATCAACCTGACGGTCGAAAGCTCGGTCTATGCCGACCTGACGCCGGTGGTCACCAAGCTGCGCGACTACGTGGAGAACGAACTCGGCGATACCATCGACGTGGAAGACGGACGTCCCTCTCCAGGCATTGACTGGCAAGTGACGATCGACCGCGTTGCCGCCGCCAAGTACGGCATCGGTGTGCGTGAGCTCAGCCCTTACGTGCAGTTGGTCACCTCGGGCGTGAAGCTCGGCTCGTATCGGCCGGATGATGCGGATGACGAACTCGATATCCGCGTCCGCCTGCCGCTCGAGGAGCGCAGCTTCGACAGCCTCGACTCGCTTCGCGTGGTGACGGCGCAGGGCCTCGTGCCGGTGTCGAACTTCATCAAGCGCGAAGCCGTGCCGAAGGTCGCCAATATCAGCCGCAAGAACGGCCTCTACGTGATGAACGTCGCGGCCAATCTGACGCCGGGAGTGGCGACCGATGCCAAGGTCGAACAGTTGAAGGAATGGGTGAAGACCCAGGACATCCCTGCGACGACCAAGATCGCCTTTGGCGGCGCTGACGAGCAGATCGGCGATACCAATGCCTTCATCATGCAGGCACTGGCCGCGGCGCTGTTCATCATCTTCCTGGTGCTGCTGCTCGAGTACAACAGCTTCTACCAGGTGCTGGTGACGCTCTCGACCGTGGTCATGTCGCTCGCCGGCGTGATGCTGGGCATGACGATCACCGGGATGAGCTTCTCGGCGATCATGACCGGCCTCGGCATCGTGGCGCTGGCCGGCATCGTGGTGAAGAACGGTATCGTGCTGATCGACACCTACAACCACTATAACCGTGGTGACGGGGTGGAGCCGACCAAAGCCATGCTGATCACCGCCGCGCAGCGCGTGCGGCCGGTGCTGCTCACGGCCACGGTGACCGCGCTGGGTGTGATCCCGATGGCGGTGAACGTCGAGTTCGACTTTATCCGTCGCGAGATCGTCTGGGGCGGCCTTGCCGGTTCGTGGTTCACCCACCTGTCGGCGGCCCTGGTTTCGGGCCTGTTCGTCTCCACCGCCCTTACCCTGGTGATGGTGCCGGTGATGATCACTGCCCCGAGCGTGATCAAGAACGGTTGGATCGGCCGGCTGTTCGGCGCCGTGTTCGGCGCCATCGGCAACGCCATCGCCTGGCCGTTCCGGGCGATTTTCGGTGGGCGCAAGCACACCGCCGTCACGCCGGAAGGCGAGACGGTCGAGATCCCGGCCGACATCGACAGCTCGAAGCGGTTCATCAAGACCGAAGGTTCGGGCCTCGTCGAGACCGAGCAGGACGGCGTCACGGTGGTGAGCCGCCAGGCCGCCGAGTAAGCCGGACGTCAGAAATGAGTTGAAGGGGCCCGGAGCGATCCGGGCCTTTTCGTTTTGTTGGGGGGACATCATGAGGAGCGTGCAGGAGGAGCCGGTGCTGGTGAGCAAAGCAGGCAATCCCACGGCAGTGGTGCTGTCTGCGGAACTCTATCATCAACTGGTTGGTGACCCGGCGGACGCAACAACCGCGCCCCCCGTAGGCCACTAAGCCTTCGCCTTCGCGCCAACCAAAAGAGCGCGCCCTGCCCTCCAGGCCACCGCCAGGCCCAGACTGACGGTGAAGCCGATGGCGATCATCAGCCACGAGTAGCGGCCGAGCCCGAGATTGCCGGCGAGGACCTTCAGCACCAGCAGGTGAATGAGGTACGCGCCGAACGTCGCCTGGCCGAGAGTCGACCAGATCGGGCTGTGCAGTTCCATGCGCATGAACAGGATGGCGACGGCAAGGCCGTAGGCAAGGGTCGACAGCGAGTAGTCGTGGCCGAGAGCGTAACGGCCGACGACGAAGTAGCCTTCTGCAACATGCAGCGCGGCAAAGGCGACCAGCGCCGCGACGATTGCCGGGATCGGCAGGCCGCTCAGCGCATCGCGGTGGTGGCGCAGTACGATGCCTGCAACGAGGAAGACCGGGGCGAAGAGCAGCCCATTCCGATCCATCCAGAACGGGTTGCCGTGACCGAACAGCGGCTTCGAGTAGGCGCCGATGAGGGTGCCTACGAGGTAGAGTGCCAGCGTGATGGCGATGGTCCAGCGGAGGCCGGTGAACTTCACCAGCGTCGCGACGACGGCGCTGCCGAGGACCAGCGCTGGCAGGAACCACAAATGAAAGGCTGGCCCACCTGACCAGAGGAGGAGGAGCAGGCCACCGGGTGTGAGCTCGAACCCGGGACGTCCGCCTTCGAAGAGGCGTAGCGCGATGGTGAGCGCGAGGATTGCCGCGAAGGCCGGCATGACTCGCAGGGCGACCTTCCCCGCCAGACGCAACGGTACGGTGAGGTCGGCATCCTTCCAGAAATAGGCCGACATCAGAAAGAACACCGGCACGGCGAAACGGCTCAGTTCATCGACGACAAAACCGAGCGGCTTGTTGTCGGCGAAGCCGCCGCCGGCGACGTGGAGCGTCACGATGCCAAGCAGGCTCAGGACACGCAGGGCGTCGAGCGAGGCGTTGCGGGAGGAGGATCGAGTCATTGGCCGACGCTGATTGGTCGGAGGCAACGGATTGGTCAAGGGGTGGGTTCCGGCGACAGGTGCCCAGGGGTGCCGACTGACAGAGACGGCCCCCTCCCGGCCTCCCCCATAAAGGGGGAGGTGACGAGTCGAGGCTCTGTCGTCGATGGTGCCTAGTGAACCGGCAGGGCACCTCCCCCTTTATGGGGGAGGATGGGAGGGGGCCGTCTGTGACGGCAAGCCTCCCCTACTCCGCCGCCGGCAGGCCGCGCTTGACGAAGCCTTCGGGATCGTTGGCGACGCGCTGCATGCGCTCCTCCGCCTCGCTGGCTTCACGCTGGCGGTTCCACATCTGGGCGTAAAGCCCCTGCTTGACCAGCAGGCGATGATGGGTGCCGCGCTCGGCGATCTGGCCGTCGCGCAAGACGATGATCTCGTCGGCGTTGACGACAGTGGAGAGCCGATGGGCGATCACCAGGGTGGTGCGGTTGGCCGACACGACGTCGAGGGCGGACTTGATGTCTTCCTCGGTCTTCGAATCGAGCGCCGAGGTCGCCTCGTCAAGGATGAGGATCGGCGGCCCCTTCAGGATGGTGCGGGCGATGGCGACGCGCTGCTTCTCGCCGCCCGAGAGCTTCAGGCCGCGCTCGCCGACCGGCGTGTCGTAGCCCTTGGGCAGGCTCTCGATGAAATGGCCGATCTGCGCCAGCTCGGCCGCCTTCCTCACCTCTTCGTCGGTCGCATCGGGGCGGCCGTAGCGGATGTTGTAGGCAATGGTGTCGTTGAACAGCACAGTATCCTGCGGGACCATGCCGATGGCCGCACGCAGGCTCTCCTGCGTGACGTCGCGCAGGTCCTGGCCGTCAATGGTGACCTTGCCTTCGATGACATCGTAGAAGCGATAGAGCAGCCGCGAAATGGTCGACTTGCCGGCGCCCGACGGGCCGACGACGGCAATGGTCTTGCCGGCCGGAACCTCGAAGCTGATGCCTTTAAGGATCGGGCGATCGGCGTCGTAGTGGAACTTCACGTCCTCGAACTTCACCACCGGGCCGGTGACATTGAGCGGCGTGGCGCCCGGCTTGTCCTGGATCTCGGGAGCGCGGTCGAGCAGCTTGAACATCTCTTCTATGTCGGTGAGGCCCTGGCGGATTTCGCGATAGACGAAGCCGATGAAGTTGAGCGGCCGATAGATCTGCATCAGGAAGGTGTTGAGCAGCACGAAATCGCCCAGCGTCAGCGTGCGGTTCATCACCCCGAGCACCGCCATGATCAGGATGATCACCGTGCCGGCATAGAAGATCAGGGCCTGGCCGAAATTGAGGAAGCCCAGTGAGGTCCAGATGCGGATCGCGGAGCGCTCATACTTTTCCATCGAGGCATCGAAGCGCTGGGCTTCCATTTTCTCGTTGGCGAAGTACTTCACGGTCTCGAAGTTGAGCAGGCTGTCGATAGCCTTGCCGTTGGCGTCGGTGTCGCTGTCGTTCATGTCGCGACGAATGGCGATGCGCCAGTTCGAAGCCTTGATGGTGAACCACAGGTAGAGCCAGACGGTGGCGACCAGCACGCTGAGGTAGCTGATGCCGAACATGACGATGAAGATGACGCCGGTGATGACGAACTCGACCAGCGTCGGCGCGGTATTGAGCATCGTGAAGCGCACGATGGTTTCGATGCCCTTGGTGCCGCGCTCGATCACGCGGCTCAGGCCACCGGTGCGGCGAGCGAGGTGGAAGCGCAGCGACAGCTTGTGCAGGTGCTCGAAGGTCTGTAGCGCGAGCTTGCGCACCGCATGCTGGCCGACCGAGGCGAACAGCACGTCGCGCAGTTGCTGGAAGCCGGCGTCGATGATGTTGCCGACGCCGAAGGCGACGACCAGCACGATAGGGATGGCGACGCCCATCACGAGCGCCGTATCGGGCGTGCTGCCGTCGAGACTGTCGATGATCCACTTGTAGACGAAAGGGACCAGCGTGGTCGCCACCTTCGACACCAGCAGAGCGCCGATGGCGAGGATGACGCGCCACTTCAGGTCGGGACGGCCCTCGGGCCACATGTAGCCCCAGAGGTTTCGTACAGTGGCAAGCAGGCCACCCTCCTCCGCGCTAACGGTAGGGCGCTTGGTTGCCTCATCGGCGGATGACATCAGGCGAGCTCTTTGACCGGGTGATCGGTTAGGCCGGTGAACAAGCCGGTGCAGGCGACGCCGAAATCGGCGAGGCGATCGGCGCGCAGCGAATAGCAGTTGCGCGTGCCCTTGGGGTGGCGCTCGACCAGGCCGGCATCGAGCAGCACCTTGATGTGCTGGCTGACGGTGGACTGGGCCAGCGACAGGTTCTGCGTGACATCGGTGCAGCAGCAATCGCCCGCACGCTGGGCGGCGAGGATGCGCAGGATGTTGAGCCGGACGGGGTGTCCGAGGGCTCGCATCACATTGGCGATGTCGTCGTCATGCATCGGGTTCATCGTCATTCAGCGATAAAAGATCGGCCTTGCCATGGCAAGGCGAAACCACCTGCCTGACTGGGCAGTTGAACCGGATTCGCGGCAACACGCTGTCATGGAAAGCGTCAGTCGTCGGTGACCAGCGGCAGGTCGAAGATCTGGCCGGGGAAGATGCGCGAGGGGCGGCGGATCAGCTCGCGGTTGGCGTGGAAGATGGTGCGGTAATGGATGCCGTGGCCGTAGTAGCGGCGGGCGATGCTCCACAGCGTGTCGCCACGGCGGATGATGGCCTTGCCGACATTGTAGCGACCCTGATCGGGATCGCCGAACGGCAGCAGGCGGAGGATTGTGACGGGCTGGCCGGAAGGCGGTGCGGGCGGTGGCGGGTCGATATCGAACTCGGCAATCAGCGCCGGCGCGTCGGGCATGGGCAGGACGACGGTCGATGCGTCGTCGCTGCCCTGCCCGATTGTCGGCAATATCGTCGGCTCGAGCGTTGAGGGGGCAAGGATCTCGACGGACGCCGACTCGCCGCGCGGAACCACCGCAGCCAGCGGCGGCAGCGGTTCAGGTTCGACCTTCGGCTCGACAGCGGCAAGTTCAGGCTCGGCGACGACCAGCGCCGGCGCTTCGGCGGGTTCATCAGCAGGGACGGCGGTGACAGCCGCCGGCTCGTTGTCGGCGAGTTCGGAAGGCAAGGTCGCGGGCGGAAGGGCTGGTGACGGCGTGACGGGGATCGGCTGGGGCTGAGGCGCAGGCGCGACGCCGCTGCCGAGATCCGGCGTTTGCTCCTGGGGCTCTTCGGGTGGCGAGCTGCCTTCGGGCAGCTCGATCTCTACTGTGATGGCGGCGACCCCCAGCAGTTTTCCCGTTTCGGGTTCGATTGCTTCGACCCGCAATTCGCTTCGCTGGTTGTCGAGCAGATTACTGCCTTCGACCAGCCAGCGCCCCTCCTCCACCGGGCTTTCGCCGATCAGTTCGTCATCGGCGAAAAGGCGCATCAGCGCACCTGCGGGGCCGGAGCCAGACACGAAGCTCTGCCCGGCATCGAGCTCGATCGCGTCTATGGTGGGGGCGAGGATGACCGGCGCAGCGATTGTCGGGGCTGGCGGCTGCGCGCTCGCCGGTTCGGCATTAGCGACCACGAGGGGCGGCGGCGGGCTGATAACCGGCGATGAAAGCGGATCAGGCTCGTTTGACGTGTCGGATTTCGGCGCAGCTGGCTCGCCCGCCGGTTCGCCGCCGACCTCGATCTCTGGTTCAGGCTGCGGTGCCGCGGGCGGGAGCGCAACTGGCGACGGCTGCGTGCCAGGCGCCGGCGGCTGCGGGTCGGCGACAGGAGCAGCAGCAGGCCGCGCTTCGGATGCGGGATCGGCTTGTTCCGGCTCCGGAGACGCGCTCCAGGTCAGAGCAGTGTCACTAGGCTTTCCGGCCTCAGGCTCGGGCTCGGAAGAAGCAGCAACGACCTCCGGGACGACCGTTCCCGGTTCGGTACCGACAGCCCCCGACACTGGCTCAGGGGCAGCCGCCATTTCGCCCGCGGCAGAAGCCGCTGGCTTCGCGGCGGCGAGAGTGGTTTCGGTGTGGGCCGGAGATCCCGACGGCTCAGCCGCCGGCTCCGACAACGTAGCTGAAACGGAGACGTCGAGCGGTGCGACGACGGCATCGGCTGCCGGCGCCTCAAACGCACCGCCGGAGGCGGCTGGGGTTTGGGTCTCTGCGATAACGACCTGAGGCGCGGGTTCCGGACTATTGGCTGGCGCTGTCTCGGCGACTTGCCCGGGAACACTGCCCGGCAGATCGAACTTGCGATCTGCCATGTCGCGCAGGCAGGTAATGACACCACGCGGATCGGCCGAGCAGGCATTGACTGCCGGCAGACCGATGACGCCGACGACAACAGCCAGCGTCACCCCGGCGGCGCCGAGGGCGAGCAGCAAAGTACGGCGATCGTCGGTCCGGCTCAGCAGGGCCTCCGGGGGAACGTGAGCAACCTGCCCTTACCGTTCCGGCGTCTCAGGCTGCCTCTGATTTCATCAACTTATAGGTAATCGACTCGTAAAGCGCCTCAAATGAGGCGTCGATGATGTTGGGGCTGACGCCGATGGTGTACCAGCGCTCGCCGGTTCCGTCGCGGCTTTCGATCAGCACACGGGTGACCGCGCCCGTGCCGCCGTCGAGAATACGCACCTTGAAGTCGACCAGTTCGAGATCGGCGATGCGGGACGAGAACACCCCCAGGTCCTTGCGCATGGCAAGGTCGAGCGCGTTGACCGGGCCATTGCCTTCGGCCACCGACATCAGCAGGTCGTCGCCGATGCGGATCTTCACCACCGCCTCGGTGACGGTGATCTGCTCGCCGCGGGCGTTGTGGCGACGCTCGACGCTGGCGCGGTAGCTCTCGACATCGAAAAACTCGGGCAATGTGCCGAGCACTTCGTGGGCGAGGACGACGAAGCTCGCATCGGCGCCATCGTATGAATAGCCGCGCGCCTCACGCTCCTTGACCGTACGCAGCAGCCGTTCGAGGCGCGGATCATCTTTGCCAAGCTCGATGCCATGGCGCTTGAGCGCCGCGAGCAGGTTGGATTTGCCGGCCTGCTGGCTGACCATGATGTTGCGCTCGTTGCCGACGCTTTCGGGCGGCACGTGCTCATAGGTGGAGAAATCCTTGGCCAGCGCCGAGGCGTGGATGCCGGCCTTGGTGGCAAAGGCCGAAGTGCCGACATAGGGCGACTGGCGCGCCGGAGCGCGGTTCAGCAGATCGTCGAAGGCACGGGAAATCGAGGTGAGATCGGCGAGCTGCTCGGTGCTGACGCCGATCTCGAAGCGATCGGCGAAACCTGATTTGAGCGCAAGCGTCGGGATGATGGTGACGAGGTTGGCGTTGCCGCAGCGTTCGCCGATGCCGTTGAGCGTGCCCTGGATCTGGCGGACGCCGGCGGAGACGGCGGCCAGCGTATTGGCAACCGCCTGGCCGGTATCGTCATGGGCGTGGATACCCAGGTGATCGCCGGGCACGAGCTTGCTGACCTCGCCGACGATCTGGGCGACCTCTGAGGGCATGGTGCCGCCATTGGTGTCGCACAGCACGATCCAGCGGGCGCCGGCATCGAGCGCCGTGCGGACGAACTGCAGGGCATAACCCGGGTCGGACTTGTAGCCGTCGAAGAAATGCTCGCAATCGACCAGCGCTTCCTTGCCGGCAGCAACGGTGGCCTCGACGGTCTCGCGCAGGCTTTCGAGGTTCTCCTCGAGCGAGATGCCGAGCGCGACCCTCACTTGGTGCGACGAAGACTTACCGACAAAGCAGGCGGCATCGGAGACAGCGTTGAGCGTCGCCTGCACGCCAGGATCGTTGCCGACCGAGCGCCCTGCCCGCTTGGTCATGCCGAAGGCGGTGAAGATGGCGTCGCGGGTGCGGTTCTCGGTGAAAAACTGATCATCGATGACGTTGGCGCCGGGGTAGCCGCCTTCGATGTAGTCGACACCAAGGCGCTCGAGCAGCGCGGTGACCGAGATCTTGTCCTCGAGCGAGAACTCGATACCGGCCGTCTGCGCGCCATCGCGCAGCGTGGTGTCGAAGAGATAGAGGCGTTCCTTGGCTGGGGCAGTCATTGGCGCAGTACTCAGTTACGGGGGGGCCATTCGGCCGTGTCGTGGTCGGGGTGTTGGTGATTGCTGGCGCGAACACGAGCGACGGCCTCGACGCCGTCGCCCTGCTCGGTGGTGCCGATCTGTTCAGCGCCGGGCACCGGCTGAAGACCGGGATGGCGACCTTCCAGACCCATTTCGTAAAGGATGGGGATCAAACTCGGGGTGTCGAACGAGCCGATAGTCATCGAGACATGCGGGCCGCCGAGCGAGCGGTAGTAGAGCGGCGTGCCGCAATTGCTGCAGAAGCCGCGCGCCGCCACATCGGAACTGTTGAACTCGCTCGGCTTGCCGCGCGTCCAGGTCAGATGCTCATGGCGAATGCCGACGAGGTCGATGAAGACGTTGCCGGCAGCCTTCTGGCACATGCGGCAATGGCAGAAATGCGGATTGTCGCGCAGTTCGGTGGCATGCCAGCGGACAGCGCCGCACTGGCAACCGCCCGAATACTCGCGGAAGCGATAGCTGTCGTCACTCACATTCCACCTCCGGCGAACCGATCGGTCGCTTCGATCAGATGATTGAGGATGCCCGGCTGGCTCAGGGCATGCCCCTGCCCTTCGACCATGATGAACTCCGCTTCCGGCCAGGCCTGATGCAGGTCCCAGGCGGTCTGCGGCGGACAGGCGATGTCGTAGCGACCCTGGACGATGACGCCGGGAATGTCGCGGAGCTTGCCGGCATCGCGGATCAACTGGCCCTCATCCATCCAGCCGGCATGAACAAAGTAGTGGTTCTCGATGCGGGCGAAGGCGAGCGCATACTCCTCGCCATAGAAGGCGTCACTCACCTGCGGGTCGGGCAGCAGCGTGATGGTTTCACCCTCCCAGCGCGCCCATTCGCGAGCCGCGCCTAGCCGGATATCGCGATCCGGGCTCGTCAACCGCTGCCGGTAGGCGGCGATCATGTCGCCGCGTTCGGCCGGTGGGATCGGGGCGATGAAGCGTTCCCATTTGTCGGGAAACAGCAGCGACGCGCCGTGCTGATAGTACCAGAGCAGCTCCCAGCGACGCAGCGTGAAGATGCCGCGCAGCACCAGTTCGGTGACCCGTTCGGGATGCTTCTGCGCATAGGCGAGCGCCAGCGAGGAGCCCCAGGAGCCGCCGAACACCAGCCACTGCTCGACGCCCACCATCTGGCGCAGCCGCTCGATGTCGGCGACCAGGTCCCAGGTGGTGTTATGCGCGAGCTCGGCGAAGGGGCGGGATTTGCCGCAGCCGCGCTGATCGAACAGCAGCACGTCGTAGCGCGCCGGGTCGAACACCCGCCGCTGGTTGGGGCTGAGCCCGCCTCCCGGCCCCCCGTGCAGGAAAACAGCAGGCTTGGCTCCTGGCGTGCCGACGCGTTCCCAGTAGACCTGGTGGCCGTCGCCAACATCGAGATGGCCTGAGGAATAGGGCTCGATCTCGGGATAGTAGGTGCGCAGCGTCACGCTGGGAAACCTTGTTTCGGCGGCCATTCGGCCGTGTCGTGGTCGGGGTGCTGGTGGCTGACGAGGTTGGCCATGAACTCGTGCCAGCCGGGCGAGTATTCGGTGCGGATCGGCAACGCCGCGAGGCCATCGAAGAATGGCAGCTTGTCGGCCAGGTTGACCTGGATCACTGGCGCAGCAACGCTCGGGTCGTCGAAGGCGCCGATGGCGATCTCGACCTGCTGGTCGGGAGGTCGGCCGATCTCCTCGTAGGTCAACGGCGTGCCGCAGTCGGCGCAGAAGCCGCGCCTGATCTTGTCGGAGCTCGCAAAGTATTTCGGCGTGCCGCGGGTCCAGGTGACATCGAACGAGGTGATCAGCGGGCCGAAAAACGCCCCGAACGCCTTCTGGCACATGCGGCAATGGCAGATCGAGCCGCGACCGAGCCGGCCGACGGCGAACCGCACCGCGCCGCACTGGCAGCCACCGGTGAACGGTGCCTCACTCGGGGGCATGACACACGGCCTCGATGTTGTGCCCGTCCGGATCGAAAACGAAGGCAGCGTAGTAGGTGGCATGATAATGCGGACGCAGACCCGGCGGGCCATTGTCCTTACCCCCTGCGGCGATCGCCGCGGCATAGAACGCGTCGACGGCGGCCCGATTGGGGGCGCTGAAAGCCAGATGCACCCGGCCGCCGATGAGCTTGCCGCCATCGCCGATCCACAGGAACGGCTGCTCGGAGCCGAGGCCGGCCACGTTTCCCTCCTCGCCCTCGAACTTCATATGCGTCTTGATGCCGAGCGGGGCCAGCGCCTTCTCGTAGAAGGCGAGCGAGGTGAGGTAGTCGGCAGTCGAAATGGCGACGTGATCCAAAGCGCTCATGGGCGCCCTCCCTCCGGGCCGACATAGGCGGCCTCGATGTTGTTTCCGTCAGGGTCGAGTACAAAGGCGGCGTAGTAATCAGGCGAATAATGCGGGCGAAGGCCAGGCGGACCGTTGTCGCGGCCGCCCGCGGCAAGCGCCACGGTATAGAAGGCTTCGACCGCAGCGCGGCTCGAGGCCACAAACGCGACGTGCGTGTCGCCGCCCCGCATGGTCTTGCCCGTGCCGAGCCAAAAGGTCGGGCGATCGACGCCGTACCCGGCGGACTTGACGCCGTCATGCTCGAACTCGGCGAGCAGCTTGATGCCAAGGGCGCCGAGCGCAGCGGTGTAAAAGTCGCGCGAGAGAGTGAAGTCGCTGACTTTGAGGCCGACGTGGTCGATGATGGTCATGGGTGCTCGCCCCGCCCAAACTGCCCCTCACCCGCCTCGCTGCGCGAGGCACCCTCTCCCTCAAGGGGAGAGGGAAGGCTGGGGCCCGATCGTGCCGCATCGCCCCTCTCCCCTTGAGGGAGAGGGTGCCCGAAGGGCGGGTGAGGGGCCGGATGCAGAGCATGCCAGATTGCATCAAGCACACTGGTACGGTTGGTGAAAAGGTCGCTGTTCCAAACGCGGAGCACCTGATACCCGCGCGAAGTCAGCCACGTGTCACGTATCAAGTCACGCTTGTCCTCCGCGTGCTGGCTACCGTCGAGCTCGACGATGAGCATGGCCGACGGGCAGACGAAATCCACAATGAAGCGTCCGATCGGCAGCTGCCGGCGAAACTTGAAGCCGGCGAAGCGCCGATCGCGAAGAAGCTTCCACAACACCGCTTCGGCCTCAGTGGCGTTGGTTCGCATCGATTTTGCGCGCAGGCGCAACGTTGGAGTCAGGCTGGTGCGCCACTCGTCGTGACGGCGGTGGTACTGCCCCTCACCCGCCTCGCTGCGCGAGGCACCCTCTCCCTCAAGGGGAGAGGGAAGGCTGGAGCGTGCATCTCGATCAGTACTCACCTCACGACCTCCCATTTGGTCTGGCGGTGGCCGGCTTCGTCCTTGTAGTCCATCAGCTGGACACCCCGTGTCAGCAATTCAGCCCGGATGGTGTCAGCCTTTGCGAAATCCTTGGCGTTGAGGGCGGCGAGACGGGCGGCGACGGCTTGTTCGACGCCGGCGGGGGCGTCGGCGGCGGCGGCGGTCAGCAGGCCGTCGGTGGTGAAGCCAAGGAACTCCAGTGTCGCCGCGAGGCAGTTGGCGGCCGTTTCAGTACCTCGGTTGGCCTTGCGGGCGACGACATCGAGCGCCACCGCGGCACGGTGGAAGTTGAGGTCGTCGGTGAGCTCGGCAATGACGGACGGCTCAGGTGGCGTGCCCTGCTTCGGCTTACTGGCGCGCTGCCAGTCGCGGAGCTTCTGCTCGGCCTCCTCCAACCGCTTCACCGAGAAATCGATCGGCTCGCGATAATGGGTCATCAGCATGGCGAGGCGCAGCACTTCGCCCGGCCATTTGCGACCACCGAACCTGTCGGTCTCCAGCAGCTCCGAGATGGTGATGAAGTTGCCGAGGCTCTTCGACATCTTCTGGCCTTCGACCTGGAGGAAGCCGTTGTGCAGCCAGTAATTGGCCATGACCGACGTGCCGTGTGCGCAACGCGACTGGGCGATCTCGTTCTCGTGGTGCGGGAAGATCAGGTCGAGCCCGCCGGCATGGATATCGAACACCTGGCCGAGGTAGCGTTCGCTCATCGCCGAGCACTCGATGTGCCAGCCGGGCCGGCCCCGGCCCCACGGACTGTCCCAGCCGGGCTCCTCGGGGCTCGACTGCTTCCAGAGCACGAAGTCGGCCGGATTCTTCTTGTGCGCTTCGACGGCGATGCGGGCTCCGGCGAGATTGTCGTCGAGATTGCGGCCCGAGAGCTTGCCGTAGTCGGGCATGGAACCGACGTCGAACAGCACTTCGCCAGCTGCCTCGTAAGCGTGTCGGCTCCCGATCAGCGAAGTGATCAGCGACTGCATCTCGGGGATGAAGTCGGTGGCGCGCGGCTGGTAGTCCGGCTCCAGCGTGCCCAGCGCCGCGACATCCTTGAAGTACTGATTGGCGGTCTTCTCGGTGACCTTGCGGATCGCCTCGTTGAGCGGCAGACCGGGGTAGTCGCGGACGGCACGGGCGTTGATCTTGTCGTCGACGTCCGTGATGTTCCTGACATAGGTGACGTGGTCGGCGCCGTAGGCGTAGCGCAGCAGCCGGTAAAGCAGATCGAAGACGATCACCGGACGGGCGTTGCCGATATGGGCGTAGTCGTAGACCGTCGGCCCGCACACATACATGCGGACGTTGTTGGGATCGATGGGGACGAAGTCCTCCTTCGCCCGGGTCAGCGTGTTGTGGAGCTTGAGAGTGATGTTGCCCAAAGTCAGAGTTCCTCGCGCACGATCGGTCTTTGATGGTCGCGCTGTCGAGGTGGAAAGTCGGCAATCTCCGCCTTGGCGGGGACAGGCTTTTCCTGACAACGCTCCACGCGCTCGCGGACGGGTTCTTCGGGACTAGAGATCAGAGGATGAAGAAAACCGCGCCGCCAGCAATGCTCAGCGGATAATAATGCAGCCGGTAATGCAGATCACGGTGCCGGTTTTCATGGCGCGCAATCTGACTGCAGCGCCGACAAAAAGCAAGGGGCGCCGAAGCGCCCCTCTATCGATGGGTTACTGTGGTGTTGCGGGAGCCGCAGGATCAGCCGGGGCCGCGGGATCGGCGGGAGCAGCAGCCGGTGGCGCGACCGCCTGCATGGCGGCGGTGACCTCGGGGCTGGCAAAACAGGTGGTGAGGCCTTCGCGGGCCAGATCGGTGACCTTGTCATAGCTGCCATGGGCGGCGTGGAGTTCGTCGGTCCCTTCACCACGGAGGTCGGCGGCGAGGATGTCTACATCCTTCTGCGGCATATCCTTGAAGGCGCCGGCGAGGCAGCCACACAGCGGGGTGAGGATCAGCGAGGCATCGACGCCCTCAGGCACTTCGCCGAGCAGAAAAGTCTGGGCGGCGAGGCAGGTCTCGCTGAACTTGGTGAGATCGGCCGGGCTCTGGGCCTGGGCGGTAGAAGCGAGAGGAACAGCGATCAGGCCGACCAGGGCGGCGAAAGCGATGCGAGCTTGCAAGTTGGTACTCCAGAGACAAGGCGCGATGCAGCGCACCTAAGCACAGAACCTGTGCCTCGCTACTGCACAAATGCAGAAAAGCGCCGCGAACGGCCCTGCTGTCGCCCTATTCGCCGAGACGCATTCATGACGTGGAGGGCCCCGGAACAGGCGGGGCTGCAACCGTCGTGGGTGCGACAACGTGCGTCCCATTGCAGCAACGCTTATGAGGCGTTAACCGGCACCGGTGCTGTGCTATTGCTTGAAAGCGAATCTCGCGCGCTGTCTCGCTTTAGGCGTATTGGCCGACTAACGGAGGGCCACACGATCCGGTTCGAACTGATGACCTGCGCCCACCTACGCGCTTTCGCCCTCCTCACTCGCTTTGCCCTGCTGTTCTTCGTGGCGTGGGCAGGCCTCGTCATCGATGTGTCGACGGCCTATGCGCAGGCCGACAGCTGTGCGCGCCTGCAGGCGACGCTCCGCGCGCTCGACCGGAACTCCGACTTCCAGAACTCCCGCGGTGGTGCACTGAAGCGCCTGCAGCGCGAAGTGCAGCGTTCCGAAAGCGCCTATGTGCGCCAGGGCTGCAACGACGACGCCAAGGCCGGGCGCAGGCTCACGCCCGAGTGCCGGTCGCTGGCGCGCGAAGTGCTGCGCGGCCGCGAGGAAGTGCAGCAACTGTCGCAGAGCGTCAGCACCGGCGAGGCGGTGGCGCAGCAACGCGAGGCGATCCTGCAGGAAATGGCGCGCTTCGATTGCGACGGCCGTTCGCGGGTGCAGGTGCAGCGTGGCGATCGCGGCAACCTGTTCGAGCGGCTGTTCGGCGTGTTCACCGATGGCGACGACGGCGCCGGCGGCATTCGCGGCGAGGAGTTCAACCCGTATGGCGACTACCACACGGTTCGTACGCTCTGTGTGCGCAAGACCGACGGGTTCTGGTGGCCGATCAGCTACTCGACGCTGGTCGACTATGTCGCCAACGACGCACAACAATGCCGCGCCATGTGTCCCGGGCTGGATGTCGACCTCTACTATTACGACAATCCGGGGCAGGAGCCGGAACAGATGATCAACGAGTGGGGGGAGCCCTACTCGTCGCTGCCCAACGCCTTCAAGTTTCGCACCGAGTTCGATACCACCAGCAAGTGTACCTCGACGCAGGACCAGGGCGCGATCACGCTGGCGGAGCTTCCGACGGGCGGCACGCGCGCCATGGTGACATTCCGTGGTGCCACCTTCCCGTTGCCGTTACGCGACGGACGCCGGATTTCGCCCACCGTCGCGGTGACACAGGTTGCCGACGTCACGCAGTTCGTCGACGTGCCATTGCCGCGCCCTCGGCCGGCGGCGCCGGGTGAGGCACCGAAACCGGTTGTGGCCGTGGTGGCGCCTGCCACAGCCAACCAGCCCGAACGGATCGTTCAGTTCGGCGACAAGCGGGTCAGGGTAGTCGGGCCAGACACGCCTTACGCCCCAAGAGTGGCAGAAGGGACTTGAGTTCGGGCCCCTGCTCCCGGCCGGTGACGGCCAGGCGCAACGGGTGAAACAGCGCCCTGCCCTTGCGGCCGGTGGCAGCTTTCAGGGCTTCGGTCCATTTCGACCAGGTGGTCTCGTCCCAGGGTTCGGCGGGCAGCAGTTCGCGGGCTTTGCGCAGAAACTCGCGGTCCTCGTCGGCGACCACCGGCGTGACCGGGCCGGAGACGAGCGTCGCGAGGTCGACGATATCGTAAAACACCGCGAGATTGCCGCGCAGCGCCAGCCAGAGGGGCTCGGAGGCGAGGCCGAGCGTCTCGAGACGAGGTTTCGCCGCTTCGTAAGGCATCTGATGCAGGATGCGGGCGTTCAGGCTTGCAAGCTCGGCCGGATCGAAGCGGGCGGAACCATGCGAGACGGCATCGAGACTGAAGACCTGGCCGAGCACTGCGAGGTCGGCATAGGGCTCGAGCGGCAGGCTGGTGCCGGTGAGCACCGCCGCCATGGCGACCGCCATCGGCTCGAACCCGGCCCCGCGAAGCTCCTCGAGCGAGAGTGATCCGAGGCGCTTTGACAGACCCTCGCCGGCAGCGCCGGTCAGCAAATTATGGTGGGCGAAGGCGGGCACCCTGCCGCCGAGCGCCTCGAAGATTTCGATCTGCGTGCCGGTATTGCTGACGTGATCCTCGCCGCGGATCACATGGGTGATGCCGAGTTCGATATCGTCGACCACCGAGGGCAGCGTGTAGAGATAGGAGCCGTCGGCGCGCACCAGCACCGGATCGGACATCGAAGCGGTATTGACCGTCTGCGGGCCCTTGATCAGGTCGTTGAACTCGACTGGCCGGCCATCGAGTTTGAAGCGCCAATGGGGCTTGCGGCCCTCGGCTTCGTACTTGCCCCGCTGCTCCGGTGAAAGGTGCAGCGCGGCGCGATCGTAAACCGGTGGGCGGCCGAGCAAGCGGGCACGGGCGCGTTTGGCCTCCAGCTCTTCCTCGGTTTCAAAAGCCGGATAAAGGCGGCCAGCGGCGATCAGCTTGTCGCGGGCTGCGTCATAGATCGCGGTGCGGTCGGATTGGCGAACCTTGAGATCGGGCGTGATGCCGAGCCAGTTGAGGTCGGTGTGAATGCCTTCGGCGTAGGCTTCGGTGGAGCGGGCGGTATCGGTATCGTCGAGGCGCAGGATGTAGCGGCCACCAGTGGATTTGGCGAACAGCCAGTTCATCAGCGCCGGACGGGCATTGCCAAGGTGCAGCTTGCCGGTGGGCGATGGGGCGTAGCGGACGGTGGTCATAGGGCAGCGCTTTCGGCAATCGGCAGTCGGCAATCGTCAATCGCAACAGCAGCAAGCTCGACGGCCGACTGCCGATTGCCGACTGCCGGAGCGTATGCTCGACGGCTCATTCCAACCCCTTCGAATCCAGCCGCCCGATCGGTTCGGCGATCAGGTTCTCGTCGCGATAACCGTTGGTGATCGGGTAGCGGCGGCCCAGCCCAAAGGCCTTGCGGGAGATCTTCACGCCAGGAGCGGACTGACGGCGCTTGTACTCGGCGATGTTGAGCAGCTTCTCGATGCGTTTGACCAGCGCCCGATCGAAACGCCCTTCGCCGCGCTGCACGACCTCGGCGATGCTGAGTTCGAGCTCGACCAGGCCGACGAGAATTTCGTCGAGGATCGGGTATGGCGGCAGCGAGTCCTGGTCGGTCTGGTTGGGACGAAGTTCCGCCGAAGGCGCTTTGTCGATGATGTTCTGCGTAATCACCAGCCCATCGGGACCGAGGCAATCAGCCGGGCGATGCTTGTTGCGCCAGTCGGCCAGCTCATAGACGCGCATCTTCAGCATGTCCTTGATCGGATTGAAGCCGCCGTTCATGTCGCCATAGATGGTGGCGTAGCCGACTGCCATCTCCGACTTGTTGCCGGTGGTGAGGAGGAGCGAACCAAGCTTGTTGGAGACGGCCATCAGGTAGACGCCGCGCATGCGCGACTGGATGTTTTCCTCGGTCAGATCCTGCGGGCGGTTGCCGAAGACCGGCTGCAGCTCGCTGAGCGCGGCTTCGACCGGATCGCCGATCGAGACGACGTCGTAGCGGACGCCAAGCCGCTCGGCGCAGTCGCGGGCATCGGCGAGGCTTTCGTCGGAGGTGTAGCGATAGGGCAGCATCAGGCAGTGGACGTTCTCGGCGCCGATGGCATCGACCGCCATGGCAGCGACGATGGCGCTGTCGATGCCGCCGGAAAGACCGAGCACCACCGACTTGAAGCCGTTCTTTCTGACGTAATCGCGCAAGCCCAGCACGCAGGCGCGCCACGGCGCCTCATCGACGCTCGACAGTGGGGTGACGTGCGGGTCGGTACAGCGCCAGCCGTCGGGCGTGCGGGACCAGTTCGATATCAGGATCTCGGGCTCGAAGCTTTTGGCCTGCACCACGAGGCGCCCACCGGGCTCGATGCCGAAGCTGGCCCCGTCATAAACCAGTTCGTCCTGGCCGCCGACCTGGTTGAGATAGAGCAGCGGCACGTTGTCTTCGGCGACGCGGTCGGTGACCAGCTTGTAGCGGGTGGCCTGCTTGTTGCGCCAATAAGGCGAGCCGTTGGGGCAGAGCAGGATGCGCGCCCCGTGATCGACGAGATGGGCACAGACTTCCGGGTGCCAGATGTCCTCGCAGATCGGAATGCCGACCGAGACGCCCTTGATGGTCACCGGCTCCTGCAGGTCGGCGCGTTCGAAGTAGCGCTTCTCGTAAAAGATGTCGTCGTTGGGCAGCTCGCGCTTGTAGCGCCGGGCGGTGATGGCGCCGGCTTCGCAAACCACCACCGCGTTGAACAGCCTGCCCCCCTCGCGCCAGAGGGTCGGCATGATGGCGGTGACCGAGGTGCCGGCGGTGGCGCGAGCGAAATCCTCGGCGGCGGCCATCGCGTCGGCGATGAAGCGCGGCTTGAACAGGAGGTCGTCGGGGAAGTAGCCGGTGAGGAACAGTTCGGAGAACAGCAGCACATCGGCGCCCTGCCCGGCCGCGTCGGCGAGCGTCGCTTTGGCCAGCGCCAGATTTTGCGCGATGGCGCCGACCGTCGGATTGAGCTGCGCGAGGGCGATACGGAGACGATCGGTCACGTGGGAAATCCGAGCCGTTGGAAAACGCGGCAAGACTTATCCGCTCACCCCGGTCGGGGCAAGCGGACAGCCGGTCATGCAGGATCTGAGATCAGAACCGGTAGGTCAGCTCGGCGAGCAGGCCATAGCGGAACAGCTGGAAGGGGTTTTCGGTCTGGATGTAGTCGTCGAGCTCCAGGGTGGGCGCCGAGTAAAGCGGATCAGCCGGGATCGTGTCCGCTGGATCGTCGGAATCGGGGTCGTCGACTTCGGGCTGGATCTGCGGTGCCGTCACCAGAGCGCCCGTATAGGTTGCGTCGTAGGTGCCCTGCACGTACCAGGCACGGCCGCCAAGCCGCAGCGTGATGTTCTCGGTCGGATGGAAGCCAGCCATCAGCTCTGCCATGCCGCCGTAGCCCCAGCCGGTGATTTCGGTTGCCGAGGCCTTGAAGAACAGTGGAGCGCAGGCGTCCGGCGCGGGAACCGGACATCCGAGGTACGGTCCAAGCGTGCCGTCACTGCTTCCGGCGTGGCCGCCCAGGACGCCGTTGATGGTGGCAAACGGCACAGCAGCGACTTCGGCGCTGATGTCGAAGAAGTCGCTGACTTCCGCCTTGCCGCTCAGACCCAGGCGCAACATGTGCAACTCGAGCTTGTCATCGACGCTGTCGCCGGGGAGCGACCAGATGCCGGTGTCCTCGTTGTAGGCGATGTCGCCATCGCTGGTCGCCGTGGTGTAATTGGCACGCGACGTACGAGGAGAGTTGTTCCAGTAATTATAGCCAACGAAGACGCCGGCACCGGTCCCCTGACCATCGCTGAAGGCGTTCCAGCCGAAATCCGCACCGCCATAGCCGATCTGGCCGTCGGTCACCGGTGCGCTGGAATAGGGATCGGTGAACTCGCCGTTGATGGCCGCGGAATAACCGACCCAGCCCTTGGCGTAGGTACTGGTGGAATCTTCCTCGACCCGGATATGGGCTTCGACCGAATGCGCGTTGTCCGACTCCGAAAACGTCTCGCCACCCAGTTCGAAATTCTGGCTGCCCCACGAATACCAGTAGCGCAGGCCGGTCTCGATGTGGATGCCGTCGCTCTCGTCGCCCATCTCGGTCCAGTCCTTGGGCTCGGTCGAGTAGGCGCCGCGATAGACTTCTTCAGGCGACCAATCGTCACCCCAATCGGCGGCCAAGGCCGGGCTGCCGACAGCGGCGGCGAGAACGGCGAGACTGGTGGCCAGACGGATGGACATGGGATGCTCCGCAACAAACGCGTACGTGAGCTATTCATGCCCGGTTAGGGTTAATGTTCCGCTAAATGGACTGGCAAACTGCAACGCACCTGGCGACAGGCCGGCGCGAATCTACAATTTGATAAGCATTGTCGCGTTTTCCACCGCTACAGGGGAGCCATGCAGAACTCGCCTGCAACCTTCACCGCGGCAATCGAGTTGGGACCAGCAAGACACGGAACTGATCTGGAATACGAGTATGAGTTGCAAGATCCTTGTGGTGGAAGACGAGATCTTCGTCGCCGCCGAGTTTGAAAACCTGCTGTACGACCTGGGCCACGAGCCGGTGGGTATCGCATCGGACAGTCGCCAGGCCATGGCGCTGGCGGACGAAGCCGAGTTGGCCTTTGTCGATCTCAACCTGGTGGATGGTCCGACCGGCATAGACGTTGGACGCAACCTCGCCGCTCGCGGCGTCACCGTCGTCTATATGACGGCGAACCCGGCGCAGCTGGGCGATGGCGTGCCGGGGACGATCGGGGTGATCCCCAAGCCGGTCGACAACACGGAACTGCGCCAGGCCGTCGAGTTTGCCATTTCGGTGCGCAAACAGGCGCAGCCCAAAGCTCAGCCGCCACAGCGGCTCAGACTGTTTGGCTCATTCGGGTCGCAGCCGGCGCTGGCTTGAGCTCGGCGCTGCGGCGGAGCGACGCCAGTGGAATGCTGATATCGACCTCGAGACCCTGTTCGCCGTAGCGCCGCTCCAGCTTGCCGCGCAACTGCCCTTCGACACTCAGAGAAATCAGCCGCGACCCGAACCCGACCGCGCCAGGCCGCGGTGCGGGACCGCCGCGTTCGCGCCAGTGCAGCCGATAGTCATCGCCGACGATCTCGCTGCTGAGTTCCACCCTGCCATCGCCGTGCGACAGCGCTCCATACTTCGCGGCGTTGGTGGCCAGCTCATGGAAAAGCAGGGCCAGCGGGGTTGCGGCCCCATCGTCAATGCCGGCGTCGACGCCATTGAAGTGCACGCGCTCGATGTCGCCGTCGCGGTATGGCTGCAGCAGGTCGCTGATCAGGGCCTGCAGCGATGACGGGTTCGAGCGCGGCGACGATTCACGCGAGTGCGGCCGGACGAAATCATGGGCGCGCCCGAGCGCCAGGATGCGCCCGCGCAGCCCGTCGGCAAAGTCCTTGGCCTCGGGATGGGTGCGAGCGTTCAGGCTGACAATGCCGCCAATGACGGCAAAGATGTTCTTGATGCGATGGCTCAGTTCCTGCGCGATGACCTCGCGCTCCTCCTGCGCCAGGCGCTGCTCGTGGATATCGGTGCAGGTGCCGAACCACCGGGTGATACGGCCGCCGCTGTCACGGATCGGCAAGGCCTGACCCAGCACCCAGCGATAGGCGCCGCTATGGTGCTTCAGCCGGTATTCGATGCGGTAGGGGTCGCCGGTGGCGAGCGAGTGGCGCCAGACGGTCCAGGCGCGATGCTGATCATCGGGGTGGAACATGCCGTTCCAGCCCTCGCCATCGGTCGAGCCGGACGGCACGCCGGTGAACTCGTACCAGCGGGCGTTGTAGTAATCGTGATAGCCATCCGGCAAGGTCGACCACACCATCTGAGGCATGGTGTCGGCGAGGGTGCGGAAGCGCATCTCGCTCTCGGCCAGTTGCTCGGCGATGCGGCGCTCGTCGGTAACGTCGACCACGATACCCGGCAGGCGGACTGCCCTGCCGTTGGTGTCGGTGGTGACCCGCCCGGAGGCAACCACCCAGCGCTCGGGCCTACCGTCGCGTGCCGACAGGCGATACTCGAAGCGCACCGGGCCGGGTTGCTTCAGGCTGTCACCGATCTCGGAGATGACCCGTTGCCGGTCATCGGGATGAATGCCGGCGAGGAAAGTCTCGATCGGCAAACCGACGGCGGCTGCCCCTGGGGTGACAGAATAGAGGGCCGCAAAGCGATCGTCGGCGGTAACGACGTTCTCGAGGATGTTCCAGTCCCAGGTGCCGACCATGCCGGAGGCGCTGAGCGCCAGATCCAGCTTCTCGCGGCTTTCCTCCAGTGCCCGCTCGGCGAGGACGCTGATCGTGGTTTCCTGGACGATCGCCAGCACGGCGAGGCCACTGCCGTCGTCATCGAGTACCGGGGAGTAGTCGAGATCCAACCAGACGTTCTCGGGCACGCCGTTGCGGCTGAAAACGAACGGCTGACTGTTGAACGTCAGGGATTCGCCGCCCAGCACGCGCCGCATGATGTCGCGGTTGAAATCGGCAACTTCGGGCCAGCTGTCGAACACGGAGCTGCCGAAGGCCCCAGGATGCCGACCGCCGGCGATCGGCGCATAGGCGGCGTTGTAGAGCATGATGCCGCGTGGGCCGATCAGCAGTGCCATCGGCGCGGCGGCCGTCATGATCAGCCGCGCGGCGGAGCGGAGCGCTATCGGCCAGCCGACGATCGCGCCGAGTTCAGTCGCGGCCCAGTCGAAATTGTTGGCCAGCAACATGACCGGGTCACGGTCCAACCTGGCCTTGGTCGCGGCATCGGCCCGCGGAAAAAACGAACGTGGCATCGATCACCGAGGCTGGCGCCCTTGGCGCGTGGGAATCCGTCCCGCGCACGCGGAGCTGTAGGCCCAGTAACGCAGCCGACTGGCAGTTAGTTCACTCGGCCGCCGCAATTCTTTCCGAACGAGCCGGACGCTGCAGCCGCAACTCCTCGGCGACGAGGAAGGCCAGTTCCAGCGCCTGGCTGGCATTGAGCCGGGGGTCGCAATAGGTGTGATAGCGATCCTGCAGGCCGGCTTCGGTGATCGCGGCGACGCCGCCACCGGTGCATTCGGTCACATCGTCGCCGGTCATCTCGATGTGGATGCCGCCGGCATAGGTGCCCATGGTGCGGTGGATGTCGAAGAAGCTCTTCACTTCGCCCAGCACCCGCTCGAACGGCCGCGTCTTGTAGCCGTTCGAGGCTTTGACGGTGTTGCCGTGCATCGGGTCTGAGCACCAGACCACGACCTTGCCCTCGGCCTTTACGGCTTCGATGAGACGCGGCAGGTGGTCGGCAATCTTGTCCGAGCCGAAGCGGCCGATTAGGGTGATGCGGCCGGCCTCGTTGGTGGGATTCAGCTTGTCGATGATGCGCAGCAGGTCATCGGCGACGAGGCTCGGGCCACACTTGACGCCAACCGGGTTGCGGATACCGGAGAAGTACTCGACATGCGCCGCATCGACCTGACGGGTGCGATCGCCGATCCACAGCATGTGACCAGAGGTGGCGTAGTAGTCGCCAGTGATCGAGTCCCGGCGGGTCAGCGCCTCCTCGAAGCCGAGCAGCAACGCCTCGTGCGAGGTGTAGAACTTGGTCTCGCGAAGCGACGGAGTGTTGTCCGGAGTTAGGCCGAGGGCGCGCATGAAGTCGATGGCGTCGTCGATCTTCTGGGCCAGTTCCTCGAAGCGCGGATAGGCGGTCGAGTCCTTCATGAAGCCCATCGTCCACTCGTGGACGCGGGTCAGATCGGCATAGCCGCCCGAGGCGAAGGCACGCAGCAGGTTGAGCGTAGCAGCCGATTGACGGTAAGCGAGCAGCAGACGCTCCGGATCGGGTACGCGGGCGGCCTCGGTGAAGCCGATGTCGTTGATGATGTCGCCGCGATAGCTCGGCAGCGTCACGCCATCGATGGTCTCGGTGTCGGACGAACGCGGCTTGGCGAACTGGCCAGCGATGCGGCCGACCTTTACCACGGGCTTGGACGCGCCATGGGTCAGCACCACTGCCATCTGCAGGAAAACGCGGAAGAAATCGCGGATATGGTCGGCACCATGCTCGGCGAAGCTCTCGGCGCAGTCGCCGCCTTGCAGCAGGAACGCCCTGCCCTGGGCGACTTCGGCCAGCTGATGCTTCAGCTCACGCGCCTCGCCGGCGAATACCAGCGGCGGGAACTTGCGCAGTTGCGCCTCGGCTGCCTCCAGCTTCGCCGGATCCGGATAAACCGGCACCTGCGAAATCGGCTTCTGTCTCCAGCTCTGCGGCGTCCAAGTCGTCGGCATCACGCGTGTCTCCCAGTCGGCGGGCGGAATAGCAGGGGAATGCGGCGGTGTGAAGCCGCCGCCCGCTACTGCTTTTGGCCGTCGCGGTAGACGTAGCTCGGCTTCTTGAAGGTCACGAGCTCTTCGGCGGCGGTGGGGTGCATGGCCATGGCGCGGTCGAAATCGGCCTTGGTCGCCTTCATGCCCATGGGGATGGCAGCGATCTGAATGATCTCGGCAGCGCCGGGGCCGAGAATGTGGACGCCAAGCACCTCACCGCCGTCCGCCTTGGTAATGAGCTTCATCATCATGCGGTCGGACTTCAGCGACAGCGTGTTGATCATCGGCCGGAAGCGGGTGACGTAGACGTCGATGTCGCCATGGGTGGCAGCGTCATGCTCGGCAAGCCCGACGGTGCCGACCTCGGGCTCGGCGAACACCGCTTCGCCGATCAGCGAGTGATCGACTGCAGTTGGCTTGTCGCCGAACACGGTATCGGCAAAGGCATGCCCCTCGCGGATGGCGACCGGGGTCAGCTGGGCGCGGTTGGTGACGTCACCGACGGCATAGATCGATGGCACGTTGGAACGCGAGTAGGCATCGACCATCACCGCGCCGTCCGAGGCCAGTTCGACCCCCGCGGCCTCGAGCCCGAGCCCGGCAGTGTTGGGCGCGCGACCGGTGGCGAACATTACCGCACCAAACGGCGCATCGACACCGTCGGAGAAACTCACCGTGATGTCCTCGCCGGTCTGGCGCAGGGCGAGCACGTTGGTCTGATGGATGATCCTGACGCCCCGGGCCTCCAGCCCCGCCTCGAGCCCGACCCTCAGATCTTCATCGAAACCGCGCAGCAGCCGGTCGCCACGGTAGACGATGGTGGTATGGACGCCGAGCCCCGAAAAGATCGTTGCGAACTCCGCCGAAATGAAGCCGCCACCCTCGATGAGGATGGAGTGCGGCAGTTGTTCGAGATGGAAAGCCTCGTTCGAGGTGATGCCCAGTTCCTTGCCCGGGATATCCGGGATGAATGGATGCGCCCCGGTGGCGATCAGAATGGTCCCCGCCGTCAGCTCACGGCCCGACTTCTGCAGCCTGACGCTGTTGGGGCCGGTGACGGTAGCGCGGTCGCGGATGATCTCGGCGCCGGGCTTTTCGAGCCCGGCGACATAGGCTGCCTCGAGCCGGGCGATCTCCTTGTCCTTGTTGGCAACAAGCGTCGCCCAGTCGAAGCTCGGGGCACCAACATTCCAGCCAAAGCTGGGGGCGATCTCGAACAGGTCCTTGTATCGCGAGGCGTAGACGAACAGCTTTTTGGGGACGCAACCGCGGATCACGCAGGTGCCGCCGACGCGGTACTCCTCGATGATGGCGACCCTGGCGCCATAGGTCGCGGCGATCCGCGCCGCCCGCACGCCGCCCGAACCGGCGCCGATCACCACGAGATCGTAACTGTCGCTCATTGCCTACCTCGAAACCAAGGGGTCGCGCGGTGGCTGGGCCTCCATCGCCTACCCCAGACGTGAAAAGGCCCCGCGCTCTGGCGGGGCCTTCAATCAGATAGGGTGCCGAAGCTCAGCTGTCGATACCCTTGGCCTTCAGTTCGGCGCGCACGGCGGTGAAGAACTCGGTGTTCAGGTTGCCGGCGAAAACGTCCATGATGCGGTTGATGGTGCCGCTCATCGCGGCGTTCGACTTGGCCAGCTTGATGCCGGTCGGGGTCGAATAGAAATCGACGATCTGCTGCAGCTCATCCTGGGTGAAGGACAGCGCGTAGACGCGCGCGAACTGGTCGAACAGCTCCCCCTTGCGGCCTTTGTATGCGGCGATCACCGTCTCGATCGCGGCGTTCAGCGGCTCTGCGATCTCGGGATTTTGCGGTAGCAGTTGCTTGTAGGTGTTGATGCCCGCCTGCACAATCGTGGCCTCGTAGAGGCCGCCGGTATCGGTCAGATCGATGTACTTGCGCGCCAGCGCCAGGTGCTCGGGCGCTATCTCCGAAGCTTCCTGGCTCATCGCGGGCAGCGCCACGAAGCTCGACAGGACTAGCGACAGCAATGCAGCGACAAGCATTGGCGCGCGTTTGAAGGTGGACGTCATCAGCTTGGTGCCCATCTGGTTGTGTGTTTCCCCTATTAGCCTGTATCCGAGCGGCTCCTAGCCGTCCAGAACGTCGACACCCGCAGGGCCAGCTACATAGGCGCGCTGGCAAAGCCCGATGAAGAGGCCGTGCTCGACCACGCCCGGGATGTCGACCAAGGCCTTGGCCAGCGCTTCTGGCTGAGGAATACGGCCAAAAAAAGCGTCGAGGATGGCGTGCCCGCCATCGGTGACGAAGGGGGAACCATCGGCTTTGAGGCGGCGACGTAGTTCGCCTTCGGCATTGAAATCGGCCATCACGGCGGCGATGGCGGCGGTGGTGGCGCCAAGGCCGAAATGGTTGACCTCGATCGGCAGTGGATAGCGACCGAGCACCTCGACCCGCTTGCTCGCATCGGCAATGACGATCATCCGTTTCGACGCAGCGGCGACGATCTTTTCGCGAAGCAAAGCGCCGCCGCCGCCCTTGATCAGCGCGAGGCCGGGGCCGAGTTCGTCGGCGCCGTCAACGGTGAGGTCGAGTTCGGGGGTCGTTTCGAGGTCGGTGAGCGGGATGCCGAGATTGCGGGCCTGCGCAGCGGTGACTTCGGAGGTGGGGATGCAGATCACGTCGAGGCCGTTCTGCACGGCGCGGCCGACAATGTCGACGAAGTGCTTCGCAGTGGAGCCGGTCCCCAGGCCCAGCCGCATGCCGCTCGTCACTTCGGCCATCGCTGCTTCGGCAGCACGGTATTTCTGGTCGTCGCTCATGGCGCATCCTCCCCTGTGGGCCGGACCTAGGAGAGGTGCGGAGCCCTGTCAACCTGGCCTTTTCACGCAGAGGTGAATGGAAATGTCGCATCGAGGCAACACATTGTGGCTGCGGTGTTCTGAGTTTGTCCGAATCGTGGCATGGCCGGTTCACTGCTTGCTAGGAACAGTTTATCAACCATCCGAAACTGGCTCAGAATCCGGGTCGATTACGTCAAGAGGCGCAGTTTGAAGAAAATCTCCAAGACCAAGGTAGTGGTCGCCGCTCTTCTGTCGGCGATCCTGTCGCTGTCACTGGCCGCTCCGGCCACGGCAGCCAAGCGTGTCTACGATCCCGCCACCGACACCTGGTCGGAAGCGGGCGCAGTCAAGCCCGGCTCGCGACGCGGCAGCGCGATCGCCAAGCAGATCGTCGACTACGATACCAAGTTCAAGCCGGGCACGATCGTCGTCGAAACGTCTGAGCGCCGTCTGTACCTGGTGCTCGATGACGGCAAGGCGATGAAGTACGGCATCGGCGTTGGCCGCGACGGTTTCCGCTGGTCCGGCCAGCACCGCATCACCCGCGTTGCCGAGTGGCCGGGTTGGACGCCGCCGGCAGCGATGCGCAAGCGCGTTCCCGACCTGCCGGCTTACATGCCCGGCGGTCCGGACAACCCGCTCGGCGCCCGAGCGCTCTATATCGGTTCGACGCTCTACCGCATCCACGGTACATCCGAGCCGTGGACGATCGGCCAGGCCGTGTCCTCGGGTTGTATCCGGCTCACCAACGAAGATGTCACCGACCTCTACGAACGTGTGCGGGTCGGCGCCCTGGTGGTCGTCCACCAGTAACGGCAGAGCATTGCGAATGTCGAAGGGCCGGCTCGAGGGAGCCGGCCTTTCTTTGTTTTGATGTCCGGCCAAAGCTGCGGTAAAAAGGGGAATGTCCCTGACGCTTCTCCAACAGCCGAACCTCGTCTCCACCGGTGCGGAGCGCCCGCTCGTCGACCGCTATGGCCGGCGGATCACCTACCTGCGTGTGTCGGTGACCGATCGCTGCGACTTCCGCTGCGTCTACTGCATGTCGGAGCACATGACGTTCCTCCCCAAGAAGGACGTCCTGAGCTTTGAGGAAATCGACACCATCGTGAACGCCTTCGTCGCCCGTGGGGTGAAGAAGGTGCGACTGACCGGCGGTGAACCGCTGGTGCGGCGCGACATCATGGAACTGGTGGACAAGATCGGCGGCCATATCGGACACGGGCTCGAGGAACTGACGCTTACCACCAACGGCAGCCAGCTGCGCCGTTTTGCCGGGGGCCTGGCGCGCGCCGGGGTGAAGCGGCTCAACGTTTCACTCGATACGCTCGACGAGCAGCGCTTCGCAGAGATCACCCGGCGCGGGCGCATTGCCGATGTGCTCGATGGGATCGACGCGGCCGATGAGGCCGGGCTCAAGATCAAGATCAACATGGTGGCAATGCGCGGCGTCAACGAAGACGAGATCGAGCCGATGCTGCATTGGGCGCATGGCCGCGGTTTCGGCCTGACGCTGATCGAGGGCATGCCGCTTGGCGAGGTCGGCATCGACCGCGTCGACACTTACCTGCCGCTCAAGGAAATGCGCGATCGGCTGAAGGCGAAGTATACCTTAGAGCCGAGCGGGCACCGCACCGGCGGGCCGGCGCGCTACGACTATGTCGCCGAGACCAACGGGCTGGTCGGCTTCATCACGCCGATGAGCCACAATTTCTGCGAGAGCTGCAACCGCGTGCGGTTGACGGCAACCGGCCAGCTCTACATGTGCCTGGGGCAGGATGACATGGTTGACCTGCGTGGTGCCATCCGCGATGGCGGGCCGGATGCACTGGATGCGGCGCTGGACCGGGCGATGCTGCTCAAGCCCAAGGGGCACGACTTCGTGCTCGATCGCGACCACACCGCCCCGGCGTTGAGCCGGCATATGAGTGTTACGGGGGGCTAGCACCGCACGCGTGGAAAGTGGTGCGCGACTGACAGAGACGGCCCCCTCCCGGCCTCCCCCGTGAAGGGGGAGGTGAAGAGTCGAGGCTCTGTCCACCATTGCGCCAAATACTCGATGCGGCACCTCCCCCTTCATGGGGGAGGATGGGAGGGGGCCGTCTGCTCCAACCGGCTCTGCCCTACCGGACCGTGTACCCACCATCTACTACCAGCACCTCCCCCGTCACATAGCCGGATGCCGGCGAGCACAAATACAGCGCCGCCGCGCCGATATCGGTGGCCGAGCCGGGGCGCTTCATCGGGGTCATGTCGCGCCAGACCGGCCCCCAGACCGGGTCGGCGAGACCGCCATTGGTCATGTCGGTGGTGATGTAGCCGGGGGCGATGGCGTTCACCCGGATGCCGTCTTCGGCGTAGTCCGATGCGAGGCTCTTGGTCAGCATGTGCACTGCGGCCTTCGAGGCATTATAGGCTGCCTGCGGTTGCGGGATGTTGGAGATGAGGCCGGAGATCGAGCCGATATTCAGCATCACCCCGCTCTGCTGCGCCCGCATCGGCCCGAGCGCCGCCTGGCAGGCGCGGAACACGCTGTCGACGTTGATATCCATCAGCCGCCTGTACTGCTCCTCGGGGAAGCTGTGGGTTTCGCCGTGCTGAGCGACGCCCGCATTGTTGACGAGGATATCGAGCTTGCTGCTGCCAAGCGCCACGGCTTCGGCGACCAATCGCGCCGGCACTGCCGGGTCCTGCACGTCGCCCTGCAGGTAGTCGACCTTGCGCCCCAGATCCTTGAAGTGCTGCACCACTTCAGGTTTGGGCACCCGGGATGAGAGAATGACGTGGGCACCGGCGTCGCTCAGCGCTTCGACGATACCGAGGCCGATGCCGCGAGTGGCGCCGGTAACCAGCGCGACTTTGCCGTCCAGGCGAAACAGATCGAAGATCATTGTATTCCCTCCAAAGCGCGGTTTGGAAAGCCACGGGCTTTCCTGGTTCTAGTGCATTGTGGCGGCGGCTGGCCGGTCCAGACCGAGGATGAAATCGGCGCAGCGGTCACCCAGCATCATGGCCGGCGCGGTGGTGTTGCCGGCATTGATATTGGGCACGGCCGACATATCCGAGACGCGCAGATTGTCGACGCCACGGACGCGCAGGCGCGCGTCGAGCACGGCCATCGGGTCGCCGTCGGCGCCCATCCTGGCGGTGCTGGCGGGATGGTAGTTGGTCTTGACGAAGCGGCGACAATGCTCGGCCATCGCGTCGTCACTGAGGTCGGGCCCGGGCGGCGCGATGACCTTCTCGATGCGCTTGCCGAGCGGGCCCGAGAGCAGCACATCACGGAAGAAGCGCTGGCCTTCGATCATCATCTGCATGTCGTCGGGATGCTGCAGCAGGTGCGGCGAGACCTGCGGCATATCGGCGGGGTTGGCGGAGCGCAGTTCGACATAGCCGCGCGACTTGGGCTTCACCAAAACAGTGGTGATGGTAACGCCGTAGGTATCGTCGAACACCTTGAGCAGATCGCGATCGAGATAGACGATCGGTACGCAGAAGGCCTGGATGGATGGCGGCGCCTCGCGATCGACCGGGTTGATGAAGGCACCGGCCTCAAAGCCGGCCGAGAGGATCGGGCCATTGCCGAACAGCTTGAAGTTGAGGCCGTTCTTCAGCATGCGCCAGCCGACGCCCTGCTTGAAGTAGCCGTAGGGACCGTTGGCTACCGAGATCACCGGCACTTCCGGATGATCGATGAGGTTACGGCCGACGCCCGGCAGATCGACCAGTGTCCTGATGCCGTGACTGTCGAGCTGTTCGGCCGGACCAAGCCCGGAGAGCATCAGTAGCTTGGGCGTTACCAGCGCTCCGGAACTCAACACGATGTCGCCGGACGAATGGACGGTGTGCTCGATGCCGCTGCCGTCGCGATAAGTGACGCTCACCGCTCGGCCCTGCTCGATGTTGATCTTCTGCACGGCGGCGCGCAGGCGCACGGTCAGGCGCGGATCGTCCTTCAGTGGTTCGATATAGGCGTAGGCAGCGCTGGAGCGCTTCCCCTTGCGGTTCATGAACTGGTAGAAGCCGACGCCGCGCTGCGTTACCCCGTTGAAATCGTTACTGAAGGGCTCGCCCTTCTGTTGCACGCTCTGCACGAACCAGCGCGAGACATCGTCGACGTGGCCGGGGTCGGAGACCAGCAGCGGCCCGTCGTTGCCATGGAAGTCGTTCGACAGCCGGTTGTTGCCCTCGATGCGGCGGAAGTGCTGCAGCACGGTCGCCCAATCCCAGGCGGCACCATCATTGCTGCCACGCAAGATCTGGTCCCACTCATCATAGTCGGACGGCCGGCCGCGCATATAGACCTGCGCGTTCACCGAAGTGCCGCCGCCCAGCACGTTGCCCTGCGGGATGTCATGCACACGGCCATGCAAGTGCTGCTGCGGCACCGTGTGGTGATAGGTCATGTACTTGGAGCCGTTGATCAGCTTGAAGATGCCGGGCGGCATATCGAGCAACGGATGATGGTGCGAGTAGCCGGCTTCGAGCAGCAGCACCCGGCGGCCCCCATCGGTCACCAGCCGGGCCGCCGTAACGCAGCCCGCAGCTCCCCCTCCGATCACGATGTGATCGAATTCCTCCCGCATCTCCGCCCCCTCCAGGACCTCTCGCCGAACGGCGCCGGACGAGCGCTTTCGCCCTGTCGCACGTGCACAATAGACGGCGCGCCGGAAAAGGTGAACGATCATCAGCTGAACTTAAGTTGCCAACCGTGGGTTCTCCCGTGCTGATACACGGAAACCGCCCGGCGTGGCGGTATGTGATCGATTGATCATTGACAGTCGGGCTCAAGTTACATTTTCTGTCGCCGCGAACTGGATCGTCGATTGCGTCCAGTTACTGCAACTATAAATTCAGAGCATTTTTTGTTCTTTTTGGATATTGATACTGCATCGACTGAGCGATTTTTGCTCATCGGCAAAATGTGATTGCGGCCCGCACTGTCCGGATCAAATTTTGCCGCATAGGATGCGCGATGAGGGCATTAGCGTGACTTCAGGCGTTGGGGGGCAACAAACCAACGTTCTGACGTGGGGGAAATGACAATACTAGACATGCAACCAGGCATTGCCGGGAATACCGACTGCACAGCGAAGGACCGGACGAATCTGTGGCAGGAGGTACCCTGCCCATGAACCAGCACTCGCGTCTGCAAGCGGAGCCGGCTGAAACCCTGATAGATACGCCATCACACGCCCAGATCCGCGCCGCACGGGCTTATCTGGGCTGGACGGCGCTCGAACTGGCCGAGGAGTCCGGGGTGTCATTTTCAACCGTGCGCCGGGTCGAGATGCCCGGACACCGGGCGGTGCGCGACGAGAACGTCGCGGCGATCCGCGAGGCATTTTCGCGACACGGTGTGCGCTTTGTCAGCTACGCCGACGGCAGCCTCGGGATCGCCGGGCGCAGCTAGAGGTTTTTGGCAAAGAAGCTGAGCGCCGCCTCGCGCATGCGCGGCGTCTCCTGATGTTTGACACCGGGCTCTGACACCAGTTGCAGGCGCCCCGGTGCGTTCGCATAGGCAGCGCTGGTCTCTTCCCACGCCAGCGCCACCGCCGCCGGCGGGGTCAACGAGTCTGCCTCGCCGATGCAGATCAGTTGCGGGCGAGGTGCGACCAGCGCGCCGATGGCGCCGGCATCGGCTTCGTTCAAGAGGCCCGGGACGATCAGGTAAACGCCGTGGCCGTCGTGATTACCGAGTTCGATCATCTTGCGCAGGTCGGCGAAGCAGCAAAGATGTGCCACCGCCTTGATGCGTTCGTCCATGGCGGCGAGCCAGTAGCTCAGGGTACACCCCATGGAGATGCCGAAGGCGCCGATTCGGGCCGGGTCGACGTCGGGGCGTGAGGCGAGGTAGGTCAGCGCGGCCGAGTGATCGCACAGCATCTGGCCAAACAAACCCTTGCCGTACCAGAGCAGCGCTTTGGCGGCCGCGCCCTCGGTCATGGTGGCGCGTGCGCCGAACACCGGCATGTCGATGCACAGCGTCACGTAGCCGGCACGGGCGAAGGCCGGACCGAGCGGATCGAGCAGGTACTCCCGGCCGTCGAGCAATTCGTCGGCGCCGATTTCGTAGCGGCCGCCATGCGAGTGACCGTAAAGGATGGCCGGCAACCGACCCTCGACCCTGAGTGGCCGGGTAAGGATGCCACGCACCTCGGTGTCGCCGAGCTTGAGGGTCAGGTGCTCGATCTCGTAGCCGTCGTGTTGCTCGATACGGGCAGCGCCGAGCGACACGGCCGGTTCCACCAACCCAACGAGCTGGCGCAGCCTCTCACGGGTAATGGACATGTTACTTGTCGTCGTCGGAGACGATGGCGAACTCGAGCGGCAAGGCGGTGGTGTACTTGATCTGACCCATGGCGAACGACGAGCTGACGTCGGTCAAGTTGATCTTCGAAATCAGCTTCTTGTAAAACGAGTCATAGGCCGCGATGTCTGGTACGACCACACGCAGCAGATAGTCCACCTCGCCGCTCATCCGGTAAAATTCGACCACCTCGGTGAAGTCCTCCACCACGGCGGCGAATTTGCGCATCCACGCATCGTTGTGCTCGTTGGTGCGGATCGAGACGAACACCGTGACGCCGGCATTGATCTTGGTGGGGTCAAGGACAGCGACGCGGCCCTTGATGATCCCGTCCTCTTCCATCTTCTGGATGCGCCGCCAGCACGGCGTCGTCGACAACCCCACCTTGCGGCCGATTTCGGCAACCGGAGTCGTCGCGTCCTTCTGCAGGAGCGCCAGAATTTTGCGGTCGATCTTGTCCAAAGCTATGGCAGCCCCCCAGAAATCAGATTGCGTGACTGTGAGAAAAACAGCGCTATGGCGCAAAAATGGTCGGACAGGGCGGCCATACAACGCAAATATCTTGCGCCTGTCAACTAGGCAGAAGGCTCCAGAGCCAGCTGAGGAATCGCTCGAAGCGGCTGGGATTACCGGCCTCCGCGGCGTCCCCCTCGGCCTCGCGTCGACGCCACTCGGCGGGAGTGTCGAACCGCCCCTGCCAGATGCCACGTTTGGCCCGCCGAGCCTCGCCTTCGGCGGCGAGATAGCGGTCTGTCGCAGTAGCATATCCGTCGGCCACCAGAGCCTCGGCGACGTCTACCTTGCCGTCCCGGCACACCGCCAGTAGCCGGCCATGGCGATCGTGCCCCTCAGGCCGGCAGGACAGCGTGCGATTGCGGGTCAGCTCCCGCATCCGCTTTGCGGCAGCGGCACCACACTGCCAATCGTCGCCTCTGGCCGTCCGGCAGGTCTGGTTCCATTCAGGCGCATCGATCCCCGGCAAGCGGATGCGCTGGCCGGCGATGTCGATGGTGTCGCCGTCGCTGACGCGTTCGACTGCGCCGGTGAGCGGCGGACCGTCGAGCGAGAACGGCGCGTCCGGGAGCCGCAGGTAGACGATGATGGCAAGGCCGACAAGGAGCACCAGCCAGGTCCGCCAGCGGCCCTTCCGCTGGCGCGGTAAAGGGTTGCGGCGGCCGTTCGCCCAAGCGGGCATGGCCTGATGCAGGACTGGCCGCAACTGCTTCTCGCCACGGGCTTTTCTCATTTGCAGCCCTCGCCCTTCACCCTAACTTAACCATGCGAGGCTAAGGGTTTTTGCACAAGCGTAACGAACGCGTTTCCTGTTCGTAGTGTTTAGTCGAGTACTGCGTAAATGCCGGTAAAGCCCGCGATGCACGATCATGACGTGCGCGCCCAGATGGGCCGCGAGCTTCGTCGCAACTCGCAACGGGCGGTGTTCGACGCGCGACAGCGCCTCACCTCCAGTTCCGGCACCCGGGCTTCCTTCGATTTCGAACTGCTCGACGAGTATGCCAGCTCACGGCTTGGCGGCCTGCTGGCGGTACCGGCGCTGGTGTTGATCCTGGCGCTGTTCTCGAGCCTTTGGGTTACGCCTCTGGCGGCCGCCGGCTGGGCAGCGCTGGTAATCGTCGCCAACCTGGCAGTTGTCTGGCTCTGCCGCCGCTTCAAGACCGAGGACCCCGCCAGGTTCAACGCCGGTCGCTGGACCGCGAGCTTCATTGCGGCCGAGCTGGTCAACGGCATTGCCTGGGCGCTGCTGGCGCTGTTCCCCCTGGTGGCCGAGGATGGCGTGCCGCTGCTGGTGGCGATGTTCGCCATCACCCTGGTGGGCATTGCCGCCAACGCGGTATCGACGCGAACGCTTCCCGGGGCGACGCTGATGAGCACCCTGCCCGCAGCGGCCACCGTCACCATAACGCTGCTGCTGGCCGGCGGCACGCTCAACTGGGCCCTGGCCGCGGTGGTGGTGGGCGGCGAGATGTTCTTCGTCTATCTCGCCAAGCAGCTCTACGCGTCCGAACTCGAAACCATCGAGCACCAGGCTGAGAAGGACGTGCTGATCAACGAACTCGAGGAGGCGCGCGAAATGAGCGACGAGGCCCGGCGCCATGCCGAGCAGGCCAACATCGCCAAGTCGCAATTCCTCGCCACGATGAGCCATGAGTTGCGGACGCCGCTCAACGCCATCATCGGTTTTTCCGAAGTGCTGCAGTCGGAGCTGCTCGGCCCCCACAACGTGCCGCAGTACAAGGAATATGCCGGGGACATCCACTCATCCGGCCAGCATCTGCTCAACCTGATCAACGAACTGCTCGATCTCAGCCGGATCGAGGCGGGCAAATACGACCTCAACGAGGAAGCGGTATCGCTGATCGATATTGCCGAGGATTGCCGGCGCATGGTGGAGATCCGCGCCAAATCCAAGGGCATCGAGCTCTCGGTCAGCTATGCGCATAATCTGCCAAAACTCTGGGGCGACGAGCGGGCGATCCGCCAGGTGGTATTGAACCTGCTCTCCAACGCCATCAAGTTCACGCCGCAATCAGGCAAGGTGCACCTGATGGTGACGCGTTCGGGCGATGGCGGCCAGTTGCTGAGTGTGCGCGACAATGGTCCCGGCATTCCCGAGAGCGAGATCGAGACTGTGCTCAGCTCGTTCGGCCAGGGCTCGCTGGCACAGAAATCAGCGGAACAGGGCGCCGGTCTTGGCCTGCCGATCGTGCAGAAGATCATGGAACTGCATCAGGGCAGGTTCGACCTGTTCTCGAAACTCCGCTTCGGCACCGAAGTGATTGCCACCTTCCCGCGGGCCCGTGTCATGGACGCACTGGCGCCGGTGGTGGAAAAGAAACCCCGGCTGCAGATCTACTCCGAGGCGAGCTGAGGCGCTGAGAGCGGCCGTGCCAGCTCGCCTCCCACCGCCCTCCGGCCAGTGGGTAGGTCCCTCTCAGCCAACGACCTGCCCGATCGCCATCTCCACAAACGCCAGCGCATCCCGGCGTCGCGCAAGCGGATTGGTGTATTGCGACGGCTGGCCGAGACGATAGGCCAAGGCTTCCTCGATGATCGTCCGCCATTTCGGGTCGAACGTGGTGAGCGCCCACTCGCCCACGGCCGACTTCGAGGCGATCGCGCCGGTGGCCGTGGTGTAGGCCAGCCGGCTGATGCCGAGCACGCCCCACATCGGGGCGGCGCGGCCGAGCATGGCAGGCGAGAAGCCGGAAGCCCGCGCCAGCCAGCGGCGCCAATAGGTGGCGGCATTGTCGCGGACCCAGCTGACCAGGCGGTCGCGGTCATGCCAGAGCGCTTCGCGGTCAAGCTCGCCGATTACTGTTACCGCATCGGCCAGGGCGTGCCAGGTGACCGGGTTGCGATTGCCACGCGCCGCGATAACGAAATCGCCCTGCTGCGAAGTCGGGCCGTCGGCGATCGCTTCGGGGCCGGCGTGGAGCTCGGCCTCGGTGAGCCAGATGCCGTCGAGCCTGGGCAAGGTCGGGTCGGTGCGGTAGCTGCGATGGACGAGCACCAGCGCTTCGACATCGTCGTCTGTGGGCGGCCGCGACAGCACCGCGACGAAATCGAGGTCGCTCATCCCGGGACGGAAGTCACCATCGGCCATGGAGCCGATGAGGTGGAGGCCGGCAACCAGGTCGCCGGTGTTGCGCTGCAGCAGGCTGACGAAACGGCCAGTAGCGAGGTCGATGGTCGACGCTGCACCGGCCGCGATCATCGCCCAGGCCTCCCTTGTCGCTGACCCCCGGGTCAGCTCTTATCGCTGACCCCGGCGCTGCCGAAGGTCGCCATGTTGTTGTGGAGGTGGAGCGCTGTCTTGGCAAGCACGGCGGCCAGTGCGGCGCCACTCCCCTCCCCCAACCGCATGCCGAGGTCGAGCAGGGGGCGTTTGCCCATCGCCTCGAGTGCCCGGGCATGAGCGTGTTCGCCCGAGAGATGGCCGAAAATGCAGTGCTCGATGGCGTCGGGGTTCACCGCCTGGGCGATCGCTGCGGCCGACGTGGCGACAAAGCCATCGATGATAACGGGGATCTTCTGCTGCCGGGTGGAGATGATGGCGCCCAGCATGGCGGCGATTTCGCGGCCACCGAGGCGGGCGAGGATGGCGAGCGGGTCGGTCAACGCGTCCTTGTGCAAGGCGAGAGCCCGATCGACGGCATCGGCCTTGCGCTTCAGCCCGGCATCGTCGACCCCGGTACCGCGGCCGACCCAGTCGGCGCCGCTGCCGCCGAACAGGGCGGCATAGATGGCGGCCGCGACAGTGGTATTGCCGATGCCCATCTCGCCGATGGCGAGCAGGTCGGGCTTGCCGGCCACCGCCTCCATGCCGTAGGCGACGGTCGCCGCGCACATCCGATCGTCCATGGCGGCAGTGCGGGTGATGTCGCCGGTGGGCAGTTCCAGCGCCAGTTCGAAGACGCGCAAGTTCAGCTCGTGCAGCGCACAGATCTGGCTGATCGCGGCGCCGCCGGCGGTGAAGTTGGCGACCATCTGTGCCGTCACCTCGCGCGGGAAGGCCGACACGCCTTGATCGGTGACGCCATGGTTGGCGGCAAAGATCGCGACCATCGGGTTATCGAGAGTGGGCTTGGCCTTGCCCTGCCAGCGGCCGAGGAACTCGACCAGTTGCTCCAGTTCGCCCAGCGAGCCCGGCGGCTTGGTCAGCTGGCGATCGCGTTGGCGGATGGCGGCAACGGCGCTTTCGTCGCCCGAAGGGGTGATGTGCAGCAGGTCGATGATATCGGCAAAGGGGGACGGCACTGGCGGCTCCGGGTCGGGGACGCCACTCATTGGCGAGTCCGCCCCGCCGAGTCCAGCAAGATCGGGATCAGTTGATGCCGAAACGGCGGCTCAGATCTTGCTCGCCCCAGCGCATCAGCACATTATGGTTCCAGGCAAAGGCGGGACGCAGCAGCGGCGCCAGGGTTCGCATCCAGGGTTTGCCCAGGTCGACGCGCCAATCGTAGCGCACGGTGGTCCCGTCTCCGTCGGAGTTGAGGGTCCAAAGTCCGACACCGCTGAGTTCTCCACTGGATGAGGTGCATCGGCTCGATGCGGGTCGAAACCACATCGAAGGTGATGGTGTAGGGCAGCGCCGTGGCCCAGGTGATGCGGCGCAGCGCCCCGATCCCACCGGCGTCACCGTCCTGAAGCCGCTCCACCTTGCGGACGGCGCGCCACCAGGATGGCCAGTCATCGACATCGACGATTTCCGGCCAGACCCGCTGCAACGGCGCGGCAATCCGCCAATGCGACACCAGTTCGAACTGGGTGACACTCATCTTGCATTGCCCCCTCGGCTGAAGGACAAGCGAGCATCGACCCATGGCAAGGGAACCGCAAGTGAGCGACGACGCGCCCCGCACGCCCCCGCGACAGGACAATTATCGCCCGGGCGCGGAGCCGCAGCCGCCACAGCCCGAGGCCTATGGCTGGCGCCTGGCGGACGACCTGATCATGGGGCTCAGGTTCTTCTCGCGGCTGCCCACCGGCGACAGTCCGTTCGAGAAGCCGAACCTCAACCGCATCGCCGTGGGCCTCAGCTTCACCAGCGTCGCCATCGGCTTCCTGCCGGCCCTGCTGATGATGCTCATCGCCTGGCTCGGGGTGCCGAGCTATTTTGCGGCAACACTCGGGGTGGCGGCGATGCTGGTCGCCACCGGCGCCATGGCGGACGATGCACTGGCCGACAGCGCCGACGGCCTGATTGGCGGTACGACGATCGAGCGTCGGCTCGAGATCATGAAGGACAGCCGGCATGGCACCTACGGCGTCGCCGCGATCGGGCTCTACCTGCTGCTGCGGGTGACGGCGGTGGGCGCCGTTGCAGCATTCAATCCCCTGGCGGCCGGGGCGATCTGGCTGGCCTCGACGGTGATCGGCCGCTCGGCGTCGCTGTGGGTGAGCGTCGCGCTGCCCAATGCGCGCGAGGGTGGCGCGTCGGCTTCGGTGGGGCGGGTATCGCGAAAGGCGTTCCTTGGGGGTATGGCGTTTGCCGTGCTGCTCGCCTTCGTGCTGGCCGCGCCATTCACCAGTGTGGTGGCGGTGATCCTGTCGCTGGCAGCCGCCACCGGTGTTGCTGCCGCGTGGGTTTGGACCTGCCGCAAGCTGATCGGCGGACAGACCGGCGACCTGATCGGGGCGCTGCAGGCGCTGATCGAGGTCGCCGTGCTGACCGTGCTGCTGGTGTTCGTTTAGGAGATCAGCCACCGGTGGTGGACCTCCCTCCCCCTTGAGGGGAGGGGAGCTTAGGCGGCCTGCGCCGCCGGGCTGGCGGAGTGTTGCTTGATGGCGGCGCGGACCTGCGGCCGAGCCTTCATCCGCTCGAACCAGGCGCGGATGTTGGGGAAGTCCGCCAACGGCGTCTTCGCCGCTGCGGCCCAGTTGACCATCACGAACAGATAGGCGTCGGCGACGCTGTAGTCATCGAGGAGCCACGCCCTGCCCTCGAGCTGCTTTTCGACGATGGCGTAGCGGGCGGCGGCACGCTTGCGGGCGTAATCCTGAGCCTGTTCGCCGACCTCGGGGTGGAACAGCCAGGGCGAGTAAGTCTTGTGGAGTTCCGTACCGAGAAAGGTCACCCACTGATTGAGTTCTCGCCGTTCGGTCGTCCCCTGCGCTGGCACCAGCCCGGCGGCCGGGTTCAGGTCGGCAAGGTATTGCAGAATGATGCCCGCTTCGCTGACCTCGGTGCCGTCATCGAGCCCAAGCAGCGGCACGTAGTTGCGGGCATTGATCTCTGAGTAGAGCATGCCGTCGGCCAGCGTGTGCGGCTCACCGATGATGTCGACATGGACGAAGTCCAGCGGAATGCCGGCCTCGGCGGCAACGATGGCGGGAGCAAGCGAGCATCCGTAGGGGTGATAGTAGAGCTGCATTTCAGTGTCTCCGGTTGATGATGCCAGAGACCTAGTTGCTGCAACTGGGAAAGGCGAACGGCGATTCTGCCATCTGGATTTGCATGAATGCAAACAGCTGACGTGCTACATCAACCGTATGGAAAACTGGAACGACCTGAAGCTGGTGCTCGCCATCGCCCGTGCGGGCACCCTCGGCGGCGGCGCCACGGCGCTCGGCGTCAATCACTCCACCGCCTTCCGGCGGCTCAATGCGCTCGAAGAAAAGCTTGGAGTGCGGCTGTTCGAGCGCCTGCCGGGCGGCATCTACCAAAGCACCACCGAGGGTGAGCGGGTCGCCACCACGGCCGAGCGCGTGGAAACTGAAGCCGATGCATTGAGCCGGGAGGTGGGCGGGCGAGACCAGCGGCTGGTTGGCGCGTTGCGCGTCACGTCGTCGGAAACGCTGGCCTATAGCGTGCTGACTGCGCAACTGGCGCGGTTCCGTCAGGTGCATCCGGGGATCGTGGTCGAGCTCGTGGTCGACAACCGGGTACTGAGCCTCAGCCGGCGCGAAGCCGACATTGCGCTGCGCGTAACACGGCCAAAAGAGCCCGATCTGTTTGGCCGCAAGCTTGCCGACATCGCCTGGGCGATCTACGCCGCGCCGGCGCTGGGGCCGCTGGATGAGGTGGCAGGGCACGATTTCATCGGCTGGGGCGCCGAAGTCACGGGGATCGCTGCAGCCGATTGGCTGGGCGAAAAGATCGAGCCGCGTCATATCGTCTATCGGGCCAATAGCCTGATCAACCAGTTCACCGCCGCCAAGGCCGGAATCGGCTATGCAGTGCTGCCGTGCTACCTCGGCGACATCGAACCAGGCCTCAGGCGCGCCGGCGCCGGGCCGGTCATCGAGTTGACACGCGAGCTCTGGATCGTCACCCATGCTGACCTCAGGAAGACGGCGCGAGTCAGGGCCTTCTTCGAGATCGTCGGTGACGGGCTGGTCGCAGAGAGTTCACTATTCTCCGGCCTCCGCGGTGCTTGAATTGCGCTTGCGGCTCCCCATTATCGGGGAGAGCGCCAGCTAAGGGATCTTTATGCTGTTCATCGGTTTCGCCCTCGTCATCGCCATCGGGCTGGCCCTCCTGGTCAGTGCCGATGCCGGGTCGATGGTCGGCCTCACGCAGGATCAACTCGGGCAGTTGCTGCCGCTGGTCGCCATCCTCATCTTTATCGCCGGCGGGTTGTTCTCGCGACGCTACAAGTTCTCCGAGCTGTTCGGCAATCTGGTGCTGTGGGCCGGCATCTTTGGCGTGGTGCTGGTCGGCTACACCTATCGCGACGACCTGACGCTGGTGGCCTCCCGGGTGTTCGGCGAGTTGATGCCAGGAATCGCGGTCGTCGACGGCGAGCGCGGCAGCGCTACCTTCCGCGGCGGGCGCGACGGGCACTTCCAGATCAATGCCACGATCAACGGCGCCGACATCCGCACCATCTTCGATACCGGCGCCAGCGCCGTGGTGCTGACCCATGATGATGCGCAAGAGGCCGGCTACGCGACCGAGACGCTGCGCTACGACATCTCCGTTTCCACCGCCAATGGTACCGGCAAGGCGGCGGCGGTAACGCTCGACCAGGTCGAGGTCGGCGGGATCGTCCGCAACAATGTGCGCGCCTTCATCGCCGAACAGGGCGCGCTGGAGCAGAGCCTGCTCGGCATGACCTTCCTCAGTACGCTCAGCCGCTATGCGGTGAGCGGCAACGCGCTCGAACTGGTCGACTGAGCGGGACTGAGGCATAGTCTCCCGAGATCACGGAGACCTCGATGCCACAACGTCCCTACGACGAAACCCTGTTGCGCCAATCCTTTGCCGTCGCCAAACGCTCACGAGATGGCGGCGACCATCCGTTCGGTTCGCTCCTGGCCGACAGATCCGGCAAGGTGCTGCGCGAGCAGGGGAACGGCTACAGCTCGGAAGGTGGCGACCGTACGGCGCACGCGGAAAAGCTGCTTGCCTCATGGGCAGCCAAGAACCTCAGCCTCGACGAGCTGAAAGACTGCACGCTCTATACCTCGGCCGAACCCTGCGCCATGTGCTCGGGCGCCATCTACTGGGCCGGCATCGGCCGGGTGGTGTTCGGCCAGACCGAGCGCGACCTCAAGGCGCAGACGGGTGCGCACGAGGAAAACCCGACGCTGGACCTGCCCTGTCACATCGTGTTCGAAGCCGGGCAGCGGCCGACCGAGATCGTCGGTCCGCTGCTGGCCGAGGAAGCCGAGCAGCTGCAGGCGGATTTCTGGAAGGACAAGGGGTGAGGCTGGTGGGCGCGGCCCCACCCTCATCCGGGCTTCGCCCACCTTCTCCCATCAAGGGAGAAGGCCCGACTTAGATGCTGGTGGAGGACCCTTCTCCCCTTGTGGGAGAAGGTGGGCGAAGCCCGGATGAGGGGAGGCCCCTCGGGGACAACCGCCGCTAAACCGCCAGTTGCAGCGCCGGCTCGAGCGCCTCGAAGGCCCGCATGATCACCTCCGGCCCTGCCCCCTTGCGCGCCGCATCGACGCTGAGGATCTGGCGGAAGGTGCGGGCGCCAGCGCGGGCGTTGGCGAGGCCCAGCATGTGGCGGGTGATATTGTTGAGCCGGGCGCCCTTGCCGATCTCGCGCTCGGCGTAATCAGCCATCGCGAGCATCACATCGCGCAACTCGATCGATTTCTTCGGCGCGCCGAAGAAGCGCTCGTCGACCAGGGTCAGCAGCATCGGCTCATGGTATGCGACGCGGCCGAGCATGACGCCCGACATGTGCGCCATGTGCGCCTCGGCGTCCTTGATGGTCTTGATGCCGCCATTGATCATGACCGGCAGCGGCTTCAGGCGCTGGGCGAGGCGATGGACGCGCGGATAGTCGAGCGGCGGGATCTCGCGGTTTTCCTTGGGGCTGAGGCCCTTGAGCCAGGCCTTGCGGGCGTGCACATAGAGCGCGTCGACGCCGGCTGCGACCATGGCGTCGGCGAAGCGATCGAGGCTCTCCTCGGTATCCTGATCGTCGATACCGATGCGGCACTTCACAGTCACCGGTACGTCGGTGGCATCACGCATGGCGCGAACGCATTCGGCGACAAGATCGGGCTCGGCCATCAGGCAGGCGCCGAAGCGGCCGGACTGCACCCGATCGGACGGGCAGCCGACATTGAGGTTGATCTCGCGATAGCCGAACTCGGTGGCGATGCGGGTCGCCTCGGCCAGTTCCTTCGGATCGGAACCACCAAGCTGCAGCGCCACGGGCTGCTCGACCTGGTCGAACTCCAGCAGCCGCTCGCGCGGCCCATGCACCACTGCGGCGCTGGTCACCATCTCGGTGAACAGCAGCGCGTGCGAAGTCAGCAGCCGATGCAGGACGCGACAGTGACGATCCGTCCAATCCATCATAGGTGCCACCGAAAACCTACGCGCTTGATTTATCACGCTTTTTTCGTCCTCTCAGGACCCTGGAACGTGCGGACGTTCGCCGCTTGTACGCCAGAGTATCCGTCAGCAATTGCGTATCGCTCCGTAAAGGGCGCCGAAATGTGGACGCGCCGAATAGGGCGAGAACTCGACTTGGGCCAGAAACCTGCTCCCAAGCATGAGCACGGGATCAAGACGGTCTCCGACTGATCGACCTGCATATCGGGTATATGGCCGGAGTTGGCAAGGAGATCGGCCGTTTCAAGGGATTCAGCTTGGACCTGCTGCGAGCCAGTCTCGGCAAGCTCAACAGTTGCAGCGGGTTTCGCACCGGCAGACGGCGGCCTCAGCCCGCCATTTCCGCGGCGACTTCGCGGATGGCGGCGACCAGCTGCTGTGCGCCAAAGCCCATGGTTTCACCCGAGCGGGTCGTGAGACCTACGGGTCCGGTCGTCTCGCTGGTGTCTACCGGCAGGGTCGCCATGTGTCCCTCGGCGACGTCGTCGGCGACAACGCCCTCCGAGATGATCCACACCGCATCGGTGTTGAGCGTGTAGCGCCGGCCGAAGGCATTGGACACGGTTTCGATGTCGTCCTTGAGATCGGTAACGCCATGTGCGGTCAGCAGGCGCTCCACGCTGGGCAGAATAACCGCGCCTGGCGGCGGGGTGAGTATCTGGTAGGACTCGATCGCGGTGAGGGTGAAGCGCTTGAGCTTGAGCAGGGGATGTCCGGCCCGCACCGCGAACACGACACGCTCGGCATAGAGGTGCTCGAACGAGAGCCCCGCGATCTCCCCCGGCTCCGCCATGCGGCCAATGACGAAATCCACCTCGCCGGCCCTGAGGAGCGAGAGCAGGTAGTCGTTCGGGCCGGTGATGATGCGCGTTCGCGCCTGCCCGCTTCCGGCGAAGCGCCGGACCGCATGCGGCAGGATGCGTGCCGAAACGGTGGGCAGCGCCCCTACCCGCACGATGGTCTCGCGCTCGGTTATACGAACCGAGTCAATGCCTTGCTTCAAGGCGCTGAGCGAAGACGCGGTGTAGCGCTGGAACTGCTCGCCAGCGAGTGTCAGGAACAAGCTGCGGCGAGAGCGGTCGAACAGTTGCACACCGAGGATTTCTTCGAGCTCCTGCACGGTCTTGGTAGCGGCGGGCTGGCTCATGTTGAGCTCGTCGGCGGCTCTGACCACGCTCTTCAAGCGCGCCACTTCGAGGAAGCAGACGATGTGCCTCAGTTTGATCCGTGCGTCGATCAGGCGGGGCGCCATGGGCAGGAACTCCTCGGCATATACGCCGCCGGTTATGGATGCGGGCAAACTAATCATTTTACAAGCTGGCGGGGCGCGGGCCTAACTGTTGAGGCGAGAGGAAAGTCATGAGTTTTGCGTCCATCAACGGCACGACGCTGCATTACCAGCTGACGGGCGCGCTGGACGGGCTGCCCGTGATCCTCGTCAATTCACTGGGTACGAATCTGCACATCTGGGACGACCTCGTCCCGCTCTTGGGCCTGCGCTATCGCGTGCTCTGCTACGACAAGCGCGGGCACGGGCTTTCGGACGCGCCGCCCGGACCTTACCGCCTCGATGACCACGTCGCAGATCTTCTCGGGCTCGTCGAGCAGTGCGGCTTCAGGCAGTTTTCCCTCTGCGGCATCTCGATCGGCGGCATGATCGCCATGCGGATTGCGGCGCAGCATCCAGGCAGAGTCCGGCGGCTCGTCCTTTGCGATACGGCGGCGCGCATCGGAACGCCGCAGATGTGGAACGACCGCATCGCGCAGGTTCGCCAAGGCGGCATGGCGGCCGTTGCTGATCAGGTGCTCGAACGCTGGGTTTCCCCGGGTTACCGCGAGCTCAGGGCCGCTGACTTTGCGGGATGGCGCAACATGCTCGAGCGCTGTCCGGCAGAAGGATATGTCGCAAGTTGCGCCAGCGTGCGCGACGCCGACCTGACCGCCGATATCGGGCACATTTCGGTCCCGACCCGCGTGATTGCCGGCGAGAACGACCTTGCCACCCCCCCGGAGACAGTACGGCAGCTGGCGGATGCCGTTGCCGGGGCGGAGTACCGGTTGGTCCGCAGGGCCGGGCACGTGCCCTCCATCGAGCAGCCAGAGTGGCTGTGCGAACTGATCTGCGAACATCTGCGCGAGGTTGTCCATGCCTGAACAGAACGACCTCTTCCAGCGCGGCATGGCTACTCGCCGTGCCGTCCTGGGCGACAGCCACGTGGACGGAGCCGAGACGGCGAAGACCGACTTCGACAACGACTTCCAGGCCTTCATCACCGAGGGCGCCTGGGGCTCGGTATGGGCGCGCCCGGGCCTGTCGCGGCGCGAACGCTCTCTGATCACCATTGCGCTCCTCGCCGCCGCCGGTCACGACGAGGAAGTAGCGATGCACGTAAAGGCAACGATGAACACCGGCGCATCGGCCGAAGATATCAAAGAAGCGCTGCTGCACGTGGCTGTCTATGCCGGAGTACCGGCAGCCAACCGCGCCTTCCGGATTGCCAAGCGCGAACTCGAAAAGCGCGGAGACTGACCATGGCGATCGGCCCAGACCCTGAGAATGGCAGCCTTTTTCAGCGCGACCGGGCCTGGCACCCGCCGGCCTTCACCCCTGGCTACAAGAGCACGACGCTGCGGGCGCCCCGGCATGCCCTGCTTTCGCTTGCCCCCACCAGATCGGAACTGACCGGCCCGACCTTCGGCCATGGTGTCATCCAGCCGCTCGACAACGACCTCATCCGCAACTACAGCCACGACGGCACTGAGGCGATCGGCCAGCGGATGGTGGTCTATGGCCAAGTGCTGGACGAGAATGCCCGGCCGGTGCGCGGCACCTTGGTTGAGTTCTGGCAGGCTAACGCGTCCGGGCGCTACCGGCACAAGCGCGAAGGCTACACGGCGCCGCTTGACCCGAACTTCGGCGGCTGCGGCCGCGCCATCACCGACGAGAACGGCTACTATCATTTCCGTACGATCAAGCCGGGCGCCTATCCCTGGCCCAATGGCGGAAATGATTGGCGGCCGGCCCATATCCACTTCTCGGTGTTCGGCCACGCCTTCGCCCAGCGGCTCATTACGCAGATGTATTTCGAGGGCGATCCGATGATCTGGCAGGATCCCATCGCGCTCGCGATCCCTGACCGGACCGCTGTGGAACAGTTGATCGCCAGGCTCGACCGGCTGAATACGACGCCGATGGATGCATTGGCGTATCGTTTCGACATCGTGCTGCGAGGGCGCCGCTCGACCCTGTTCGAGAACCGGCAGGAGGGGAACTGATGCTCAGCCAGTTGCCGCCGCTGAAAGAATCGCCATCGCAGACGGCCGGGCCCTATGTGCATATCGGCATGACGCCGAGCCTCGAGGGCATCACCGGTCCCAACGTGAAGGACCTGGGTGCAGGTCCGGTCTCAGCCGGCAGCGGTCCGCGTATCATCCTGACCGGCCACATCTTCGATGGATCCGGCGCACCAGTAGGGGACGCAGTGGTCGAGCTGTGGCAGGCCGATGCCGAGGGCACCCACAACTCCGCCTGGGGACGCGTGGCGACCGATGCAACCGGCGGCTACAGCTTCGATACGGTGAAACCGGGGCGCGTTACCGGGCCGGATGGCAAGCCCATGGCGCCGCACGTGACGCTGTGGATCGTGGCGCGCGGCATCAATATCGGGCTCCACACCCGGCTCTATTTCGGCGACGAGGCCGATGCGAATGCAACCGATTTCGTCCTCAACCGGGTCATGGATCCGCGCCGGCGGAAGACCCTGGTGGCGGCAAGGTCCGAGGCCGATGGGAAGCCAGTCTACACGCTCGATATACGCCTTCAGGGCGAGGACGAAACGGTGTTCTTCGACATGTGACCGTACTGGCGGGGTGGCGCGGGGTGACGGCACGGGTTAGCGATTGCGGATCAGGAGTTTGAACCGATGACGCGATCGCTGCTGCAGCATCTGGTGGGAGACGCCGAGTTCGAGGCCCTGTTCACCGATGAGGCCGAGATCGCCGCGATCCTCGAGTTCGAGGCCGCGCTGGCCGCTGCCGAGGTGGAGGCCGGCCTTGTTCCGGAAGCGGCAGCCGGCGCAATCGGCACCGTGATCAGCTCGTTTCACCCTGACAGGGCCGATCTCTCCGATGGTGTTGCCAGGGATGGCGTCGTGGTGCCGGCGCTGGTCCGACAATTGCGAGCGGCACTGGGCGAGCATGGGGCTTGGCTCCATGTCGGGGCTACCAGCCAGGACGCGATCGATACCGGGCTGATGTTGCGGCTCGCCAGGGCGATCTCGCTGATCGAGCAGCGGCTCACTTCGCTCGAGGATGCGCTCGGGCAGCTTGGTGAGCGCTTCGGGGCGCTGACAATGATGGCGCATACGCGCATGCAGCGGGCCCTGCCAATCCCCGTCTCGGGGAAGCTATCGGCCTGGACCGAGCCGCTGGCTCGCGCCCGCCGCACGCTGGGCCTGCTGCGCCCGCGGCTGCTGGTGATCCAGCTCGGAGGGCCGGTTGGTTCGCGCGCAGAACTTGGCGAAAGAGCCGACCTCGTAGCCAGGCGGCTCGCGGAGCGTCTCGACCTGGGGTTGGCAACGCCCTGGCACACGGAGCGCGACCCGATCGGGGAGTTCGGCGCCGTCCTGTCACTGATCACCGGTGCGCTGGGCAAGCTCGGCGCCGACGTAGCGCTGCTTTCGCAGAACGAGGTCGCCACCATCGCGATCGAAGGCGGTGGCGGCTCGTCCGCCATGGCGCACAAGTCGAATCCCGTGAATGCGGAGCTGCTCGTAACGCTGGCACGCTTCAATGCCGGCCAGCTCGGCCTGCTGCATCAGGCGCTGGTGCACGAATACGAGCGCTCGGGATCGGCGTGGACGCTGGAGTGGCTGGTGCTGCCGCAGATGGTGGTGGCCACGGGGGCAAGCCTCAGGATCGCGGCGGCGCTGATCGGCCAGATCAGCTTTCAGTCGGACAAGCCGCAATAGTTCTCGGCAAAGCTCCGCTGCGCCACTTCGGAGTGCGTGAGGTAGTCGAACTCGGCCCGCTGGATCCGACGGCCGAAAGTGCCCGTTTCCGGGAAGGTGTGGAGCAGCGAAGTCATCCACCACGAAAAGCGCTCGGCGAGCCAGATGCGTTTCAGCGCTCGCTCGGAATAGCCATCGATGCCGGCTTCCGAGCCCTGCCGATAGAAGCCGGTCAGTGCCTCGGCGAGGGTTTTTACGTCGTGCATGGCGAGGTTGAGCCCCTTGGCGCCGGTGGGCGGCACGATGTGGGCTGCGTCGCCTGCGAGGAACAGCCGGCCGTGCCGCAGCGGCTCGGCCACGAAACTGCGGAGCGGCGCGATGGACTTTTCTATCGACGGCCCGGTCTTGAGCGCGGCGGCCGTGTCGGGGTTAAGGCGGGCCCGCAGTTCGTCCCAGAAGCGATCGTCGCTCCAGTCCTCGACCTTCTCGGTGATCGGCACCTGCACGTAGTAGCGGCTGCGTGTCCTGGAGCGCATCGAGCACAGGGCGAAACCGCGCTCGTGATGCGCATAAACCAGCTCGTCGGCCACCGGCGGCTGCTCGACCAGCACGCCTAGCCATCCGAATGGATATACCCGCTCATATGTGGTGATGTCCGACGGCTGGACGGTGGCGCGGCTGACACCGTGGAATCCGTCACAACCGGCGATGAAATCGCACTCGATCTCGTGCGCTGCGCCCTCATGGCGGTACGCGACGCGCGCGCGGTCATCGTTGCAATCATAGACCGCCACATCCTCGGCCCCGTAGATCGTCTGAGCCCCGCGCGCCTCCATCAGATCGCGGGTGACCTCGGTCTGGCCATAGACCATGACCTTGCGGTCACCGAAGTCGATGCGATGCAACTCACCGTCGAAGCTGAGCTCGACGCCGGTGTGCATGAGCCCCTCGCGGTGCATCCGCGCGCCGACGCCGGCAGCATCGAGCAGATCTATCGCCCCCTGCTCGAGCACACCCGCCCGAATGCGGCCAAGGACGTATTCGGCGCTCCTACGCTCGAGTATGATGTTGTCGATGCCGCTCAACTCGAGCAACTTGCCGAGCATCAGCCCTGCAGGACCGGCGCCGATAATGACGACCTGCGTGCGCATGCAGCCTCCTACGCTCGCTCCATCGCCAATGCGATGCCCTGCCCCACGCCGATGCACATGGTCGCCAGGGCTCGCTTGCCACCGGTCGATGACAGTTCAAGCGCCGCAGTACCGGCGATGCGTGCGCCGGACATGCCCAGGGGGTGCCCGAGCGCGATGGCCCCTCCGTTCGGGTTGATATGCGATCCATCTTCCGGCAGTCCAAGCTCGCGTAGTACGGCGATGGCCTGGCTGGCGAAGGCCTCGTTGAGCTCGATCACGTCGAAATCGGTCGGTGCGAAGCCCAGGCGCGCACAGAGCTTCTGCGTCGCCGGCGCCGGGCCCATGCCCATGATCCTGGGCGGGACGCCCGCCGCGGCCCCGCCGAGGAGGCGGGCGATCGGGGTGAGTCCGTAGCGTCTGGCGGCTGCCTCCGAGGCGATGATCAGAGCCGCAGCCCCGTCGTTGACCCCGGAGGCGTTACCGGCTGTCACCGAGCCCCCTTGGCGAAACGGGGTCGGCAACTTTGCGAGGGATTCGAGCGTGGTGTCGGGGCGCGGATGCTCGTCCTTGTCGACGACGACCGGATCGCCCTTCCGCTTGGGAATGGTCACCGGGACGATCTCGCGCGCCAGCCTCCCGTTCTGCTGCGCCGCGACGGCGCGCCGGTGGCTGCGCAGCGCGAAGGCGTCCTGATCCTCACGGCTGACCTTGTAATCGGCGGCGACGTTCTCGCCGGTCTCGGGCATGGAGTCGACGCCATATTGCTGCTTCATCAACGGGTTGATGAAGCGCCAGCCGATGGTGGTGTCGTAGAGTTCGGCGTTGCGCGAAAAGGCCGTGTCCGCCTTGGGCAGCACGAATGGCGCCCGGCTCATCGACTCGACGCCACCGGCGATCATCAGTTCGGCCTCGCCGGCGCGGATGGCGCGCGCGGCGGTGATCAGCGCATCGAGGCCGGAGCCGCACAGGCGATTGATCGTGGTGCCGGAGATGGTATGCGGCAGGCCGGCCAGCAGGAGACTCATGCGGGCCACGTTCCTGTTGTCCTCTCCGGCCTGGTTGGCACAGCCGAAGATCACGTCGTCGACCGCCTCCCAGTCGACACCGGGGTTCTCGGCGACGAGCGCCTTGAGCGGCACGGTGCCGAGGTCGTCCGGCCGGACGGCGGAGAGCACTCCGCCAAAGCGGCCGATGGGCGTGCGTCTATAGGCGCAGATGAAGGCCTCAGCCATGGCGCGTCCCCGCGTGTGCGGCAGCGGTGCGGGCCTGCAGGTCGCGCAGCGTGCCCAGTTCGAGTGCCGTCGGCACCGGCGTCACCTCGAGATCGTCGGCAAAGCGCACTTTCCAGCCGCAGGTCTCCTGCACCATCTCGCGGGTGACGCCGCGATGCAGCGAGTTGACGGTGAACTCCTTGGTCTCGGGGTCCGGGCGCCAGATGGCGAGGTCGGTGATCAGCAGCGTCGGCCCTTTGGTGGCGATACCAAGCCGCTGCCGGTGGTCGCCGCCTTCGCCGTGGCCAAACGAGGTGAAGAAGTCGATCCTTTCGACCATCGAGCGCTGCGCCTGCTTGAGGGTAATAAAGATCTCGCCACACGAGGTCGCGATCTCCGGCGCGCCGCCGCCGCCGGGCAGGCGGACCTTGGGCTTGGCATAATCCCCGATCACGGTGGTGTTGATATTCCCGAAGCGGTCGAGCTGGGCGGCGCCGAGAAAGCCGATCGAGATGCGCCCGCCCATGAGCCAGTAGCGGAACATCTCGGGCACGGAGACAGTGCTCAGGGCCGTCTCGCAAAGTTCGCCATCGCCGATGGAGAGCGGCAGGACCTCGGGTGCCGTGCCGATGGTGCCGCTCTCGTAGATCAGAGTGATGTCCGGCGCGTGAGTGAGCCGCGCTACGTTGCAGGCGGCCGATGGTGCGCCGATGCCGACAAAGCAGACATCGTCGCTCGAAAGCGCGCGGGCGGCCGCGATGGTCATCATCTCGTTGGGGGTGAAATCGCTCATCTGAGGGGCTCCACGCGAGCCGCGAAGATCTCGGGGCCGACGCTCAGCACATTGTCCCTGATCCAGCTGTCGAACAGCTCGCGATCGGCCGAGATCTTGTCCCATTCGAGATAGGCGGCATTGTCACGAGCGTAGTAGCCATGGGTATAGGAAGGATGCGCCCCGCCCGGGACCACGGCGATGGCGTGGATGGTCCAGTGCGGCAGGATACAGAGGTTGGGGTGGAGGCCGGCAAAGTCGGGCACGACTTCCTCCACCGTTACAACGACGCGCCGGGCGGCGAGGGCCGCTTCCTTCTGAACGCCGATAATCCCCTCAACGAGGACATCGCCTTTCTGGTTGGCCTTCTGGGCGTGGATGAAGGTGACGTCCGGCCGATGGGCCGGGATGGCGGCGAGCTCCTCGCCGCTGAAGGGACAGGTGACCGACCGGATATCCGGGTTCACCTTGGGCAGGTCGGCGCCCTTGTAGCCGCGGAAGATGGCGCAGGGCAGGCCGGACGCACCGGCCTCGTAGGCCTGGGCCATGGCGGAATGGGAGTGTTCGACCGTCTCGATGGAGCGCGGATGCTGGTTCTCGATTGCGTCGCGCATACGGCGCAGCAGGCCCACCCCTGGGTTGCCGGCATAGGAGAAGATGACCTTCTTTGCCATGCCCATGCCGATCATCTGGTCGTAGATGATGTCCGGCGTCATGCGCAGGAGCGTCAGGTCCCTGAAGCCCTGGCGGATCGCCTCGTGCCCGGCGGCATGCGGGATGAGGTGGGTGAATCCCTCGAATGCGACGGTGTCGCCGTCGTGCAGGTTTCGCCGGACAGCCTCGGCGAGCGGAAGAAATTCGGACATGGGCCTGAGTGCACTCGATCTGTTGGATGCCAGTCAATCACCGAAGCAACCGCGCTGGAAATGACAATGGGGGTGCAACGCATAACCTAGGGTTTATACGAGAGGCCTGAACCGGCCCCGCGGGGCGCGGGGCTGTGCAACAATCCCCGGACCAATCGAGCGCGGTGGTACGCATCGCTGCTACGCTGGCCCAACGCGCGGCATCGCCGCCCAGCGCCGTGCAATGCGACCCGCGGCGATTCAGCGGCGTAGTTACCCGGCCCCCATGCTGCGACGGCTGCTCGTGGGCGCCAGGTCAGCGCCGGTGCGGGCACGGATGGCGGCCCACGGCCCCTCGGGCAAACCGGCGCGACCGCCTCACGCGTAGGCTATTTCGAACGCGCTTCGCCTTGGTCACAAGCCGTTCGGCAAGTTCGGACTCAAGCGCTAGTTGTCCACTCCACCCCAGATCGCCTCCGCCGTTCGCACCACGAGCTCAAGCTTGCGCTTCTGATCGTCCTCGGTGATGGCGTTGCCTTCCTCGGTCGATGCGAATCCGCATTGTGGGGCGATGCCGAGCTGGTCGATGTCGGCATACTTGCTGGCCGCGTCGAACTTGCGCTTCAGCTCGTCGATGTCCTCGAGCGCCGCTGTCTTGGTCGTGATGAAACCAGGCAGCACGCGCTTCCTGCCCTTCGGCAACAGGCGCAGGGGCTCGAAACCGCCGGCCCGGTCGCTGTCGTATTCCATGAAGTAGATGTCGACGCCGGTCTGGTTGAACACGGCATCCGCGGCGGGATCGTAGGCGCCCTCGGCGACCCAGGTGGACCTGAAATTGCCTCGGCACATATGCATGCCGATCAGCATATCGGCCGGCCGATCCTCGATCGCGTCGTGCATCATCCTGGCATATCGCCCGATCAGCCAATCCGGATCCTCGCCACGCGCCTTGCGCTCGGCGCGGATCTTCGGATCGCAGAGGTAGGCGAAGAAGATGTCGTCCATCTGGAGGTAACGGCAGCCGGCCGCGTAGAAGGCCTTCACCGCCTTCTTGTAGGTGCGGGTGATGGCATCGAAATAGGCCTCGGCGTCGTGCTTGTACTCGTTGACGTCGATGTCTTCCTCGGCCACGCGGAAGTGGATAGCGCTCGGCCCCGGGATCGAAATCTTCGGGGTGACGCTCGTATGAGCCTTCACAAACTTGAAGTGCTCCAGCATCGGGTGATCGTCGGGGAAGTCGAGCGGACCGGTGATGATCGGCACATCCGACTTGGTCTTCACACCATGGAACTGGATGGCGCCGCCATCGCGACGGACGATCTCGAGCCCGTCCAGCATGCCCATGAAGTCGAAGTGCCACCAGGCGCGACGGAATTCGCCGTCGGTTACGGCCCTGAGGCCTGCAGCCTCCTGCATCTTGATCACGTCGATGATCGCCTCGTCCTCGACCTGCTGCAGCTCCGCGGCCGACAGCGTCCTGTCGTCGAAGTGAGCCTTGCGCGCAGCCTTGACGGTAGCGGGCCGCAGGAAGCTGCCGACCACATCGGCGCGGTACGGCGGCGTGAGCGTTGTGGCAACGGTCATTGGGTCCTCCTCCCAGGGTTGGCGCATGTGACCCACCTTCCGATCAGGAGGCAAGGCTGTACTTGCCAATTGTATACATCCAGTCTTTTATGTCATCGACGATGATCGATTTTCTGGGAGGTGAGCGGTCATGCCCCAACAGACCTTTCCGTTGAACGCGTGGTATGCCGCAGCGTGGGACACCGAGGTCAAGCGCGAGCTGCTGCCGCGCAAGATCTGCGAAAAGCCAGTCGTTATCTACCGAAAGCGGGACGGAACCGCAGTTGCGCTGGCCGATGCCTGTTGGCATCGGCTGCTGCCGCTCTCGATGGGAGAACTCTATGGCGACAGTGTCATCTGCGGTTATCACGGCCTCGAGTTCGACGATTCAGGCCGATGTGTATACATGCCGTCCCAGGAGACGATTAACCCGTCCGCTTGCGTGAAATCCTACCCACTGGTCGAAAAGCACCGCTTCATCTGGCTGTGGATGGGCGATCCCGCCCTCGCCGATCCCGCCAAGGTTCCGGATCTGCATTGGAACGACGACCCGCAATGGGCGGCGGACGGCAAGCTGATCCATGCCAGGTGCGACTACCGACTGGTGATCGATAACCTGATGGACCTGACGCACGAGACCTATGTACACGGGTCTTCGATCGGCAATCGCGCGGTGGCCGAAGCCCCATTCACGGCGACGCACTCGGACCGCACGGCGACCATTACGCGCTGGATGAAGGACATCGACGCCCCGCCGTTCTGGCGGGGGCAACTCGGCAAGCCCGGCAATGTCGACCGCTGGCAGATCATCAACTTTGAGTCCCCCGCAACCATCACGATCGACGTGGGCGTCGCTCCAGCCGGTACTGGCGCGCCCGAAGGCGACCGGAGCCAGGGAGTCAACGGCTTCGTGCTCAATACGATCACGCCAGAGACTGAGAAGACCTGTCACTATTTCTGGGCCTTCGCGCGCAACTACAAGCTCAGCGAGCAGCGCCGCACGCACGAACTCCGCGAGGGTGTGGCCGGCATCTTCCGCGAGGACGAGCGCATCCTCGAAGCCCAGCAGATCGCGATCGACAACCATCCGGACCACGTCATTTACAACCTGAACATCGATGCCGGCTCGATGTGGGCGCGCAAGCTCATCGACCGGATGATCGGTGACGAGCAGGCCCAGCAGATGGCGGCGGAGTAGGCCATGACCGAGGTGCAACGGCGACAGCAACCGCAATCACTGAAGGCGCTGCTGGGAATACGCGACCTGGTGTTCGGGGGCCAGGCCCGGCCGGGTGAGCGGCTCTCCGAAATCGGCATCGCGGAAAAGCTCGGCATATCGCGCACCCCGATCCGGGCGGCGCTGGCCCGGCTCGAACAGGAGGGACTGCTCGAGTTGATCCCGTCCGGTGGCTATGCGGTGCGCAGCTTCACCCGCGACGAGGTGATCGACGCGATCGAGTTGCGCGGTGTGCTCGAAGGTACTGCTGCCCGGCTCGCGGCGGAACGCGGCGTGCAGCCTGCGAAACTGCGTGCCGTCAATGACTTGTTACGTGGCCTCGACGGCACGATGACTGATCGTCCCGGAGATATGGACTTCGATCGCTATGTGGAACTCAACGCCCAGTTCCACGAGGCCCTTGCCGGCCTTGCCGGCAGCGAGACGATCCGGCGCGAGATCGAGCGTGTGACCCAACTGCCCTTCGCTTCGCCCAGCGCTTTTCTCGACAAGCAGGCCGACGTGCCGGCGTTCCGCCGCTCGTTGGTGATCGGCCAGTCGCAGCATCGGGCGATCGTCAATGCTATCGAGCTCAGGGAGGGAGGGCGCGCCGAGGCGCTGGCACGCGAGCATGGACGTCTCGCGCGGCAGAACCTCGAATATGTCATCGAGCAGGATCGCAGCCTGATGAGGCGAGTGCCGGCGCTGGCACTGGTCTCGGGCTGAGGGGGCAAGATGCGCAGCAGACACGAGTGGATGCGATCCGAGGTGTCGGAGGCCCGGCTCGTCGCAGAAGACACGCGCCTGATCGAGTTCACGGCCTTGGGCCGCTGGCAGCGGTTCGAGCCGGGCTCGCACATATATGTCCGGGCGCGGATCGGCGACGGGGTGGCAACGCGCACCTATACTTGCCTCCCTGCCCCGCCGGACCGGATACGAATCGCCGTGAAGCGCCACGCGAACAGCCGGGGCGGTTCGCGCTTCATGTGGGGCCTTGCAGTTGGCGACGCGGCCGAGATCACCGTGCCCGAGAACCGCTTCGAGCTTTCGTGGCGCAATGCGCCATACCTGCTGGTTGCCGGCGGTATCGGTGTGACACCGATCTACGGCATGACACTTGCGCTGCTCGCCCGAGGGGTACCGCTCCGCGTTGTCTATGGGGGCAGGCGCAGGCGGACCATGGCCTTTGCCGATGAGCTCGAGGCGTGCCTCGGTAACCGGCTCGAGTTGTTTGCCGCCGATGAAGGCCGGCGGATCGATCTCGTTGCCGAAATCGCCGCCCTGCCTGACGAAGCGGAGCTCTACATATGCGGCCCAATCGGCATGCTGGAGGCGGCAAAGTCCGCTTGGAGCGCGGCTCGGCGTCCAGTCGGGCGACTGCGATACGAAGTGTTCGGCGATAGCGGCGAGTTCGTGGAGGCGCCGTTCCAGGTCGAGGTGGCGCGCCGCAATGTCCTTGTAGACGTCCGGCCCGACCAGACGCTGCTGGAGGCCCTGGCCGAGGCCGGGGTCGAGATGATCTCGGATTGCCGCCGCGGCGAATGCGGACTTTGCGCGGTCGAGGTACTCGGCGCCGACAGCCCGATCGACCACCGCGACGTGTTCTTCAGCGCCGTGCAAAAGCAGGAAGGCAATCGCATGTGTGCCTGTGTCTCCCGCTTTGCCGGCGGTCGTGCGGTGATCGACGTCGGCTACCGGCCGTAGCTCCAAAGAGAACGGGGGCGCCATGGCGCCCCCGACGTCCATTGCCAGCGAGGTTGCTGTCAGCCCGCAACGAGCGCCTGGGCCGCCTCGTGCAGGGCCTTGCCGTCGAAGCCGGCGGCGGTGGCATCGGTGTACCATTTGTCGATGGTCGGCTGCGAGGCATCCTTCCAGCGCTGCGTCTCGGCTTCGTCGAGAGTGACGATGTCGTTGCCCGCATCCTGAGCAATCTTGAGGCCTACCGCGTCACCTGCATCCATCGCCACACCGAAGGCGCGCGCCGTCTCAACGCCGGCGTTCTGGTCGATCAGCGCCTTGAGATCATCGGGAAGGCTGTTGTAGCGGTCGAGGTTCATGGTGAAGGCAAAGGTCTGGGTGTAGAGCCCGTGCGTGCCCGAGAACCCGGTGTGGTTGTGCACCAGCTCTGCCACCTTGAGCGCCGGCGTAACTTCCCAGGGAATGGTCGTTCCGGTGATGACGCCCGTGGAGAGCGCTTCGGGCACCTGCGGCACCGGCATGCCGACGGGCTCGGCGCCCAAACCGGCGAGCAGGTCGTTGATAATGCGCGAGCCGCCGCGGATCTTCATGCCCTTCAAGTCTTCGAGCTTGGTCACCGGATCCTTGGTATGGAACAGGCCCGGGCCGTGTGTGTGGACGCAGAGGAGCTTGACGCCCGCGAACTCGTCGATCGAGTTGGCTTCGACAAACTGCTGGAACGCGACCGAAGTCGCTTCGGCCTTCGTAACCATGAACGGCAGTTCGAACACTTCAGACTTGGGGAAGCGACCCGGCGTGTAGCCCAGCACGGTCCAGATCAGGTCGACCACGCCATCCTTGGCCTGGTCATAGAGGTCCGGCGGTGCGCCGCCCAACTGCATGGCCGGATAGAGTTCGAACTTCAGCCGCCCGCCCGATGCCTCCTCGATACGCTGCACCCAGGGCGTAATTGCCTTGCTCGGAATTGTCGCCTGAGCAGGCAGCATCTGGTGCACGCGGAGCGTTGTTACGTCCTGCCCACGCACGATAGCCGGCGCGGCGAGGGCAAAGGTACCGGCAGCGGTACCAGCCAGAAATGCACGTCTCTTCATGGGTTCCTCCTACCCTGATTGGTCCTGACTATCTGCCGCGTTTCAGGTGCGCGGAAATGAGAAATACCGTGGATTTCATAACCCTACGGTTATACGGAAGCACGAGAGTAGCGGGCACCTGCATGTCGGGACCGCTGCGAACAGGCTCAATAGAGCCACCGCACCAGGAACAACGAGATCGGCGGAAAGGCGACGAGCAGGACTGTACGCACGAGATCGGAGACCAGGAACGGCGTTACGCCGGCAAAGGTCTGGCCCATGCTGGTTCCCTTGCTCATCGAGTTGATGACGAAGAGGTTCATGCCTACCGGCGGTGTTATGAGACCCACCTCGACGACGATGAGCACCAGGATGCCGAACCACAGGCCGAACTCCGCCGGCGGCAGGCCAAAGTCGAGCGCGGTGACAACGGGATAAAATATCGGCACGGTCAGCAGGATCATCGACAGCGAATCCATGAAACAGCCCAGGACCAGATAGAACACCAGCATCAGGATCAGCACGGCCCATGGATCGAAGCCCTGCTCGACGACGAAACTCACGGCCGCCTGCGGCAACTGGCTGAGGGCCAGGAAATTGTTGAGCGCCGCGGCGCCCAGGATGATGAAAAAGATCATCGCCGTGGCCTTGGCTGTCTGCAGCATCGAGTCGATGAAGGTGGCCCGGTTGAGGCCGCGGCGTGCCAGGGCGATGAGGGCCGTCCCGGCTGCGCCGATCGCCGCTGCCTCGGTGGGAGTGAACCAGCCAAGGTAGATGCCGCCGATGACCAGAAAGAAGATCAGCAGCACCGGCCAGATTGTCACCAGGAGTCGGAAGCGTTCTGCATAAGGCACGCGCGCATAGGGCTGGCCGGCCAGGCCGGGCCGCAGCCGCACGGCGACGGCAATCGCAACTATGTAGCCGACAGCCGCGAGAAGACCCGGGACCATCGCCGCGACGAACAGCTTGGCGATGTTGAGTTCGGTGAGTATCGCGAAGATGATGAGGATGACGGAGGGCGGAATGAGGATGCCCAGCGTCCCGCCGGCAGCCAGGGTGCCGGTCGCCAGCGCGCCCGAATAGCCGTGCTTGCGCAACTCCGGCAGGGCGATCTGGCCCATGGTTGCGGCGGTCGCCAGCGATGATCCGCAGATAGCGCCAAAGCCGGCGCAGGCGCCGATAGCCGCCATCGCCACGCCACCTCGACGGTGGCCCAGCCATGACGCCGCGGCATCAAACAGCTGCTTGGAAATCCCCCCCAGCGAGGCGAACTGCCCCATCAGAAGGAAAAGCGGTACGACCGAAAGGGAATAGCTCGAAAAAGTCGAGTAAGTCAGGGACTTGAAGAGCGCCAGACTCGGATTCCACGACTTCGTGATGAGGTAGTTTCCCAGCACACCGACAACCAACATCGCGAGGCCAATCGGCATACGCAGGAAGATGAGCGCCAGCAGGACGGGAAAGGACCATAGGCCCAGTTCAACATTGCTCATTCTCCGGCTCCCGAAACAGGTCGCGCCGGATTGGCCGACAGGGCGTTGCGACCCGAGCGGACAGCGCAGTAGGCGGCTGCGGCGACAAAGACCAGCGCGCCAGCAAGACCGCCCGAATACGATATCCACACCGGCAGGCGAAGTATGAACGTGGCTTCGCCGTTGCCGTACTTATCCAGCAGCCCGGCCGAGAGGCGCCAAGCCAGGAATGCAGCGGCAGCCAGCATGACCAGATCCCAGACGAACTCGGCAAACGCACCGATCCGCGCGGGGAACTGGTCCGTCACGATCGCCACGACCGCGTGGCCGCGCTCCAGATGACACCAAGGAAGAAAGGTGAAGACCGCGAACAGAACGCCGGACTGCATCAACTCGAAATCACCAGGAACCGGTCTGAGTCCCAGCGGGATGAGCGCGCGGCCAATAATGCTCGCGACGGTGATTGCGGTGGCTACGAGAAGAACACAGCCGCCAGCGATAGCGGCCGCCTTTGCCAGCCCGTGGACTAGACGTCCCAGAAGTGAATTGTCCAAACCTCGGGCTCCTCTCCCTGGAAGGATCGTGCTGGCGCGCTCTGCGGTAGTAAAATGAATTGTCCTCAACGGCCCACAACCCGGGAGTTATGGGATCTCCGCTCAGGCGAAGTTCGGTTTCCGCTTTTCGAGGAAGGCACGCAGCCCCTCCTCAGCATCGGCGCCAGTCTGGCTCAGGGCCGCTGCGAGGCTCTCTGCGTAGAGCCCGTCTTCGGCCGACATCTTGCCGATGCGGGCCAGCGACTGGATGATCAGATAATTCACGGTGGCCGAGTTCTGCGCGACCTGCCGGGCCAGTTCGCTCGCCTTGGCCAGCGCCTCGCCGGCCGGGGCAAGATGGTGCGCAAGGCCGAGCCTTAGTCCCTCCTCGGCCGTGTAGGTGCGCCCGGTCAGCATCATTTCGGTCAGTCGGTCCGCTCCGATAATGGCGCCGATCCGCACGCTGCCGCCACCGCCTACGAATATGCCGCGCTGGCCTTCGGGCATGCGGAACATGGTCCCTTCTTCGGCGACGCGGACATGGCAGGCCGCAGCGATCTCGAGCCCGCCGCCCATTACCGCGCCACTGAGCGCGGCGACCACCGGCACGCCGCCGAACTGGATGCGCTGCATGACACTGTGCCAGTTGCGCGAGTGCCGCATAACCTCGAGCGGCTCGCGCCGGACCTGCTCGCTGAGATCGAGTCCGGCGGAGAAATGTCCGCCATTGCCCGACAGCACGACCACTTTGACGCCGGCCGGGATGTCAGAGAAATAGGCATTCAAAGCTTCGATCAGCGCGTCGTTGACGGCGTTGCGCTTGGCGGGCCGGTTGAACGCCAGACAGGCGACGGGCCCTTCTTGCCGTACCGCCAGTTCATCGTAGGTGGTGCTCATTTGCTCCCTTCCGCCAACGGTGGATTTTGCACTATTGCATAACAATGCTGGAGCCCAGCAGACGAGACCGAACGGGATACCCGATGAGCCAAACCAAGCCCACACAGAGCTTCGACACCGGCGCGGTCAGCGGCATTATCGGCTATCGCCTGCGACGCGCGCAGGTCAGCGTGTTCCAGCAGTTCATGGCGCGGTTCGCCCAATTCGGGCTGACCCCCGCCGAGTACTCGGCGCTGGCGCTTATCGGCGCCAACCCTGGTAGCAAGCAAACCCAAATCGGAGAGGCGCTCGGCATCAAGCGCGCCAATTTCGTGACGCTCATCAACGCTCTCGAAGAGCGCGGCCTCACCGAGCGGCGCCAACCGGCGGGCGATCGCCGCGCCAATGCGCTGTTTTTGACCGAGGCCGGCGAGGCGTTCGTCGCCAAGGTCAACGCTGTCCAAGCACAGTTCGAGGCCGAGATGGTTGAGCAACTGGGCGGACAGAAGGCGCGCGACCAGCTTGTCGCGCTGCTGGATCGGCTGATGCCGGCTCAAGGCTGATCCCTCGAAAAGGCCGCGATCACTTCCTCCGGCACCGGCAGCGACCTCAGCTTTTTCGCATCGTCTGGATCGGCGCTGACCCATACCCGCGTTTCTCGCCCTTCAACGGCAAGCGCCCCGTCATTGAACAGCCTGTGCACCACCTCAAAGCTCGAGCGCTTGAAACCGGTGACCGTCGAGGTGATGGTGACCACGTCACCGAAACGGGAAGGCTTGATGAACCTGGCGCCGGTATCCACCATCGGGATACCGAGAATGCCGAAGCGCTTGATCCAGGCGATCTTCTTCATCCCCAATGCCACCTCGAACAGGTGCGCGGTCGAGCCATCGAACATCCGGAAATAGTTGGGGTAGTAGACGATCCCGGCCGGATCGCAGTCGCCGAACTCGATTTCCACATCACGGGAATTGGTGAGCATCACGCGTACCTATTTGGGCTGCATGCGGAGCGCGCCGTCGAGGCGGACGATCTCGCCGTTGAGGTATTCGTTCTCGATCATCGCAATTGCGAGCTGGGCAAACTCCTCGGGCTCCCCGAGGCGCGCCGGATACGGGATGGCGGAGGCGAGCGCTGCCTGCGTCTCGTCGGGCAATTCGGCAAGCAGGGGCGTCCTGAACAGCCCGGGCGCGATGGTCAGCACGCGGATGCCGAAGCGGGCGAGTTCGCGGGCCACCGGCAGCGTCAGCGCCGCGATGCCACCCTTCGACGCGGCATAGGCCGCCTGGCCGATCTGTCCCTCGAATGCCGCGACCGAGGCGGTGGAGACGATGACTCCCCTGCCCCCGTTGGGCCCCGGCGGGGCGACGCTCATTTCGGAAGCCACCAGCCGGATCATGTTGAAAGTGCCGACGAGGTTGACACGCACCACGCGCTCGAACGCGTCGAGCGGCATCGGACCATCGCGCCCGACGACCCGCGCGGCCGTGCCGATGCCGGCGCAGTTCAACAGGATGCCCGGGGTGCCAAGCGCAGCGCGGCTCGAGGCCAGCGCGTCGGTCGCGCTCACAGGATCGGCAACATCGCATCGGGCAAAGTGGCCGCCGATCTCGCGCGCCACTGCCTCGCCGCGCTCCGCGTTGAGGTCGAGGACAGCGACGCGAGCGCCGCGGCTCGCAAGGGCCTGTGCCGTTGCCGCCCCAAGGCCCGACCCGCCCCCGGTAACCAGCGCGACTGTCCCGTCGATCTGCATCTCAGGCCTCCGGGTTCTCGATCAGCACGGCGATGCCCTGCCCGCCGCCGATGCAGGCCGAAGCAATGCCGTAACGCAGCCGCGAGCGCTTGAGCTCGCGGGCCAGCGTCAAGGCCAGCCGCAACCCCGTCGCCCCCAGTGGATGCCCGAGGGCAATGGCGCCGCCATTGACGTTCAGCTTATCCTCGTCGAGCCCGAGCTCGCGCACGCAGGCAAGAACCTGCGCGCCGAACGCCTCGTTGATCTCGATCCGGCCGATCCGGTCGAGTGACAGGCCGACGGCGTCGAGCACGGCCCGTATTGCCGGTGCCGGGCCGATCCCCATGATGTGAGGCGGCACGCCCACGGAGGCACTGGCGAGAATGCGCGCCAGCGGCTTGCGGCCGGCGAGCCCCGCCGATGACCCCACCACGACCGCCGCGGCCCCATCGACGATGGCCGACGAGTTGCCCCCGGTCTGCACGCCACCGAATGCCGGTCGCAGCTTTGCCAGGACCTCGTAGGGCGACGGGCGGACGTGGCTATCCCTGTCCACGCTCTCGACGCCCCTTGCCAGCTTGATGCCGCGCGACTCGAGGCCATCAACGGCAAAGGCTTCGCTGGTAACGGGGACGATCTCGTCGTCGAAGAACCCGGCTTCGCCTGCCGCGATCGCCCGCTCGAAACTGCGAGCCGCGAACCGATCGACCTCCTCGCGGCCGATCCCATACTGGCGGGCGAGGTTCTCGGCCGTGTCCCCCATGCTGACGCATGCCGCCGGATCGTAGAGTGCCTCCCACAGGAAATCCTTGAACTCGACCTTGCCCATGGCAAAGCCGTTGCGGTGCGAGTAGGCGGCAATCGGGTTGCGGCTCATCGACTCGGCGCCGACCCCCAGCACCAGGTCGACGCGACCCAGCGAGACGGCATCTGCGGCCTGCGACAGCACTTCGAGGCCGGTGCCGCAGATGCGCTGCACCAGATGCGCCGGACGCTCCACCGGCACCCCTGCATAAAGCCCGATATGGCGCGGCGTGACATAGGCATCGAACGAGGCCTGGGCCATCGAGCCGGCGATGGTGGTGCCGATATCGGCCGCCGAGACGCCGGCCCGGCTGATGGCCGCGCGGGCCGCCTTGATGCCGAGGTCGATGGGCGAGATGTCGGCCAGCGCCCCGCGATAGTCGACGAAAGGCGTGCGCGCCCCGTCGACCAGCCAGGCGTCGTTGAAGGTGGCGCTCAAGGCATTGTGCTTGGTCACTCAGCGGGCCTTTCGATCGAAAATCATCACACTGGCAGGCGCCGGATCGGCGTAGAGATCGCTGACCAGCCCGGCTCGCGCCGTCATCACCGCCCGCTGGTTGATCGAGCCCTTGTCGGTGATTTCGCCCGCGTCGATCGAGGGGGGCGTACCGAGCAGGACTGCCCGGGCAATATGGCTGGCGCTGCCCGTCGCCCGCCCCGCCAGCGCGTCGAACCTCTGCTGGAATGCGGCCCGTACGGCCGGGTGTGCGACGACCACGTCGCCAATCGCCTCTGGCCCGAGCCCGGCAAGCAACCGGCAGGCCGCGAGGTCCGGAAAGATAACGGCGCCGATGTAGTTGCGATCGAGCCCGGTCAGCACGATGTCCCGCAGCAGCCCGGTCGCCGCCGCAATTGCTCCAGCCCGTACGCTGGCCATGTTGACCCAGGTGCCGGTCGAAAGCTTGAAGTCCTCGCTTACCCGTCCATCGAACAGGAAGCCGCGGGCGACGTTGCCCGGCTCCGCGAACTTCAGTGCGTCCCCGATCTTGTAGTAGCCTTCCTCGTCGAAGCACTCCGCGGTCTTGTCCGGCGCCTTCCAGTAACCGGGCGTGACGTTGGGGCCTTTGAGACGCAGCTCCAGCTTTTCGCCATCGGGGACGAGCTTGATCTCGAGCCCGGCAGCCGGCAGACCGACGAGGCCGGCGCGGTCCACGACCCAGGTCGTGGTAAAGGCAAACGGCGCTGTCTCCGTCGAGCCATAGCCGGTAATGATCATGATGCGTTCGCCCGTCGCGGCGCGGGCGGCGCTGTCGAGCCCATCCCACACGTGCTGGGACAGCGATGCTCCGGCATATTGCAACAGCTTGACCCGGCTGAAAAAATTGTCGCGCAGGCGCTCGTCGACAAGGAGGTGCTCGACCAGCAGCTCGTATCCCTTGGGCACATTGAAGTAGAGAGTGGGGGCGATGTCGGTGAGGTTGCGCACCGTCCGGCGAATGCCTTCGGGCGTCGCCATGCCATCGTCGACATAAAAGCTGCCGCCATTGTAGAGCGCAATGCCGAGATTGTGGCTGCCGCCCGCCACGTGGTTCCACGGCATCCAATCCACCAGCACAGGCGGCTCGTCGGCGAGGAACGCCAGCGCAGTCCGGATCATCTCCTGGTTGCAGGTCAGCATGCGCTGGGTGGTGATGACCGCCTTGGGCATGCCGGTCGAGCCGGAGGTGAACAGGAACTTTGCAATCGTGTCGGGCGTGACTGCGGCGTTGGCGGCATCGATTGCTGCGGTCGGCGTCGTTCCGAGCAAACAGCTGAACAGCCGGGCCACGCGCCCTGGCGGCGGGTTCTCACGCACGACCAGCGGGATAGCAGGATCGAGTGCGGCGGCAATCGCGGGGCCAAACTTCTCGCCGTCGCTGGCATAGACCATGCCGGGCTCGAGGAGGCCCGCAATGTATCTGAGCTTGGCGAAATCCTGCGACACCAGCGAGTAGGCCGGCGACAGCGGCGCATGCGGGACGCCAATCAGCATCGCGGCATAGGCCAGTAGCGCGTGCTCGATCTCGTTGCCGGACAGGATCAACAGCGGGTGCTCGGGCGACAATTGGGCATCGAGCAGCGCCTGCGCGAGAGGCCGGATAAGCCTGTTTGCCTCGGCATAAGTGATCGTGCGCCAGGCGCCGTCCTCGCCGCGGTCGGCGATGAACACCGCATCGGGGGTCGCCACCGCCCAATGCTCAAGCCGATCGGTCATCGAACGCGGGTAGGCGCCAAGCAACTCGAGCGAGCGCGCATAGACCGTCCCATCGGCGCGCGTGTCAGCTTCGGCACGCATCGTGCCCATTCGAACCGGGCGAAGGTGCAGCCCTTGCTCAGCGTTCATTGGTCCCTCCTCCCAACAATAGTTATGCTACATAACAAATTTGCCAAGTCAAGACCGTGTCGGGCAAGTGCAGAACACGACCAGAGCGCCGCCGTTTGCACTACGATCCGACGTTCTAGACAGAGCGCTCCATCCAGGAAGAGGCCAGCCCCCTGCAGGTCCACTCCGACAGGCTGCCCGATGATCCGGACGCTGTGCTCAGGGCGGTGGAGAGATGCCCCGGTTCTGCAGCGTGCTGCAGAGGTGAGGCGTCGCGCCCGGCCGGCGCCAGCGATGCGGTTCGAAAATGCCAGCCATGCAGATTTAGCTTGGTTTCTAATAGTTCCGCGCGTTGACGTCGTATGTGCACTTATTATATGTGCACTTATGAAATCGAACCTGAGCTACAAGCACCAAGCCCCGATGGGCTACCTGATCCACGAAGTCGCCCGGTTGATGAAGCGCCGCTTCGAGGAAGAAGCGAAGGTGCACGGCATCACTCTGCCGCAGTGGCGCGTCCTGGCGCAGATTGCGCTCAACGACGGGATTACCCAGGTGGCGCTGGCAACCGCGGCCGACACCGACCCGATGACGATCTCGGGCGTGCTCGACCGGCTGGAAAAGCGCGGCTTGATCGACCGCTACTCCGACCCCACCGACAGCCGCGCCAAACTCGCCCGGTTGACCGCCGAGGGCGAAGAGATTTTCACCACGGCCCGCAAGGTCGGGCTGGCGATGTACGAGGCCGCACTCGAGGGGGTGACCCCCGAGGACCGGCAGACGGTGATCACTGCCCTCTCCAGAATGCGCGAAAACCTATCCGGCCAGACGGCCGATCTCGAGGAAGTCTGATTATGAACGCCCGCGTTACGCCCCCTGCTCCCGGTGAAGCCAAGCCGGTCACCACGTCAGCCGTTGAGGCCAGCAAGCCCGAGGCCGCAGCTCCGGCAGCGCCTGAGGCCCCGGCCAAGAAGAAGCGCTCGGGCCGCCGGCTCGCCATCATGCTGGCGGTGCCGGTGATCCTGGCAGCGGGCGGCGGCTATTTCTGGCTGACCGGCGGGCGGTATGTCGAAACCGACAATGCCTATGTGCAGCAGCCCAAGGTGTCGATTTCCTCCGATGTCGCCGGCCGCATCGTTTCGGTGGCAGTCAAGGACAACCAACAGGTGAAAGCTGGTGACCCGCTGTTCGCCATCGATCCGGAACCCTACCGCATCGCGCTCAGCCAAGCCGATGCGGCGCTCGCCACGGCGCGGGTGAATGTCGAACAGCTGCGGGTCGGCTATTCCATCGCCAAGGCCAAGCTCGATGCCGCCAATGCCACCCTCGCCATCCGGCAGAAGGAGTGGGACCGCGCCTCGAACCTGCAGAAGCAGGGGATATCGGCCGAGTCCGCACTCGATGACTCGCGCCTCGCGCTGCAGCAGGCTGAGAGCAACGTGGCGCTGGAGCAGCAGGACGTGGCCAATGCCACGGCGGCGCTCGGCGGCGACCCCAACATCAAGACCGACGATCATCCGGCAGTGCGCGCGGCCCTCGCGGCCCGCGACAACGCCCAGCGCAACCTCGACAAGAGCACGGTGGTCGCTCCGGCCGCCGGTATCGTCAGCCAGGTGGCGAGCCTCAATGTCGGCCAGTTCATCAATACCGGCTCGACCATCGCGACGCTGGTCGAGACCGGCGACACCTGGGTCGAAGCCAACTTCAAGGAGACGCAACTGACCACGCTCGCCGTCGGCATGCCGGCCGAGGTGAAGGTCGATGCCTATCCGGGCCTCGCGATCGAATGCCAGGTGGCTTCGATCGGCGCGGCGACCGGTGCGGAGTTCGCGCTGATCCCGGCGCAGAATGCCACGGGCAACTGGGTTAAGGTCACGCAGCGCATCCCGGTCAACATTGCCTGCGGTACTGGCACGGACCTGCTCCGCGCCGGCATGAGCGCCACCGTCAACGTCGACACCAAGCCCGCAGGGGCCGAGGCTGCCGAAGGCCAGAAGGCGCTGTAAAATGGCCGCCGCAGCCGCTGTTTCGGCGCCCACCGTCGTCGTCAAGAACAAGGGCCTCCTCACCGCCGCCATCATGGTGGCGGTGATCATGCAGGTGCTCGACACCACGATCGCCAATGTCGCCCTGCCCCATATGCGCGCCAGCCTCGGCGCGTCGCAGGACGAGATCAACTGGGTGCTGACCTCCTACATCGTCGCCGCGGCCATCGCGACGCCGCTCACCGGCTGGTTCTCCGACCGCTTCGGCCGGCGCAACCTGCTGCTCGCCGCGGTGGTCGGCTTCACCGCGGCATCGCTGCTTTGCGGCATTGCCACCAACCTCGCGCAGATGGTGGCCTTCCGCGTCATCCAGGGGATCTGCGGCGCCATGCTGGTGCCGCTGGCCCAGGCGACGATGATGGACATCAACCCGCGCGAACAGCTCGGGCAGGCGATGGCGATCTTCGGCGCCGGCATCATGTTCGGGCCGATCATCGGGCCGACACTGGGCGGCTGGCTGACCGAGACGTTCAACTGGCGCGCGGTGTTCCTCGTCAACCTGCCGGTCGGCATCGTCGCCTTCTTCATGCTGGCGGCGCTGATGCCGAATACAGCGATCAAGATCCGCAAGTTCGATTTCTTCGGCTTCGGCATGCTGGCGCTGGCGGTGGCATCTCTGCAGATGCTGCTCGACCGCGGCCAGGGCGTCGGCTGGTTCGATTCGACCGAGATCTGGCTCTATCTGCTGCTCGCCATTTCGGGCCTGTGGGTGTTCATCGTGCACTGCCTGACAGCCGAGAACCCGTTCATGGACATGGGAATGTTTAGGGATCGGAACCTAGTCACCGGGCTGGTGTTGATCTTCATTACGGGCATCACGCTGTTCTCGGGCCTCGCGCTGTTACCGCCGATGCTGCAGAACCTGATGGGCTTCCCGGTGATCGAAACGGGCCTCTTAATGGGTCCGCGCGGCATCGGCACCATGGTGTCGATGATCGTCGTCGGCCGGCTGGTGTCGAAATACGACCCGCGCCTCCTCGTCGTCGGCGGTACATTGCTGATGGGGTACTCGCTCTACATGATGACCGAGTTCGACATCGTCATGGGTTCGGGGCCGATCCTGCTCTCAGGGTTCCTTCAGGGCATCGGCATGGGCTTTGTGTTCGTGCCGCTCAACTCGCTGGCCTTCGCCACCATCAACGCCAAGTACCGGGTCGATGCGACGGCGATGTTCAGCCTGATCCGCAATGTCGGCCAGGGGGTCGGCATCTCGGTGGTGACCACCATCCTCGCGCAGATGCAGGTGGTGAACTATGGCGAGCTGGCGGAGCGGGTCACGCTGGATTCCGGCCCGCTGCGCGACTTCGCGGCGGCCTATGGCGGCTTCGCCAACGTCGTCGGGACGATCAACGGGATGATCACCCAGCAGGCGGCGATGCTCGCCTTCCTCGACGATTTCCACCTGATGATGATCCTGACCTTCGTGTCGCTGCCGATCGTCTTCCTGCTCCGCCGGCCGAAGGCGGCAAAGCCGATGACGGCCGAGGAGCGCGCCCACGCGATGGGTGAATAACGACTAAGCCCGGGCGCACGCGGCCGGGCGGACCACACCAACTACAGGGTATTACGACATGGCCAATCAGTTTGAGATTGTTCACGACCTCCTCGATCTCGCCGGTGCCCGCTGGACCGTCGACGTGCTGTCGGTGATGCGCGACGGCAAACTGCGGTTCAACGAGATCTCGCGCGCCGTCGACGGCATCTCGCAGAAGCAGCTGACGCAGACGCTGCGCAACCTGCAGCGGCACGGCTTCGCGGCCCGCGCCGCCTTTGCCACCATCCCGCCGCGCGTCGAATACGAGCTCACCGAACTCGGCCGCGACTTCGCCGCCAGCGTAGGTCCGCTCGGCTCGTTCGCGGTGCGCAACCAGCAGAGCATCGAGGCGGCGCGTCGCGATTTCGACGGCGAGGCCGCATAATGGACACCCCTGCCGGTTAGCGGCAGGGGCAGGGCGCGAAGAGCGCCGACCGGAGGGAGCCTTACCCATGCATGATCGTGCAAGGCTCCCTCCGTGCCCTGCTTGCCATGGGTGCATGTGAGGCCTGCGTACGGCGCGCGTTTCGTTCATTGAGCATTATGGATCAAAGACCTACATGCAGTGCGGGCGCTGCAAGTGGGGTTTGAAATGACCAACTCGGCTCAGAAGCATCGTGTCGTCGTGATCGGCGGCGGGTTCGGCGGCCTGGCCGCAATCCAGAAGCTCAAGGGCGCCGATGTCGACATCACCATTATCGACCGGCGCAACCACCACCTGTTCCAGCCGCTGCTCTACCAGGTGGCGACGACTGCGCTCAGCCCATCGGAGATCGCCTGGCCGATCCGCATGCTGGTGAAGCACCGGCCTGAAGTAACGACGCTGCTCGGCAACGTCATCGGCATCGACAAGGCCGCGCAACTGGTCGAGCTCGAAGATGGCGGGCGGGTGCCGTATGACAGCCTGATCATCGCCACCGGAGCACGGCACGCCTATTTCGGCCATGACGACTGGGAGCCCTTCGCGCCAGGCCTCAAGACACTCGAGGATGCGACTGCGATGCGGCGCCGGTTGCTGCTGGCATTCGAGGCGGCGGAGCGCGAGACCGATGCAGACAAGCGCAAGGCGTTGCTGACCTTCGCCATCATTGGCGCAGGGCCGACCGGCGTGGAGCTGGCCGGTGCAGTGATCGAGCTGGCGCGCACTTCGCTGAAGCATGAGTTCCGTTCGATCAAGCCGGAAGAGGCGCGGGTCATCCTGATCGAGGCCGGGCCGCGGGTTCTGGCCAACTTCCGCGAAGATCTCTCGGCCTACGCCAAGTCGGCGCTGGAAAAGCTCGGTGTCGAGGTGATGCTGGGCCAGCCGGTGACCGAGGTGACCGCCGACACGGTGCGCTTCGACGGACAGGAGCTCCGCGCCAACACCATCATCTGGGCGGCGGGCGTACTGGCCTCGCCGGCGGCCAAGTGGCTGGGGGTCGAGGCGGATCGCGCCGGGCGGATCAAGGTCGAAGCGGACCTCACCGTGCCCGGCAGCCCGAATATCTTCGCCATCGGTGACACCGTTACCGTGCTGGCGCCGAACGGCAGGCCGGTGCCGGGGATCGGCGATGCAGCCAAGCAGGGTGGCAAGTATGCGGCTTCGGTGATCCGCGCCCGGCTCTCGGGACAGACGGTGGGTCCGTTCCGCTACAAGCACCTGGGCGACATCGCCACGGTGGGCAAGAGTGCGGCGCTGATCGATTTCGGCTGGATCCAGCTCACCGGCTGGATCGGCTGGTGGACCTGGGGCCTCGCCCATATCTACTTCCTGATCGGGCTCAAGAACCGCATCTCGGTGGCGATCAGCTGGCTGTGGATCTATCTCAGCGGCCATCGCAGCGCGCGGCTGATCACCTGGGGCGAGGCCGGCAGCCCCAAGAAGTGAGGTTTTGCCCCGCGACCTGAAGGGCTAGAGTTTCCCGATGGACGAAATCACCGGTATCGACAGGTTCGATCACGCGTCGGAACTCGGCCACTGGACGCTGTGGCGCAAGCGGCCACCGGCGCTGTTGCAACCTCACGTCATCGAGCTCCAGGGCTATGTCGAGACCGGTGGCGCGCCGCTGGTGCGGCGGGAGCTGCCATTCTCGGGCATCCCGCTGATCCTGGTGTTCGAGCATCACTTCAGCGTGTTTGGCGACGACGGGGCCGAGAACCTGCGGCTGGGACAAAGTTTCGTTGCCGGCTTGACCGATCAGCCGACCCTGGTCGGCTCGCCGGGCTATGCCTTCAGCATGCAGGTCAACTTTACCCCGCTCGGCGCCCGCCGCATCCTCGGCCTCGACCTCCACGAGATCGCCGGAGCGGTGGTACCGGCCGATGCCCTGCTCGGGGCGGCGTTTCGCGGTCTCGAGGACCGGTTGGCGCACGCCGTCGGCTGGCCGCAGCGTTTCGGCATCTTCGAGCGCTACCTGCTCGAGCGGCTCGACCAGAGCCCGGCGGCGACGCCGCTGGTCGAGGCCGCCTACACACAACTGGTCGCGGCCAGGGGAAGCCTCGATATCGCCGGGCTCGCGGCCGGCCTGGAGATCAGCCGCAAACACCTCGGTACGCTATTTCGGCGCGAGATCGGCATCACACCGAAGGCGGCGGCACGGCTGCTGCGGTTCGAGACGGCACTCGCGGCGCTGCGTTCCGGGCAGGTGCAGTCGCTGGCCGAACTCGCCTATGCCTGCGGCTATGCCGACCAGCCGCACTTCAACGGCGAGTTCCGCTCGATGAGCGGCCAATCGCCAACCGCCCTGCTGCGCGCCAGCCTGCCGGATGGGAGCGTGCTGGCGTCGCGGAGGTAACAAATCTCCAAGACTGGGGTGGAGCACACGGGCAAGTCTCTCTCCCCCATCAATGGAGATGAGAGATGGCTTCGACGGTAATCCCCTGCCTCACCTATGAGGACGCACCCGCGATGATCGACTGGCTGTGCGAGAATTTCGGCTTCGTCCGGCACGAGATCAACAGCGACGGCAATGGTGGCATCTCGCACGCCGAACTGCGGCTCGGTGACGGCATGATCATGCTGGGCTCGCCGCATCCGCACACCGAGTTCGGCCGCGCCATCTCGACGCCCGACAAGCTGGGCGGCACGACGCAGAGCCCCTATGTGATCGTCGACGATGTCGACGGGGTCTATGAGAAGGCGAAAGCCAACGGCGCCGAGATCGTGCGCCAGATTCGCACCGAGAGTTATGGCGGCCGGGGCTTCACCTGCCTCGACCCCGAGGGGCACCTTTGGAGCATTGGCAGCTACAGCCCGTGGGCAACGGCCTGAAAGAGAAAGGCCGGGCACCTTATCGGTACCCGGCCTCTCAACTCAAATTTCTACGCCCAATCAGGCGGCCGAAATCTCGGTGACGGCGATCTTGCCGGTGCGGCGGTCTTCGCCGGTCTCGAACGAGACCTTCTGGCCTTCGCTCAGGCCGGTCAGGCCAGCGCGCTGCAGAGCGGTGGCGTGCACGAACACGTCCTTCGCGCCGCTGTCAGGCTGAATGAAGCCGTAGCCCTTCTGATCGTTGTAGAATTTGACGGTGCCCTTTTCCATCGGGGGAGTCCCTCTTCGCAGTGATGTGGTGGACAGAACGACATACGATCACCCTGCCCGGTCAGTCGAATTTTGGAAGTCCTATCGTGCGCCTGACCGAGAGCGGGGGCATACGGCCGGAAGTCAGCCAAATGTCGATGCCAAACGAGATAATCGGCGCGCGCAAGATTGGCAAGTGAGCGCGCGCGATCACATCACGCTTTGGAAACGATGCGATCGGGTGACAGCCAGTACGGTGGCATCGCGCCGGCGAGGTTGGAGAGCGGCAACACCTCTGGTTTCAGGCGGATGCCGAGCACGTCGCCCATGAAGGCGCGCCGCGCTTCGATGCGGCCCCAGACATCAGGAAAATCGACCTTCAGCTCGGCCCTGCCCCTATCGTCCAGCAGCGCGATGCCGTCCTCGATATTGGCGCCGTAGTAGGGCGGGCCTGCTGCCGGGATAATGTCGCACTGCACTGCCTGGCCCGACAGGAACGGTTCGGTCGAGCCTGGGTAGACCTGGGTGTTCATCCACTCGTCGAGGTGAATCAGATGGCCGGGGTTGAGCACCAGTTTGAAGAATGGCGTATCGAGGTGACGGCGCGCCAGCGCATCGAGTTCGCCGCCGGTGACACCGATGCCGATGGTCTCGTACCACTCGGCAGCGCAGGCGAAGTACGGGCCGGCAAGGCGATCGACATAGTCGCGAGCATTGGTGGGGAGCTCCGACTCGTCGGAGACCAGCCAGCCCATGCGGCTCGACAGGCCGCCCCAGTAGCCGACCGCCGAGGTCATCGGGTCGCCCTTCTTGAGCGTCTTGCCCGACGGGCTGTTCAGCCCGACCAGCTTGTCGCCCGACGAGAACATGGTGTGGCAGGAGTGCGGAAGCACGCCGAGACGCATCTGCTGCACCGCCTCGAACTCGCTCATTCCCGGCCGCACGTTGGCGATCAACGACTTGACGGCCTCCGAGCAGGCGACAGCGCCGAACTCGAACTGGGCAATCTGGACGATCTCGTTGACGGCGCGCAGCCCGGTCACCGAATGCATCAGCAGGGCATTGGCATTCACCACCCGTCCGTCGGCCCCGACGATCTGGCGCAAGGTGTCGACGATATAGGACGGCGTCTCGAGCCAGGATTCCGGCTTCGACGCCTCGTCGGGCCCGAAGTATTTCCAGCCCAGCACGCCCACGCGCTGGTTGGCGGCGATGCCGGCATTGCGCAGCACTTCGGCCAGCGCCGGGGTCTTGGTGCGGTCCTGCCCGAGCAGCCCGAACGGGGGATAGAGCCGCGCCTCGACCTCGATGGCGGCGTTGCCGGCGCGGCCGAGATTCTCGGGACCCGCCAAAAGGGTTGGGGTGGCGTCGGGGGTGATCAGCAGCAGCGCTTCTTCGAAACGCGGATCGAACCCGGTGATGTAACTGAGGTTCGCCGAGTGCTCGCGGTCGGCATAGACGACCAGCGCATCGAGCCCGGCGGCGCGGCGGGCCCGGCCAAGGGCGGCGAAGCGGGCAAGGTAGACGGAACGGTCGAGTTCCGGACGCGTTGCCGGAATGCCGAAGTCAGGCAGCTTGGCGTCGATCAGGCGGAAGGCAGGCATAGACGAATTCCCCCAAACCCGAGGCGATTTGTTCGCAACTCGGTGTTTTCGCAATCGTGGAAGAAACCGCCTGCGAAAGCAACCGCGCGCGACGCTTTCCCTGCCCGGCGGCACGAACGCTGCCGAGAGTTGACAAGCGTCGAAAACTAGATGCTATTAAGAACCATTCGCAACAACGGATTGCCCCGACGATGATTACCCGCCGCCGCCTCACCGTCCTTGCCCTCGCCCTGTTCGCCGGGATGACCGCCTTGCCCGCTCTGGCCCAGGACAAGTTCAAGGTGGTGACGACCTTCACCATCATCGCCGACATCGCGCGCAACGTCGCCGGCGATGCCGCGGTGGTAGAGTCGATCACCAAGCCCGGCGCCGAAATTCACGGCTATCAGCCGGGACCGCGCGATATCGTCAGGGCGCAGGGCGCGAACCTGGTGCTGTGGAACGGCATGAACCTCGAACAGTGGTTCGTAAAATTCTTCGATAATGTAAAGGACGTGCCGCAGGTGGTGGTGAGTGATGGGGTCGAGCCGATGAGCATCGGCGAAGGGCCCTATACCGGCAAGCCGAACCCGCATGCCTGGATGTCGCCGAACAACGCGCTGATCTATGTCGAGAACATCCGCAAGGCGCTCGTGCAGTACGATCCGGCGAACGCAGCAACCTACGACGCGAATGCCGCGGCCTATTCGGAGCAGATCAAAGCGCTCGACGCGCCGTTGCGGGCCCGTCTTGAGCAGATACCAGTCGAGCAGCGCTGGCTGGTCACCAGCGAAGGCGCCTTCAGCTACCTGGCCCGCGACTACGACATGAAAGAACTCTACCTCTGGCCGATCAATGCCGACCAGCAGGGCACTCCGCAGCAGGTGCGCAAGGTTATCGACGCGGTGCGGGCCAACAAGATCCCGGTGGTGTTTTCGGAAAGCACGGTGTCGGACAAGCCCGCCAAGCAGGTCGCCAAGGAAACCGGCGCCGCCTATGGTGGCATCCTCTATGTGGACTCGCTGAGCGAAGCCGACGGCCCGACGCCGACCTACCTCAAGCTGCTCGAAGTCACCGTCGACACCATCGCCAAGGGATTTGGGAAGTGACGCTTACTGCCAACGTGCCGCACGAGGCATGGAATCCGGCGCCGCAACCGAGCCTCGAGGTCGAAGGCGTTACCGTCGCCTACCCCAATGGCAACGTGGCGCTACGTGATGCAACCTTCGGGCTCGGGGCCGGCACCATTGCCGGCCTCGTCGGCGTCAATGGCAGCGGCAAATCCACCTTGTTCAAGGCGATCATGGGCTTTGTCCAACCAATCGCCGGTGAGGTTCGCATCGCCGGGCTGCCGGTGCGCGAGGCGCTGAAGCGCAACATCGTCGCCTATGTGCCGCAGGCCGAGGAGGTCGACTGGAACTTCCCCGTCCTGGTCGAGGACGTGGTGATGATGGGGCGGCAGGGCCATATGGGCTTTTTCCGCATGCCTTCGGCGCGCGACCGCGAACTGGTTGACCAGTCGCTGGCCCGGGTCGGCATGAGCGACTATCGCAAGCGCCAGATCGGCGAACTGTCGGGTGGGCAGAAGAAGCGCGTGTTCCTCGCCCGCGCACTGGCCCAGGAAGGCCGGATCATCCTGCTCGACGAGCCGTTCACCGGCGTCGACGTCCAAACCGAAGCCGCCATCATCACGCTGATGCAGGAGTTGCGCAGCCAGGGCCACCTGATGCTGGTGTCGACGCATAACCTCGGCAGCGTGCCGGATTTCTGCGACCAGGTGGTGCTGGTCAACCGCACGGTCCTCGCCTTCGGCCCCACCGCCGAAGTGTTCACCCAGACCAATCTCGAGCAGGCGTTTGGCGGCGTGCTGCGCCACTTCCACCTTGCTGGCGAAGACCTCCACGACGACAAGGACCAGCGCCGCGTCACCGTACTCACCGACGACGAGCGCCCGGTGGTGTTCTACGGCGAGAATGGCGGCAGCAAGCCGGCCTCGCCGAGCAAGGCGCGAGACGAGAAATGATCGAGGAACTGCTCGTCCCGTTCACCTACGATTACATGGTCAAGGCGATGTGGGTGTCGGCGCTGGTCGGCGCCGTATGCGCCTTCCTTTCGGCCTACCTGATGCTGAAGGGCTGGTCGCTGATCGGCGATGCGCTTGGCCATGCCGTGGTCCCCGGCGTCGCGACCGCGTACCTCCTCGGTCTCCCCTACTCGGCCGGCGCGTTCGTTGCGGGTGGCCTCGCCGCTGCGTCGATGGTGCTGGTGCGGGCGCGCACTCGGCTCAGGGAGGACGCCGTCATCGGCATCATCTTCACCTCGTTCTTCGCGCTCGGCCTGTTGATCGTGTCGCTCAACCCCACCGCGGTCGACGTGCAGGCGATCGTCATGGGCAACATTCTGGGCATCTCGGACGGCGATGTCATCCAGGTGGTGATGATCTCGCTGGTGTCGCTGGCGATCCTGATCCTCAAGTGGAAGGATCTGATGCTGGTATTCTTCGACGAAAACCATGCCCGCACCGTCGGGCTCAATCCGCGCGCGCTGCAGGTGCTGTTCTTCGCGTTGCTCGCCGCCTGCACCGTTGCCGCGCTGCAGACCGTCGGCGCCATCCTCGTCATTGCCATGGTGGTGACCCCGGGCGCCACCGCCTACCTCCTCACCGATCGGTTCCGCAACCTGCTCGTCATCGCGGTGATCCTCGGCTCGGCCACGGCGGCGGTCGGCGCCTATATCAGCTTCTTCCTCGACGGCGCCACCGGCGGCGTCATCGTCTCCCTGCAGACGGCACTGTTCCTCCTCGCCTTTTTCTTTGCCCCCAAACACGGGCGGCTTGCGGCGCGGCGCCGAGCGCTGCGCGAAGCGGGAGTGAACTGATGGACGCGCTCTACGCCTTCTTCGTCGAGCCCTTGAGCTACGACTTCATGCAGCGCGCGCTGCTCGTCGCCATCCTCGTCGGCACCGTTTCGGCAGTGCTGTCGTGCTTCCTCGTGCTGAAGGGCTGGTCGCTGATGGGCGATGCCATCTCGCATGCCGTGCTGCCGGGCATCGTCATCGCCTATGTGATCGGCCTGCCGATCGCCATCGGGGCGTTCGTCGCCGGGCTGTTCGCGGCGGTGAGCACCGGGTACCTGAAGGACAACAGCCGGATCAAGGAAGACACCGCCATGGGCATCGTCTTCACCGGCATGTTCGCCGTGGGGCTGGTGCTGTTCTCGCGAATAGAGACCGACCAGCACCTGAGCCATATCCTGTTCGGCGACATGCTGGGCGTCACCTGGCAGGATCTGATCGAGACCGCGGTGATCGCGCTGGGCACGCTCGTCATCGTCCTCGCCAAGCGGCGCGATTTCCTGCTCTATGCCTTTGATCCGCAACATGCCCGCGCCATCGGGCTGCCGGTGAAGCTGCTGCACTACGGCCTCCTGGCGCTGCTCTCGATCACCATCGTCGCCTCGCTCAAGGCGGTCGGCATCATCCTTGTCGTAGCGATGCTGATCGCCCCCGGCGCCATCGGGTTCCTGCTGACCAAGCGCTTCGAGGCGATGCTCGCGGTCGCCATGACGGTCGCCATCGGCTCCGGGGTGCTGGGCACGCTGATCAGCTTCAGCATCAACGGCGCGACGGGCCCGTGCATCGTGCTGATCCAGGCCGGGGTGTTCCTCGTGGCGCTGCTGTTCGCGCCGGGCAGCGGGTTGCTGCGCCGGCGGCTGGCGTAGCATTTGGCTGGCGCTCCCGATCGTGTAGGCTCCACGTGCTGGAGATTTGCCATGTCCACTTCGCCAAAAAGAGAAAGCTCCCCCGGGCAGCGGCCCTCGTTGTGGCGGCCGCCCGAACAGCGGAAGCAGATATCTGAAGAGGGCAAGCGGTGGCTTGAAAAGAACACCGAAGCGATCAAGAATGGAACGAGTGGGTGGAGAAGAACGGTCTTCCACTCGCCAAGTACCGTATGTTCTGAATGGCGCGCTTTGATGTGTTTCTGGTGGATGGCGTTCATTGCCTGGACGTCCAGACCAGCCTCCTCCCGTCGAGGGCACTCGTCTGGTCGTTCCGCTCCTGCCTCAGGACAAGGTCCCAAAGCCCTTTCGGAAACTGCATCCGGTGGTTGCCGTGTCGGATCAGAACCTCGTCATGGCGACCCATCTGATGCTCGCGGTTCCCGAAAGCAGCTTGGGCCGTCCGTTGACGTCTCTGTTCCCGCGTTAGGATGAGATCGTTGCCGCGATCGACATGATCTTCAATGGCTTCTAGTCCTGCACCGCGACATCGGTGACCACGCTCTTCGCCAGCTGGCGTTCGCGCAGCCAGATGTAGAGGCCGGAGCCGATCACGATGGGGGCACCGACGAAGATCCAGACATCCGGCGGCTGGTTGAAGATCAGCCAGCTCGCCGTCGTCATGAAGATGATGTGCAGGTAGCCGAAAGGCGCGAGGACTGACGCGGCGGCGAAGCGGTGCGCGGTCGTCACCAGCAGGTGCCCCACCAGGGCCGCGGCGCCGATGCCGACGAACAGCGACCAGGTCATCGGATCCTGAGGCCACACCCAATCGCCGAGCGAGAACGGGGCGATGCACGCCGTGGCGACGGCTGCGGCCCAGAACTGCTGGGTCGTCGTCGAGTCGACACCGGCGAGCTTGCGGGTCAACAGGTTGTAGAGCGCGCTGAACAACGCCGTGATCAGCGATAGCACCACTGCGGGATGGAACGCCTCGGTGCCGGGCTGGACGATCACCAGCACGCCGAGAAAGCCGACGCCGATAGCGGCCCAGCGGCGCCAGCCCACCGTCTCGCCCAGCATCGGGATCGATAGAGCGCAGAGGATCAGCGGCATGGTGAACGAGATGGCCGAGGTCACGGTGAGTGGCAGGAAGGTGAGCGCGAGGAAGTTGGCAACCGTCGAGCCGAGCAGGCAGAGCCCGCGGGCCACTTCAACCTTGAGATTGCGTGTTGCAGCGAGCGACCGGATACCCCGCTGCGGCAGGAAGAACGCCAGCACCAGGACGAACTGGCCGGCATAGCGGACAAACACTACCTCCATGGTGGGCAGGCCTGCCTGCGTCATCAGCTTCGCGCAGCTGTCGATGATGGTGTAGCAGAGATAGGCACCGAGCATCATGCCGATGCCGAGCAGACGGCGATCCTCGATCGGCTTGACGGTCGCGGCCACGCTCAGTCCTCCACCGGCGCGACGGTGACTGGACGGTGCAACTGGCGCTCGCGGAACCAGATATAGATGCCCGAACCGATGATGATCGGCGCACCGAGGAAGAACCAGGCGTCGGGCGGCTCGGCGAAGATCAGCCAGCTGGCGAGCGCCAGCAGCAGCAACTCGGTGTAGCTGAACGGCGCGAGCGTCGAGGGGGGCGCGAAGCGGTGCGCGATGGTGTTGAGCTGGTGCGCGATCATCCCGGCGATGCCGATGGCGATGAAGGCGAACCACCCTGCCCCATCGGTGGGCCAGACCCAGCCGTTGAAAGCGAACGGGGTAATGCAGGTCAACGCGATCAGACCCGAGTAGACCTGCTGCGTTGCCGCTGAATCGACGCCGGCCAGCTTGCGCGTGATGATGCCGTAGAAGGCGGCGCAGAGCGCACCGGCGAGGCAGATCAGCGAGGCCGGGTGGAACGCGGCCGTGCCCGGCCGGACGATGATCAGGATGCCGACGAAGCCGACGCCTACTGCAGCCCAGCGGCGCCAGCCGATCTTTTCGCCGAGCAGCGGACCGGACAGCGCCGTCACCATCAGCGGCATGGTGAACATCAGCGCCCCGGTCACCGTCAGCGGCAGGAACTGCATGGCGCCAAAATTGGCGGCCGTAACCCCGAGCAGACAAAGGCCGCGCACGAGCTGCAGCTTCCAGTTGCGGCTGACGAACAGGCTGCGCTGGAACGGCAGGAACAGCGCGATCGCCAGCGCTACGTGAATGGCGTAGCGAATGAAGACGATCTGCGTCAGCGGCAGCCCGATGAAGCCGAGATACTTGGCCGAGGTGTCGAGCGTGGCGAAGAACAGCTGGCTGAACAGCAGCAGGCCGATGCCGAAATTGCGGCGCTCCTCGACCGGAGCGATGGTGGAAGTCATGGAAGGGTCCGAAGCACCGCCGAGGATTGCGGCACCGCTGCACCAAAGGGCGCAGCAGCCCGGCCTGTCAATGGCAGGCCAGCAGCAAACGGTTCGGTTGAACTAAAGTCTGGCGGCGGCAGCGCCGGCATCACGCTCGATATACCGGCGGGCGAGGACGAACAGGGCAAACAGGATGGCGGTGGAGCCGAGATCGCCGATGAGGCTCAAACCCCAGAACGGGATGGCTGCGACGTAGCAGGCAATAAGCCCCTCGAGGCCGAAGCCGTAATAGCCGCCGAGAAAGACGCCGAAGTTCGAGATGAGGAAGAACGCGAGGCTGGCGAAAAAGGCCGCGCCACCAAGCCTCAGGACCGACAACTGCCGCAGCAAATTTCGCCCGATCAACACGCCGGCAAGCATGCCGGCATAGGTGAACAACGCCGAGCTATGCCAGCCGAGCACGATATCGGCGAGCCCCATCACCGCCACCGGAATGAGCGCTGCAAGCCACGGGCTGCGGATGGCGTAGGCGCCGAGGAGGCTCACTCCGACCACCGCCGTGACGTTGGGCGGATGCGGGATCAGCCGGCTCAGGACGCCGACAACGATCAATCCCAGGGCAAGTCGTTCGCTGTTGGTCACGCTCAAATCTCCTGCGGCGATTGTCGGACCACGCGGCGCCAGCGTCAACCGCTCAGGCGGCGGTTGCTGCCCGGTTCTCGGCCGCAAATGCATCGCAATAGACCATGCGGGCGTGGTCACCGGTGGCTTTGGCGTGGCGGATACCCCAGTTCTGCAGGGTATCCATCCGCGGCGCCAGCGACAGGCCAAGCTCAGTGGCGCTGTATTCGACATGCGGCGGTGCGGCGGCAAAGACTTGCCTCACGATCAGCCCGTGCTCCTCCATCTCGCGCAGCTGCTGCACCAGCACCTTCTGCGAGATGCCGGGGATGCCGCGCTGCAACTGCGACAGCCGCTGCGGGCCGGCCAGCACATGGAACAGGATGTAGAGCTTCCAGCGTCCGCCGATGATCTGCAGGGTGCGTTCGAGGGGCCAGGTCGAGAGGCAGTTCATCGCGGGTTCTCCAAGCACACCTGACGGTGCGTATGACACCAGAAAGTCTGTAGCGGGCTGAGGACGATATCGGAACAAGGGATGCCTTCAACAAGGAGAGTTCCCATGAAGGTTGTTTCGATTTCGGCGTTCGGCGGTCCGGAGGAGTTGCGGCTCGGCGAGGCGCCGACACCCACTGCCGGGCGGGGTCAGGTGCTGATCAGGGTGGAGGCAATCGGGCTCAACCTGGGCGATGCGATCATCCGCTCCGGTCGCTCAGGGTTGCAGTTGGAGATGCCGTTCATCCCTGGTGGCGAGGTGGCCGGAACGGTTGCCGCGCTCGGCGAGGGTGTCAGCGGGCTGAGCGTCGGCGACCGGGTGCTGGGGGCGATCTTCGCCGAGCCGCGACTCGATGGCGGCTATGCCGAGTTCGTGGCCCTCTCGGCCGAGGTGGCGTTCAAACTGCCCGACGTGGTTTCGTTCGACGCGGCCGTGGCGCTCGCGGCGCAGGGGCTGACAGCTGAACAGCTCTTGGCGCGCAACCCGGTGGTGGGCAAGTCGATACTGGTGCACTCGGCGGCCGGCGGCGTCGGGCAATTGCTGGTGCGGCTGGCCCGGCTTGACGGTGCCGGCCGGATTACCGGCACGATCGGCGGCGCGGCGAAGCGGGACGCGGCGATGGCGGCCGGTGCGGATCAGGTGGTGGTGTCGGCGACGCCGGACTGGGCCATCGACGCGCCTGGTCCCTACGACGTGATCTTCGATGCTGCCGGCGGCGAGATCACGGCGGTAAGCCTTCCCCTCCTAGCGCCGGCGGGGCGCTATGCGGTCTATGGTGGCGCCAGCGGGGTCTATCCGAGCTTCGGCCCCACGCAGATGGCCGGTGTCACCGCCGCGGCGCAGACCATTGCAGGTTTCTCGCTATGGTCGCTGCTCGGCGATCCCCAGCGGCGCGGCCCTACCCTCACGGCATCGTACGAGCGGCTGCTCGGTGCGGTGGCGGATGGCTCGCTGAGGGTCGATATCGGCCACCGCTTTGCCTTGGCCGACGCTGCCGAGGCGCATCGGCTGATCGAGAGCCGGGGGTCGGTGGGGAAGATCGTGTTGGTGCCGTAAAGTGCCAAGCACCTGCGGACGGCCCCCTCCCATCCTCCCCCATGAAGGGGGAGGTGCCCCGTCGGTTCGTTTGGCGCGATCGGCGACAGATCCTCAACTCTTCACCTCCCCCTTCATGGGGGAGGCCGGGAGGGGGCCGTCTCTATCAGTAAGCCCTAGTACGTCTGCCTGAGGTGCCCGACCTTGAGGCTGCCCGCCAGCGCGTCCTTCGTCACCTTCGCCCCTTTGCGCGGCGTGAAGCTCAACTTCACCTCGCGGCCCGGCAGCAGCGTCACCGCGTTGTCCGAGAAATAGCCCGGCACATCCACGCTGGCCGTCACGAACACTGCCGGCTTGTCAGACGTCAGCGTCAGCACCGGCGCCTTGTCGCCGCCCGACCAGCTCGCTTTCACCTTGGCTTCGGCCAGCTCGTAGGCCTTGTAGGCCTTGGGGAAATAGTCGTTCTCACCCAGCAACTTGCCGTCCTCGGCAGTCCAGGAGAAGAACAGGAACTCGTTGGGCCCCAGATCACTCAGCTTCAGCCTGGTCGCCACCACGGCCTTGTCGGGGTTGCACTTCACCCTTGCCGTGGCGATGACGCGGGCCTTGCCGTTAGCGTCCACCGCCAGAACTTCCAGAGCGATTTCAGCCTTTTCGGCGGTATCGTTGATGGCCTTGAGGAGGATGGTATCGCCGTCTGGGACGGCTACGACGTTAATGGGATTGTAGAAGCGCTTCGCCATGTAGTGCAGCAGCTTCCACTGCCCGCCATAGTCGAGGCTCGACCAGCTGGCCACCGGGTAGACATCGTTGATCTGCCAGTAGAGCGTGCCCATGCAGCGCGGCTTGGTGGAGCGCCAATACTCGATGGCGGTCTTGATGGCGAGGCCCTGCTGGATCTGGCTCAGGAACACCATGTTCTCGAAGCCCGACGGAAAGCGGAAATAGCGCGTCATGGTTTCGAGGATGCGCGAGTTGCCGCCGGTGTTGCGCTGGTGCGCTTCCATTACCGGGGAGGTCGGGTTGCGATCCTCGGGCTTGGTGAAGCTCTCGATGACATTCATCGAGGTGAAGCTCTGGAAGCCGAACTCGGAGGCGAAGCGCGGGTTCACCTCGCGATAGGCGGAGAAATCCTTGGCCGAGTGCCAGACGCTCCAGTAGTGGGTGTCGCCGCGCGTATCCATCAGCCAGCCGTCGGAATAGTCCATGTAGCCGAGCGACGGCGAGGACGGCCAGAAGCGGCGGGACGGGTCCTCATCCTCGACGATATAGCCGAGCATGGAGTTCAGCCGGTCGTAGTTGGCGACATAGCGCTCGGGCGCCGCCTTGGTCTCGGGAAACCAGTGAAGCGAGCCGATCACTTCGTTGTCGCCGCACCACAGCGCAATCGAGGCATGGTGGCTGAGGCGGCGGACCTGCTGGGTGATCTCGGTGCGCACATCGGCAAGGAAGGCGCGATCGCTGGGGTAGCTCATGCAGGCGAACATGAAATCGTGCCAGATGAGGATGCCGAGCTCGTCGCACATCTCGTAGAAATAGTCGGGCTCATACTGCCCGCCGCCCCAGATGCGGAGCATGTTCATGTTCACCGCCGTGGCGCTTTCGAGCAGGTCGCGAACGGTGGCGGGCGTGATGCGCGACGGAATGGCGTCGGCGGGGATCCAGTTGGCGCCGAACATCGAGATGTCGCGGCCGTTGATCCGTACCTTGAAGCTGTGGTCGATCTCGTCCCTCTCGACCAGCCATTCGAGTTTGCGCAGGCCCAGCCTGCGCTTGGTGACCTCGCCGTCGAGCGTGGTCCAGAGCTCGTAGAGCGGCTGTTCGCCCTGCCCGTTCGGCCACCAGAGTTTGGGGTTCTTGATGGTGAGGTTGTGGGTGAAGACATTCTCCCCCGGGCGCACCACGACCTTGTCGGCGAGCTTCTGCCCGCCGATCTCGTGCATCAGTTCAACCGAGCCCTCGGCGAAGGCGAAAACTCGAGTCGTGATCGACAGTTCGACGGATTTCTTGCCATGCGCCTGCTCGACGGTGACGCTCTCCTGGCGCGCCAGCTTCGAGCGGCGGATCACCATGCGGCCATAGACGCCTGTCGGCATCAGGCAGATGCCCCAATCCCAGCCGGCGTGACAGGCGGCCTTGCGCACGAAGTTCATGTGCACGCCCTCGAGCCCGTTCGAAAGGTAGTTGGAGGTGAAGGGGATCGGGAAGGGGTGGGCGTCGGCACGGGCCTTGGCGACGTCGCGGGTAACCGCGAACTCGATGCGCAGCGTATTGGTGCCCGGCTTCACCTTGCCGGTGACGTCGATGTCGTAGCGGATGAACTGGTTCTGCGTCTCGGCGATGGCTTCGCCGTTGAGGATCACCGTGGCGATGGTGTCGACGTTGTCGAGCGTCAGGGTCAGGTAACCCTCGATGTCGGCAGCCGTCGCCTCGAACGTCCGCTCCATCGTCCAAGGCGTCTTGTTGACCCACATGACATCGACCTCGTTCTGGCCGAAATACGGGTCGGGAATTTCTTTCGCGTCGAGTAAGGCGGTGTGGACGTCCCCAGGCAGAACAATCGGGGCTTTGAGCTTGAGCTTCGGCGACGTCAGCTGGAACTGCCCCGCGAGGTCGAGTTCACTGTAGCCGGTCGTGGCGGGCTCAGCCGCTGTCCTGGTCTTCGCCATCGTGGGGGTGTCCTCCGAGAATACGAGCGCAATCGATTGCAGCATCGGTGGCGCGGTTCTAGCGGTCGGCCGGGATGATTCCAATGGCGTTCAAACCACAGCAGACGGTCCCCTCGTCCGCCTCAGATCCCCACCCTTGACATGTGACCATTTGGTCACCTATTGTGTCGACTGTGGATGCCGTCTTCAAAGCGCTGGCCGATCCGACCCGAAGGCAGCTGCTCGACAGCCTGCGCGACGCGGCCGGACAGACCCTGACCGAGCTCGAACAGGGCCTCGGCATGACGCGGTTCGGGGTGATGAAGCACCTCAAGGTGCTTGAAGAGGCGAAGCTGGTGACGAGCCGCAAGGAGGGGCGGTTCAAGTACCACTACCTCAACGCCGCGCCGATCCAGGAGGTCGCCGATCGATGGATCGCGCCCTACCAGAAGCCGTTCGCGCGCTTCGCACTCGATTTGAAGAACCAGTTGGAGAGTTCAGTACCGATGGCCAACAAACCGAATTTCGTGCTCGAGACCTATATCCGGACGTCGCCGCAGGCACTGTGGGATGCGCTCACCAAGCCTGAGTTCACTGCGCTCTACTATTACGGCACGCGGATCGACAGCGAACTCAAGCAAGGCGGCCCGTTCCGCTACCTGACCGGCGACGGTCAGGTGATGCTCGACGGCGAAGTGATCGAGATCGAGCCCTTGAAGAAGATCGTCTCGAGCTTCATTCCGAGCTGGGCCGAAAATTCGCAACCGACCCTCGTTACCTTCGCCATCGAGCCCTTGGGCGAAGTCGTCAAGTTCACCATCACCCACCACGATTACGAGAAGGCCAATGCCGGCATCGATACCGGCTGGCCGGTGGTCGTTGCGGGTCTGAAGACGCTGCTCGAAACAGGCAAGCCGCTGAACCTGCCGACCAGCATGTGACCCATCAAGCAGCGGCAAACAGGGAAACAGAGAAATGGCAAAGTACATTCTGGGCTTTCACGGATCGCCCGCCACCTCGCCGGCAGACCTCGAAGGCTCGATGGAGCAATGGATCGCCTGGTACAAGGGCATGGGCGCCGCCGTCTCCGACATGGGCAATCCGGCGGGCCCGAGCAAGACCATCGGCGCGAACGGCAGAGTGACTGCCACCAACGGCAACGCGCTGACCGGCTATTCCATCCTCGAGGCCAAGAGCCTCGACGATGCGATCTCCATGGCGCGCGGCTGCCCGATCTATGCCGCCGGTGGTTCGGTCGAAGTCGCCGAGCTGATGCCGATGTAAGGGCGAAGGGCGGCGCCTTACCACCCCGCCCTTTCCTCAGATGCGAGGGGTCGCGTGGAAATGAGGGGGTCACGTCGAGACTTTGTCTGCAGCCAGTGCCTTGCTGGCCTAGCCGCCAGCCTCATTCCCGCTCAGGCGGGGATCTGGTGGGATGCTTCAGCGCTGGTGGAGGATGAGAAATCCCACTGTTCCCCGCCTTCGCGGAGATGACGCCGGTGGTTGGGACCGGCAAAGCCACTGCATCGCCCGCTTGACTCTAATGGCTAACATATATAGCTATAATAGCTACGCTAATTAGCCATTGAGGTTCGTCATGTCCTCCACTCCCGGGTTTCCGCCGAGATCGGTCGTAACCACGCTGCGCGTCGAAGGGCTGGCGTCGCTCATTGCCGCCGTAACCGCCTACTGGTTCCTCGGCGGCAACTGGTGGTTGTTCGCGGTGCTGCTGCTGGCGCCCGATCTTAGCTTCTTCGGGCTTTATGCGGGCGAGACCGCCGGCGCAAAGATCTACAACCTCGCCCACACCTATGCCGTCCCCGCTCTGCTCGGCGCCATCGGCTGGTTCGGCGGGGTGTTCTGGTTGACCGAGGTCGCGCTGATCTGGGGGGCGCATATCGGCATGGACCGGGCCGTCGGCTATGGCCTCAAATACCCCGGCTTTGCCCACCATACCCATCTCGGCCTCATCGGCCCTGCGAGGAAGGCAGCGCGCCGTGCCGACGCCCGCTAAGACTTCGTCCGCCCAGCTCGTGAGCATTGCCCGGACGCTGGTGGAAGCCGCCGGCCCCGACGCGCTCACCATGGGCGCCGTGGCGCATAATGCCGGCATCAAGGCGCCCTCGCTTTACAAGCATTTCGCCGACCGCGCAGCGATCCTCAAGGTGGTGGAGATCGAGATCCTTCATGAGCTCGAAGCCTGTCTCCGCCGCGAAACCCAAGGGCCGACGCCCAAAGTGCGCCTCATCGCCATGGCCAGCGCCTATCGCCGCTTCGGCCTTACTGCACCCAACCGCTACAAGGCGATCTACAGCGGCAACGCCTTCAACGACCCCGAGATCCGCGCCGCCTGCCTGTTCTCGGCGCAGCCGCTGTTCGAGGAACTGAACGCCGCGGGCATTGCCGAAGCGCGCATCCTGCCGCTGTCGCGCACGCTCGTAGCGTTCCTGCACGGCTTCGTGCTGATGGAAATCGGCAATGCCTTCAATCTCGGTGGCAGCATCGAAGAAGCGTTCGACTCGAGCCTCGAGACGATCCTGCGAGAAATAGCCTAGCAGCCTGTCGATCCCGGCTGCGTTCACTCGTCGGGATGGTGAGAGCGGCCAACGCCGCCCAACCGAGGAGAAAGACGATGGGTTCGAGCGTTCTGTACATGTCGATGTCGGTGGATGGCTTCATCACCGGGCCGAACGTCCGGCCGGACAATGGGCTTGGTGACGAGGGCCAGCACCTGCACGACTGGGTGTTCGGCGATGCCGAGGGCGGCGATTTCGATGCGGCACTCGCCCAGCTCAAGGGCGTCAACCGGCAGATCTGGGACGAGATGATGGCGACCGGCGCGGTGGTCGCCGGGCGCCACACGTTCGAGCCCGCCGGCGGCTGGAATGGCGACCATCACGACGGCGTCGAGATTTTCATCGTGAGCCGGCACGAGGCACCCGAGTGGGTGCGAAAATGGCGAAACGTCCACTATGTCGACGATCTCGGTGTCGCGATGCGCGAAGCCAAGGCGGCAGCAGGCGAGCGGAATGTGATGATGCATGGCGGCGGCACGCTGGTGCCGATGGCGCTGAAGGCCGGCTTGCTCGACGAGCTAATGCTCCACCAGGTGCCGTTCCTGCTCGGCGAAGGCACGCGGCTGTTCGACGGGCTGGGCTTCGGGCTCTGCCAGCTGGAACGGCTGCGGGTGCTCGACGGCGAAGGCGTCACGCACCTGCACTATCGGGTGCGGAAATAAGGACACGCCGGCGCGCGTGGAGCACCCCCACCCTTGATCTCCCCACAAGGGGGAGGGAGACGACTGAAGGCTCGCGGTACGCACCCCTCCCTCCCCCTTGTGGGGAGGGTAGCGGAGCAGGTCTTGCGCGTAGCACAAGGCCGTCGCACAGCTGGGTGGGGGTAGCCCCACGCGCCGACTGCCCCTACTCCGCCGCCTTCAAATCCAGGAAGCCGCCTGACTGGCGGGCCCAGAGCGTTGCGTAGTGGCCGCCGGCCGCCAGCAACTCGGCATGGGTGCCCTGCTCGACGATGCGGCCCTGCTCGAGCACGATCAGCCGGTCCATCTCGGCGATGGTCGAGAGCCGATGGGCAATGGCCAGCACGGTCTTGCCCTGCATCAGCATCTTCAGCTGGCTCTGGATCGCCGCCTCGACTTCGCTATCGAGCGCCGAGGTTGCTTCGTCGAGCACCAGGATCGGGGCGTTCTTCAGCAGCACGCGAGCAATCGCCACGCGCTGGCGCTGCCCGCCCGAAAGCTTCACCCCGCGCTCGCCGACAAAGGCGTCGTAAGCGGTACGGCCTTTCTGGTCGATCAGGTGCTCGATGAAATCGTCCGCCTCGGCCGACGCCGCCGCGGCGAACATCTCGTCATCGGTGGCATCGGGCCGGCCATAGGTGAGGTTGGCGCGGATCGAGCGGTGCAGCAGCGAGGTATCCTGCGTCACGACGCCGATATTGGCGCGCAGCGACTCCTGGGTAACCTTCGAAATATCCTGCCCGTCGATCGAGATGCTGCCGCCCTGCACGTCGTAAAAGCGCAGCAGCAGGTTGACGATGGTCGACTTGCCCGCCCCGGAGCGGCCGATCAGTCCGACCCGCTCGCCCGCCTTGATGTGAAGCTCGAGGTTGTCGATCACCGGCAGGGCATTGTCATACTTGAAGCTGACATGGTCGAAGCTGATCGCCGCCTCGGTCACCCGCAGCGGCTTAGCGTCGGACGCATCGACCAGTCCGAGCGGCCTGGCGATCAGTTCGGCCGAGTTCTGCGCCGTACCATAGTTGCGCATCAGGCCGTTGAGCTGGTTCATCAGCCGTCCGAGGAGGTTGTAGAGCCGCAGCACCAGCCCGGTGGTGAAAGCGACGCCGCCGACGCTCACCAGACCCTCGGTCCACAGGTGCACCGACAGCGCCGCGATGCCGGCGATGGCGAGGCCGGACAGCATGCCCATTGCCGTGCGCACGCCGACCAGCGTCCGCGCCAGCCTGGTCATCGCGGCGATGAAACTCTCGAAGCCGGATTTGACGAACTTGTCGTCGGCCTCGGCGGTGCCGAACAGTTTCAGCGTCTGGATGTTGGAGAAACTGTCGACGATGCGCCCGGTCAGCACCGAGGCCTGTTCTGCCGCGCCGGCCGAGTATTTGCGCATGCGCGGCACATAGTAACGAGCGAGAGCGGCGAAGGCCGCGACCCAGAGCAGCACTGCCGCGGCGAGCCGCCAGTCGAGCTGGCCGACCAGCACCACGGTGGTCACGGTGTAGATGCCGATGAACCACACCACCTGCAGCAGGCTGACCATGAAGTCGCCCACCGCGCCGCCCGACTGCCAGACTTTGCTGGCGATCGAGCCGGCAAAATCGTTCTGGAAGAAGGTGAGGTTCTGCCGGATCACGTGGGCATAGGCCTGCCAGCGCACCAGGTTGTAGAAGCCGAGATTGACCGTCTGTTCTTCCACTGTGGCCGACAGCCAGGTGATGATGAAGCGGATGCCGAGCGTCACCACCAGCATCCAGACCAGCTCCGGCCCGAACCCGGCGATCAGCCCGGCCCAGCCCTCGGCCTGCTGCGAGCGATCGAGAATGTCGACGATGCGGCCGACATAGTAGAACAGGGCCGCCTCGACCAGCGCCACCAAGCCGCCCAGCACCAGCAAGGCAAGGAAAGCGAGCTTGGCCTGCGAGATGTAGAACCAGAAGAACTGCCACGTCACCGCGGGTGGTTGCAGGTCGCCGGACCGGCCGAATGGATCGGTCCAGTGCTCGAAGAAGCGGTGAATGGGCTCGAGCAGTTTCATCGGGACCCTCAATAGCTTGAGTCCTAACGAAGTGAACGTGAAATCGGGGTAAGGTCGACGCTCAATCAGTCGTCTCCCTCCCCCTTGTGGGGAGGGATCAAGGGTGGGGGTGGCAACACGCTCGGCGTGTGTGGCCCTCCCCCACCCTAGCTCCGCTGCGAACTTGGCCAGAGCCAAGTTCTGCTTCGCTACCCTCCCCACAAGGGGGAGGGAGGAACCGAGGACGGGCCCAACACCGCCCGCCCCCTGTTTTTACTCCGCCGCTTCGGCCTTCATGTCGAGGAAGCCGCCGGACTGGCGTTGCCAGAGCTGGGCGTAGTGGCCGCCGCTGGCGAGCAGCTCGGCATGCGTGCCTTCCTCGACGATGCGGCCCTTCTCCAGCACCACCAGCCGGTCCATCGCGGCGATGGTCGAGAGGCGGTGGGCGATGGCGATCACCGTCTTGCCCTGCATCAGCGACACCAGCTGATCCTGGATCGCCGCCTCGACTTCGCTGTCGAGCGCCGAGGTGGCTTCGTCGAGCACCAGGATCGGGGCGTTCTTCAACAGCACCCGGGCAATGGCGACGCGTTGGCGCTGCCCACCCGAGAGCTTGACGCCCCGTTCGCCGACATGGGCGTCGTAGCCCCGCCGTTCCTTCGGATCGACCAGCCCGGCGATCACCTCGGCCACCTTGGCCTGTTCGGCAGCGCGGATCATGTCTTCGTCCGGCGCCGTCTGGCGGCCGTACTTGATGTTCTCGCGCACCGAACGGTGCAGCAGCGAAGTATCCTGGCTGACGAGGCCGATCGCGGCGCGCACGCTTTCCTGCGTCACGTCACGGACGTCCTGCCCGTCGATGCGGATCGCACCGGATTCCACGTCGAACAGACGCAGCATCAGGTTGACCAGCGTCGACTTGCCGGCGCCCGAACGACCGACCAGACCCACCTTCTCGCCCGGCTTGATGTTGAGGTTGAACCCCTCCATCACAGTGCCTTCCTTGCCCCGCCAATAGTTGAAGGTGACGTTGTCGAAGACGATACCGCCCTCCTTCACCACCAGGGGCTTGGCTTCCGGCTTGTCGAGCATGGTGATCGGCTGGGCGATGGTGACCATCGAATCCCGGGTGGTGCCGATCTGGCGGAAGATGTTGGAGCCGACATCGAGGATCCAGCCACTCATGTTCATGATCTGCAGCGCGAACGGGATGGCTGTCGCCACCGCAGCGGCGTTCAGCGTTCCGGCGTTCCAGCTGGCCAGAGCGATCCAGGCGATCGAGATCACGAGGCCCGCGTTGAGCAGGAACAGGGTCGACCACATGTAGGTGAACACCCGCATGAGCTTTCGGAACTCCACCGCATGCTCGTTCACCGAGTCCGCCACATAGGCGTCCTCATGCCCGTCGGTCGAGAACGTCTTCAGCGTGTGGATATTGGTGTAGCTGTCGACGACGCGGCCGGTCATCACCGACTTGGCTTCCGAGAGTTCCTCTGAATGCCGGGCGATGAGCGGCATGACGATAGTGAAGAGGATGCCGTAGAGCACCAGCCAGATGCCGATCGGCACCAGCAGCACCCAGTCGAGCCGGGCCAGCACGACCACCGCGACGATCACGAAGATGCCCGCGTACCAGACCGCATCGATGGTCATGTTGACCGAGGACTCGATCGACTCCCCCGCCTGCATGATCTTGTTGGCGATGCGCCCGGCGAAATCGTTCTGGAAGTAGCTCCAGGTCTGCCGAATGACGTGCCAATGGCTCTGCCAGCGGACGATGTCCACGAGGTTGGGCACGATCGAGTGGTTGCGCACCAGCGTATCGAGCAGGAAGGTGATCGGCCGGATCACGGCGATCACCAGGATCATCCACAGGAAGGTCTGCCAGTGCAGTTCGAACATCTGCCCTGGTGGGGTGGTGGCGAGCAGGCCGACCACGACGCCGACAAAGACCGGCATCATCGCATCGGCAATCGAGCCGATGGCCACCAGCACCATGCGCAGCAGGAAGGCGCCGCGGAACTGGTTGACGAAATACATGGTGAACTTAGTAACCCCCATCGGGGGTTGAGTGTCCTTGGCCAGCGCTACCGGGGAGTAGCGGGCATCGAACCAGGCAATGACTCGGTTGAGCATTTTGAACTCATTTTCCGAGCCCGGTAACCGACTATCCGAGTCAGGTCAGGGCTCTAACGGATTGTTTTCGCTTCACTTTGGACCGGCTGGCGTTAGGGCCCGCGCTGAGGTCGATAAATCCGGGTTGGTTACGAGTTTCCATTTGTCCCTCCTTGGGATGGTTGAAGCTTTGCTTTGGTCAGAAGGCGGAGCGCGGGGCGCCCCCCTCCCCAACCCTCCCCGCGAGGGGGAGGGTGCCGGCCGGCGTGCTGTGCACGATCCAGCCAAAAACTCGATGCGGCACCTCCCCCCTTGCGGGGGAGGTTGGGAGGGGGGAGGCCCGGTCCTCGAAATTATCGGTCATCACTCTGCCGCCTCCTCCTGCACGTCCATCTCGAGGAACCCGCCGGACTGGCGGGCCCAGAGCTTGGCATAGACGCCGCCGAGCGCGATCAGCTCGGCGTGCGTGCCCTGCTCGACGATCTTGCCCTGCTCCAGCACCACCAGCCGATCCATCATCGCGATGGTCGACAACCGGTGCGCGATGGCGATCACCGTCTTGTTGCGCATCAGGAGTTGCAACTGGCTCTGGATCGCCGCCTCGACCTCGGAGTCGAGCGCCGAGGTCGCTTCGTCGAGCACCAGGATGGGCGCGTTCTTCAAGAGCACCCGGGCGATGGCGATGCGCTGCCGCTGCCCGCCCGAGAGCTTGACGCCGCGCTCGCCGACATGGGCGTCGTAGCCTTTGCGACCCTTGAAATCGACCAGTCCGTCGATGAACGTGTCGGCCTCGGCCAGCCGCGCTGCCGCGAGCATCTCCTCCTCGGTCGCGTCGGGGCGGCCATAGAGAATGTTCTCGCGGACGGAGCGATGGAGCAGCGATGTATCCTGCGTCACCACGCCGATCTGCTCGCGCAGCGTATCCTGCTGCACGGTGGCGATATCGGTGCCGTCGATGGTGATCTTGCCGCTCTCGCGATCGTAGAAGCGCAGCAGCAGGTTGACGATGGTCGATTTGCCGGCGCCCGAGCGGCCGACGAGACCGATCTTCTCGCCCGGCTTGATCTCGAGGTTCAGGTGATCGATGACGCCCGACTGCTTGCCGTAGTGAAAGCCGACATCGTCGAAGCGCACGTCGCCCTTCACCAGGCCGAGCGGCCTGGCGTCGGGTTGATCGGCGACGACGCGCGGCAGCGAGATCGAGTTGATGCCGTCGCGCACGATGCCGATGTTCTCGAACAGTGCCGACATCTCCCACATCACCCACTGGCTCATGCCCTGGAAGCGCAGCACCAGCGCCGCCGCCACCGCGATGGCGCCCGGCGTCATGCCGGCAAAGATCCACTGGTTGATGCCCACGCACACCACCGCGAACAGCAGCAGGTTGTTCATCAGCGGGATGATGATCTGCAGGAAGGCGATCATCCGCATCTGGCTGTGCACGGTGCCCATGAACTGGTCCATGGCCTCGTGTGCGTAGGCTTCCTCGCGGCGCGAATGCGAGAACAGCTTCACCGTCGCGATGTTGGTGTAGCTGTCGACGATGCGGCCGGTCATCAGCGAGCGGGCATCGGCCTGCGCTTCGGAAATCTTGCCCAGTTGCGGCACGTATTTCACCAGCAGCAACACGTAGGCGACGAGCCAGACGAGAAACGGCACGGCGAGCCACAGGTCGCTCATCGCCGCCAGCACCACAGCGCCGGCGAAATAGACGACCACGAACACGGTGACGTCGAGCAGCTTCATCACCACTTCGCGCACGGCGAGCGCCGTCTGCATCAGCTTGGCGCCGATGCGGCCAGCGAACTCATCCTGGAAGTAGCTCATCGACTGACGCAGCAGGTAACGATGCGCCATCCAGCGGATGCGCTGCGGCAGGTTGCCGATCAGCGTCTGGTGGATGATGTGGGTGTCGACGATCTGCAGGAGCGGCAGGCCGACCAGCAGCACCAGCGCCATCATCCCGAGTTTCCAGCCCTCGGTCTGGAGGAACGTCGCCTTGTCGGCCGTGCTCAACCAATCGACGAGCGAGCCCATGAAACCGAACAACGCGATCTCACCGGCAGCGATCGCCGCGCCGAGGATTGCCATGGCGATCAGCCAGCGCTTGGCGCCCTTGCAATAGTGCAGGCAGAACGCCACCAGCCCCTTGGGCGGCTGCGTCGGCTCCCCCAGCGGATAGGGGTTCAGCCGATCTTCGAACCACTTGAACACTCTGTCGATCACGACTGTCTCCTCCGTCCACCCTGGAATGGCGGCACGGCTACGGCCTCAACCTAGGTTGAGGTCAAGCGGCTCTGGCCATCCGAGGGCTTACCCTCTCGTCTGATTTGGATTACGCACACGTCACGCCAATAGCGTGACGGAGGTGCGTGCTGGCGGGCCAGCCACGCGACGATCCCAATGCTGCCGAAATCGGCAAGGATCGTTCCACATGGCTGGTTGTCAGCCGCATAGAATACACTAACCCTTGGATTCGGCTGTTGCGCCTGCGCCACAGTTGGTTAACGAGTTGATGCAGCGGAGCATTTGATGCGCGGCGAGAACGAAGAGACGGTCTTCCTCAAGGATTATGCCGAGACCCCCTACGCGATCGAAAAGGTCGAACTGGATGTGCGGATCGCGCCCGATACCTCGGTGATCCGCGCCATGCTGACGCTGGTGCCGCGCGCGAACACTGCCCCCGGCACGCCGCTGGTGCTCGATGGCGAAGAGTTGACGCTGCGCACCGTCGCCATTGATGGGCTGCCACAGGCGCTCACCGCCTACGAGGCGACGCCGACCGGCCTCATCATCCACCAGCCGCCGAACAAGCGCTTCGTGCTCGAGACCGAGGTGGCAGTCGAGCCGGAAAAGAACATCCGGCTGATGGGCTTTTACCGCTCCAGCGGCACCTGGTGCACGCAGTGCGAGCCCGAAGGCTTCCGCCGCATCACCTATTACCTCGACCGCCCCGACGTGCTGGCGCCGTTCAAGGTGCGGATGACCGCCGACCGGGTTCTGGCTCCGATCCTGCTCGCCAACGGCAACCTGATCGAGACCGGCGCCTTGCCCGATGGCAAGCATTTCGCGGTGTGGGAAGATCCGTTTCCGAAGCCGGCCTATCTCTTCGCCATGGTGGCGGGCGATCTGGGCTCGATCCACGACGAGTTCACCACCGCCTCGGGGCGCAAGGTGGCGCTCGGTATCTATTGCGCGCATGGCAAGGAGAGCGAGTGCCTCTACGCCATGGATTCGCTCAAGCGCTCCATGGCCTGGGACGAGCGCCGCTTCGGCCGCGAGTACGATCTCGACGTGTTCAACATCGTCGCGGTGTCCGATTTCAACTTCGGCGCCATGGAGAACAAGGGCCTCAACATCTTCAACGACAAGCTGGTGTTCGCCAAGCCCGAGAGCGCTACCGATGCCGACTACATCAACATCGAGAGCGTCATCGCGCACGAGTATTTCCACAATTGGACCGGCGACAGAATCACTTGCCGCGACTGGTTCCAGCTCTGCCTCAAGGAAGGCCTGACGGTTTACCGCGATCAGGAATTCTCGATGGATGAGCGTTCGCGCCCGGTGAACCGCATCGATGACGTGCGCCAGTTGCGCCAGACGCAGTTCCCCGAGGATGGCGGCCCCCTCGCCCACCCGGCGCGGCCCGATCGCTATAAGGAGATCAACAACTTCTATACGGCGACGGTCTACGAAAAGGGCGCCGAGATCGTCCGCATGCTGGCAACGCTGCTGGGCGAGGCAGGCTTCCGCAAGGGGATGGACCTCTACTTCGAACGCCATGACGGCGAGGCGACGACTATCGAAGCCTTCATCAAGGTGTTCGAGGATACGTCAGGGCAGAACCTGCAGCACTTCCAGCAATGGTACCTGCAGGCAGGGACGCCCGAGGTCAGCGTCACCGACCGGTTCGACGCGGCAACGCAGACCTATACCCTCGATATCGTCCAGGAGAACAAGCCGACGCCGGGCCAGGATGAGAAGCAGCCCATGGTGCTGCCAATCAAGTTCGGCCTCATCGGGCCCAATGGCAGCCCGATGAGGTGGGCCTCGGTGGCGGGCGGCGAGGTGCGCGACGACCTGATCGTCATGGACACCAACAAGCTGAGCCTCAGCTTCACCGGCATCCCGAACCGGCCCGTGCCATCGCTGTTCCGCGGCTTCTCGGCTCCGGTGACGCTCAGCAGCAATGCCAGCGAAGCCGACCAGCTGTTCCTCGCCCGGCACGATGCCGACCCGTTCAACCGCTGGCAGGCGCTGCAGGACGTGTCGATGCGCCTGATGCTCGAGGCGATCGCCGGCAAGGCGTGGAGCGACGCCCAGGTCAGCGCCATTGCCGAAGCGCTGGAAGAGACGCTGGCCTCCAAGGAGCTCGACCCCGCCTACAAGGCTCTGGCGCTGGGTCTGCCCAACGAGCAGACCATCGCCCGCGCCATCGGCAGCAATGTCGACCCCGATCGTATCCGTGAGGTGCGCACCGGCTTGGTGACGGCATTGGTGGCGCGGCTCGCGCCGACGCTGGAGAAGGTCTACCTGACCAATGACAGCCGCCTCGCCTATTCGCCGGATTTCCAGCAGACCGGGCGGCGTTCGATGAAGAACACCGCGCTTGGACTGCTGGTGATCGGCGGAGCGGAGGGCGCGGCCAAGCTGGCGCGCGAGCAATATGAGCGGGCGCTCAACATGACCGACCGGCTGTCGGCACTGTCGACGGTGGTGCAATCGTGGACCACCGATGCCGATGCGCTGCTGGCGGACTTCTACCGTCAGTTCACCGCCGATCCGCTGGTGCTCGACAAGTGGCTGTCGCTCAACGCGCTCGCCGCCGACGCGGGGGCGCTCGAGCGGATCAAGGCAATCCTCGCCTCGCCGGATTTCCCGCAGAACAACCCCAACCGGCTGCGGGCCCTGATGGCGACTTTCGGCATGAACAATCCGACGCAGTTCGCGCGCAGGGACGGTGCCGGCTTCCGCTTCCTTGCCGAGTTCGTCGGCGATGTCGACAAGCGCAACCCGCAGGTGGCGGCGCGGGTGCTTACGGCCTTCCGCGTATGGCAGAGCTTCGAATCCGTACGTCGCGGCGAGGCGGAGAAGGCGCTGAAATCGCTGCAGGAATCGGGCGCGCTCAGCCGCAATACGGCCGATATCCTCGAGCGGACCCTCGCTGGTTAACAGATCCTTAGCGCTGGAAGAATTTTTCTTCGGCGCTAAGTGATTCAATCGACTCATGATTTTGCGCTTCGCCGTCACCCCGTCCAGAGACCCCTCTGGACAGTGACGGCGAAGCGGATTCAAAGTCTCTCCACAGGGGCAAATCACTGGGTCGTCCCAATCACATAGGCGGAGAACTTGATGCGGCCGACGGAGCAATCCGGCGACGAGGCGAAGCGATTCCGTGCGCCTGAGGGCATGGTACGAGGCAGCTGGCTGCGTCGCACCGCCATCGGCGCGCTGGAGTGGCTGCTCACCCGGTTGACGGGCCGGGATGCCGCGCATGGCTATGCCGCACTGATCGACACCTTGCCGTTCGGGGTCGCCTGCTGGGGCGCCGATGCGCGGCTGCTGGCCAGCAATGATCGCTTCGCCGAGCGGCTCGGGGTCAGCCCGGACGCGCTCTCCTCGGGCGCCGCCTACCACGAAGTGGTGAAGAGCCTGGCCCAGGGCGGCTATATGCAATCGGTGCGCGAGGACTTCGAAAACCGCCTGCTCGAGTTGCATCGCGAAGACGGCTCGACCCTGTTGATCGAAGAGCGCCCGATCGCCGGTTCCGGCTTCGTCACCCTGTTAATGGACGTCACCGAAAGCCGGCGGACCAACCAGTTGCTGACCACGGTGCGCGAGGAGCAGCGCCTCCTCGCCCGCCGCTACCATGAAGAAAAGCTCCGCGCCGAAGCCGCCAGCCGCTCGAAGACCAGTTTCCTCGCCCATCTCAGCCACGATATCCGCACTCCGCTGAACCACATTATCGGCTTTGCCGACATGCTGCGGCAGCAGCCCTACGGGGCGCTCGGCGACCCACGCTATCTCAGCTACGTCGAGGCGGTGAAGAGCTCGGGCGAGCGCCTGCTCGGCTTCTTCGGCTCGATCCTCGAACTGGCCGAGCTCGAAGGCGGACGGCGCGAAATGCGGAGCGACCGCTTTACCGCCGACGAGCTGCTGGTCGGAGTGTTCCGCCGCTTTGCCGGCCAAGCCCAGCATGCCGGGGTGATTTTCGGGCTGGGCGGCCCGTGCAACGCCGCACTCACCGCCGATCGCTTCGCGCTCGAGCGCATGGTCTCAAACCTCGTCGAGAACGCCGTGCGCTTCACCCCGCGCGGCGGCAAGGTGACCCTTGCCGCCTATGCCGGCCATGACGGCGTGGTGCTCGAAATCACCGATACCGGCATCGGCATGACCGCCGAACGCCTCGCCACCCTGTCGCAACCCTTCGTCTTCGGCGATGCGGCGCTGACCCGCGACCGTGAAGGCGCCGGACTGGGCATCGCCATCGCGCGGGCCATAGCCGAACTGAGCGGCGGGCATCTGGCCATCGACAGCCGGCAGGGGCTTGGAACCACCGTAGCGGTGAGCCTGCCGGTGTTGGCGGAACAAGCTGCGAAGGCCGCCTGAAGTCCAAACAGAAGCGGCCCGCCGAAGCGGGCCGCAAACCAGATTGCAGTCCTCGATCAGAAGCTGAACTTCAAACCGACCAGCGCGGAGGCGGTCGGCGCCTCGATGCCGTAGCGATCGTCGTTCTCAAACGGGATCTCACCGAAGCCGCTCTGATAGCGCAGTTCACCTACTACGGCGATGTTCTCTGTCAGGTCGGCCGTCGCGCCAGCGATCAGTTGGTAACCCCAGCCGTTGTAGTTGCCTTCGTCGGGGTTCACGCCATAGGTGATATACCCCACGCCGACGGCGCCATAGATGGTGAACATCTCGCTGACCGGCAGGAATGCCTTGACGTTGATCATGGCGCTCAGCGTCGAGAGGTCATAGTCGGGCTCGGTGGTGAACACCCGGTCGGTCCAGTACAGGTCGCCTTCAACGGCGATGTTGTCCATCACCACCACGCCCAGGGTCGCCGCTGCGGCGAGACCGGTGTCCATGGTGTAGGACTCGTCGTTGATGCCATCTTCGAAGAAATCGACGTCAAGGCCCAGGGCAGCGCCACCAAGCAGCTGCACGTAGATGCTCGGGCTCGCCGAGATGGCCACCGGTTCCTCTTCAGGCATGATGATCAAATCCGCTGCCTGCGCCGCATATCCAGTCGACAGCAACAGGCCAGTGGTCAGAAGTAGTTTGCGCATTGGCTCTCCACGGGTTCTCCACCTCGCCGCCGCCGCTCGGCCCGATCGAGGCTTACACCTGCTTCGCAATATGGTTCGGCACTTTTCTCCAAATCATATTATGACTATGACTTCGATAAGGGAGCGAGTGTGGGAGAACTGCCACTATTCGGTCGATCGGCACCTGCCCGCGCCCGTAGCGCAGCCAGATAGTCCCGCAGCAGCGCCACCCGCCGTGGCCGGAAGCTCGTTCCGGCGAGCCGCAGTTCGCTGATCCCGTCCGTGCGGAACATGCGGAACGCTTCGCGCAGGCAACACCAGGCGAGCACGGTGAGTGCGCCTTCGGTGTAGACGATCGCCAGCGGCAGGATGGTGCGCTCCGAAGCCGTGCCGGCCTTGTCGGTGTAACAGATGGCCAGCGCCTCCTCGCTCCAGCAGGCCTGGCGGATAACGCCCATGTCGACCCCAGCAGCGAAGCGTTCGTCCGGGCGATAGACCTGCGAGACGGCGTGGAACAGGTGCTGTTCACGATCACCCGGCAGCGTCGCGGCAACCTTGGCCAGCACGGAGGTGGCGGCTTTCGCCAGCACCGGATCGCCCATCCGCTTCACTTCGGCGAGCCCCAGCGCCAGTGCTTCGATCTCGTCGCGATCGAAGGTCTGCGGCGGCAGCGCATAATCCTCGATCAGCCGATAGCCGTAGCCCCGCTCGCCCTCGATCCGGGCTCCGGCGGCGCGCAGGCTGTCGATGTCGCGGTAGAGCGAGCGCAGCGAGACCTCGGTTTCCTCGGCGAGGCGCGCTGCGGTGATCGGCGCAGGAAGCACGCGCATGGCCTGCAGGAGGCGGAAAAGACGGTCGGGTCGGGCCATCATCCAACTGACAGAAAGTGGCAGTTGGCCTTCGCTATAGCAGGTCGCATCAGGCCAGCAAACAAGGAGCCCATGATGACCATCAAGACCACCACCCACCTCAACTTTCGCGGCGACGCCCGTGCCGCCCTCGCCTTCTACAACCAGGTGTTCGGCGGCCAGCTGGCCGTGGTCACCTACAAGGATGCCGGAGCCGTGCAGAACCCTGATGAAGCCGATCAGGTGATGTGGGGCCAGGTGGAAGCGACGAACGGCTTCCGCATCATGGCCTATGACGTGCCCGCGCGGCTCGGCTGGAACCCGGGTGAGATCCCCGTGTTTGTGTCGGTCCGCGGTACCGACGCTGCCGAAATCACCAGCTGCTGGCAGAAACTCGGCGTCGACGCCACTGTCCTCCAGCCGCTCGCCCCGGCCGACTGGTCACCGCTCTATGGCATGCTGAAGGACCGTTTCGGCATTACCTGGGTGTTCGACATTGAAGTGGCCTACGCGCCGGCATGACCACCAAACGGCGGCAGAAAGTCATATGATGACTATTCATCAGTGGTTCAGGTCGATGGCGTGACACTGCGCTGGTTGCGAGGATCTGCCACAGGAGAACCGAATGCCGCTGTTCGTTGAAGCCATCATGCTGCGCCTGGCCATGCTAGCGCGGCACGAGGGGGAGGTCCGGCGCCGCCTGCTCGAACCGGTGCCGACACGCGCCGAGTTGCGTGCCATCTTTGCGGCGCGCCGGTTCGTGGCGGAGCCGCACCAGTCGATGCGCTGACCACCCGCTAAGCCCCTCGAAGGCGCGCCCGCATCATGTGCCTAGCGCAGGTGGGCGGTCGCCGGGGGGCATTATGATAAAGGCTCGGGTTCTGCCGTTCCTTCAACGGCCGGCCGGTCGAGATTTCGGGGCGCGTCTGGCTGACCGTCATGCTGGCGGTAGCGATCGGCTTCGGCTGGTGGCGCTGCCGCTGAACGGCTTCCTTCGTCGGCCATCCCGCTCGGTGCGCTGGCCATTAAGCACCTCGGCCAGTTGCCGGGCTTCGGCCTGCTGGCATGAACCACTGGACGCTGTTTTTCGGGAGTTTTGCGGGCAGCCACACACGCATCGACCTGGCGGCTACACCTGCCTCGCCTTGGTGTACCACGCCGCCGCAGCCGCGCTGACCTCGTCTTCCATCTCGCGGACATCGGCTGCCAGGCGCTCGAAGTTCGGGGTGTTGGTGCGCTGGGCCAGCAACTCGCGAAACGCTTCGGTCCAGCCTCCATCCTTGAACGGATCGGCGAGCGCCGCGCTCATTACCTGCAGTACGGTGGAATAGAGCTCGAGAATCTCGGCGAGCCGTAGCCCCTCGGGCACCAGGCCGGTTTCGGCCAGCCGGCGCAGCACCACGGCGGTGGTTGCCTGCGGTGCAGCGATCGTCTCGCCGGCGACCAGTTGCGCCGACTGAGCGATGAACTCGAGATCGACCAGGCCACCCGCTGCCAGCTTCAGGTCGAAGGCGTGGCGCGGTGGCCGCTCCTTGGCCATCAGCGCCCGCATGGCCAATACGTCGTCGATGGTCTTTGCCGCGTCGCGTGGCCGGGCCAGGATTTCGGCCACCGTCGCGTCGACCTTGTCTCCGAGCGCGCCATCGGCATAAACGACGCGCGCCCGGCTCAGCGCCAGGTGCTCCCAGGTCCAGGCGCTCTCGTGGTGATACTGGATGAAGCCCGAAAGGCTGGTGGCGAGCGGGCCGGCATTACCTGACGGCCTGAGCCGCATGTCGGCTTCGTAGAGCACGCCCTCCGAGGTCGGGGCGCTCAGTGCTGCAAGCAAGCGCTGCGTCAGCCGGGCGTAGTATTGGCTCGCTGCCAGTGGCTTTTCGCCGTCGGACTCGTCGGCGCCGTCGGTGTCGTAGAGCATGATGAAATCGAGGTCGGAGCGCGCCGTCATCTCGCGGCTCGCCATCTTGCCGAACGCGAGCAAGGCGACCCGGGCGCCCGGCACTACGCCATGCCGCTTCTCGAACTCGCGCCGCACCGCATCGAACAAGCGGGTCAGCAGCGCCTCGGCCAGCGTCGTGAACTGCTCGCCGGCGCGCGTTGCATCGATCGAGCCAGCCAGCAGACCCGCGGCGATGAGGAACATCTGCTCCTGGCCGATGATGCGGGCGCGGTCGATCACGTCCTGGTAGTCGCGCGCGTCGGCAAAGAACGCCTCGATCTTGCCGAGCAGCGTTTCGCGCCGCCGCACGTCGTCGGCAAAGGCCGGGTCGATCAGCCCGTCCATGACATGGGCGCGGTGGATCACCGCGTCGGCCATGCGCGGCGCCGAGGCCATCAGCGCCACCAGGAGGCTCCTGAGGTTCTCGTGGTTGCGGAGGAGCGCGAACAGCTGCACCCCCGAGGGCAGGCGCGACAGAAAGTTGTCGAAGCGCGCCAGCGCCTCATCAGGGTTGCCGGCGCCCGAGATGGTCGAGAGCAGCGCCGGCAGCAGCTCGGTGAGATGGGCCCGGGCCGCTGCGGCGCGGGTCGCGGCGTAGCCGCCATAATGCCACTTCTTCACCGTCTCGATGGCTTTGGAGGGCTGTTTGAAGCCCATGCCGCTCAGTGTCTCGATGGTCTCCGGGTCGTCGTCCGCGCCGGTGAACACCAGGTTGCCGCCGCCCGCCGCCAGGCTCTCGCCCTCGGCGAACAGGTCGGAATAGTAGCCGACAACCTGATTCAAGGCCGCCCGGTAAGTTGTTTCAAACGCTTGCAGATTCTCCTCGCCCAGCAGAGTGCCGATCACCGCGATATCGGCCTCGGCTTCCGGCATGACATGGGTCTGCTCGTCGCGCAGCATCTGCAGCCGATTCTCGACGGCGCGCAGGAACCAGTAGATGCGGGTGAGGTCGTCAGCCGCCCGTTTCGAAATCCAGTTGGCCGCTGCGAGCGCCTTGAGCGCCACCGCCGTCGGGCGGACGCGCAGCGTCTGGTCGCGCCCGCCGGCGATCAGCTGCTGGGTCTGGGTGAAGAACTCGATCTCGCGGATGCCACCCAACCCGAGCTTCACATTGTGCCCGGCGACCCGCGCATCGCCGACATTCTTGGTGATGTTGATCTGGCGCTTCATCGCCTGGATGTCGGCGATGGTGGCGAAGTCGAGATGCTTGCGCCACACATAGGGGGCGAGCTCCTTGAGGAACCGCTCACCCACCTGTTTGTCGCCGGCGCAGGGTCGCGCCTTGATCCAGGCGGCGCGCTCCCAGTTCTGGCCGCGGCTCTCGTAGTAGGCGAGCGCCGCCTCGGTCGGCAGTGCCACCGGCGTCGCCCCCGGGTCGGGGCGGAGCCGTAAATCCGTGCGGAACACATAGCCGTGCTCGTTGCGATCCTGCATCAGGCCTGCCAGCCGCTGCACGATGCGGGTGAAGAACTTCGTCTCCTCGCCCCGCTCCTTCACCGTCGCCTGCTCGGGATCGAAGAAGGCGACGATGTCGATGTCGCTCGAATAGTTGAGCTCGCGCCCGCCATGCTTGCCGAGCGCGAACAGCGCCAACCCCGAATTGGCTGCCCTCGCTTCGGTCAGCCCGCGCGCGGCGGCAAGCCGCAGCAGCACCTCGAGCCCGGCATCGAGCGCCGCATCGGCAAGATCGGAAAGCGCTGCGGTCGATTGCGCCGTGGTCCAGCGCCCCGCAACTTCGGACACGGCTGCCAGCAGCGCCACCCGTCCCTTGGCGATACGCAGTTCGCGCCCGATGTCCTCCTCGGTGGCCGCGTCCTGACCCGCCTTCGCCACCTGATCGAGCACCGCAGCGAGGGCAGTATCAGGCGACAGTTTGAGCGCCGCAGCGAACCAATCGGCGTGCCGGTCGGCGAGACCTTGTAGGTAAGGGGCTGAAGCGAGAAGGGTTTCGAGCGCAACTTTCATTTGGGAGGGATAGCGCACTTCGCCTAAAAGTCACTGGATTTCGGCATGCGTCTCGCTATGTTCCCGCGCCAGCCAATCCCGAAGAGCCCCGCATGCGCACCCGTATTGCCGCCCTCATTACCCCCCTCCTGGCCACCCTCGTTCTCAGTGCCGTTCCCGCCTCTGCTGCCGGTCTCGACGGCATGGGCCAGGCGATCTTCGGCAACAGCTTCAACTTCAGCAAAGCCAATCTCGACAAGGCGCCGGTCAAGGCGATCGGCGTCGGCAAACTGACGGTGCAGCTGCAGCGCACCAAGCTCAAGGATGTGCAGAAGGCCTTCGGCGGCACCATCCGGCGCGATGGCGACGGCGCCGGTCGCGCCGACTGGCTGTGCTACGGCGCGGAAGGCGCCAATGTCTGGTTCATCTCGAACGCCCTTGGCGGCTACGAGTTCGTGATGATGGTGGCGGCAGAGACTGCCAGCAAGCCCTCGAAGAACTGCGATGCGGCGCCCGCCGGTTTGACTGCTCCCAATTTCGGCATCCCGGGGCTCGGCGCGTCCACCGCCGAGCTCAAGGCGACTTTCGGCGCCGCTTCGGGCAGCAAGATCGCCTATCGCTCCGATCGGCCCGGCGGCTATTCGGACATCGCGCAGTATATCGGCTACGTCATCAAGGGCGGCAAAGTCGCCGGCATCGGCATTGGCGAGACGTCGGTGCAGACCGCGCATTGAGGCTGCCAATACCTTCTGGGCGCGATTGTGCCTAAACCACAAACGTCATCCCTGCGAAAGCAGGGACCCATTTCACAGCCTGCACCAGCGGACAGTTGGGTCACAGCTTTCGCTGGGATGACAGCCGGTGGGTGGGTCGAAGGCCGAGCCTACTAGACCGCCCCTATTAAGCCCCAAGCAGCGCCTGGAAGTGCCATTCCGGGAACATCTTGGCCATCTTGTTGACGGTGCGAAAAGTGGTGCGCATCACCATGATGGAGCGATCCGGCCTGAGGCTCACCACCTGGGGTGAGGGTACCCGTTGCACGGCGCCCTGATCGAACATGTAGAACCGGTGGACTTCCGCGGCCGGTATGTGGACAACGAAGGTGGTCATGTTTGCCTCATGCCACGCCTTCCATCTCCACAGGTTTACCAGACCAGTGAAATTTGCATGGAGTTTGGCGCTCTCAGGCCGGCAGGTCGATGACTGCCCGCACCCCCGGCGCATTGTCCTCGAGCCGCAGTTCGCCCTTGTGCAGTTGCGCCACCGCCGCGACCAGCGACAGGCCAAGCCCCGAGCCCGGCTCCGTCCGGCTCGTTTCCAGCCGCACGAAGCGCTCGACCACGCGGCCACGGTCTGTGGCAGGGATGCCGGGGCCATTGTCGGCTACCTCGATCCTTACGCGGTTGCCGTCTCGCTTGAGGCCGACCTTGATCAGCCCGGCCTTGCCCTCGGCCGGTTCATAGTACTTCAGCGCGTTCTCGATCAGGTTCACCAGCGCCTGCCCCAGCAGTTCGCGGTTGCCGTTGATCCTGACGCCCTCGGCGATATCGGCCTCGATCGTCAGCCCTTCGTCTTCTGCCAAAGGGCCGTAGAGATCGGCGACGTCGGTTACCACGGCGCTCAGGTCAATCTCGCTCAATGCACCCGAGGGCGTTCCCGCCTCGGCGCGGGCGATCATCAGCAAGGCGTTGAAGGTCTTGATGAGCTTATCGCTCTCTTCGATCGTCGTCTCCAGCGCCTGTTTGCGGGTGTCCTCGCCCTGGCCGTCGCGCAGTGCCGACTCGGCCTGGTTGCGCAGCCGGGTCAGCGGGGTCTTGAGGTCGTGGGCGACATTGTCGGTCACTTCCTTCATCCCCTGCATCAGCTTTTCGATGCGATCGAGCATGAGGTTGAGGTTGGTGGCGAGCGCGTCGAACTCGTCGTTGCGCTTGGTCACCGGCACGCGTTCGCTGAGGTTGCCCGACACGATCTTGTTGGAGGTCGAGGAGATGGTGTCGATGCGGCGCAGCACGCGTACCGCGGTCAACACCCCTGCCACCAGTGAGAACAGCAGGATGCCGCCGGCGCCGACCGCGAACCACTGCAGCACGATGGCGGTGAAACCGCGTCGCTCCACCACGTCGCGGCCAACCACGAGGATCAAGCCACTCGGCAGTTTCTCCGAGCGCACCATGGCATAGCCCTGCCGCTGCGGTGACGGATCGTCGGCTTCGCTGTCGGGATCGTCGAACAGCCGCGGTTTGGAGTAGTTGAAGCTGTAGGTGCCGGGCTCGGCCAGCACTTCGGGCGGCAGGTCAGTGACATTGCCGACGATCAGCTGCCCCGCGGGATCGGCGAGATAGTAGATGCCGGGTCCCGGCTGGCTCGCCAGCCGCTGCACCGCGATGATGGTGGCGCGGAAGCCGCCGTCGCCGTCGAGGCGCTTGAACTGCACCGCCTCGCGGTCGATGGCATCGGTCTGCTGGCGCTGCAACTGCACCGAGGTCTGCCAGGAGATCAGCCCGAGCAGCACCACCGCGAAGATCACGAAGATCAGCATGAACAGCGCGGTCAGGCGCACAGTGGTGGTGCGCCAGAGCTGGGCCAGCCTGAACATGTTCAGTCGCGGATCATGTAACCGGCGCCGCGGATGGTGTGCAGCAGCGGGTTGGCGTGGCCCTTGTCAATCTTGGCGCGAAGCCGTGACATGTGCACGTCGATGACATTGGTCTGGGGGTCGAAATGGTAATCCCAGACATTCTCCAGCAGCATGGTGCGGGTCACCACCTTGCCGGCGTTCTTCATCAGGTACTCGAGCAGTCGGAACTCCCGCGGCTGCAGCAGGATTTGCTCGCCGTCGCGCTCCACCTTGCGGCTGAGGCGATCGAGCGCCAGGCCGCCGACCTCGAAGCTGGTGGCGGCTTCCGCCGGCGACGATCGGCGCGCCAGCACTTCGATGCGGGCCAGCAGTTCGGTGAAGGCATAGGGCTTGACCAGGTAGTCGTCGCCGCCGGCGCGGAGGCCGGTGACCCGGTCATCGACCTCGCCCAGCGCCGAGAGGATCAGCACCGGGGTCTTGTCGTCCTCGGCCCGGAGGCTCTCGATGATGGAAAGCCCATCGCGGCGCGGCAGCATGCGATCGATCACCAGCACGTCGTAATCCATCGACGAGGCCATAGCGTAGCCAGTCTCGCCGTCGTTGGCGTGGTGGGTGATATGGCCGGCCTCGTCGAGCGCCTGGATCAGGTAGCTCGCCGCCTCGCGGTCATCTTCGATCAGCAGAATCTTCATTGCACCAGCCCCGCGGCGATCATCATGCAGGCTGAATGGTGAGTGGTGAATAGTGAATGGTGCAGAACTCTCTTCCATTCACCATTCACCATTGGCCATTCACTTGCAGAAACGGGCTCCGGAGCAAGTGCCCCGGAGCCCGGCAGTGATTACGACTTGGCTTCGGTGATCGGCAGGCCGATGAAGCGGGTGTTGCCATCGCGCTGCGCCTTGACCAGGGCAGTGCTGCGGCCGGCATCCTTGACGCCCTCTACGGCCTTCTCGAAGTCCGCGACCGACGACACGGCCTGGTTGTTGACCTCGAGGATGGTATCGCCCACGGCGAAGCCCTTTTCAGCCGCAGCCGAGTTCGGATCGACATCCTGGATCAGCAGGCCTGCACCACCCGAGTTCGGCACCAGCGTCAGGCCGACGCTGGTCGGAGCCGGAGCGGCGGGTTCCTCGGCGGGCGCCTGCTGCTGCTCTTCGGAGGGCTTGGCCGCCTCTTCGAGCTTGCCCAGGGTCACCGAGATCTTCTGCTCCTTGCCGTCGCGCCAGATCGTCAGTTCGACCGCGGTCGACGGGTTCTTGCCGGCAATGGTGCGGCTCAGGTCGAGAGCGTTGGTGACGGTCTTGCCGTCAACGGCGGTGATCACGTCGCCGGACTTCACGCCGGCCTTGTCGGCCGGGCTGTCCTTGGTTGGTTCGGTGACCAGTGCGCCGGCCGCATCCTTCAGCCCGACGCTGTCGGCGATGTCGTTGGTGACATCCTGGATGCCGACGCCGAGGAAGCCGCGGGTAACGGTGCCGTTCTCGATCAGCTGGCCGGTGACCTGCTTGACGACGCTGGCCGGAATGGCGAAGGCGATGCCGACATTGCCGCCATTTGGGGAGAAGATGGCGGTGTTCACGCCGACCACTTCACCCTGGAGGTTGAAGTCCGGGCCACCGGAATTGCCGGTGTTCACCGCGGCGTCGATCTGCAGGAAATCACCATAGGCCGAACCGGCGATGTCGCGGCCGCGGGCCGACACGATACCGGCGGTCACGGTGCCGCCGAGGCCGAACGGGTTGCCTACGGCCACCACCCACTCGCCGACGCGCACTTCGGTTTCGGACAGCTTGACGAACGGCAGGTCGGTGACGCCGTCGACCTTGACCACGGCGAGATCGGTCTTGGCGTCGGTGCCAATCACCTTGGCCGTCATTTCCTTGCCGTCGTCGAACACCACGGTCACCTTGTCGGCATTGTCGACGACATGGTTGTTGGTGACGATGTAGCCATCAGCCGAGATGGCAAAGCCCGAACCGGCCGCCATGAACTTGCGCGGCGCCTGCGGACGGGCCGGACCATCGCCCGGGCCACCACGGCCGCCCTGGCCGAACTGCTGGCCGAACTGATCCATGAAATCCTTGAACGGATGATCATCGGGCAGATCAGGGAAATCGAAACGGAACTGCGGCCCACCGCGCTGCAGCTGGCGGGTATCTTCCTTCTCGCCACCTTCGACGATGATGGAGACCACCGCCGGTTTCACCGCCTCGACGAGGTCTGCGAAGTTGGGGGCATTGGTCACGGCCGGCGCAGTGATCTGCGCGGCAGGAACCAGGCTTGCGGTCTGGGCGGTCGAGGGGGCGGTTGCCGCAACGAAGGCGGTACCACCACCGATGCCGGCGAGGATCGCCAGGGCCGAAGCCCCGAGCCAGCGGCGAGCGTTGAACTTAGTCGAGGGCATGATGATCTCCTTCAGTCAGGCACTCTTGATGGCCGAGACATATGGAGCCCATCGCCTTTCTGCACGGTGACCCGGGCGTTAATTATCGGTAATGTTCCAAACGTCGTCGGCGAAGCTAGAACAGCGCCGTCCGCAGCAGGTCGAGCGCCACCAGGGTCAGCACGATCTTGAACCCCCAGCGGAACGCCGCCTCGGGGACTTTCACCAGCAGGCGGCTGCCAATCGCCGTGCCGACAAAGCCCGAGGCGATCATGGCGACGATCAGCGGAAGGTAGGCGGCAAAGGCAAAGCCGAGCAGCACGAACATCGCGATCTTGAAGCTGTTCTGCAGCGTCATCAGCATGGCGTGTGTGGCAACCAGCTGGCGCCGATCGGCCAGCCCCTTGATGAATACCGCGACCAGGGGCCCGGTGGCGCCGACCACCATCGAGACCGCCGCAATCACGCCGCCGCCGAGCACCTGGGCCAGCCGCGAGCGCCCTGCGAATTTCGGCTGCGGCAGCCAGGTGGTCAGCAGGACGAAGCCGCCGATGGCGATCTGCAGCGCCGTAGCGGGGAGGAGACTGGCGAACTGGCCACCGACAACGGTGCCGATCGCTCCACCGAGCGACAGCCAAAGCACCAGCGGCCATTGGATATGTGCGCGCTGCACCAGGGCCCGCCCGCTGTTGGAGCCAAGCTGGATGGCGCCGTGCAGCGGCACCACGATGGTCGGCGGAAACACCAACGCCAGCACCGCCACCATCAGCGTGCCGCCGCCCAGCGAAAACGTGGCGGTGATCAGCGAGGTGACGAAGCTGAGCCCGATGAGCGCCAGCGCCAGGGTCAGGTCGAGATCGGTGAGAAGGAGGTCGGTGAGGGACACGGGGAAGGCGTAGCGCTGCGCACCGAGTCGCCACAAGCGCCGGGGTCTCATCTCACGTTCGGCACGGGAGAATGAGGGACGTTAGAGGGCACGGTGCGCGCACCCACCTCAGGTGTCATCCCAGCGAAAGCTGGGACCCAACTCGCCGCCTGCGCCGGCGGATGGATGGGTCCCAGCTTTCGCTGGGATGACACCGGTGAGGAGAAGGGATGGTGCCCACCAGCCTAAGAGCTTTTCTCCTGCAAGGGTGGAGGTGACCGCGAGATCGAGCCTCCCCTAAGCCCGCTCGTCCTTGGGCGAGCCCAGCAGCACGTAGGTGGTGATCGCCGTCACCGTGGGGAGCGTGCCCAGTACGTCAGTGTGGAAGCGCTTGTAGGCCTCGATGTCGGCGACTTCGATGCGCAGCAGGTATTCGATGGCGCCGGTGACGTTGTGGCATTCCACCACTTCCGGGGCGAGCGCCACGGCCCTCTCGAAGGCTTCCTGGCTCGCCTTGTTGTGACTCGAAAGCCCGACCGAGACATAGGCGCGGAACCCTGCCCCCAGCCGCGAGCGATCGACCACCGCCCGGTAGCCCTTGATGATGCCGCGCCGTTCCAGGTCCTGCACCCGACGCAGGCAGGCCGAGGGCGACAGCCCCACCCGCTCGGCCAGCCGGATGTTGGAGAGGCGCGCGTCGCGACTCAACTCGTGCAATATCTGTTGGTCGATGCGGTCTATATCAGCCATTTGTTGCACTATTGCGCCATCTTGCGCTGCACATTGCAACCTTTCACGGTCGGTGTCACGCTAATCTTGCTGATATGACCGATCCAGCCATCCTCCTGCCGTTCCTGATCTTCTGCGTCGTGCTCACCGGCACGCCGGGGCCCAACAACATGATGGCGCTCGCTTCGGGCGTGCGGGTCGGCGTCCGTCGTTCGATGCCGCTCGTCGCCGGCATCGCCGTGGGCGTGGCGCTGCAACTGGTCGCGGTCGGACTTGGGATCGGCGCGCTGCTGCAGACGTTTCCGGCGCTACATGATGCGATGCGCTGGGCCGGTGCCGCTTACCTCGTCTGGCTGGCCATCAAGATCGCGCGGAGCGGGCCGATCAGCATGGAGGCCGATGAGCGGCCACCGCTCGGCTTTGCCGGGGCGGTCGCCTTCCAGTGGATCAACCCCAAGGCCTGGGCCATCACCACCGGCGCCGCTGCTACCTACCTGCCGGCCGATGGCTATGCGCTGAACCTGGCGCTTGCCGCCGCAGCGATGGCGCTGATCTCGATCCCCTGCGTCGCTGTGTGGTCAGCCGGCGGCGCCGCGCTGCGCCGCTTTCTCGTCCAGCCAGCCTATGCAACGGCGTTCAACATCGGCGCAGCCATACTGCTGGTCGCAGCGACGGTGCCGATAGTGTTCGGGGCGCACTGACGCTCAGCGCTCCAGTTCCTCGAGCGCCTTCGCTTCGTCCTCGGTCAGCGCGGTCTGGCCGGCGGCGCGCTTGCGTCGTGCCCCGATGAACACCACGATGCCGCCGATCACCAGCACCGCCGGGGCGGCGATCCACAGCAGCAGCGTATGCGGCGCCATGACCGGGTTGAGCAGCACATACTCGCCGTAGCGGGCGACGAGGTAGTCCCGCACCTGTTGGTCGCTGTCCCCCGCCGACAGCCGTTCACGTACGAGAATCCGCAGGTCGCGCGCCAGGTCGGCGTCGGAATCGTCGATCGACTGGTTCTGGCAAACAAGGCAGCGCAGCCCTTCCGAGATGGCGCGGGCCCGGGTTTCGAGCACCGGGTCGGCCAGCATTTCGTCCGGCCGCACCGCCAGCGCCGGTGCGCTGAGCAGCATCACCAGCACGAAAGCAAGGAGCGCCCTCATTCGGCAGCCGCCCGGGCGGAGGCCGGCCGCGGCGCCCCGATGCGCAACCGGCGATAGCTCAGCGACAGGAAGCCGGCGCCGGCCATCAACAGGCAGCCCAGCCAGATCAGCGTGACGTAGGGCTTGTACCAGAGCCGCACCACCGACTTGCCGTCGGGCTGCGGTTCGCCCAGCTGTACGTAGAGCTGGCTGAAACCGTAGGTTTCGATCGCCGCCTCGGTGGTCGGCTGGCCGCTGGCATTGTAGACGCGGCGCTCGGCCAACGCGACACGCACCCCACCGCCTGGAGCGCGGATGGCGAAGCGACCGGTGTCGGAGACGAAGTTCGGCCCCTCGACGTGTTCCATGCCTTCGAACGTCACCTGATGCTCGGCGATCACCACGCCCTGCCCCGGCACCATGGTGGTCACCAGCTCCTGCTGCCAGGCGCTCGCGGCGACGATGCCGATCACCGTGACGCCGATGCCGAAATGGGCGATGGCTGTCGACCAGGCGGTGCGCGGCAGGCCGAACAGGCGCTTGACCGACGTGACGACATCGGTGCGGAAGAATTTGGCGCGATCGACCAGTTCGGCGAGCGCACCGAACGCTACCCAGAAGCCGAGCAAGAGGCCGAGCGGCGCCAGCGATACCTCGCCTCCGGTCAGCGCCAGGCACAGTACCGCGGCGAACAGCGCCAGCCCGGCGGCGCCGGCCAGCCGCTGCGTCACCGCGATCACATCGCCGCGCTTCCAGGCGAGGAACGGCCCGAACGGCAGGATGATCAGCAGCGGCGCCATGATCACCCCGAAAGTCAGGTTGAAGAACGGCTCGCCCACCGAGATGGTCTCTCCGACCAGGGCATCGAGCAGCAACGGGTAGAGCGTTCCCACCAGTACGGCCACGGTGGCGGTGGCGAGGAACAGGTTGTTGAGGATCAGCGCGCCCTCGCGGCTGATCGGCGCAAACAATCCGCCCACTCGCAGCGTCGAAGCGCGGAAGGCAAAGAGCGAGAAAGCGCCGCCGATGAAGGCAGCCAAGAGCGCGAGGATCACCATGCCGCGGGTCGGATCGGAGGCGAAAGTGTGCACCGATGTGAGGATGCCGGAGCGCACCATGAAGGTGCCGAGCAGGCTCAGCGAGAAGGTGATGATGGCGAGGAAGATGGTCCAGATCTTCAGCGCGTTGCGCTTTTCCATCACCAGCGCCGAATGCAGCAGCGCGGTGCCGGCAAGCCACGGCATGAAACTGGCATTCTCTACCGGATCCCAGAACCACCAGCCGCCCCAGCCGAGCTCGTAGTAGGCCCAATAGGACCCCATGGCGATACCCAGCGTCAGGAAGCACCAACTGAGCAGCGTCCACGGCCGGACCCAGCGAGCCCAGGCGGCGTCGATGCGGCCCGAGATCAACGCCGCCATGGCAAAGCTGAAGCAGACCGAAAAGCCGACATAGCCGAGGTACAGGAGCGGCGGATGGATGGCGAGGCCGATATCCTGCAGGATCGGGTTGAGATCCTTGCCTTCGAACGGCGCCGGCGACAGCCGAAGGAACGGGTTGGAGGTGAACAGCGTGAAGCCGGTAAAGGCGGCGGCGATCAGGCTCTGCACCGCCAGCACCAGGGTCAGCAGGTCCTTGGGCAGGCTCCGCCCGAAGGCAGCGACGGCAGCCCCCATGATCACGAGGATCATGACCCAGAGCAGCATCGAGCCCTCGTGGTTGCCCCAGACGGCGGTGATCTTGAAGAGCAACGGCTGCGCCGAGTTGGCGTGCTCATAGGCGAGCTTCAGCGAAAAATCGGAGACGACAAAGGCCTGGATCAGCGCGGCGAACGCTGCCGCCACCAGCACGAACTGCAGCACTGCGCCCTGTTGCAGGTAGCCGGCCAGCGCCTCACGCTTCCAGAACAGCAGCCCGACGATGGCCGAGATGGCGGAAATGGCAAAGGCGAGAACGAGGGCGTAGTGGCCGAGTTCAATGCTCATGCGGCGGCTCCAGCTGAACGTGCCAGAGCCGATAGAGACGGCCCTCTCCCATCCCCCCCACAAGGGGGGAGGTGCCGGCCGGCGCATCAGGCACGATCGAGCCGCAGCCTCGACTCTGCACCTCCCCCCTTGTGGGGGAGGCCGGGAGGGGGCCGTCTCTCTCAGTCAGCACCATCACAGTGGCGCTCCATCGCGCTGCCATTCCCCGCGCTTCTTCAGCTCGTCCACCAGTTCCCTGGGCATGTAGTTCTCGTCGTGCTTGGCCAGCACGTTGGTGGCGGCGAAAGTGCCTGCCGGCGTGACGCTGCCCTCGATCACCACCCCCTGCCCCTCGCGGAACAGGTCGGGCAGGAGCCCGACATAATGCGTCGCCATCTCGGTCTGGCCGTCGGTCACCACGAAATCGGAGGTTTCGCCGTCGCGCTTCCAGGTGCCTTCTTTGACCAGTCCACCGAGTCTGATCGGCGTACCCACGGCGACAGCCTTCTCGTGGATTTCGCTGGGCGAGTAGAAGAACGTGATCTGACCGCGTAGCGCCCAGGCGAAAAACCCTCCCGCGATAACAAGAACTGCGCCGAGACCCGCGATCACGGCCAGACGCCTCTGTTTTCGGCCCAGTCGTTTCTTTTGTAGAGTCAATTACTTGCTACCAATCCATTATCCGCTGCGAGAACATCGAGTTCCGCGCGATCGCCCGCCACCGGGTAGGCCTTGCGGGCGGCATCATACGCCTGTTGGGCCAGTTCGGTTTGACCCAGCACAAGCCGCGAGCGCACCAACCGGGTCCATTCTGCGATACTGCCGCCGTTCTCGTTGAGCCGGCTCGACAGCCCCTCGACCATGGCGGCGATGTCGGTGTTGGCCGGCATGTCCCCGCCCAGCCCGGCTTCCGCCGCGGCCAACCCTGCCTCGGCATTGGCGAGCCAGGGCTCGCCGCCCTTGCTGAGCTTCAACAACCCCTGCCATGCGGTCTTGGCCGCGTCGAAATCGCCTTCGCGCATCGCCTCGCTGGCCAGGTAATAACGTGAGCGCACATGGGTGACGTCGCGGTTGGAGGCGCTGCGGAACAGTGTCAGCGGTTCGCCCTTGGCGTCGCCATCATTGGCCATCATCAGCGCCTCGCCGAGGTCGGTCTCGCGGTCGGCGGTCGGACCATCGAGCTCGATCACCTTGCGCAGGGCGTTGGCTGCATCGGCGAAGCGGCCCATCTGCATGTAGGCCGGCGCGATCACCGTCCAACCGCGCAGATCATCGGGCTTGGCCTTGAGCTGCGCCTCGATCCGGGCGATCGCATCATCGAGCGTCATCTCCGGCGGCGGCACGTCCTGCCGTTCGGCCAGCGGCTGCGCCGGCAGGTCGGGACGGCCAAGCGCGCCGTAGACACCGAAGGCAAGCACCGCGGTCAATGCAGCCGCAACGGCGACGAGGCCGCGGCGAGCCGCCGGATCGTTCGTCGCCTTTGTCGTCGTCTTCAGTCGCATCAATTCACGCGCCAGTTCGCCTTTCGCCGCGGTCGCCTCGGCTGCGCCAAGCCGCCCCAGCGCGAGATCCGACTCGATCTCCTTGAGCTGCAGCCTGAGGTGCGCGATCTCGGGGCTGTCTACAACAGCGGCAGCCGCGTTGACCCTTCGTCCGGCCCCCGCATAATAGAGCGCGGCGCAGGCGACGGCTGTGACCACGAAAGCGAGTGACCAAAAGATCATGTGCAGGGCTCTGCCTCATGCGAAGGTGCAAAAACGCGCCCGATCTATAAAGGCATTCGGGCAAATTATGCACCCGCACACAGCGATGTGTGGGAGGCGCATTGCCGCAGCCCGGACGATGGTTCGCTGATCCCATGACCGACGACAGCTACGACTACCTGGTGCTCGGCTCCACCCCGCTTGCGGGGCTGCTGGCGGGCCTGCTCGCGGTCGAACACCGGCGCCGGGTCTGCCTTGTCGGCGAGCGGTTCTCGCCATTCCGGCTGCAGCGCAGTATCGATATATCGATCGCGCCGACCACCCGGCCTGAAACGCTGAAGCTGCTGAAACACGGTGCCCTCGAGACCACCAAGCTGGTCAACAGCTGGGGCAAGGGGCTGGTCGGCCGAGCCGACCCGCTGTTCGTCGCCGAAACGCCTCAGAGCATCGCTGCCCTTGGCCATTTTCGCCACCTCGCCATTGCTCTGGGCTATGCGGTCGAGCCCGCCGCCGACCGCGCCATTGCCGATGGTTTGCTGCTCCGCGTGCGCGACATGCAGTTGCTCGGCCATGGTCGGCTCGAGCCGGCACTCGAAGGCTGGCTGGCCAAGCACGAAGTGCGCCACCTCGATCGCGCCGATACCGAGTTGACGTTGCGCAAGGACGGCACGGCACGCATCGTCCATGCCAGCCACAGCGTCGAAGCCGCGCAGGTCATTCTCGCAGGCGACGATGCCGTGCTCGAGTACCTGCCCGAAGACGCGCGCGACCGCAGCCTCGAAATGCTCCCGGGCGCTGCCATGTTGCTGGACTCGGCCAAACCCCTCCCCACCCCTTATGCCTCGTTCATCGATCGGGGCGTGGTACTGGCGCAGGATGGCAAGGTCAGCGTCTCGGCACTGCTCACCGGCGATCCGTCGACCGCCCGCGCCCGGCTCGGTAGCGCGGTGTCGCGCGGCGAGGCGTTGCGGCTCGCCGGAGAAACCGTGGTCAACAGTTTCCGCACCAGCGATGGCGCGCCCTTTATCGGTCCGGCACGTGGCCACAAGGCATTGGTAATCGCCGCCCTCGGCCCAACGGCGGCATTCCTCGCGGCGGCGATCGCCCGCTACATCGCCGGTGCGGCTACGGCAGACGAGGCCGCGTGGTTCGGGGCGCGCGGCCCGACCCGTGGCAACCAGCGTCTCCTCGCAGCCGATTACCAGGCGGTGCCAGCGTGAACGAGCACTCCAACCGCCTTCCCGCCGATGCGCCGCACGGCCTCGGTGGCGCCGAGCTCGATCGCAGCACACCGTTGCAATTCCGGCTCAATGGCCGGACCATCCACGGCTTTGCCGGCGACACCGTGCTCTCGGCAGCCCTGGCCGACGGTCTCCAGATCGCCGGCCGGCATGGCGACGAAGCGCTGGCGCTAGACGAAGAGTTTGCGCCGCTGGTCAGCTCCGGCAAGGGCGGCGCCCTGCCGATGGAACGGACCCCTGCCCTCGACGGGCTCAACTTCGTCACCATCGGCACACGACGCGACCCGATCGCCTCGGGCGGGTTGTTCGGCGCGCTGCGCCACAAGCTGCTGGGTCCGGCGCGGACACTCAACCACCGCTTTGGCGATACCTCGCTCGGCAGTCCACCGTGGCACAACGCGACGGTCGACGAGACGATCGAGACGGACTTCGCCATCGTCGGGGGCGGCGTGGCGGGGCTGAGCGCGGCGGCCGCCGCCTCGGCAGCCGGCAAGCGCGCTGTCCTGATCGAACGCACCCAAAACCTCGGCGGCACCGTCCGCTATTTCGGCGCCGTCGATGCCGAAGCTTCGCCCGACACCATGATCGAACGGCTGATCGCCAGCCTCGACGGCAAAGGCCAGGTCACCCCGCTGACGCGAGCCGAAGCCTTCGCCATTACCGGCACGGTGCTGAAGGTACACCAGGTGGCGGTCGAGGCGGGACGGCCGGTGTCGCGCGTTATCGCCGTGGCCGCGAGGCACATTGTCCTCGCCACTGGAGCGCTCGAACGGCTGCCGCTGTTCCCGGGTAACCGGACGCCCGGTATCGTGGGGGCGCTGACCGCCTTCCAGCGCGCCGAGCGGTTTGGCGTCTGGCCGGGCCGCCGCGCTCTGTTCACCACGCCCAACAGCTTCGCCTACCGGCTGGCGCTCCATGCCGCCGATGCCGGCGTCGAGGTGCAACGCATCGTCGACAGCCGGCTCAGCACCACCTCGCGCTTCGTCGATTTCGCCAAAGCCACCGGCATTACGCTGGCTTCGGCGCTGGCCCCCAGCCACGCCGAGCCGCTCGAACGCAACAAGCCGGGGCTGCGGGTCGGCTTCGCCGTCGCCATCGACGAGATCGCGCAGGACTCGACCGCTATCGAAACCGATCAACTGGTCGCCGCAGGCGCCTGGCAACCCGAGATTCTGCTGTGGCTGCGCGCCGGTGGCGCTGCCGCTTGGGACGCGGCAAACGGCTGGCTTGGTCCCCGCGGCGTGCTGCCCTCGGTTGCACTGGTCGGCACCGCCGCGGGCCTCCATACCACCGCCGCAGCGATCAGCAGCGGCAGGGCGGCGGTGCTCGGTTTCCTCGGCAAAGCTGCCCCGCCGGTGGTCGACAATATCATCGAGGAAGCCTTCGAAACCCCCGACGCCCGCAACCCGGTGACGCCGTTCCGTCCGGCAGCACGCGGCGCCACCTATCTCGATCGCGGCCAATCGTTGATCACCCGGCACGCCGCTGCGGCCAGCAAGCACGGTGTCTCCGGCCTCGCCACGCGCGCGGTGCAGCTTGGACTCGGCGACATCGCTGCTGCGGTCGATATCGGCGCCATGGCAGCCCGCGATGCCGGCTCGGTCGCGGCGGAACGTTGCGCGCTTTCGGGTGAGATCAGCGACACCGGCTGGCGCGTGCCCATTCGACCGGCGCAGGAGGAAGACGTGCCGACACCCCCGACTTACCTCGCCGGCCGCTTCGGCGACAAACCGCAGATCTGGGCGCTGACTGCTGCCGACGCCCGCTCTTTCGAGCCGGGCTGCCTGATCTTCGAGAATTCCGGGCAAGGCGACCCGCTCGAGGCCATTGGCGTCACCTACGCGCCGCACCGCCCCGGCGCCAATGGCGGGATCGCGATGCTGGGCAAAGTACCGGAAGCCACCGGGACGGAGCTTTACGTCCGAGATGCCGGGACGGCAGTGGCGGCTCGACTGGTGGAGCGGTTGAAGGTGAAGGTAGGATAGGCCACTGAGCGCTCCACACCACCGGTGTCGTCCCAGCGAAAGCTGGGACCCAACTCGCAGCCCGCGCCGACGGATAGATGGGTCCCTGCTTTCGCAGGGATGACATCGAGGATGTTGAGAGGCCGTCGGATGGCCGTTCTCGGTGGGGGCGCTAACTCGCCCGCTTCTCCGCCGACTCACGAGCTCGGCGCAGTACGTCGGCATAATCCGGGTTGAAGCGCAGTTCGGCCATCTTGATGGCAGCGTCGAGCCGCGCGCCGGTCACGCGGTCGCCCGGGTTCTGCCGAAACAGCTCGAGGTTGCGCTGCACGTGCATTTCCAGCGCCTGCCCGACCTGGGTCCAGGTCTGATCGAACATGGCGTTGAGCGCCAGCGAATCACGGCAGTCGCGGATCGTCGCCAGCACGTAGCAACCGTTGAGCGCCGCCAGCACCTGGTCGCTATCGAGCCGGTCGGTGCCGGCATGACGGCGGAGCGCCAGGTTGACGTTCGGCGAAACGTCGCGGAGCTTTGGCTCCACCAGTTCCGACACGGTTTTGGTCAGCGCCGCCACGGCCGTCGACCAGCGGGTCAGCCGGCCGAGCTCGACATAGCCGGTCACGGCCCGCATCAGCCGGTGGAAGCGGTCGATGGCGCGGCAGGTGAGGTCGATATCGGCGAAGGCGCCGTGTTGGTCGAGCGCCGGGATCTGCCCTTGCGCGTGCGACAGGATCGCCTCGATCAGCGGAGCGAAGCCGGCGCGCTGCAGCGAAGCTTCGGTGGCCGAACCGGCGAGACGGATCGCCGCCGCCATCAAGCGGCCGGGATGGCTCACCTGCCCCATGGCGGCCTGGAACAGCAGCGCCGATACAGCATGGTCGTTGAGCGGCATCGACTGCAGCGCCACGCCCAGCGCCGTCTCGTCGGTCATGCCGTTGGCGGCCCGACCAAAGGCCTGTGCCTTGCCGAGCAGGCTTCGGCATTTCAGCGCGTTGAGCACAACGCCGACGCGGCGGTAGCTCTCCTCGCCACCCATCTGCAACTGAATGCGGCGCTCTGCATCGGGTGTGCCAACCGCAGCAATGGCAGCGCGGGCACGCTGCAACAGTTCGGGCACGAGGAGATCGAGCGCCTGACGCGCGGCGGCCTCTTCGTCGCTGGTATTGGGATCGATGAGGTCGGGCGCCACATCGCGGACCATCCAGGTCCACACACCTTGCGCATGCGATTCGGCAATGCCGCCATCGAAATCGAAACCGGCCGATCCCGGGACGACCACAGCATCGATCAGCCCGAAAAACGGCCGGACGGCGCGCTGCGACCGAGCCGTTCCAGACGTTTGAAGACGAGTGGTAGTATTGGGCATGAAAACCGGCGGGCGTCAGGGTCCGAGTGCAGTCCTCGAACCTAGCGCGTGACGGTAAACAAAAGACTATCCGGACGAGCGATGCCTGATCACATCGCTGTCAGGCGATGCGGTTCTCGACGTCCGCCCAAAGCGTCAGCCGGCGACGCTCCAGGTGTTGTCGGCTTCGCGGCAGGCAGTGCCCTTGCGGGCATGCGGAGTACCGGCGATGGTCACGGTATGGGTGAAATCGCGGCAATTGGTGTTGTTGACGGTAACGTAGGGGCCGACCGTAACCGAACCGCTGACCCCCTTGTCGCCGACCCAGGTGCGTGGCGCACCGGGACGCCCAAATGTCAGGGCATTGAACTGGGCGCTTGCCGCCTCCGACTTGTCCTTGGCCGAGAGTTGACCGAGCACCGAGCCATCAAGGAAAGCCGTCACATCGTTCATCGTCGCACCGGCGGACTGAATCGCGCCGGGCGCCGGCAGCGAAGCCGGGGTGATGGTCGGCTGGGTGGCCAGTGCCGAATTCGGCTGCGGCAGCGTCGGCCCGAGGGCGACGTCAGAGGTCGAGGGTCCCATGCTGCAACCGGCAAGCAGGAGCATGGCAAAGAGGGGAACTGAACGGACGATCTGCTGCATGGCGGTCTCGAGGGGTGGCGAGGCCCTTATTCCTTACGTATTGAGGCAAAAGTGCGGAAACCCGCAACCTTTGCGGCCGGAAGCCGCAATTCTGCCAGGAGGCCCCCCAGCACTGAGCGTCTCAATTGCAGGGAGCCGCCATAGACGTCAACCAGTTCCTTGACGATATCCAGGCCCAGCCCGGAGCCAGGGGTCTTCTCATCCAGCCTGACGCCGCGGCGCAACACTTTGGTCGCCTCTTCCTCAGTCAAGCCGGGCCCATCGTCGTCGATCTTGATCAGGAGGTTGGCGGCGCCGCCGCTGCGCTCGGCCACCACTGTCACCCCGATCGAGGATTTCGCCCATTTACAGGCATTGTCGAGCAGGTTGCCGGCCATTTCCTCGAGGTCGCCCTCGTCGCCACGGAACCAGGGCAGCGATGCGTCGGGGCGCACCATGGCGATGGTCACCTGCGGGTTGAGCTTCTGCATCACCCGGGTCAGGCGCAGCATGACGTGGGTGGCGTCGGACTTCTTGCCGACCACGCTCGAGCGCGTCGCCAGCCGGGCGCGATCGAGATAAGTGGTCACCAGCTGACTCATCTTCTCGGTTTCGGTGGAGACGACCTTGGCGAGGCTGTTCTTCTTGTCGGCGCTAGCCTCATTGCGCAGTACCGCGATCGGCGTCTTCAACCCATGCGCGAGGTTGCCCACCTGGTTGCGGGCGCGCTCGACGATCTGCGCATTGGAGCGCAGCAACTCGTTGATCTCCTCGGACAGCGGCGCCAGTTCGGCCGGGTAAGCACCGGTGAGCGAAGCTGCGTCGCCCTCGCGCACCTGTTCCACCTCGCGCCGCAACCGATTGATCGGCCGTAGCGCCAACCGGGCGACGATGGTCGACATCACCGCCAGCATGATGGCCACCGCGCCCAGAACGATCAGCGTCTGGCCGCGGAACTCGTCGACCAGCGACAGGATTTCGTCGAGCGAGCCGGTGACCATGATGTGGAGCGGCATGCCGTTCACCGTCACGGCCCGCTCGATCACCCGGATCTTGATATTGAACGGGTCGGTCAGCACCGCGGACTTGGAGTTGGTGGCGTCAAACTCGCCCGGCAGGGGCCCCAGCACCATGCCGACATAGGAGTTGGAGAAATTGAGCAATTCGCCCTTGTCGTCGCGGATCGCCCAGTACCAGCCCGAACCAGTACGATCGAAGCGCGGATCGGCGACCTTGATCTGGTCCGATTTGGGCGTGTCGGAAAGGAGGCTGAGGTCGGTCAGCGTTTCGACGTGGAACTCCAGCGTTTCGACGAGGCTGTTGTCGAGGGCGCGCGAATAGAGCTCGGTCAGCAGGAACGCCGTCGCCACCAGCGCCACGATGAGCCAGCCGGCCGACAGGAGGAACAGCGAGGCGGCAATCGAGCCCTTGCGCTGCGAGGGGGGCTGGGCGGGTGTGGCCAATGTATCAGCCACGACCCGCTCCCCTCGGAAGAGAGCATAGGCCGATCGCCGAATTCACTGGCTCCTCGCCCCCCTCCCCAACCCTCCCCGCGAGGGGGAGGGTGCCGATCGAGTATGAACCACGATGAAGCCAAAACCACCGGCCGGCACCCTCCCCGTGACGGGGAGGGTTGGGGAGGGGTGAGCGGTACGCTCGATCCATCAGCTAGCCCCCGACCGAATACGCCCTCAGTCCTCGGCGATCTGGTAGCCGAGCCCGCGCACCGTCTGGATGCAATCGTCCGGCAGCTTCTTGCGCAGCCGGCCGACGAACACTTCGATGGTGTTGGAATCGCGATCGAAATCCTGATCGTAGAGGTGCTCGGTCAGCTCGGTGCGCGAGATCACCTTGCCCTTGTGGTGCATCAGGTAGCTCAGCAGGCGCAGCTCATGGCTGGTGAGCTTTACCGAGTGCCCGTCCACCGTGACCTTGCCAGCCTTGACGTCGAGCCGCACCGAGCCGGCGCTTATCTCGTTCGAGGCCTGCCCCGCCGCGCGGCGCACCAGGGCGCGGACGCGGGCCAGCACTTCTTCCATGTGGAAGGGCTTGGCGACATAGTCGTCGGCGCCGGCATCGATGCCCTGCACCTTGTCGCTCCAGCGGTCGCGGGCGGTCAGCAGCAGCACCGGCATCTTCTTGCCGGCGCGACGCCATTCCTCCAGCACCGAAAGCCCATCCATCTGCGGCAGGCCGATATCGAGCACCACGGCGTCATAGGGTTCGGTGTCGCCGAGGAAATGGCCTTCCTCGCCGTCGAACGCCACGTCGACGACGTAGCCGCCTTCGGTCAGCGCATCCTTCAGCTGCCGGTTGAGATTGGTGTCGTCTTCCACGACGAGAATGCGCATCGAAACGTCCCCTATTGCCGCCACGACAACTCCCGCGCCCGGCATGAGCCGGCCCTACGCGCTGGGAATGTCCGACGTTGATTTTACGTGAGGCTTCACTGAGCCGGCAAGCTCACAGGTTTGCTTTCGCCATATTCGTCCATGACGTTGACCTGCCACTCCCACTGGCCGCCAACCATGCAGACCCGGGCCTGCGAACTGATGATCTTGCCATCGACGCCCGACTGCGCGATCGCCTGCGACAGCTGCACCAGCTCGCCATTGTCGATCATCTGCTGGATTTCGCGCTTCGACAGGCATTCCTGCGCCACGGCCGGTGCCGCAACACCGAACGCCAGCCCCAGCGTCAACACGCCGGCCGCCACCAATGTCAGTTTCTGTTTCATCAGGGGGTTATGCAGGCCAATGGCTGAATGCGGGATGAACAGGTGTGGGGACGGCGCGGCCGCGCCCGGCTGATCCTGGAGGCGGGTAACTCGTGGTGCGCTCGACTGTTTCCCACCTTCTCGCTGCGCCGGAACACGGCTAGGCTCGCCTTGATCTGTCGCGCTTTCGAGGCGGGAAGTCTGCAACCCTGCCGGGAAGCGTGCTGGATGCTCTGAGGAGGAGGACCAATGAGCACGACGACCAATACTGGCTCGAGGGCCATCGACGTCCGGTTCGGCACTGCGACGCTTGAAGTCAAACTCGAAGATGGACGCGAGCTGATAGCGCCGCTCACCCGCTACCCTCGCCTGCGCGACGGCTCCCCCGCCGCCCGCCTCAACTGGCGCTTCACAGGTGGCGGCACCGGACTGCGCTGGCCCGACCTCGACGTCGACGTGTCGGTGGCCGAGCTCGAGTAACTTCCAGCCTTCGCGCAACCGGGCCTGATCCGAAAACGTTGACGGGTCGGAGGTATCCGACATGCCGTCGACGGTGATTGCCGACCTGGCGTATGACGAAGAGACCCAGACGCTGTCGGTCTGGTTCCGCCCATCCGGCCGTCGCTACGAGTATCTCGAAGTGCCGGCCATCGCCTATGACGCGCTGCGGCACTCGCCATCCAAGGGGCGCTACTTCAACGCCCACATCCGCGACAGCTATCGGTTCATCCAGTCGGACCGAGACGAGCCGCGTGCGCCACTTTTGCATGGCAATCGGGTTTGACAAGACACTGGCCGGCCGGTGCGAAAGAGCACCGAACCATTCACATGGCCTACCGCACCCACATGGACATGCCGACCGAGGCCGGCGCGGTCTCCTCGAAGCCGTATTGGGCGTAGAGATCCTTGGCGGGGCCATCGGCGATAAGGCTCACATAGGCGCCCTTCGGGGCGTTGGCCTGCAGCCAGTCGACGAGCGCCGCGACGATGCGCTTGCCCAGCCCCTTGCCACGATGCGCCGAGAGCACGGCGATATCGGTGAGCTGATACACCGTGCCGCCATCGCCGATCACCCGGCCCATGCCGATGGTCTCGCCCTGGTGCTCGATCACCACGGCGTGGATGGTGTTGGGCAGGCCAAGCGCCGCCGCCTCCGGCGATTTCGGCGTCAGGCCGCTTGACCGGCGCAGGTCGCAGAATTCGGTGACCGTCGGGATCCGTTCAATCAGTTGGTAGTCGCTCACGCTTCACTCCGCATCGAACAATGTCAGTTGCACCCCGTCGGGCGCCTCGAGCCGCGAGTTGGTGGAGCGGAACGGGGTCGGCCGGGGCGTGCCCAGCACTTTCGCCCCAGCGGCCTCGAGCAGGTCGGTGGCCGCCGGCACATCGTCGAAACGCAGCGCCACGCGGAACTGCCCGCCCATCGGGCGGCCTACCTCGATCTTGTCGATGAACTCGGCGTGCTTCTTGTCGCTGATCTCGAGTGTCGCGATCCCGGCGCCGAGGATCGCCACATGGCCATCATCATCGCCGACCGAGATCTGCTCCTTGAGCCCCATGGTGTCGCGCCAGAACGCCACCGCCCGGTCGAAATCTTCGACGGTGATGACGAGGCGCAACTCGCGCACGGTGTTGGTCATGTTCGTTTCCCTCCGGGTGTGTCCTGAGCGGGGGGCACCCCCACCCAGCGACGCTAGTTCGCTTCGCTCACAAGCTTTGCTGCCCTCCCCACGAGGGGGAGGGAGGCGATAGCTGCAAGGTATCGGTTCAAGCGTCTCCCTCCCCCTTGTGGGGAGGGATCAAGGGTGGGGGTGCCCACGCTCCGGCTTTCAAGTTCATGCTCAAGCCGCCACCGCGATATCGCAGCTGCAGCCACTGGTCTTCAGCGCTTCGCGCGCCACTTCGACGAACACCCGGCGGAACCATTGAGCCCGCCCGTCCGCCCGGTCGACGCGGCGATAGAGCAGCGATACCGGCGCGGCCTCGAGTTCTACCGGCGGCTTCGAGATGGCAAGACCGTGCAGCGATGCCATGCAGCGGGCGATCGACTCGGGGATGGTGGCGATAACCGGCATGGCGCCCAGCGCCGTCGGCAGCGCCGAAAAGCGGGGCACCGTCGCCACGACCGAGCGGCTGCGGCCAACCTTTTTCAGCGCCGCATCGACATCACCCGCCATGTCGCCCTCGAACGACACCGCGATATGCGCCTCGCGGGTGAAATCGGCCAGTGTGAGTGGCGCCGTCAGCTTCAACTGACCGGGGTCGTAGATCGAAACCGAGCTCTGGTGAAACAACGGCTGGCGCACGTGCCAGGAGGCGGGCTCGGGATGCACCGAGACGGACAGGTCGAAATCGCCATCATCGAGCTGCTGGCCCGGATGGTGGGTGTGCGAGGCCACCGAAATCAGCTTCGCCCTGGGCGACTCGCGCCGGATCCGCGCCGCCAGCGGGCCGAAAAACGCCGTCTCCAGGTTGTCGCACATGCCGATGCGGAAGGTGCCTTCATAGCTTTGCGGATCGAACGCATCCGGCATGCGGATGGCCCGTTCGATATTGCCCAGCGCATCCTCGATGGCCGGGGCGATATCGAGGGCGCGCGGGGTCGGCTGCAAGCCCCGCCCGACCCGCACGAACAGCTCGTCGTCGAGCGCCTCGCGCAGCCGCTTCAACGCCGCCGACAGGCCCGGTTGGCCCAGCAGCAGCCGCTCGGCGGCGCGGCTCACATTGCGCTCCTGCATCAGCACCGAGAAGGCGAGCAGCAGGTTCAGATCGATCTTGCGGAGGGCGGTATCATTCATCATTGCTAGTGATACCTCGCATGCCAACTATCGATTTGCAATATGGATTAGAGGTCGTCAGTTTCCGCTCCCTCTGCCGGCCGGCGCTCCTCCCTCACGCGACGGCGGCATTGCGAAAGGGATATTTCGATGACCTCTACCAAGATCGGAGGCGTCGCCGGGCTGGCCCTGTTCCTGCTCTGCGCCGCCAACTTCCTCGACGCCATGGACGTCTCGACCATCGGTGTGGCGCTACCCGCCATCCAGGCCGAACTCGGGCTCGAGCCCAACGTGCTGCAATGGGCGGTGAGCGCCTATGTGCTCGGCTATGGCGGCTTCCTGCTGCTGGGTGGCCGCGTTGCCGATATCTTCGGCCACCGCCGCGTCTTCCTCTGGGCGCTCGGCATTTTTGCCGCCGCCTCGATCGCCGGCGCCTTTGTCGATTCCGGCCCGACGCTGATCGCCGCCCGGCTGATCAAAGGCATCGCCGCCGCCTTTACCGCGCCGGCCGCCCTGGCGCTGTTGCTCAACGTGTTCGGCGAGGGCCAGGCCCGCGCCAAGGCGCTGGGGCTGTTTGCCTCCACCGGCGCCGCCGGGTTCGTGCTCGGCATGGTGCTGGGCGGCGCCGTCACCGTCTTCACCTGGCGCGCTACGCTGGTGATGGCGGCGCCTGTCGCCATTCTCGTGCTGCTGGTAGCGCCGTTCGTCTTGCCGCCCGATGCCGATAGCGGCAAGGCGCGCGCCTCGTTCGACTGGGCCGGCGCCATCACCATCACGCCTGGGCTCCTGCTGTTCGTGTTCGGCGTTACCAATGCTTCGGCAGCCGGCTTTGCCGCGCCGCTGACCTGGGGTCCGCTCGCCGCCGCTCTGGCGCTGATCGTCATCTTCCTCGTCGTCGAGGCCCGCCATCACGACCCGATGGTGCCGCTGTCGATCTTCAAGCGGCGTAAGCTCAGCCACGCCAACGTCGTCGCTGCGCTGTTCCAGGGGGTCTATGTCGGCTTCCAGTTCCTTGCGACACTCTACTACCAGCATGTCTATGGCTGGTCGGCCTTCGCCACCGGCTTCAGCTTCGCGCTCGGTGGCGCCTGCGTGATGTTCCTCGCGCCACGCCTCGCCGGGGTAGCGCAGCGCAACGGTACGACCAAGGTGATGGCCATCGGCGTGGCACTGCAGGCCGTCGGCTACGTGTTCTGGGTGCTGGCCATCGGCCGGTTCGACCCGATCGCGCTGGTGATCATCTCGCAGTTGCTGCTCGGCCTCGGCTACGCCGCCACCTACCCCTCGGTGCAGGTCGCAGCCCTCGCCGACGTCGAAGACGACAAGTCGGGCCTCGCCTCGGGGCTGCTGTTCGCCTCGTTCCAGATCGGCGGGGGAATTGTCCTCGCGGCGGTCTCCGCCATCTTCACGGCAGCGCCGGGTTTCAACTGGGAGCCCTACATCGCCGGTGGAGCGTTCGTTGCGGCGCTGGCCCTGGTCACGACACTGATCGCAGCAGTGGGGCCGAGGTCGACGACCAGCCGCGTTCCGCGCGCGGTGCCGCAGGCGGCGGAATGAAACCCAGCGGGGAGGCACCAACGCCTCCCCGATCACATTTGCTGGCTCGCCTGTCCGGCCAGTTGACTCGACGATACCTCACAATTAGACCAATCAGTCTAGACCACTTGGTCTAATGGAGGAGTGAAATGCACGTTTCCAAGAACGAAGTCGAAATCCGGCTGGAGCTTCCTGGCGCGGTTATCCGGCAGCGGCGTGGTTTCGGTGATGTCAGCGGCTATGGCCGGATCAGCGGCGAACACTTCACGCTGAGCGCTGGCGTCGACACGGCGCCGCTGTTCGAGGGCCTCGAGGGCGACCTCTGCCAGTGCCCGCACTGGGGTTATGTGTTGCGCGGCCGGCTCACCACCACCGATGCGGCCGGCAACGAGGAAACCGTCGAGGAGAACGACTTGTTCTACTGGCCGCCCGGCCACAACGTGCGGGTCGATTGCGATGCCAGCATCATCATGTTCAGCCCCGAACACGAGCACAGCCACGTCATCGACCACATGATCGCCCGGACCTCCGGCTGACGGCCCTTGGATATTGGCGGGCGAACGCGCAGGGTGACCGCGTGAATCGGACGCGGTCATCGCAAACCATGCATTCCACCAAGCGACGGATGATCGATGTGGGCCTGCAGCAATTGCTGCAGCAGGGGTACAACAGCCTCGGCATCCAGGCGGTACTCGATGCCGCCGCTGTTCCCAAGGGGTCATTCTATCACCACTTCGCCGACAAGCAGGATTTCGCCCTGCAGGTCGTCGATGCCTATGTCGTCGACGTGCATGCCGTGCTCGACGACTGCGTCAACGACCCGGCGCTGGCGCCGCTCGACCGCATTCGGAGGTTCTTCCGCAATGTCGAGAGTTCCTACGAGCGTGAGGGCTATCTCGGCTGCCTGATGGGCGGCCTCGGACAGGAGCTCTCCGGCGTAAGCGACACCTTCCGGCAGAAGATCGAGTGGTGCTTCTCCTCGATCGCCGACCGCCTGCAGCGCTGCCTCGACGCTGCCAGGGCCGATGGCACCATCGCCCCCGACAGCGATACGCGCGAGCTCGCCGAACTGCTGGTCAACTGCTGGGAAGGCGCCGCTCTGCGCAGTCGATTGAAGCGTAACCCCGCTCCGCTCGCGGTGATGCTGGAGTTCTATCTGGGATCACTGCAGCAGGGGTGAGGGGAACGGTCTGCCGCCGCGAGGGTTACTCCGGCACATCCAAGCAGAGGAGACCTCAGATGGACCATTCCACCCACACCCGCCTCGGCAATACCGAACTCACCCCGGCCGTGCTCGAAGGCGCTACCGTTTACGGCGCCGACGACGAGAAGGTCGGCACCGTCTCGCATGTGCATGGCGCCGGCCTCGGCAGCGAGATCATTATCGATGTCGGCGGGTTCCTCGGCATTGGCGCCAAGCCCGTGGCGGTATCCGCCAGCCAGCTCGAGTTCATGCGCGACGAGAGTGGCGATGTGCACGCGGTGACGACGTGGACCAAGGACGCCCTCGAGGCCATGCCCGAGCATCACCACTAACCCGCAGGGCGGCCGGCGCCCCCGGCCGCCTTCCTTACAGGCGCTTGCCCAGCCAGATGTCCGGCTTCCCCGCCCCGTTGGCGTCGGGGATGAAGCCGATGACGCGAAATCCGCACTTGCGGTAGACTCGAGCGGGTGCTTGCCGCCCGGTTTGGCAGCCAGCTCGTGCAGCATGGCCGGCGTATTGGCGTAGAGATCGGCGCCGAACGCCGTGGTTCCGCCGAAATCGTCGTCGCTGCCGAGAAACAACGTCAGCGCACCCGCGGCGCGGACCTGATCTTCGATCGCTCCAACCAATTGCCTGCCCATCCCCTGCCCCTGCCGATCAGGCGCGACGACCAGCGGATGAAGCTCCCAGGCGTGGGAATAGCTGGCGATCGCGCCCACCCAGCCGCATACCATATCATCCTCCACGGCGGCCAACCCGCTCCATTCCGGGTCGGCGGTGAGCTTGGCAATTTCCTCGCGCGCCTCGTCCAGCGTCTTCCAGGCGGCCGGCACATGCGCCAGTGCCGTGACCAGGATTATGGCGGCGGTTTCCCGCTGCGCGGAGCTGAGATCGGTGAATGGGACGATTCTGATCGCTGTCATGTTGGAGCCCTTAAGATTAGTCGAAAGTCGACCAAATTGTGATCAATGATGTCATTCTCAAGAGGGATTGGCTGAGCTAACGTCGGTGCCGTTGCGAATAAGCCATTGTCTGGATTGAGCGATTAAGACCCGTCTGATCTTGCCGATGCCTAGGGCGGACCACCGGCGAGGCCACTCGCCAACTAACGAGAGCTAAAATGACAAACCTGAGTTTGAATGCCGGTGGCGCGGACACCGCGCGTCGTGCTGGGCGGTTTTTTCGGAAGGCGCCTTTCCTCCTCTCGGGCGTCTCGTTGCTGGCGCTCCTCAGCGCGGCGCTGGTGACACCGGCCGAGGCCAAGGAGTTCACCGCAGCAAATCAGACCGAGCTGTATGAGGCCATCGCGGAAGCGCAAGACAGTCCCGACGCGGCGTCGACCATCACGCTCACCGGCAGCTTTTCTCTCACCAGCGGGCCGCCGGCGATTTCCGGCAAAGCCATCGCGGTATCGACCGGCCCCAACACCCTGACCCTCGCCTCCGGCGTCGCATTCGACGTGGATGGCGGCGCATCCCTGACTCTTTCCGGCAATGTGCTAGGCAATGGCGTACCGGATCAGGCGATCCTCAAGAAGATCGGAACCGGTGACCTGGTGATCAACGGCGTCACCGCGTCGGGCATCAGCAGAATTGGCCTCGATGGCGGACACACCCTCATCCACGGCGGCAGCACGGTCAGCTTCGGCACCTCCAGCGGAGGCTCCTTGTCCCAACTGAGCCTCGCGACCGACCCAGATCAGGTGGCAAGCCTTACGATTTCTGGCCAAGGCACGAAACTGACCGCCACAGGCACTGACTCCATCGCCCTCAGCAGTGGAACGAACAGCCAATCAACCCTGACAATCGAAAAGGGGGCGGTGCTCAGTTCAACGTCGTTCGTAACCGTGCACAGGACAGCCTCGCTGGGTACCGCAATCGTTAACGTGATGGGCGACGACTCGAGGCTGGAAGCTTCAGGCTTGTTTTCCGGCGGCGGTATCAGCTATTTCAATATCACCGATGGCGGTGCGATCGGCATCAGCGGCAACACCATCCTCGGTGGTCTTGCGGCGAACGTCCCAACCGCGAGCGCAGACGTAACTGCTGTGGTGTCCGGTGCTGGGTCGAGGTGGGACACCGACGGGACGCTCACCATGTTCTTCGGCTCGCTCTCCATCCTCGATGGGGGCGTAGTCACCGCGACGACGGCGAACATCGCCACCAACACCAATTCCGTTGCCACCAACTTCGACGTCATCGTGTCGGGCATCGGGTCGGAGTTGCGGGCAAACACCATCAAAGTGGCGACGCGGCAAACCGGGACCCTGACCATCGCCAATGGCGGCAAGGTGGTGGTGAATGGGGGCAACTCCGCCATCGACGTCGGCGGCGCATTCGGCACCAGCAACGCCGCGCTGAACATCGGCGGCGCCGTCGGCGAAGCCGCTACGGGAGCAGGCACGCTCGAGGCCTCAGCCGTCACCCTGGCGGCCAGCGCCGAGATCAACTTCAACCACACCGAAACCGGCTACGCTTTCGACATTCCGATCAACGGCAGCGGCGCCATCAACCAAGTGGCCGGCCACACCATCTTCGGTGTCGACCAGCTCGGCTTCACCGGTCTCACCACGATCAGCGGCGGCATGCTCGAGGTCAACGGCGAGCTCGGCGGCACCGTCAACGTAACGGGCGGCACCCTGGCCGGCACCGGCAAGGTTGGCGACACCAGCCTCGCCGCCGGCGGCACAATTGCCCCCGGCAGCAATGGCATCGGGGAACTCACCATCAATGGCGACTATACCGGCGGCGGGCTGCTGCAGATCGAGACCGTGCTAGGCGACGACACCTCCGCTACCGATCGTCTCGTCATCACCGACAGCAGCACCGGCACGACGAACGTCAGGGTGACCAACCTAGGCGGCGGTGGCGGCCAAACCTCTGACGGCATCAAGATCGTCGATGTCGGTGGCACTTCCGATGGCATTTTCAGTCTGCTCGGCGACACGGTGTACGAGGGCCAGCAGGCGGTGATCGGCGGCGCCTACCTCTATGGCCTGCAGCAGGGTACTGCTGACGGCGACTGGTACCTGTATAGTTTCCTCAACCCGGATAACACGCCGGTGTTCCAGCCGGCCGCGCCGGTGATCGAAACCTACGCTGCGGCCGCCCTTCAGGCCTTCAACACCTCCGAGAGCCTGCAGCAGCGCATCGGCAACCGCTCGTGGTCGTCAGGCAGCACCGAAGGCGACGGCATCTGGGGCCGGATTGAGGCCAGGCATACCTCGCTCACCCCCGACAGCTCGACCACCGGCGCAAGCTACGAGGTCGACACCTGGCGGCTGCAGGCCGGCGGCGACGGTGTGCTCAACCAGTCCGAGGCCGGCACGATCGTCGGCGGGGTGAATCTCCAGGTCGGTACCATCTCGGCCGATATCAGCTCGGCTGCCGGCGATGGCGGCATCGAAGGCACCGCCTTTGGGTTTGGCGGGACGCTCACCTGGTACGGCAACCAGGGCTTCTATCTCGATGCGCAGGGCAAACTGAACTGGTTCGACAGCACCTTGAGCGCCAATCTGCTCGACCGGCCGCTGGTCTCGGGCAATGCCGGCTTCGGCTACGCCCTCAGCCTCGAAGCCGGCCAGCAGCTGGCGCTCGGCGGCGGCTGGTCGGTCACGCCTCAGGCGCAACTGGCCTATTCGTCGGTCGATTTCGAGACCTTCGATTCGTACGGCTCAACTGTCGCGCTGAAGAGCGGCGACAGCCTGCTCGGCCGCCTCGGCATTTCGGTCGACTATGAGACGGAGTGGCAGGATACGGCCAGCGAGACCGGGCGCACCCATCTCTACGGCATCGCCAACCTCACCTACGAGTTCCTCGACGGGACGGCGACCAGCGTCGGCGCCGACACGCTCGTCAACGAGGTCGAGCCGCTGTGGGGCAGCGTCGGGCTGGGCGGCTCGGTCAACTGGGCGGGCGATCAGCTGTCGCTCTATGGCGAGGCTAACCTCGGCACCAGTCTCAACCACCTGGGCGACAGCTATAGCCTCGGGGTGACGGCAGGCCTCAGGGGCAAGCTCTGACTTCGTCTTGCACGGCCCGCCGCAGACCGCAGCGGGCCGACCGACCATGCGACTGCCGGCGCGGCACTCGACAATAGCGAGAGACAACATAACCATCATTGCGAGCTCCTCCGCGCACGGGGGAGCAGTCGACGCGCGCGCCAGCGCGGAGGCCGCGGGGGTACGGTCAGGAAGCGCTATGCGGCAGACCGGAGTGCCTGGAGCAAGCCCCTCAAAAAAGTTCAAATCCTCCCTTGAATGCGATTTTCCATCTCCTAGATCGAAGCCGTCAGCCGCCGGAACCGGGGTTGACGACAGTGGGGTAGCCCGCTGCGGCGGGCCGTCCCTCGTACCTATGTTGCTCTAAGGAGAATGTGGTTATGAGAACCTTCGACTTTGCACCGCTCTATCGTTCCACCGTCGGCTTCGACCGGCTGTTCGATATGCTCGACAGCTCAATCCGGCCCGACTGGCCTCCGTATGACATCGAGAAGGTCGGCGAGGACGAGTATCGCATCAGCATGGCCGTCGCGGGCTTCTCGACTGAGGAAATCGAGCTGACCCAGGAAGGCAACACCCTTGTGGTGTCGGGCTCCAAGAAGCAGGCAGACAACCCGCAGCAAGCCTACCTGCATTGCGGCATTGCCAACCGCAGCTTCAAGCAGACGTTCAGCCTTGCCGATCACGTCACGGTTGCCGGCGCCGCCCTGGAAAATGGGCTGCTTTCGATCGACCTCGTCCGGGAGGTTCCCGATCAACTCAAGCCCCGCAGGATCGCAATCGGTACCACGGGGCCGGCGAAGTCCGCCTCGGAGCAGAAGCAGATCGGCCAAGACCTCCGGTCGGCTGCATAGCAACCATGCTCTGACGGACGCCTCCCGGCCCAGCCCGGGAGGCACTTGCGGAGTTGAGAGGAATGAGCAGGACATTTTACCCATCTGACGAGTACGACAGTCTCGATCTCGAACTGGAGAGAGCCAAGCGACGTCGGGCGTGGCTGAGGAAGTTGCGGCGGGACGATGACGACGACGACCCGCCTTCAGCGCCGGTGGCGGCGCGATTACCGAAAACGCCGCCGATCGGCGCGGCTCAGGCGGCATAGGGGTGGGCATCATGCAAACGGAAAGCCTGCCGGTTGCGCGCCACCCATCCGACCGACTGTTCGATTGGCAACTCGACGTCCAACGGCTCGAGCGAGAGGCTAGAGCGGCGGCGGCAGCCGGCTGCGGTGATCCGTGGACCATGGTCGAAGCTGAGTGTTCGCTGGACCTGATCGAGGCCGAACTGGCTGCGCTTAAGGGGCGAGATCCTCGTGAGGTGACAGACAGCGTCACGGAACTCAGAAGCTGGAAAGCACGGGTGGAACGCGTTATCCGCACGTTGCGCTCGCTCGGCAGCACAGATTGAGCATGCCCCGGTTCCGAAAGGGCCCGGGGCTTTTTGCCTTTCAGGAATCCGACACAGCCCCGAGATGCAGGACTACGGCCTTCCCGGATCGACGAACTCATTCGCCTGACCAAGCAGGTCGGCACAACCGATCGAGGATCGGCAGGAGTCCGATGGAGGCTTGTCGTATCTGCCCGGGGAAAAGAGCGAAAAGGGCGGCTCCAAGGGCTGTCACCACCCATGTCACCGAACACATGAGGCCGCGAGGCTCGACACCAAAGGCCACCAAGGCGGAGCCTCGCGCACGTCACGGGAAGCGGACCCCTTGCGGGCCGCCGTCAAGAACCGACTTAGGCCCGACCCGGCTGTTTGGAGCAGCCAGTCCAATCTAACGGTATCACTTTGTTCGATCGAAGCCCAGCAACGCGGCCACCAATGGTGGCGCGATATCAAACCGCAACCGAGTTGCCCCTCTCCTCACTGTGCCCATAGCCGAACGGGCGCAACTCCCGTCCGCTGACGACGTTGGTTCGACACCCCCAACGCGAGTGTCAGCCATGAATTCCGATTTTCCCAAGCCGCCTTTTCCCGAACAGCAACAGCCCTATCCCGGCCTCAGCAGCAGGATGGATCCGGTGCCCGATCATGGCGAGACGAGCTATGAGGGCTCGGGCCGCCTCGAGGGCAAGAAGGCATTGGTGACCGGCGGCGATTCCGGCATCGGCCGCGCGGTGGCGATTGCGTTTGCGCGAGAGGGCGCCGATGTCGCCATCTCCTATCTCAACGAGCATGAAGACGCCGCCGAGGTAAAACAGCTGATCGAAGCAAGCGGTCGGCAGTGCCTGCTGCTGCCGGGCGACCTAGCCGATCCCGCACACTGCAGGGGGCTCATCGCCGATACCGTCGCGGCATTCGGCCGGCTCGACGTGCTGGTGAACAACGCGGCACGTCAAGGTTACTTCGAAAGCATCCTCGAAATCCCCGACGAGGAATGGGAAAAGACGATGGCGGTGAATATCTCGGCGATGTTCTATCTCACCAAGGCGGCAGTGCCGCACATGCGACCGGGTTCTTCGATCATCAATACGGCCTCCAAGCAGGCGGACGAGCCGAGCCCGGAACTCCTAGCCTATGCGGTCACCAAGGGGGCGATCCAGAACTTCAGCGCCGGCCTCTGCCAGTTGCTGGCCAAGGACGGCATTCGCGTCAATACCGTGGCCCCTGGCCCGGTCTGGACGCCGCTGGGGCCGGCTACCCTTCCGGCCTACAATGTCCGGACGTTTGGCGAGCAGGTGCCGTTCAAGCGGCCGGCACAGCCAAGCGAACTGGCCCCGCCCTATGTCATGCTCGCCAGCGATGAAGCCAGCTACATTTCGGGGGCAACCATTGCCGTGACCGGCGGCAAGCCGGTGATCTAGGTGCAGCGATCCTTCAGCTGCAGTACATCGAGCCTTCGTTACGGCCGTCGGCGATTAGAGAACGCGAGGACGGCCAAGGAAAGACGGCGGGCGGGGAACCCCACGACTTCGGCTGAAGCAAGCTTCAGAATAGCGAGGGCTGGGCGGGCGGCATCTCGGGCGATCCGTTCTCCTCCTCTGGCGGCGGATATTCCTTGTTGCCGATCGAGACCATCTGCAACACACCGTCCGGCAGCGGGCGCTGAAGCTTCTGTGCCTCCTCCCATGGTGCGGTCATCCAGATTTCGATCTCCTCGGGCGTCCTGAGGATCACGGGCATGGAGTCCGGGTTGGTCCTGGCGATGATGTCGTTGGGCTCGGTGGTGAGGAAGGCGAACAGGTCGGTGGTGACCATGCCTTCCGAGGTCTTCCGCACGCTGGTCCATTGCGGGGCGAAAATGCCGGCGAAGAACGCCAGCGGCCGGACTTCATCGAAGGCGAACCAGGCGTTGCCCAGCTTTCTGCCGTCGGGGCCGATCTCGTTGCTGATCTCGGCAAAGCTGGTGAACGGCACGATGCAGCGGAACTCGGGCGCCAGCCAGCGCTTCCAGTGCTGGCTTTTGGTGTTGCGCACATTGTGGGTGCCGCGGTCGGGCTCCAGGCGAACCAGTTCGGCGAACACCTCTGCGCCAAGGTCGCGTCCCTGCTTCCTGGCGATCTTGTCGGCGCGGGCCTGCGCGGCCCTGTACAACGCCTGCGACGAGCTCGGCATGCCCCAGCGTAGCTTGATCAGTTCGCGAAAGCCCGGCTGGTTGCGGATGATCGGCGCCAGCATATCGGGATAGACCCCGGTCTGCGGCGGCAGGTTGCCGATATTGCCCCCAACCTGAAAGCCGAAGATCGACTGCACCAGCTGGCGGATGGCTTCGACATTGGTGGTGATGGAATAGGCGTGGCACATGGGCGAGACGCTAGCCGGATCGCACGACTATGGGTAGGGCGAAGCGCCATGTGGCCGAGCCATTCAGCCGCGGTTCACCGCAAGCTCTCTATGCCGCAACGACACGGTTGGAGCTGAACCCATGTCGCGGACCATCGTTGCTTCCGAGCACTTGCCCAAGGCGTCGCCCTATTTCAGTCATGCGGTGAAGAGCGCCGGCCTGGTGTTCGTTTCCGGCACCGCTCCCTACGATCCCGATACCGGCAAGCTCGTTGGGGCAACCATCGGCGAGCAGACCGCCCAGGCGCTGCGCAATATCAACGCCATCCTCGCCGCTGCCGGCAGCAGTCTGGACAAGGCGGTGAGCGCCACGGTGATCCTCGCCGAGGAAGACGACTTTGCCGGGATGAACGAAGAGTGGCTCAAGTGGTTTCCGGTCGATCCGCCAGCTCGGCAGGGTGCGAAACTGCCGGTCCGGGTACCGGGGCTGCGGATCTCGATTGCCATGGTGGCCGCCGCCTGACGCCCAACAAAAAACCCGCGCCGGCGGAGGCGCGGGTTTCCAGTGCGGCAGTTCTTGGGGGCTGCCTATTCCAAGCAGCGCCTCAAACGCGGCTAAGTCTGACGGTCTGGCAGAAGACGCCCTGGCAGCCATTGACCTTGAGGCTGTCCTGGCCGGTCATGATCATTGTACCGGAATAGACGTCGCCGGCGTTCTTGACCGTGCCGGTCCATTTATTGTCGGACGACTGAGTGCCCTGGACGATGACCTGGTTCAGGTACTGCCGGTTCACATCATCCTTGTCGCGCAGCCAGATCAGGCGCGCGCAGAGCGCGCCGCTGCCGCACTCGGTGATCTTGTAGCGGCTCTTGCCGTCATCGGCCTGCCAGGTGCCGGTTGGATCGGCGGCGATGGCGTAGACGGGGGCCGCGGCGCAGAGGGTGGCGAACACGGCGGCGGCGAGTTTGGTCGCGAGGTGCATGGTCATGCGTCTCCGGAAAATTTCGGGTCGGTTCGGTTGGTTGGCCGGATAAATAGGAACTTTGGCTGAATCTTGAATAAAGGCATCGTTCATCTGCCGTTCATCATTGCGGCGAAGTACGGCTCCGAAATGGCAGTGATGCTGACTTGCTTTATCCTTCAGGAGTCTGCGAGCAGTCGTACTGCCACAATCTCGCTCCCGCGGAACGGGCCCCGCAGGGATAAAGTTCCGATCACGACGTCGTGACAACACGCCAAACGGCTTCATGCGGCCCGATCGGCCACAGGGTCCTCGGCGAGAACCGCCGCAGCGAGGCTGGCTTGGGCAGCTGCGATGGGTAACAGTTCACGGCTGCGAGCTTTTGGAAATTCGAGGCCCAGGTCTGCCGGCGCAACTGCCTGCCGTGCAGCGCCAGATGCAGATCGGCCAGGCCCCGGCGGCGCACCCGGCGCGAGGCGGCGTAAGGCAGATCCTCGTAGAACAGTACTTCTGTATGCCCAACAAGCGCGGGCAGCAGATCGACCACTACCGCCCGCACCGCCAAGTGGTTGACGTGTCCGCCGATTCCGGCCGGGCAGAAGATCCGGGCGCCCGGGGTCAACGAGCCGAGCAACCCGGTCAACGGGGCACGCACCTGCTCGATATCTTCGACCAGGCCAGCGAGGTCCCACGGCGTCCGCTTCCGCACCGGAGGCTCCTCAAGCCCGAGGTCGAGGCGCTCCAGCTGGTAGCGCTCGGAGAATGAGGTATCCTCTGCGCGCCGCAGCACCATCACCCGATCGATCGTCGCCACATCCGGCCAGTGGTCGGTCGGGGTGCCGGCGACATAGCCGCTGCGGGTGAAGAGGTTGACGAGGAGCCCACCGGGCGTCGTGGCAACCCACGCCCCAAGCGAGAACGCAATGTCATCGTAATGCGGGGACAGGTAAATCTGGTGGTCGGCCCGGGCAGCCTGTAGCATAGAGACGTCCTTCCGGAGATCGGTTTCAGGTGTCGGGCCAACACCAGAAGCACTCAACCACCCCGCCGATATATGAACCCCATAATTGCAGCAACGAAGATGCGACTTGCGGCGTTCGGCTCGGACCGACGCGCCCAACTGCGGCTTTCAACCCTGCCGCGCATCGGCGGGCTGGCCAGTATTCCCAGCCGCGCCGACGACATCGCAGTGGTGCTGAGCAGGATCGTGCCGCAGGTCGAGCGGCTCTATCTATTTCTCCACGGCTACACCGAGGTGCCCGCCGCGGCGCGGCACCCGCGCGTCGTTCCGATCCTTGCGCCGCCGGACACCCCATACCGCGCTTCGGGCAAGTTCTACGGCCTCAAGCAGCAGACCATGCCGTGCCTCTACTTCTGCTTCGACGACGACATTCTCTATCCCGACGATTACGTGCAGCGGATGACCGCGGGGATTCTGCGCTATGGGGGCAAGGCGCTCGTCGGCATCCACGGCACCGACTACCCAGGTCCCGGCACGCGCTACACCCGCGACCGCAGGGGGTTTCACTTCCGCCGTCGCCTCAGCTTCGACCGGCTCGTCGACGAACTCGGGTGCGGCACCCTGGCCTTTGCGTCGACGCTGATCGACGTCGACCCCCGACGCTGGCCCTATGGCGACATGGATGACCTGATGCTGGCGATCGAGGCACAACGCCAGGGCATTCCCCGTATCGCCATCAGCCGCCGCAGGCACAGCCTCATGCCGATCCACGAAGCGCAGCCCGACAGCCTGTGGGTCCGTACCGTCGCCGATGACAGCCGGCAGAGTGCTCAACTGGCCGAACTCCACCAATTGCTGGGCAGAAGCCGGACACCAGCCGCAGCGCCGGTCGTGCCTCCGACCGCTAGCTGGCCGGCAGCGCCAGGGCGGTGAGCACCGCCAGCCCGACCAGCATCAGGATCGAGATGAGGCCGGCGGCCAGCACCCGACCACCCGAAGCCAGCACGGTTCGCAGGTCGACCGACAGCCCCAGCGCCGCCATCGACAACAGCGTCAGGTGCGAGGAAGCCAGCTGCAGCGGCGGCAGCGTCACGTCTGGCAGGGCCCCAAGCGAGCGCGCTGCCATCATCATGACGAACCCGACGATGAACCAGGGCAGCAGCAGCGAGAAGGACATTCGCGCCAGCCGCTTGCGCCCGTGGCGCAGCCCGACGAACAGCACCACGGGCCCCAGCATCAGCACCCGCGTGAGCTTCACCAGGGTGCCGACCTGAGTGCTCATCACCCCCACCGGCCCGGTCGCCGCAAGAACCTGCGGCACGGCATAGACACTGAGACCGGCCACCACGCCATACTGCCACTGGGTCAGCCCGAGGACGCCGAACGCCAGCGGCAGCAGCACCACCACGACGATCCCCAGCGCCGCCGTGAAAGCGATCGAGGCCGCGACATCCTCGGCCGGCGCGTCGATGACCGGCGCCGTCGCCATGATCGCCGAGTTGCCGCAGATCGAGTTGCCACAGGCGACCAATGTCGCGAGGCGCTCGTCCAGCCCCAGCCACCGGGCAACCAGATAGCTCGCGGTCAGCGCCAGGAGCACCACCGCCGCCACCGCGACAAGCAAGGCGAGGCCCGACTGCGCCAGTGCAGCCGCACTGATGGTACCGCCGAGCAATACGACGGCGACTTCCAGGAGGGTCTTGGCGGCGAACTGTACGCCGGCAGCGAAACGCGCATCGAGGCCGAACAGGGTGTGGATCAGCGTGCCGGCAAGGATGGCAATGACCAGGCCATCGACGTAGCGCGCCCCGATCAGCTCCCCTTCGAGCCACTCGACCACCACAGCGAGCACTGTCACCCCGATAGCCAGCCCCAGTCCGGGCGCGACTGCTACGATACGGCTCGACGACAGCACGGCATGCTCCAAAGGAAGTCGCCGGGAGCATAGGTCTTGCGATCATTCCGAAAAATGACATAGATCGGTACGTTTCATTCTGCTCAATCGAACAATGACGCTCGAACAGCTGTCCGTCTTCATCGCCGTGGCCGAACGCGAGCACCTCACGCGCGGCGCGAGCGCCATCGGGGTTTCACCTTCGGCGGCAAGCGCCGCCATCAAGGCGCTGGAGGCGTATTATGACGTGCGCCTGTTCGATCGGGTCGGGCGGCAGATTGAACTGACGCGCGAGGGTCGCGTGCTGCTGGCTGAGGCACGGCTCACCGTGGCGCAGGTTCGCCGCACCGAATCCGTGCTCAGCGAACTGGGCAGCCTCAGGACCGGTATTCTCGATGTCGAGGCCAGCCAGACCGTAGCCAACTACTGGCTGCCGCCGCGCCTGCTGCGCTTTCAGGGGCAGTTCCCCGGCGTCACCATCAACTTCGAGGTCGGCAACACCGATCAGGTGGCCCGCGCCGTGATCGATGGCCGGGCCGAACTCGGCTTCGTCGAGGGAAGTGTCGAGGAACCGGTTCTCGCCACCACCGCCGTCGTCCGCGACCGTCTGGTCGTGGTCACCGCTGCCGGTCTCCGCACCGAGTTCAGCGACCTCAAGTGGGTGATGCGCGAGCGTGGCTCGGGCACCCGTGCCGTATTCGAAGCGGCGATGGCCGCAGCGGGCTACGACCTGGGCGCGCTGCGGGTGGCCCTGGTGCTGCCCACCAACGAAGCGGTGCTCAGCGCCGTCCGCTCCGGCACTGCTGCCGCCGCACTTTCCGAAATGGTGGTCACACCGTTCGTCAAAAGCGGCGAACTGCAGGTGGTCGATATCGAACTGCCACCCCGCCAGTTCTCCATCCTCCGCCACCGCGAACGTCGCCTGTCGGCCGCGGCGACGCGGTTCGAGGCGTTGTGCCGTGAAGGGTATGAGGCGCTTCCGCCCGCGACGGTTACGGACTAGCTTCAGCGCATCATGCACATCGCCCCGATCACCCCGGCGCACGTGGCGTCGATCGTTGCCAGGGATGGCGGGAACGGCTGGAACCGCCGCGAGACGCACTGGTCGGACGTGCTTCAGCAGGTCGAAGCGGGCCAGCGGGCGAGCTTGGTTGCCGTGCACGATGGGCACGTCGTCGGCTACGGCAACCTGCTGTGGCGCTCAGGTTATCGCGGTTTCGCTGCGGCCGGCATCCCCGAGGTGCATGACCTCGCAACCGACGTGCGCCGCCGTGGCGAAGGGATTGCGACAAGTCTGATCGCAGAGCTCGAAGCACTGGCGCGCCGGCGCGGGTACGCCACTATCGGGCTCGGCGTCGGCCTCTACCGCGACTATGGTCCGGCGCAGCGCCTCTATGTCCGGCTGGGCTACGTACCGGATGGCAACGGCATCACCTATCGGCAGGAAGACGTCGTACCGGGGGCTGCATTGGCTGTCGATGACGACCTGCTGCTGTGGCTGACGAAGCAGCTCTAGATCTCCTCCGGCGGCTCCCAGTTGGGCCAGTCGGCGACGTGGTCTTCCCATTCGCCTGGCTTCACCGATTGCTCGGGCACGGTGCGGCCGCGCACCGAAACGCCGACCGCCATGACGGTGTCGGGGTCGCCTGAAACCAGCGGGTGCCACCAGGCAAGGCCCTTGCCTTCGGCAATGCGGCGATAGGCGCAGGTTCTGGGGATCCACTCGATGGTGCGCACGTTCTCCGGCGTCAGCTTGATGCAGTCGGGCACCAGCTTCAGCCGGTTGGGATAGTCCGAGCACTTGCAGCTTTCGCCGTCGAGCAGCTGACAGCGGACATCCGAGACGTAGATATCGCCCGTATCTTCGTCCTCGAGCTTCATCAGGCAGCAGCGCCCGCAGCCGTCGCAGAGCGATTCCCACTCCACGTCGGTCATTTCCTCGAGCGTCTTTTCTTCCCAGAAGGCCATTCAGGTTCCTGTGGTGTGCGGAAAGCCGTGGACTCTCCCCTGTCGATCCCAACTGCGCTTGCACAAACCATGCGCTGATCATATTCGAGCGACCGCCTTGCCAATGCGCCCCAAATTGGGGAGATTCAAGACCATTGGGGCGCCTAGGCACGCCGCGGAGTGTTCGGTGCAGGATCCGTTCTACCACAAAGAGAAGCGGCGCAAGAAAACCCGCATGCTGGCGGCCGACGCCTGGCTCGACTCGGCGCTCTATGATTTCGGCCAGTCGCTGGGGCGCGGCTACACCCGTGTCGAGGATTTCTTCTCACGCTTCCGCGTCTCGGGCTTCAAGCGCTTCTTCGTCGAGATCCTGTCGGATGGCTTCAGCTTCCTTGCCATCGGCATGGTGATCACCACCGCCTTTGCGCTGTCGGCGTTCGATGCCACTGCCACCGGCCGGTTCAACAAGGCCGAGGATTATGCAGTCACCTTCCTCGATCGCTACGGCAATGAGGTGGGCCGGCGCGGCATCCGCTCCGATGATTCCTACCCACTCGACAAGCTGCCCGATAACCTCGTGAAGGCGACGCTCGCCACCGAGGACCGGCGCTTTTACGAGCACTGGGGCATCGACGTGGTCGGCACGCTCCGCGCCCTCGTCTCCAACGCGCAGGGCGAGAATTCGACCCAGGGCGGTTCTTCGATCACCCAGCAGCTGGCCAAGAACCTGTTCCTTTCGTCCGAGCGCACGCTCGAACGCAAGATCAAGGAAGCGTTCCTGTCGGTATGGCTCGAGTGGCACTACACCAAGGACGAAATCCTCAAGCTCTATTTCGATCGCGCCTATATGGGTGGCGGCGCCTTCGGCGTGGCCGCAGCGTCGGAGTTCTATTTCGGCAAGAAGGTCACCGACGTGAACCTCGCCGAGTCCGCGATGCTGGCCGGCCTGTTCAAGGCGCCGACCAAATACGCCCCGCATGTCGACCTCGCGGCGGCGCGTGGCCGCGCCAACCTGGTGCTCTCCAACCTCGTCGATGCCGGGTTCCTTACCGAAGGCCAGGTCACCGCGGCGCGCCGCAACCCGGCAGTGCCGATCGATCGCTCGGCCGAAGCCAATTCGCCCAACTACTTCCTCGACTACGCCTTCGAAGAAGCCAAGAAGCTGATCGAGGCTTCCGACAGCCGCTCCAACAGCTTCGTCGTCCGCACGACGATCGACCCGGTGCTGCAATCCTACGCCGAGGATGCGGTGACTTCGGTGGTGCGCGAACAGGGCGAGCAGTACAATGTCAGCCAGGCTGCCATGGTGGTGCTCGAGCCCAATGGCGCCATCCGCGCCATGGTCGGCGGCATGGATTACGGCAAGAGCCAGTTCAACCGCGCCATCGTCCCCAACCGTCAGCCCGGCTCGGCGTTCAAGCTGTTCGACTATGCCACCGCGTTCGAGCTGATCCCCGACTATGACCCCGATACCGTGGTCAGCGGCGCGACCCAGTGCATCGGCAACTGGTGCCCGCAGAACTATTCGCGCAACTCGGTGGGCCGCATCAGCCTGATCTCGGCCTTCCAGCAATCGATCAACACCGTGCCGGTGAACCTCTCCATCAAGACCGGCCGCCAGCCGATTGCCGATTTCGCCCACAAGATCGGGCTGACCAACGATTTCCCGGTGACGCGCTCGCTGGCGCTGGGCGCCGCCGAAGTGAGCGTCATCGACATGGCCTCATCCTATGCGGTGTTCGCCAACCACGGCTACAAGACGCCGGCTTTCGGCATCACCCGCGTCACCACCCTGACCGGAGACCCGATCTTCGACGCCGACCCCGATGCGCCACGCGAACGCGTCGTTTCCGACCAGACGGTCAAGTACATGAACCGCATGTTGCGCGGCGTGGTCGAAGCCGGCACCGGGCGGCGCGCGCAGATCGAGGGCGTCCCCGCGGTCGGCAAGACCGGCACCACATCGTCCTATCGCGACGCCTGGTTCTGCGGCTTCACCGGCAACTACGTCGCGGCCGTCTGGTTCGGCAACGACAATTACGAAAAGACGAGGGAACTCACCGGCGGCACGCTGCCCACCGTCGCCTGGCAGAAGTTCATGGCCTATGCCCACACCAACATCGAGATCAAGCCGGTGGAAGGCGTCGATTTCGCCCCGGCGCCGTTCGTCATCGCCAATGCCGAGGAAGGCCAGCCGGTGGCCCCGGTTGCCGAGCGCCCGCCCGGTTTGAAGCCCGGCGCCGCCGACAAGCTGCTGGAGGTTGCCGACCAGCTACGCAAAGCGCTAAGTGGCGGCAGCAACCAGGCGGCGCTTAGCGTTGTCTCCCCTGCTCCGGCCAAGGCGCTGTAACCGTTGCGTTTCCTTGTTCATCTCGGCACGATGCTGGTGGTTGCACTGGTGGTCGGCTTCGGCCTCAGCTGGTATGCGCTGAGCGACGGAAGGCTGTTCGGCGCCATCGAGATCGGCCCGTGGTCGGCCTGGCGTGATGTCGGCATGCCGGCGCCCGATCCCTATACCCGCGCCTTCATCGCGCGGTCGGGGGCGCTCGAGCTTGGCGCCAGCGAGGGCATCCAGTTCATTGCCACGACCGACAGCGACAACCGGCGCCTCGACCGGGCCTGCCGTTATCGCATCGATGGCAGCACGCCGGCGGCGCGTTTCTGGACGCTGGTGCCGGTGGCCCCGGACGACGCCCGTCCGATCACCCGCGAAGGCGGCCCTACCGACTTTCACAGCGCCCGGCTCAGCCGGGCCGGCGACGGCTCGGTCGAGCTTTATGTGTCGAAGACCCTTGCGCCGCAGAACTGGCTCGAGATCACCGGAGACGGCGCGTTCGATTTGGTACTGACGCTCTACGATACGTCTAGCCTGTCGGGCGTCGGCGCCGTTGTCGCCGCGCTCCCCTCGATCATCCGCGAGGCCTGCGCATGATCCGCACCCTGCTCTGGCTGCTCGCCGGCGTGGTGCTGGGCGGTATCATTCACATCGCGGTGATCCTCAGCCTGCCGGCCCTGTCGGCGACGTCCGCCTGGGATCATGTGGCGGCTGCCGGCGGCACGGGTCCGGGCCCGACGGTATTGGCGGCCACAACGTCCGCCCAGCCCAACCCGCTACGGCTCGACCCCGAACTCGCCTATGCAGTGTGCCGCATCGACCTGCGCACTGGTCCCGCCTCGGTTACGGGCACCCTGCCGCAGGCGTTCTGGTCGGTAGCGGTCTACAATCGCGCCGGCACGGTGGTCTATTCGACCACCAACCGCGACGGCATCGGCACGGCGCTCGATCTCGGCATCTTCAACCCGGGCCAGACGCGCCTGCTCGCTGAGCAGAAGCTCGATATCGCCGAGGGCCTGCTGATCGTCGAAGCCAAGGAAGACGACCTGTTCGTCGTGGTGCGCCTCGCCCCACCGCATCCGGAAATGCGCGCCCGCTACGAAAAGGCGCTTGCTGGCCTCAAGTGCGGCACCATCGCCACCTGAGCTACTTCCGATATTCGCCCTCGCTGGGCGCGTCCATCAGCACCCGGCCTGGGATGGCGCCGCCGCCATTGCCGTCGTCGCTCCAACCATCGCCACAGAAATCCAGGGCTTCTGCCCGGTCGACCCAGATCGCGAGGCGGCTCAGGCGCTCATCGACTTCGACCGCCTCGCCGTGCGGCGTCTCCACCAGGAAGTGGTCGAGCGCGTAGCCATAGGAGCCGTAACGGTAACCGAGCGCTGCAACGAAGCGCCCGACATAGAGATCGTTCTCAGCCTTGCGCAGCCGCATCTGCTTGAGCATCGCCGGCTCGATATCGTTGAGCTCGGTGGCGGCAACGGCGCGCTGCCGGTCGATCTCGATCACCGCGCAGATCGCCTTGAAGGTGGTCGGGAGCGTCAGGAGGTCCGCCCCGACATCATCGGCAATGGTGTTGAAGCGCACACGCGACGAGGCGTATGCCTCGCGGGTCAGCCAGCGATAGTAGAGGTCGAACTTGTCCGGCCGTGAGCTGAACACCCCGGCGACGAAGATCACCTGCTCATAGTCGAAGGCCCAGTCCCTGGCGTGGCGCGCGATGAGGAACCGGTACACCCGGTCATGCATCTCGCGCTCCTCGTCGGTGATGTTGAAATCCGACACCGGCTGGTTGCCCAACCGCCGCATCAGCCGGTCGGTTTCGGGGATGAGCTTATCGTTGAGCACGCCAGGCTTCACCCGGCCGAAATCGCCGAGCTCATGCGCGTTCGCTGGCGCGACGCACACAAGCAGCGCCAGGCCAAGCGCACGAACCCAACCCATGTCAGCCACGGCGGCGCTTGCCGCCCGAGGCCGTTCCCACCGGTTTGTCCGGCATCGGCGAGGAGCCCCCTCCCCGCTCGTAGCGGACCCCGGTGAACAACAGGACTTCGCCCGTGCCCGCCGATTGGGCGCGCGTTCTCGTGCGTCCACGTTTTGGTAGTTGAACCAGCTTTCCCAACCTTGCCTCCGGGCGGGCGGGCGATGTTTGCCGCGGACCCATTCCATCGGCAAATCGGGAGCGACGCAGGAACCCGATGAAAGCCATTAAGACTTCGTCAAGGTTAACAGTTCGCTAACGATTTTCCTGAAATAGTCAGCCCTGTGGTTGAGGCCCGAATCCTGGGCCTTGCAGGGCAAATTATGATCGGTTTCCAGCCTTACGAGACGTTCCAGCTCCTCATCGAGACTGGCGGCGTCGATCGAACGAACACGCTGCTGTGCGCGGCATGCGATGCCTTTGCGCGTCGCGGGCGGCCGACAAGTGCCGAAATGGAACAGTTTGCGGCGCTCGCCCAACGTCTGTTCCCGTCGGCCGCACCGGCCGCTCGCGCCAAGGCAGCGGCGACGCTGGGACGCTCCGAGGATCTGTCGCCCGAGCTCGAGGAACTGGTGGTGCGCCACCTCGGCGACGACCTGCCGGATTTCCTGGTTTCGGCGCCCAGGCTCTCCGAAGGCACCATGCTCAAGGTGATCTCGTCGAACGACGTCACGCTGGGCGCCGCTCTCGCCCGCCGGGCCGACCTCTCCAACAATGTGCTCGGCCGCCTGTTCCAGATGAACAGCCGCAAAGTTTACCGCGCCATCGCCACCAATACGGCGATCGTGCCGCGTGGCCCCTACCTCAGCGCCCTCGCCCGCTCGGCACAGATGGATCACCAGGTCGCCTGGTCGCTGGCGGCACGCGAGGATTTCGACGCGGCGCTGCTGGCTCCGGCCTTTTTCGACCTGGGCGAGACCGACAGGGTGAAGGTGATCAACGCCTTCGCCCAGCGGCAGACGCCGGCCGCGCCGATCAAGCGCACGCTCGAGCAATTGTCGGTCGCCACGGGCGAACTCACCCGGGCGCTGATGAAGCTGTTCGCCGAGAACCGCCGGCCTGAAGTCACCAAGTTGCTGCACCAGATCACCGGGCTCGACGAGGTGCGCTGCGGGCAGATTGCCCACGACACTTCGGGTGCCGCGTTGTTCGTCGTGCTGCGCGCCTTCGGGTGCGATGCGCAGGATGGGCTCAAGGTGCTGATCCACGCCACCTCGCACGACGAGGATCGCTCCAAGGCGCTGGCGCAGTTCTCAAAGCTGTTCGAGACGGTCAGCGTGGATGCCACGGCGTTCCTGATGAGCGCCTGGCGCGGCGAGGTGAACCTGCTCGACATGACCAAGCCGGAATACAAGCCGTTCGAAATCGAACGCCGCCGCATCCCGCCGCCGCAGACCCGCGAACGCAACCCGGTGGTGGACCAGGCGATCGAGGCGCTGGCGCGGATCGGAGCACGGGCGAGCTAGATTCTGCCAAAGGAATTGCTGTAATCGGCCACACGCACCGGGTCTTTCCCGCGAAAGCGGGAACCGCGTTTGCGATGGCTCCCCAAACGGAGATCCCCGCTTTCGCGGGGATGACATCGTGCCTGGGGATGGTACAGCGAGAATGGTGCCTCTAACCCACCACGTCCAGCCCGAGCTCGCCCTTGCGCAATTCCAGCGACACCACCCACAGGTCCGGGTCGAAATCGTGTTCCCTGGCAATCCGCTCACGCACCTTGTCCGGCTCGACATGGTCGAAGCGCAGCTGGAACACCCGGGCCTCGGGGTTGTCACCGAGGCTGGTCGCCGGCGCCGGCGTATAGAGCGACACTTCGCCGTTGAGGTGATCGACCTCGACGAAGATTTGCCCGGCGATCGGGTCACCGCGGCGCGACACCACGCAGAGGTGGCCGATATCGTTATGTCGGCGCACGAAGGCCGAAACCCAGAGGTCGGTACGGAACATTGGTCAGCTGTGCCGGAAAACCCGGCGTCTGGCTAGGCCGCAGACACCAGGCCGAGGCCAGCGACCATTCCTGCCGCAATGGTCTGAGCCGGCGCCACCGAGCAGACCAGCATCTCGCCGCTCTCCCGGTAGATCGCGAAGCGCTCGCGGAACTTCCGCTCCTCGCTCTGCCGCTCGAGACCAAAGCCGCGCATCAGTTGCCGCGCCACCACGATGGATGTGGCGTGCTCGATCTCCAGTGAAGGCAGCAGGGTGACGCCGTAGTTTGCTGCAACCAGCCGCTCAGCCCAATGGCGGTCGTCGCTGCCGGGGGCCGCAGCGAGGAAGCCCGACGCAGTAACGAAGATGCCCGGCGCCGGGGCGTCGTCGAGCAGTTGCTCGGCCAGTGCGAGATTGTCGGCCCGATAGCGGTCATAGCCGTGCGCGGCGATGAACGGGCCGATCACCCCGATCCGTTCGCAGAACTCGAGATCGAGATCGATCAGCGGCCAGTCGAGGGCGGCAGCGAGGGCTCGGCCCAGCGTCGACTTGCCGACGCCGCCGGGCCCGAGCAGCATGATCCGCTCGCCCGGACGCCAGGCTCGCCGCATTTCGAGGTGAATCGCCATGTCCATTGCGCCATCCGACCGCGAGCGGCCGGTTGGCGCAATGGGGGTCGCTAGATCGCGGCGCCGTTGTCGACCAGGAGGTCGAGCAGTTCGGGGGAGATCCGCCCGGTCACCTTGTAGTTGAAGTAGACCTCGAAGTTGCGGATCGCCTTGGCGGTCGCCTCGCCGGCCACGCCATCGGCTGGGCCATGCAGGAACCCCAGGCTCCCCAACCCGCGCTGCACTTTGGCGACGATCACCGGATCGGTGACCGAGAACGGCGCCATCAGCTGTTCCGGCGTCGCTTCGGTATCGAGCACCGCGATCGCCTCGCCCGGCGCCGGCGGCGCCGGCTCCTCGATCTTCAACGGCACGCCGACCTGCGGCTTGTCGGGCAAAGCAGCGAGCTCGGTCCGCTCAACGGCCGCCTTGGGCACCAGTGCCACCGGCGGCGCAGCCTCGGCAGTGCTCAGCGCGTTCGATTCGGCGGCGAGCTGCTGCACTACCGGCTTTTTGGGCAGCGCCTTGGGCGCCGTGGTCATGGTCATCGACTGCACGCCGTTGACGATGGTGCTGATCGCGTCGCCGGCGGTTTCCGCCGCCATCTCGAGCGCCGCTTCCGGCGATTTCGGCACCGGCCGGCCCAGCACCGTGTTGCCGGTTGCCTGCTTTGCCGGGGCGATCGAGCCGGTCTCGATATCGGCGACCAGCGGCTTGGGCTGCTCCATCACCGCCAACGATTGCGGCTTCACCGCGTCGGTCCTCTGTCGCTCGGCCTTGAGCTGCTCTGCCTTGGGCAACTCGGCTGCGACTGGCGCGACCTCGACCTTGGGTAAGGTCACCGCCGCCGCTGGCTTTTGCTCGACCGCGGGCGCCGGCGCGACTGGCTGCGGCGCGGGCGTCGACAGCGGCGCGGCAAGCACCATTTCGATGATGTCGCGGGTCAACTCGCCGGTCGGCTTCAGCCCGCGCAACTCCTCGAACTTCTTCAGCGCCCGGGCGGTCTGCGGGCCGTAATAGCCGTCGATCGTCCCGGTGAAGAGCTGCAGCCGCTCGAGCTTGCGCTGCAACTCGAACACTTCCTTGTTGCCGATCGGCCCGCTCTGCGTATCTACGGGGGCGGCAGCCGCCGCCACCTGGCGCTGCACCTTGGCGGGCGCGCTCAAAACGAAGCTCTTGGGCCGGGTTTTGGGAATCACCAGTTCGACATCGGCGATCCGCGCCGCCGATTCGATCCCCGCATCGAACAGCGGCGAGGGGTGCTCGTGGCGCTGGCCATAGAGCGCGTTCGAACCGGCCATGGCCGACGTAACCACCAGGGCGGCGATCGCGGAATTGGTGAGGGGCGAGCGCATGTAGCGCGCAATGACCCAGAGCGCCGCGCGACCCGCGTGGGCCAAAGCGACACTGCCGACCTGCAGGGGCAGGTGCGCAAGAGTTGCTGCCGTCATAGGGCTCTTTTTCTTTCGTCGTCGTGCCATGTGGTGGGCATTTGCTGCTGGACCGGGTCCCGGTGAAGCGGGGTAACGGCAGTAGTTTCCTCCACCTTGGTTTCCGGACCGTTTATCGGCAGCAGAACAGTCATCACTGTCCCCTCTCCGGGCGACGAGCTGGCATGCAGGGTTCCGTCATGCAGCTCGACCAGTCCCTTGACGATCGAAAGACCCAGGCCCGTGCCCTCGTAGCGGCGCGCGAGGCCATCCTGTGCCTGGAAGAACGGCTCGCCGATTCGGCTCACCGATTCTTCGCCCATGCCGATGCCGTGGTCGGCAACCGAGATGGCGAGGTGCCGGCCCTGCCGCTTCATGGCGAGCGTCACCAACGAGTGCTCGTTGGAGAACTTCACCGCGTTCGACAGCAGGTTGATCAGGATCTGGCGGCAGGCGCGCTCGTCGGCGATCAGCATCGGCAGGCTGCGCGGAATGTCGGTCATCAGCCGTACCGATTTATCGCGCGCCATGGCGTCGACCATTTTGAGGCACGGCTCGACCAGCGATTCGGGGGCGATAGTCTCGGTGGTCAGTTCGAACTTGCCTGCTTCCAGCCGGCTCATGTCGAGCAGCATCTTGACCACGTCGATCAGGTGGTGGCCGCTCTGCTGGATGAGGGTAGCGTATTCCCTGTGCTGCGGGCTGAGCTCGCCGACGACGCCCGAGGTCATCATCTCGGAGAAACCGACAATGGCATTGAGTGGCGTACGAAGCTCGTGCCCGATGGTGGCGAGGAAGCGCGACTTGGCGCTCGATGCTTCTTCGGCCAGCTTCCGGGCCCGCTGCAGTTCGTTCAGATAATCATGCCGCTCGGTGACATCGCGCAGCAGCACCACCACTTCGTTGCGGGCGCCGGGCGCATCGACATCGACCACCGGCGAGAGCGACGCTTCGACCCAGACATAGCGCGGCGCAGCGGCCGACGGGCCGGGCTCGTCGCGGCGCATGCGTATCTCGACACGGCGCGTCCGGCCATCCTGGTTGGCTTCGGCAAAGGCGGTCAGATAGGTCGGCCGATCCATCACATGGATACGCTCGACCAAGCCATTGCCGCTGAGTTCGAAGCGGCGGCAACCGAACAGCTTCTCGGCGGAGCGCGAGGTGAACAGGACGGTCCCGTCGCCGGCAAATCGCATCACTGCGTCCTGCACATGCTCGATCAGGTGCCGGTAGGCATTGATCTGGGCTTTCTCGTAGACCTCAAACACGCTGTTCAGCCGGTTGGCCGAATAGGCGACGATCCCAGCGGCGAAGACAAACACCAGCCCGCTGACCAGCGTGGTGCTCATGTGGAAGGGCTGCGGCCAGGCGAAAATGCCGAAGCTCGCCAGCACGCCGAGTGCCACCACCGTGACCAGGATCGCCCAGGCCCGCTTCTTCACCGGCGTACGGGTCAGCAGCGAGGCATGAACCGGCCCGAGCACGGCCACCGCAAGACCGAAATCGACGATCGCCGGATCGGCAACGGTCAGCAGCGCACCGCCGAGGAGCGTCGCATAGACCTGACCCGCCGCGGCGCGCTCATACTGGCCGCGCTGGCAGAGCGCGATGGACAGCACGCCCGCGGCGATGCCGATGGTGGCGAGCACGAACGGCAGCAGCAGGGATTGGGTCAGCGCATAGAGCGCTGCCGGCATGCCGACCAAACTCGCCACCAGGACGAGCCTGGCATTGGTGGCAATGGCCTGCCGGCGCAAGGCTTCAGGACGCCCGCCAGCACCCCGCACCGGCTCGGTGCGCCAGGCGCGACGCATCGCATCGCTCAACCATGTCCAGAGGCTACGCATAACTCTAACCAACCGCCCCGCCGCCCATTTTCTTGTTGCCTGGAGCTTCCACCCGAACGCCTAATGCGGGTTTAAGGGGAAGGGCCCGGGTGGCGGTTGCGCACCCGATCCATCTCGTTGCGCAGGGGCTTTCTGGGGTTAGCGTAAACAGTTCGTTGCGCTGAAAGCGGGCTTCCGACGGGCCGGCCGTTGTTGCTTGACTGGCGATGTCGCGCGAGATTCGGGGGACCGTCCGGACCGGGCCAGCGACGGATCTGTGGCATTTGCAGACAATTTTATCGAAATCCCGAAACCCGACTTAAGCCGGCGCGCCTAGCCTCTCGTACAACACATGGCAGGTGGACTGCCGGTACGGGAAGAGGCGGCGATGTTCGTGTTGAGGTCCATGTTCTGGCTGACGGTGATGTTCATCATCATCGCGCCGAAAGACTTCGACCTGGGCAAGACCGCCAGCGATGCCTCAGCCGAAGCGCTCAAGGCCGGCCAGCAGGCCATCGTTTCACAAGTTCTCGCCAGCAACTGCAGCACCATCGAATGCGCCGGCGGCAAAGCCGCGCTCACAGTGCTCGCCGGCAACAAGCTCCCGTCCATCGACATCCCCATGCAAATGACGTCGAACATCCCGGTCCCGCTCCCCCGACCGCGACCGGATCGGATGGGTTGAGCCAGGGGTTGCGTCACTTCCCCGACGCTACTCCAGCAGCGATCCCTGGCCGAGCCGCAGTGCGCTGCCCCGCACTGCGGCTCACTTGTTTGGCGAGTAGCCCGTAGCCAAAAGCGCGTAGCGCCCCAGCCCATTCGCCACTCGCTATTCGCTACTCGCTCGCCTATCTATCAGAAATGACTCATAGTGCCGCCTTCACCGAGATCGCCGAAAACCTCAGCTTCCTTGACGACTGGGAAGATCGCTACCGCTACATCATCGAGCTCGGGCAGGCCCTGCCACCACTCGCCGAAAGCGAGAAGAACGCCGAGAACAAGGTGCATGGCTGCACCTCGCAGGTCTGGCTGGTCTCCAACCACAACGGCGCCCACCTCGAATACCGAGGCGAATCCGACGCGATGATCGTACGCGGCCTCGTCGCGGTATTGATCGCGCTCTATTCCGGCCGCCCGGCGCGCGAGATCGCCGAAACCGACGCCATCGCCATCTTCGACGAACTGGGCCTGCGCGAACACCTCACCACGCAGCGCTCCAACGGCCTCGTCGCCATGGTCAACCGCATGCGCAGCGAAGCCCGTTCGTTGGCGACGGCCTGAGCGGTGGTGCCGGAGTTCTCGTTCCGCCCGCTGCGGCCAGGCGGGGCCGGGCTCTTTTTCCCCTAGTGGTGAGATTCTGACGCTTGATTCCGGCCGACGATCGGACCCTCCGCATGACGACACGGAGGGAAGCAGTCTGGGATGGCTATACTCGGCCCGTCGAAGCTTATAGGACGAGCAGCATAGCGCAGCGATCCGGCTGGCCGTTTCGGAGTTCGGTTTCCAGGATCCCCGCTAACCAACGTGGCGGCTGTTCGCATATGTCGAAGCCCATGCGTTGATATGCCGGCGCATTCCACGGTGGCGTCACCGCAGTGGTCAGCCCGACAAAGGCCAGTCCAGTCGATTTGGCAGCCTGAACCGCCTGCTCCACAAGCGCACTGCCGAGGCGTCGCCGCTGGAATTCGAAGGCGACATCGACCTCGGCGATATAGAGAGCGTCCTCGAACTGTCGCGCCGCCAGGAACGCAATCGGAGCACCACAGCCATCATCCGCGACCCACAGGAGGCCCGCATCCAGGCTAGGCCGCCACGTGGCAGACGGAGACGCGTGCACTTCGTCACCAAAACCATGTTCGACAAAGAGCCTCCCTGCCGATAGCTCGATGGAGGGCAACGCCGCGAGGTCTTCCTCGCGGGCGAGTCGTATCGGCTGTGCAGTGGACAGGCTCATCGTCGATTTCATCCATTACCGTCAGGCATAACAAGCCACGGCGCCGGTGTCCGCAACAGCTGATCACCTCTCCCCGAGGAGGATGAGCAGATGCTGCGCGACGCCGGCTTGGACGGCATAAGTCTGTTCTTCGCCGGCCTCAGCTTCAGAGGTTGGATTGCCTATGCGGCATAACTGGTCGAGCCGCTGACCTTCGCAGAAAAAGTCTGCCGGCGATGTCGAATCCCGCTCCGGGGGTTCGACTAACAATGAAGGCTGGATTGGCCAGCCGACAAACACCGGAGCTTACAGATGACCCCGACCATTACGGCTTTTGCAACCTCCCCCGATGGCGGCCAGGGCCAGGCACGCGACATGCGCGTGCGCTGGGCCCTCGAAGAGGTCGGCCTGCCCTACGAGGTGCGCCTCGTCTCGTTCGCCCAGATGAAGGAGCCGGCGCACCGGGCGCTGCAGCCGTTCGGGCAGATTCCGACCTACGAGGATGGCGAGTTCGCACTGTTCGAGTCGGGCGCCATCGTCTTCCACATCGCCGAGCGGCACCCGGGGTTGCTGCCGGACGATGCGGCAGCGCGGGCCCGCGCCGTCACCTGGATGTTTGCAGCGCTGGCCACCGTCGAGCCACCGATCGTCGACCGCGAAGCGGCGGAGTATCTCGAGGGCGACAAGCCCTGGTACGAGGAGCATCTGGTGACGGTAGACGCCCGCATTCGCGGCCGGCTCACCGACCTGTCGCAGCGTCTCGGCGCGGCTGACTGGCTGGATGGCGCGTTCAGTGCCGGCGACCTGGTGATGGTGGGCGTGCTGCGCCGGCTCGAAGGCTCCGACCTGCTGGCCGAGCACCCGAACCTCGTCGCCTATGTCGAACGCGGCAAGGCACGACCTGCCTTCAAGCGCGCCTACTCGGCGCAATACGCCGTGTTCACCGACAGCCAGATGGCGGCGGCATGACGGAGCCGGCATCGCTCTCCACACCTTGATCGCGACGTTGCTTGCGGGCGACATCGCTCTGCGCTTACGGTCCGCCGTGTTTGACGGGGATATGCATGCTCAAGGTGATTTCGGCACTTCTCGGATTTGCCATGGCCAGTGCCGCCGGCGCAGCAGAATGGACCTACGAGGATGGGAGCGTGCCCATCGCCTATCTCGACAATGGCGCGGCGCAGTTCCAGTTCGCCTGTCGCGGTGGCGACCTGGCCATGGGCTTCTGGGTGCGTTCGCCACACCGGCAGGTGGCTGGCGCCAGTTCGATGAACCTCGCCATCACCCCGGATCCGGTCGAGGGCGTCGGCGTTTCGGCAGCCGGCGGCAGCAGCTTTGCGCAGGAGATTCCGCTCATCCACAGCGACGGCAGCTCGATGATCGTCCGTGGTCCCGTGGCGCGGCAGTGGGCGCGCATCGCCCAGGGGGCCAAGGCGACGATCCGGGTCGCCTACGTCCGCAGCAAGTCGCAGGGCGGGCTCGAGGTGTTCGACAGCAACACGTTTGGCGCCAAGGGCTCGTCGGCTGCCATCAAGCGCGTCCTCGACCGCTGCGGCTGAGCAGCACCAGCCCGCCGGCATCCGGTGCAAGCAGGTCCGGAAGACAGCGTGGCCGCCCCTTGCGGAGCGGCCACGGGTCGTCACGTCGGGGTGGCGCCAATCAGGCGGCCTTGCGGCCCAGGCCATTGTCCTTGGCGAGGCGCGAACGAGTCGCGGAGTAGTTCGGAGCAACCATCGGGTAGTCGGCCGGCAGGCCCCACTTCTCGCGGTACTCTTCCGGCGAGAGATTGTAGTGGGTACGCAGGTGCCGCTTCAGCGACTTGAACTTCTTGCCGTCTTCGAGGCAGATGATGAAGTCCGGGGCGACGGACTTGCGCACCGGGACGGCCGGCTTCAATTCCTCGGCCGGTTCAGCCGCGACGGGAGACTGGAGATTCCGGAGGGCAGCATGCACGTCAGCAATCAGCTTGGGCAGGTCGGTTACGCTGAGGGCATTGTGGCTAACATAAGCGGAGACGATGTCAGCGCTCAGATCGATGAGATCGTTGTCAGCCGCGGCAATGCCGCTGATCATATCGGTCATTTCGGGTCCTTTTCTGCGGTATGTCAGGGCGAAGAGGTGGCAGCCTTGCCCTGGACTGGTTCAATAGAACCGCTGCACTGCGAATGCAATAGCAACTGTCGTCTATGTGTATAACCTTTGGTTTGCGGCAATAATGTGCAGTTGCCAAAGTGTTTCACTTCAAATCGTCCACAGTCGTCGCGGCGGTAGGCGCCTCCCCGCAGCGATATGCCGCACGGGCCAGCAAATGCGCGCTGATCGGTGTCGACAACAGTAGGAACACAATGCCCAGTAATGCACGCAGGATAACTGCGCCATCGAGCGAAACCACTGCAAGGGCAAGGAAAATCAGCCCAGCACCGATGGCGCCGGCCTTCGACGCGGCATGCAGTCGGGTATAGAGATCGGGCAGCCGCAGCACGCCGATCGCCGCGATCAGGCTGAAACCTGCCCCGGCGAGCACCAGGAAGGCGGCCAGATACTGCGCCAATTCGACAATCATCGTTTGGCCTCCCGCGCCCGGCTCATCAGGTAGCGCGCCAAAGCGACCGTAGCGAGGAATCCCACCAGCGCCAGCGCGATGGCAATATCGACGTAGAGCGAGAAACCTGTCAGCACCGCCACTCCGGCGATGAAGCCGGTGGCGAGCACGGTGATCATGTCGAGCGCCAGAATCCGGTCTCCGAGATTGGGGCCGCGGATCAGACGAATCACCGCCAGCAGCATCGCAACCAGCAACAGGCCGAGAGCGACCTGGGTAGCGAGTTGCAGGACTGCGCCGCCGCTCATCGGAATACCCCCGCGACCTTGGCCTCGAAGCCGCTGGCGATCTCCTTGATGAAGGCCGCACGATCGGTGACGTGGATGGCGTGGATGTAAAGGAAGCGCCGATCCTCGGAGACATCGACGCTGAGTGTGCCCGGCGTCAGCGTGATCAGGTTGGCCAGGAGGGTAATCTCGGCGTCACGGCTGAGGCTCAGCGGAAATGCGATGATCGCCGGACGGATATGAGCGTTGAGGTCGGGCCGCAGCACCAGCCGCGCCACGCGCAGTGCACTTGCCACCAGTTCGGAGATGAACAGCCAGCCCAGCGCCACAATACGGAGCGCCCGCGGCAAGAGGTTCGGCCGCGACACGTAGCTGCGCACGACGAACAGGCAGGCGGCGCTGACCAGCGCGCCGAGCATCAGGTTGGGCAGCGTGAAACTGCCCGTTGCCGTAGCCCAGCCGAGCGCCAACACGATGGTGAGTAGAACCAGACTCATGGCGCGGCTCCCTCGAGGCCGGTCGCGACAACATAGTTGACCGGCCGCAGCAATCCGGCGGCGGCCTCTTTTCCGAAGCCGAGCAGCGGCTCCGGCCACAGCCCGAGCAGCAGCACGACAAGCGTCAGCACGCTCGCCGACCCCAGTCCAAGCCAACGGACCTTTGGGCTGAGCGGCTTCAGGTTGGGGTTGGGCGCTTCGGTCGCGGCGCCCTCATGGCCGGCGCGCCAGAAGACATGGGCCCAGAGCCGGCTCACGGCGATCAACGTCAGGAGCGCATTGCCGAGCACCGCAAGCCACAGCACCAGACCCCAGCCATCGCCGCCTAGACTCCAGCCCTCGATGCCGCCCTGCACCAGCAGCAGTTTGGGCCAGAAGCCGAGGAAGGGCGGCACACCAGCGACGGCCAGCATCAGAACGAAGAACAGCAGCGAGGGCAGCGAGGCCACGGCGTAGATGCCGCCCATGCGGCGCGTATCGGTCTCGCCGGTCATCGCTTCGAGCAAACCAGCGACAAGATAGAGCCCCGTGATCGTCAGCATGGCATGCAGCACGTAGGTCGCCGAGCCGGCCAGCCCCGCATCATTGCCGAGCGCCGCGCCGGCAATGGTTGCGCCGATGCCGCCGATGACCAGAAAGCCCAATGCCCGCCGCAGGTTGGTCTCGGCGATGGCGCCGAGCGGCCCGAGCAGCAGCGTGCCGACCGCCACCAGCGCCAGCGCAGGTTCGAGCACCTCGCGGCTCGCCGGCAGCAGCATGACCAGGGCCCGCAGCAGGGCGTAGACTCCGACCTTGGTGAGGAGCCCCGCCATCAGTGCCGAAATCGCCGCCGGCGGCGCGTGGTAGCTCGCCGGCAACCAGGCATTCACCGGAAAGGCCGCGGCCTTCATGCCGAACGCCAAAAGCAGCAACGCGGCGATCGACGCCAGCGCAGCCGGGTTGGCGGCTGCGGCGCGGCCGACGATGTCAGCCATGTTGAGGGTGCCGAGCAAGCCGTAGAGCAGCCCGAGCGCCATGAGGAAGAAGGTGGTGGCGAGGAAATTGAGGAAACCGTACTTCACCGTGCCATCGAGCTGGATGTTGCGCCCGCCCAGCACCATCAAGCCGAAGCTCGAGATCAGCATCACCTCGAACCAGACATAGAGGTTGAACAGGTCGCCGGTGAGGAACGAGCCGCTGACCCCTGCAAGCAGCAGGAGGATCAGTGGATAGACCCCGTCCTGCCGTGACCGATCCGGCATATCCATCCTGAGGTAGACCAGCACCAACATCGTCACACCTGCCGCCGCCATGGCGAACACCGCACTGGTCAGGTCAGCGACGAAACTGATGCCAAAGGGCGGCAGCCAGCGCCCCATGGTCATCGCCACCGGTCCCGTTTCGCTAACCCGCAACGCCAGGGCGATGTCCGAGACGAAGATCACCGCGACGGTGCCGAGCGCCAGCCAGAACTGCGCTTCGCGTGCGTCGCGCAGCATCAGCAGCACGGCGCCGCCGAGCAACGCCAGCACCACTGGCAGGATCACCAGCCAGTCGGTCGGATGGGTGGCGAAATCCTGCATCGCTCCAGCCATCAGTAACTCATCGGCGGTTTGGGGCCGCCGCGCGGCTCGGCAAGTCGCATGCGGTCGGTATCGTCGGCTTCGAGCGACTGGTAGGCGCGGTAGGCCAACACCAGGAGGAAGGCGAACATCGCAAAACCGATGACGATGGCGGTGAGGATCAGTGCCTGCGGCAGCGGGTTTGCCGCGCCGGCGAGCGGCGCCTTGGCGTCGCCAAGCGCGATCGGCGGTACGATCCGCCCCAGCCGTCCCGCGACGAGGATCAGCAGGTTCACCGCATTGCCCAGCAGCACCAGCCCCAGCAGCATGCGGATCAGGGCGCGCGACAGCAGCAGGTAGATCGCGGCCGCGAGAAAGACGCCGGAGAGCGCCGCAATAACGTGGTCCATCAGGCGCCCCCCTCCTCGTCCTCGAGCGCCAGCGCCACCGCGGCGATGGTCCCGAAAACGGCGAAATAGACCCCGATGTCGAACACCATCGGAGTAGAGATCGCAATTTCCACCTCGTCGAACTCGAAGATGGTCCACAACCCGGTGAGGAAGGGCACGTCGAACAGGATCGACAGCACTCCGGCGAGCGCCGCGAGCGCTACGCCGAACCCGGCATAGGCGAGCGGATGAACTTTGAGCGCGGCGCGGGCCGCGTCGCTCCCGATCGCCATACCGTAGATCGCCAGCGCCGACGCCGCGATCAGCCCGCCGATGAAGCCGCCACCCGGCTCGTTGTGGCCGCGCAGCAGCACGAACACCGAGAACACCAGCATCACGGCAACCAGCAGCGGCGCGATGGTGCGGAAGATCAGCGAGTTCATGCCGCCGCCTTGCGCGCCGCGCGGCGCTTCGGTTGCGACTTGGGCTCGACCGGCGCGACCCCCACAGGCTTGTTCCGCCTGGCGCCGCGGATCAGCGCCAGGATGGCAATGCCTGCTGTCATCACCACGGAAATCTCGCCCAGCGTGTCCAGCCCGCGGAAGTCGACGAGGATGACGTTGACGACATTGTGGCCATGGGCGATCGGCCCGCTGTGTGCGTTGAAGAAGTTCGAGAGCCTGAGGTCGAAGGGCCCCTCGATCACCGCCCAAAGCAGCATGGTCACCGCGAGGCCGCCGAGCAGGGCTACGCCGCCGTCGCGGGCCCAATCCTCGAGTGGGCGCCGGTCGGCAGTATCGAGGTCGAGCCGGGTCATCACCAGCGCCAGGATCACTACACTGAGGATCTCGACCATGAACTGGGTGAAGCTCAGGTCCGGCGCGCCGAACACCAGGTAGAGCAGCGCCACCGCCAGGCCCTGCACGCCGAGCGCCAGGATGGCGAACAGCCGGCTCCGCGCATAGAGCACGGTGACGACGCCAAGTACGGCGAGCCCGACCAGCCCCCATTCGTAAAACCTGAGGTCGAGCACCTGGGGCCCGCGCGGCAGCCCGTCCAGCAGCCAGAGCGGCCCGATCGTCGCCACGACCAGCAGCGCGAAGACCAGGAACAGATAGAGCTCCAGCCGCCCGTGGTGCAGCAGTCGCGTCACCGCGCCCGCTATACCCACGAGGCCGAAATACAGCCAGTCGAAGCCAATATCGAAGCTCCAGCCGATCGCCGTCGCGGCCCGCCGCAGCAGAGACCGCGCCAGGTCGAGGCGCAGGAACAGCCCGATCGCCAGCACCCAGGTGACAACCGACAGCCAGAATGCCGGTCCGAGCAGATCGACGCCGAATTTCAGGTGCGTCTCGACCGGTACGCCGAGGATCGCCGACGTCGCCGGCGCCACCGCCAGCTCGCCTGCCAGGGTGGGAATGAAGCCGAGGAAGATGCCGAGCACGCCGAGCACCACCGGTCCCGCCAGCATCGCCGACGGCGCCTCGTGCGCCTCGATCGGCGTGGGCAGCAGTTGCCCCATGAACGGCTTGATCAACAGCGCCAGCCCGATGGCGCCGAGCAGCGCATTGCCGGCGACCAGTGCCGCGAGCGCCACGAGCGACTCGAACTGCCCGACCGCCAGCGCCGCATACATCTCTTCCTTGGCGAAGAAACCGATGAGCGGCGGCAGCCCGAACATTGCGGCCGATGCCATGATGGTGCCGATAAAGCTCACGGTCATCGGGTCGCGCAGGCCGCCGAGCATGGTAATGTCGCGCGTGCCGGTGCCATGGTCGATGGCGCCGACGACGAGGAACAGCCCGGCCTTGTAGAGCGCGTGGGCGATGAAATAGAGCACCGCCGCGGTCACCGCCAGCTCGGTGCCGGCTCCCAGCAACAGCATCAACAGCCCGAGCGAGGCCAATGTCGTCTGCGCCAGCATCTGCTTCAGATCGGTCTGCCGCAACGCCGCGACTGCGCCCCAAAGCAGGGTTGCGCCACCGAATGCCATCAGCGTCAGATTCCAGATCGGTTCGCCCCCGAGATGCGGGGTCATCCGCGCCACGAGATAGACGCCGCCCTGCACCATAGTCGCCGAATGGAGGTAGGCCGAGACCGGGGTCGGCGCTTCCATCGCGTTGGGCAACCAGAAGTGGAACGGCAGTTGCGCGGATTTGGTGAAGGCCGCGAGCAGCACTAGCCCGACCAGCAGCGGATAGGCAAGGTTTCCGGTGAGTTCGCCTGCAGCGCTCAGCTCCCAGTTGCCGGAGATGGTGTAGATCGCCACCCCCGCTGCCAGCAGCGACAGCCCGCCGAGCCCGGTTACCACCAAGGCCTGGATCGCGGCCCGCCGCGCTGCCTGCCGGGTGTGGTCGAAGCCGATCAAAAGGAACGAGGCGACCGAGGTCAGCTCCCAGAACAGGTAGAGCGCGACCAGGTTGTCGGCCAGCACCAGCCCCTGCATTGCCCCCATGAAGGCCAGGAGGAAGCCGAGGAAACGCCCCTGCTTGTGGCCCTTCAGATAGGCACCGGAGTAGAGCAGGATGAACGCGCCGATGCCGGCAATAGTCAGCGCAAAGGTGAGGCTCAGCCCATCGATCAGGAAGCTGAGCTCGAGTCCCCATGACGGTGCCCAAGGCCAGGCGACGGTGATGCTCTCGCCGCCGGATACGCGCTCGAGCAGCCCCCACAACGCGACGAACCCCGCGACCGGCACGAGCGCCACCACCCAGCCTGCGAAATCGCCGACGAGACGGTGCACAAGAGGCGCCAGCGCCGCCGCCACGAAGGGCAGCAGCACGACCAGTGCAATCACTATTGCCGGTGTGGCCTCCACCCGGGTCCGCCCCCCTTGTGGGATTCGCTACCCGATCACCTTAGCCGCTCCCCCCGCCCCGGCAAGGTAAACCGGCGTGGCCGCGGGACTGCACCACAGCTTTGTGAGGGCTGAGGGATTTGCGATCCAGCGCCACAATCGCCATATCTGGCGCACAACGGAGATTCCCGATGAGCGAGACCTTCAAGGTTCAGAAGTCCGACGAAGAGTGGCGTGCCACGCTCACCCCCGAGCTCTACCGCATCGCGCGCGAGCACGGCACCGAGCGGCCCTGGTCCCACATTTACAACACCGAGAAGCGCGACGGCGTCTATCACTGCGCTTCGTGCGGCGCTGACCTGTTTACCGCCGACACCAAGTACGAGTCCGGCTCGGGTTGGCCGAGCTTCTTCAAGGCGATCGAGGGCTCGGTGGCGCAAACGGTCGACCGCTCGCACGGCATGGTCCGCGTTGAAGCCCACTGCGCCAATTGCGGCGCCCATCTCGGCCACATCTTTCCAGACGGCCCCAACCCCACGGGCGAGCGCTTCTGCATGAACGGCACCAGCTTGCAGTTCGAGCCGAAGGCGTAGTTTTGCCACCAGCCTCGCAGCGTCCGCCTTCTCCCCTTGAGGGAGAAGGTGCCCGAAGGGCGGATGAGGGGTATCGCATCGCTCCGCGATGCGCGCTTCGAGCGTCAGCGAGAAGCGACTGCCCCTCACCCGTCTCGGCTGCGCCGAGCCACCCTCTCCCTCAAGGGGAGAGGGACAGAGCGTCAACCGCCGGTATATAGCCGATCTCTCTCCTCCCTCGAGTACCCCCCATGCCCACTCCACCCGTCGCCGAACGCCGCCAGCATGCCACGACCCATCACGGCATCACGCGGCAGGATCCGTACCACTGGCTACGGGCCGATAACTGGCAGGAGGTGATGCAGGATCCATCCACGCTCCCCGCCGATATCCGCGGCTACGTAGAGGCTGAGAACGCCTACTTCGCCGAGGCGTTCGAGACGGCGCACGAGGCGCTGACCGACAAGATCTACCGGGAGATCCGCGGTCGCATCAAGGAAGACGAAAGCGGCATCCCCTCCGCCGATGGCCCCTGGGCCTACAACTCGCGCATGGAAGAGGGAAAGCAATATCCGATCCTGGTGCGCACGCCCCGTGATGGCGGCGAGGAACAGGTGCTGCTCGACTGCAATATCGAAGCCGGCGAGGAGTATTTCGGCTTCGGCGGCGGCGATCACGATCCGTCGCACCGGCTGCTCGCCTGGAGCGCCGACCGGCAGGGTTCGGAATTCTACACGCTGCATATCCGCGACCTCGCCACCGGCAAGGATACCGGCGAAGTGATCGAGGATGTGGCGGGGGGCGGCGTCTGGTCGGCCGATTCCAGCGCGATCTACTATTCGGAATATGACGATAATCATCGCCCGTTCCGCGTTCGCCGCCACGTCCTCGGCACGCCGCAGGCCGATGACGAGATCGTCTACGAGGAGAAGGATCCGGGCTTCTTCGTCGGCGTCGACGAGACGCTCAGCCGCAACTACATCGTCATCGATGCGCACGACCACCAGACCTCGGAATTCTGGCTGATCGATACCCGCACCGGCGGTGCGCCGAAGCTGGTTTCGCCGCGCCTCGTCGATCGCGAATACGACGTCGAGGACCGCAACGGGGTGTTCTACATCCTCACCAATGCCGACGGCGCCGAGGACTTCAAGATCGTCACCGTCGCCGCCGACAATCCGGCGGCCGAGAACTGGATCGACCTCGTGCCGCACCGCCCAGGCGTCTTGATCCTCGACATCATCCTGCTCAGCCATCACCTCGTCCGGCTCGAGCGCTCCGAGGGGCTGCCGCGGATCGTCGTGCGCAACCTCGACGACGGCGAGGAGTGGACGGTGAAGTTCGACGAGGAGGCCTATGCGCTTGGCATGTCGGCCGGTTTCGAGTTCGACACCACCACCATCCGCTTCACCTACTCGTCGCCCACCACCCCGTCGCGCACCTACGACCTCGACCTCGTGACGCGCGAGCGCACCCTGCTCAAGGAGCAGGTTGTGCCCTCCGGCCACAACCCTGACGACTACGAGACCAAGCGCATCTTCGCCACCGCCAAGGATGGCGAACGGGTGCCGGTGACGCTGCTCTATCGCAAGGGCCTCAAGCTCGACGGCCAGGCGCCTGCCCTGCTCTACGGCTACGGCGCTTACGGCATGGCCTTGCCGGCCGGGTTCTCGGTGTCGAAGCTCAGCCTGGTCGATCGCGGCTTCGTCCACGCCACGGCGCATATCCGCGGTGGCATGGACAAGGGCTATGCCTGGTACAAGAACGGCCGCCGCGAGCACAAGACCAACACCTTCACCGATTTCATCGCCGCCGCCGAAACGCTGATCGAGCTCGGCTACACTTCGAAGCAGCGGATCGTCGCCGAGGGCGGCTCGGCCGGCGGCCTGTTGATGGGCGCCGTCACCAACATGCGCCCGGACCTGTGGGCCGGGGTGATCGCCGAGGTGCCGTTCGTCGACGTGCTCAACACCATGCTCGACGAAACCCTGCCGCTCACCCCGCCGGAATGGCCCGAATGGGGCAACCCGATCACCGACAAGGCAGCCTATGACCGCATCGCGGGTTACGCGCCTTACGAACAGGTTGCCGCCATCGACTATCCGCCGATCTTCGCACTCGCCGGGCTCACCGATCCCCGCGTCACCTATTGGGAACCGGCCAAGTGGGTGGCCAAGCTCCGTGCCACCAAGACCGACAGCAAGCCGCTCTACCTCAAGACCCATATGGGCGCCGGGCATGGCGGCGCCTCGGGCCGCTTCGACCAGCTCAAGGAAACCGGGCTGAGCTATGCCTTTGCGCTCAGTTGCGTAGGATTGGCATAATTCCACCCAAAGCGGGAATTGTTGAGCAATGCCAAAGGGCCTATATCGGAGCCAGCCCAGCGGCCAACACTCATAGAGACTGTCCCCCAAGGAGGCATCCAGAATGGCATACGAACTTCCCCCCCTGCCCTACGCCTATGACGCGCTCGGCCCCTACATGAGCAAAGAGACGCTCGAGTTCCACCACGACAAGCACCACCAGGCCTATGTGACCAACGCCACCAAGCTGGCAGAGGGCAAGGGTCTTGAAGTGCTGGCGCTGGAAGACCAGGTCAAGGAAGTGTTCGGCAAGGATCCGGGCCTGTTCAACAACCTGGGCCAGCACTACAACCATGTGCATTTCTGGAACTGGATGAAGCCCAATGGTGGCGGCGGCGCCGGCAAGGTCCCCGCGGCCCTGCTCAAGGCGATCGATGCCGACCTGGGCGGCTTCGACAAGTTCCGCGCCGATTTCATCAATGCCGGCACCACGCAGTTCGGTTCGGGCTGGGCCTGGCTGTCGCTGAAGGATGGCAAGCTCCAGGTCACCAAGACCGCCAATGGCGAGTCGCCGCTGGTACATGGCAATGCCAAGCCGCTGCTCGGCGTCGACGTGTGGGAGCACTCCTATTACATCGACTATCGCAACGCGCGCCCGAAGTACCTCGAAGCCTGGTTCGACAACCTGGTGAACTGGGAACACGTCGAGTTCCTGTTCGAAGAAGCCCGCTAAGCCTCATTCCAAGATCGCCTTCAGGGCCCGCTTCGGCGGGCCCTTTTGTTTGCCTTGCCGTATCCCGGCGGAAAATCGCCATATCCGCCCTTGCCGCAGCTTCCGCCCACCGCAACGCGATGGTAACAATTGTTTAACCATTGGGAGCGTCGCAAGAGATTGGCCGAACCAGTCCGCACCATAGCTGTCCTCGTTGCCAACCCGGCGCTGAGTTCCATCCTCTCGATGGTGCTGGCTTCGGTGCCGAGCTTCCGGGTCCGCCCGTTCGAATCCGAGTTGGCGCTTGTCACCTATATGCGGCTCGCGCCGGTCGATGTGGTGGTCACCGATTTCGACAGCGCGTCGGCCCGTGCCGATCGGGTCAGCCGTGACCTGCGCGCCGACCAGAGCATCCCGCATCACGATTACCAGGTGATCGCGCTCGCCAGCGTCGTATCGCCGGAGACCAAGGACCTCTGTATCGCCTCGGGCATCGACGAAGTGATCGTCAAACCGATGTCACCGAAGTACCTGCTCGAACGGGTGCAATCGCGCATCGCCCGCCGTGCCGCCAGCCTGGCCGGCTACCGGGCGGTCCGCGCAACGACATCCCGCCGGCCGGATTTCTCAAAGTACGGCAACGTTATTCCGCTATGGACGCGGGAGCGCCCGCTGCCAACGCATTGACAGCCGGGCTTCGCGCGCCTCACTCGCCCTCCTCCCAAGCGGACCGCTCAGGCCGTTGCCTCAGCCGAGCCTGATGATCGTTTTGCCGAGTTCGCCGCGTTCGACGGCTTCGTGGGCGGCGACGATGTCGTCGAGGGCCAGCACGCGGCCGATCTGATGGGTGAGCTGATTGGCCTCGAGCGCGGCGTTGATGCCGGCGGCGGCTTCGCGATGGGCCTCGGGCGTCATCACATAGACCAGCACGAAGCGGATGGTGGCATCGAGAAAGATCATCGGCCAGAACGGCAGCGTGGGCTGAGGCACGGCATCGCTGGCATAAGTGGCGACGACGCCGTTGGGTGCCAGGGTCTTGCCGATCAGGTCGAGATTGGCGCCAAAAGCGACTTCGACGAAGCGGTCGACACCCCTGCCCTTGCTGTCGCCCGTGAAGGCAGCAACCCGGGCGGGCAGATCATCCGTATGGCGGTTGAGGACCAGATCGGCACCGGCCGCAGTGGCTGACGCGGCAGCCGCGTCATTGCCGACCGAGGCAATGACGCGGGCCCCACCGAGCTTGGCGAACTGGATGGCGTAGCGGCCGACCGCGCCGGCGCCGCCGGAGACGAAGACGGTTTTGCCCGTGACCGGGCCATCGACGAAGACGCAGCGATATGCGGTCATGGCGGGAATGCCGAGGCAGGCGCCTTCCTCGAAGCTGACGCCATCGGGCAGGTGGACAGCCTTCGAGGCCGGGAGCGTGGTGTATTCGGCGGCTGAACCGTTCCAGCGGCCAAGCTGGGATTCGTAGAACCAGACGCGCTCACCGATTCGATCGTCGAGTTCGGGAGAACCCACGGCGACAATCTCGCCGGCGCCATCCTGGTTGGGCACGACCTGCGGGAAGGCCGGGGCGCCGTTGCCGCTGCGCCCCTTGGTGTCGGACGGATTGACCCCCGAGGCGCGGACGCGGATCAGCACTTCGCCGGGTGCGGGTTGTGGCGTCGGCAACTCGCCGACCTGCAATACGTCGCGGGCGGGGCCCTTGGTGGAAAACCAGGCAGCTTTCATTCGCAGGTTCCTCTTGTTTCCCAGCCTAACTAGGTCTCCAATGCATCCGAGAACAGTACGTACAAAGGCAACATGTACTATCATGAATGATAGCACCCCCATTTTGACCCGTCCGCGCCGCAGGGCTGACCGCACCGGTTGCGCGGTGGAAGTGACGCTTTCGGTGATCGGGGGCCTGTGGAAGCCGGTGATCCTGTTTCATCTGCTCGCCGGCAAATTGCGCTTCAACGCGCTGTGCCGGATGGTGCCCAATGCGACGGCGCGCATGGTGACGCTGCAATTGCGCGAACTGGAGCGTGACGGGGTGATCAATCGCATCGTTTATCCGGAAGTGCCGCCGCGCGTCGAATATGAACTGACCGAACTTGGCCGTTCGCTCGAGCCAGTGCTTCTCAGCATGCGAAACTGGGGGATGGGCTTCAGCTCGGACGAGGAGCGCGAGCACCTCCATATTTGCCCCTAGGCGCGCTCACGCGGCAGTCCGCCTAGCTTGCTGAACTGGCTGCCCCCCTCCGGCACTGGGATGACATCACGTGTGGTCTGGAGAGCGTGCCTGCCCTAGGCCGTTACGTTCAGCGCCCAGGCCACCTTGTTCCAGAGATCGTCGATATTGTCGGTGAACACCACCACGCGTTCGGCATGGCTTACCGAGTGGCTGAGGATGTCGGTGGCCATGCCGCGCATGGCCTCGAAGGCCCGGTGGTGGTTCAGCAACACCACCGGCTTGCCGCCGGCACCGGCGCCGGCTCGCACCCAGGTGCGATAGAGCGCTGCGGCAGAAGCCAGCGAGCCCGGCAGCCCGACGAAGCCCTGTGCCAGTTCGCCGACGCGTTTCACCCGCGCCTCTGGGTCGTCGATCCGTTCGACCGGAACTTCGGCCAGGGCCGCCGGCGCCCGGAACGCTGCGTCGGCGACGATCAGCACGTCCCCGCCGGCGGCGCGGGCGCTGGTGATCAACGGGATATTGTCGAGCGTCTCGTCGGCAAGGCAGATGATGCGCGCCCCATGCCGGGCAAGGAGCGTACCGGCCTGCGACATGATCGAGCTTCGCTCGGCGTCGCCCGGCCCCTTGTCCGACGCGAAGACCGCCAGCACCGGGCGATTCTGGGCGACGTTAGCGGCCACGGGTGAGGCCACCGAGGATGCCGCGCAACAGCGCCTTGCCGAGCCCGTTCGCCATGGTGCGGGTAAACGAGGTGATCGCAGCCTCCGTCGGCGTCTGCCGAGTCGAGCGGCGTGGCTGCGCAGCGCGATCGGCGCGTTCCTGCGCCGCGGCGGCCTTGGCTTCGGCAGCTGCAGTCTTGGCGTCCAACTCGGCCTGTCTCGCCTCCGCCTCGCTGGCCTGACGTTCCTGGGTCTTTTTGGTCAACACCTCGAACGCCGACTCGCGATCGACCACGGTGTCGTAGACCCCCGCGACGGGCGAATTGGCGATCACCGTGCGCCGTTCCTCCGGCAGCAACGGGCCGACCTGCCCGGATGGCGGCCGGATCAGGGTGCGTCCAACGATCGAGGGCACGCCCTTGTCTTCCAGCACCGAAACCAGCGCCTCGCCGGTGCCCAACTGGGTGATCACCTCGGCGGTCGAGAAATCCGGGTTGGGGCGGAACGACTCCGCAGCCATTCGCACGGCCTTCTGTTCCTTGGGGGTGTAGGCCCGGAGCGCGTGTTGCACGCGGTTCGACAACTGGGCCAGCACGGCATCCGGGATATCAGCCGGGTTCTGCGTCACGAAATAGACGCCGACGCCTTTGGAGCGCACCAGCTTGACCACCTGCTCCACCTTGTCGACCAGCGCCTTGGGGGCATCGTCGAACAAAAGGTGCGCCTCGTCGAAGAAGAACACCAGCTTGGGTCTATCCGGGTCGCCAACCTCCGGCAGCACCTCGAACAGTTCCGACAGCAGCCAGAGCAGGAATGTCGCGTAAAGCCGCGGCGCGCGCATCAGTTCGTCGGCGGCAAGGATCGAGACATACCCCTTGCCGTCGGTGGTGGTGCGCATCAGGTCGCGAATATCGAGCGCCCGCTCGCCGAAGAACTGGTCGCCCCCCTGCTGTTCCAGCACCAGCAGCGAGCGCTGTACGGCGCCCACCGTGGCCGAGGCCACATTGCCGTACTGCACCGAGATGTCCTTGGCGTTGTTGGCGATTTCCACCAGCAGGGCGCGCAGGTCCTTCAGGTCGAGCAGCAGCAGGCCGTTATCGTCGGCATATTTGAAGGCGATGTTGAGCACGCCTTCCTGAGTGTCGTTGAGGTCGAGGATGCGGCTCAAGAGCAGCGGGCCCATCTCGGAGATGGTGGTCCGCACCGGGTGCCCCTGTCGCCCGAACAGGTCCCAGAAGAGCACCGGGAACTTACTCGCAGCATAGTCGGTGAAGCCGATCTCCTCGGCCCGCTTCACCTGCCAATCGAGCATCTTGCCCATGTTGGCAATGCCGGAGAGATCGCCCTTGATGTCGGCTGCGAATACCGGAACGCCGGCGGCCGAGAACCCCTCGGCGATCGACTGCAGCGTCACCGTCTTGCCGGTGCCGGTGGCACCGGTCACCAGCCCGTGGCGGTTGCCATACTTCAGCGCCAGGTACTCCGGCCGAGTGCTTTGGCCGAGATAGATCTTGTCGGGAAGGAGCATGACGCCTCACAGGATTCGATAGCCGGGTTAGGGACTCTATAGCGGCGGGGGGTTTGGCTGCCAAATGAAAGCGGGCAGATGAGCCAGCTTGACGCCAGTTGCCCCCTCACCGACCTCATCCCCCGCGAGGGGTGGGATGCCCCAGCATCTCGCGGGTGTCGCAGCATCCCGCCAGGTTCCCGCCTTCGCGGAAATGACGCTGGTGGGTGGGAGCGAGTTCCGTTGGGTGTCGGTACGGTTGGGTTCAATCCCATATAGCTTGGGGAAGGCATCGGAATCGGCAATTCCCAAATGCCCCCACACACCCTTACACTCCCCCAATGCGTATGAACCGTCGGCACATTCTCGCGGGCCTCATCGCCCTGCCGCTTGCCGGCGGGGTGCGGGCGCAATCGCTCGATTCGACCACGCTGAACCTGGTGCCTGGCAGCCTGGAGGATCAGAGCGGCCCGCTGCAGGAGGCATTGCTGCGCGCCGGTGAAGAAGGCCGGCCGCTGTTCCTCGGCTCGGGCAGCTACTACGTGCAGAACCTGCAGGTGCCGAGCAACGTGGTGATCTCAGGCATTCCCGGCGGCACCATCCTTGCCGCGGCTGGCGATGCGCCGGTGCTCCGCGTCGCCGGCAGCGCTCATGTCAGCTTCTCCGGCCTCACCTTCACCCGCGGCAATGGCGGGCCGACCGGCGCCGATCGCGGGCTGGTGGAGATCGAAGCGAGTGACCACGTCACCCTCAGCAACTGCAGCTTCATCGGCGGCGCCGCCAACGGCCTCGCAGTGCGGGACGCCAGGGCCGATATCGAGGATTGCGATTTCACCGGGCACGCCCTTGCGGCTATCTTTTCGGTCGATGGTCGCGGCCTCAACATCGCCTCCAACCGGGTTAGCAAGTGCGGCAATGGCGGTTTCCTGATCTGGGGCAGCAAGCCGCGCCACGATGGCTCGATCGTCACCGGCAATACCATCACCGGCATCGGCGCCACCAATGGCGGCAACGGGCAGAACGGCAACGGCATCAATGTCTTCCGCTGCAACGACGTGATTGTTGCCAACAACCAGATCGCCGACTGCATGTTCACCGCGGTGCGGCTCAACTCGACCAGCAATGTCGCAGTCACCGGCAATGTCTGCCGGAATTCGGGGGAGGTCGCGATCTTTTCCGAGTTCGCCTTCTCCGGCTCGGTGATTTCCAACAACATCGTCGATGGCGCTGCTGCCGGCATCTCGATCACCAATCTCGATTCTGGCGGGCGGGTCGCTGTCTGCTCGGGAAACATCGTGCGCAACATCCGTTTGCGCTCCGAGGTCAACCCCGATACCCGGCCCTTCGGCATTTATGCCGAGGCGGAAACCAGCATCTCGGGCAACAGCATCGACAACGTCCCTGGTATCGGCATCCTTGCGGGCCGCGGTGCGTTCCTGCGCGACGTCATCATTGCCGACAACGTGCTTTATGCCACGACGATCGGCATCGGCGTCAGCGTGGTGCAGAACCCCGCCCCCGGCCCGGTCACCATCACCGGTAATATCGTCAACGCCCCGCTCGAACATGCCATCGTCGGCATGGAGTGGGATACGGTGGTGGTCGAAGACCTGGTGAAGGACGCTGCGAAATACCCGCACGTGACGGTCGCAGACAATTCGGTGACAAGCTAAAGCCCGGTCGAAGCCTGCGCCACAACGGTCCATTGGCCGGACGCCTGCTGCCTGAAGCAGAGGCCGGAGGCGTAGGGACGGTCGAAGTCGTCGCCGCTGACCTTGCCAAAGCCGACACCACCTGCTGGCAGGTGGAAGGCTGTCCATTCCGTCAGGGTCTCGGCGTCGTAGTCGATGGCGTAGAGCTTGCCCGGCATGAGCTTGCCGACGGACTTGCCGCCCTGCATGGTGTCGAACAGTTCGATCTCGCGCTTCACGCCGACGAAGCTGTCACCACTCGTACCCAGCGCCCTGGCGGCGCGCTTTACCGCGGTCGTGTCGACCTTCCCCAAACCGTAAGTGCAGATCGCCCCATCCACCGCCGCATCCATGCCCCAGGGCTGCCCGTCGGTCAGGGACTGGCCAATGAAATCCAACTCCATCCTGGTGAGGAACGCCCCGATCTCGACGTTCGGCGGCAGGTCCCAGTCGCCGCCGGTGCTATTGCCGAGATCGGCGACCTGCGACTTGGCGTTCTCCCATGGTCCCTCGAGCTTGCTGCCGCGCGGAATGGAGAGATCGAGCGTACCGGTGACGATCGACACCTTCGGAGCCAGCCACTTGCCAATGCCCTCGATATCCTTCGCCGCCACCGCCTTCAGCAGTTCGGTCGCTGCGGCGCGCAGGTCTGCTGGAGCCTCGACGGTCCTCGCCGACGATACCTTGGGCGGAGTGTAGGCGGGGCCGGCCAGAGCCGCTCCGCCGAGCAGGGTCGAGGCAACGATGGTCACGACGGCACGGCGCATGCGGCTCTCCGAGGTTATTCTGAGTATAGGACGCCGCCGGACGGCGGGACCTTGGGTCAGGCGGCACGCATCTCGCCGACTTCAAAACCACGCACGTTGCGCACCAACTGCCGGGTGAACTTTTCCAGCACGGCGCGCTGTCCCGCATCGGGGTCGGCGAAGCGTAGCAGCAGGTTGGCGACCAGCGTCTGGCTCGCGAGCATATTGCCGTCGTCGATCTTCAGCGCGTAGCCCCACCCCTTGTCGCGGATGGCGCCGCACTGCACACCCTCGGCGCCGCCTTTCTGCATGACGCGCCCGCCGAATGCCTGCATGACCAGCGTGTCGAGGTGGCCGGTCCCGGCGACCAGCAGCGGATGCGTCGTCGCAGCATCGAAGATGCGTGTCGCGGCGCGCCCGAGATCCTGCGGCAGACCGACGCCGGTGGCCATTTTCGCGAAGCCGCGCGCGAAGGCCGACAACGGCGCGGCCCAGGTAGGGATCGAGCAGCCATCGGTGCCACAGCGGTCCTCGCTCAGCGGCTCGCCGATCACCGTCTCGATGGCCTGGCGCACCGCCACCTGCACGGGGTGACCACGGGTCACGTAATCATGCGTGTCGACGCCCAGCGCTCTGGCAACGCTCAGCATGCCCGAGTGCTTGCCGGAGCAATTGTTATGCAACTGGCTCGGCTCCAGCCCATGGGACCGCAGAGCTTCGCGCGCCTTGCCGTTGGTGGGTTGGTGCGCCCCGCATTCGAGGTCCCCTGCCGAGAGCCCGATATGGCCGAGAAACTGCATCACGCCCCCGACATGCACATCCTCGCCATGGTGCGAGGCGCAGGCCAGCGCCAGTTCCTCGTCAGTCAACTCGAAGCGATCGATGGCGCCCGAGGTCACCATGGCCAACGCCTGCATCGACTTGATGGCCGAGCGCGGGAACACCGGCCTCGAGATATCGCCGGCCGCCGCGATGACGTTGCCCTCGGCGTCGGCAACAACAAAGGCACCGCGATGGCGGTTCTCCACGAAGGTGCCGCGTGTCTGCTCGATGAGGATAGGGTTGGCGTCCAAAACTTAGCTCTTCAAAAGAAAAAGGCCCGGAGGTTCCTAGGGAACGCGTCCGGGCCGTGAAGTCAATGTTTCGGAGGTCAGGCAAGGCACGTATGCATGGGGTTAGTCGGGTCGTCACAGAAGCCTGACGGCGTCGTTTGGAGCAACGCCGCAGGAATTCGGGGGATCAGATGTCCCAGTCGTAGGCCAGCTTCAGGAACTTGGCGTTCACCCAGCCCTTGGTGTCCTGCTGTTCGACGAGACACCAGTCCGAGCCGCCCTGCGGGGCGATGATGCAGCGTTCGACCCAGACCGAGCTCTTGGGCTCGAACTCGCCGATCTTCTGCGAATAGGAGGCGGGCCACTTGCGGACGTTGAGCGTGTCCCACTTCTTCACACCGACGATGTGAGCGGGGCTCTCCACATCATAGCCGGCGGCCATGGCGGGCTGAACGGCGAAAACGGCAGCGCTGGCGATGATCAGACCGGCGAGGGTCGCAACCAGCAGCTTCTCATGGGATCTGTTCATCTTGGCATCCTTTCGGGGGCCGGGTTTCGTTCTGTTGTCCCCAATATGCCGGTGCCCGATTGAACCCCTACTGAGCCTGCCGTTCAGACAGCATTCATCGGCAGGGCAATGTCACGGCAGCAATAAGGAAAGGGCGGGAACCGCCCGGGTTCCCGCCCTTTTCCGAGCCATCCATGCGACGCCTAGCGGTGTACGTAGAGCGTCACCGTGTCGGCACCCATCATCTTGATCGCGAAAACGTCACCCGGGGAATAGCCGTTCCGGCGAAGCGCAGTGGACATCGCATCATTGTTGGCGATCGCCGCGCGCCGACCGGCTGCATTGCCCTCGGAGGGCAGCACCGAGTGGTTGACGCAGTATTCCGTCACCCAGACCCGCTGCGGATCGACGACCGAGGCGAGTTGCGCCGGATCGATCCGCTTCAGCCCGCCCAGGTGATCCTGGCAGACGTCGTCGTCATCGCCTGCGAAGACGGCAGGAGGCGTCGCGGCGCTCAGGCCAATGGCGATCAGGGCAGCCAGCAGGACTTTCGACATTTCACTCTCCTACAAGGTGACCTAATCAGCCGTACAAAAAAACAACGCCGGTCGGCAAGTCAGCCGATCCGGCGTCAGTCGTGCATCGAGCGACCGATCAGCGCCCGAAATCGTGGACGAACAGGTTGATGGTGTCGTCGCCCATCATCTTGACCGCAAACACATCCTCGGCCTCGTAGCCATGGCGGGTCAGCACCTCGGTCAGAACGTCGTTGTCGGCGATTGCAGTGCGCAGGTACGCGGCGTTGCCATCGGAACGCATCAGGGAACTCGAGAGGCAGAATTCCGTGACCCAGACGCGATAGTCGTCGTCGACGCCCAGCACCTGGGCGGGCAGTACGCGCTTCAAGGCACCGATCTGGCCACCGCAGTCCGGATCGGAGGGGGTCCCACCGCCGCCCTGGTCGCCGCACTGAGCTGTACAGGTCGGAACGGTGCTCCGAGTAGGATTGTTGGGGCTCTGGGCGTTGGCAGGAATAGCAGAGAACGAAGTCAGCATGGCAACCGCGAATGTCGCGGCGAGAGCGAGCTTGGTCATTTCAGTCTCCTGATGTGAGGCGGCGGAGGTTTGGTCCGCTCGTCGTAGTCCTTTTCCATTGGGAGGATCGCGATAGGGCGATCCGCCTCCTGACGCTGGAGACGACGCTGCGCCATCGGGCTTGAACCGGCACTGACAGTCCCGTTCAGGCTCGTGACAGAATGGGTGCAACCCATGCTAGGCTCGGCGCAAATCAGTTGAGGAGGATGAGGAAAATGGCCAAGGTTCTGGTAACGGGCGGCAGCGGCAAGCTTGGGCGGGCCGTGCTGAAGGACCTGGTGACCAACGGCTATTCCGTCCTCAACGTCGACCAGACACTGCCGAAGGACCCGATCTGCCCGACCGTGCGCATCGACCTCACCGATTTCGGCCAGGTGGCGCAGGCGATCCTCGGCGGCGTCGACGAACGCCGTGGCCCGTTCGATGCCGTGGTGCACCTCGCCGCCATTCCGGCGCCAGGTCTCTTCGCCAACAGCCGCACCGTCGCCAACAACGTGCCCACCAGCTACAACGTGTTCGAGGCCTGCCGCCTCGCGGGGGTGAAGAACGTCGTCTTCGCCTCGAGCGAAACGGTGCTCGGCCTGCCCTTCGAAACGCCGCCGCCCTATGTGCCGGTCGACGAAGAGTATTTCCCGCGCCCCGAAACCGCCTATTCGCTCGGCAAGCTGCTCGATGAAACCATGGCAGCGCAGTTCTGCCGCTGGGATCCGGAGCTGAAGATCGTCGGCTTACGCTTTTCGAACGTCATGGACGTCGAGGACTACAAAGCCTTTCCGGCTTTCGATGCCGACCCCAAGCTCAGAAAATGGAACCTCTGGGGCTATATCGACGCGCGGGACGGGGCGCAGGCCGTGCGCCGCGGCATCGAGGCGGAGTTCACGGGGTTCGAGGCGTTCATCATCGCCAACCAGGATACGGTGATGAGCCGCTCCAACATGTCGCTGATGGCCGAGGTGTTCCCCAAGGTGCCGCACAAGCGCGAGCTCAGCCAGAACGGCACGCTGCTGTCGATCGACAAGGCCCGGCGCCTGCTCGACTACAACCCGCAGCACAGCTGGCGGAACCACGTCTGATGGCTATCAGGCTCGGTGGTCACGGCTTGCCGATCGACAGCGACGATCCCTTTGCCTTTGCCCGGGCGCATCGCGAGTACGGCTATGGCGCCGCCTATGTGCCGGAGGTGAGGCTCGATGATCGCGATCGCCTGGTCGCCATCGAACAGGCGTTTGCCGTCGAGAACGTGGTGCTGGCCGAGATCGGCATCTGGCGCAACCTGGTGTCGCCCGACGAGGCGGTGCGCGAGACCAACCTCGCCTATGCGGTCGAGCGTCTCGCCATCGCCGAGGCGGTCGGCGCCGGCTGCGCCGTCAGCTATATCGGCTCGTTCCGTGCCGGCACCGATTACGCGCCGGCCGCCGAGAACATGGGGCCCGAGGCCTTCGATGCCTGCGTTGACACAGTGCGCTACCTGCTCGACACGGTGAAGCCGACCCGGGCCAAGTTTGCGCTCGAGATGATGCAGTACTCGCTGCCCGACAGCGTTGACAGCTATGTCGAGCTGATCCGGGCCATCGACCGGAAGATGTTCGGGGCGCATTTCGACCCGGTGAACATCATCATGACGCCCAGGGTGTATTTCGATAACGGCGCGCTGATCCGCGAGTGCTTCAGCAAACTCGGTCAGTGGGTGGTGTCGTGCCACGCCAAGGATATCAAGCTGCATCACCAGGCTGCGCTGCATTTCGATGAGGTGCAGATCGGCGCAGGCGTGCTCGACTACCGCACCTATCTGAGCGAACTCAACCGGCTGCCGCGCGAGGTGCCGCTGATGCTCGAACATCTGAAGGGCGAGGAATATGCGGTAGCCCGAGACCGCATCTTTGCCGTGGGCGACGTCATCGGCGTCGATTTCGCGGTGCGCCCGTGACATTCACTCCTTGGTGATTTGCCGCATTCCGGCCCACAGTGCTGCGTTGCTAGCCTGAACTGACCCCGGACGACTGGAGCCGCCATTGGGCGCCTACATCCTGAGACGCCTGCTGCTGATGATCCCGACGCTGCTCGGGATCATGATCGTCTCCTTCATCATCGTGCAGTTTGCGCCGGGCGGACCGGTTGAGCAGGTCATCGCGCAGATATCCGGCCAGAGCATCAGTTCGACCGAGCGCATCACCGGCAGCCAGCAAGGCGATTTCGCCGGCCAGCAAACCGGCCAGGCCAAGGACAGCGCCGACGTCAACGCTACCTATCGCGGTGCTCGCGGGCTTCGTCCCGAAATCCTCGCGCGCATCGAGAAGCAGTTCGGCTTCGACAAGCCGCCGATCGAGCGCTTCTTCACAATGATGTGGAACTACCTGCGCTTCGATTTCGGCAACAGTTACTTCCGCGACATCTCTGTGGTCGACCTGATCAAGGAGAAGCTGCCGGTCTCGATCACCCTGGGACTGTGGATGACGCTGCTCGGCTATGGCGTGTCGATCCCGCTCGGCATCGCCAAGGCGCTGCGCGACGGGTCGCGCTTCGACGTCTGGACCTCGTCTATCGTCATCGTCGGCTATGCGCTTCCCGGCTTCCTCATCGCCGTGCTGCTGATCGTGCTGTTTGCCGGCGGCAGCTTCTGGAACATCTTCCCGCTGCGCGGACTGGTGTCGGAGAATTTTGCGAGCCTGCCCTGGTACAGCCAGGTGCTCGATTACCTCTGGCACATCACCTTGCCGATCATTGCCATGGCGGTCGGTGGCTTTGCCACGGTGACGCTGCTCACCAAGAACTCGTTCCTCGAGGAAATCCGCAAACAGTACGTCACCACCGCCCGCGCCAAGGGGCTCAACGATCGCCAGGTGCTGTATCGCCACGTGTTTCGCAACGCCATGCTGCTGGTCATCGCCAGCTTCCCGGCAGCATTCATTTCGGCGTTCTTCGGCGGCTCGCTGCTGATCGAAACCATCTTTTCGCTCGATGGCCTCGGGCTGCTCGGTTTCCAGTCGGTGCTGAACCGCGACTATTCGGTGGTGTTCGCGACGCTCTACGTGTTCTCGCTGCTCGGCCTCGTCATCGGGCTGGTTTCCGACCTGATGTACATGTGGATCGATCCGCGCATCGATTTCGAAAGCCGGGAAGTCTGATGCACGCGACCCTCACGGGCTTCCGCTCCCCGTTCCTCACCTTCGCTCCGGCCGACCAGGCCCGCTCGGCGCCGTTGCTCTCGCCGATCAACCAGCGCCGGCTCAAGGTGTTCAACGCCAACCGGCGCGGCGTGTGGTCCCTGTGGATCTTCCTCGTGCTGTTCATCCTCACCATGTTCGCCGAGCTGATCGCCAATGATCGGCCGCTGGTGGTGGGCTACAAGGGCGAGACGCTGTTCCCGGTGGTGGTCAGCTATCCCGAGAGCAAGTTCGGAGGCTTTCTCGCCGAAACGGTGTATCGCGACCCGTTCATCGCCGACGAGATCAACGCCAATGGCTGGATGCTCTGGCCACCGATCCGCTACTCCTATGGCACCGTCGATGAATCGCTCAGCGGCGCTGCGCCATCGAAGCCCTCGTGGCTGCAGACGGCAGAGGAGCGGTGCGCCGGCTACCCCTCAGGCGTCGACGACCCATCCTGCAATATCGGCAATTTCCACTGGCTCGGCACCGACGACCAGGGTCGCGACGTGCTGGCGCGGCTGATCTACGGCTTTCGCATCTCGGTGCTGTTCGGCCTCATCCTCACTGTCCTCTCTTCGATCATCGGCATCGGCGCCGGCGCGCTGCAGGGTTACCTCGGCGGCTGGGTCGACCTCATCGCACAGCGCGTCATCGAAATCTGGAGCTCGGTGCCATCGCTCTATCTGCTGCTGATCATCTCCAGCATCATCGCGCCCAGCTTCTGGGTGCTGCTCGGCATCCTGCTGTTGTTCTCGTGGACGGCTCTCGTCGGCATCGTGCGGGCCGAGTTCCTGCGCGCCCGCAACTTCGAGTATGTCGCCGCCGCCCGAGCGCTGGGCGTCTCCAACTTCAAGATCATGGTCGGGCACCTGTTGCCCAACGCCATGGTGGCGACACTCACCTTCATGCCGTTCATCCTCGCCGGCTCGGTGACGACGCTGACGGCGCTGGACTTCCTCGGTTTCGGCCTGCCGGTCGGCTCGCCCTCACTCGGTGAACTCCTCGCGCAAGGTAAGGACAACCTTTCGGCCTGGTGGCTCGGCATCACCGGCTTCTTCACCGTGTCGCTGATCCTCACGCTGCTCGTCTTCATCGGCGAAGGCGTGCGCGACGCGTTCGACCCGCGCAAGACCTTCGCGGGGACGCGGTCATGAGCGGCGCGCTGCTGGAGGTCGAGGACCTGCATATCGAATTTGCGACCGAGCATGGCCAGGTTCCCGCCGTGCGCGGCGTCACCTTCGATATCCAGCCCGGCCAAACGGTGGCACTGGTGGGCGAGTCGGGTTCGGGCAAGTCGGTCACCGCGCTCTCGGTGTTGAGGCTCCTCCCCTACCCTGCCGCATCGCACCCCAGGGGGCGCATCCTATTCAATGGGCAGGATCTGCTGCACAGTGACGACCGCGCTATCCGCGGGGTGCGCGGCAATGCCATCTCGATGATCTTCCAGGAGCCGATGAGTTCGCTCAACCCGCTCCACACCGTCGAGCGGCAGGTGAGCGAAGCGCTGATCCTGCATCGCGGCATGCGGAGAGCAGCCGCCCGCGCTCGGACCATCGAGCTGCTGACCGAGGTCGGCATTCCCGACCCCGTGTCGCGGCTCGACGATTTTCCGCACCAGCTCTCCGGCGGCCAGCGCCAACGTGTGATGATCGCCATGGCGCTCGCCAACGAGCCACAACTGCTGATCGCGGATGAGCCCACTACGGCGCTCGACGTCACCATCCAGGCGCAGATTCTCGAGCTGCTGATGTCGCTGCAGCAGAAGCGTGGCATGGCGATCCTGTTCATCACGCACGACCTGCACATCGTGCGGAAGATGGCCGAGATCACCCATGTGATGACCGAGGGCAGGATCGTCGAATCCGGCCCGACCGACGCGCTGTTCGCCAACCCGCAGCACGCCTACACCAAGAAACTCCTCGCCGCCGAGCCGAAGGGCGAGCCGCCGGCCAGCTCGGACGCCGAACCGATCGTTGCCGCCGAAAAACTCCGGGTCTGGTTCCCGATCAAGCGTGGCTTCCTGCGGCGCACCGTCGGGCATATCAAGGCGGTCGACGATGTCGATATCTCGATCCGCCGTGGCGAGACCCTCGGGGTCGTCGGCGAAAGCGGGTCGGGCAAGACCACGCTCGGGCGCGCCCTGCTCCGCCTCATCGGTTCGGAGGGTCGCATCGTCTATCTCGGGCGCGACATCGAGCAGCTCTCGTGGGGCGCCATGCGGCCGCTGCGCAAGGATCTGCAGATCGTCTTCCAGGATCCGTTCGGCTCGCTCAGCCCACGCATGTCGATCGCCGAGATCATTGCTGAAGGCCTTGCCGTACATGCGCCGCGGCTCACCTCGGTTGAACGAGATGCGAAAGTCGTACGCGCGCTGACCGAGGTCGGGCTCGATCCGGAAGCGCGCTTCCGCTACCCGCATGAGTTCTCCGGCGGGCAGCGCCAGCGCATCGCCATTGCCCGGGCCATGGTGCTCGAACCGAAATTCGTGGTGCTCGACGAGCCCACCTCGGCGCTCGACATGAGCGTGCAGGCGCAGGTGGTCGACCTGTTGCGCGAGCTGCAGCGTCGGCACGGCCTCACTTACCTGTTCATCTCGCACGACCTGCGCGTCGTCCGGGCGCTCGCCAACCAGCTGATGGTGATGCGTAACGGCAAGGTGGTCGAATACGGGCCGGCGGCGGAAGTCTTCGCCGCACCGCAATCGGAGTACACCAAGGCGCTGATGGCCGCAGCGTTTGCGGTGGAAGCTGTGCCGTCGGCCGAGGTGGCGCAGTGATCATCGCACAGCCGGAGCGAGCCTCCCCCCACCCCTGTCCCCTCCCCGCGAGGGGGAGGGAGACCAGAACGCTGAAGCTGGTGGGAGCGTCTCCCTCCCCATTCTTAGGGGGAGGGGACAGGGGTGGGGGTCGCCCCGCACCGGCTTTAGTGCCTCGCATCCGGCCGCTTTCCCCCCTAAGCTCCGACAACACGTTCTCCCCCGAATGGAGGCCCTCATGCGCATGAAGCTCGTCGCCCTCGCCCTTGCTGCCCTCGTCTCAATCAGCCCCGCAATCGCCCAGGAGAAAGTCTGGCACCATGGCGGATCGTTGATCGGTGAGCCGAAATATCCCGCGGGCTTCCAGAAGTTCGACTACGTGAACCCGGATGCGCCGGTGGGCGGCGTGGTGCGGCTGAGCTCGATGGGCGGCTTCGACACCTTCAACCCGATCCTGCCACAGGGCGAACCGGCCGACGGCATTGGCCTCGTCTTCGAGACGCTGACCACGCCGTCGCTCGACGAGAACTCCACTCAGTACGGCAACCTCGCCGAGGCGTTCAGCTACCCCGACGACTTCTCCTCGGTCACCTTCCGGATGAACCCGCGTGCCAAGTGGGCGGATGGTAAGCCAGTGACCGCCGAGGACGTGGTCTGGACTTTCGACAAGGTCATCGCACTGAACCCGAGCCAGGCAAACTACTATGCCAACGTCAAGAAGGCCGACGTCACCGCGCCCGGCGAAGTGACCTTCACCTTCGACCAGACCGGCAACCGTGAGCTGCCGCATATCATGGGTCAGTTGATCGTGTTGCCGCAGCACTGGTGGGAGGGCACCGGCCCCGATGGCAAGCCACGGGACATCGGCCGCTCCACCCTCGAGCCGCCGATGGGCTCGGGCCCCTATAAGCTGGCGAGTTTTTCGGCCGGCACGTCGATCACCTATGAGCGCGACCCGAACTACTGGGGCCTGAAGGAACCGTTCAACATCGGCCAGAACAATTTCGCCGCGATCAAGTACGAGTATTTCCGCGACACCACCGCCGAGTTCGAAGGCTTCAAGGGCGACGCCTTCGACTGGTGGGACGAGAACCTCGCCCTGCGCTGGCAGAACGACTACAATTTCCCGGCGGTCACCGAGGGCAAGGTGATCAAGGAGCTGTTCGAGAACGCCTATCGCGGCTCGGGCATCCTGGTCGGCTTCGTTCCGAACCTCAGGAAACCACTGTTCCAGAACGAAGCGCTGCGCGAGGCGATGCTCTATGCCTTCGACTTCGAGGAACTCGACAAGCTGCGCTTCTTCGGCCAGTACGACCGCATCAACTCGTTCTTCTATGGCACCGAGTTCGCCTCTTCAGGCCTGCCGCAGGGCGAGGAACTCGAGATCCTCAACTCGCTGAAGGACCTGGTGCCGGCCTCTGTATTCACCACCGAATACAAGAACCCGGTCAACGGCGACACCGCCAAGCTGCGGCAGAGCCTTCGTACCGCCAACGAGATCCTGACCAAGGCGGGCTACACTCTCAACGGCAACCAGTTGGTCGATCCGAACGGTACGCCGGTGAGCTTCGAAATCCTGCTCAACGGCCCAACCATCGAGCCGATCGCCACGGCGTTCCAGACCAACCTCAAGCGGCTCGGCATCAATGCCACCATCCGTTCGGTGGATTCACCGCAGTATATCGAGCGGGCCCAGAACCGCGACTACGACATGATCTATACCGGTTGGGTGCAGTCGCTTTCACCCGGTAACGAACAGCGCGATTTCTGGGGCTCGGCGTCAGCGGCGCAGAATGACAGCCGCAACTATGGCGGGATTTCCGACAAGGGTGTCGATGCGCTGATCGACAAGATCGTCTTCGCCGACGACCGCGAAACGCTGATCGCTGCCACCCGGGCGCTCGACCGCGTATTGCTGGCGCATCACTACGTGACGCCGACCTACACGCTGCGCAAGTCCCGCATCGCCCGCTGGGACCGCTTCAGCCACCCCGAAACCCTGCCGGAATTCTCGATCGGCTTCCCGACGGTGTGGTGGTACGACGAGGGCAAGGCGGCCAAGACCGGGGCGGCGAAGAACTAGGCATCTCGACCGCGGCGGCAGCGCCGAACTGCGAGTCCACCGGCTCCTCACCCCCCACCCTTGATCCCTCCCCGCAAGGGAGAGGGAGACGACTGATAGGTTTGCGCAGAGGCCAGAACCAAACTCGGTGCCACCTCCCCCTCGACGGGGGAGGCAAGCGGAGCTTGGGAGAGAAGCGAGTTAGCGTAGCTCGGAGGGGGTGCGCGGAGCCACGGTTTCACCCCCGCAGATCAAACCACCCAATCCCCTGCTTCTCCGCCTCATCCACCGCTTCTTCATACCCGGCATCGGCATAGCGCATCACGCCGAGCGAGGTGTCATTGGTGAGCGCATGCGACAGCCGTTCGTCCCCCGCCTCGGTCCCATCCGCAACCAGCGTGACGCCGGCCGAGGTCATGTAGCCGGCATAGCCGCCGCCGCCCGAGTGGATCACCACGAGGTCAGCCATCGAGGCGGTGAGCAGCATGGCATCGAGCAGCGGCCAGTCGGCGATGGCGTCGGAGCCGTCCTTCATGTTCTCGGTCATGATGTTGGGGTGCGCCATGGCGCCGGCATCGAGGTGATCCCTGGAGAAGGCCACGGGCCCCTGGAGTTCGCCCATGCGCACCAGTGCGTTCACTGCCAGCGCCAGCGCGGTGCGCTCACCGTGACCCAGCCAGGCGATGCGGGCCGGCAGGCCCTCGAACGGCACGTATTGCCGGGCCAGGCGGATCCAGTTGGTGACGATCTGGTTGTCCGGGAACATCTCCAGCACCAGATCGTCAATCCGCGCGATGTCGGAGGCTTCGCCGGATAGCGCCATCCAGCGGAACGGCCCGATGGCGCGTGCGAACAGGGGCCGGAGATAGGCCTCGGTGAAGATCGGGATATCGAAGGCGTTCTCGACCCCGGCCTGCTTGGCCTGGGTGCGGATCAGGTTGCCATTGTCGAACACTTCCGAGCCGGCCGCCTGGAACCCCAGCATGGCCCGCACATGATCGGCGATCGAGGCACGGCTCGCCGCCATCAACTGCCCCTGCCCATCCACTCGCAGCCGCTTCACCTCTTCGAGGCTCATCCCCTTGGGCACGTAGCCATAGACGAGATCATGGGCACTGGTCTGGTCGGTAACGATATCGGGGACGATGCCGCGCCGGAGGATTTCGGGGTAGATTTCAGCGGCATTGGCGACGAGGCCGACTGACAGCGCCCGCTTGTCGCGCACCGCCCCCCCGATCATCTCGAGCGCGGTGTCGAGATCCGGTGCGATCTCCTCGAGATAGCCGATCTCCTTGCGTCGCTGGGCGCGGACCGGATCGACGTCGACATCGAGGATCGCGGCGCCCGCCATCCGCCCGGCGAGCGGTTGCGCCGCGCCCATCCCACCCATTCCGGCGGTGAGGATGAAGCGCCCGGCGAGCGAGCCACCGAAGCGCTTTTCGGCGATGCGCATGAAGATCTCGTAGGTGCCCTGGATCACGCCCTGGCTGCCGATATATTGCCAGGCTCCGGCAGTGAGCCCGCCCCAGGCGATCAGCCCCTTCTTCTCGAGCTCGTAGAACACTTCGGCCCTGGCCCACTGCCCAACGATATTGCAGTTGGCCATGATCACCAGCGGCGCCTGCGCATGGGTCTTCAGCAGCCCGATGGGTTTGCCCGACTGGATGATCAGTGTCTGATCCTCATCCATGGTGCTCAGCGTTTCGACGATCTGCCGATGCGCCGCCCAGTTGCGCGCCGCCTTGCCGAGCGCCGCGTAGACGATCAGCTTTTCGGGATCTTCGCCGACGGCCAGCACGTTCTCGAGCAGCCGCAACAGCGCCTCCTGCCGCCAGCCTTTAGCGCGCAGGAGCGGACCAGAGGGGATAGGGAAATTCGGGTGGCGGGGATTGGGTTTTGGCATGGTGGGCGAGCTTACCGCGGCTACCGCTTGGGGGGCCACCCCTCATCCGCCCTTCGGGCACCTTCTCCCACAAGGGGAGAAGGGTCCGCCACCAGCACCTCAGTCGGGCCTTCTCCCTTGATGGGAGAAGGTGGGCAACGCCCGGATGAGGGTGGGGCAACGCGCTCAGAAAGTGATTAAGCCCAGCCCTTCCGAGCCTTTTTCTTCCGCTTCACGCCATCGAGCGCATATTTGGCCAGCTCGATCCCCATCGCCTTCTCGACCGGCGGATAGACCGCCGGGTCGATCACCGAGGAGGAAAGCGGGATTACCTTCTTGGGCACGTGCAAGACGAAGATGAACATGCCTTCGCGCAATTGCCCGGCGCTCAGCGGCTGGCCGGCCGCATCGAGCGTCGCGATCACGTCGGGGAAAGTCGCCAGCCGATTGCCGCCGGCATCGTCGATGGCCATATATTCGTTCATGGTGTGGATGGTGACGGCCTTGTCGCCCTCGCCAAGCACGAAACGACCGATATCGAAGGCCTCCCTGGTGTAAACCAGGTCTTTCTTCGTCACCGCGCCCTTCACGAGGATGGTGCCGCCGGTCGCCTTGACGATGGCATCGATAACCGCCGAGCCGCCTTGCTTCTCGGCCGCGATGATCGCTTCGCCGAGGCTCAGGGCCAGCGAGATGCCGCCGAGCGCGGCGTTGCGCTGCACATATTTGGCGCGCAGCGGATTGCGGCACGAGGCGATGAAGCCGCCGGACATGTCGGCCGCGGTACGCAGGATCGGCGAGATCTTGGCCGTCGCGCCCTTCACCACCAGCTCGATGTAGCGGTTCTCGGCGCGATTGCCGCCCACGGCGGTCTGGATCATCTTTCTGGGGCTGCCGGCCATACCGATCGAGCCCATGTCTCCGGTCGGGTGGGCGCGGATATCGCCCACGGCGTCCACCACCTTGGTGCCGAGGATGGCGCTCGGCAGCCAGGCATTGAGGGTCGAGCTCTTGCCGTTTTGTCCGATCATCAGGCCACGCACCTTGTCGCCCAGCGCCTTCTCGAGCAGCTTCACCGCCTTGACGTAGTCGACGCCGCGCATCTCCCACGGCGTCGTCGAAGCCGGTGCGCCGATCGCGGCGGCGGTCGCCACCCAGTCGCGCGGGTCCAGCTCCTCGATATCGACGAGCTCGGGCTTGCCGACGCTCACCGCGGCATAGCCCAGCATGCGGCCATGATCGGCCCAGCCGCCACCGCCGGCTGCATAGACTGAGCCACCCTTTACCGCGGCTTCCACATCCTTCTCGGTCAGTACGCGACCCAACTTGCTACTCCATCACGCCCAAAAGGCCCCCTCACCCGCCGCTTCGCGGCGACCTCTCCCCCAAAGGGAGAGGTGATCGGTGGCACCATCCCGCCACCACACCACCTCTCCCTCGGGGGAGAGGTCGGCCCGCAGGGCCGGGTGAGGGGGCCTTGACTACAATTCCCTGTCCAACCGCTTCACCGCCTCCAGCAGCACGGCGGCGCCCAGCGCCACGTCGGCCGTTTCGGCATGTTCTTCCGGCGTATGGCTGCGGCCACCGAGGCAGGGGATGAAGATCATCGCCGCCCTCGTCACCCGCGCCATCCAGGCCGTGTCATGCCCGGCGCCCGATGCCATGCGGCGATGGCGCGCGCCCACGGCCACGGCTGCCGCGTCCAGCGTATCAAGCACGAACGGATCGCAAGGCGTTGGCAAATTGTCGGAAATGGTCAATGGCGGCTCTATCGCCACCCCGGTCGCCACTGATGTGGCGTTGACGAGCCCGGTAAGCTCGACGATGAACCGCTCCATGTCCTCGCGCCGCTCCGCCCGCGCATCGATCAGCAGCCGGGCCCGCGATGGCACGACATTCGCCGCTCCCGGTTCGATCGAGAACTCGCCCACCGTGGCGGCAAAATGGAACTTGCCTCGGCTGAGCAGCGTGCCCAGTTCCTCGATCCCGAGCACCAGCCGTGCCGCGGTGGTCAGCGCATCCTGGCGCGACCCCATCGGGGTGGTGCCGGCATGGTCGGCGCGGCCGTTCACCACCAGTTCGATCCGGGTGATCCCCGCGATTGCCGCCACCACGCCGATATCGAGATGGCCATCCTCCAGCACCGGCCCCTGCTCGATATGCAGTTCGAGAAAAGCCGCGATGTCTTCGCGCTTCTCGATTTTCTGCGGATTGCCGCCAACCTCGGCGATGCCCTCACGCAAGGTGAACCGATCGACCTCGCGGTCGAGCCAGTTGTCCGGCCTGACCCCGGCCATGCCACGGCTACCGACGCAGGAGACGCCGAAGATCGATACTTCCTCGGCAAGGAAATCGACGATCTCGAGGTCGTGCTGCAGCACCACGCCCTGATCGTACAATGCCCGCGCCACTTCAAGCGCTGCCGAGACCCCGGCGATGCCGTCGAAGCGGCCACCATCTGGCACCGTGTCGGAGTGCGAGCCGAGCATGATGGTGCCTTTGCCGCTGCTTCCGCGGCGTCGGCCGATCAGGTTGCCGGAGGCGTCGATGCGCGTCTCGAGTCCGGCCGCCTCGAAGCGGCGGACCAGCCACTCGCGACCGCGCAGGAACATCGGGGTGAAGGCGCGACGGGTGTAGGGCCGACCGGGTTCGGTGATCTCGGCGAGGGTGGCGATATCCTCGGCGATACGGGCTTCCTGGGTGGGGAGGTTGCGGGTCATTGGCAAATCGGTGCGTGGGGCACCCCCTCATCCGCCCTTCGGGCACCTTCTCCCACGAGGGGAGAAGGGTCCTCCACTAGCATCTCAGTCAGGCCTTCTCCCTTGATGGGAGAAGGTGGGCGAAGCCCGGATGAGGGTGGGGCCACGCGCGCGATCGTCACGGCCGCACCCACCGCCCTGCCCCAGGCTCGGCCACAGTCGTTCCATCGAACACCTGCCGTCCACGCAGCCAGGTGCCGGCTACCGTCCACGGCAGTTCGATGCCGTTGTAGGGCGACCACCCCACCACATTGTGTCCGGAACGGGCGGCGTCATACACAACCGGACGCTCCACCAGCACGGTGATGTCGGCGTCTTTCCCCGCCTCCAGCGCGCCCTTCTGGCCCAGCCGGAAATGCTTTGCCGGGTTCGCCGCCATCAGTTTTGCTGCCCAGGTCAGCGGCACCCCGCGCTCCAACGCGCCTTTGACGAACAGCGGCACCATGACCTCGAGCCCGGGCACGCCGGACGAGTTGGCCAGCATGTCCGAATTGGTCTTCCGGTCCTCGGACCAGCTCACATGGTCGGTCGAGACCAGCGTCACATTGCCCGCCGCCACCTGCCGCCACAGCGCTTCGACTTCGGCGCGCGGCCGGATCGGTGGGTTGATCTTGGCCTTGCCGCCCAGGCGGCGGACGTCGTTCTCCTCGTCGAGGGTCAGGTAGTGAATGCAGCACTCGATGGTGGCGCCAAAGCCGTGTGCCCGATAGTCGGCGGCGATGTCGTAACCGCGGCTCAGCGAGCAATGCACCACGTGCGCGTCGCAGCCGGTCTGGGCGCCGGTTTCGTAGATCTGCAGCGTCGCCAAAAGCTCGGTCAGCGGCGGCCGGCTCATGCCGTGCGCCCGCCAGTCGGTGATCCCCGAGGCCCTCACCCTGGCCATGGCGGCTCGGACGCTCTCGTCGTCCTCGTTGTGGACGCCGGCGGTCAGGCCGGTCTTCGCCACTTCGGCGAAGGCTTCGGCGAGCAGCGGTGGCGAGATGCGGGGGAACCGCACCGGGTCGGTGCCGAAGGTCGAGAACTTGAACGCCGCGACGCCGGCCGCCGCCTGCTCGGCGATGCGGCTCGCGCCGTCCTCCGGGTTGATCGTGCCATAGAGCGCGAAATCCACCCGGGCCTGCGGGGTGGCATGCGCCACCTTGATCCGCACCGCCTCGGCCGAACAGACGAGATTTCCCTCATCATAGGGCATGTCGACGATGGTGGTGACGCCTCCCGCCGCCGCCGAGCGGGTCGACCAGATGAAATCCTCCTGGTTGCGCTGGCTCAGCGAATGCGTCTGCGCGTCGATGGCGCCGGGAAGGATCAGCGCCTTGCCGAGCAAATGCCGCTCATGCGCATGCGGCGGTGTGCCCTCGCCGACATGCACCACCTTGCCGTCGCGCACCGCCACATAGCCATCCTCGATCACCATGGATGGCAGCACCACCGTGCCGGCGAGGACGAGATCGAAATCGGACATGTTAGTGCTCGCTTGAGAGTATGCCGAAAGCCGGGACGCATTTATCCGGTGGCGCAGGCTGTGAGTTGGGTCCCTGCTTTCGCAGGGATGACATCGTGGTTGGGGAGAGTTCTTTGCTCACGATCTCAACCTCCGTTGTCCCGTCCTCTGCATCAGTGTCCGCTCGAGCGCCGAAAGCGCATCATAGATCAGAACCGCCATCACGCCGACCACCAGGCCGCCCTGGGCGATGAAGGCGATGTTGTTGCTCAACAACCCCGCGATGATCACCTCGCCCAGCGTCGAGGCTGCGACAGTCGAGCCGATGGTGGCGGTCGCCACCGAGATCACGACCGAGAGCCGGATGCCGGCAAGAATCACGGGCGTCGCCAGCGGCAATTCCACTCCGAGCAGGCGCTGCCGGTCGGTCATGCCGACGCCGCGGGCCGCCTCCGTCACCGCCGGCGGCAAGGTGGTCAGCCCGGTCAGCGCGTTCTCGAAGATCGGCAGCAGCCCATAGAGGAACAGCGCCACCAAGGTCGGCGCGGTACCGAAGCCCAGCACCGGCACCGCCAGCGCCAGCACTGCCACCGGCGGAAAGGTCTGCCCGATATTGGCGAGCGAACGGCTGAGCGGCAGGAACTCGGCGCCGAACGGCCGGGTGACGAGGATGGCCAGCCCCACGGCCAGCAGCGTCGAAGCGATGGTGGCGATGGCGACGATGGACAAGTGGCTTACGGTCAGGTTGAGCAGCGAGTTCTGGGTGTAGATCGCCGGCTGGCTGTTCCTGGTCAGCGGCTGGAACACCCAAGCAAAGCTCGTTGGCGTGATGATAAACGCCACCAGCAGCGCCAGAACCACCAGCCGGATGATCAGCCCGGGCTTCATTGCGGTCGCTCGGCCCGATGAGCGATGTCGTCGCGGCGGATGCGGCCGATGCTGGTGCCATCGGCGTCGACCACCGGCAGCATCTCGCGGCCGGTCCACAAGCACTCGGCATAGGCGTCGCGCAGCGATGCATCGGCGGAGATCGGCTCGCCCTGCGCCGGGCCGGGCTCGACGAGATCGCGCACCTTGCCCAGCGACAGCAGGCGGAACGGCCGTTCGCCGGTGCCGATCAGCTCGGCGACGAAGGGCGTCGCGGGCCGGGCGATGATCTCGTCGGGCGGCGCATATTGCAGGAGCTTGCCCTTGTCCATCACGGCGATTCTGGTGCCGAGATGGATCGCCTCCTCCATGTCGTGCGTCACGAGGACAATGGTGGTGCCGAAGCGCTTCTGGATGGCGAGGAGGTCGGATTGCGCCTTGGCGCGGATGATCGGGTCGAGCGCGCCGAAGGGCTCGTCCATCAGCAGCAGTTTCGGTTCGGCCGCCAGCGCCCGCGCCACGCCGACGCGCTGCTGCTGGCCACCCGACAGCTCGCTCGGCATGCGGTCGCGGAACTCGGCCGCCGGCAGCTGGAACAGCTCCAGCAGTTCATCGACCCGCGCCGCGATCTTTGCTTTATCCCAGCCCAGCAGCGTCGGGACGGTGGCGATGTTCTGCCCGACCGTGCGGTGCGGGAACAGCCCGTGCCCCTGGATGGCGTAACCGATGCGGCGCCTGAGCTCGAAGGCCGGTACCGCGCGGGTGTCCTGGCCATCGATCTTCACCGTGCCTGAAGTGGGCTCGATCAGCCGGTTGATCATCCTCAGGAGCGTGGTCTTGCCGGACCCGGAAGTGCCGACGATCACCGCAATCTCGCCGTCGGCGACGGTTAGGCTCACGCGGTCGACCACGGTCAGCTCGAGATAGTCCTTCGTGAGGGCTTCGATCTCAATCACGGCGAGTATCCTTGGGTGAGACCATTTCGACAATTGCATCGAGCACGACCGCAGCGGCGAAGGCGAGCGCCACGGTGGGCACGGCGCCGAGCAGCACCAGATCCATGGCGGTCTGGCCGACGCCCTGGAAGACGAAGACGCCGAAGCCACCGCCGCCGATCAGCGCAGCGATGGTGGCGAGGCCGATATTCTGGACGAGCACGATGCGGATGCCGGTGAGGATCACCGGGAAGGCCAGCGGGAACTCGACGGTGGTCAACCGCTGCCAGTCGGTCATGCCCATGCCCTTGGCCGCATCATTGGCAGCCGGCGGTACACCGTCGATACCAACCACGGTATTGGCCACCACCGGCAGCAGCGAATAGGCGAACAGCGCCACCATGGCCGGCGCAGCGCCGATGCCCGAAATGCCGAGTGCCGAAGCGCCAGGGATGTTCGCCGCGACCCAGGCGAGAGGCGCGATCAACAGGCCGAACAGCGCGATCGACGGGATGGTCTGGATGGCGTTCAGCACATTCAGCACCGGCGCCCGCCAGGCATCGCTGCGCTGGCAGAGGATGCCGATGGGGATGCCGGCGACCGTCGCGAGGGCCAGCGAGCCCAGCGCCAGGGCCAGATGCGTCTCGGCTTCCCGCCAGAAGGTGTCGCCACGGTTGGCATATTCGCGGAGGATCGAGAGATCGTTGAGCGTGCCCGAACCGAGCAACACGACAAAGAACAGCGCTACCGCCGCCAGCACGCCGATGCGGGTCCAGGGCTTCAGTTTCAGTCGCGCGACAGCATCGGCGGCGAGCAGCGCGAAGGCGAAGATCAAGAGCCAGAAGCCGGCCCCAGGCGAAACGCGGGCGATCTTGTCGCCCGGCGGCGTCAGGAAGGTTCCGGCATGGCCGATGGCGACGAACAGCAGCGCCAGGACGACGAGGCTGGTGGCCAGCCGCCATAGGGTCGGCGTCCGGAGCAGCGCGATGCCGATGCCCGCGGCCAGCACGAGCGCCAGGGCCGCAGCTTCCCAACCGGGGAGCGCGGCGAAGAGGCCCCTGGCTTCGCCCAGCACGATGCGGTTGGCGCGGAAGGCGGCGAAGGGGAGGAAAGCGGCGATTGCGGCGAGGGCAGCGATGAGGACGCCGAGCTTGTCGACGGCAAAGGACTTCGCGGCCGGAATCGACAGAGCCGTGCTCATGGCAAAGGCCCCCTCACCCGGATTGCTGGCTCAATCCGACCTCTCCCCCAAAGGGAGAGGTGAGCCGTGGCACGACCACGCCCCAGCACCACCTCACCCTTTGGGGGAGAGGTCGGCGCGTCAGCGCCGGGTGAGGGGGCCTTAAGGTGTGCCACGATGCGAAGCCAAGCCATCACAAAACACTAGGGGTGGGCAGTCGTCCTGCCCACCCCCAAAATGCATTGACCGTGCGGCAGCTTACTTCAGGAAGCCGTTGGTCTTCAGCCAGTCGATGGCGACGTCCTTGGCAGCTTCGCCACCGACCTGAATGCGGCCGTTGAGCGTCTGCAGGGTCGCCAGGTCGAGCTTGGCGAACACCGGCTTCAGCAGCTCTTCGATCTGCGGGTTGGCCTGCAGCACCGCCTCGCGGATGATCGGGGCCGGCTCGTAAACCGGCTGCACGCCCTTGTCGTCGGTCATCACCACCAGGCCCGAGGGAGCAATGCCGCCGTCGGTGCCGTAGACCATCGCGGCGTTGACGCCGTTGGTCTGTTGCGCGGCGGCTGCGATGGTCGCCGCGGTGTCACCGCCCGAGAGGGTCACCAACTGGTCGGGCTTCAGGGTGAAGCCGTAGACTTCCTGGAACTTCGGCAAGGCGGCCGGCGAGGAAACGAACTCGGCCGAAGCCGCGAGCTTGATGTTGCCGTCACCGGCGATATAGGCGCCGAGCTCACTGAAGGTAGTCAGCTTGTTGGCATCGGCAACGTCCTTGCGGACGGCCACGGCCCAAGTGTTGTTGGCGGGCGCGGGCGACAGCCAGACGATCTTGTTGGCGTCGTAGTCGAGCTTCTTGGCCTCGGCGTAGGCTTTGGCGGCGTCGTTCCACAGCGGGTCGTCGGCCTTCTCGAAGAAGAACGCGGCGTTGCCGGTATATTCTGGGTAGATGTCGATCTCGCCGGCGGTGATCGCCTGGCGTACGACGGGCGTGCCGCCGAGCTGGATCTTCTCGGTCACGGCGACGCCATTAGCCTGCAGCACCTGGCTGATAATGTTGCCGAGCAAGCCACCTTCGGTATCGATCTTCGACGACACGACGACCTGGGCGTTGGCAGCAGTTACCGTGAAGGCCAGCGCGACAGCGGCGCCGAGCAGTTTCTTCGAAAGCATGATGGTCTCCTTATTGTTCCGGCCGTGCAGTCCCTGGGCCAGAATTGGGGCCAAACCTATACGGGCGCCAAGGAAAAGTCATACTCCGGCGTGCTACGCGACCGGGCCCAGTGCGAAAAACTCGTCCAGTTGGGGAATGGGCGCGTGGGAAATCAGTTCCGCCATGCTCTGTTCGGAGCCGAGATCGCTTTCGATGATCTCGACTTCGGCCGAGAGCGGCCGATCCACCTGATAGAAGGCCGCGTGCTTCCTGACCTTCTCGTAGATCATCGCCGGCACACCGCTCGGGCGGTCTCCGTGGATATCCATCGCCTGCGCCGAGAGCAGACCCTCGAGCGCCGCGAGGCGCCTGAGCGCTCGCACCTGCCGCTCGAAGCGCTCGACCACCAGCGGCAGGAACGACACCTCGTCTTCGAGCCCTGCCGCCACCACCAGCGACTGCGCCGAGACCGGCACCGACATCGACAAGGCCCGGGCGAAGAGTTCGCCAGCGAGCTTGATGATCGGGCCGAAGCCGGTGGCGATGGCGCCGCGCGGCACCAGGTTGATCGGCAGGTCGCGGCGCGCGCCGTTACTCAGCAGCACGCAGCGGTTGAACGAGTTGCGCGCCGCGTGCGCCAGCGCCAGCTGCGCGGTCTGCAGGTAGATGGTCACGTCGAGCGGCAGCGAGCCGCCCGAGGTCAGCACCTGCTCGTCCACAACCACCGGGTTGTCGTCGGTGCGGCCGGTGGCGGCGAGGACCGTGCGACCGGCGACCAGCAGCGTATCGAAGCCTGAGCCGAACACCTGCGCCATCATGCGCAGCGACAGCGGGTCCTGCACATGGGTGGCGTTAGGCCAATCCCAGCCCATGGCGTTGTGGTAAAGCCAGGCGCCGATCTCGGCCTCGCGCTCGGTCCCCACATGCGCCACGGCCTTCCAGGGGTCGCGCGAGGCGCCAAGCGCGCCAGCGGTGGTGAGGCTGGTGGCGAGCAGCATGCGCATCGCCGAGGCGGCCGAACGCACCGCTTCTGCCGCAGCGGCGAAGCCGACGGCGTTGACGCTGATCGACGCGAGACTGTCGCGCGGCGCCATGCGGCAGGGCTGGAGTCCAGCCTCAGCCAGCGCCGCTTCGGCCGACATGCGCCGGTTCTGATACACCGCCTCGCCGACGCCGGTCAGCACGGCGCCGATCTGGCCCATCAGCCCGATATCGGCAGTGCCGATCGAACCGGTACGCCGCACCACGGGCACGACGTCCTTGTCGAGCAGCGCCAGGTAGGCATCGACCAGACCGCGCGAACAGCCGACCCGTCCGGTCAGGGCAGTGTTGACCCGGATCGCTATGGCGCTTCGCACAACCGAACTGGGAAACGGCGCGCCGGTGCCGAAATGATGCGCCCGCACCAGCCCGAGATTGAACGTCTCGAGGTCCTCGGGCGACCACTCGACATCCTTCATCGCGCCGACCCCGGTATTGGCGCCGTATACCGACTCGCCGCGCGCAATCTTGTCCTCGACCACCTGGCGTGACGCATCGACCCGCGCCATGGCGGCCGCATCGGCCTCGAGCGAAACCGCCCGCGCCCCGACCCGCGCCAGGCTCGAAAAACTCATCGGCTTGCCGTCGAGGCTGAGCGTGCCGTTGGGAGAGTGAAACTGCTGCATCCGCTGGGATTAGCGGGTGCGGGGCGGGTGCGCAATGGGGCGACGCTGGTGCGAGGTCGTTGCGAGTTGGAGGAACCGGTGCCGGCCGACCCCCACCCCTGTCCCCTCCCCCTAAACATGGGGAGGGAGACCCTCACACTGATATCGAGACTATCGTCTCCCTCCCCATTCTTAGGGGGAAGGGACAGGCGTGGGGGTCGGCTTGAACCGGCGCCAGTTGGCGATACTACCCGCGCGTCCCCGGCAGCGGATAGCGTTCCACCTCGCGCAGCAGCTCGATGAAGCTGCCGACCGCGGTTTCCACGGTGATCCGCCCCTTGTCGGCCGTTGCGAGATGCGCGTCGCCGGCGGTGCCGAGCGGGTTGATGTCGCTGGCGATCCAGGCGTAGCTCGTAGCACCCGTGGGCCGCATGTACTTATAGGCCTGCTCATCGCGCGCTGCGACTGACGGGTAATCCTGCAGCCTGTCGCGGTTCACCAGCTCGGGCCGCAAATGCATCACCACCGAGGTCTCGCTGTCGCCGCCGTGGATGCCGTGGCGGCTCTCGATGTCGGAGTAGATGTCCTTGGGCCAGTACTGGCTCCAGCCGGTTTTCACCGCCAGCATACCGGCACGGACCCTGAGTTCGCGTGCCACGATGTCGAGGATCGAGACGTTCCCGCCATGCGAGTTGACGAACACCACCTTCTTGACCCCTGCCCGGGCGATCTCGAGCCCGATCTGGGTCCAGGCATCGATCAGGTTGGTGGCGGTATGGCTCAGGGTGCCGGTCTGCCAGATATGCTCGTTGGACTTGCCGATCGCCTGTACCGGCAGGATGCGAATATCGAGATCATCAGGCACGCGTTCGACCAGGAGGTCCAGGTGACCCTGGTTGATGATGGTGTCGGTGCCGACCGGCAGATGCGGCCCGTGCTGCTCGATGGCGGCGGTAGGGAACACGGCGATGGTCTTGTTCGGATCGAGGCCATGGAATTCGAAGGCGGAGAAGTCGTTCCACCAGATCTTGCGGTAGGTCATCACGGGTCTTTCGCAGAGCACTTTCAGGAAAAGTTGCAGACTTTTTCCGGTTCGAAGAGTGCGACAAATCAAAACCTTGGAGCATTGTTGCCGTTTCAGAGAAACGACGAAAATGCTCGAGGGTCAGCTGGGGATCGCGGCGATCGCTTCGATCTCGACGACGAATTCGGGCCGGGCGAAGCCGCTGACGACCATCAGGGTCGAGGCCGGAAACGGCTCCGGGAACAGCTCGTTGCGCACTTTCATGTACTCGGCGAGGTGCTCGCGGCCGGTAACGAAGGCGTTGAGCTTCACCACGTCGCCAAATCCCATGCCGGCCTCGGCCAGCACGGCAGCGATGTTGTCGAAGCAGATGCGGGTCTGTCCGGCACAATCGGGAGGAATGGTTCCGTCGGCCTTGATGCCGACCTGGCCGGAACAGAACACGTAGCGTGAGCGCGAGCTGACCTCGATACCGAGGCTGTACTGCGAGAACGCGGGATGAATGGATGAAGGCGAAAGCGGCTTATGCACAGGTCCCCCGATGTGTATGCTCAGCTAAGCGTCAAACGTCTGCGAATGTAAGCCCCATTCTGAACCGCATTGCCTATTCCAGCGGCACTTCACTGGATGGCGCAATTTTTGGGCTTTTCTTTTGCAATCCGGCGCGGAATGAATGCTCTGTGTGCCCGCGGGCACCGAAGTTTGCCTAACGGCGGGGCGGGGGACAAGCCCCGACGGATACCTCAACAGGGAGACTAACGATGATCGATTTCACCAAGCTCATTTCGGCTGGCGTGGTAACGCTAGCATTGGGCATGGGCGGCGCCATGGCGCAGGACAAGGTGAGCTTCGGCACCAACTGGCTCGCCCAGGCGGAGCACGGCGGCTACTACCAGGCCGTCGCCGATGGCACCTATGCCAAGTACAATCTCGACGTCACCATCCGCCAGGGCGGTCCGCAGGGCGCCAACCGCTCGCTGCTGATCGGCGGGCAGATCAACTTCTACATGGGTGGCCCGACCACCGCGATCGACGCGGTCAAGGAAGGCATTCCGACCATCACCATCGCCTCGATCTTCCAGAAGGACCCGCAGGTGCTGCTGGCCCATCCGGATGCGGGCTTCAAGACCTTCGCAGACCTCGCAGGCGCCTCCAAGTACATCCTCTCCAAGGATGGCTTCATCTCGTATTTCAGCTGGATGAAGACCGCTTACGAGGGCTTCGTCGACGAGAAGTTCGAGCCCTATACCTTCAACCCGGCGCCGTTCATCGCCGACAAGATGGCGATCCAGCAGGGTTATCTGACCTCGGAGCCCTACGAGATCGAGAAGCAGGCCGGCTGGGTGCCGCAGGTGTTCCTGCTCGCCGATAACGGGTTCGAGCCCTACTCGACCACCATCGAAACGATGAAGCCCTGGTATGACGCCAACAAGGACGTCGCCAAGCGCTTCGTCGAGGCGACCATCATCGGCTGGTACAACTATCTCTATGGCGACAACGCCGCGGCCAATGAGCTGATCAAGAAGGATAACCCGGAGATGACCGACGGCCAGCTCGCCTACGGCCTCGCCAAGATGAAGGAGTACGGCATCGTGGTTTCCGGCGACGCGGAAGCCAACGGCATCGGCTGCATGACCGACGCACGCTGGAAGAGCTTCTACGAGCAGATGAAGGCGGTGGGGCTGTTTGCCGACGGCATCGACTACACCCAGGCATTTACCACTGAACTGGTGTGCCACGGGCTTGGCAAAGAGCTGGTGAAGTAAGCTAAGACCTCCGCCAACCAACTCGGCGCGGGCAATCCCGTCCGCGCCGTTCGACCCTAACGTGGGCTAACGCACTTGACTGATCTTTCTCTCGCCGAGCCGGCGACCGCAGCGAAAGCGACACAGACCGTCGTCTCAATGCGCAACGTCTCGAAAGTCTTCTCCAATGGCACGCTGGCGCTCAAGGACATGTCGCTCGACGTCGCGCGCGGCGAGTTCCTGAGCCTGCTCGGCCCATCGGGCTGCGGCAAATCCACGGCGCTCAGGATCATTGCCGGCCTCGGCGGCCCGAGCTCGGGCAGCATCGACTGGCCCTCCTCCAAGATCAATTCGCGTGGCCTGCCCGAAGGCGATGTCGGCTTCGTGTTCCAGGAGCCGACGCTGATGCCTTGGCAGACGGTGTTCGGCAATGTCTACCTGCCGCTGCGCCTCGAGGGCATCGGCAAGACTGCGGCACGCCCCCGCGTCATGGAAATGCTGGCCTCTGTCGGCCTTGCCGATTTCGCCGATGCCTATCCCCGGGAATTGTCGGGCGGCATGAAGATGCGCGTCTCGATCGCCCGCGCCTTGGTCACCAAGCCGAAACTGCTGCTGATGGACGAGCCATTCGCGGCGCTCGACGAGATCACCCGGCAGAAGCTCAACGACGATGTGTTGCGGCTGTGGAAGCAGTCGGGTGTCACGGTGATCTTTGTTACCCACTCGGTGTTCGAGAGCGTCTACCTTTCCAATCGCATCGTGGTGATGAAGGCCCGCCCGGGCCAGGTGTTCGCCGACCTGCCGCTCAAGACCAGCGGAGCGCGCGATGCAGAATACCGCACCTCGGAAGAATACCGAGCCGCTACGCATGACGTGTCGCACGCGCTGCACGAGGCCATCCACGCCGGCGGGGGGACGCACTGATGAGCAACGTCGTGCAAACCGCCCCCGACGACGAAGCCGGGACTGACAGCGCCGTCGCCATTCTGCGGCCGCGCACCTCCAACACGGAGCGGGTGCTGCGCGTCGTGGTGCCAATCGCCATGCTGGTGCTGGCGGTGATCGCCTGGCACTTCACCGTGGTGCTCAACGGCATCCCGAAATACATCCTGCCTACCCCGGGCGATGTGGTGAACTCGCTGCTCAACGACTGGCCGACGCTGCTACCCGCCCTGCTGGTGACGCTGCGGATCACCTTCACGGCGCTGATCCTCGCTCTGATTGGCGGCGTCGCCATGGCGATCATCCTCGTCCAGAGCAAGTGGGTGGAACTGGCGCTGTTCCCGTTCGCAGTGATCCTGCAGGTGACGCCGGTCATCGCCATCGCGCCACTGCTACTGATCTATGTGCCCGACACCCAGACGGTACTGCTGATCATCGCGTTCCTCGTGGCGTTCTTCCCAATCCTCTCCAACATGGTGACGGGTCTGAAGAGCGTCGACCATAACCTGCTCAACCTCTACGATCTCTATGGCGCGTCGCGCTGGCAGACGCTGGTGTTCCTGAAGCTACCGGCCTCCCTGCCCTACTTCATGGCGGGGCTCAGGATCGCGGGTGGCCTGGCGCTTATCGCAGCAGTGGTGGCCGAGTTCGCCGCCGGTGCTGCCGGCCAGGGCTCGGGCCTGGCGTTCCGGCTGCTCGAATCGCAATACCGGCTCAACATCCCGCGGTTGTTCGCCGCGCTGATTCTGTTGACCGGCACCGGCGTCGCCATTTTCGGCATCACCTCGTTCATCGCCTGGCTGTCGCTGCACCGCTGGCACGAGAGCGCGGTCAAGCGGGAGAACTGAGCGTGCTGACTGAGAGAGACGGCCCCCTCCCATCCTCCCCCACAAGGGGGGAGGTGCCGCATCCAGTGTTTGGTACGATCGAGCCACGGCCCCAACTCTTCACCTCCCCCTTCATGGGGGAGGCCGGGAGGGGGCCGTCTGCTTCAGTCGGCAGTGACGCGACTCCGGAAGTCTCCTGATGCACGGCACCCCTGCCCTTTCCACCGGCACAGTGACCCTGCGCAACGCTCGTGTGCCGAGCGCGGCGCGCGGCAAGATCGGTAGCGGCGACATCGAAACCGTCGATCTCGACATCGTCGACGGCCGCATCGCCGCCATGCGCCCCGCCGGCTCGGCGCCGGTCACCGGCCCGAGCCACGACCTCGATGCCGGTCTGATCCTTCCCGCCTTCGTCGATATCCACACCCATCTCGACAAAGGCCATATCTGGCCGCGCAAACCGAACCCTGACGGGACCTGGCTGGGTGCCCTGCTCGCCGTCGGCGCCGACCGCGAGCGCAACTGGGCCGCTGCCGATGTCGAGCGGCGCTTCGATTTCGCGCTCCGCTGTGCCTATGCGCACGGCACCGCCGCGATCCGCACGCATCTCGACAGCGCGCCACCGCAGCACGAGATCAGCTGGGCATTGTTTGAAGAGATGCGCAGGCGCTGGGCCGGCCGCATCGAACTACAGGCGGTGTCCATTGTCGGGCCGGACACGCTGGTGAACCCCGGCGAGCTCGATGCCGTGGCGCAGCAGGTCAAGGCCTCGGGCGGTATCCTCGGCGGCTCCGTCGCCGAATATGCCCGCTCCAAAGAAGCCATGTTGCGGGTGGTCGAGAAGGCCGGCGAGCTTGGCCTCGACCTCGACCTGCACACCGACGAGACCGGCGACCCCTCGGCGCATGCCCTGCTGCACCTTGCCGAGGCCGTGCTCGAGACCGGCTTCACCGGCAAGGTGATGGCCGGCCATTGCTGCGTGCTCACCGTGCAGGACGAGCGCACCCAGCGCCTGACCATCGACAAGGCGGTCGAAGCCGGCATTGCCATCGTTTCGCTGCCGATGTGCAACATCTACCTGCAGGACCGGGTGAACGCGAACGGCACCGTCCGCACCCCGATCCGCCGCGGCGCCACGCTGCTCAACGAGTTCAAGGCGGCCGGCGCGGTCGTCGCCATCGCCTCGGACAATACCCGCGACCCGTTCTACGCCTACGGCGATCTCGATGGTGTCGAGGTGCTGCGCGAAGGCGCGCGGATCCTGCAGTTCGATCACCCGCAGGACCAGGCCTGGGATTGGGTGCGCGCCGTCGGCTCGGCTCCGGCTGCGCATGGCGGCTTTGCCTACAAGGCAGTGATCGAGGTCGGCGCACCGGCCGATCTCGTGCTGTTCCGGGCCCGCAGCTGGACCGAACTCAACGCCCGCCCGCAACATGACCGCATCGTGCTGCGCGCCGGCAAGGCGATCGACACGAGCCTGCCCGATTACCGCGAACTCGACGACCTGATGGAGTAGACCATGGATATTACTGGCTTTCGCGCCGCGCTCGGCGACATTCCGGTCGAAGACAACCCGCGCATCGTGCAGCAGAAGAGCCGCGACCACTACTGGTATTCGCCGCGGCTGAAGCAGCAGCTCGAAGGCGTCACCGCCGAGATCGTGGTGTCGCCGCGCTCGGTCGACGAGGTGGTCACCGTGCTGCGCGAGGCGTTCAAGTATGAAGTGCCGGTGACGCCACGCGGCGCCGGCACCGGCAACTACGGCCAGGCGATGCCACTCTCCGGCGGCGCCATGCTCAACCTGATGAACCTCAACAAGGTGATCAAGATCGAGCAGGATCGGGTGCGCGCCGAAGCCGGGGTGATCCTCGAGCAGCTCGACGAGCAAACCATCCATGCGGTCAATGGCGAGCTGCGCTTCCACCCCTCGACCTATCGCATGGCCTCGCTCGGTGGCTTCATCGCCGGTGGTTCGGGCGGGGTGGGTTCGATCCGCTGGGGCGGGTTGCGCAATTTCGGCAACATCCTCGGCCTGAAGGTCGTGACCTGCGAGGCCGAGCCGCGGGTGCTCGATCTGCGCGGCCCCGATATCCTCAAGGTCGCGCACGCCTACGGCACCAACGGCATCATCGTCGAAGCCGAAATGCCGCTGACCGCCCATTACGACTGGGTCGACATGATGGTCGGCTTCGATTCGATCATCGATGCCTGTGCCTTCGCCGAGCAGGTGGCGCTGCAGGATGGCCTCTTGTGCAAGGAAATCTCACCGGTCGCGGCGCCCGTGGCGCATGACTATTTCAACCGCCACCGCCCCTATATCCGCAGCCGCGAGCAATCGGTCGTGCTGTTGATGGCGGCGCCGGCGGCGGTGCCGGCGCTGGTCGATTTCGTCGCCTTCCACGAAGGCGACCTGCTCTATCGCGCCGATACGCTGACGCCCGAGGAAAAGGCAAAGCTGCCGCCGATCTATGAGCTCGCCTGGAACCACACGACGCTGCGCGGGCTGAAGATCGATCCGACCATCACCTACCTGCAGACCCAGTACCCCGACCTCGCCCACGTGAAGTGGGCGGTGGAGACTTTTGGCGACGAGATGCCGATGCATATCGAGATGACGCGCTTCGACGGCCGGGTGGTGTTCTCCGGCCTGCCGATCGTCCGCTACAGCTCGGAAGAGCGGCTCGAGGAGATCATCCGGCTGCACGAGGAGAATGGCTGCCTCGTCTTCAATCCGCATCGCTACACCCTCGAGGAAGGCGGCATGAAGCGCACCGACCGGGCGCAGCTGCAGTTCAAGAAGGAAGCCGACCCCAAGGGCATCCTGAACCCCGGCAAGATGATTGCCTGGGACGACCCGGATTTCGATTTCGAATCCGGCCGCACCTGGCTGTTCACCGGCCTTTACACGCTCGGCGGCGCGGCCGAATGAAGGTCCTCGTCGTCCACGCCCACCCGGTCGAAACCAGTTACAACCGCGCGCTGTTCCATGCGGTGTGCGAGGCGCTGCGGGCCAAGGGCGACGAGGTCGATGCGCTCAACCTCTACGAAGAGGATTTTCAGGCGGCAATGAGCCGGGCCGAACGGCTCGAGTATCACGACGTTCCGGGGAACCTCACGCCGCTGACCAAGCCCTATGTCGATCGGCTGCGTGCCTGCGACAAGATCGTCTTCGTCCACCCGGTGTGGAACTACGGCTACCCAGCCATCCTCAAGGGCTTCTTCGACCGGATCTTCCTGCCGGGCGTTTCCTTCGTGCTGGAAGGCGGTGACGCGCCGGACAAGGGCAAGCTGATCCCGGGGATGAAGAACATCAAGAAGGTCGCCTACGTCACCACCTATGGCGGCGATCGCCTGCGCACCATGATCATGGGCGACCCGCCCCGCCGCCTCGCCATGCGCTGGGCCTGGGCCACCTTCGGTACACTGATGCCGCCGACCTACCTGGCGCTCTACGACATGAACAATCAGACCGAGGCGGGGCTGAAGGGTTTCATCGACAAGGTGAAGCGGAAGATGGCAGCGTTCTGAGGGGATACAATCGCGCCCTCCAGCGCCCCCACTCTTGGAATTCTCCCCGCCATTTGCACTGGAGTATCAGTCGGGACTCTCCCCCTTGGCGGGGGAGAAAGCGAAAATATGGGCTTAGCGCAGTTAAGTCCTTAGTTTTCGCAAGAGAGGGGGTCTGGGGGCACGTACCCAGAATAATCTCAACCCCTTATCAGCCGAACTTCCAGCCACGCTTGAACTGATAGAAAACGTGCATGCCGATCTTCACGTTCTTCTTCATGCGGGGGGCCCAGTGCGGGTAGACGTAAGTGGCATGGTAGTGGGTCGAGTAGCCGACCTCGGTCAGGTATTCCTTGCCCGAGATCACGTCCTTGGCGATGGCCATGGCCTGCTTCCACGATTTCTGGTCGTTCACCGTCTCGGGAATGCCGTCGCAGGCGAAGGAGAACTGGCAGGCGTTGCGCTTGCTCTGGTTCTGGTAAACCACACCGCAGATGCTGTCGGGGTAGAGTTTGTGGGCAACGCGGTTCATCACCACCTGCCCCACCGCCACCTGGCCGCGATAGCTCTCGCCGCGGGATTCGAAGTAGATGGCCGTGGCCATGCACCAGACTTCCTTGTCGGAAACCTTCTTGCCCGACTTGTTCAGCACCGACCCATCAAACACGGTCGCCGGCAGGTCGGCGCGTGCGTAAGCGAGCTTCTGGGACATGGTGTGCGGCATCGGCACATCGCTGCCGGTGCCGGCAAGACCCTCGATGGCGTCGAGCGCCGGTGTGGTCCAGGCCGGGTTGAGCGCCGCGACGGCGACCGGAATGTCCGTGGGAAGCTTGGTGTCGCTCTTGGTCAGATCGGAAAGTTCCGCCTTGGCGGTCTCCACTGTCGCCGGCGTACCCCCCTTGGGGTTGCGGGCCGCGGCAATCCTGGCGCGAATGTCGGCGAAGCTCGCGGTCAGTTCCGCCAGTTCTACAGTGGGGCGGGCGCGGTCCTGCTTGATGGCGCGGTTGGCGCCGACAAAACTCTGCGACAGGAAAATGTTGTCGATCGACCCGGTGATGATCACATCGGTACCGGAACGACTGAGCGTCGGCCGCGTTAGGCTGGCTTCATAGGCCGAGAGCGAACCGCCATCAGGGGCGTGCGCAGCGCCGGTCAGGCCGGCGACGGCGAAAATCGCGAGCGCAAAACCTGCGCACAGCTTGAGCACGGCGAGCTCGTTGCGAGCCCGGCGCATCGGGGTGGTCCGGTATTGGGCCATCAGAACGCTTTACTATCCACGCGAACGCAACAAACGACGCGCCGGCAATCTAGATAAACTGTGACGCAAATGCCGGCTTTCGCGATAATGCGGGTTTAGGGTTAGCCGACCGTAAACACGGGAAACTTGGCGTCAGGGCGGGCTGGAAATGGCCGAGGCTGGGCCATATGCAGGCAAAATCGGGCAGCCAAGTTGACTTAAACTGTTCCGCATCGAAGCCGTCGCAACGCCCCCTTGCGGGAGGGAAAACGATCCTTGCGGTCCACGGTCAGTGTTATCCGCGTGCTCGCGCGGCTGCCTAGATCGTGCAACCATGCCGCCGACTTGGCGGAGCAAAGAGTGACTTGACGCAGCAATGGTGGGTCGTCAGGCGGATCAGGAACTGGGCGGCGCGCGGCCTCCGGCGCATTTCGTTGTCCCAGCGCTTCTTTCTCATCGCCCTGTCGGTCGTGCTGGCCGCGATGCTGATCCTGGGGAATTGGACCAGTAGCTATGTCAGCGAGAGTATCACCAAGGGGGTCGCCGGTACGGCCGCGGCGAGCATTGAGGCACTGATCTCGCAGAGTCTCGATGGCGCGATGCTGTCACCAGATCGACGCGCTGCACTGCAGGCAGTATTCACGGTTGGCAACAGCGCCGACGCTACCCGTCTGCTGCAGATCAGGGTCCGCGATATCGCGGGGAGCGTCGTGTTCGAGTCGCTGGGCGGCCTCGAGGATGTGGCCGCACCCGAGGATCTGAGCGACGCGGCGGCAGGCGTGTTGAACGCTCATCTGGTCGATGTTCCGCTAAAACCAGTCGGCTCGCTGCCGCGCTCGACCCTGCCGATCATCAAGATCTACACGCCGCTGCGACGGGCTGAAACCGGCGAAGTGTTCGGTGTGGCGGAGCTCTATTTCAGCGCGAGGACGGTCCGCGAACTGCAAGCGCAGGCCCGCTCAGACGTCTGGATCATCACCGCACTGATCGGGTTCGTCTCCGTCGGTACGCTGGCTCTGCTCGTCGACGTGACGGGCAATATCATCACGCTGCAACGCCAGCGACTTGCCAAAACGCTGCGAGAGACCCGCTCGCTGCTGCGACAGAACGTGGCGCTGCGCGCCGCATCGGAGCAGTTGCGGGTAGAGTCGAGCCTTGCCAACGAGCACGTGCTGGCTCAGGTGGGCTCGGACATCCACGACGGGCCGGTCCAGTTGTTGACCTTGCTGATACTTCGCCTCACCCGTTCGGGAGCGGAAGGATCAGAGCCAGATGCGCCAGCGGACCCGAGCGCCGAGCTGGCGCGTGAGGCGCTCGAGGACCTGCGGGGTATTTCGGCCGGCCTGGTACTGCCCGAGCTGGCAAAGCTAGGCGTTGGCGAGACGATTGCGCTGGCGACCTCACGCCATGAGAGCCTCACCGGAACAGAGGTCAGGCGCGAGCTGGACATCCCCAACAGCACGCGGACACCGATCGCCGCCAAGATCTGCGCCTATCGCGTGGTGCAGGAGGCCCTCAACAACGCCTACCGGCATGGGGGCGGGCAGGATCAGCGCGTGAAGGCAGCCGTCTACAATGGCTGGTTACGGTTGGAAGTGACCAACCGCGTGAGCGACGCATCGCGGCAAACGTCCTCGACAGATCAGACGGGGTTGCGCGCCATGCGCTTTCGCGTCGAGTCCCAGGGCGGCATCCTGGCGGTATCCTTTGAAGCAGAACTGGCTCGCATCGATGCCCGGATTCCGCTTGATAGCAGGGGCTAAATGTCGCCGTCGGCGCGGTTCGGCATTTCGATATCGTATGGCGCCCGCAGCCGCTGGGCCGCCAGCACCACTTCGAGGCGGCTCTTCACCTTCAGCTTGTTCATCAGGTTGGTCATGTAATGTTTGACCGTTTTTTCGGTGAGGTTGAGGGCTCGAGCAATTTCCTTATTGCTCTTGGCCTCAAACAGGCACTGCACCAGTTGCTGCTCCCTGGAGCTGAGCTTGGCGGCTGACCGCTCGCGCTCGCGGCGAGTGCGGTTGCGGAACCCCGCAATCAACTTGGCGGAGAAATCCGGCGAAACGTAGAGTCCGCCTGTCTTGACCGTCTCGATGGCGGCGAACAGGTCCTCGGACGGCCGCCCTTTGAGCACGAAGGCATTCGCACCGGCATCGAGCGCCTGCAAGGCCAGGTCGACGTCGGCATAAGCGGTAAAGATGATCAGGCGGGTGAGCGGCGACAGTTCCGAGATCGAGCGGATCGCCGCGAATACGTCGCCGGGCATGCTCATGTCGAGCGTCATAATGTCGGGCCGGCCGGACCGGGCCAGCTCCACGGCGCCAGCGGCCGAGGATTCCGTGCCGACGATGGCGTAACGGGCGTCTGACGAAAACAGCGCAGCAATTCCCATCAGCAGCGTCGGGTGATCGTCGACGAAGGCAATCCGGGTCGGCGGCGCGGCGACCGCCGTGTTGTCACTTGTTGTTGCCGTTGCCATTGCCGTTTCCATTGCCGCCGCCACCCGCGTTGCCGTTGCCGTTCTCGCCCGAGTTGCCGTTACCGTTCCCGCCACCGTTGCCGCTCCCGCCGGAGTCGCCATTCCCATTGCCGCCGGAATTGCCGTTTCCGTTGCCGCCGGAATTGCCGTTCCCGTTGCCACCCGAGTTGCCGTTCCCGTTGCCACCCGAGTTGCCGTTGCCATTGCCACCCGAGTTGCCGTTGCCATTGCCGCCCGAGTTGCCGTTGCCATTGCCGCCGGCGTTGCCGTTGCCGTTGCCGCCCGAGTTGCCACCGGCGTTGCCGTTGCCGCCCGCATTGCTGTTTGCACTGTTTCCCGGCGCTGTCGTGGCAGTGGCCTCGGTCAGTGTCACATCTTCGCCGGCGACCGCCGTCTGTTCGGCGTCGGTAACGAGATCGCGGATGACGGCCTTGCCGATCTCCACGACCACTGTCCCGGCATCGCCTGACACTCGCAGCCTCGAGTGTCCGGCACTCATGGCGACCGTCATGGCCGAGGTCCTCAACGTCAGGCGCTGGCCCGAGCGCAATTGCGCTTCGACTTCGACCGTACCGGCGAACTGAGTGATGAGCGTCAACCGCTGCGTCGGCTGATCAACCTGGACGGCGCTGTTGGGTCCGAGCTGAAGCATGACATCGCCGCGGCTGAGGGAGACACGTGCGCCCTGCAAGGTGCGCACCGGAACGCCGATGGGCAGTTCCGAGCCGGCGGGCAGCTCCGACCATTGGCTGCCAACCATGGACAACACGGTGCCCTTTACCGACTTGGCAACCCAAGCTTGCGCCGCGATCACCGGTCCCGCGAGCAGCATCAGCAGGATCAGCACCGCCGAAACGGTCACAAAATCGCGATCTAGGCGCATCGTCGATTACTGATGACGGTCAAACCACAGCAAAACTTTGTCGTGCCGTAGTGGTTTCCGCGCAGTCGATCAGTCGGACTACGCTGCGCCATGACAATCAAATCCACCCCATTGCCCGGCCATCTCGCGCGATTCCCTTCGGTTTATCTTTGATCCCGAACCCCGACCAGTCCAGCTCCCGCCTTAACCTTTACAGCGAGATATGTACCGACCCAAGACCGACCGGCCAATGGCGACCTTAGCCCGTAGCGCCGACCCGGCCAGCTTGGTTACAAAAACATTAATTCGCAACAGCCAGATGGGTATCCAGCGACATAACACCAGACCAATCCTGCCACCGACCGGAGGCCAACCCAGGCGGCAGGTATTGTCCACAATAATCTAGCGTTATTCGTTCGACGTGCGGCCGTCGTAATACTTCCACCAGCTGACACTTGTTTAGTGCTACGTCAGCGCCAGAGGTAATCATGGCCGCATCAGTTACCAGCCTAAGAACATACCCTACTGGCAGAAGCAAAATTGCAGTCGTTGCAGGCGGCGCTGGTTTTGTAGGATCACATCTCTCCGAACAGCTGCTGGGCCAGGGCTACCGCGTGGCCTGTGTCGATAACCTGCAGACGGGCCGGGTGGAGAACATCCAGCATCTGCTGGCCCACCGAGACTTCGAGCTGTTCCACCATGATGTCATTTCGCCGCTGAAGCTGCCGTTCGAGCAGGTCGCAGAGGTTTACAACCTGGCGTCCGCCGCCTCCCCGCCGCTTTACCAGCGCGACCCCATCCATACGCTGAAGACCAATGTGCTGGGCGCCCTCAACACCCTCGAGCTCGCCCGCCAGACCGGCGCCCGCATCTTCCAGGCCTCGACGTCGGAAATTTATGGCGACCCTGCGGTGCATCCTCAACCCGAGGAGTACTGGGGTAATGTAAACTCGTTCGGTCCCCGCGCCTGCTACGACGAGGGCAAGCGAGCCGCCGAAACCGCATTCTTCGAGTATCGCCAGCAGTATGGCGTCGATATCCGCATCGCCCGCATCTTCAACACCTACGGGCCCCGCATGAGCCCCGATGACGGGCGGGTGGTTTCGAACTTCATCGTCCAGGCGCTGCGAAACATCGACATCACTCTCTATGGCGACGGCCTGCAGACGCGCTCGTTCTGTTTTGCCGATGATCTGGTCGACGGCATCCTGAAGCTGATGCAGCTCGAACAGGCACCGGCGGGGCCGGTGAACCTGGGCAACCCTGCCGAGTTCACCATGCGTGAGCTGGCCGAGCTCGTCGTCGCCTTGACCGGATCGCGCTCGCGCATCGTCCACCACCCGTTGCCGATCGATGATCCGCGGCAGCGCCGCCCTGACATTTCCCGCGCCAAGGCCCTGCTCGACTGGGAGCCGCGGATTCAGCTGAGGGAAGGGCTCGAGCGGACCATCGCCTATTTCGATGTCGAGCTCGTGCGGGCTTCGTCAGGGCTGGAGGCGGCACTTTGAAGGCCACCCCTATCGTCGTAACCGGCGGCGCCGGGTTCATCGGCAGCCACACGTGCAAGCAGCTCGCCGGTGAGGGCTATCTGCCGGTCGCCTATGACAATCTCAGTACCGGCAACGGCGATGCCGTGAAATGGGGGCCACTGGTTGAAGGCGATATCTGCGACACCGAGGGCTTCGCCGCGACGCTTCGGCTGCAACGGCCCGCCGCCGTCATCCACTTTGCGGCGTCGGCCTATGTCACAGAGTCGGTGACCGAACCGGCCAAGTACTATCGCAACAATGTCGAGGGCACGCTGTCGCTATTGGAAGCGTGCCACGCGGCTGGTGTCAGCAAGGTGATCTTTTCGAGCAGTTGCGCGACCTATGGCATCCCGGAAGTCCTGCCCATTGCCGAGACGTCCGGGCAGCGCCCGATCAATCCGTATGGCCGCACCAAGCTGGTCGGCGAGCAGATGCTCGCCGACTTCGAGTTTGCACACGGCTTTCGATCCGTGGCGTTGCGCTACTTCAATGCAGCCGGCGCCGATCCCGGAGGCGAGCTCAGCGAGCGGCACGATCCCGAGACGCACCTGATCCCGCGTGCGCTGCTCGCGGCCTATGGCCAGATCCCCTATCTCGAGGTGTTTGGCAGCGACCTGCCGACGAAGGATGGCACCTGTGTCCGCGACTATGTCCATGTCAGCGACCTGGCGCGGGCCCATGTCCTCGCCGCCCGTTACCTGATCGCCGGAGGAGAAAGCACGCGGCTGAACCTCGGCACCGGCCGGGGCACTTCGGTGCTCGAAGTGCTCGACGCGGTCGAACGCGCCACCGGACGACGCGTCCCTGCAGTGATGCGGCCGGCGCGTGCAGGCGATCCGCCATCGCTATATGCGGATGGCCGGCTGGCGCAGGAGGTGCTTGGCTTCGCGCCCCGCCTCTCCGACATCGACACCATCATTGGGACTGCCGCGCCCTCGTTCGCGGTCGAGCTGCGCCATGCCGGCTAATGGCGCAGACAGCCCCCGAATGGAGCCGGTGCTCAGCGGCAGAAGCCGGTGGCTGCAGACCCTGGGAGCCCTCGTCTGGACGACTTGCTTCGTGTTCTTGTGGGCATGGTGGATTCACCCCGAACATATCGGCGGCATATTTCCGTTTCTCACTGCGACAGCGACCCTGCTGTGGGTCACGCTCACCCCAGCATATTTCCTCCTCATCTTCCGCAACTCTCGCCGACCGTCGTCAGCGATCGAAATCCCGCCCGAGCTTCGCATCGCCATGGTCGTGACCAAGGCACCAAGCGAGCCGCTGGATCTGGTCATCAAAACGCTGACCGCCATGCTCGAACAGGACGTGCCGCATGACACCTGGCTTGCCGACGAGGCTCCGACCCCAGAAATCCTGAACTGGGCAGAGCTCCACGGAGTCAAGGTATCCACCCGGTTCGGAGTGACGGACTATCATCGATCGAGTTGGCCACGTCGCACACGCTGCAAGGAAGGCAACCTCGCCTACTTCTATGACCACTACGGCTATGACCTGTACGATGTGGTGGTGCAACTCGACGCCGATCACGTGCCCGAACAAGGCTACCTGCGGGCCATGGTGCAGCCATTCGCCGATCCGGCGGTCGGCTACGTCTCTGCGCCGAGCATCTGCGACAGCAACGCCAACCAGAGCTGGTCGGCGCGCGGCAGGTTGTACGCCGAGGCAAGTCTGCACGGCTCACTACAGGCTGGATACAATGGGGGCTGGGCGCCGCTTTGCATCGGCTCGCACTATGCCGTTCGTACTGCCGCATTACGACAGATCGGCGGCTTGGGCCCCGAACTGGCCGAAGATCACTCTACCACGCTCATGATGAACTCCGGCGGCTGGCGCGGAGTGCATGCCATCGACGCCATCGCGCACGGTTTGGGGCCGGCCAGCTTCGCTGATCTGGCGGTGCAGGAATTCCAATGGTCGCGCAGCCTAGTGACGATTCTGCTGCAGCACACCGGACAACACTTGGGAAACCTCCCCTTCAAACTGAAGTTTCAGTTCCTGTTCTCACAGCTTTGGTACCCCATTTTTGCGATCGTGATGCTGCTGAGTGTCATGATGCCGATCCTGGCGCTGGCGTTCGACTTCACCTTCGTCAACGTTGCCTATTTCGACTTCCTACTCCATTTCCTGCCGATGGCGGGGTTACTGATCGTTCTCGCCTTCGCGTGGCGCGCCACTGGCACATTTCGCCCCTACAACGCCAAGATCGTCTCGTGGGAGAACGCCGTTTTCGTGTTCGCGAGGTGGCCTTGGGCGATCCTCGGGACCATCGCCGCGATTGTCGATACCCTCGCGCACAGGCGTACAGAGTTCCGCGTTACGCCCAAAGCCAGCAGCGAGGCCCAAGACTTGCCCCTTAGCGTGCTCGCGCCATACGCCTGCATTTCAATCGTCTCCGGGCTAGCCGCATTTGCGATCCACGACATCCGCGCGGCCAGTGGCTACTACCTGTTCGCCGCGCTCAATGCCGCCGTCTATGCGCTGGTACTCGCGATAATCCTCATTGCACATCGCCGGGAAAACCGCGTCGAGCGACGTGATGTGCCGTGGTTGGCGCGTACCGGTACGGTCGCCGTGCTCAGCATTCTTCCTCTCGCCGCGGTGGGCCAGCACGGTCTCGATATCCTGGATGCGGTGGCCTGGAACTCAAATGTGCGGTTTACCGAGACGAAGTTCTCGGTCGCGGGCGCGGGTATGGGACAGACCGCCCGGCGTTCATTTTCCTTCAGCATCAAGTGGCCGGGAGCCGGTGATTCATGACCAAGCAATCTATCCCAGATGTCACCAAAGCGCTGCTCGCCGCATTGGGCGTGAGTCTGATGGTCGCGATACCTGCTTTGGCAGCGCCTCTTGGATTTGCGGGGCGCACCGCGACGACGAAATTCGCGATGGGCACGGGGCACGGGCTGCCAAGAGGAGCCGAGCCGTTGACCGGCCAGCAGCTGTTTGAACTCTACGTCGGAAAGACCTGGCAATGGGCCAAAGGCGGGGGCTATTTCGGGCCGCACGGCCAGTTCCGCGCCCGCACCGTCAGCGACAACGATGTCACGCTCGCCGCAGGCACATGGGGCGTCAGCGACAACGGCAGGATGTGTTTTCGAGCCGTGTGGAGCAAAAGCTCGGGCAGCTCCCGGGCGAACACCTGCTTTGATCACGCAGCGGTTGGCGCCGACATCTACCAGCGCCGGGTGCCCGACGGCGCCTGGTATGTGTTCCGGCATGGCGTGCCGGTCGAGACCGACCAGTACAACAAGCTGATCGCCAAGGACCTCGTCAGCGCCGCGGCCGTCACCTCCAAAGGGGGGGACGATAGATGATCCGACAGTTGCACCTATTACTCGTGTCGCTCGCGGTAGCAGCCTTCGCGTCCATCTCCGCGATGCCGGTGACATCGCTGGAGGCAGCAGAGGGCGATCCGCCAGCCGACGCGCTGCCCCTCAGCGCGCCGGAACTGCTGCAGCTCTATGGCAACAAGACCTGGAAATGGGGTGAAGGCGGCGGCTACTTCCAGACGGATGGCCGGGTGTTCAGAGCGCGAACCGTGGGCGAGAACGGCGTCACCACGGCGGAAGGCAAATGGAAGATTACCGACCAGGGCCGGCTTTGCTTCGAAGCCATCTGGGTGAATGCGACTAAAAGTTCTCCCGCTTCGACCTGCTTCCTGCATGTCGCAGTGGGTGAGCAAATCTACCAGAAAAAACTACCGAAGGGCGGTTGGTACATCTTTCGTCATGCCAAGCCTGAACCGGGGGACCAATTCAGCAAGTTGATCCGGGGGGATCTCGTTTCACCGGCACTTCAGAAGGCCAACCAGAACACCGACAAGCAATGATCAATGGTCCATTCGAGGTATCCAGCATGCGTAATATTTCAGGACTAGTGACAGCTCTGTTGACGATCGCCCTGCCCGCGATGGCGGCGGCGCAGGCATTGCCGGCCCAAGACGGTCGTCCGGTTCCCGGGCCCAACCCCTGGGTTCTGGGCGTCTATGATCCGCACGGCGATTTCACCAATGACACCACGCCATCGATAGAGCACCTCTTCCTGCCCTGGGAGGACATCGATCTCACCACCCTTGACCTCGCCGCAAGCTACGCCAAGGAGCGCAGCCGGGTGTTGTGGATCACGGTAGAGCCCTGGACCTGGGACCAGGAGCGGCGGATTACGCCCGAGCAGCTACGGAGCGGCATCTTCTCGGGCGCCTACGACGGCATCATCGATGGACTTTGCGGCGAGATCGGGCGGCTCAGCACACCCACGACGGTACGCTGGGCGCAGGAGATGGAAGACAAGACCGGGCGCTTCATCTGGTCTGATTGGGCGCCGGCGGATTACATCGCGGCCTATCGCCACTTCGTCGAACGCTGCCGCGCCAAGGCACCTCAGGCGCGTTTCATGTGGTCGCCCAAGGGAGAGGATGGGCTCGCAGCCTATTACCCCGGCGACGATGTCGTCGACGATATCGGGCTGTCGGTGTTCGCCCTGCAGCAATACGACCAGGACAAGTTCGGTCGCGACCGCTTCTTCGCCGAGCGGCTGAAGCCCGGATATGACTTGGTGCTGCCGTTCGGCAAGCCGATCTATGTCGCCGAACTCGGCTATATCGGCGACCTGGCCTACGTGGAGAAATGGGCCAGCGAGTCGATGGGCAAGGACCCACAGTTCCCTGAACTGCTCGGCGTTTCCTACTTCGACGACAAGGAAGTTGCACCCTGGCCGGAGCCCTACGGACTGCCGGACTGGCGCGTCACAGCCAATATTCTCGAGTAGGCCACCCGGCGCTCCGGCGTCGGCGATCAGCCGATGCTGGAGCGCAGGTAGCAGCGCGCCTTGCGACCAAAGCCGCTGGGCGTGCAGACATAGGGAGAGGAGCCGTAGAGCTTGACCGACCGGACCTTGGTGTTCGCCGCAACCTCGTAGCGCTCGCCGACGGGCAGCGGCGACTGGAGCGAAACTCCACTCGTCGTCGTCAGGAGCGTCGCGATCGCGACCGCAAGCATCATCGGCCGGGTGCCGGCCGCGTCTAGCAGTTTCATTGAGGTGCCTCCGCTGGCAGGGCGCCCCGTTCTGGAGGCCCTCACATCTGCAGAGGCTAGGCGGCCGGGGCTAAGTGCCCGTTCGTAGTATAGGGAGACGTTGATGCTTGTTGGCGATATCGCGACAACGATTCATTCACAAGTTCCTGCGGCACGGCGGACGGACGGTTTCAGGGGGGACCGCTGCACACCGTCCACTAGATCAAGTGAGGCGGCGTTGATCGACACGCTTGGTGCGGTCGGAGGAAGACAAACAATACTCTGCAAGCCGTCGGCATCGGAAACGCCAACGATCGTCACCTTAGGACACCGAGATTTGCCAACGCCAGACCTGAGAAGGGGAAACAAGATGGACTATCCAAGGCTCGTGGCCTTTGCGGCCGTTCTGACCGTCGCGAGTACAGCGCCGGCCTATGCATATCTCGACCCCGGTACGGCGAGCATGTTGCTCCAGGGGCTCATCGGTGGCGCAGTGGCGGCCGCTTCGGTTATCTCGATCTATTGGGCACGCCTTAAGGGCTTTGTCACCCGCGGCAAAGCCACGAACAAGAAGCTCGACGACGAGTGATGTCAGAGACCCCAGGCCGCGTCGCGGGTTCCTTCAGGGACCCGAAGGGCCATGTTCTGATGCGGGGCGGACGGGTCTTCAGGGTGATCACGCCGGAGGGACGTCGGGATTTTGAGAAGATGCTGCCGGTCATTGCGGATGCGGTTGCGGCTGGGCATCTGGTTCAGACTGAGATCGCTCCACCCGAACTTGCGGCGGATATCGGCCAGGATGGAGATCTGGTCGTTGAACATGAACCGATCTCTTTCATCAGCTACCCCTATGAGTGGGGATTTGAACAGCTGCGCGCCGCGGCGCTGTTTCACCTGCGGTTCCAGCTCTGGCTTCTGGAGCGAGGTGCCAGTCTAAGCGATGCGACGGCCTACAATGTCCAATTTCGAGGCGGAAAGCCGGTTTTCATAGACGCATTGTCTATCGTTCCCTACGAGGAAGGTGCGTACTGGGCCGGATACCGGCAATTTTGCGAGCAATTCCTTAATCCTCTCCTCCTGCGTGCCCTACGCGGGATTGCCCATAACGCCTGGTTTCGCGGTGCGCTGGAAGGGATAACCACCGAAGATCTGGCGGCGACCCTGTCATTGCGCGACAAGCTGTCCTTCAACGTTCTGGCACATGTGGTTTTGTTGGCGCGGCTGCAACGGTCGTCACGGGCCACACCGGACAAGGCCGTGCGTCAGGCGGGCCAGGGTAGAGGGCTCTCAGTCGCCGCATATCGTGGCATCCTCACAGGACTGAAATCCTGGATCACCCGCCTCCAGCCGAGGGGTGGGGCGGTGACGACATGGGGTGACTATGCCGCAGCCAACTCCTATCAACCCGATGAGACGACAAAGAAAGCAGCGGTGATTACGGAGTTTGTCCGCCGCCGCGAGCTTGCTCGGATCATTGATCTGGGCTGCAACTCGGGTAATTACAGCGTCGCTGCGCTTGACGGCGGTGCTCGCGAAGTCGTCGGATTTGATTTTGACCAGACTGCAGTCGACCGGGCGTTTGACCGGGCACGGAGCCTCCAGTTGCCGTTCCTGCCACTATGGCTCGATGCGGCAAATCCCAGCCCGGACCAAGGCTGGCGTCAGAAAGAACGTGACGGACTGGCCACCCGGGCGAAGGCGGACGGTGTGCTTGCCCTGGCCTTTGAACATCATCTGGCAATAGGACGGAATATTCCGCTCGATCAGGTCGTGGACTGGATCGTCGAGTTTGCGCCGCATGGCATTATTGAATTCGTGCCCAAGTCAGATCCGACCGTTCAGTTCATGCTGGCGCTTCGGCCCGATGTATTTCCTGACTATACGGAACAGACGTTCCGCGAGGCGCTGGGGCGCCGTGCGGAGATTGTATCGACAACGGTCGTTTCGGAGAGCGGCAGGGTGCTTTATGAATATAGCCGGTAGGTGGGGAGCCAGCCTCGTTGCCGCATGCGCAATTGCTTCCGGCGGCATCCTCGGGGCGTTCCTGTTGTTGCTTGCGCGCGAAAACCCCGCCGAGCTCACACAATTTGCCGTGTTCTATTGCGGCGGAATCCTCGTTGTCGCCTGGGCGATGGTGGCTGCCGTATACAGGGTTCTGGGACGGCGTCCGGCCATCGCCCTATCGCTGGTCCTCGTGGGTCTCACCGCCTTTTCCCTGTATGCGGTTCATTTGAACCTGGGCGCCATTTCGGTAGGTATTGCTGCAATAATGGCGGTATTGTTCTGGGTAGTGGTGGTGTCGACCGGGTCGACCGCCGCCGGACGACTTATCGGGGCGGCGGCGCTCGCTGTGATACCGCTTGTGCCCGTTCTAACCCAATCAAATCCCCCGGTCCCACCCGAACAGGTCGCGTTGCTGGATCGCTATGCGGCGATCCGTTTGAATGAACGCCCCAATATCTATCTGATAGGGTTTGACGCGATGATACCGCGCGAAGCCGCGTCTTTGCTTCTGGACTTAGCTCCATTGGCTTATGACGAAAGTGCGCGCGATCTCGGAATGAGTGTCGAAGACAATGTCTTCGCTGCCTTTACACCGTCCAGCGAATCCTTTGATTCCCTCATGACGCTTGACGACAAGGCGGCATTTCCCGGCGATGGCTATTTCGCGGGGCGCCGGCCGAGCCCGGTGGCGACGTTGTTCCGCGCAAACGGATACCGCGTCGAGACCGGTTCATCGCTGCCTTTCTATTTTGGCAGCGCGGGCGCGGGCGTCGATGAACATATCTTTCCGGTAAAGAATCTCTTTTCCGACAGCTCGCTGTGCCGCTTCGCATCGGAGACGGCGCGCGCGTATGGCACGTTTGGTCTGTGCCTACTATTTTCGGGTTCGGAGCCCAGCCTGTTGTTCGACGAATCCACGGACTTTAGCGACCCAGACGTACCGCTCTTTGACAGTGTCTGGCACAAGATGGTGCTCGACAGGATCGTCGCCGCTCCGGACAAGCCGCCGAAGATTGGTATCTATTACTATTATTATCCCATTGGTCACGCCCCCAATGATTTTGACAGTTTCGATCCATCTCAGCTGGCGCAGTATCGACACCGGTTCAAGGTTCAGGCCGACCTGGCGGCGCGCGTCATTCACGAGATCGTGGCGGTGGTGCGCGAACGCGATCCACATGCAATCCTGGCCTTCTTCGGCGATCACGGTGTAAAGATAAGCCGCACCATCAATTGGAAGGATGACACCGCATTCTGGGTTCGAGACAACCACGCTGTTTTCTATGCTGCAGCTAGACTTGGCGCATCCTGCGCGGTTCCGGATCAGTCTCGCTCGTATCGCGAGCCAACCTACACCACACTGGGTCGTCAGGTTGCTTCAATCGTCCGCTGCTTGTCCAGCAATCCCGAAGTTCTTGACGCTCTTGCCAATTTCACGGACAAATTCGACTTCTCGCAATACCTTCTCCCCAAGATCGAGTGAAGTGGCTGGCGCTGGCGCCTTCACCATCAGCTCCGAAAGTTGTGCCGCGTCGTGCTATCCGGGTACGCCGCTGGCCGGCGCCGACATCTACCACCGCCGGTTGCCCCCCGGGAGATCGCGTTACTGCGCCAATGTCAGGCGCGCCACGGGCACGCGATAGGGCGAGCAGCTGACGTAGTCGACGTCCAGCCGCGAGAAGAACCATAGCGAGGCCGGATCGCCGGCGTGCTCGCCGCAGATGCCGATCTTCAAGTTCGGGTTGGCGCCTTTGCCGCGCTCGATCGCCATGGTGATCATTTCGCCGACGCCCTTCTGATCCAGCGTCACGAACGGATCGAGATCGTAGAGGCCCTTGCGCTGGTAAGCCGAAAGGAAGGCCGGCGCATCGTCGCGGCTGATACCGTAGGTGGTCTGGGTCAGGTCGTTGGTGCCGAACGAGAAGAAGTCGACATGCTCGGCGATCTCCCCTGCCCGCAACGCCGCGCGGGGCAGCTCGATCATCGTGCCGAAGGCGAAGCGCTCGCGCGCTGCAGGCGGCAGGCCGGCCTGTTCGACGATGGCGTAGGTCTGGCGCTTGATCTCCACCACCTCGGAGACGGTGGAGACGAACGGCACCATCACCTCGAGCGTCACCGGCTCGGACTGCTTTGCCGACGCCGCCCGCACCCCGGCGCAGAGCGCCTCGATCTGCATCTTCAGAATTTCGGGGTAGGTGATGGCGAGCCGTACGCCGCGATGGCCGAGCATCGGGTTGATCTCGGCAATTCGGTCGAGCCTCAGCTTCAGCGCTCGCACTTCGAGGCCGAGCCCCTCGGCAGTCTCCTCGATATCCTCGTCGGTGCGCGGCAGGAACTCATGCAGCGGTGGATCGAACAGCCGCACCGTCACCGGGCGGCCCTGCATCGCCAGGAAGATCGCCGAGTAATCCTCGGTCTGGAAGTCGACGAGGCCGGTCAGCGCCTTGGCGCGATCATCGGCATCCTCGGAAAGGATCAGCCGGCGCAGCGCCACAAGGCGCTCACGCGAGAAGAACATGTGCTCGGAGCGAGCCAGCCCAATCCCCTCGGCGCCGAAGCTCAGTGCGGTGTTCACGGCCTCGACCGTCTCGGCATTGGCGCGAACCTTGATCCGGCGTGACGCGTCGGACCAGCCGAGGAGCTTGCCCATGGCGCCGCCGATATGTGGCTGGGCCAAAGGCAGGGCGCCGAGATAGACCGAGCCGTCGGTGCCATCGATGGTGATGCGGTCGCCCTGGCGAAACTCCTTCGAGCCGATCCTGCAGGTCAGCTCGGCGAGGTTGACGCTCAGCGTCCGGACGCCGGCGACGCACGGCTTGCCGGTGATGCGGGCCACGACGCCCGCATGGCTGGTCATGCCGCCACGCGCCGTGAGGATGCCGGTCGCCGCCTTCATGCCCTCGATATCGGTGGGCCCCGTCTCGGTGACGACGAGGATGCAATGGCGGCCGCGCGCCTTCATCCGTGCCGCATCCTCGGAGTTGAAGACGATGACGCCGCTGGCCGCCCCCGGGGAAACGCCGAGGCCATTGGCGAGCACCGTAGCGCTTTCGGGCGAGCGCAGCCGCGGATGCAGCATCTGCTGCAGACGGGCGGGGTCTATATGGGTCACCGCCTCGCGCTGTGTCCAACGGCCGCGCGCCACCCGATCCACCGCCGCCTCCAGCTCCGCCGCAGCCGAAGCCGGCGCGGCGCGGGCCGAGAGCAACCGGATGGTCTCGCCCTCGACGGAGACAAGGCAGCTCAGGTGCTGGCCGGCCGCGGCATCGAGCAGGTCGACGAACGCCGTGGCGGAGCTCGGCAGTGGACCGAACGGCGCGCCGTTCACTGGGGCCGGGCCCAGTGCGCCGCTCTGGGCGTCGCGGGTGAGGAACTGCCTGACATCGCCATCGGCCATGGCCTGGATGATGACGATCTGGCGCTCGGGCCGCGGGTCGAACGAGGCGTAGGAGGCGAAGGCATCGGAGATCGCCCGCGCCAGCGGGCGGGCGGGATCGACCGACTCGGACTCGTTGGCCGGCGGGTTCAGCCCCGGCCGGGCCGGCATCAGCCCGGCGCTGTGCGCGGCGCTCGAGGTGCGCACCACCAAAGCCGGCGGACGGCCGTTGCGACCGACCAGCCGGAACAGCGTCGCTACCCAGTGGACGCGCAGCCGGTCGTCATGCGCCTTGCGCTCTTCCTGCAGCGCGTTCCAGGCGGCGCGGCTGATGACGATGGTGGGGGAAACGGGCAGCCCGGCATTGGCGGCGCGGCTCAGCCACAGGGCCTTGCCCACCAGCAGCCCGTCCTGGATGGCCGAAAGGTTCGCCTTGCCCGTGGCGGGCGCGATTGCGAACATTTCCATTGCGAGGGTCACCGGGACACCTTCCGACCAACTTTAGCGAAACATATTGCCGTTCAGGCCGTTGCGCCGCAACTGCGCTCTTGAGGCCCCAGGGGGATCACTTTGGTCGCGGCTCTGGCGGCTTGACTTGCCCGGTCGTTGAACGCATCTGCTCTCCTATGCAAACAAGGCCGCACTTGGACATTACACTGTGTGCGCCGCGCGGATTCTGCGCCGGCGTCGATCGCGCCATCCAGATCGTCGAACTGGCGCTGGAGCGCTATGGCGCGCCGGTCTACGTGCGCCATGCGATCGTGCACAACAAATACGTGGTCGACGGGCTGAAGCAGAAGGGCGCGGTGTTCGTCGAAGAACTCGACGAGATCCCCGATACCGGCGCCCCGGTAGTGTTCTCGGCGCATGGCGTGCCCAAAGCGGTGCCGGCCGATGCCAAGGCGCGCAACATGTTCTTTCTCGATGCCACCTGCCCGCTGGTGTCGAAGGTGCATATCGAGGCCAACCGACATCACAATGAGGGCCGCGAGATCGTACTGATCGGCCATGCCGGGCATGTCGAAGTGATCGGCACCATGGGCCAACTGGTCGATGGCGCCATCACGCTGATCCAGACGGTCGAGGAAGCCGAAGCCTTCACGCCGCGCGACCCGGAAAAACTGGCCTACGTGACACAGACGACGCTCAGCGTCGACGACACCTCGGCGATCGTCGACGTGCTGCGGCGGCGCTTCCCCTCGATCGCGCTGCCGCACAAGGAAGACATCTGCTACGCCACCACCAACCGCCAGGAGGCGGTGAAGCGGGTGGCGCCGAATGTCGACGCGATGATCGTGGTCGGCGCGCCGGAATCATCCAACTCGGTGCGGCTGGTCGAAGTGGCGCAGCGTGTCGGCTGCGCCAATGCCTCGCTGGTCGAGCGCGCCGACAAGATCGACTGGAGCCGCTTCGAAGGCATCAGGACGCTGGGCATCACGGCCGGCGCGTCGGCGCCGGAGACCCTGGTCGACGAAGTGATCGAAGCCTTTGCGCAGCGCTTCGACATCGCCGTCAGCGCCAGTGGCGAACAGCGCGAGAGCATTGTCTTCAACCTGCCCCGCGAACTCAGAAACCAACCTGCAGCATGACCGACCTGACACTACTCGAAACCGACCGGCTGGTGCTGTCCGGCTGGCGCGCCGACCAGATCGAGGATCTCTATCGGCTGCATGGCGACCCCACGGTGGCGAAGTTCCTCACCGGCCATGGCCGGCCATGGACCACCGATGAGATGGATTCGGCGCTGGCCCATTGGATCGCGCTGTTCGAGCGCCAGAAGATGGGCAAGCTTCGCGTCACCCGGAAAGCCGACGGCGTGCTGGTGGGCCGTTGCGGCTTCGGCGTCTATGGGCCCGAGGAAATCCCCGAAATCGGCTATTCGCTCTACCCGGAATTCTGGGGCAACGGCTACGTCCTTGAAGCGGCAAGCGGGCTCAGGGACTGGTACTGGCGCGAGACCGACCGCGACCACTTCCTCGGCATGGCTGACGCGCGCAACGAGGCCTCGCTCAAGGTGCTGCGCAAGCTCGGCGGGGTCTACACCCATACCGGCGACAGCTACGACCACCCGGGTGTCGAGTTCTACCGCTATGACCGGCCGGTTGCGGCATGAACTCCGTTGTCATCCACACCGACGGTGCATGCTCCGGTAACCCGGGCCCGGGTGGCTGGGGCGCCGTGCTGCAGTATGGCGATACGGTGAAAGAGCTGAAGGGCGGCGCGCCGCTCACCACCAACAACCAGATGGAACTGACCGCGGCGATCGAGGCACTGACGGCGCTGAAACGCCCGTGCGAAATCGAGCTTCACACCGACAGCAACTACGTCAAGGACGGGCTGACCAAGTGGATCCACGGCTGGAAGAAGAACGGCTGGCGTACCGCGGACAAGAAGCCGGTCAAGAATGTCGAACTCTGGCAGGCGCTCGATGGCGCCACGCAGCGCCACAAGATCAACTGGCACTGGGTGAAAGGCCATAACGGCGACGAAATGAACGAGCGCGCCGACCAGCTGGCCAATGAAGGCATGGAGCCGTTCAAGACCAAGCGCCGCAAGCCCGAAGGCCTGATGCCGCCGGTTTAGGCAGCGGTCGCGCCGTTCGTTTCGCTTCGCAGCCGTCGGGGCTCGCGATCCGGGGCGATGCGCAGTCGCCGAGTGGGCGGGTCAATTGATGGCTCTGCGGCCCTTCCTCTCACCCGTCTCGGCCTTCGGCCGATCCACCCTCTCCCCGACGGGGAGAGGAAAGTGGTGGACACCGAAGGTCCAGGATTCTTCTCCCCGTCGGGTCGCGGGACGAGGGCGCAGCCCTCGCCCGGAGGTGGCGCGTACAGCGGACGACGGAGAAGCCGTCGCCGCGGCCGGATGAGGGATCAGGCACCGACCCTGGCGGAGTTTCACAGCAGACCTGCTCCACGCTCGGCACGAGGAGGTTCTCACTGCTCCTGCAAAAGTGGTAAGATCGCATCATGCGCCCTCTCATCGCCGCCGCCGCCATTGCCCTCTTCGCCAGCCCTGCGCTGGCGCAGTTTCCGCCGCCAGGGGTCTATGCCTGTGTCAGCGAGAACGGCGCTAATCTCGGTGAACTGACGCTGTTCGTAGCGGGCGACTATTCGTTCAAGAATGTCGACGGCAACAGCGCCAGCGGGCAAGTTGCCTCGGCCGGAACCGACGTAAACCCGCTCTCAGGCCCGCTCAAGGACATGCAACTCACCGGCGTGTTCGGTACTGACGATACCGGCAAGACAACGTTCCGCTTCACCGGCGCCGACGGGCTCGAAGTGAGCTGCCAGTAGCTGCGGCAAGCGGGCAGCCGGTCAGTCCCCAGCCTAATCAAGCAGCAAGCTTCCGCGACTCTTGCGGTTCAGCTAGCCTCGCCGTGGGTCGACATCAACTTTTGGATATTGGGGCGTTTCATGGGCGTTAGTCTGTTCGTACATTCCGTCCGCCTGGTGCTGGGCGATTGGCGCAATGCCCTGAAAATCACGGGGCTGCTCTACCTGATCTACGCCGTGCCGGCGCTGATCTTTGCGCTGCTGTTTCCAACGCCGGTGCAGCCGGAGCAGGCCATGGCGGCGCTGGGCAGCGGTGGCTTGCTGGACGTGATCACCGCGATCCTTGCTATCGTGGCGTTCGTCTGGGTGGCAGTGGCCTGGCACCGCTATGTGCTGCTCGACGAGATGCCGGCAGGGCAGCTTCCGGAATTCAACAGTAGCCGGCTGCTGTCCTATGGCGGCTATTCGCTGCTGATCGGCCTGATCGGTTTCGTTTTGTCGTTCATCGTCTCGGCTGTGGTCGGCATTGTCGCGATCCCCCTGCTCAGTATGGTCGGCGTGTTCATCACCGGCCTCTTCGCGCTGGCGGCGGTGCTGATCGTCGGCTACCGGCTCGCGCCGATCCTGCCCTCGATCGCCATCGGCAAGCCAATCACCCTGCGGCAGGCCTGGGAGGCGACCAACAGCGCCAACGTGCCGATCATCGTACTGGCCGTGCTCTCGGCGCTTGCGGCGCTCGTCATCGACATCCCGGCCTTTGTCTTTGCCATGGCCGGTCCGATCGGCGGCTTCCTCGCCGTGCTTTGGACACTGGCGGCGGGCTGGGTGAAAATGATCGTCGGCGTGAGCATTCTGACCACGCTCTATGGCCACTATGTCGAAGGCCGCGCCATCCCGGCGGCAACGGCAGGCGCCAACGGCTGACCAAAAAACCGGATGAACCGGCGCGGGCTCAGTCCGCGCCGCCGCCCGCCGTCTGCAGCCAGGCGGCGCCACATTCCTTTGCCAGTTCGCGGATTCTCAGGATGTAGCTCTGGCGCTCCTGCACCGAGATGACGCCGCGCGCGTCGAGCAGGTTGAAGTTGTGGCTAGCCTTGACGACCTGCTCATAGGCGGGGACTGCCATGGTTTGGCGATTGCCGTTGGCGCCCTTCTGCAGAATGGCGCGGCACTCGTCCTCGGCATCCCTAAAGTGCCGGAACAGCATTTCGGTGTCGGCCGCTTCGAAATTGTACTTCGAGAACTCCTGCTCGTTCTGCAGGAAGATGTCGCCGTAGGTGACCTTGTCGTCGCCCTCGCGGCCGTTGAAGTTGAGATCGTAGACGTTCTCGACGCCCTGCACATACATGGCGAGGCGCTCGAGGCCGTAGGTGATCTCGCCCGGCACGGGCTTGGTCTCGAAGCCGGCGACCTGCTGGAAATAGGTGAATTGGCTGACTTCCATGCCGTCGCACCAGCATTCCCAACCCAGCCCCCAGGCGCCAAGTGTCGGGCTCTCCCAGTCGTCCTCGACGAAGCGGATATCGTGCAGGCTGGAATCGAGGCCGATCTCGGCCAGCGACTGCAGATAGAGCTCCTGAATGTTGTCGGGCGACGGCTTCAGGATCACCTGGAACTGGTAATAGTGCTGCAGCCGGTTGGGGTTCTCGCCGTAGCGGCCATCCTTGGGGCGGCGCGAGGGCTGCACATAGGCGGCCTTCCAGGGCTTGGGGCCAAGCGCCCTGAGCGTCGTCGCGGTGTGGAACGTACCGGCGCCCATCTGCATGTCGTACGGCTGCAGGATCACGCAACCCTGCTCCGCCCAGAAGCGCTGCAGCGTCAGGATCAGACCCTGGAACGAGTTCCGGGGGTCCATGTGGGCGGGCAAAGCGTCGGGCATCAGCAAAAATCCGGGGTGCGAATGGCGCGCGGAACCTAGTTGGCGCGGCGCAACGGGTCAATTGCTCCCGTTGTAAGGGAGACCACCGACCGAAGGGGACGCCCCGACTATCTAGCGCCCATCGTCTTCGGGCGGCCGGAACTTGCCATCCTTATCGCGCTTCAGCGTGATGACATCCGGCCGCTGGCGCTCGCGCAGGTCGCGCTCGTGGCGCTCCTGGTCGAGCTGCTTGAACTGGCCGGTCCAATCGCGCCAGATCTTCCTGATCCCCCACAGGATCAGAACGATGATCGCGCCGAAGATCAGGATGCGGAGCAGCGTACCGGTCATCGCCTAGAGACCCAGCCTAGCCCAGACCGAGCGATCCTCGAGGCTGGCGGCGATATCGCCGGTCAGCGCGGCGAGGCCCAGCCGCGGCAAGGTCAACAGTCCGCGCTTGGGCGCAATCGGCAGCAGCTCGACCTTGTCGCCGAAGCGGGCGCGCAGCACCTCATGCAAGTCGCCGAGGCCATCGATCAGGCCGAGCTCGAGCCCCTTCACGCCGCTCCAGAATTCACCGGTAAACAGCTGATCGTCGGAGGCTTTCAGCCGTTCGCCGCGGCGCAGCTTCACCCAGTCGATGAAGACCTGATGGATCTCGCTTTCCATCTGCTTGATCCGCTCCACGTCCTCGGGCTTTTCCGGCAGGAACGGATCGAGCGTCGACTTGTTTCGGCCGGCGGTGTGCACGCGCCGATCGACCCCCACCTTCTTCAGCGTCTCGACGAAGCCGAAGCCGGCAAAGATCACCCCGATCGAGCCGACGATCGATGAGGGATCGGCAATGATCTCGTCGCCCGCCGTGGCAATGAAGTAGCCGCCCGAGGCCGCCGCGTCCTCGACGAACACCAGCACGGGCTTGTGGTGCTCGTCGGCAAGGTCCCGGATACGCTTCGAGATCAGCCGCGATTGGACGGCCGAACCACCCGGCGAGTTGATGATGATGGCGATGGCGGGGGCGGATTTCACCGCGAAGGCGCGCTTCAGCAGCGGCGCTACGGCCTCGATGTTCAGCCGACCGGGACGCTGGTCCGCGGCGATCACGCCATGCAGCCGCACCACCGGAACAACCGGGAAGGTCTGCCCCATTCTGCGCTTGATCCATGACCGCAAACCCATGTGACGCCTCGTTTTTGTCGGGGCACATGTATGTGCCCGGCGGCGGGATTACCAGATGAGGCGAGCCGTGCCGCGGAAGATGGCGTCGAACTCGGGCCGGAAACCGCGCCCTTCGGCTTCGTGCATCGCCCGTGCCGCGAGCAAGCGGAACGGCGCGCGCGAGCCCTTGATGCCACGGATCAGCACCCGGCTTGCCGCCTCGCCATGGCGCGGCAGCAGTGGCAGCACGGTGACCGCGCCGAAGCGCTGGGTGAACGCCGCAAGGAGCAGCGGCAACGCCTCGGCAACGTGGATGAAGATCACTTCGCCGCCCGGCGCTGCGTGGGTCGCCGCGGTCTTCACCCATTTGTCGAGCGCAGCGTCATCCATGTGCCGCGCGCCGGCCCGGGCGCGCGTCGGCGCGGAGCCCCGCCCCGGATCGAAGAACGGCGGGTTGGCGATAACGCAGCTGAAATGATCGGCGGCGAGCCCTGCATCGGCGCGCAGCCGCCCCGGTGCGGTCAAATCGAGCGCCAGCACCTTGCTGCGCTCCGCCACGGCATTGGCCACGAGGTTCAGCGCTGCAATTGCGGCCGTGGCGGCATCGGCCTCGAGCAGCGTCGCGCTGAGCCGCGGCAGGTCTGCCATGGCCACCAGCGCAGCGGTGCCGGCCCCGGCTCCCAGATCGAGCAGACTATGCGCATCGGCGCGTACTGCGGCCCCGAGCAACACCGAGTCCAAGCCGGCCCGAAACCCCTTTGCCGGCTGCGACACGGTGAGGCGGCCACCCAAAAAGGCGTCGCGCGTCAGCGTTTGTTGTTTTACAAGATCAGTGGCTTCGTCTAGGGACATCGCACCATCGCGACAGTTCGCAGGCACCCGACTATAGGGTGCCGGATGCGCAGCTCAAACCGGGGATTTCATGGCTCTATCGGCGGCAGCGGCAAACGAGGCGATGACCAGCGCCGGCGCGCTCGACCGGCTGCTTGACGCGACCCGGCCGGGCATGGATCGGGTCAATGTGATGATCCTCGAAAAAGCCAGCTCGCATGTCGAACTGGTGCCCGAGGTGGCGCGCTACCTGATCGATTCCGGCGGCAAGCGGCTGAGGCCGATGCTGACGATCGCCGCGGCGATGTTGTTCGGCAAATCCAATGGCAGCGAGGTCAACTTCGCCGCCGCCGTCGAGTTCATGCACAATGCCACCCTGCTCCACGACGACGTGGTCGACGAGAGCGACATGCGCCGCGGCCGCGCCGCGGCACGCATGAAATGGGGCAACCAGGCCAGCGTCCTGGTCGGCGATTTCCTGCTCGGCCAAGCCTTCATGATGATGGTCGATACCGGCAACATCGCGGCCCTCAAGGTGATCTCCCAGGCTGCGACCGTGATCGCCGAGGGTGAAGTGCTGCAGCTCGCCAAGACCCGCGACCTCAGCGCCAGCGCCGCCGACTATGACGAAGTGATCGGCGCCAAGACGGCAAAGCTGTTCGAAGCGGCGACCGAAGTGGGCGCCATGGCCGGTGGTGCCGACGCTGCTGGCCGGGAGGCGCTCCGCCGCTATGGTCGCGAGCTCGGCTTTGCTTTCCAGTTGGTCGATGACGTGCTCGACTATCGCGGCGAGGCCGGCACGCTCGGCAAGAACACCGGCGACGACCTGCGCGAGGGCAAGATGACCCTGCCGGTGATTCTCGCCCTGCAGCAGGCGACCCCAGCCGAGCGCGAGATCATCGCCAAGATCCTCGGTGCCGTCGATGCCGGCGAAGTACAGCTCAAGCAGGTGGTGTCGATCTTCGATCGCTACGACACGCTGGGCCGCACCATCGAGCAGGCGTTCACCCACGCCCGCCACGCTCGCGAAGCGCTGAAGCCGCTGCCGCCGAGCGAAATGAAGGCGCTGCTCGGCGATATCGCCGAGTTCACCGTCGCTCGTGCGTATTAAAGTCGGCCACTGGCGTTAATACTTAGCAATATCGGGTTGTGGGGCCGAATGTGGCAGGCAATGTGGCCAACCAGCAACATATGACCACGGTTCTACCCGCGTCACGCCACATGTGAATAGACACCTCCAATATCCTCCCGTAGTCGACGGATATTGAATTTAAGGAGACGTCTATGTGGACCAAGACGAAGATTGCATTGGCTAGCATTATGCTGTTGGGCGTGGCCGGTGTGGCGAACGCGGCAGACCTGATTGTCGACGATGTCCCGGTTGCTGATATTCCGGTCGCTGGTGATTGGACCGGGGCCTATGTCGGTGGGCACATCGGTTGGGTCAGCGGCAACGTTGACTGGGAACTGGTCCCGCAGCCCGGCCCCGCGGACAGCTATGGCATCGACGGTTGGTTGCTCGGCGCTCAGGCCGGCTACAACTGGCAGATGGACACTTTTGTGCTCGGCATCGAAGGCGATGTCTCCCTCGGCGACGTGACGGCTGATCTCGACGAAACCGGCTTCATCGAGCGCCAGGTCAACTGGGAGGCCTCGCTCCGCGCTCGTGCCGGTGTGACGTTCGATGCCATCCTGCTCTACGCTACGGCCGGTGTTGCAGTTCTGAACTCCACCAGCGAGCTCTTCGGCATTCTCGACGACACCCAGACCCACTTCGGCTGGACCGTCGGTGCGGGCGTCGAAGCGATGGTTGCGGACAACGTGTCGGCCAAACTCGAGTACCGCTACAGCGACTACGGCTCGCAGGAGTACGAGTTCTTCCCCGCGCCGATCGTCTCGGACTCGAGCATTACCGCTCACAGCATCTCAGCTGGCGTGAACTTCCACTTCTGATCGTTCCGATCAGCAAGTTTGCAGCGGCCCCCTCGGGGGCCGTTGTCGTTTCAGGCAATCACCGGGGCCGCGGCCACCCAGAACTGCGGGTATTTGGCGCGCATGTCGTGCGCGGCCTGGTGCGCCTGGGCGGCCGAGCCGAACAGCCCGAACACCGTACCGCCCGAGCCTGACATGCGGGCGAGCGCGCAGCCATCGAGCACTCGCATCTGGCGCAGCAATTCGCCGATTGCCGGCACCAGGGAGATGGCCGCCGATTCGAGGTCGTTGCGTGTTTCGGCCAGCCACAGCCCGAGCTGAGCCGGGCGGGTCAGTGGTTGCGGCAGGGCCGGCATCGGCGGGTTGCTGCGCTGTTCGAGCCGGCGGAACACATCGGCCGTCACCACCGGCACCAGCGGATTTACCAGTACCAGGTAGGTCGCGGGAAAGCCGCGCAGCGCATGGATGATCTCGCCGACGCCGCGCACTTCGCAGGGCTGCGACAGCAGGCAGGCGGGTACGTCCGCACCAAGCGTCAGCGCCAGCGCGCTGAGCTCGACAAGTTCGAGGTCGCCCCCCGCCATGCTCGACAGCAGGCGCAGCATCGCGGCGGCATCGGCAGAGCCGCCTCCTATTCCTGCCGCCACCGGCAGGTTCTTGGTCAGCGCGATATCGAGACCATCCGGCAGGCGACCCGGCCAGCGCGTACGGAACGCCTTCACGGCGCGCATCACGAGGTTGGAGTCACTACTCCCCGCTGCCGCTGCGAACGGGCCGGTGACACGCAACCGATCGGCCTTGGCCGGATGCGCAGTCACCTCGTCGGCGACATCGACGAACACCACCAGGCTTTCGAGCTCATGATAGCCGTCGGCGCGCCGGCCGGTGACGTGCAAAGCGAGATTGACCTTGGCGGGAGCCGCCTCGGAGACAGTGCCCTGCAGCATGCTACTGCGCGGGCGCGGCCTGACCCTCCGCCACCGGGCCAGCATCCGGGGCTGGCGCCACTGCATCGAGACCGTCGGCGAGTTTCTTCGCCACCCGCTCCTTCACGGCGCCTTCCTGATCAACCGCAGCGGCGATGTTCCACTGGAACCGTGCCTCGAGCTTGCGACCGGCGCGCCAATAGGCGTCGCCGAGGTGGTCGTTGATCTCGGGGTCGGTCGAGCGCAACTGCACAGCCATTTCGAGTTGCGTGACCGCCTCGTCGAAGCGACCAAGGCGGAAGAAGGCCCAGCCCAGGCTGTCGATGATGTAGCCGTCGTTCGGCGAAGCGGCGACGGCCTTCTCGATCATTTCGAGCGCCGGCATCAGGTTAACGCCCTGATCGACCCAGCTATAGCCGAGATAGTTCAGCACCTGCGGCTGGTCGGGGTTGAGCTCGAGTGCCCGCTTGAAATCGAGTTCGGCCTTGTCCCACTGCTTGGCGCGCTCGAAGGCGATGCCACGGACATAGTAGAACCGCCAGTCGCCCGGGGCGTCGCCGCCGGCGACACCCAGCGCCTTGGTGTAGGTGTCGGCTGCCTCGGCATATTTCTGCGCGGCGCGCTGCATGTCACCGAGCACCGAAAGGGCTTCGAGGTCATTGGGGTTGGTCGCGACGATGTTGCCAAGCCGGCGCAGCGCCTCGTCGCGGTTGCCGGTGGCGCTGAGATTCTCGGCGACGCGCACCACCGCCATCGGCTTCATCGGCGAATCCACCGGCAACTTGTCGTAGATGGCATTGGCCGCGTCGTGCTGGCCGGCGCCATCGAGCAACTGGCCATAGACCAGATCGATGACATCGGCCTTGGGATCGAGATACATGCCGAGCTGCAGGAACACGGCCGAGACATCGGGACTGCCCTCGCGCGCCAGCGCCACGCCCACCGAATGGAACATTTCCGCCGCGCCCGACTGCACGTCGGCAGCAAACACGCCCGGCCGCTGCTTGTTGTCGATCTTGGCCTTCACCGCGGCGATCAGCGGATGGTCGAGCCCCTGGGCCTCGAAATTGGCGATCACCTTTTCGGCTTCATCGAAGCGGCCGGCATTGCCCAGCATGCGCGAGTAGGCTTCGACAATGCGGGCGACGAACGGGTCGGCCTCATAGGCCTTGGCGGCGAACTCAAGCGCCGTCTTGCTGTCGCCTTCGACGTCGGCCATCAGGGCGCGATGGAAGACGAGAAAGTCCTCGAGCCCGCCCTGCCCGATCTCGTCGAGCACCTTGTTGGCTTCGGCCGGCTTGCCTTCGCCAACCAAGGCCCAGGCGTGCAGCAAGCCACCGGTGATGCCGGCGAACGTGTCGCCGCCGACATTCTCGAGTTCCTTGGCTGCGGCAGCGTAGCGGCGCTGCTTAACCGCCTCGGTGCCGATGACGAGGCTTGCAAGATCATTGGGCGCGCTCAGCTCCAGCAGGTGCTTGGCGACGCGCGCCGCATCCGACACCTGCCCATTGGCGGCGTAGGCGATGAAACTGCGCTCGACGATGATCGGGTTGTTCCAGTCACCTTCCGCAGCGGTGCGGAAATAGCGGGCCGCATCTTCCGTCCTCAGGTCCGAAAGTGCCTGCCGGCCGGCCAGGTAGCTGCCGGTCACGCTTTGATCCATCAACGGAAAGGTCGCGCCCGATTCGAGTGCTGCGGCGCTACCGATGGTGAGCGCGACGGCGAGAAGGATGCCGGAAGCAAGACGGGCTTTGTGGGTCACGAGGCTCGATATCTCCGAGGAGGGTTCTAGGCGGCTGACTAGCCCAAGAAACATGGGCGATTTTGCGACTGCGCCGCAAGAGGCAGGCACAATGAAGTGAGGGATTGGACGTCGTGGGGCGATGCTGCCTGCCACGGCTTGGTTGCCCCATCCACCGGCGTCATTCCCGCGCAGGTGGGGACCCGGTGGGATCTCTCAGCCTCGGCGGGTACCGCAGCATCCCACTAGGTTCCCGCCTGCGCGGGAATTGCGGCGGTGGGTGGGAGCATTGCCTTTGGCGGCACCTCACATCCCCGAATAGTTCGGTCCCGAGCCGCCTTCGGGCGGCACCCAGGTGATGTTCTGGGCGGGGTCCTTGATGTCGCAGGTCTTGCAGTGGACGCAGTTGGCGGCGTGGATGCGGAAGGCCGGTGCGCCGCCCTCCTCGGCCACCTCGTAGACCCCGGCCGGGCAATAGAGCGGCGCCGGCTCGCCATAGCGCGGCAGGTTCTCGCGCACCGGCAACTCGGGATCGGCGAGCTTCAGATGCACCGGCTGATCTTCGTCATGGCTGAGATTGGCGAGATCGACCGACGCCGCACGATCGTAGGTCGTCGCGCCATCCGGCCGCGGATAGATCCGGGGCGTCACCTCGGCGATCGGCCTCAGTGTTTCGAAATCCGCCTTGCCGTGCCGCAGCATGCCGAACGGGGAGAGACGAAACAACGCCTCGCACCACATGTCGAACCCGCCAAGCACCACACCGAGATAGGTGCCGAAGCGCGACCAGAACGGCTTGACGTTGCGGACCCGCCTCAGTTCCTCGCCGATGCCGGTGGCGAGGACGCTGTCATTCAACCCCGCGAGCGTATCATACGCGCGCGCCTCGCCGATTGCCGCCGCAACCCGCTCGGCCGTTGCCATGCCGGAGCGGATGGCATTGTGGATGGCCTTCAGCGCCGGGACATTCATGAAGCCGGCGGCGCAACCGATCAGCGCACCGCCGGGAAAGGCCAGATCGGGGATCGACTGCAAGCCGCCCGAAGTCATTGCCCGCGCGCCGTAACTCAGGCGCCGGCCGCCTTCGAGCAGCCGGGCGATCGAGGGGTGGGTCTTGAAGCGCTGGAACTCGCCGAAGGGTGAGAGGGTGGGGTCGCTGTAGCCAAGATGCACAGCGATCCCGAGATAGAGCTTGTTGCCGGCGGCATGGTAGGCGAAGCCGCCGCCCGAGGTGGTGTTGTCGAGCGGGAAACCCAGATAGTGGTCGACGCGGCCAGCCTCGTGCCGGTCGGCCGCAATCTCCCAGACTTCCTTGATGCCAAGCCCGTAAAGCTGCGGGTCGTGGCCGTCGGCGAGACCGAAATGATCGATCAGGTGCCTGGCCAGCGAGCCGCGCGCCCCTTCGCCGATCAAGGTGTATTTGGCTTTGAGCGCGATGCCGGCGGCATAGGTGGACTTGGGGTTGCCGGCATGATCGACGCCGAGATCGCCGGTGATGACGCCCTCGACCCTGCCACCTTCGCCGGTCAACACATCCACCGCCGCGGTCATCGGGAAGATATCGACGCCGAGACCCTGCGCCTGTTCGCCGAGCCACTTCACCAGGTCGCCGAGGCTGACGATCACCGCGCCAGGCGTTTGCATCTGCGGCGGAATCATCAGCTGCGGCAGCGCGATATCGGCGGTGGCGGTGAGAAAGTGGAAGGTGTCGCGGGTCATGGCCGGTCCGACCGGCGCGCCCAGGTCGCGCCAATTCGGCAGCAGCGCATCGAGCCCCACCGGGTTCATCACCGCGCCCGAGATGATGTGACCGCCCAGTTCGGCAGACTTTTCCACCACTGTGACAGACAGGTGCGGTGCCACCTGCTTCAGCCGGATCGCAGCGCTGAGGCCCGCCGGACCAGCCCCAACGATCAGCACATCGGTCTCGATGATCTCGCGATTGCCGGCGTCGGCCAAGGTCAGGTCCATTCACGGATGGCGGGAGAAAGCCGGCTGTGACATAACAGAACCCATGTCCGAAAATCGACCGCTAAATGACGCCGAAGCCCGGGCGGCGCTCGACTGGTATCGCGCCGTCGGGGTCGATTTTGCGGTCGGTGAAGAGCCGGTCGATCGCTTTGCCACGTCCGCCGCGCCATCGCGCGCCCGCCCCGCACCGGCGGCAGAAACGGCGGTTTCGGCTATAGCGGCTCCGGTCACTGCGCCCATCGCGATCTCGCTGACTTCCGACCCGACCGAAACCACATCGCTCGCCGCCGGTGCCCGGACGCTCGACGAGCTCAAGGCCATAATGAACGCCTATGAGGGGTGCCTGCTCAAAAAGCGCGCCACGCAGTTGGTGTTCGCCGACGGCAACCCCGAGGCGGAGATCATGCTGGTAGGGGAAGGTCCGGGCGAGCAGGAAGACCTGCAAGGCAAACCGTTCGTCGGCCGCGCCGGGCAGTTGCTGGATCGGATGCTGGCGGCGATCGGGCTCGACCGCAGCAAGGTCTACATCGCCAACATGGTACCGTGGCGCCCGCCCGGCAACCGTGACCCCTCGCCCGAGGAAATGGCGCTCTGCACCCCGTTCCTGTTGCGGCAGGTCGAACTGGTGGCGCCGAAATTGCTGGTGACGCTGGGGAACGTCCCCACCAAATCGCTGTTCCAGACCCAGAACGGCATCACTCGCATGCGTGGCCAGTGGCGCGACCTGACGATCAACAGCCACCAGACCCGGGCGCTGGCGACGCTGCATCCGGCCTATCTGCTGCGGACCCCCGCCAGCAAGGCGCTGGCCTGGCGCGACATGCTGAGCCTCAAGCAGGCGATCGGCGCGTGACGGTGTAGCGGCCCGGCTGGAGCATCAAGCCGGGCCCGAACGCGTCGCGGTTGCGCGTGGGAGCTGCCCCGACCTTGACCCCTACTTAAGACTATCCAGCCAAGAATGTTGATGGCGCTTGATTGTGCCGCCCGAATTTGGTCCGACTCCAAGGGCAAGCGCCTCAGGACCTCAAACCCATAGAAAGCGCCATGTCCTCCGCCCTCAAGATCTATGCGCTGTTCATCGGCTCGGCACTTCTGATGTTCGGAGGCGGCCTGCAGGGCCTCCTGCTGTCGGTGCGCGGCGCCGAGGAGGGGTTCTCGCTGACGGCGCTCGGCCTGATCGGTACCGGTTGGTCGGTCGGCTTCGTAGCCGGCTCGATCACCGTGCCGCTGCTGGTCAAACGCGTGGGCCATATCCGCGCCTACTCGATCATGGCGGCGATCGGTACGGTCACAATCCTCCTTAACCTGCTCTGGGTTCAGGACATCGGCTGGATCGTGTTGCGTGCCTTCTCGGGCTTCTGCTTTGCCGGCGCGGCGATGATCGTCGAGAGCTGGCTCAACGAGGTGGCCGACAATCGCAGCCGCGGCACGATCTTCTCGGTCTACACCACCATCAACATGGCTGCATCGACAGTCGGCCAGCTGGCCATGGCCGTCACCGGTACCTTCGGCCATATCCCGTTCGTGGTCGGCGCCATCGCCTTCATCTGCGCCCTGTTGCCCAGCGCCCTGACCTCGACGCCGCAGCCGCGGCCGATCTCGTCGGCGCGGCTCGACGTGGTGCTGCTCTACAAGACCTCGCCGCTCGCGGTGATCGCGGCCTTCGCCTGCGGCATGGCCAACGGCACCTTCGGCACTCTGGCGCCGGTCTACGGGTTCGAGCAGAAGCTCGATGCCTCGACCATCGCTTACCTGTTCGCCGTCACCGCGGTGGTCGGCGCCGTGGCACAAACGCCGTTCGGCCGACTTTCGGACAAGATCGACCGCCGGCTGGTCATCGTCGGGCTCAGCGGCTTTGCGGCGGTGATTGGGCTCCTCACCGTCCTGCTCAACCCGAGCAGCGGGCTGTTGATGTTCATACTCTTCGGCCTTTACGGCTTTGGCGCTTATCCGCTCTATGCCATCGCCGTGGCGCATGCGAACGACTTCGCCAAGGACGGCGAGTTCGGCCGCGTCGCGGGCGGTATGCTCCTGATCCTCGGCATCGGCCTCGCCATCGGCCCGATCATCGCCAGCTGGGTGATGAATGCCATCGCGCCGGTCGGCCTGTTCATCGTCACCGCCACGTTCCACGGCGCATTGGCGGTGACCGCGTTCCTCCGCATGAAGATCCGCCCGGTGCGCGATGCCGCGGGCCGCGTCCGCTTCCGCGCCATGAGCGCCGAGAAGGGCGTGTCGCCCGGCACCGTGACGCTCGACCCACGCGTCGACGAGAAGCCGACGCCCCGCCCCGCCGCGCCGGCGGCAGCACCGCAGGCTGGGGAAACCGAGCTGCTGGTTCCCGACCCGATCGAGCCGACGGTGATCGTCGAACGGCACGTGAAGGGCGACGTGCCTGGTGATAGCGAGACGTCGGACAAGCCCAAGCCAGAGTAACCATCATGTTCAAATCCGAGCTCGATCAGAGCAGACCGTTCACGCCGCTGGCGATCGCCGTGCTCGCGGTATCCGACACCCGGACGCTCGAGACCGATACGGCCGGCGCATTGCTCAAATCGCTGATGGAAGCCGATGGCCATCGTTGCTTCGAGCGCGCGGTGGTGCGCGACGACATCCACCAGATCCGCGCCAAGGTGATGGAATGGGTGGTGAACCCGGATGTCGACGCGATCATCACTACCGGGGGGACCGGCTTTTCCGGCCGCGACGTCACCCCCGAAGCGCTGGAGCCGTTATTCCAGAAGCGCATGGACGGGTTCTCGGTGCTGTTCCACCAGTACTCGTCGACCACAGTGGGCACCTCGACGCTGCAATCGCGCGCCACTGGCGGGCTGATCGGCGAGACCTTCATATTCGTGCTTCCCGGGTCGCGCGGCGCCTGCCGCGACGCTTGGGAAGGCATTCTCCGCGCCCAGCTCGACAACCGGCACAAGCCCTGCAACTTCGTCGAGTTGATGCCGCGGCTCGCCGAGCGCTAGGAACGGCTGCGGATCGCCGGCGTTTTCCTGCACAAAGGAGTCACCCGATGATCCGCAAGCTCAAATCCGGCGAATACCGGCTCTACTCGAAAAAGACCGACCGCAAGACCGGCAAGCGCCGTAACCTCGGCACCTTCGACACCCGCGCGGCGGCGGAGAAGCACGAGCGCGAAGTGCAGTACTTCAAGCAGCACTGAGATCGCGTTATTGTCCGACATGGCCAAGGAGCAGAAGATCACCGTTACCCTGACGCGCAGGCAGACAGCGCCGCGCAACGTTGCCGCGAAGTCGTTGCGCGAGGGGCAGTTTCAGCCCAAGGTCGAGGATGATCCCAAGGCGTATTCGCGCAGGAAAAAGCACAAGGTCGATCCCGTGCTCGAGGCCGAAAGGCAAGAGGGCGACGTAGAATAACCAGTATTTGGTTCATTCGATGGGCTTGCTGACCTCAAGTTCATCCTGAGATTCAGACGGATCTGCGAAGCCCTTCCAGAAACACGTTCATTTCCCATTCAGCCGGCGCAATTCAATTGCGATGCCTACGCGCTGGTGCCACGTTGCAGCACTCAGGGTGTCACATGCGGAGGGCTCCATGACTGGGTTGATCATTCTGGCGATCGTCGTCGCCGCCATCGGCTACGCGATCTTCGTCTATAATGACCTGGTATCGAAGCGGCAGCTCAAGGAAGAGGGCTGGTCGGGCATCGACGTGCAGTTGAAGCGCCGCACCGACATGATCCCCAACCTGATGGAGACAGTGAAGGGCTATATGGGGCATGAGCGCGAGACGCTCGAGGCCGTCACCCAGGCGCGGGCTGCCGCAACTGCCGGCGCCAATGCCGGACCGGCTGAGCGCAGTGCGCTCGAAGGCGCGCTCAGCGGTGCGCTGGGAAAGCTCCTTGCTATCGCCGAGGCCTATCCCGACCTCAAGGCCAACACCACCTTCCTCGAATTCCAGGGCGCGCTGCAGAACGTCGAAGACGAGATCCAGCTGGCGCGCCGCTATTACAATGGCTCGGTGCGCAACCTGAACACCGCGGTCGAGAGCTTTCCCTCCAACGTCGTCGCCAATGCCTTCAAGTTCGAAAAGGCCGAGTATTTCGAGTTGGAAAATGAAGCCGACCGGGCTGTGCCTTCGGTGAAATTCTAGGTTCGTTGAAGGTACGTGGAGGATCTGGTGGCTGTGGACCCCCACCCCTGTCCCCTCCCCGCAAGGGGGACGACAAGAGGTCGCCCCGAGGGGAGGGAGACCAAGACACCGTCACAGCAGTACGCGTCCGGGGACAGGGGTGGGGGTCAACTGACCACGAGGGTTGCGGCAGTTCTGCTGGCCCTCCTCACGCTGCTCTTCGCCCTCCCCGCGTCTGCCCGCGAAGCCATCACTTCTTTCTCGTCCGCAGTCACCCTCAACGCCAATGGCTCGGTCGACGTGATCGAGACCATCGAGGTCAATGCCGAGGGCTATGAGATCCGCCGCGGTATTTACCGCGACATCCCGCTGATCCTGATCAACCCGGACAATTCGCGGCTGCGCTCGGACCTCAAAGTGCAGTCGGTGACCCGCGACGGGCGGGCCGAGCCGTTCTCGCTCGAGAACCTCGCGGCCGGCTTCAAGCGCATCCGCATCGGCGATGCCGACGTGCTGCTGAGCGACGGCAAACACACCTACACCATCCGCTACTCGATGAGCCGGATGGGCCGGAGCTTTGCCGATCACGACGAGCTGTTCTGGAACGCCACCGGCAACTACTGGAACTTCCCCATCGATCAGGCCGTCGCCTCCATTACCCTGCCCAGGGGCGCGGTGATCGATCGGCTGATCGGCTATACCGGCGCCGCCGGCTCGACCGAGCAAGCCGTCACCATCACCCGCACCTCGGACAACACGGCGATCTTCCGGGTGAACCGTCCGCTTGCCTCAGGCGAAGGCGTCAGCGTGGCAGCGTCGTTTCAAAAGGGCATTCTCACCGAGCCGGAGGGACTAAACGGCCTTCTCTACTGGCTGAGCGACCACCGCGACATCGTAGCACCCGGCATCGCAGTTGGTCTGGTGCTGCTCTACAACCTTCTCGCCTGGAGCGCGGTCGGCCGCGACCCCAAGAAGGGCACGATCATCCCGCTGTTTCATCCGCCCAAAGGGTTCTCGCCGGGGCTCGCCGAATATGTCGACGGTATGGGTTGGCAAAAGGGCGGCTGGACGGCATTCACCGCCTCGATCTTCGACCTTGGCGTCAAGGGGTTGGTGAAGATCGACAACCCGGGCAAGACGCTGAGCGTAACGGTGACCGGCAAAGCGCCGCCGGACGATCTCGGGGCAGCCGAGCGCCTGCTGTTCGATTACTTCAGGTCGCAGGGCAAGGTAACGGTCAACACCACCACCGGCCCCAAGCTCAACGAGACGCGCGGCCAGTTCGTCGCGGCCATCGAGACCGAGAACCGGCTGGTCTATTTCAGAAACAATACCGGCTACGTCGTGCTGGGCGTGGTGCTGTCGGTGGCGGTCCTCGGCGCCATGGTGGTGTTCGACATGGTCGATCCGGTAACGCTGGTGTTCGCCGCGGTCGGTGCGACCTTTCTCGGCGTCTTTGCCGGCATCCTGCGGGGATTCTGGTCGAGTTCGGTCATTTCCAAGGTCATCCTGGGATTCTGGGTCATCATCTTCGGCGGCAACCTGCTCACGGCGGGCCTCAGCCTGCTGAGCGAGGTGCAACTCGACACCTCGATCCTCGGCGCGGCCTCGATCATCTTCATCAACGTGGTGTTCGCCGTGCTGATGCGGGCGCCGACGGTGCAGGGTCGCAAGATCATGGACCAGCTCGACGGGTTCAAGATGTACATGAACACCGCCGAGAAGAACCGGCTGAACATGACAAACGAGCCGCCAATGACGGTGGAGCGCTTCGAGCGCATCCTGCCTTATGCCATCGCACTCGGTGTCGAAAAGCCTTGGTCGGAGCACTTCGAGGGCGAGCTGGCGCGAAACGCCGTGGCCGATGCGCAGGGCAGCAGCTATTCGCCCGGCTTCTATAGCGGGCGTAACTGGTCGAGCAGTTCCGGTGGTTTCGCAAACTCGGTGTCGTCGGTCGCCTCAGGGATGAGCGCCGCCATGGTCGCGGCACAACCGAGTTCGTCGTCGGGCTCGGGGTTTTCCGGCGGCGGTGGCGGCGGCGGCGGTTCGGGTGGCGGCGGGGGCGGTGGCGGCGGCGGGGGCTGGTAGGGCGCCTGATCCGTGCTGCCGCTGCCGGTCTAGATCTGTCCTACCCACGATCGTGCCCAGCCTCCTACACCCCGCAATGGACAATCTCCCCTGCCCTTGCTAGGCAAACCGCGCTTTCAAACGCCCGGTCCTAGAAGATGCCCGAACTCCTCGTCGAACTGTTCTCGGAAGAAATCCCGGCGCGCATGCAGCGCAAGGCCGCCGAGGACCTGAAGAAGGCCGTGACCAATGCGCTGGTCGATGCCGGCCTCGTCTACGAGGGCGCCAAGGCGTTCGTGACGCCGCGACGTCTTGCATTGACGGTAACCGGCTTGCCGGCCCGCTCGCCCGATACGCGCGAAGAGCGCAAGGGCCCGCGCGTCGGCTCGCCGCAGCAAGCGATCGACGGCTTCCTCAAGGCGGCCGGCCTGAGCTCGATCGCTGAGGCCAAGATCGAGAGCGACCCCAAGAAGGGCGAGTTCTATGTCGCCCATATCGACAAGCAGGGCGCCGACGCCACCGATATCCTCGCGACTCTCCTCCCCAAGGTGATCACCGGCTTCGATTGGCCAAAATCCATGCAATGGGGCAATGGCGGGCTGACCTGGGTGCGGCCGCTGCGCGCCATCACTGCGACCTTCGGCACCGACAATGACGAGCCGGTGGTCATTCCGTTCAAGTCGAACACCGTCGCTTCGGGCCAGACAACCTTCGGCCACCGTTTCCTCGCGCCCGACGCGATCCGGGTGAAGCGCTTCGACGACTATGTGCAGGCGCTGGAAAAGGCCAAGGTGGTCCTCGACATCGACCGGCGCAAGGAAATCATCAAGGCCGACGCCGACAACCTCGCCTTCGCGCAGGGGCTGAGCGTCATCCACGACGAAGGCCTGCTCGAAGAAGTCGCCGGCCTCGTCGAATGGCCGGTGGTGATGATGGGTTCGTTCGACCCCGCCTTCCTCGAAGTGCCCGAGGAAGTGATCATCGCCACCATCCGCGTCAACCAGAAATGCTTCTGCCTGCGCGACAGCTCGGGCAAGCTCGCGCCGTTCTTCATCATCACCTCGAACCAGGTCGCGACGGACGGCGGCAAGACCATCGTCGCCGGCAACGAGCGCGTCATCCGCGCCCGCCTGTCGGATGCCCGGTTCTTCTACCAGACCGATCTGGCGCTGCCGCTCGAGCATGGCCTGCCCAAGCTCGAAGAGAGCGTGTTCCACGCCAAGCTGGGCACGCAGTTCCAGCGCGTCGAGCGCCTGGTGAAGCTTTCGGGCGAGATCGCGCCCAAGGTCGGGGCCAACCCCGAACTGGCCAAACGTGCCGCGATGCTGGCCAAGGCGGACCTGACCACCGGCATGGTCGGCGAATTCCCGGAGCTGCAGGGCATCATGGGCCGCTACTACGCGCTGGCCCAGGGCGAACCGCTGGCCATCGCCAACGCCATCGCCGACCACTACAAGCCGCTCGGTCCCACCGACCTGGTGCCGGGCGAGCCGGTCGCCATCGCGGTAGCCCTGGCCGACAAGCTCGACACCCTCAAGGGCTTCTGGTCGATCGACGAGAAGCCGACGGGGTCGCGCGATCCGTTCGCGCTGCGCCGCGCGGCGCTCGGCGTGATCCGGATCGTCACCGACAATAACCTGCGCTTCCCGCTTGAAGTCGAGCCGGATCTGCTGAGCTTCTTCCACGACCGGCTGAAGGTGACGCTGCGCGATGCCGGCGCCCGCCACGACCTGGTCGACGCGGTGATCGGCAAGGACAGCAACGACATGCTGGAGATCACCGAACGCGTCGAGGCCCTGTCGAAGCTGCTCGGCTCGGAAGACGGCAAGAACCTGCTCGCCGGCTACAAGCGCGCTGCCAATATCCTCGCCGCCGAGGAGAAGAAGGACGGCAAGTCCTACGACACACCGGTGGCCGAGGAGCAACTGAAGCTCGATGCCGAGATCGCCCTCGCCGACGCGATCATGAAGGCTGACGCCGCCGTCGCCGGCAAGGTGGGCGCCAACGACTACCGGGGCGCGATTGCCGCGCTCGCCACGTTGCGGCAGCCGGTCGATGCATTCTTCGAGGCGGTGCTGGTCAACGATGCCGATCCGGCAGTCCGCGCCAACCGGCTGAACCTTCTCGCCAAGCTCCGAGACACTATGCGGCTCGTGGCGGATTTCTCGAAGGTCGCAGGCTAACCTCACCGTCCTGGCTTCGCTGGTACCTCGCCGACGAGGCCGCTGGGGTTGCGTGCAGGGGACTCTCGGTGTCCTCCACCGGTGGGGAACCGCCGAAGGCGGTGGAGGCAGGAGACGCCGGTGTTTGTGGCCGCCCCCTCCATCAGCTTCGCTGCCCCTCCCCTGCTGCGCGGTGGAGGACCACGGTGAGCCCGGTGGCTTTTTCGCCTGCGGTAGCGCTGCCTTACCGACGCTGAGCCGGCCGAGACGTTCGGCCTCAACCTCGTGCGGTTGGCGCAATGGGCTTCGTGCTGTGGGGGGCCGCGGCGCGCCGGGCCTCTGAGGATGCGGCGCGGGGCCAGGACCTCGCCCTGACGTACCAATTCGACAGCGGAACGCCTTTCTGCCAGCCGGTGCTATCGGCTCTATGGCGCAGCGGTTTCTTTCCGCTGGTTTGTTCTTGTTCTGTTCTCATGCAACTGCTATTCCTAATGGAACGCTACCCGGGTGGCGAGTCGTCCCCCGGACCGTTGGAGACGCTTCATGGCAATGCGTGTGGCCCCGTCGTTCGAACAACTGGAGAAGCTGAGCGGGACCCGCGACGCGGATCTGATCGCGCGGCGTTACGTCGACCCGGCGCTCAATCGCGGGCGCGGCGCCCAAACCAACAAGGGCAGCCGCTTCGATCGCCAAAGCCGCGAAGAGTTCGACGACGGCTGGGGGCAGGTAGAAGACTTGAAGCCGTTCGAAACCATCGAGCATGTCGAGCGCGCCAAGTCGATCATTACCCGCAACGAGAGCCCGGATATCGGCTTTGATCGTTCGATCAATGCCTATCGTGGCTGCGAACACGGCTGCTCCTATTGCTTTGCGCGGCCAACGCACGGCTATCTCGGCCACTCGGCCGGGCTGGAATTCGAGCGCGATATCTATGTGAAGGCCAACGCCGTCGACCTCTTGCGGCGGGAACTGGCGGACAAGCGCTACAAGCCGAAGCCCATTGCCATGGGCACCAATACCGACCCGTACCAGCCGGCCGAGCGCCAGCACAAGCTGACGCGCGGCATCCTCGAACTGCTGCTCGAAACCCGGCACCCGGTGACCATCACCACCAAATCGGCTCTGGTGGTGCGCGACCTCGATATCCTCAAGCCCTTGGCCGAGCAGAACCTCGTGCGCGTGGCGCTGTCGATCACCAGCATGGATCACATCCTTTCCCGCAAGATGGAGCCGCGCGCCTCGACACCGGAGAAGCGGCTCGAAGCGGTGCGGCTGCTGTCGGAAGCTGGCATTCCGACCACTGTAATGGCGGCGCCGATGATCCCGGCGATCAACGACATGGAACTCGAGCGCATCCTTGATGCAGCGGCGGCGCAGGGCGCGGTTGGCGCCAATGCGATCCTGCTGCGGCTGCCCGGCGAAGTGCGCGACATCTTTCGCGAGTGGCTGCTGCGGCATTTCCCCGATCGGGTGAGCCACGTGATGAGCCTCGTGCGGGACACCCGCGGCGGCAAGGACAACGATCCGAATTTCGGCACGCGCTTCGTCGGCGAGGGTCCGTATGCGACGCTGCTGCGGCAGCGCGTCGACCTCGCCAAGGCGCGCTACAAGCTCGACCGGCCGATCGCGCCGCTGCGCACCGACCTGTTCACGCCGCCGACGGTGGACGACGGGCAGATGACGCTGTTCTGAGCGGGCTCGGTGACCCAGTCATCTCTCCCGTTGGGGATCGCGGAGGGCACTACCTGCCCTCCTCACCTGCGGTGGGTGTGGGATTAGTGTGCCTCCCACGCCCCTTTTGCGGCGAGAGTGGTCGGTAACACAGATGCCACTTGCCGAGCGCCCGCGCATGGCGATGCTTGAGGACATGCCGTCCGATTCGCCTGTCATCATCAGCAAGCCGACGCTCAAGTTCGAACGCGCCGCGATCAAGCGCGGGGCAAAGTTCGTGTGTGGCGTCGACGAAGTCGGCCGCGGACCGCTGGCCGGGCCCGTGGTGGTGTCGGCGGTGATCCTCAACCATCGCAAGGTGCCCGAAGGGCTCAACGACTCCAAGGTGCTGAGCGCGGCCGAGCGCGAAGTGCTGTACGAGAAGATCATGGCGTCGGCGATCGTTTCGATCGCGGTGGCGCCGCCCTCGATCATCGCCGAACTCAACATCCTGCAGGCGTCGCTCTGGGCGATGCGGAAGGCCGTGCTCGGCCTGCAGGTGAAGGCGGACCACATCCTCGTCGATGGCAACAAGCTGCCCAAGGATCTGCCCTGCCCCGGCGAGGCAATCGTCGGCGGTGACGGGCGGTCGGTGTCGATCGCCGCCGCCTCGATCGTCGCCAAGGTGACGCGCGACCGGATGTGCCTGATCATGGATTGCGAGGAGCCGCAGTTCGGCTTTTCGAGCCATAAGGGCTATGCCGCGCCGCAGCATCTCGAGGCGCTCACCACGCACGGCCCGGGCCGGCATCATCGCATGGACTTCGCCCCATGCATCCAGGCGCAGCGGATGAAGACGATCGCCGCCTGAGGTTACGCCTCCACACCGCCGTCATTCCCGCCAGTGCGGACGCGCGTCGTGTCGGTCTAGGAGCCGTAGGTGCCCCGCACGCAGCTCCGCGGCTTACCCCTCATCCGGCGCTACGCGCCACCTTCTCCCCGACGGGGAGAAGAATTCGGAGAGTGCGGTGCCCCACTGTTCCTCTCCCCGTCGGGGAGAGGGTGGATCGGCCGAAGGCCGAGACGGGTGAGGGGTGCCAGCCACGGAACTGAACAGCGCGTTGCACCTGACGCGCGGATATTCGCGAAGGCGGGCCCCCGCTGTCGTCGCGGCATTCCCTAGGTTCCCGCCTTCGCCACAATGACGCGGGAGGCATACGTAAGACCTCCTTGGCGACCCGAACACGTATCGGCGCCTTAACTTCTTGCTAACCTCGACGCTTAAATCCCCTTTAACCCTAACGCCTTACAACCGATCCCGTTAGTACTGCGTCAGGGTTCGAGTTATGTTGCGTACCGCGCGTATGGCGGCTTCCGCCAATGCGGAGGGGAGCCAGCTCCCCATCGACACCATCCTTGTGGGCGATTGCATCAAGCACATGAATGCCTTGCCGGCCGGCTCGGTTGACCTCGTATTCGCAGACCCGCCTTACAACCTGCAACTGGACCAGGGCCTGACCCGGCCGGACCAGTCGCGCGTTGCCGGCGTCGATGACGACTGGGACAAGTTCGACAGCTTTGCCCATTACGACAGCTTCACCCGCGCCTGGCTGAAGGCGGCGCGGCGCATCCTGAAGCCGGATGGCGCCATCTGGGTGATCGGCTCGTACCACAATATTTTCCGCGTCGGCGCGGCGTTGCAGGATCTCGACTACTGGCTGCTCAACGACGTGATATGGCGCAAGGCCAACCCGATGCCGAACTTCCGCGGCACCCGGTTCACCAATGCACACGAGACGCTGATCTGGGCCGCCAAGGACCGCGACAGCCGCGTCACCTTCAACTACGAGCAGATGAAGCAGGCCAATGACGACGTGCAGATGCGCTCGGACTGGCTGTTTCCGATCTGCACGGGCGCCGAACGCCTGAAGGACGACGACGACGAAAAGCTGCATCCGACGCAGAAGCCGGAAGCCCTGCTCTATCGCGTCATCAGCGCGACGACCAAGCCCGGCGACGTGGTGCTCGACCCGTTCTTCGGCACCGGCACCACGGGTGCCGTGGCCAAGAAGCTCGGCCGCCACTTCATCGGCATCGAGCGAGAAGACACCTACATCGCCGGCGCGCTGAAGCGCATCGCCGCGATCCGTCCGCTCAACGCCGCGACAATCGAAACGGCGGTGCCCAAGCGTGCGGCGCCGCGCGTCGCCTTCGGTTCGCTGGTCGAGATGGGGCTGATCGCGCCGGGCACCGAGCTCTACGACGACCGCCAGCGCTGGAGCGCCCTGGTGCGCGCCGACGGCTCGCTGGTCTCGGGCGACCATATGGGCTCGATCCACCGGGTCGGTGCGCTGGTACAGGGCGCCGAAGCCTGCAATGGCTGGACCTTCTGGCATGCCCGGCAAGGGAGCCGGCTTGCCCCCATCGATGATTTCCGCAGCCAGGTGCGGGCTGAGATGGAACGACTTTCGGCCTGAATCTGACCTCCATTCAACTCAGGCTGCGCTCGCCGCCGGCTCGAAAGAGCCGGCGGCTTTTGCATGTGGGGGGCCTTCGCTATTGGGCACCAACTCTCCCCGTCCACGGTCATCCCGGTGAGGGCCCATGCGCGCAAAGTTAGGGTCGCGCCCCACCCACCGGGTCATTCCCGCGAAAGCGGGAACCTCTGTTTTCGTGCCTACCGCACGATCGCAAACGGAGTTCCCCGCTTTCGCGGGGATGACATCGAGTTTGGGGGACTTGCAGAGCCTCGGTTCGCATACCCAGCGTCACCCAAAAAGTCCCCTACTCCACTCCAGCAGCAGCCAGCACTTTGCGGAAGACGCTCGGCAGGGCTTCGCCGTCGAGCTCGCGCGGATCAGCCCACCAGCCCGCTTTGAGCTCGGCCGGGTCGACCACCACCGCCGACCACACCTCGAGCTCGAGCCGGAAATGGGTGAAGACGTGAACGATCTGCCCGTGGTGGCGCCAGTCGGATCCGACCGGGTGAGCGACGGCGCGCTTGTCCGGCGTCCAATCGGAAACCGGGGTCTCAGTCATCTGCGCCAATAAGCCCTTCTCGGCCCGCGTCTGCAGATACACATCGCCATCAGTGTCGCGCATGACAAAGGCGTGGCCGTAGCGGGTCGGGCGGTCTGCCTTTTCGGCCTTTACGGGGTAGAGCAGCGGATCGAGCTCAGCGCCGCGACAGCCGGGCTGGATCGGGCAGAGCATGCAACTGGCGTTGCGTGGCGCGCAAATGGTGGCGCCCAGATCCATCAGCGCCTGGGCAAAGTCGCCGGCGCGCTCAGGGACCACGGCCTGCACCGTGCTGCGCACCAGGTCCTTGGCGTCGCGAACGGGGACCTCCAGCGCCAGGTAGCGCGCTACCACCCGGTCGACATTGCCATCGACCACCGCCACCCGTTCGTCAGCGGTGATCGCCGCAATGGCAGCTGCCGTGTAGGGCCCGATGCCCGGCAGCGTCAGCAACTCCGCCGACGTCGTTGGAAATCGGCCGTCGAAGCGCTCAACCACCGCCCTGGCGCAGGCGTAGAGGTTTCGGGCGCGAGCGTAGTAGCCGAGCCCGGCCCATTCGACGAGTACGGCTTCAAGCGGCGATGCCGCGAGGGCTGTAACCGTCGGCCAGAGGTGGAGGAACCGTGCATAGTAGCGGCCCACCGCAGCGACGGTGGTCTGCTGCAGCATGATCTCGCTCAGCCAGACGCGATAGGGATCAGCGACGATGCCGCGAGCCCGGTGGGCCGGGCCAACCCGCCATGGCAGGGTGCGCGCGTGCCGGTCGTACCAGGCGAGCACGGCAGCCGCATCGAGCGGCACGGGGTTTTGCTGGGGCGCGGCTTTTGACATGATAGGGCGCACAGATGGCGCGCCGCAGCGACGGGCGCAAGCGGCGGCGGGAAGTTGTTACCAGTGGCGGACAAGCCGAAATCGAAATCCAAAGAGGACGCGCCACCCAGGCGGCTCAACCGGGCCGTCGGCGTGGCCGAGGCCTTGGGCGGGGTGCTCGATCCGGCGCTGAAGAAACGCGGCTTTGCCAGCCGCGATATCCTCTCGCACTGGCCCACTATCGCCCCGGCGCCCTACGACAAGGTGACCCGGCCGGACAAGCTCAGTTGGCCACGCGGCGAAAAGGGTGCCGAGGGGGCGACGCTGTACCTCCGCTGCCACCCGGGCCACGCTCTGGCGCTGGCGCATGAGGGACAGCGCGTCGCCGCCTCGATCAACCGCTATTATGGCTATTTCCTTATCGGGCAGGTGCGGCTCAGCGCCGAACCCTTCGTGATCGAGGACGAGGTGCCAGAGACCGTTCCCGCCCTCCCCGAGGTCACGCGTGCCCGGATCAGCCGTACCGTCGAGCGGGTGAGCGATCCCGGCGTGCGGGACGCGCTCAGGCAACTGGGCCAGGCAATCGCCCGGGGCAAGCCGAAATGACCGTCGCCACATAGCCATTCGAGCGCCGCTCTCATGGCCTTCGCGCTTCAAATCGCTCGACGGGAGCGATTTGCCCTGCGGGACATCGCGAAGTGTTCATCGCCGGTTGTGCTTGTCCCGCCTAAGTTGGGCGCGATATAGGGCGAGCAACGAAAACGGAGAAAAACTCGTGGCCAACCGTCGCAACCTTCTCGTGGGCTCGGGCGCAGCAGTTGCTGCGGCAGCCGTCGGCACCGGCTTCAGCGCGCTGTTCGGCGCCACCAGCGTCCTCGCCCAGCAGTTCGACCAGGCCAAGCTGATGGCGCCGGCCGGCGGCGTTGCCGACCACCCGCTCGGGCCCGCCGACGCCAAGGTGACGCTGATCGAGTATCTGTCGCCGACTTGCCCGCACTGCGCGGCCTTCACCAACACGGTCTTTCCGCAGCTCAAAACGGAATACATCGACACCAACAAGATCCAGTTCATCCCGCGCCCGTTCATGCGCAACGTGCTGGATGCCGTGGTGTTCATGCTGGCCGAGGCCGCCGGCCCGGAAAAGTACCACGAAGTGGTCGACACCTTCTTCAAGACGCAGGACACCTGGGCCGCGTCCAACACCCCGAACGACGCGATCTTCGCCATTGCCCAGCAGCTCGGTTTTACCAAGGAAACCTACGACGCTGCCTTGACGAATCAGGACCTGTTCAAGGGACTGGAAGCGATGCGGGATCAGGCGCTGGACGAGTTCAAGCTCGAGGGCACGCCGACATTCTACATCAACGGCAAGAAGCTCACCGGAGAAAGCTCGTTTGAGGCTCTCAAGGCCGAAATCGATCCCCTGCTCGCCTGACGCGCTGCCCCATAGGGGCGCGCGATGAAATTCACGCGCCTCAAACTGCACGGATTCAAATCCTTCTGCGACCAGACCGAGCTCTACCTGGAGCCCGGTCTGTCCGGCGTGGTGGGACCGAACGGCTGCGGCAAATCCAACCTCGTCGAAGCGCTGCGCTGGGTGATGGGCGAAAGCTCGTACAAGGCGATGCGCGCCTCGGGCATGGACGACGTGATCTTTTCCGGCTCAGGCAGCCGGCCCGGCCGTAACACCGCCGAAGTCACCCTCGTCCTCGACAATTCCGACCGCACTGCGCCCGCGCCGCTCAACAATGCCGACGTGCTCGAAGTCACGCGGCGCATCGAGCGCGAAGAAGGCTCGGTCTATCGCGTCAACGGCAAGGAAGTGCGGGCCCGCGATGTGCAGCTGCTGTTCGCCGACGCTTCGACGGGCGCGCACTCACCGGCACTGGTGCGCCAGGGACAGATCGGCGAGCTGATTGCCGCCAAGCCGCAGCAGCGACGTGCCCTGCTCGAGGAAGCCGCGGGCATTTCGGGGCTGCACTCGCGCCGGCATGAGGCGGAGCTGAGGCTGCGGGCCGCCGAACAGAACCTCGAACGCGTCGACGACGTCATCGCGCAGGTCGAGCAGCAGCTCGAAACGCTGAAGCGACAGGCCCGGCTGGCGGTACGTTACCGCGCGCTGTCAGGCGATATCCGCAAGGCCGAGGCGACGCTCTACCACATCCGCTGGATTGCGGCGCGTTTCAACGAAAAGGACGCCGAGGCGGCGCAGGCCAAGCTGGTGCGTGATCTCGCCGAGGCGCAGCATGTCGAACTCGAGGCGCAGAAAGTGGTGTTCCTCGCCGACAAGGCGCTGGCGCCGTTGCGCGAAAGGGAAGCTGCCGCCGGTGCGGTGCTGCAGCGGCTGACCATCCTCGCCGAACAGCTCGACAACGAGGCGCGCCGGGCCGAGGCGAGGCTCATCGAACTGGGCGAGCGGCTGAAGCAGATCGAGCAGGACGCGGTGCGCGAGCGCGCGCTGGTCGGCGAGAGCGACGAAGCTTTGGCGACCGCGAGCGAGGAGCGCGCCCGCCTCGAGGCCGAAGTGGCCGGCGAGCAGCAGGCGCTCGAAGCGGCGCGCGCCGCGACGGAAGCGGCGCAGCACGCGGTGGCCGAAGCGGAAGATGAGGCGCAGGCCGCGGCCGACGCATTGGCGCAGTTGCGGGCACGGCGGGCTGCGGCCGAGCGCAGCGTCGCCGAAGCGCGCTCGCGGGTGATGCGGCTCGAAACCCAGATCGCCGACGTGGCGCGCGAAGCCGAACAGCTGGCGCGGACGCTGGGGGCCGACGCGACGCTGAACGCCAAGCGCGAGGCGCTCGAAGCAGCGCAGCATAATGCCACGGTCGCCGAAACAGCGGCCGTGGCCGCCGAATCGGCCGCTGTCGCAGCACAGACCACCGCCGACGCGGTGCGTCCGGAACTGCAGCAGATCGAGGCGGCATTGAACCGGCTGGAGGCGGAGGCGCAGACGCTGAGCCGCATCCTCGACCATGGCGGCGCCAGCAAATGGCCGGCTGTGGTCGACCAGCTGAAGGTGTCACCAGGCTATGAAACGGCGCTCGGCGCGGCGCTGGGCGACGATCTCGACGCGTCGTCCGATACCGGCGCACCGTTGCACTGGGCAGGCGCCGCGTCCAGCGGCGACGCCCCCCTGCCGGCAGGCGCCACGCCGCTGTCGCAGTTCGTTTCCGGCAGCCCGTTGCTGAAGCGCCGGCTCGACCAGATCGGTCTGGTCGACGCAGCCGACGCCGCCCGACTGATGGCGCAACTGCTGCCCGGCCAGCGACTGACCACCAAGTCGGGCGGGCTGTGGCGCTGGGATGGCTTCGTTGCCGCCGCCGACGCACCCACCGCCGCGGCAGAACGGCTGGCGCAGCGCAACCGGCTGGCCGAGCTCGAAGCGGAAGTCGAGGACGTTCGGGCACGGCGCAACAGCCGGCGTGCCGATGCCGCGGCCCTCGCTGAAGCGTTGAACGACGCCCGCACCGATGAGCGCCAGAAGCGCGAAGCCTGGCGCGTCGCCCAGCGCGAGATTGCCGTCGCGCAGGGCGAGCTGGACAACGCACAGCGCGCCATCAGCGAGCTTGCCGCACGGCAGGTGGCGCTCGACGAAACCCGCATCCGGCTCGACGCCAGTCTCGCCGAGGCGGAGGCGGCCGCCGCGGAGGCGGAGGGCTTGCTGTGGGACGCTGGCGATGAGACCGAAGCAGCAGCGCTTGCGACATCACGTCAGTCGCTGCTCGGCGAGCTGCGCGAGAAGGCGGATAAGGCGCGGCTGAAGCTCGGCGGCTTCGAGACGGCGGCGCGGATGCGCGGCGCGCGGCTCACCCAGATCGCCTCCGATGTTGCCGCGTGGTCGCGCCGCCGCGAGGGCGCCGCGGGTCAACTGGCAACGCTCGACGCACGTACCGCCGAAGTACGCGAACAGATCGTGGTGCTCGAGGCCTCGCCGGAGAGCCTCGCCGAGCGCCGCCAGGCGCTGGATGCCGAAATCGCCGTGGCGCGCGAGGCGCACAAGGCGGCGACCGATGCGCTCAGCGTCGGCGACACCCGTCACCGTGAAGCCGACAAGGCGCAGCGGCTGGCGCATGACGCGTTGTCCGGCTTCCGCGCCGAACTGGCCAGGGTCGAGGAACGCATCAAGGGCCTCATCGCGCAACGGCACCAGATCGAGCGGCAGGTGCACGAGACGCTCAACATCGAGGCATCGCAGACGGCGCAGCTTGCCGGTATCCGGCCCGAACATGCCCTACCCGCCGAAACACAAGTCGAATCGCAGGTCGATCGACTGAAGGCGGAGCGCGAGCGGCTGGGCGGGGTCAACCTCGGGGCCGAGAAGGAATCGGAAGAGGTCCGCGAGAAGCTCGACCTGATGGTGAAGGATCGCGACGACCTGATCGCCGCAATCGCCAAATTGCGTGGCGGCATCCAGAGCCTCAACCGCGAGGGCCGGCAGCGGCTCAACGAGGCGTTCGAGAAGGTCAATGCGCATTTCCAGGAGCTGTTCACCTCGCTGTTCGGCGGCGGCACGGCGGAACTGCAGTTCGTCGAGAGCGACGACCCGCTGGAAGCCGGGCTCGAAATCCTCGCACGCCCGCCCGGCAAGAAGCCTTCGACCATGACGCTGCTCTCCGGCGGCGAGCAGGCACTCACGGCAATGTCGCTGATCTTTGCGGTGTTCCTGACCAACCCGGCGCCGATCTGCGTGCTCGATGAGGTGGATGCGCCGCTCGATGACGCCAATGTCGAGCGGTTCTGCAACCTGCTCGATATGATGACCCAGCGGACGGAAACCCGTTTCCTGGTGATCACCCACAATCCGATTACCATGGCCCGTGTCGACCGGCTGTTCGGCGTCACCATGGCCGAGCGCGGGGTCAGCCAGCTGGTCTCGGTGGACCTCAAGGGAGCCGAGGCAGCGGTGCGGGCAGCAGGCTGACGCCCCATCCTTGCCGCAATAGTGGCGGCCAGAGTCGCGATGACTCAATGTCACACCTGCTTTGGCTACATAAACCTCTATATTTATCAATGTGTTAGCAGTCTGTTCACAGCCTTGACACTGGTGGGGGGCGCCACTATGTTGCCCGCGACTTCGAGGGGCTCCAGTTCCAATTTTGGCCCGGAGGCGCAGGGGATAGCGGGATGGCACTGTCACGCAAGACCAAGCGCCCACCAGGTGGTGAACCAGCAGGGCCCCTGACTTCGGATCTTGCCGCGCGGATCAAGCGCGCGCAGGCCGCCGAAGCGGCGCCGGGGGACGCGGAAATCTCCGCTGCCAACCGGAACTTGTCCGGGTGGAACCGTGGTATGCGGCTCGGCACGGAGTTTATTGCGGCCATCCTGGTCGGCGCGGGTATCGGTTACCTGCTCGATCTGTGGCTGAAGACCGGTCCCTGGCTGATGCTGGTGATGTTGCTGGTCGGCTTTGCGGCGGGCGTGCTCAATGTGGTGCGCTCTGCAGCGGAAATGAACCGGGCGGCGCCGCCGCCCACGGCCGCGATGCGCGTGCCGGACGACGAAGAAGACGAGTGAAGGCCCCGAGCCTAAAAGGAACAGCAGTTGGCCGATCCGAATAAAGTCGACCCGATCCACCAGTTCCAGATCACCGATATCGTCTCCTTCGGTGAAGGCGGCATCTCCTTCACCAACTCAGCCCTGTTCATGGTGCTGTCAGTTGGTGTGATCGCCCTCTACCTCCTGCTCTCGACGCAGAAGCGCAGCCTGGTGCCGAACCGGGTGCAGCTGGTTTCCGAGATGCTCTACGAGTTCGTCGCCAAAATGGTCTCGGACTCAGCCGGCAAGGCCGGCATGAAGTTCTTCCCGTTCGTCTTCTCGCTGTTCATGTTCGTGCTCGTCGCCAACATGTTCGGCATGATCCCGTTCTTCTTCACCTTCACCAGCCACATCATCATCACCTTCGCCCTGGCGCTGCTGGTGTTCCTGGTGGTGATCATCTACGGCATCTACAAGAACGGGCTGAAGTTCTTCAAACTGTTCGTGCCGTCGGGCGTCCCCGGCTACGTGCTCCCCATCGTGGTGCCGATCGAGGTGGTTTCCTTCCTCTCGCGCCCGATCTCGCTCAGTGTTCGTCTCTTCGCCAACATCCTCGCCGGTCACATCACCCTCAAGGTGTTCGCGGGCTTCATCGTGACGCTGGGTGGCCTGGGCTTCCTCGGCTGGCTCGGTGCGTTGCTGCCGCTGATCATGACCGTGGCGATCACGGCGCTCGAATTCCTCGTGGCGGCCCTGCAGGCCTACGTCTTTGCAGTGCTGACCTCGATGTACATCAACGATGCGATCCATCCGTCGCATTGATCTAGGCCGGTTCACAGTGAGGCGACGGCAAGCGTCGCCAATCGGTCGCAAAATGGAGCAGACTACAAATGGAAGCTGAAGCAGCAAAGTTTATCGGCGCGGGTATTGCGGCCGTAGGTATGGCCGGCGCCGCCATCGGCGTGGGCAACATTTTCGGTAGCTTCCTGTCGGGCGCCCTGCGCAACCCGGCAGCGGCTCAGGGCCAGTTCGGTAACCTGATTTTCGGTTTCGCCGTGACCGAAGCTCTGGGCATTTTCTCGTTCCTGATCGCGCTCCTGCTGCTGTTCGCAGTCTGATTTCGCGCCAGGCGGCTTAGGCCGGTTGGTGCTTCCTAGCAGGCCACAGGGTCTCTCGCTCGGAAGTGCGACAAATGCGAATGAGGGCTCCGGGTCTCGATCCGGAGCTTTAACGGCCGCAAAAGGGTTTCGAGATGGCGGGTTCAGCCCAAGACATCATTATCGTGGCGCAGGCCGAAAGTGGCGACGCGCTCCAAGAGGGCGAGGTCGTTGCACCCGCCGAGGAGCATGCCGCCGAAGGTGAGCATGCAGCACCGGCCGACGCCCATGGCGCGACCGATACACATGCTTCGACCGAGGCGCATTCGGAGGTGTTTCCGCCCTTCGACCCGGCGAGCTTCGGTGGCCAGTTGCTCTGGCTCGCAATTACGTTCGCGGCGCTGTATTTCCTGATGAGCCGCGTGGCCCTGCCCCGCATCGGCTCGATCCTCGAAACACGGCGTACCCGTATCGAAGGCGACCTGAAGGAAGCCGAGCGGCTCCGCCAGGAGACCGAGAAGGCCGCCGCCGCCTATGAGGCAGCGCTGGCCGAGGCTCGCAAGAACGCCCACGGCATCGCCGAAGAAACCCGTGCCGGGATCAAGGCCGACATCGACGGCCGTCGTGCCGACGTCGAAGCCGGGCTCTCGAAGCGGGTGGCGGAAGCGGAAGCCCGCATCCAGGCCGACAAGGACGCAGCGCTCGCCAATGTCGGCAGCATCGCGGCCGAGACGGCTCAGGCGCTGGTCGCCAAGATCTCTGGCAGCGTGACCGCGGCGGAAGCCAAGGCTGCGGTTGCCGCGGCTGCGAAGGAGTAAGCGCACATGTGGGCTTTCGGGTTCGACGCCACCACCGGCGCCACCATCTGGGCGACCATCGCGCTTGTCATCTTCATCGGCATCGTCGTCTATTTCGGCGTGCCCAAGACGATCGGCAAGATGCTCGACGACCGCATCAAGAAGATCGAAACCGACCTCGCTGAAGCAGAAGCGCTTCGCGCCGAAGCCAAGGCCCTGCTCGAGGACTACTCGCGTCGCCGCGAAGAGGCCGAGAAGGAAGCCGAGGACATCGTCACCGCCGCCCGCGAAGAGGCTTTCCGGCTGACCGCCGAGGCCAAGTCCTCGCTGGAAGCCATGGTGGCCCGTCGCGAGAAGGCCGTTGCCGACAAGATCGCCCAGGCGGAAGCCCAGGCCGTGTCGGAAGTGCGGGCTCGCTCTGCCGACCTCGCCGTCGCCGCCGCCCGTGTGCTGCTGGAAAAGCAGGTCGTCAGCAAAGGCGACGCGCTGGTCGATCAGGCGATCAAGGACGTGGCTGCCCGCCTGAACTAGGGTTCGGCTGCAGTCCTGAAGATTGAAATGCCCGCGAAAGCGGGCATTTTCTTTTCTAGGGTTAGCCTGGGTCCAGGCCAGCGGTGGATTGGCAGGTAAAGAGGCCGCATTTGCGGCTCCCCCTCCCGAACGATTGAGGCGGCAGCAGCTACTGCGCTCTACGGCCCTGACGGTCGGCCAGCTGAGCCCGGCACCTAGCTCTTCGCCACGCCCGGCAGGCGCGGCCAGAAGAAGCCGGTTTTCTCGCGATAGCTGGCATAGTCGGCGGCCATTGGGGTGCGGGAGAACTTCCGCTCCTCGCCCAGCGCAGCGGTGACATAGATCACCGTGATCACCGCCAACGGAACGAGCGACCAGAGCGACCAGGTGGCGATGGCCCAGCCGATCCAGAAGATCAGGTAGGAGGTGTAGAAGGGATGCCGCAGGTAGCGGTAAGGGCCCGACATGACGAGGCCATGCGGGTTTTGTACGTCGAAGGCCATCTTGAGCCGTGCGGCCCGCGATGCCTTGATCGCCGCCCAGAACAACCAGAGCGCCAGGCCCTCGATCACGAGGCCAACCGACAGGGCGAGGAGAGGCTGCGTCTCGATCCACAGCAGGGTCAGGTAGATCGCCGCGGTCGCAAGCACCACGATCGAGATCACCACCGTGCCGGTCGGCATTTTCGGCGAGTTGAAATGCGCTTTCAGCGACCAGCTGTACTGCGCAATCACCGCGATGCTGACCAGGCTGATGACCAGATCCAGAATGAAATCCATACGCATTCCCCCCGTGACGCTACTTGGGCTTCCCGATCACGCTACGTAGGCTTTGGCGACGAAACAAGCAGGAGTTGTGCAACCACGCCCTGCGTTTAGATAAATTGCAAGATTTTCGTTTCGTCGTTGCTTCACCGTGCTGGTTGACCGGGGCGTAGTGAGTGTCTGGCAGAATCCCGTCTTGCGTACAGGACGGCCTCGCATGACGATCTACCACAGCACGGTGCAGACCCACTCTGCGTCCATCCGCCTGAGCGAAAGCGACGGCAAGGGTGCTCCGTTGCTGCTGCTGCATGGCTCGGGGGCCTCCCGCAAAGTGTTCAGCAAGCAATTCAACAGCGCGCTGGCCGACCGATATCGGTTGATCGCTCTCGACCTGCCGGGACATGGCGCATCGGGTGATGCTGCTTCCCCCACCGACTATGGCGTCGACGGATTGGCGCGGACCGTGGCAGAAGTGCTCGAGCACAAGGGCATCGAGCATACGCTGGTGATGGGTTGGTCGCTGGGCGGGCATGTCGGCATCGAGTTGATGGCGCGACATCCTGGCGTGACCGGGCTGATGATCGTCGGCGCACCGCCGGTCGGCCGCGGGGCGGTGGCCATGCTGCGCGGCTTCCAGACCAATCTCGACCTGCTGCTGGCCACCAAGGAGCAGTTCACCGAGCGCGATGCGCAACGGTTCTACGAGATGTGCTACCACGGCGCGGGCGAGCCGACTTTCCTGCAATCAATTCGCCGCGCCGACGGGCGCGTGCGTGTGGCGGTCTCCCGCAGCCTGTTGAAAGGCGACGTCGCCGACCAGAAACTCGCAGTCGAGCAGGCGCGCGTGCCGGTTGCCGTCGTCAACGGCGCCGCCGAGCCGGTAGCGCGGCAGAGCTACCTGGCCGGACTGCACTATCGGACCCTGTGGGGCAATGTCTGCCACATCATTCCGGACGCCGGGCATGCCCCGTTCTGGGATCAGCCGGAGCGGTTCAACGAGTTGCTCGGCGCCTTCGCGGCGGACGTGGCGGCCCCCTCCGCCGCCACGCCGCCCCCTGAAGTTACTCGGCCGCCTGCGGCAGCAGCTCCGGCCGCTCCCACTTCAACACCGGCGAGCGCGCAGCGCGGGTCTCATCCAGGCGCCGGCGCGGTGCGTTCAGCGGCGCGCTGGTAAAACGGGCGGCGTTGCCGGCCTTGGCGTCGGCCGCCAGTTCCAGCATCACGTCGCAGAAGCGATCGAGCGTCTGCTTGCTCTCGGACTCGGTGGGCTCGACCAGCATCGCGCCGTGCACGACCAATGGGAAATACATGGTCATGGGGTGGAAGCCCTCGTCGATCAGCGCCTTGGCGAAATCGAGCGTGGAGACGCCCGTGCCCTCGAGGAAGCTGTCGTCGAACAATGCCTCATGCATCACGGGCTGGCCGGGGAACGGCACCGAGAACGCCCGTTCGAGCCTCGCCTTGATGTAGTTGGCGTTGAGCACGGCGTCCTTGGCGGCCTGCGCCAGGCCGTCGCCACCATGGCTCAGCATGTAAGTTAGCGCCCGCACATACATGCCCATCTGGCCATTGAAGGCGGTAATGCGGCCGAGGTGCTGGCTCTCGGCATGCTCGACCAGGGCCAAGGAGCCCTCGCCCTTCCGGACGAACGGCACGGGCGCAAACGGCGCCAGCGCCGCCGACAGCACCACCGGACCGGCACCCGGCCCGCCGCCGCCATGCGGGGTGGAAAAAGTCTTGTGCAGGTTGATATGCATGGCGTCGATGCCGAGATCGCCCGGCCGGACCACGCCCATGATGGCGTTGAAGTTGGCGCCGTCGCAGTAAAAGAAGGCGCCCGCCGCGTGCACGGCCGCGGCGATCTCGATCACCTCGGGCTCGAACAGGCCACAGGTGTTGGGGTTGGTCAGCATGATCGCCGCAACATCAGGCGACAGGGCCGCCTTCACCGCTTCGACGTCGACGGTGCCATCGTCGCGGGCGGGAACCGCCTTCACCGAATAGCCGAGGAAGGCGGCGGTGGCCGGGTTGGTGCCATGGGCGCTCTCGGGGACGAGGACGACCTTGCGATGCCCCTGCCCGGCCGCTTGCTGCGCTGCCTTGATCGCCATCATGCCGGCCATCTCGCCATGCGCGCCGGCCTTGGGGGTAAGGCAGACGGCGGCGGTATTGGTCAGGGTCATCAGCCAGTGGGCGAGTTCATCCATCATGGCGAGGGCGCCCTGCACGGTCGAGACCGGCTGCAGTGGGTGGATGTCAGCAAAACCCGGCAGCCGGGCCATCTTCTCGTTGAGCCGCGGGTTGTGCTTCATGGTGCACGAGCCGAGCGGATACATGCCGCTGTCGATCGAGTAGTTGAGGCGGCTGAGCCGCACATAGTGGCGCAGCGTCTCGGGCTCGGTGAGGCCGGCGAGGTCGATTTCGGATTGCCGCTCGAAGCCGCCGAGGAAGCTGCCATCAATGGTTACAGCCGGCAGGTCGACGCCGGAATGCTCGCGGTCGCCGATCTCGAACAGCAGCGGCTCGTTGGGCAGCAGCGAGGAGCCGGAGACGGAAGTGAAGTCGGACGTGCCCACGCCGGTGGGGCGGCCCTGGTTGTTCATGCTCATTGGGCGTCCTCCGAAAGGGCGGCGTGGAGGCACTCGGCCAGCATCGCGATATCGTCGTCGGTGGTGAGTTCGGTGGCGGCAAGCACGATGAGGTTCGCGCAGGCCGGATTGTCGGGCTCGAGCCGGCTGACCGGCAGGCCGGCGAGGACTTCAGCCTTGGCCAGCATCTCGACCACCGGCGCGGCCGGGACCGGCAGGCGGATGGTCATCTCGTTGAAGAAGCTCTTGTTGAGCAGCTCGACGCCGGGGACGGTGCCAAGCATCCTGGCGAGCTTAACCGCATTGAAGTGGTTGAGGCGGGCCAGCTTCTTCAACCCGGCTTCGCCGAGCAGCGACATGTGGATGGAGAAGGCGAGCGCGCAGAGCCCCGAGTTGGTGCAGATGTTGCTGGTCGCCTTCTCGCGGCGAATGTGCTGTTCGCGGGTGGAGAGGGTGAGCACGAAGCCGCGGTTGCCGTCGGCATCGACGGTTTCACCGCAGAGCCGCCCCGGCATCTGGCGGATGAACTCCTTCTTGGTCGCCATCAGGCCGACATAGGGGCCACCAAAGTTGAGGCTGTTGCCGATCGATTGGCCCTCGGCAACGACGATATCGGCGCCGAGCGCCCCGGGGGCTTCGATGAGACCGAGCGACACCACTTCGGTGACCACGACGATCAGCAGCGCGCCGGCGGCATGCGCAGCGTCAGCGGCAGCGCGGAGATTGCGCAGATGACCGTAGAAATCAGGGGTCTGGACGACAATAGCCGCGGTCTCGCCGTCGATGCGGTTTAGGATGTCGCCTTGCCCTTCCGGCGAGGCCGGCAGGCAGACGAGATCGGGACCATCGCCCAGATAGGTGCGGACCACGTCGCGGTAGTGCGGGTGGAGGCCGCCCGAGAGGATGATGCGATTGCGACGGGTAAGCCGGCGCGCCATCAGCACCGCTTCGGCGGTGGCGGTCGAGCCGTCATACATCGAGGCGTTGGCGACCTCCATGCCGGTCAGGTGCGCGACCTGGGTCTGGAACTCGAACAGCATCTGGAGCGTCCCCTGCGAGACCTCCGGCTGGTAGGGCGTATAGGCGGTGAGCCACTCGGAACGCTGGATCAGGTGATCGACGCTGGCCGGCACATGATGCCGGTAGGCGCCGGCGCCGATGAAGAAGGGGCCATCGCCGGCAGCGTGATTGCGGCCGGCCAGCGCCCTCATCCTGGCTTCGACCAGGAACTCGGGCGAGTGCCTGGGCAGGTTCACCGGCTCACGCAGCAGGGCATGGGCGGGGACGCGAGCGAAGAGATCTTCGGCGGTCCGGGCGCCGATGACGGCGAGCATGTCGGCCCGCTCGTGCTCAGAATGGGGAAGGTAGCGCATGGGCTTAGATTCCGTGGGAGGAATAGTGGGTTACTGAAGCAGACGGCCCCCTCCCGGCCTCCCCCATGAAGGGGGAGGTGAAGGGTCGAGGCTGTGGCAGAATCGTGCCTACGCACCGGCAGAGCACCTCCCCCTTCATGGGGGAGGCCGGGAGGGGGCCGTCTGCCCGTGATGGGCTCACTTCGTCAAATCAGCATAGGCCGCCGCATCCATCAGCCCATCGAGCTCGGAGGCGTCGTCGAGCTCAAGCTTGAAGATCCAGCCGTCGGTTTCGGGCGACGAGTTGATAAGGCCCGGTTCGCCCGAGAGCGCTTCGTTGACGGCGGTTACGGTGCCGGAGACCGGCGAGTAGATCTCGGAAGCGGCCTTCACCGATTCGACGACCGCAGCTTCATCGCCGGCCTTCAGCTTCTGGCCGACCTTGGGCAGCTCGACATAGACGATGTCGCCCAGTTGCTCCTGCGCGTAGGGCGTAATGCCCACGGTCCCGTCGGCAGTGATGTATTCGTGGTCCTTGGTGAACTTGGTCATTTGCTGGCCTTCCGGACATAGCGATGGGGAACGAATGGGGTGGCGACGGCTTCCGCCGGCTGGGTCTTGCCGCGCACCAGCACCTGAAGCCTGGTGCCTGGCGCAGCATGATCGGGCGGCACAAAGCCGATGGCGATGGCGCGACTGAGTGTGGGAGCGAAACCGCCAGAGGTGACGACGCCGATCTCGGCGCCATACTGATCGAGGATGGCGGCGCCTTCGCGGGCCGGCGCGCCCTCGACGGTCAGGCCGATACGGACGCGATCGAGCACGCCGCCGAGCTCGGCGAGGATGCGCTGCGCACCGGGGAAGTCGGCAGCTTCGCGGCGGCGTTTGGAAATGGCGAAGTTGAGCCCCGCCTCGACCGGCGAGATGGTCTCGTCGAGATCGTGGCCATAGAGCGGCAGTCCCGCCTCGAGCCGCAGGCTGTCGCGGGCGCCGAGCCCGATCGGCTTGACGCGGGCATCCGCCAGCAGCGTGTCCCAGAAGGCGGCGGCATGCTCGGGATCGACGAGAATCTCGAAGCCGTCCTCCCCGGTATAGCCGGAGCGCGAAATCACCAGCTTGGTGTCGCGCCAGTCGAACGAGGCATAGTGCATGAAGCCGAGCTCGGCGGCTGCCGGAACGATAGCGTCGATCACCGCGGCAGCTTCGGGGCCCTGCAGGGCGAGCAGCGCGCAATGGTCGGAGCGGTTGAGGGTGGCACGGCCCAGCGCAGCGGTGGCGATGCGCTGGAAATCCGCCTCCTTGGTGCCGGCGTTGACCACTACATAGAGCGCCCCGCCCCAGCCTTCGGCAGCCGGGCGTGCGACCATCAGGTCATCGTAGGTGCCGCCGGCGTCGTTGAGCAGCAGGGTGTAGCGGATTTGGCCGGGCTTCAGCCCCTTGATATCGCCGCAGATCAGCGGCTCGATCACTTCGGCAATGGCGGCATGATCGGCTTCGCCATCGCCCGACTTGTCATCGAGGACGAGGAAGCTCGGGCCCATGTGCGAGACGTCGAACAGACCGGCATGCTCGCGGGTCCACTTGTGCTCGGCAATGATGCCGGCCGGATACTGGACCGGCAGCGAATAGCCGGAGAACGGCACCATGCGTCCGCCGAGAGCCACATGCTTGTCGTTGAGGACTACGGTCTTGAGATCGTCTGCCGGTTCATCGGCCATTTGGACACCAGGGGCTCGTTGCACGACAACGCGCGAGCGAACGCCCTCGCGTCGGTGCCCCCTCTGTCCGCTAACCTGAGAGATTTCCTGACCACCTATGGGTCAGTTGCTCCTTCGGTGAGGCGAGATCGCCTGCTTTCCAGAGTTCAGTTCTGCAGCGGTCCGGGTGCCTGAGAGTTTCCGGGGCGGTTGCTCCTTCGGCGCCGGCTCGAAACCGGACTCTCCCGCTGCTGCGATAATGCTAAGCCGGGTTTGCGCGGCGGAGTCAATCGGAGAGTCCCCCGGCCCACATCAGGGCAAGCGCATTTGGCGTGGTGATAGTTCGGTGCGGGAGGAGCCCCCCACCCTCGGTGAGAGCGTCTCGACAGAGGTGGGGTGCTCCGTGCGCACCGGCCTTTCAGCACTGTTGCCGAGGCCCACATCACCCTCCAGAAACGGAGATCCCCGCTTTCGCGGGGATGACGCTGGGTTTGGGGCAATGTCGAGGCCGACCAGAGAGCCAGCTTACTTGCCGTCGAAGCCGACCCAGATGACGATCTGCTCGCCGCCGGTATAGGGAATGGCGACGTTCTCGACCACTTTCACAAACTCTTCCGACTGGTTGGGCGGCGTGAGGGTGACCGGGATCTCGTAGCGTTCGGAGAACAGCGGCACCTCGTCACGCTCCACCGCGAAGCGGACCGGCACGTTGACGCTGGTCTGGTTGCCGGCCGGTCCGAGCAGCAGGCGGCCGACAATGCCCATCTTCACGGTGATCAGGCCGTTGGAGACCACGCAATTGCGCGACTGCTTCTCGATCACGGCCTGGTAGTTCAGCGCGCGTGCGTCGCCGACCTTGCCCTTGCCATAGTAGAACAACGCCTCGCCGCCGTTGCGCACCTTGATCGGCGGACACTCGGTGGCAATCGCCGGCAGTGCATTGGTGCTGGCGGTCGCCAGTTCCTGCTGGGTGGGGTTGGCAGTGGCCATCGGCGACGGACCGCTCGCGGCGGGCGCGAACATATTGCCCATCGAGCAGGCCGAAAGGGCGAGCGCCAGAGCGCCCATCGAAACCAGTTTTGCGCCGCGCGTCGCCGCCAAATCAACAAACCCCATGCGACTACTCCTTACGCATTCACTCGCGACGCTTCGAGCGCCAGCAGCACGGCCGGCGCGCCGCTGACGGTCACTCCTGCCACATCCTGCACGAAGAGGTCCTTAACGACGCCGTTGTCGATGATCATGGCAAAGCGCGCAAAGCGCTTGCCCATGCCGGGAATCTGTTTGGACAGGCCCATCGCATCAGCGAGGTTGCCATCGCCATCGGCGATGAACTCGACCTTGCCGATCGCTTCGGAGCGCTCGGCCCAGGCCCTGGTCACATGGTGATCGTTGACGGCGCCGCAGACGATCCGATCGACACCGAGCGCCTTGAACTTGCCGACATTGGCGACAAACCCGGGCAGATGCGAGGTGTCGCAGGTCGGCGTGAAAGCGCCTGGAACCGCGAAGAACACCACCTTGCCGGTACCGAGAACGGCATCGGACGTGGTGTCGACGGTGTCGCCATTGCCCACGAGTTTGACCGGGACGGACGGAATCCGGTCCCCGCGCTGGATGGTCATCGCAGTGAAAGCTCCCATGATCGAACATACGCCCTCTGCCCGGGCGCGACGGACCTTAGATCAGTCGCCCGCCACAGTCGACCCGGCGGGCGAAATCCGCCGTTCAACCGAGAACGGACCCATTTCGGTCATGAATGTGAGCCGGACGGGCATGCCCTCCACGTCGCGGCTACTTTCTCCCCCGAGCAGTGGCAGGAGCACTAGTTTTCCATCCGGGCTTTTTTGCGGCGCGCCAAAGAGTTGCCCCGCCTCACCGGTATCGGCGATGAGCGACAACGGGTCGACTTTGGTACCGTCGAGCCGCACGGCGAGGGCGTCGGCAGAACTGTCGAAACCGACCCAGGCGATGGGGTCGCGCGGCTCGTCCCATGGCATCGGGGTCAGGGCCAACGCCTGCGCGATGCGAAGGCCCTGAGCCCGGTCCGGCGCGGCAAAACCCAGCGGCAACTGGAAGCTGGCGGTGACCGGCACACAGATGTCGGAGCAGACACCCATGACGATGCCGAGCCGGACGTCGGCGGTCTTGCCATCGAGCTTCAGTTCGACCGGCAGCACCGTGGAACCGCGATAGACGAAATCGACATAGCCGGTCTTGGTCTCGATCAGCGGGAACGGCCACAGCACCTCATGCCCGGTGACGCCGCTGGACGCGGTGAAATCGAACTCGGTGGGAATGCCGGTCTCGCCGGGAACGCGCCAATAGGTGTTGGTGGCCTGAGGCATGTCGATCTCGAGCGCCACCATGGTGGTGCCGTCGGGCTTCAGTACATCGGACGAAACGAGCCGGACCTTGGCGCCAGGCGCAATCTCCTGCCACGGCGTTTCGGCCGCGATGGCAGGGGTGAGAAGCATGGGGATAAGCAGAAGTGCCGGGATGCGCATGGGTTTCCGGATAGCCGAGCGCACCCCAAATAGAAAGGCGGATCAGGTCTTCGTGAAGCTAGGCAGAGCGGCCGGGCTGAGTCTAAACTGGTCATGTCCGGTTCGCCGGTACCAGGAGTGTTGGATATGGAGTCGCTCAGGGGCCAGTTTCTCGTCGCCATGCCGGACATGGGCGACGACCGCTTCCGTGAGACCGTGATCTATCTGGTCGGCCATGGCGACGAAGGCGCCATGGGGCTGGTGATCAATCAGAGCCTCGAGGACATGAAGTTCGCCGATATCCTCGAAGAGCTGCAGCTGGGCGACAAGGACGAGTTGATCCAGTTGCCCGAGGCGGTACGCAACCGCAAGGTGCTGCGCGGCGGCCCGGTGCAGAAGAGCCGCGGCTTCGTCCTGCACTCGTCGGACTATTTCCGCGTCGGCAACTCCTACGAGGTGACCGACGATATCTGCCTCACCGCGACCCTCGACATCCTCAAGGCCATGGCGTTCAAGAATTCCCCGAGCGACGCGCTGTTCGCGCTGGGCTATTGCGGCTGGAGCCCGGGGCAGCTCGAGACCGAGATCCAGGGCAATGGCTGGCTGACAGTGCCGTTCTCCAGAGAGCTGCTGTTCGGCCTGCCCATCGAGAACCGCTACGATGCGGCGCTGGCGAGCTTGGGGATCACCCGGGCGACGCTGAGTGCGACGGCGGGGCATGGGTGAGCGTTCGGTGGCTCCAGACCCCCTTGCATGTTGATTCTCGCCGACTCGTAGCAGGTTCGGTGATCCCCGGTCGGTGGCCGCCGGCCGGGGATCGGATGGGCGGGACCGTCACCCCCTGGGCATAGCACCGTAAGAGAGCTTG